>Ga0308012_10000001_pt1 | contig 481752 bp, 463 predicted proteins | sample Neamet179_FD_203133 | JGI IMG/M metagenome (GOLD analysis project Ga0308012, IMG submission 203133) | Marine microbial communities from water near the shore, Antarctic Ocean - #179 | ecosystem: Environmental > Aquatic > Marine > Unclassified | place: Southern Ocean | collected 2014-07-25 | reverse complement strand
CTCAGAAGTGAAACGTTTTAGCGCCGATGGTAGTGTGGGGTTTCCCCATGTGAGAGTAGGTCATCGCCAAGCACCTCATTCAGTACTAAAAAACCCCTAGCCCAAAAGGCTAGGGGTTTTTTATTGGACATAAGAAAGTCTATGGAAGGCAAAAAGCCACTCGGTTGACTTTGCAGAGCGGCTTACGCAAAAATTTAGAGGTAATAACAGGTATCAGACAGTGCCAATAACTTGTACTACTGCACCTTTACCATGGTGTCCTTTACCTTCATGAATATCACGGACGATTTCGTGATTTAGATCAAGGTGTAAAGGACTGAGTTCGCTAATGAGCTGCTTACTTTGCATGGTTAATGCAGCAGTAGGTGGCCCGCCGGTTTTAAACTCAAGTTGTTTTGGCGTATAGGCTTCCAATAACAATACCCCTCCAACAGTTAGTGCAGGATATATTTTCTTATGTAGATCCAAGCGAATGTTGGGAGGTAGGTGGCAAAATATGGATACTATGCCGTCCCATTGCTGTGTACCTAGATCATAAGTTGCCAAATCTGCGTGCACGGTGTTTATTGTTACACCTTTGATTGCAGCAAGTTTTTGAGCCTTTTCTAAACCCACTAAGGAATTATCTACAGCGGTGACATCATAACCAAGGCTTGCTAAATAAACTGAATTTCTCCCTTCGCCATCAGCAAGACATAACACTTTAGATCTGGGTAATAGTGCTACATTTGCAACCAAAAAGTCATTAGCTTGCGTGCCATATATATAGTCTTTACTTGAGTATCGTTGATCCCACATTAATCATTACCCCTGAGCTAAAGCGCAATAGGCCATTTTTCCACCACTAATAAAGGTGGCATTGCTATAACCCATGTCCAGCAGCGATGAGGCAGATAACGCGCCTCTGTTGTTGGCGTTGCAATAACAAATAATAATGGCATTTAAGTCTGAAATTTGGCCTTCAACGTTCATTTCCAGCTTGCCTCGACTGATATTTATAGACCCTGCAATATGATATTTATCGTGTTCTTCTTTGTCTCGTATATCAAGTAAAATGGCTCCATTGGCAACCAATGCATCTACCTGATTAGGTGTCACTGCCTCGACGCGAGCCATCGCTTGGTCTGACATTGTTTGAAATTTTTCTGTGTACGCCATTGTTTGTTCCATATGTTTTAACTAATTCATAATATTAGTTAAAACTAATGGAAATAACAAGTGCATTAATTTATGCAATTTTACTACTTAACTCAACTGGCTATGCCACGCTGGTATACCTTTTGTGCTGCAGCAACTCCAGATCCTAAGACAATGTCATATCCTAGATCTTTCATAACCATTTCAGCCGTGGCTATGCCTGAAAGAGCCATAACGTCTGTCATGGCCCCCAAATGTCCTATGCGGAACAACTTTCCTGCCATTTCACCCAAACCACCACCAAAAGACACCCCATAAGACTCATAGGCATGCTGTGTGATCAGATTTGAATCCTTGCCTTCAGGTACCATAATGGCGGTCACGGTATCAGAATAGAGCTCTGGGCTCTGTGCGCATAACTCTAGGCCCCACGCGTTAACTGCTGCTCTTACGCCTTGCGCAATGCGATGGTGGCGCGCATTTACATTGTCCATACCTTCATCTAGCAATAACTTAACACTTGCTCTTAAGCCGTTAAATAACTGCACAGGTGGAGTGTAAGGATAGCTACCTATTTTATTGGCATTAGCCATGTCATTAAAATCGAAGAAGCAGCGCGGAAGTGTGGCTGTTTTAGTGGCTGCCATAGCTTTTGGGCTTACTCCTACAATGGCAAGACCAGTATTTAACATGAAGCCCTTTTGAGCCCCTGTTATAGCAATGTCTACTCCCCAGCCATCCATTTGAAAATCCATGCTCGCTAATGAACTTACGGCATCTACCATTAATAAAGCCTTATGATTCGCGTTATCCATCGCTTTGCGCACACCAAAAACATCACTTTTTACTGCAGTTGCTGTTTCGTTATGTGTTACTAATACGGCCTTGATTTCACCTTCTATGTCAGCTTTTAAGCGACGGGCAAACTCGTCAACCGGAGCGCCAGTACCCCACACACATTCAACCACTTCAACATCTAGGCCAAAGCGTTGGCACAAGTCTATCCAACGCTGACTAAACATGCCGTATCGTGCAATAAGAACCTTATCTCCCGCACATAAAGTGTTGCTGATTGCGCCTTCCCAGCCGCCTGTGCCTGTAGCGCTGAAGAGTAACACTTGACCAGTTTGAGTTTTAAATACTTTTTTAAGGTCATTAAGTAGAGGGATATAATCCTGGGCAAAATCGGGTGCTCGATGATCAAAATTGCTAATGTTCATTGCAGCTTTTAAAACATCTGGCGTGTTGGATGGGCCGGGGATAAAAATAGGGTTTTGATGTTTCATGATGGGGATCCTTTTACTATTAATTAGACTCTATTTTGATGCCCTATGGTTGATTAAACAATTTTATTGAAAAAATAATCCATTATCTTTTATTTAATATAAGCTGATGAAATATAACGAAATTAATTATTTCAATTTATATGTTATATTGATAGTGGAAAATTATTTATTTTTATCTAAGATCATGGGTAATGACTTTTATATTAATTGTATTGTGTGCATATGGAGTGAATATGGTCGAAGTTAAGCGTGGTAGAGGCAGACCCAGGTCCTCAACACTGCAACCCAATGTGTCAACGGTTCAAGCCTTAGATAGGGGGGTATTGCTACTGCAAGCTTTAGCACAGCATAATGCCGCAAGTCTGAGCGATTTGGCGATGCAAGTGGGCATGCCTGCTTCTAGCGCTCATCGTTTACTGATGACACTTCAACAACATGACTTCGTAGATTTTGATGAGAATACCCAGTTGTGGCAAATAGGTATTGAAGCCTTTCGTGTAGGTAGTGCTTATTTGACGCGCACTAATTTTATTGATGCCGCGCGTCAACCCCTGCGCAGTCTAATGGAGCTTACGGGTGAGACAGCCAACCTAGCAGTAATGGACACTACAGAAGTGGTGTTTGTTGCCCAGGTAGAAACCACTAACCCGGTTCGTGCTTTTTTTAGCGCGGGCACACGAGCGCTTATGCACTCTTCTGGTATAGGCAAGGCGCTATTATCCCAAATGCCAAAAAGACAGCTTGAAACCTTATTACACACCGCAGGCCTGCCCCAATATACCTCCCAAACCTTATCAAGCCCTGCAGCACTTTATGAAAATTTAAAGGTGACTGCCCACAGAGGGTGGTCTTTTGACCAAGAAGAACGTTATGAAGGTATGAGTTGTGTGGGCGCAGCCATACGCAATGCACAAGGAAACCTTGTAGGAGGGCTCTCTGTATCTGGCCCAAGTGTAAGGTTTGACCCCTTACAAGTGGCCGATATTGGGCTTAAAGTGAAGGCAGCTGCGGACCAAGTCACGTTAACCTTAGGGGGTAAGATTTAGCGTGTTTAGGTGCTAGCTACAGTGGTTAGCAGTGGCCAACTCTTGCTGTACTAAGGTGACCCAAAAACCAGTACCAGTCTCTAAAATGTCGTCATTAAAGTCATAATGAGGGTTGTGCAACATGCAGCCACCTACACTATCAATACCATTGCCCAAAAACACATAGCATCCATCTTTAACTCTTAACATACTAGAAAAATCTTCAGAGATGGTTTTAGGGCGACAAGCTATATCTACTTGCCCTTCACCTAACATGGCAATAGCTGCTTGGCCTGCAGCATGAGTTTCTTTTACGCTATTAATAGTGGCCCAAAATACACGCTCATAAGTATATTCATGTTCTGCGCCATGTGCAGCAGAGATGCCAGATACAAGCTGACCCATACGGGCTTCAATAATATCTTGTACTTCTTCAGAAAAACTACGGCAATCACCCGTAATAGTGACTGTGCTTGGTATCACATTTACCGCGCCATCGGTGATAAATTCAGTGGCAGAAACCACAGCTTGTTGTTCTGGATTAATACTACGAGACACAATGGTTTGTAATCCTAGTAGTATTTCTGCGCCAATCACTAATGGATCAATGTGGTGATGTGGTTGTGAAGCATGTCCACCACGACCTTTGATGACAATTTTAAAATTGTCTTCACTTGCCATCACGCCACCTGAGTTCATAGACATGTGGCCCGCTTTCATGCCGGGCATGTTATGCAGGCCATATACGGCTTGCATAGGAAAACGCTCAAATAAGCCATCATCTATCATGGCTTGGGCGCCAGCGCCATGTTCTTCATCAGGTTGAAAAATAAAATACACCGTGCCATCAAACTCACCGTGCTCGGCTAGTTCTTGGGCAGCACCTAATAACATGCTGGTATGGCCGTCATGGCCACAGGCATGCATATGGCCTTCATTTAAAGATTTATGGGCAAAATCGTTAAGCTCTTGAATAGCTAAGGCGTCCATATCGGCCCTTAAGCCAATGGCCTTGGTAGATGTGCCTTTAGTTAATTGTCCAACAATGCCTATACGTCCAATCCCTTCATGCACAACAAGACCAAACTCAGTAAGCTTTTGTATCACAAAAGCTGCGGTATCAAACACATCAAACTCAGTTTCTGGGTGTTGATGAAGGTGACGACGCCATCCTTGCATTTGATCTTTTGAAGCTTTAAGTAGTGTCGTCATGAGGATATTTTTGTTGGAAAAAGATGTTGCTATGATGGCATATTTAACCGTTAGCCACTAGACCCACAGACTCGATTCCTGCGACGCCAGCGGCTAAATCATTGATTGACGTATCACCAGTTACACCAAGGGCTCCCAGAGTTTCTCCTAACGCATTTTGAATTAACACGCCACCAGGTACAGGCATTAACTTACCATCTAATGCAGCATTTGCAGTAATGGAAAAATAAGGTTGTGCTTCAGCCCTAGCCATTTGGGCGGTTCCAGAAATGCCTAACATGACAGACCCATAGGCTTTCGCTTGGGCAATAGCAAAGCGGCCTGGTGATGCACCATCTTGGCGTTCAAAAGCCTTTACATGGCCTCCTGTGTCCAACACCACTACTGATAACGGATTCAAGCCAAGCGCATTACCTTTAACTATGGTGGCGTCAATAATGCGCTTTGAACAACTTAATGATAACTCAGTCATAACAGACTCCATATAATTGATTTATAAAGCGCATCATAGTTCAGTTTTTTTGTAGCTATTAGTCAGCAATCGACTAACTATGCTGTGAACCGTCGTGTTTTTTCATGCACACATTTTATTGGTCACGAATTTGGTCTAAAGTTTGATTAGGTGTCATGGCTTGTGGGTCTAGCTTTATGTGGATCAATGCTGGTTTTTTGGCTGCAATAGCGTCCGCCAATGCTTCAGAGAATTGATCACTATGAGTGACCTGAGTGGCAAACGCATTGTAGGCTTTGGCTAGGGCGCAAAAGTCTGGATTGACTAGGTCTGTGGTGCTTACACGGCTGGGAAAGTGACGCTCTTGGTGCATGCGAATGGTGCCATACATTCCATTGTCAATGACGAGCACGATCACCGCTGCATTGGCTTGCACTGCAGTGCCAAATTCTTGCATGGTCATTTGGAAGCATCCGTCGCCAGCAAAAGCCACCACAGTTTTTTGTGGAAAGGCTATTTTAGCGGCAACAGCAGCCGGTAAGCCGTAGCCCATAGAGCCACTTGTAGGCGCCAGTTGTGTGCCATATTCAGCAAACTTCCAAAAGCGGTGAATCCAGGTGGCATAATTTCCAGCACCATTGGTAATAATGGCGTCTAGGGGCAAGGTGGCTGCAAGGTGTGTGATGATGACCGGCATTTGCACATGCCCAGGGTGGGCTTTATCTGACACCCTAGACCAATGCTGGTAGTGAGTATGACATTGAGTAATGTGTTCTATACGCTGATGGGATATTTTAGCAGTTGGCGTCAATTCAGACAGGCCTTGTGCTAATGCTTTGGGACTAGCGTGAATAGCTAAATCTGCTCGATATACTCGACCTAACTCCTCTGCAGAGGCATGAATATGAATGAGCTTTTGCTTGGCGTCGTGCACGCCTAATAGCTCATAGTTTTGTGAGGGTACTTCTGAAAAGCGACCACCCATTAAAATCACTAGATCGGCGTTGGCTATGGTTGATTTTAATTGAGGATTTATACCCAAACCTACATCTCCAGCATAGTGAGGATGCCCATGATTAAATAACATTTGTCGCCTGAACGAACAGGCCACAGGAAGGTTAAAGCCTTCAGCAAAAGCTTCTATCTGGGATACTGAATCTTTACACCAACGGCTACCACCCAAAATGAGAATGGGCTTTTTTGCGCTTTCAATCATCGTGGCCATTTGCTGTAAATCAGCTTGGCTAGGGTAGGTTTCTAAGACGTTAAAAGGCTTGATTTTAGTGCTCACAGCCGTACCTGATAAAGTGTCTTCTGGTAACACTAATACCACAGGGCCAGGGCGGCCACTGGTAGCGACAGACCATGCTCGACTCACCATTTCAGTGATGCGCTCTGGGGAATCAATCTCTGCAACCCATTTAGCCATGGAGCCTAAATATTGGCCATAATCAACCTCTTGAAACGCTTCTCGATGACGGAGCTTGCTGTTTATTTGACCAATAAACAAAATCATTGGGGTAGAATCTTGCTGCGCCACATGAATACCAGCGCTCGCGTTGGTAGCCCCAGGGCCTCGAGTCACAAAACAAATACCAGGGGTGCCATGAAGCTTACCCCAAGCTTCAGCCATCATTGCAGCCCCACCTTCTTGACGCGCACTAGTGGCATTAATGGGGCTGTCGTGCAAAGCGTCAAGTACTTCTAAATAGCTTTCTCCTGGCACACAGAATAACTGCGTTACACCAAAGGCCTCTAGAGCATCAACTACCAGCTCACCACCAGATTTAATACATTGTGTCATAAAGATTGCCTTTTAAGGTTACAAACGCTGTAACGTTTTGTAATAAGCTTTTACTGCTACCAATCGACATAGCTGTTCATCTTGAAGTTGAAGAGCTTGTGCAGTTTCATGGGTAATTATAGCCTTGTTATTATCGTCAAATGAGACTGATGCTATAGTGCAGCGAAAATTTTCTAATTGTGTATTACTGATTAAAAATAATTCAGCATTGTCTTTAGTTTGGGCAATTTTAGTGTGAAATACAGCACTATTTTTCACGGAGCTCACATGGTTTAGTTGAGATTCAACCGTGGGGCCTGCATCAAAAATATCTACATAACCCATATCTTGAAACCCTTCTTTTTCTAATAAGCGAAGTGCTGGGCGGGTTTTTTCATGAACATGACTAATAACAGCCTGAGCCTCTGGACTAAGCAGGTTCACATAAAGTGGGTATTTTGGCATCAACTCTGCAATGAATACTTTGTTGCCTAAGCCCACTAAATAGTCTGCTTGCTTAAACTCCATAGAGAAAAAATGCGTCCCTAACCAATGCCAAAAAGGGGAGTTACCGCTGGCATCATTTACCCCACGCATTTCTGCGATAACCTTGTTACCAAATCGTTGCGCAAACTGCGCCATAAACAAAAAACGACTCTTAGATAAAAGGCGTCCGTTAGTGCCACAACGATGGGCTTCTTGTAAAAATAAGGTACACACCTCAGCAGAGCCAGTGTAATGGTTGCACAAGGTGAGTACTTCCATTTTGTTGTGAACTTCTAAAGTAGGCGAGGCATGAACTACAGTTTGCCGATGGTAGTGATAAAGTGGCGCCCGCGTGCCCACACTCGCTTCAACAGCGGTGGTGCCAATCACTTCGCCAGTGAGCGTGTCTTCAAGCACAAACAAATACCCTTCGTCATAGGGCTGGGTAACCGCTTTTGAAAAAGAGGCAACAGAACGTGCAATTTTGGCATTGAGCACATCGCGATTAATGGGTAAGGAAGTAAAGCCTACACCAGAATCCACTGCTATTTGATACAAAGCGTCTTGGTCTTGCGGACCAATGGGACGAACAACCAACATAACGGTTTAGCCATCTGTAAGGAGTAATAGCCTATTATAAAGCGAGTAACCTATTCAAAGACAAGGGTTAACTTGCACATATGCGCCGTAAATCTTCGCAAACTTGTTTGTGTCCAGCGCAAGGTAAATGATAGAGCGCACCTTGGGCAATAATGTAGCCATTAATAGATTCAATTTCTGTGGCATGACCGGCTTGAACGTCTTGTAGCATGGACGATTTATTGAGTGCTGTTTGCTGCAAAATTCGCACTGCTGTATTTAATAAACCTTGGCCCATGGGCTCTATACCAAGCCGAGACATGACGTCTTGGGTTTCTAAGCATAACTGTTGAAGGCGAGGGCGACCTTGAGGATGATTCATTAATTCACCGTTAGTGCATTGGTAAATAGCTGTTAGGGCGTTAATAACGCTGTTAATGGCGAGTTTGTGCCACATGGGCGTGCGAATGTCTGTGTGCCACACCAAATCAACACTAGGTATGCTAGCTTGTGCTGGGTTGTTCTGGCAGGTTAATAAGCTTTGAATAGGCGAGGGTATTTGTGTGCTCAGTAAGTGTTCGCTAAAGCACCCTATTAAAGTGTCGCCACAACCTGCCCGCACAACATCAAATGGCCCTTTTCGCCAGGCTCCATCGGTACTGATTGCGCAGTAGATATTTGCTTTGGGAAGCCTGCGTTGTAGAGCTTGAGCATTACCCATACCATTTTGCAACAATATAATGATGGCATCATCTGCTATAATTTTGCGCCAAGGCAATATAGCCGCTAAGGTGTCTTGGGCTTTGGAGCAAACCAACAGATGTTTTATTTTTGTAAGATTAGAGTTGCTTGGGGTAAGGTTACTTGGGATAAAGGCCACAGGTTGAGTGTGCGTATTACATTGTTGATCCCACACATTAATGCCACCTGCGCCAGTATATTGCTCAAGCTGAACTGTGTCTTTTAATAATAAAGTAACGGGCACGCCGCGCTCTATTAAAGCGCTAGCCCAAAGGCTGCCAATGGCACCGACACCACAAATGTGCCAAGGGTAGGATGATAGATGGGTCATGGGTTACAATATTACCATTAAGAGTTATCCCGTATATTAACAAAGGAATTTACTAATGCCATCATTTGATGTGGTTTCTGAGCTTGATAGTCATGAAGTGTCTAATGCCTTAGACCAAGCCAACCGTGAAGTGACTACGCGTTTCGACTTTAAGGGCACTAATGCTCGTTTTGAACAAGGTGAAGACCTTGTCACCATGTTTGCAGATGTAGAGTTTCAGTTGCAGCAAATGTTACCTATTTTGCATGAAAAACTCATTAAACGTGGTTTAGATATCCGCTGTTTAGAAGCTAAAGATCCAGAAACCACTAATATGAAAAGTCGCCAGATCATATTAATGCGCACAGGTTTGGACAAAGAGTTAGCTAAAAAAGTAGTGAAGTTTTTAAAAGAGAAAAAAATTAAAGTGCAAAGCCAAGTGCAAGGCGACCAAGTGCGAGTGACAGGTAAAAAGCGTGACGACTTGCAAGAAGCCATAGCTTACCTGCGCGAAGGTGAGTTTGATTTGCCTTTGCAGTTTAATAACTTTAGGGACTAATTCTTCATGAAGGCTGCGGCTATCTTTACCTGGCCTTCACATTTGCCTACCTAGCCAAATAACACCATGAGCTAATGAAATATGTCTAAACCTGTCAAGCTACTTAGTGTAGTAGTTGTTTGTGCTTGTGTATTGCTGGCAATAAATTTTGGTATGCGCGCATCCTTTGGCTTTTTTATGGGGCCTATCTCTAGCCACTTTGGTTATGGGCGTGAAGTTTTTGCTTTTTCCTTAGCTTTGCAAAATCTATGTTGGGGCTTGTTTGCACCTGCTGCTGGCGCTGTTGCTGATCGTTTTGGCACTACTAAAACCATCTATATAGGCTCAGTAGCTTATGCCTTGGGCTTGTATGTTACGGCAACAGCTGAAAACTATTGGGGGCTAAATATAGGTGCTGGAGTGCTAGTAGGCATGGGTATTGCTGGCACTGGTTTTGGTGTGGTTTTACCCGCTTTAGCTAGAATGGTGAGCGAAGAAAACAGAGGCTTGGCGTTAGGTTTAGGCACTGCTGCAGGTTCGGTTGGCCAGTTATTAGTGATCCCCCTTGCTCAAGAATTTATCACAGGCTACGGCTGGCAAATCACCTTAATGATATTGGCCGCAGGGTCTTTGTGTATGGTGTTGCTGTCTAGACCTTTCAAAGGTGATATAAGTCCTCCTGCAGTCAATGCTAATGCAAAAGATCAAACGATGTTGGAAGCGGTTAAAGAAGCCAGCGGACACTTGCATTACTGGTTATTGATCGCAGGGTTTTTTGTGTGTGGTTTTCAGTTAGCTTTTATTACTGTGCATATGCCTGCCTATTTGTCTGACCATGGTTTTGATACTCAAGTGGCCGTAATCAGTTTGTCACTCATAGGTTTGTTTAATATTTTTGGGTGTCTCTTATTTGGCTCTTGGTCGGGTAAGTATTCTAAAAAAAATCTGCTAGGTATCATCTACTTGTTTCGAGCGGTAGCCATTGCTGCTTTTATGCTAGCCCCTATCACCACCACAACGGTATATTTGTTTTCTATAGTGACAGGCTTTTTGTGGCTAGCAACTGTGCCACCTACGTCTGGCCTTGTGGCGCAAATGTTTGGCTTAAAACATATGGGCACCTTGTACGGCATCGTCTTCTTAAATCACCAGCTGGGGTCTTTTTTAGGGGTCTGGATAGGCGGTTACTTGTATGACACCACAGGCAGCTATGACAATGTTTGGTGGTCAGCTGCGGTCATTGCCTTAGTGACTGCAGCTATTCATGTGGTCATAGATGAAAGGCCTGTAAAGCGCTTGAGGAACGTTAATACACCAAGCCCAGTAACGCCTTAATTACTGATCTCGTTGTATTTTCTTTTGTTGGGCCTTAGCTTCGCGACGGGCAGCAATGGTGTCTATGGCATCCGCACCCATATGGGCTTCACCGCGCTGTTTGGCTAGTTGCATCTGGTGTTGACGTTCTTTAAAACGTTCTCTTTGCTGGGGGGTATGTTGGTCAAAACAGTGTGGGCAGCTAATGCCTTCTATATACTTATCGCTGGCTTGCTCTTCTTTAGTGATGGGCAGCCTGCAAGCATGACACTGGTCGTATTGACCTTTTTCTAGCTGGTGGTTTACCGTCACCCGGTCATCAAAGACAAAACACTCACCTTGCCAAAGTGTCTGCTCTTCTGGCACTTCTTCTAAGTATTTTAAAATGCCACCTTGTAAGTGATATACCTCATCAAACCCTTGTTCCTTTAAGTAGGCTGTTGATTTTTCACAACGAATACCGCCCGTGCAAAACATGGCCACTTTTTTGTTAGCTTTAGGGTCTAAGTTGTCACTGACATACTGTGGAAATTCACGAAAATTAGTGGTGTTTGGGTTTAATGCGCCTTTAAAAGTGCCCACTTTTACTTCGTAATCATTGCGTGTGTCTACTAACACGACATCTGGGTCTGATATAAGGGCGTTCCAGTCTTGGGGCTTCACGTAAGTACCCACCACTTGCTTAGGGTCTATGCCTTCCACACCCATGGTGACGATTTCTTTTTTTAGTTTTACTTTAATACGGTTAAACGGATTACTTGTTTCAAAGGACTCTTTGGTAACAATATGGCCAAGACGGCTATCTTTTGCTAACCAAGCCATTAATGCATCAATGCCTTTGCGGTTAGCGGCTACAGTGCCATTAATGCCTTCTGAGGCCAAAAGTAAAGTGCCACGGATATTGTTGTATTCCATTACTTTTAGTAAGGGTTGGCGCAGGTCTTGAAATTTTTCTAGGGTGACAAATTTATAAAGTGCACAAACAACAATTTGAGAGGGGTCTTGGGTCATGGAAAATCCTTAGCGAGCCGAAACGTAAATCCGGAGCTTTAGAAGCATTTGCATCTGTATTGCAAAAACCTCAGTTTAAGTAAAGGCGCCATTTTACTTGATAAGTAGGGTGTCTTTCAAATGTTAACAACCAAATATTAAAAGCTGGTTAGTGAATGACGGCGTTGTTTTTAGGCTGTACTAGCGCCAAGCCCGTCAACATGAAGCCAAGGGCCAGCCATATCAGAGGACCATGCCTTTCACCAAGAATGATAATACCCAAAAATACACCTGATAAGGTCACAATATAAGCCACTTGGCTGGCAAACACTGCACCTGTTCTGCCTACTAACCAAATGTAGCCGGTATAAGTGATGACGTGTAGCAGGCTATTCACCAAAATAGCCCACTCTACAGAAGTCCATGTTTGAGTTAAATCCACCCATGAGCCGGTGGCCAAAGTGATAGGGGTGCAGATGATTAAACCAATAATAGACGCCCCTTGTAGCGTGGTTAGCGCATCAATTTTTGGTGGGGTATTGTGGGCAAGGTAACTGCCTTCTACGCCATAAAAAAACGGCGCTACCAAAGCTAAGAGCATAAAAAAGCCAACACCTTGATGAGTAAAGTCTGCTTTTGGCCCAAGCACTAACATGATGGCTATGGCACCCAAACCTATACCTAGCATGCGAATGCCGTTGAAACGCTCACTTTTGATCACTAAAGCAACTATTAGAGCAAACATAGGCACCGTAGCGATGCCTATGGACAACAACCCTGCGGGCAAATGCGCAGCAGCGATATAGGTGAAAGTGTTAGGCACTAGGGTGCCTATTAAAGCCACTACGGTGTAAAAGCGTATATGCAACCAACTCATAGGTAAGGGCGCACGTTTGAAGCGAGCCACAAAACTAAGTAACACTGCGCCTAATAACAATTGCCAAAAAATAAGGCCTAACGCCTGATGTCCAGTGGAAACCACATGTTTAGTAATAACAATGGTGCTGCCCCATACAGTGCCCAAGAGTAAGAGACAGGTTAAGGAAAGGTAACGGGTCATTAAATTTGCTCAGTTAGGGATTGTTTTAAGTATCCTACTTTCCATGGTTCTTTAGTTCGGGATCAATTAAACAATATTTAATTTAGTTTTAACAGGACGTTTAATTATACTACTATCTGTAGTTTTTTATGCATATACAATGCTCACATCAATAAATGTCAATGCCCAGTGAAACGTAATACTTACACTTATAAGCGTTATTTCTTTGAAAAAAATCTTACGGCTGCCACTGGTAGTGTTTCATAGTAACTTTATCATTATTTAGCCGCACGCCTTCTTTTTCAAGCGCTTCACGCTGCCTTTGGAAGCCTGCTGTTGCTGGTGGAAAGGGCAGTTTACCACTGGCGGTGATGACTCTATGCCAAGGCAAGCTTGAGTCATTAGGAAGATTGCGCAAACACCAGCCCACCCATCTTGCAGCGCCTGTTTGCCCTGCAAGGGCTGCTAACTGTCCATAACTTGCTACCTTGCCATAGGGTATGGCGGCAATAGTTTGGTATAGTTGCTGGCGTGCCACTAGCTTTTGTTCTTTAGCTTGTGCGCGCGGCGTAGTATAGGTCGATGTATAAGGGGCTTTCATTTTAGTAAGATGACCACATATATATTACACAGTTAACTTAACAAAGATTACATCATTATGCGTTTTATTTTTGCTCTATTTATTGCAGTGCCTGTGCTTGAAATGTGGGTGCTAATACAAGTGGGTCAGCAAATCGGTGCCTTATGGACCATTGCCTTAGTTTTAAGCACCGCTTTTATAGGCATTAACCTTTTGCGTCACCAAGGGTTGGCTACGCTTACCAGTGCCAATTGGCGCATTCAGGCAGGCCAACTGCCTGCCCAAGAAATATTAGAAGGCATTATGCTTGCAGTAGGTGGTGCTTTATTGCTTACTCCAGGTTTTATAACTGATACCTTTGGTTTTCTTTTACTCTTGCCTTTTAGCCGTAGGCTTTTTGCTGCTCGTTTAATGGGTCGTTTTAAAGCTTTTACTACTGCAAATGTTGCAGGAGGAGGCTTTGGCCCTAAAGGCTTTGGAGCGCGGTTTAACACCGACGAAAGTATTATAGATGGAGAGGTTGAAACCCCCCAAGATACGGTGCAACGGGATAAGATTAATTAAATGTTACTAATGTAATGTTTTTTTTGTATTTGCTATTGAAAAGTACACTTAACCCCATATCTATGAGTTCGATATCAACAATAATTCTGGCTTAGTCAGAGATACAAATAATTTAGGAGTGCAAACGTAATGAGCATCCGCCCTTTACAAGATCGTGTTGTAATTCGTCGTCAAGAAGAAGAAGCAACTAGTGCCGGTGGCATCGTACTACCTGGTAGTGCTGCAGAAAAGCCAAACCAAGGTGTAGTATTGGCAGTAGGCCCTGGTCGCGTTAGTGTTAACGGCGATTTGATCGCTATGAACGTTAAAGTCGGCGACATGGTATTGTTTGGACCATACGCAGGTAACAGTACAGCTAAGATCGACGGTGAAGAAGTGCTTATCGTTAGCGAAAGCGAAATTTTCGGCGTTCTTGAAGCATAACTTAACTCTATTTTGATACAGGATTTTTTCACATGGCAGCTAAAGAAGTAAGATTTGGTGATTCGGCTCGTAGCCGTATGGTAAACGGCGTAAACATTTTAGCCGATGCTGTAAAAGTAACCTTAGGCCCTAAAGGCCGTAACGTAGTTTTAGACAAAGCCTTTGGCTCTCCAACCATCACTAAAGATGGCGTGTCTGTAGCTAAAGAAATCGAATTGGCAGACAAATTCGAAAACATGGGCGCACAAATGGTGAAGGAAGTTGCTTCACAAGCCAACGATGTAGCTGGTGACGGCACCACTACTGCTACTGTTTTGGCTCAAGCGATCCTAAACGAAGGCCTTAAAGCTGTTGCAGCGGGCATGAACCCAATGGATCTTAAGCGCGGCATCGACAAAGCTTCTGCTGCTGTTGTAGCGCAAATCGAAGCCATGGCTACGCCTTGTGCAGACACCAACGCTATCGCTCAAGTAGGCACTATTTCTGCTAACTCTGACGCCACTGTGGGTATGATCATTGCTGAAGCGATGGAAAAAGTAGGCAAAGAAGGCGTGATCACAGTAGAAGAAGGCACTTCTCTACAAGACGAGCTAGATGTTGTAGAAGGCATGCAGTTTGACCGTGGTTACTTGTCTCCTTACTTTGTAAACAACCAAGACAACATGACTGCTGAATTGGAAACACCTTTCCTTTTGTTAGTAGATAAGAAGATTTCAAACATTCGTGACTTGCTACCTATTTTGGAAGCCGTTGCAAAATCTGGTCGTCCACTATTGATCGTGGCTGAAGATGTTGAAGGCGAAGCCTTGGCTACTTTGGTAGTAAACAACATGCGCGGCATTGTTAAAGTATGTGCTGTTAAGGCACCAGGCTTTGGCGATCGTCGTAAAGCGATGCTAGAAGATATCGCTGTATTGACTGGCGGTACTGTAATTTCTGAAGAAATTGGTTTGTCTCTAGAAACTGCTACTTTAGAGCAGCTTGGTCAAGCTAAGCGTGTGACTATGTCTAAAGAAAACACCATCATCATCGACGGTATCGGTGAAGCTGCTGCAATCGAAGGCCGTGTAAACGCTATTCGTGCACAAATTGGTGATACTTCTTCAGATTACGATCGTGAGAAGCTACAAGAGCGTGTTGCTAAGCTTGCAGGCGGCGTTGCCGTAATCAAGGTTGGTGCTGCTACTGAAGTAGAAATGAAAGAGAAGAAAGCTCGCGTAGAAGACGCATTGCACTCTACTCGTGCTGCTGTTGAAGAAGGCGTAGTGCCAGGAGGCGGTGTTGCTCTAGTACGTGCTCTTCAAGGTATTCAAGACCTAGAAGGTGCTAACCCAGATCAAACTGTAGGTATTAAAGTTGCCCTTAAGGCAATGGAAGCTCCTATGCGTCAAATTGCAACTAACTCAGGTGATGAAGCCTCTGTAGTGGTAGACAAGGTTAAGTCTGGTTCTGGTAACTATGGCTACAACGCTAGCACTGGCGACTACGGCGACATGATCGAAATGGGTATCCTAGATCCAGCCAAAGTAACTCGTACTGCGCTTCAAGCTGCAGCTTCTGTAGCTGGCATGATGCTAACCACAGAATGCATGATTGCTGATGCACCTTCAGAAGAAGGCGCTGGTGGCGGTATGCCTGATATGGGTGGCATGGGCGGTGGCATGGGCGGTATGATGTAAATCATCCCCTAAGCTATTTATGCTTATTAAAAAACCGGCTCTTGTAGCCGGTTTTTTATTGGCTAAAATTAAGTGAAGCCGTTATATTAATGCCCACTAAAACGAATCTTTATAGGATATTCAAAAATGATTCAAATCACCAACTTGCGTAAACAATATGCCAGCGGTTTTGTTGCCTTAGATGACATCAATTTAACCGTAAAAAAAGGTGAGATTTTAGCCTTACTTGGCCCCAATGGCGCAGGCAAAACCACTTTAATCTCCACTATTTGTGGCATTGTTAATCCTACTTCTGGCACTGTTAGCGTAGATGGTTTTGACATTATTAAAGACTACCGTAAAACCCGCAGTTTGATTGGTTTAGTGCCTCAAGAGCTGACAACGGATGCTTTTGAAACACCGTTTAATAGCCTTACTTTTTCACGTGGTTTATTTGGCTTGCCTAAAAATCCAGAAAAGGTTGAGCAGGTATTGAAATCTTTATCCCTTTGGGACAAAAAAGATGATCGTATTATGACCCTCTCTGGCGGTATGAAGCGTCGCTTGTTGATTGCCAAAGCATTAGTGCATGAGCCTCAGGTGTTGTTTCTAGATGAACCCACAGCAGGGGTAGATGTGGCACTTCGCCAAGACATGTGGCGTATGGTAGATGGGCTTCGTAGTGAAGGTGTTACCATTGTGTTAACTACACACTATATTGAAGAAGCCGAAGCGATTGCGGATCGCATTGGTGTGATCAATGGCGGCAAATTATTGTTAGTTGAAGATAAAGATTTGTTAATGGCTCGCATGGGTCAAAAGCAGCTTAAAATCGAATTAACACAAGCGCTTGATACCTTGCCGGCACAGCTAGCACAGCAAGGCTTTGTGGTTGCAGATGATAAGCAAAGCATTATTTACCACTATGATAAAGACGCCCCAGAAGTAGACATTGCAGCTCTATTGCAAGTGGTATCTAGTGCTGGACTGGGTTTTAAAGACATACATACTCAACAAAGTAGTTTGGAAGAAATATTTGTTGATTTAGTGGAGCGTGCAGCATGAATTTAAGAGGCATTTGGGCTATTTATACTTTTGAAATGTCGCGTACCAAACGCACTATCACACAAAGTATTGTTTCTCCTGTTCTTTCTACAGTGCTTTATTTTGTAGTGTTTGGTGGTGCCATTGGCTCACGTATAGAGTCTGTGGGCGGCATTAGTTACGGCGCGTTTATTGTGCCCGGTTTGATCATGCTGTCTATCATGACACAAAGCCTTTCCAACGCATCATTTGGTATCTATTTTCCACGTTTTTCTGGCACTATTTACGAGGTGCTTTCATCACCTATGTCCTTTTGGGAAGCGACCATGGGGTATGTGGGCGCAGCAGCCACTAAGGCGATGATTATTGGTTTGATTACACTGGCGACAGCAGGGTTTTTTGTGCCTATTGAAATTGCTCACCCAGTTTGGATGCTCACCTTTTTAATTCTCACCACGATTACTTTTAGTCTGTTTGGTTTTCTTATCGGTATTTGGGCAGATGGCTTTGAAAAGTTGCAGCTTATCCCGTTGCTGGTAATCACCCCTATGGTGTTTTTAGGCGGTGCTTTCTATTCTATCGATATGCTGCCAAGCGCTTGGCAAACAGTCACTTTATTTAACCCTGTGGTGTATTTGATTAGTGGCTTTCGTTGGAGCTTTTACGGCATTTCTGATGTGAGTGTGGCGGTCAGCGTAGGTATGATCATGCTGTTTATGGGCCTTTGTTTGGCACTGATTGCGTGGATATTTAAAACTGGCTATCGATTAAAGCAGTAGCTGCACCTACAGACGTAATCATCTATTTTAATGTCGTCCAAACAAGCCTAATTATATGCAATGTCATAGTTAGGCTTTTTTTTGCCTAAACTTTGGCCAATCTGTTTAAAAATATTTCTTAAACAATGTGGAATAAATTTTTTGCACTAAGCTTATTGGTACACAATAATTTAGAAACCTAGTTAATGCAAAATTTCAAACGATATAGCTGGCAGTCCTTAGCTTTTTTTTATGCCCATTGGAAAGGTGTGTTGGTACTGGCCTACTTACCTAACCTATTACCAGAGATTTATTACTTAATAGATAACGAGCAAAGAGACAACTGGGCATTGTCTTTGATGATATTCCCTTTCTACATTATGTTCAGTGTGGCTTTTATTTTTTATATTGATGGCCAGTCAAGATTTAGGCAAAAATAGTGGACCACAGCTTCACAGGCTAGCGCTTAAATTTTTAGCACCTTACTTTTTTGTGATAATCATAGCTACTTTAGCTGTGCTTTTTTCATCATTAGCCCTCATCATTCCGGGGGTATATGTGTTTGTGAAATATTCCTTTATTACCTTTAACTTACTATTAGATGAAACCGGTATAAACGGCGCATTTAGGTTGAGCTGGAAACAAACCAAAGGTTATTTCTGGTTGCTATTAAGTGCTTTTTTTGTATATATTTTAGTGCCTGGTTTACCTGGTTTCATTGCACAAATTGTTCCACAAGAATTCAATTTTTCACAAGCTGCGAATCACTCGCAAGCAATTGAATCATCAAATATAATTTATTTGACCATGGGCACATTGGGCTATATTTTTTACACACTATTCACTTATCAAGTGTATAAAGACGTACCAAAAAAATGGTTGGATGATACGCCTACTAAAGTGATTGATACGCCCTCTGAAATCATCAAATAAAGTGCTTGGCTTGGGTGCGAGTCATTCATGTTCATACAGCCATTTCATGGTACTCTAGGCCGCTTTCACCTTGCTCGTGATTTACTAGAGTGTAATTATATTGAACAACGCTACCAACAACAAAAAAGGCATCTTGTTAATGCTCGCCGCTATGGCGGGTTTTACTATTGAAGATGCTTTTATCAAACAGCTCTCCAGCACCTTATCTATTGGCCAAATACTTATGGTCGTTGGTTTGTGTAGCTCGGTATTTTTTGCATTGCTGGCGCTTAAAAGTGGACGTAATATTTTTTCACGTCACCTTTGGACTAAAGCAACTTTAGCGCGAATGGGTGCAGAAGCTGTGGCTGCGGTAGCGTTTATAGCCTCTTTGTCTTTGGTACCGCTATCTACCGTTGCAGCGGTGTTTCAGGTGACGCCATTAACCATTACTATGGGTGCAGCTTTATTTTTGGGTGAGCGGGTGGGGTGGCGCCGTTGGGCTGCTGTTTGCGTAGGTTTTATCGGTGTTTTATTGATCATCCGGCCAGGCTTTGGTGGGTTTAATCCATCAGTGTTGTGGGTGCTAGTGGCTGTTTTGGGTGTAGCGGTTAGAGATTTAGTTACCCGCGTGATTCCGTCTAGTGTGGGCTCTTCCATTATTTCTTTTCAAGCTTTTGCATCACTTATTGTTGCTGGGGGTCTTTGTATGCTCATTAGCCCTCAAACCATTGCGCCTATTACCAGTGAAGAAATGGTCTATTTTGGTTACACCATTATTTTTAGTATTTCAGGCTATTACGCTATTGTATTAGCAATGCGGGTGGGAAATGCGTCTATTGTGGCGTCTTTTAGATACTCAAGGTTGTTGTTTTCGCTGTTAGTAGGGGTTTTTATATTTAATGAAAGCGTTGATATGCTTACTCTCATTGGCTCTGTGATTATTATCGCTACGGGCTTATATACATTTTTAAGAGAGCACAAGGCAGGCTTAGCTCATAGCAAAAATGCTGGGGTAGTCTTGTAGCAGCTACTTGTTAGCCCTTGCTACTGCTGGCTACTCGGGCATAAGTAGTTCATGCCCAACCACTTCATCCATAATGCCATAGGGCACTCTAAAGGTTTTGCCCTCTAGTTTGATCACAGCATAGTCTTTACACATTTTTATGATGGTGCAATTAATAATGTTGCCCTTGTTACTCACTCTTACAATGTTGTAGTTGTGCAGCGCTATAGCCATTTTGGAGATCCTTATAGTGTATTTAGAGTGGTAAGTTTTGCTGACATAATATCTGGAATAACACAGCTTTTACCCTGCTTAAAATCATAATACACGCCCATCCCGGTGCCTTGTGCCACTAAGCAATTTTGTTGCTTGCTCCATATTTTATGTTCAAACTCTACTTTTTTTGGTCCTGTTTGTTTGGCATTACTAAATACTATGAGGGTGTCTGGGTAAGTGACAGGGGCTAGATAATCACACTGTATAGAGGCCAGTACAGGGCCTATGTTAGTGGCTTTCATGTCGTCGCTCATGCCTAGTTTTTCTAGAAGGTCTATGCGGCCATCTTCGATGTAACGTATATAAACGGTATTATTAAGGTGTTGAAAGGCATCCATTTCGCCCCACTTCACTTTAATTTCGGTGCTTTGAGTGTATTGCGCTGAAAGTGTTGCTAAATCAGTCATCTTGTTTCCTAGTTAACTTCAAATCCGTGGGCGTATGGGTCCTTGGAATCTACGATAATGGTGTTATAACCAGTAACTTTGGCCCAGCCTTGTATGCTTGGCATAATGCCAGTAATTTTATTTTCGCCTAAGCCAGAACCAATGGTAGTGGTAGATTCCACCTTACCAATAAATTGGCTACCAATAATGCTTTCGTGAATAAATGCCTCACCTTGTTGTAGTAAACCTTTGGCATGCAGCTGTGCCATCCGTGCGCTGGTGCCAGTGCCACAAGGGGATCGGTCTATAGCGCCACTGCCATAAAACACTGCGTTAGATGCGCTAGAATCTGGTTTTTTGGGTTTGCCTGTCCACATTACATGGCTGATGCCATTTACACTTGCATCTTCTGGGTGCACGCAAGTCGCTATTTTATTGATGGCCTCTCTTACCAGTGGGCTAAACTTAAGCACTTGGGCGGCAGAAAAATGCTCTAGGCCTGCAAAGTTTTTTTGTGGTTCGATAATAGCGTAATAGTTGCCGCCATAAGCGACATCTATGACTAATTCACCTAATTCAGGGCAGTTGATCACTAAGCCTTCATAGGCCAAATAGCTGGCTACATTAAATAGTCGCACGTCGGTTACTAAGCCATCTTCATCTTGTTGGTATTCAATTTTTATCGCCCCTGCAGGCACTTCTAAAGTCAGCTGACCTTTAGCTTTTGGTGTCCATAGGCCTTCTTGTAATGCAATAGTTACGGTGCCTATAGTGCCGTGGCCACACATAGGCAAACAACCACTTGTCTCTATAAATAAGATAGCCCCATCGTGGCGTGGATTAGTAGGTTTATACAATATAGAGCCAGACATCATGGCGTGGCCACGAGGTTCAAACATCAGTGCAGTGCGAACCCAGTCGTGGTGTTGTAAAAAATCTTGGCGTTTATCGCTCATAGTATTACCCACAAGCTTTGGGCCACCTTTAGCAACTAAGCGCACAGGGTTACCGCAGGTGTGTGCGTCAATGCAATTAAATGTATGTATTGTCATAAGTTATAAGCTATGTAACGTGGGAACTGGGTATTACTGCATGGTACAATGATCCAGCTTAATTAACCTAACATTCTATACACTTTGGCTTATAAGTTACCAAGCTTAAGTAGAATAAAGAGTCCTTTGATATATGAAAATGCTCATTGATTTTTTACCCATTGTCATCTTTTTTATCGTCTATAAATTAACTGATGATTTGATTCTAGCTACTGCCGTTCTGATTCCAGCGACCATGTTACAAATGGCTTACACTTGGTTTACCACCAAAAAAGTGGAAAAAATGCAGCTTGTTACCCTAGTATTAGTAGTGGTATTAGGTGGCCTTACAGTGGCTTTGCAAGATGGTCAGTTTATTAAGTGGAAGCCTACCATTGTAAACTGGTTATTTAGTTTGGCTTTTTTGGGCAGTCAGTTTATTGGTCAAAAGCCTATCGTCCAGCGGCTGATGGGTAAAAGTGTGGAGTTGCCTAGTCAAGTGTGGCGCAAACTTAATGTGGCGTGGGTCGTATTTTTTGCCGCTATGGGAGGCATCAATTTATACGTAGCCTTTAATTACAGTGAATCCACTTGGGTTGATTTCAAACTCTTTGGTATGTTGGGCCTTACTTTTGTATTTATTATTGCTCAAGGCCTATATATGTCGCGCTTTATGCCCAAAGATATGGAAAAAGAGGACTAAAAAATGTTATTTGCTATTATTTCCCAAGATGTACAAAACAGTTTAGCGCAGCGTATAGCAGCAAGGCCTGCCCATTTAGAGCGTCTTAAAGCCCTAGATACACAGCAACGTTTAACACTAGCAGGGCCTCATCCACATACCCAAGAAGAAGGTTTTACAGGTAGTTTGGTAGTGGCTGATTTTGCTGATCTTGCCGCTGCTCAAGCATGGGCCGACCAAGATCCATACGTCGCTGCCGGTGTTTATGCTGAAGTAAAAGTTAAACCATTTAAACAAGTCTTTCCAACACAAGAGTAAACCCATGAAAAAGTTTTTTAGCGTGTTAAAGAAATCCACAGTTATAGCAATAGCTGCTCTAAGTTTAAGCTTTTCTGTGTGGGCACAAAACCCACAAATTACATTGGCAACAAGCCTTGGCGACATCGTTGTTGAGTTAGATGCAACGGCTGCACCTGTTAGCACAGACAACTTTTTACACTATGTAAATAGTGGTTATTATAACAGCACTATTTTTCATCGGGTCATTCCAGGATTTATGGTTCAAGGTGGTGGCTTTGGCGCAAATGAAAAAGACAAATCTGGCACTATCGCTCCTATTGTTAATGAAGCTGCTAATGGCTTGTCTAACCTTCGGGGCACTATTGCTATGGCTAGAACCTCTAACCCCAACAGTGCTACCGCGCAGTTTTTTATTAACCTAAAAGACAATCTATTTTTAGATAAAAGTAGCTCCAGTGATGGCTATGCAGTGTTTGGAAAAGTAGTAGAAGGCATGGATGTAATTGATCGTATCGCCAAAGTACCCACCATGAACAAAGGCGGGCATCGTGATTGGCCATCAAAAACGATTTATCTTAATTCAGCTCAAAAGCGTTAGATATCAATTAAAGGTATGAAAGCTAGCCACACCCATAAGGCCTTTTCAGACCCTCAAAGCTTAGCTGTAACCCCCAAGGTTGCAGCGGCTTTAATCGCCAAATTACAAAAAACACCTCTTCAGTTAGACCAGCGACATCAAGAGCTAGCTGCAAATTTTTTTGATTATGAAGCCTTAAAGTCGAAACCTGTCACCTCAACAATGAGCGTGTTGGATGCTAATTTTGGTGTAGGTTTAGATTTTTTAATCATTTGGAAACTTTGGCTGGAGTCTAGAGACACTGGCCACCATACTTCTTTGTTAAATTATGTAGCCGTTTGCGAGCAGCCACTTTGTTTGGCAGATGTTAAGGTGTTGCACCAAAGCTTACCCCAATTAAATGCGTTGAGTGTGCAGTTTCAGGAGCAGTACCCAGAGCTTATAAAAGGCTTCCATCAGCTTGATTTTGGCAAGGTAAAATTAACCTTAGTTTATGCAGAGCGTACCCAAGCATTAGCACAAATTTGTGGTGAGTTTGATGTCTGTCTTGATGCTATAGGCCCTATAGCGGCTGCAGATGAAGTTAAAAAGAAAGCTTATATCCCACCATGGCAGCGGCCACATTCAGGCCTTGCTCACAAGAGCAAGGTAGCCATCATAGGCGCAGGTATCTGTGGCACGGCCACTGCCTTGAGCTTATCTGAGCGTGGTTTTGATGTCACCTTGATTGAAAAGGGCCCTGAGCTTGCTAGCGGAGCTTCAGGCAACCGCCAAGGCATGCTCTACGCCAAACTGCCAGATAGTGCCACCATAGCTGGACAGTTTCACCAGCAAGGTTTGCAGCACACTATGGCGGCACTAAAACGGCATTTAAGTAGCAAGCACTGGAAAGCTTGTGGCTTAATGCAGGTAGCCACTAATGATAAACAAGCCATACAGATGCAAGCCGTGCTCAAACGCGAGTATCCATCATCTTGGTTGCAATGGTTGAGCCAAACCCAAGCTCAGCAGTTAGCCAAACAACCTGTCAGTGCAGGGGGCTTATATTTCCCCAACAGTGGATGGGTATCACCTAAGCATTGGTGTGAAGCTTTGTACACAAGAAGTGGTGCAGATCTATGGCTTAATACCACTGTGCTTAGTATGCAACAAACGGCGAAGCAGGGCTGGAAGTTAAGTTTAAGCGGGGCCTATGATGGCGAATATGAGTTTGATGCGGTAGTTATTGCCAATGCAAATAGTGCCAAAAATCTGTTGGCGCAGCAAAACCTTGCGTTAAAGGCTATTCGTGGTCAAGTAAGCTATGTAGACACACAACAAAGCCCAGCGCTTGTGGTATGTGGGCAAGGCTACGTAACCCCTAGCCAGCAAGGTATTTTATCAGTGGGGGCAAGCTATAACCTGCACACGCTTGATACGCAGTTGTCAGACAAAGACCACATTGATAATTTAGGGCGCCTAAGTGATGTATTGCCTAATCAAAAAACATTGGATGTAGAGGATGTTGTAGGCGGCTGGGTGGGCTTTCGAGCAGTAACTCCTGACTACCTGCCTATGGTAGGGCAGCTAGCTGATGAGGCTGCGGTGATTGGGGCCTTTGCCAAATTACGCCAAGATGCTAATTATAAATTTATTCAAGACATGCCCTACCTACCCGGGCTATACATAAATGCAGGCCATGGCTCTAAAGGTTTTGTTAGCGCCCCTTTAAGTGCGCAAATATTAGCTTGTCAGATGGCTAACCAAAGCCTGCCTGTGGCACAATGTGTGGCTTGGGGATTAGATCCCAACCGTTTTATTATTCGCGACTTAATACGCCGCAAACGCTAACCGAGATTTATGCCGTGAACCCTACTAAGATTAAGCTTCATAAAAAAAGCAACACGTTAGAACTTAGCTATTTAGAAGCTGGAGCAACACAAGAGGTAAGCTACACCTTATCTGCTGAATACCTACGTATTTCTTCACCTAGTGCAGAAGTGCGAGGGCATAGCCCAGATCAAGCTGTGCTGCAGGTAGGAAAAAGCCGAGTTAAGCTAACGGGCTTAGAAGGTGTGGGTTATTACGCTTTAAAGCTTGAATTTGATGATGGCCATGATTCTGGCTTATACACCTGGGATTATTTGTATGATCTTAGTGTTAATCATCAAAAACATTGGGCGTATTACTTAGAACAACTAAACCAAGCCAAACAAAGCCGAGACCCACACACAAGCATTGTTCAGTTTGTTTAGTTTAAAACTTAGCTGTTAAGTTTAAGAGCGATAGCACAAGCTTCGTGAACATGGTGAATGCAGGCTTTTCTAGCAGCTTCACTGTCACGTATGGTGATCGCTTGCATGATAGTTTGCATCTCTAAAAGGCTGTGTTTCCAGCGTCCTGCTTGGTTAATAGTGCCAGCGCGTAATACCATAATACGAGCCAAAAGGCGGTTAAGGCTGGCATCAAGTTCAGCATTAGCGCTGCCTTCAAGTAACTGATCATAAAAGGCTTTAGTGCAGGCTAATATTTGCTCTACTTCAGATTGATCAAAGGCCTTTTTTAATGCATCTGTGGTGTCTTGTAGGGCGCTAATTTGTTCATCACTAGCGCGTTCACAAAATAGCTGTCCAGCCAAACCCTCCAGTGCTGCACGCAGTTCGTAAATATTTTTTACATCTTGCGTGTTAAGTACGCTCACACTTGGGCCACGTTGGCCTGCAAATTGTACCAAACCTTCTGATTCTAAATGCCTTAAGGCTTCACGCACAGACGTGCGGCTTACATCTAAAGCTTCGCACAATTCTCTTTCTACCAACCGTTGGCCTGGCTTTAGTTGGGTGCTAATAATAGCATCGCGCAGTTTATCCAAAACCATCTGACGCAACGTAATAGTGTTGCGAGTGACTTTAAGGTCTGCAAGTTGGTTGGGCATAGATTAAGATTCCGCAGCCATTTCTGCTAACACTTCTTTAGCACAACGAAAGGCGTCGATAGATGCAGGCACACCGCAATAAATAGCACTTTGTAATAACACTTCTCGTATTTCTTCTTTAGTGCAGCCATTATTAAAGGCGCCACGAATGTGCAGTTTGAGCTCATGAGGGCGGTTTAAAGCAGTGATCATGCCTAAATTTACTAAGCTTCGGGTTTTGTGGGGTAGCCCATCACGGTTCCAAATGCTGTCCCAGCAATACTCTGTAACTAGCTCTTGTAACGGCCATGTGAAGTCGTCTGCTGCTGCAATGGATGCATCTACATAAGCATCGCCAAGCACTGCCTTGCGGGTTTTTAGGCCCGCTTCAAATTTTTCTGATCTATTTTTTTCAGAATGAGGTTTAGAATCTGACATAAGTGTGTCCTTGTGTAAGGTTGGGGTTAATTACAAACCACCCATTAACATATATTTGATTTCAAGGAAGTCTTCAATACCATAATGAGACCCTTCACGACCCATTCCAGACTCTTTTACACCACCAAAAGGTGCAACTTCTGTGGAGATAATGCCTTCGTTGATACCTACCATGCCATACTCTAAGCCTTCGCCAACACGCCAAACACGGCCAATATCACGGGTGTAAAAATAAGCAGCTAAACCAAATTCGGTATCATTAGCCATAGCAATGGCTTGCGCTTCATCCTTAAATTTAAAGATAGGTGCTACTGGGCCAAAGGTTTCTTCTGTGGCCATTTTCATGTCGGTAGTGGCATTGCCTATAATTGTAGGGGTGAAGAAACTGCCGCCAAGTGTGTGGCTTTGGCCGCCACATATAAGTTTGCCACCTTTACTTAAAGCATCTTCAATGTGATCTTTTACTTTATCAATAGCGCCTTGGTTAATCATTGGCCCTTGAGTGACGCCTTCATCCATGCCGTTACCCACTTGAAGCTGAGCCACCTTCTCTGCAAACTTAGCAACAAAAGCGTCATACACACCTTCTTGCACAATAAATCGGTTCACACACACGCAGGTTTGGCCTGCATTTCGATACTTACCAGCCACAGCGCCTGCGACAGCAGAATCAAGGTCAGCATCATCAAACACGATAAACGGTGCGTTGCCACCTAGCTCCAAAGAGACCTTCTTCAAAGTAGGTGCGCATTGTTGCATCAGTAGCTTGCCTACAGGCGTAGAGCCGGTAAAGGTAAGCTTACGTACAGTAGGGTTGCTAGTAAGCTCTGCGCCAATGGGGCGAGATTGCCCTGTAATCACGTTAAATAATCCAGCTGGAATACCCGCTTCTTCTGCCAATACAGCCAGTGCAAGGGCTGAAAAAGGCGTTTCTGATGCTGGGCGCACTACAAACCCACAGCCAGCTGCTAATGCAGGGCCACACTTGCGGGTAATCATTGCCGTTGGAAAGTTCCACGGTGTAATAGCAGCCACTACTCCAATGGGCTCTTTAGTCACCACAATGCGAGCATCGGCTTTATGGGTAGGAATAATATCACCATAAATGCGCTTGCCTTCTTCGGCAAACCAATCAATAAAACTTGCAGCGTAACCAATTTCGCCTTTAGCTTCGGCTAAGGGCTTACCTTGTTCTAAAGTCATTATTTTACCAAGGTCATCTTGGTTGGCCATGATAAGGTCAAACCAAACACGCATGATAGCAGCGCGCTGTTTGGCTGTTTGTTTGCGCCAACTAATCATAGCCACTCTAGCTGCTTCAATAGCGCGAGCAGTTTCTACTCCAGTTAAGTCAGGTATGCTTCCAATCACTTCACCATTGGCAGGATTAGTCACTTCCATAGTGGCTTTTGAGTCGGCATCTAACCAAGTGCCATTAATATAAGCTTGTTGGCGAAAAAGTGCTGGGTTGTTCAGTTGCATGGTATGAATCCTATTATTAGTCATTGCACGGTGTTGGGTGTGCTAGTTGTATTTAATTTTATATCAAAACGTTCATAATATTAAACATTTTTAGAGTATTAGCGCATTACAAAGGGGTCGGCCATAGGCTCGCTTGAGGTATTGATCCAAACGGTTTTTAGTTGGGTGTAATCTTTTACTGCATGAATGCCACTTTCTCTACCATAGCCACTGGCTTTAAAGCCGCCAATGGCGCCCATGGGCGAAACGGCACGGTAGGTGTTCACCCAGATAATGCCAGCTTGCACGGCTTTGCTCATGCGGTGCACGCGACCATTGTCACGGGTCCAAATGCCAGCGGCTAAGCCAAATTGGCTATCGTTGGCTAAAGCTAAAGCATGGGCTTCATCTGTAAAGCGCATGATACTGGCCACAGGGCCAAATACTTCATCTTGCATGATGCTGCACTGGTTATTGTCTACTGCCAAGATAGTAGGATGGTAATACCAGCCATTACTGTGAATGTTATTAGAGGGTGAAACGCGCTTGCCACCATGCACAAGTGTTGCGCCTTGCTCCAGTGCTTGTGCAACCATACGCTCCACCAAAGCCAGTTGAGCTTGAGTAGCCATAGGGCCCATCTCAGACTTGGCATTCATAGGCTCACCAATAATAATGCGTTCAACACGTGATTTTAGGGCTGCTAAAAATTCGTCATACACGCTGTCTTGCACCAATAAACGGCTTCCAGCGACACAGCTTTGGCCACTAGCGGCAAAAATACCTGCCACTACACCATTTACAGCACTGCTAATATTAGCGTCTGCAAAGATAATGTTAGGCGACTTGCCACCAAGCTCTAGACTTATTTGGGCTAGGTTTTGCGCACTATTTTTAACTACAGCTTTAGCACCAGCACCACCTCCAGTAAAAGCAATACGTCGCACTAGTGGGTGTTTAGTTAACGCCGCCCCAGTGTCGGCGCCAAACCCTGTCACTACGTTGACAACTCCATCTGGAAAGCCTGCTTCTTTAACTAAATGCATTAGTTCCACTATAGTGGCGCTGGCATGTTCAGAAGGTTTAAGCACCACGGTATTGCCAGCAGCTAATGCTGGAGCAAGTTTTACCGCGGTTAAATACATGGGCGAGTTCCAAGGAATAATTGCTGCCACTACGCCCAAAGGCTCGTGAGTGGTATAGGCAAACATGTCCGCTTTGTCTAAAGGTAACGTTTGGCCTTCAAGCTTGTCAGCTTGGCCTGCGTAGTAATAGAAAAATTCTGGCATGTAGCCAATTTGGCCCATTGTTTCACGAATCAGTTTGCCGTTATCGTTGGTTTCTAATTGTGCCAAGTGCTCTTTATTGGCAGCGATTAAGTCGCCTAATTTTCGTAACAATTTGCCCCTAGCTGTGGCATGTAGGTTGCGCCAGCTTGAATCTTCAAATGCATTTTGGGCGGCTTGTACCGCAGCATCTACATCTGCTTCTTGAGCGTGAGAAAAGCTAGCCCATGGCTGTGCATTGGCCGGGTTTAAGCTGTCAAAACGACCACCGTCTTTTGCATCTACCCATTGGCCGTTAATAAATAGCTGATATTGGCTAAGTGCCATAGCGTGCTCCTTTTGTTACAGCACTCACTAATAGATCATGAATGAATGCTAATAAATTGGTGTAATAGCTGATTGACTTCATGTGCATTTTCAACAGGCATCATGTGCCTAGCATTCGGTAAAATAGACACGGTTGCAAAAGGCAGTTTTGCCGCTAAGGCATAGCTCATAGCGGGAGTTGAGCCTGGATCTAGCTCGCCAGTGGTCACTAAAGTACGGCAGCGAATGCCACTTAAGTGATCTTTCATTACATTATCACCCTCACCAAACAAGCGATAACAAAGGCGATAACTTGCACTATGATTAGCCAATACTTTAGCTTTTAATTGAGCGATGTAATGTGGGTTTTCTTGAGTATAGTTGCGGCTAAACCATCGGGCTAGGGCCTGATCTATATTAGCACTAGGGCCACTCTTATCAACTTCATTTACCCGGTTTAATATGCCTTGGCGTAAGTCTTCGCTACGATCAAATACGCTGTTCATTATGCTTAGGCTATGCAGTTTTTGGGGGTATTTAATGGCGAAAACACGGGCGACCAGACCGCCTAACGAAAAACCAACTAAAGTTATTTTTTCAAGCTGTAAATGTTCAATAAGTCTATGTAGTTGTTGGGCAAGCGTCTCAAGTGTAATGTTTGCCGGAGCATTTAGGCTTAAACCGTGGCCCATCATGTCATAGGTGATCACTTGATGGGTGCTTTTAAAGGCGTTAACTTGGCGCTCCCATAGGCTTAAATCTAAACCCACACCATGAATAAATACCAGTGTGGGGCTATCAGACTGTCTCTCACCAAAGCTTTGATAATGAGTGCCATATGGGCAGAAAAGTTTCATTAAGATTAGGCTTGTGCGTCTGCTTTTTCTGCAGCAATTTCTTCCATATCCATATAACGGTTACCGATACGTGGGTGCGCTCGGCCACCATCAGATCCACCTAACACTACAATGATCTCATCAGCTGCTGGAGCATCTTCAATGTGCATTTCTAAAGTGATGTAATAGGAGCGAAACCCAGCGTCATCTTTATGCATCATAGGCACTTGAATAGAAGTGCCAGCTGGGCCACGTTTATTGGTAAAGCTTAAAAAGCTTTTTGCATTGACTGCATCTCGGTAGTGGTTGCCAAAACGCAAGGTATGGATAATGCCAGAGGCGTGCTCGATTTCGCCATTTAGCCCAATAACAGCAGCTTTACCATAAGCTTCAATAGCATCGCCACTAGGGAAATGAGACAGTACAGCCGCTACCATTTCCTCACCTAGCTGCGAGCAACCTGCAGTGATTTGTGGGCGAAGGTTCTCTACAAACCCTTGGCCTGCCCATGGGTTTTTAATAATATAGGCCACACCCACCATTTTAATGGGAGTAGCAGCAGCTTTACCGCCTTCAATACGAATCTCTTCTATGGAGGTGACTACTTTACGAACTTCAAAATGCATGCTTTTTCCTACTAATAATGTATTAATATTTCTTGGTTTCAAGTGATAAGGCTTAACTACTTAGTTAAAGTTGGGCATCACTTGATCGATAAACAATTGGAGCGACTTTTTCTTTTGTGCATGGGGTAGGCCGTTATCACTCCAAAAACTAAATTGTGTCACACCCAAAGATTCATAGTGTTTAATACGCTTAGTGACTTCTTTTGGCGTGCCTATAAGCAGGTTTTTATGTAAATCATCCAAACCAAAGCCTGGCATTTCATTCATTTGTGCATCGGTGAGTGGTTTTACAAACCCGTTGACAGGCTCTTGATCATTTTTGAACCATGCATAAAAATACCCATACCAATCACGCAGGGCTTGCGCACCTTTGCGCCAATCTTCACCTTCTTCGTGCACCCAAGTGTGGCGCAGGGCAAGTAATTGAGGTGCTGGTTTTTCGGGGTGGTTAACACAGGCTTGTTTGAAACGCTCACAAGCCAGTTCAATGCTTTGATCACCCGCAATAAGTGGTGTGATCATTACATTGCAATCACTCTTTAAAGCATAGTCGTGAGACTCTTGTTCTCTAGCAGCGACCCACATAGGTGGAAAAGGCTTTTGGGTAACACTAGGCACAGCAGTAGAGGTAGGAAAAGAGTAATGTTCCCCATCGTGGGCGTAGTCACCGGCCCACAGTTTTTGTAATACAGGAATCATCTCCCGTAAAGGCCCGCCGCCATCTTTGGCTGCCATGTTGTCAGTCATGCGGTCAAATTCAGATTGATAGGCACCACGGGCAATACCAAAATCAAGTCGGCCATTGCTCATCATATCCACAAGCGCTGTTTCACTAGCAAGGCGAACAGGGTTCCAAAATGGCGCCACAATAGTGCCCAAACCTAAACGAATCGTTTCAGTGAGAGGTGCTAAATAAGCCATAAAATTGAGTGGGTTGGGGCAGATGGTAAATTCCATCATGTGATGCTCACCAATCCATACGGTTTCAAAACCCGCTTTTTCTGCCATAAGTGTAAGCTCTACTAGCTCATCTAATAGCTCTTTGTGGGGTTTGTTTGGATCTGAGCGCTCCATGTGGACAAACAAAGAAAATTTCATAGCAACAACTCCTCACCAATATATTCATGACCAATTGCGGTTGTATTATGGTATACCAAAATAATAGGGGCATCTTTTCACTGAATGAATATCATGTCAATATTTTTTTATAGGTAGATATTTTTAAGATAATTGTCTAAATTGGTAACCTCATTCATATAATAATTCAACTCTGAATAGGCGAATCCTATGTTCCAATCTTTTTTTCCTAGCCCCAAGTGGTTTTTTATTAGCCTCATTGTGTGGGCAAGCGTATGCATTGGTGTTTGGTATGGCTTTGGTGATCAGTTGGGCACTTTTATAGGCTTTGAGTTACCAGCAGAAAATGCCGAACCTGTGCTTGGTTTGGGGCACTTTATTAGCCCAGATTTTCTCTGGTTTTACCTCTACTATTTTGTCACCTTAATGATGTTTGGATTAACATGGGTGAAACTTCATCCGCACCAGTGGCAGTTATGGTCTATCTTTGGTAGTGCGCTCATCTTGTTTAGCACCTATTTTTCTGTGCAAGTGTCTGTAGCCATTAACACCTGGAGGCGTCCATTTTTCGATAGTATTCAAGGGGCGCTGTCAGAGCCTGGCAGTATTACTGCAGTGCAGCTGTATGATTTGATTATTATCTTTGGCCAAATCGCATTTTTGGCAGTGATTGTTTTTGTGATGACACGATTTTTTGTGAGCCATTATATTTTTCGCTGGCGCACGGCTATGAACAATTATTATGCCTCTAAGTGGCCACAGCTAAGAACAGTAGAAGGTGCAGCCCAACGAGTGCAAGAAGACACCATGCGTTTTTCTAGCATAATGGAAGGTTTGGGTGTGTCGTTAGTGGATGCGTTTATGACCTTGGTGGCTTTTTTGCCGGTGCTTTGGTCGCTATCGCAATATGTTACAGAGTTGCCTGTGGTGGGGGTTATTGCTACGCCACTTTTTTATGCGGCCATTTTTTGGTCTATATTTGGCACGATGCTCATGGCGCTTGTGGGTATAAAGTTACCAGGATTAGAGTTTAAAAACCAACGGGTAGAGGCGGCTTATCGTAAAGAGCTGGTTTATGGCGAAGATTATGAAGACCGTGCTGAGCCACAAACACTAAGTGAGCTATTTGGTAATGTACGTAAAAATTATTTTAAGCTTTATTTTCACTACATGTACTTTAACGTAGCACGTAGCTTCTATTTGCAGGCAGACAACCTGTTTGCTTACATCATACTCATCCCTACCATCGTTGCAGGTACTATTACCTTTGGTATTTTGCAGCAGATCTTGACTGCATTTGGGCAAGTGAGTAGTTCCTTCCAATACCTGATCAATGTGTGGCCAACGGTTGTGGAACTGTTATCTGTGCATAAGCGTTTGCAATCGTTTGAACAAGTGCTACATGAAAAGCCACTGGTAAAACTTGATCAACAATACATGGCACAAGGTGAAGACACCTAGCTTGCATTACTAAAGCGCTAAATGCTCAAGGACGAGCGTTTAGCGTATCCCACAGCCTTTAAGAATTATGTGCTTAATAGAGTCTGCAGCTTCTAGAAAGGCCTGTTCCGATAAATTCTTAGTATCGGTTGCTATAAGGATTTGTGGTTCGAAGTCTGCGTAATACTGGGTGCTTGCCCAGATCATAAAAATCACGTGGGCAGGGTCTACATTATCCATTTTTCCCTGTGCAATCCAACTTTCAAAAATACCCATGCGTTGCTTGAACCATAGCCGGTAATCTTGTTGCAGGTATGCGCTTAGGTGGGGCGCACCACTAATCATTTCCTTGGCAAACAAACGTGAAGCTTTAGGGTGAGTGCGAGAAAAATCCATTTTTGCATCTATATAACGGCTTAGTACATCAAATGGTTCATCATGGTCTGAAATTTCATTAAAGACTGTGTCCCATAGTTTCAGAGTATTTTCTAATACCGCACCATAAAGGCCTAGTTTGTTAGAAAAATAATAATGAATGTTGGCTTTGGGCACTTTTGCAGATTCAGCAATGCGTTGCATGGTGGCGCCACGAAACCCATGGCAGGCAAATTCTGCCTCAGCAGCTTGTAAGATTAAATCTCTACTTTGTGCTCTTATGCGGCCTGGTTTATAGGGGCCTCTAACAATGTTTGTACTCATGGGTTGTGGCCTTTTTTGCTAGCTGCTGCTGTTTTGCGATGCGTAATTTATCGCTAATGTATATTAAGCATTATATTGGGTCAAATGAAAAGTTGACTATATAGACAACTATTGAGAAGATAATACTCTAACTAATTAGAGTACAACAAATGCGCGTGTTATTGAATCAAACAGCGACTCAAATAATTAAACCAGCTGCAGACATTACCTTATTACAATGGTTAAGAGAGTCTGCGCACTTAAGTGCTACTAAAGAGGGCTGCGCAGTAGGTGACTGTGGGGCTTGCACTGTAATAGTGGGTCGCATTCAACAAGGGGTTATTGCCTATCAAAGTGTCAATGCCTGCATTGCTTTATTAGGTAGCCTTGATGGCGCACATGTGATCACCTTAGATGGTTTACAGGCGCAACAATTACACCCAGTACAACAAGCCTTGATAGATTGCCACGCTAGCCAATGTGGTTTTTGCACCCCGGGGTTTGTCATGTCTTTGGTCGTATGGTGGCTCAATACAAAGCCAAGTGTATTATCTAGTCCAGAAGCCTTTGCAAAGCACCGCCATGGTGTTGAGTTAGCTTTATCAGGCAACCTATGCCGCTGCACGGGTTACCAGCCTATTCTTTTAGCAGCAGACCAATTAGCACCCATGGATAGAAGTAAAGACCCTCTGTTTGAGTTAATGGGTGGGTATGACCGTTGTTTTAAACAGCTTCAAACCATGCAGGCGAAAACCGCCGACTCTTTAAGCTCCAAAGATTTTCAGACACCAGCATATCAAACACCTAGTAGCTTAGAAGAGCTTGCTTTAGCTTATGAGGCCGCACCCAATATAAGGCTTGTGGCAGGGTCTACAGATTTGGCGTTAGATATTACCCAAGGCCTTAAATCCATGGATAGCTTGATCGATGTGTCTGGTGTAGCCCAGCTCCAGCAAATACAAGTGTGTGATAACCACATGCATATAGGTGCTGGTGTAAGCCTGAGCGAAGTAGAAGCCTTTTGTGGGCAAAGGTTGCCTGTAATGACTCATTTACTAGCTCGCTTTGCTTCACGACAAGTGCGTAATAGAGCGACCTTGGTGGGGAATATTGCTAACAGCTCACCCATTGCTGACACGCCACCACTATTGCTTGTGTTGGATGCTAAGTTGTTGCTGCAACAAGGTATGAATCAGCGCACTATTGCATTAAAAGACTTTTATTTAGGTTATAAGAAAAATGCCTTGGCTAGTGGTGAATTCATTCATAGCCTTAGTATACCTTTACCGTCAAAGGCGATGCAGGTATATGTAGAAAAAGTAAGTAAACGCGCCGAAGATGACATATCAGCTACTTGTGTAGCGATGAGTGTCACTTTACAGCAAGACATTATTACCCAGATTAGTATTGCCTGTGGTGGTATGGCAGCTATCCCTAAAATGGCTACCAATACCCAAGGTCAGCTTTTGGGCAAACAATTAACCCCCAAACTTTTGAGCCAAGTGCCATCGATGCTAGCCCAAGATTACCAGCCAATAGATGACATGAGAGCCAGTGCAGCCTATCGCCAACAGGTGACAGCTAATCTCATACAAGGTTTCTTACAGGAGGCTTTTGCATGAGAAAATTACCAGAGCTTAACCCTAAAACAGTAACCCTTGCGCCCACTGAAAAATCACATATGTTGGGTAAAGCTACGCCCCATGAAAGTGCCAAGCTGCATCTCACTGGCAAAGCCCTTTATATCGATGACATTGCAGCGCCTCAGGGCTGCTTACACGCTTATGTGGGTATGGCTAATGTAGCGTCTGGCCTACTAAAGAGCCAAGACTTAACAAATGTCGCTAATGCTTTGGGTGTGGTGGATGTGATCACTGTAAAAGATATACCGGGCCAAACGGACATAGGCCCAGTGTTCAGTGGTGATGCGTTATTGGTGGATGAGCGTATAGACTACTTTGGCCAGCCTTTGTTTGCCGTAGCGGCAACTACACGTGATGCAGCTCGTAAAGCAGCGCGATTAGGCCAAGCAGAAATTGAATCTACAAACCCCATTTTAACCTTAGCAGATACAAAGCTAAGCAATAAACAGGTTCGGCCCAGTCACAGCCTTATAAAAGGCGACAGTAAAGAGGCCTTAAAGCAATCTATTAACACCCTTAACATCGACCAAAAGGTAGGCGGGCAAGAGCACTTTTACCTTGAAGGACAAGTGTCTTTGGCAATTCCACAAGACAATGGCGGTGTATTGGTGCACTGCTCTAGCCAGCACCCTAGTGAAGTGCAAAAGCTGGTTGCGCAGGTGTTAAACCTGCCTATGCACAAAGTAGTGGTAGATATGCGTCGCATGGGTGGTGGGTTTGGTGGTAAAGAAACCCAAGCTGCACAATGGGCCTGCCTTGCTGCGTTGCTTGCAGTGCGCAATCAAAAGGCGGTTAAATTACGTTTAGCTCGTAGTGATGATATGGCTCTTACAGGGAAACGCCACCCTTTTGTAAACCAAGCCCAAGTGGGTTTTGATAATACTGGACGCATTACGGCACTAGATGCACAGCTAAATGGTTTATGTGGCTGTAGCCCAGACTTATCTGATGCCATCGTCGATAGAGCGATGTTTCACACAGATAATGCCTATTACATTCCAGCAGCTACTATTACGGGCCATCGTTGGTTTCAAAATACCGTTTCAAATACAGCATTTAGAGGCTTTGGTGGGCCACAAGGCATGATGCTAGCAGAACAAATGTTGGATGATATCGCACGCAGCCTTGGCAAAGACCCTTTGTTAATAAGACAGATCAATTTATATGGTGAAGATGAGCGTAATACCACCCCCTATCACCAGACGGTAACGGATGTAGATTTGCCTCGAATTATTGACGAATTAGTGGAATCTAGTGATTATTGGGGCCGCAGAGAAGCTATACGCAGCCACAATCAAGCCGCAGTTAAAACCGGTGGTCGTTATATTAAAGGCTTAGCCTTAACACCAGTAAAGTTTGGTATTTCTTTCACCGCTATGTTCCTTAATCAAGCAGGAGCCTTAGTGCACATTTATACCGATGGCACAGTACAAGTAAGCCATGGTGGCACAGAAATGGGTCAAGGTTTATATACTAAAATTGCTCAGATAGTAGCTGCGCAGCTAGGCTTACCCTTGGCCCATATAGAAGTGACGTCCACCCGCACCGATAAGGTACCAAACACCTCACCTACAGCGGCTTCAAGTGGTACAGACCTTAATGGCCAAGCCGCGCGCAACGCAGCATTGACCATTAAACAACGGTTAGTAGATTACCTAGTAGAAACCTACCAAGTGGATGCCCAAGATATAGAATTTAGCCAAGGTAATGTGTCTTGGCCCAAGTATCAAATATCGTTTGCACAGCTCACACAAGAAGCCTATTTAGCGCGCATTTCCATGTCTGCCACAGGCTACTATCGCACACCAAAAATTCATTATGATCGTGAACAAGCAAAAGGCAGGCCATTTTTCTATTATTCTTGTGGCGCCTCTGTAAGTGAAGTAGAAGTAGATACGTACACAGGCACTTACACTGTGTCCCAAGTGGATATATTGCATGATGTGGGTGAAAGCATTAACCCCGCCATTGATTTGGGCCAAGTAGAAGGGGGCTTTATTCAGGGCATGGGCTGGCTTACTACTGAAGAGCTTGTGTGGGGCCAAGATGGCCGCCTGCAAACTAATGCGGGTGCTAGCTATAAAATCCCTGCAGTAGGTGATACACCTAAGCAGTTTAATGTGGCCTTGCTACAAAATAGCAAAAATCATGAAGCTACTATTTACCATTCTAAAGCCGTGGGAGAACCGCCATTTATGCATGGTATTTCGGTGTGGAGCGCACTGCGCGATGCTATATGGGCTTTTGGAGGCGAAAAAGCCAACCCTCAGCTTGATGCGCCAGCCACACCAGAGCGTGTGCTGTGGGCACTGCAAGAGGCCAAAGAACAGGCTGGAAAAACTACAAGAGGCGCATCATGAAAGCTTGGCTTAAAGCCCAATGGCAATGCGAGCAGCAAAACCAAAGCTATGCGCTGGTGAGCATTGTGGCTTTGCAAGGCTCATCTCCAAGAGGTGTGGGCAGTAAAATATTAGTCACTAAAAAGCAGCAGTTTGATACGATTGGTGGTGGGCACTTAGAGTATAAAGCTGTGGCCCACGCCCGTGAAATGTTAGCTGATGTGCTAATTAATAGACCAGCCAATAAAGCTGCCGCAAAAGGCTCAACCCAACTAGTTGATTACCCCCTTGGAGCTAGCTTGGGCCAATGCTGCGGTGGCAAGGTGAGCTTAATGTATGAAGTGTTTAGTGCCAACAAAATGCCAGTAGTTGTGTTTGGTGCAGGCCATGTAGGTAGGGCCTTGGTACCATTGTTAGCTCAATTACCCGTGCAAGTAACATGGGTGGATAGCCGCTATGACATGCTGCCTAAACAATTGCCAGAAGGGGTGAAGGGCGTGCATGAAGAGCACCCCCAAGACCATGTGGCAGATTGTATGCCAAACAGCTGTTATTTAATAATGACCCATCATCATGGGGTCGACTTAGCGCTCACTCAAGCGGTACTTGATAGAGATGATAGCAGCTACTTAGGCGTGATTGGCTCGGTGACTAAAGGGCGTAAGTTTGCCCAAAGGCTTGCAGTAAAAGGCTATGCGCAAACTACTATTGAACATTTGCATTGTCCCATGGGCAAAGCTGGAATAAGTGGCAAGCACCCTATGGAAGTCGCCATTGCTATAGCAGCCCAAGTGATGGAGTTATATCAAAACGCACAAGGCGTTACCCAGCAAGCTACCCAAGTAAATATTAATATAGCAAATCCATCGACAAAAGAGGCGTTACATCATGTCTGAGCGTTTGCTAAGAGGACCACTATTACACTGCCTAGGTGAACCAGACATAGATGCTAACGCAGTGGAGTATCACGCAGATGCCTTGCTATGGGTAAAGCATGGTTTAGTACATAAAATGGGCCCTTATGAGTCTTTAGAGCATGAACTAACCCCTGAGCAATCCACTAAAATAGAAGACTGTAGCCAGTATCTTTTAGTGCCAGGGTTTGTGGATTGCCATATTCATTATCCGCAAACACAAATGATAGCAGCTCATGGCACACAGCTTTTAGATTGGTTAACCACCTATACCTTTCCAGTGGAAGCAAGTTTTAAAGACCCAGAAAAAGCGGCCGCGGTGTCTAAGGTCTTTATTAACCAACTATTACAAAATGGCACCACTACAGCCTTGGTATTTTGTTCTGTGCATAGCGAGTCTGTAGATGCACTATTTAGCGAAGCACAAGCACACAACATGCGCATTATTGCGGGTAAAGTGATGATGGATCGCAACGCGCCAGATAATGTGCTGGACACTGCCCAATCTAGTTACGACCAAAGCAAGCAGCTTATCCAACGATGGCACGGGGTAGATCGTTTACAATATGCTATAACGCCAAGGTTTGCACCCACCTCAACAGATGAGCAGCTAAAAGCTGCAGGTCGCTTATTAGCCGAACATGAAGGGGTGTATATGCACACCCATTTATCTGAAAATGTAGATGAAATAGAGTGGGTGAAAGAGCTCTTTCCTAAGGCAACAAACTATCTAGACGTCTATGACCAAGCAGGATTGCTGGGCAAGCGCAGCGTATTTGCTCACGGCATTCACTTATGTGATGAAGAGTGTGACAGGCTGGTAAAAACAGACAGCGCCATTGCCCATTGCCCTACCTCTAACTTGTTTATTGGCTCAGGGCTATTCCCTATGAAAAAGCTGCAAGATTATGGCATCAAAATAGGCATGGGTACTGATGTGGGAGGTGGCACTAGCTTTAGCATGCTGCATACCCTAGCAGATGGTTATAAAATGCAGCAATTAAAAGGCCATAACATTAGCCCAGAACAAAGCCTCTATCTTGCTACTTTAGGCGGCGCTAAAGCCCTTGATCTAGATGATAAAATTGGTAGTTTGTGTGTCGGCAAAGAAGCCGATTTTTTGTTGTTAGATCCAAACGCTACAGACTTGTTGAAATTTAGAACTAGCCACTGTCAGGGCTGGCGAGACCTATGGTTTGTATTACAAACTATAGGTGATGACAGAGTCATCGCTGAGACTAATGTTATGGGTGTGGTGAGTTAACTTGGCGCTTGTTGCACACTGGCTTAAAACGCGCTTTACAAAGCACTGCTAAGCCTAGAAACTAGGCCTGGTATTTTATGTTAGTGCTTTTTAAAGGAGCTACACCATGGCCAACCACACACGAATACTTGCCAACCAAAGCGTATCTGCAGTGAGTTTGGGCTGTATGAGCCTATCTCACGGCTACGGTGAAAAAAGTAGCGATACTCATTGCAAAACCTTTCTTCACAAAGCATTAGATCTAGGCTACACCATGCTAGATACAGCAGCAGTGTATGGTCATGGACACAACGAGACCATGCTAGGCCAATTTATTAACGCGCGGCGTAGTGAGTTTTTTTTGGCAAGTAAATGTGGCTTTGGTCAAACACCTGACAGTAAACCCCATGTGAATGGCAGGCCTGAGTATATAAGACAAACTTGTGAAGCCAGCCTAAAACGCTTACAAACTGATCATATAGACCTGTATTATTTACACAGGCGTGACTTCACAGTGCCTATTGAAGACAGCATAGGCACCTTGGGCGACTTAGCGCGCGAAGGTAAAATAGGCGCAGTGGGGGTGTCTGAAATCAGCGCAAACGATCTGTATAAAGCCCATGCAGAGCACCCCATTAGTGCTATTCAGTCAGAATATTCTTTGTGGACACGTAATGCAGAAATCGAAGTGCTTAAAGCCAGCCAACAAATTGGTGCCGCTTATGTGGCTTTCAGCCCTTTAGGCAGGGGTTTTTTAACTAATAAATTACATGACACCACGTTGTTTAGTGAGCAAGATTTGCGCCAAAGCATGCCGCGCTTCGATGCCCACCACTACCCCAAAAACTTGTCTTTATTACCTGCTTATTTAAATTTGGCTAAACGCCAAGGTTGCACTCCTGCGCAGCTTGCATTGGCATGGGTGATCGCCCAAGGTAAAAACGTCATCGCTATTCCAGGCACCCAACATTTAGAGCACCTAGAAGAAAATATAGGCGCCAATAACCTATTGCTAGATGATGAAGTGATGGGCCAACTAAACAAGCTGATCAATCAACACACAGTAAGTGGTGCTAGATATAGTGATAGGGCCCAAGCTAGCGTGACTACAGAACAGTTTGACTGTGAGCTACAATCTTTATGAAGCATCTGGTTTTAGTAGGCGGTGGGCACGCCCATGTGATCATGCTTGAGCAGCTCATCAATAAACCTTGTCCAAGTTTAAAAATTAGCTTGATATCACCCACTAAAAAACAGGCTTATTCTGGCATGTTACCTGGCTGGATCAACAATACCTATGCGCTGGAAACCTGCCAGATAGATTTGCAAAATTTGTGTTCAAGGGCAGGGGTGACTTTTATTCTTGGAAAACTTGCCCATTTCAATGCGCAACAGCAGCAGCTGGTTTTGCATGATGAAAGTGCCCTTGATTATGATCTTTTGTCTCTTGCCATAGGTAGCCAGCCCAACTTGGTTGGCGATATTGCAGCGCTTAATGAGTGGGTTGCAGTAAAGCCTTTTGATGCCTTTACACAAACGTGGCAAACGTGGCAGCAGCAACTAAACCTCAAGCTTCCTGCCACGCTCACCATAGCCGGTGGCGGCGCTGGTGCTGTAGAAATTGCGCTTGCTGCGCGTCACATGATGCCTTATAGAGCCAAGCTGGAACATAAGATTATTATTTATGCAGGCCCAAATGGTGTGATGAGCGGTTTTAATAGCAAGGTGCGCCATTTGATAATGCGCCAGCTAAAAAAAGCCCATATTACCTTAGTGTATGAATACATAGATTTTTCACAAGCCATGTCTGCTAACGTAGCCAAACCCAGTATGCAAAACTTCCACTTGCGTGTAAGCACTGCAAAACCAGCTCTATCTTTTGGGGACTCTGGGTTAGCTTTGGATGCTGAGGGCTTTGTGCTGGTAGATGAGTTTCAGCGCAGTGTTTCTCATCCTAATGTATTTGCCGCTGGAGATATTTGCAGCAGGCCCACCACACACTTACAGCGCTCCGGAGTGCACGCTATTCGAGCAGGTAAGCAACTGGCCTATAATCTTCTAGCCACTAATAACTCAGCCACTTTGCGAGCCTATTGGCCGCGGCACAACAATTTATATTTAATATCCTGTGCAGACCAAAGTGCTATCGCCAGCTATGGCTTTAATTTGGGGCCTTTTAAGATGAATGTTGCGCTGCATGGGCGTTGGGTTTGGCGGTTGAAAAACCACATTGATATTAGCTTTATGAATCGCTTTAAAGCCAAATAGGCTTTGTATGCATTGGTCAAACAAAGTTGGCCACTGCATAGGAAATACTGCTATTGAAAACCTATTGGTTAGCATCCGCTATAACCATAGCCGCGGCCTTTTCCCCTATCATCACACAGGCAGCATTGGTATTACCGCTTATCAAATTAGGCATGATGGATGCGTCGGCAATACGTAGATTTTTAATGCCATACACACGCAATGCTGCATCCACCACAGCCATTTCGCTTTGGCCCATGGCGCAGGTGCCTACGGGGTGATATTCCGTTTCTGCTGTGGCTTTTATGTAGTTGCATATTTGTGCATCTGACAGCACTTCATTACCTGGGGCATATTCATTGCGTATAAGCTGCGCAAAGGGGCCGCTGTTAAGTATGTCTCTGCACATATACACACTTTCACGCATGCGATCTATGTTGCCTTGAGTTTGTAAAAAACGCTGGTCAATAATGGGTGCGTCTTTAGGTTTGTCGCTAGCTAGGGTGACTTGTCCGGCATCTGTGGGGCGCAAATTGCAGGCATGAATAGTGACACCATGCTGTTTAATTTCAGGTACAGGTTTGGGGAATATCATTAAAGGGATAAAATGTAGTTGAATATCTGGTCGATTAGGGCTAAACGAAGAGCTGGCAAAAGCGCCGCTTTCAGCCGCATTGCTGCCTCCTGGGCCTGATTTGTTCCAAAAATAGCGCAAGCCTGTGGTGATAGCGCCCATACCTTTGTTGATGCCATAAAGGCTATCTGCACCCTTGGTGCGAGCCAACACTGACACGTTCAGGTGGTCTTGCAGATTTTTACCCACCCCTGGCAAATGTGCATGCATTTTAATGTTGTGCTTGGCCAGCTCGTCTGCAGGGCCTATGCCTGAAAGCATCAATAATTGAGGTGAGCCGATGGCACCTGCACTGAGGATAACTTCTTGGCTGGCAAAGGCATGGTTTACTCTATTATCTACTTGATAACTTACGCCTAGAGCTTTGCCGTCTTTTATAATAATACGCCTAACATGGGCGCCTGTGATGATTTTTAGATTAGGTCGGTCTGCAATAGGGTGTAAAAAGGCAGTTGCGGCACTGCACCGTTTAGATTTTTTTTGCGCCACTTGGTAGCGACCCACCCCCGCTTGATTTTGTCCATTAAAATCATGGTTACGTGTCATGCCTGTAGCCACGGCAGAGGCTACAAATTGATCGCTTAAAGGATGAGTGTAAGATCGATCACTGATGATCAAAGGGCCATTGCTACCATGAAATCCTGGGTCTATATTGGCGCCTAGGTTTGTTTCAGATTGACGAAAAAAAGGCAACACATCATCATAGCTCCAGCCTGCATTGCCTAAAGCATGCCATGCGTCGTAATCTTCTTTTTGGCCACGTATGTGCACCATGGCATTGATCGCGCTAGAGCCGCCTAAAGTTTTGCCTCTTGGTATAGGGATTTGGCGCTGATTCATAGCCTCTTGGGGGGCCGATTGGTAGCGCCAACTGAGCTTTTTATGATCAAGCAAAAAAGCGATGCCTGCAGGCATATGGATCAATGGGTTTGTATCTTTTGGGCCTGCTTCTAGTAATAACACTTCACAATTTAGGTTTGCACTTAAACGGTTTGCTAATACGCATCCAGAGGAGCCTGCGCCGATAATAATGTAGTCGTAATAATGATCTGCCATGGTGTGCCTTATTGTTATTATTTAGAGGCTAGGTGGTTACTATTTCCACACAGGGCTGGCTTGCATCGACTCAGGTATAGGGATGCCCATGCGCTGCAATATGCTTGGGGCAAGGGCAGTTTGAGCAATCACATGGTTGGTTGATGGCCCTTGAATAGGGTTGTGGGGGTTGGCAAAGTAGTAAATGGGGATGTCACGCATGATCGCTTCGGTGCCACCGTGGTGCCCGCGTGCACTTTGGCCATGGTCTGCGGTTACTATCACGTCATAGCCTTGCTCTTGCCAGCGCGGTATAAAGTCGCCTAAGGCAGCATCAATGGTATAGCAGTTTTTGTCTATTTCTATAGAGTCAAACCCATAGTGATGGCCTAAGCTGTCTAGGGTGCTGGAGTGGAATAAAAAGTAATCTGGCTGGTGGCGCTGAATAAGCAAACTCATTTGCCAAAAAAGATCGATGTCTGATGGCGTGGCTGGTTGTGCTTTGTTTTCTCCAGCCATGGTATAAAAGCGCGCATGCTGAATGGGGCGGTTTATATCGTCTACTTCCATGTCTCGTAAATGGTTAAAGGGGCTGGCCTGAAAATAGTCTGAAAAAAACGAATGTGCCACGGCTGCTGTGGTGCCACCTGCTGACTTCACGGCGCTAAAAATGTCGGCATCTTCTAGCTTGCCCTGGTGGTAGTTGCTGGTAACACCATGGTCTTGTGGGGTAAGCCCTGTATGGATGCTGGCATAACATGGGCCAGACACGGAAGGCAACACAGATTGGCCTTTCCATAGTTGTGCTTCACCAGCATCTACCCAGCCTTCTAAGTTACCCATGAGTTTGCGTGCATAGGAATAACCTAAACCGTCAAGAATGAGTAAAATTACTTTATTTTTCATAACTATATAGGTCCCATTATTAGTATTTTTAAGTTCTTGTGTTACTCTATATTATAGCTTGCAGTGTGGCATTTAGGCCCTGCGCAATGCAAGTCAATCCAACACAATAGTTACCTTTATCAGAGGCGCATATCGACCCCGTATCAGACACCAGTATTACCCAGCTGCTCATTGGTTTAGCAGGCGGGGTAGCCTTGCTTATTTGGGGCTTAAAACGGGTGCAGCAGGGTATGAAACGAGCCTTTGGTGGGCGCTTAGCCTACCTTATTCGTGACCGTTTTGCCGGCGTATGGTCGGCATTAGGTTTGGGCATGGTGCTCACGCTAATTCTTCAAAGTAGCACCGCATCTGCCTTGCTTGCTGCATCTTTAGGTATTCAAGGTGAAGCTGGATTAGCCCTTTTATTAGGCGCTGATGTAGGCACTACCATAGTAGCTCTTGTGCTTTCTTTTGACCTAAGTGCGCTAAGCCCATTACTGATAGCTATTGGCGTGTTTATGGAGTTGCGTGCCAAGGATAAACGCCAGCACGGCATTGGCGAAGCACTTATGGGCTTGGGCCTTATGCTACTTGCCTTAGGGCTATTGCGCCAACAAGCGGTGCCGTTGCAAGGCTCACAGTTGTTTAGTGATATGTTACGCAGCCTTATAGAAGAGCCTTGGTTGGCTATGCTGTTTGCCGCTTTACTCACTTTTTTATTACATTCAAGCCTAGTTATGGTGCTGCTATTGGCAGGCCTTGTGGGGGCGGGTGTTATAGGTGTGGAGCCAGGCTTGTTGCTGATATTAGGTGTGAATATTGGTAGTGCTTTTATTCCTGTGTATTTATCTCGCAAATCTAGCAACGCTAAGCGAGTAGCGCCTTTAGGTAACTTAATATTACGTACTATCGGCGCTATGGCGTTTGCGCCATGGGTGAGTGAAGTGCATTTAGTGCTTAACTTTGTAAGTGTAGATCCTGCTTGGCAGCTGGTATTGATGCATTGTTTGTTTAATGTCACCGTTGCTGCCTTTGGTATGTTGATAGTAAGTAAGCTTGCAGGCTGGATAGACACACGCTTGCCAAGAGAAACCTTAGCGCCTTTACCTAGCCCCAAATACCTTAAAGACGTGCAAGATACTGCGCCCTCTGCTGCGCTTGCTAACGTGGTGCGAGACACTCTCACCATGGGTGAGTTGTTAGAAGACATGTTGCGTGAAGTGCACTTGGGTATGACCCAAAGATACGATGCTCTAGAGAAAAAAATACATCAAAGCGATGACATTATTGACGATTTTCACCAACAAATTAATGCGTATTTGCTAGAGTTAGGTGGCCAAGACCTCACTGAAGAAGAGCGCTATCGTTGCCAAGATTTATTATTATTTATTACCAATATAGAGCACGCTGGTGACACCTTAGAGCGCAGCATGACTTCGCTTTTGAAAAAGAAAAATAACCTGCATATAGATTTTACTGAATACGAAAATGAGGCCTTGGATGCCAGCATGAAGGCTATCTTTAAAGTGATGCCCATGTCATTTCAGGTGATGATGAGTGAAGACGTGGGCAGTGCCCGTGGCCTTATTCAAGCCAAGCATGAATTTAACACCAGCCATCAAACCTTTTTAGATGGTCAGCAACAGCGCACCATGCAAGCAGACAAAACTAATCCAATATCACACTCGTTATTTACTGACCTAATGCGTGATGTTAAGCGCCTTCATTCGCATTTCACAGCCATTGCTTATCCAGTGCTTAACCGTGAAGGTGAACTAAGATCTAGCCGCTGGCGCGGTTATAACGAAACAAGCCCAGCAGCAAGCGTGGCGCAAGATGATCATGCAGAAACTAACGTCGAGGTTAAGCCTTAATGAGCATCACTAAGCGACCCGTAGATTTTAGCCAAATAAAAGGCATCGTGTTTGATAAAGACGGCACACTATTAAATTTTCATGACACGTGGGTGCCAAGAGCTAGCGCTGCAGTGCTAAAAGTGGCTGATGGTAACCAGGCTTTAGCTCAAACCATGCTGCAAGCCACAGGCTTTGACTTAAAAACGCAGCGTGTATTGGGCGGCTCTACTTTGGCTGCAGGCAATAACCGAGATATCAGTTTGGTGTGGGCGCGGTTAGCTAATAAACCCATAGACGAAGTAGAAGCTTTGTTGAACAATATGTTTGCAGCCTCTACTCATGGCACCAGTGTGGCTGTTGAAGGGCTTGTGCCGTGTTTAACTGCTTTATTTGATAAGGGTTTAGCATTGGGTGTGGCTACCATGGACAGTGAGGCAGGCATTCAAGCCACTCTTGGGCATTTTGGATGTTTGCATCTGTTTGATTATCTTGTAGGTTATGACTCTGGTTTTGGTAGTAAGCCGGGGCCAGGTATGGTGTTGGGCTTTTGCCAGCACACAGGTTTAAGGCCTGAACAAGTAATGGTGGTGGGTGACAATACCCATGACCTACACATGGGCCAAAGTGCTGAAGCGGGCTGCAATGTTGGCGTGCTCACAGGCACTAGTGTGCGGGCTGAGCTAGAATTTGACGCAGACCTAGTGTTAGATTCTATTGCTGATCTGCCGTGTTTATTTGTTTAAGTCCTGCTATTATCCAGCATGTTTTTTAATTCATTTTTAAGGTGTCTTTTCCATGGCTAAAACTATTATTTCAACCAACAAAGCCCCAGCGGCTATCGGTACTTATTCTCAAGCGGTTAAGGTAGGTAATACGGTTTATATTTCTGGTCAAATCCCATTAGACCCAGAGACTATGGAAGTGTGTAGCCAAGATTTTTCTGCCCAAGCGATACAAGTGTTTGAAAATCTAAAAGCGGTAGCACAAGCCAGTGGCGGTAGTTTGGCAGACGCGGTAAAGCTTAATATATCCATGACAGACTTATCTAATTTCCCCACCATCAATGAAATTATGGCCACTTATATTGCACAGCCTTACCCAGCTCGTGCTGCTGTAGGTGTTGCTGCTTTGCCTAAAGGTGTGCAGGTGGAAATTGAAGCTATTTTGCACATAGACTCTTGAAAACTAGCGCTAAACAAGGCTACGGCCAGCATCAAGTAAAGGAATTAAAAGAGCTTGAATTAATGGTTCTGTTAAAATCCTTGTGGCCCTATCTTATGATTCATAAGGCCAGAGTGATTATCGCTATGGCTTTATTGGTGAGCGCTAAAGGAGTGGCCTTGGTCAGTCCTTGGGCCTTAAAAAATATTGTTGATGCCCTAGATAGTGACAGTCCAGAGCAATTGCTGGTTATCCCCTTAGGTTTTGTCCTGTTGTACGGTGGCATGCGTTTTGGCGCCGTATTTTTAGGAGAGCTACGTGACGCGGTGTTTAGCCGAGTCACTGAAAGTGCCATGAGTAAAGTGGGCTTAGAAGTGTTTGCGCACTTACATCAGTTGGAGCTTGATTTTCACCTAGGCCGTCAAACGGGTGGTATATCCCGCGACATAGATCGGGGCACCAACGGCATTAACTTTATGATGCGCTTTATGGTGTTTAACATTTTACCCACTATTATTGAGCTTGTTGTGGTCATGCTCATCTTGTTGTTTGCGTTTGATGTAAGGTTTTCGGCTGTAACTTTGGTGTGTGTGGTGGTTTATGTGGTGTTTAGTATTAAGACCACAGAATGGCGCACACGCTTTGTAAAAGAAGCGAATCGTTTAGACAGCAAATCTAGCACTCGCGCTGTAGATAGCTTACTCAACTTTGAAACGGTAAAGTATTTTAATAATGAGGCTTTTGAAGCCAAACAATACAGTGCCAATTTAAGCGCTTGGGAACAAGCAAGAGTAGATAATCGTTTATCTTTAGCGCTACTTAACTCGGGGCAAGCGTTAATTATTGGCTTAGGAGTTACGGCTTTAATGTATCTTGCAGCTAAAGGCGTGGCCGAAGGTACCATGACCATTGGTGATTTGGTGATGGTTAACTTGTATCTATTGCAGTTGTTTGTGCCGCTAAGCGCCTTGGGCTTTATTTACCGTGAAATCCGTAGAGCTTTGTCTGATATAGAAAACATGTTTGGTTTATTAAAGCGCCAGTCTACTGTGCAGGATAAGGCGCAAGCCACGGTATTAAAAGTTGATCATGCAGCCATCGAATTTGAAGCGGTAGATTTTGGGTATCAAAAGCAGCGTCAAATTTTAAAAAATCTTAGCTTTAGTGTGGCTCCTGGTGAAAAAGTGGCTATTGTAGGCCCTAGTGGCTCTGGCAAGTCTACCATTGGGCGTTTGTTATTTAGATTTTACGATGTGAGTGCTGGCGCTATCAGGATTGATGGCCAAGATGTGAAAGATGTGCAGCAACTAAGCCTAAGGCAAGCCATCGGTGTGGTACCTCAAGACACGGTGCTGTTTAACGACACTATCTGGAATAATGTGGCTTATGGCTGCACGGATGCTAGTGACGAGGATATTTGGAATGCCATAGATATGGCGTCGCTGCGCACCTTTGTAGAGTCTATACCAGAAGGTGTGCAAACCATTGTAGGTGAGCGTGGCCTTAAAGTGTCTGGTGGTGAAAAGCAGCGTATTGCTATTGCTAGGGTGTTGCTTAAAAATCCCTCTATTTTACTTTTTGATGAGGCTACCTCAGCGCTAGATTCAGAGTCTGAAAACAGCATTCTTAAAGCGTTGGCAAAAATATCATCTAATAAAACGACGATAGCTATAGCACATCGACTATCTACCATTGTTGATTCTGATCGTATTTTGGTGGTTGCTGATGGTCAGGTGGTAGAGCAAGGCAGCCACCAAGAGCTGCTCGCTCTTGATGGTCAGTATGCGTTGTTGTGGAAGATGCAGCAGTCACCTAATGATTAAAGAACACCGCTAACCTTTCACAGGCTTGCTGCAATACGCTCAAGTGTGTGGCGTAAGATAAGCGAAAGTGCTCTGGCAGGCCAAACGCACTGCCAGGCACAAGTGCCACACCAGTGCGCTTTAATATGTGCTCAACAAGATCGATATCATCTTCATAACCCAGTGCAGCCATGGCTGCGCTAGCGTTTACAAAGCTGTAAAAGGTGCCTTGGTTGGGTAGGGCTGCAAGCCCAGACATAGCGTTAAGCTGTGCTATTACAAAATCATGCCGCAGCTTATAGGCATGCAGCATAGTGCTTAATGAGTCTTGTGGGCCATTGAGTGCTGCTTGTGCACCGGCTTGGCTGATACTGCTAGCGCATGAGCTAGATTCTGTCTGCACTTTTTTCATGGCCTCTATAATAGGCTGTGGCCCTACTGCATAACCTATACGCCATCCGGTCATGGCGTAAGCTTTAGACACCCCATTCACCAACACGCATCGATCCGCTAAGTGAGGGCATACATTAAGCAGATTATATAATGGCGCCTCACCCCAATAGATGTGTTCGTATATGTCATCACTGACCACCATCACCTTTGGATGCAAACGCAGCACTTCACCCATAGCAAACAATTCATCATGGCTATAAGCTTGGCCGCTGGGGTTGCTTGGGCTATTTAGCATGAGTAATTTGGTAGCAGGGGTAATGGCATCTGCAAGCTGTGTAGCGGTCATTTTGAAGGCTTGGGATGCGTTACAGGTGACTATGACAGGTTCGGCCCCTGCCATAGTCACCATGGCAGAATAAGACACCCAAAAAGGTGCAGGTATAATCACCTGATCACCTGCTTCTAATAAGGCGACGCTTAGGTTGTAGATGCTTTGTTTAGCCCCATTACTCACCAACACTTGGTTGGCTTGATAGTGCAGCTTGTTTTCTCGCAGGTATTTGTCACAGATCGCTTGGCGCAACGATATGGTGCCAGAGACGTTAGTGTAGCGGGTTTGGCCTGCTGCCATAGCTTTGCTTGCAGCGTCGATAATGTGCCTAGGGGTGTCAAAATCTGGCTCACCCATAGCTAGGTTTATCACGTCTTTACCTTCAGCTTGCATTTGGGCAGCTAGGTTACTTATATTCACTGTAGCCGATGGCTTAAATGAGTGTATTCGTTGCGAAAGAGGCCACGTCACGAGCATAACTCCGTTATACTATTGGGTTTGCACAATAGGGTATCACGCAGACCCTAGATAATGAATCCAAATGAAGTAAATCATGAATCCTCTATTTGAATTGAAGTCAAAATTTGAGCCTGCCGGTGATCAGCCTACAGCGATTAAAAAGCTGGTAGAAGGCATTGATGCTGGCTTAGCTGCGCAAACACTTTTGGGTGTTACTGGCTCTGGTAAAACCTATACCATTGCTCAAGTGATTAACAAAGTGCAACGGCCTACGCTGGTGATGGTGCATAACAAAACTTTGGCGGCTCAGTTATATGGCGAATTTAAGGAATTTTTTCCTAATAACTCAGTAGAATACTTTGTGTCCTACTATGACTATTATCAGCCAGAAGCCTATGTGCCAGCCTCAGATACCTTTATCGATAAAGACTCATCTGTTAATGAACACATTGAGCAAATGCGCCTGTCAGCTACTAAGGCTCTGTTAGAGCGCTCTGACACTATTATCGTGGCCACTGTGTCTGCCATTTATGGTTTGGGAGACCCTGAGCTGTACCATAAAATGGTGTTGCACCTAAACCGTGGTGACAAATGGGACCAACGTGACCTTGTTAGACGCCTAGCAGAGCTACAATACAAGCGTAATGATGTGGATTTCCACCGTGCTACTTATCGGGTGCGCGGTGACGTGATTGATGTATATCCAGCAGAGTCTGATGAAGAAGCTGTGCGTATAGAGCTGTTTGATGACGAAATAGAACGCCTAAGCTACTTTGACCCGCTTACTGGTAGAGTATTACGTGAAGCGCCGCGGCTTACCATCTACCCTAAAACCCACTATGTGACGCCCAGAGAAACTTTGCTTAGCGCCATTGATGAAATTGAGCTTGAGTTAAAAGATCGGTTGGAATATTTTCGGGAAAACGACAAGTTAGTAGAGGCACAGCGATTAGAGCAACGCACCCGCTATGACATAGAGATGATTCGAGAGCTAGGCTTTTGTTCAGGCATAGAAAACTATTCTCATTATTTATCAGGCCGCAAACCTGGCGAGCCACCACCAACACTATTTGATTACTTGCCAGCAGATGCTTTGCTGGTGATGGATGAGTCGCACGTGAGCGTGCCGCAATTGGGAGCCATGTACAAAGGCGACCGGTCGCGTAAAGAAACGTTAGTTCAATATGGCTTTAGACTGCCCACAGCGCTGGATAACCGGCCCATGAAGTTTGAAGAATGGGAAGACATTGCGCCGCAAAAGATTTTTGTATCTGCCACACCTAGTGTGTATGAAAATGACCATGCCGATTGCATAGTAGAGCAGGTGGTAAGGCCTACAGGCTTGATAGACCCACCTATTGAAATACGTCCAGCCACATCGCAAGTGGACGATTTGATGTCTGAAATCAATATTCGTGCCGCTAAAGATGAGCGTGTGTTAGCCATTGTATTAACCAAGCGTATGGCGGAAGACTTAACGGATTATTTGCACGAACATGGCATTAGAGTGCGTTATTTACACTCAGACATAGACACGGTAGAGCGGGTAGAAATTGTGCGCGACCTGCGCCTTGGTGAGTTTGACGTTTTAGTAGGTATCAACCTGTTAAGAGAAGGTTTGGACATGCCAGAAGTATCTCTTGTGGCTATTTTAGATGCTGACAAGGAAGGCTTTTTACGTTCAGAGCGTTCGCTTATTCAAACCATAGGCCGCGCCGCGCGTAACTTGAACGGCAGGGCTATTTTATACGCTGAGAAAATCACCGGCTCTATGCAGCGGGCCATGGATGAAACAGACAGGCGCCGTGAAAAACAAATAGAGCACAACAGAGTTAATAATATTACCCCAACGGGTGTAGTTAAGTCGGTGCAAGACATTATGGAAGGTGCCTACACACCTGGTTCTGGCAAAAACAAAGGCAGTAAATCGGGTAAAAAAGCATCTGAAGAAAACATGGACTTCACCGTGGATAGTGAGCTGCTCAACAGCAAGCAACTGTCTAAGCTGATAGGCAAAACAGAAGATGCCATGTATGAAGCGTCTAAGAACTTAAAGTTTGAACAGGCGGGTCGTTACCGTGATCAGCTGCATTTACTTAAAGTGCAGCTAATGAGCCGTTAAGCTCATTAGCTGCCACTAGTAGGGCGCAGATAAAGTGAGCTGTGTTTAATAGTGTAGCGCAGAGCCTGCGTGTGCTTGCGGATTAATTGCTCTTGATTGCAGCGGGGCAAGCAATTTGCCAAGAAAGTGCTATATTTTATTAATCTTGTAAGGTAATATTTTTACAAGACAAAATAGCAAAACGGTTCTTTGATAATTATTATGGGTGCCGATAGGCCTTATAAGTGTGTTGTTAGTAATACATCAATCACAGCACCAAGAGCCTGTTCAAACAGCAGTGAAGGCATTTTATGCTGTAGCGTTGCGCCTGCATACTGCTCTGGTATCGATTGTAAAAAAGAGTAGGTAGGCATTAATAGATTTCGTTAACTGGTTTTATATACAGCATAGCTCTATTTCCAAAATAGAGAGCCTAAACCGCTCTTTTTTTATAACAAGGCAAGTAAGGTTTAGATCAACTGCAATACTTTCATATACTTATAAATTAATGTTTGAACAAGAAAAAATAAGAGGGCGGCTCTCTAATAATTATTATGAGGCCAGTGAGCCTCATAAATTTACTGTTAGGCACACTTTGGAGGGTAAATGGAAATCATCTTAGCGTGGGTAAGCGCAGGCCTCGGTGTCGCTGGTCTCGTATACGGTATCTACCAGAATAGGTTAAAGGTAAGTATAGAAAGACTGGCCACACTTCAAGCTTGGGAAGTATATCAAAGTGCTTACCAGGCATTGGGCTGGTTTAATAATGCTATTGATGAAACTGATGCGCATAAAAAGGAAATTTTTCTTGCTCAAGCCCACGCACGACTAGACTCGCATTACTCTAAAACAATTCACAATATTTATACTCACCACGAAAAAATTTCTTTAGACCTGATAGATAAATGGGTATCAGAAAGTAGAATCAAAGAGCATGCGAAATCAGATTTTTTAAAACACAACGGTGAAAACAGTGCATAACAAAGCCATTAAGGTTGGCCCACAAAATACGTGGGCCGGACGGCATTTCATGCCGCCCCTTATGGCAGGCGTTATACCAAATAAGGTTTAGATGGTGCAAATTTTTAGCAATAGGGAAATAGCTTTATCGATTTGGCTGTTTGTCTTTCTTTTTTGGTGCTTCACACAACAGGAAGTAAGAGACTCAATTAAAGGAGTGCTTTTAGCATTTTGTCATCGCTCGATTTTAACTATTTTTGGTCTTATGGCTGGATATATTTATCTTGCAGTGGGCTTTTTATCTAGTGCTGGATTATGGGACTTCGATCAGCTCAAAAGTACTTTAATGTGGTTTTTTTTTCGTAGCCTCCGTCGAACTTTTTAGAGCTAATTCAATTGGCGAAGAGAAGGGTTATTTTGTAAAATCTATAAAAAACCATTTTAAGTTTTTAGTAGTGTTGGAATTTATCGTAGCATTTCAAAGTTTCAGTTTAGCTGCAGAGCTAATTATTGTACTAATCTCAACATTAGTGATGTTCATTATGGTGGTTGCTGAGTCGAAAGAAGAGCATGTCTTAGTTGCAAAGATTATGTCTAGAATTTTGTCTAGTTTTGGTATTGTTATGGTTTGCTTTGGACTCTATTTCATTATTTTGAAATTTGGTGAATTTGCACAGTTAAAAACCTTTATGAATTTTACGACCCCAATAGCTTTATCTATTTTACTTTTGCCTTTTATTTTTGTTATATCTGTTTATATACGATATGAGAGGATTCTAGTTAGGGTTAATATCTACACAGAAGATAGGTTTTATAGAATTTATGTAAAATTTAAAGGAATTGTCCATTTTAAAAACAATTACAAAATTTTGAATGATTGGCTATCTTTTTCGTGTATTTCAGATTTTGAGAGCAGAAGATCAATAAATAATTCAATTGTTAAATTTAATAAGAATAGAGCTGATATTGTATAACAAATGGTTGCACTCGGACTCCCAAACCGCTGCGAGTTTTGGCAATCGCTGAACCAGGCGTTATATTTTTAGGAGTATTAATTGAGTTCTGCGTATTCTTTAGCAGATATTGCCGCATTTTGGGGAGTATTTAGTTGCTCTCTTTCTGTTATTCTTCAAGTGATACAATCCCACTTCCCTATACACCCACTGGCTCCTAAAATAGTTTTTTTTCAACTCCATGTATGAAGCCTCTAAAAACCTAAAGTTTGAACAGGCAGGTGGTTACCGTGATTAGCTACATTTACTTAAAGTGCAGTTAATGAGAAGTTAAGTTCATTAGCTGCCACTAGTGGGGTGCAAGTAAAGCTCAGCTTCAACGCTTACCGCCATGGTGGTGTTGATGAGAAGGTCTTTATACTGCTTTAAATCGTCCACCGTGTGCCTAGAGGTAGAGGTAGCTATAGAGATGGCGCCAATCACTAGCTTTGATGAGGTGAGAATAGGCGCTGCGATGCTAATAATACCGTTTTCATGCTCTTCTTTATCATAAGCAATGCCTTCACGCTTTATGCTGCCTAGCTCTTCAAGTAAAGCCTGTTTGTCTGTAATAGTAGTGTTGGTAAACTGGATAAAGGTTTGCCTTTTTAGGGCGTAGTCTTGTTGTTCTGGTTGCATGTAAGCCAGCATCACTTTGCCCACCCCTGTGCAGTGAGCGGGGGCAATGCGCCCAGCTTGAGCTAGAGTTTCAAAGCGGTGCGAAGTGTGGCGCTTATCAATAAATAACACTTGTCCGTTATCAATTTGCGCCAAGTGCACGGTTTCACCCACTGCACTTGCTAATTGGTTTAAGTGAGGTGCAGCTATGGGTCCTAAAGAGGCTTGTTTCCACGCATTATGTGCAAGGCGCACTAAGCGCATGCCTAAAGAATATTTCTGGGTTTCTGCATCATAGCTCAGCATGGCTTGACTGGTCATAGTTTGCAGTAAGCGATAGGTTGTAGCTTTTGGAAATGGGCTTACATCAAGAATGTTATTGAAACGCAAAGACGTGCCAGAATCTGCAATAATGTCTAGCATAAGTAAGGCTTTGCCTACTGTTCCGTCTTGTTGCGAGTGATCCATAGGGAAGCCAGCTTTTATGTGTAACCAATATTAAATTTGGAACTAGGTTTCAATTCCAAATAGTGAGACCCTATATATTAGCAGTTTGTAAATATGCTAGCAATTTTTAATGGGTATAATTTACGCAGTAATGTGTTTTTTTGCTGGTGTGGCTTCATTAGAGTGACTACGCTCATTTCGTTGCTCAAACCATTGCTGTAAAACCTGTTGTTGTTGCTCACTTAAACACAAACCTAGCTTAGTGCGGCGCCATAATACGTCATCTGCACTCATGGCAAACTCGTGGTCAATAAGCCAGTTGACTTCTGTTTCGGTTAGATTTTCACCAAAATCATGTCCCAAACTGGTTATGTCTTGGCTTGTGCCTAGTAATTGGAATGACTCCGTGCCGTAGGTAGTTGCTAATCGCTGAGCCCACTTTTGATCAAGATAACTATAGGTGTTACACAGTTCATCTATAAGGGCAGGCACGCCGTCCACAGCCAAGTTACCCCCTGGTAATGGCACGCCAGCTGTCCAGTTGTGGTTTTTTGCATCAAAGTCTAAAGCAGCCATAGTGGCTTCTGCTAGTTTGCGGTAGGTGGTGATCTTGCCGCCGTATATATTTAATAAAGGCGCGGTATCTGCGCCCACTAGCTCTAGTACGTAATCGCGGGTTGCAGCACTGGCCTTGCCAGCGCCATCATCAAATAAGGGCCGCACACCAGAAAAGCTCCAAACAATGTCTTTAGTACTTACGCTTTTATCTAAATATTCATTCACAAACTCACAAATATATTGAGCTTCTTCATCGCTACACTCTGCTGATTGCGGGGCTGATGAGTGGTCTACATCGGTAGTGCCTATGAGTGTGAAATCATTTTCAAAGGGCAATAAAAAAACAATGCGGCCATCATGCCCTTGCATTATATAAGGATGCTCGTGGTCATAAATTTTAGGCACCACGATGTGGCTACCTCGCACCAAGCGCACTTTATGCTTTGTGGGTACTTTTATCTGGTCTGAAATAACGTTTTGAATCCATGGGCCAGAGGCATTAACCAATTTTTTAGCACGAAACTGCTGCTCTTTTTGTGTGTTTACATCAAGGGTAGTGATGATCCATTGGTTATTATCGCGCTGCGCATTAATCACTTTAGTGCGGGTCATTATTTTGGCCCCACGCAGCGCTGCATCTTTGGCGTTTAGCACGACTAAGCGTGAGTCATGCACCCAACAGTCTGAATATTCAAAGCCATGGGTGTAGCTGCTTTTTAGTGTTGTTCCAGCGATATGTTTGCGCATATTAATCTGGCTAGAACCTGCCAACCATTTGCGCTTGCCTAAGTGGTCGTACAAGAACAAACCCATGCGAATAAGCCATTTGGCTCGTAAGCCTTTATGATGGGGCATTATAAAACGCATAGGGTAGCTGATGTGGGGCATGGCGCTTAATAACACTTCACGCTCTTTTAGCGCTTTGCGCACTAAGCTAAATTCATAGTATTCCAGGTACCTTAGGCCACCATGAAATAATTTGCTTGAAACAGAAGAGGTGCCTTGGGCCAAGTCGCCTTGTTCGGCAAGGCAAACACTTAAGCCACGGCCGGCAGCGTCGCGAGCTATGCCGCAGCCATTTACGCCGCCACCAATAATAAATATATCTACAGCGTTACTGTTATCTGATGTGTCTACAGTGCACTTGTGAGTGGTCAATGCAAGGTCCCTTTATGTTTTATAAATCTGCTGTGTTATCGAATACGTAATTGGGTTTGAGCATCAAATACCATGACATCGTCCAAATCTACGGCCAAGTTGATGGTTTCTACGCCACGCTCTAGCGAGCTGCCACGCTGCTCTACAATGAGTTTCTCACCTGTAGCTGTGTGCAAGTGCACATATGATACACCGCCTAGATGTTCAATTATATCCACTTTAAATGGATTAGGTACTTCACTTTGTACAAAGTGCTGGGGTCGAATGCCAACTACCAATTCAGTGCCTTCTGCAGGCAAAGTGGCTTTAGAAGGCACGGTGATGTTATTCAACCCGGGCACCATAAGGGCGCCATTTTCTACCACAGCATTTAAGAAGTTCATGCCAGGAGAGCCAATAAAGCCTGCAACAAATTTATTCACTGGATTATTATATAGCTCTAAAGGTGAGCCCACTTGCTCTATTCTGCCTGCTCTAAGCACTACTATTTTGTCAGCCATAGTCATGGCTTCTACCTGATCGTGGGTCACGTATATCATGGTAGCCCCCAATTCTTTATGCAGGTGGGCAAGTTCAACCCGCATTTCTACTCTTAATTCGGCATCTAAGTTTGATAGTGGCTCGTCAAATAAGAATACTTCTGGGCCGCGCACGATGGCTCTACCAATGGCTACACGTTGACGCTGGCCGCCAGACAAAGCTCTAGGTTTGCGGTCAAGGTAAGGGGTTAGCTGCAATATGTTGGATGCGTGATCTACTTTTTTGATGATGTCTAGCTTAGGAACCTTATTCATTTTCAGACCAAAGCTCATATTTTCACGCACAGTCATGTGAGGATACAAAGCATAGGTCTGAAATACCATGGCCACGCCACGATCGGAGGAGTCTGCTTTAGTCACGTCGCGCTCACCAATTTTTATACTGCCAGAAGTGGTTTCTTCCAAACCAGCAATCATGCGTAAAAGGGTAGACTTACCACAGCCTGAAGGGCCTACAAATACGCAAAAATCTCCCGCTTCAATATGTAGATCCACTCCATGGATAACACGGATGTCATCATAATTTTTAGTGGTATTGATTAAAGAAACGCTGGACATGTTAATAACCCTTTTATTTGATACGTAACTAGAGATCTAGTGAGCTTATTCTACACGTTCATGATTTCGAAAGTGCTTGACAAATAGAGGTTCTCATACTTATTATTCGATTGCAATAAGTGAAAACAGATCTCATTATCTGGAACTTAATCAAAACGGAGAACCACAATGTTGCATAATAAAAAAACTTTAGCTGCCCTATTTGCTGCAGCTTCTATGATGTCTGCAAATGCCTTTTCTGGCGAGTTAGTGATCAACACTGACACGTCTGATCCAGCCCCAAAAGCTGCTTTTGAAGCACTCATCGCTGGCTTTGAAGCTGAAAACCCTGATGTAAGTGTGACTTGGAACTTATTTGACCATGAAGGTTATAAGACTTCCATTCGTAACTTCCTTACCGCAGATGCGCCAGATTTGGCCAACTGGTATGCCGGTAACCGTATGTTGCCATACGTAAATGCAGGCTTATTTGAGCCAGTAGATGATGTGTGGGCAGCCAACGGACTAAATGATTCTTTGGCTTCTGCCGCAGCATCTATGACCATTGATGGTAAGAAGTGGGGCGTGCCTTACACTTATTACAACTGGGGTGTTTACTATCGCCAGGACATTTTTGAAGCAAATAACATTGAAGTGCCTACAGACTGGGCTGGCTTAATGGCTGCCGGTGAAACGCTGAAGGCTGCTGGTGTCACGCCAATTACCATTGGTACTAAGTACTTATGGACTGCTGGTGGTGTATTTGATTACCTAAACTTGCGCACCAACGGTTATGACTTCCACATGGCATTAACTAAGGGCGAAGTCTCTTGGACTGATGATCGTGTAAGAGCCACCATGGCCAACTGGAAAGAATTGATCGATGCAGATTTCTTTTTAGCAGACCATGCTGCTTATTCTTGGCAGGAAGCTTTAGCACCTATGATTCAAGGCAAAGCTGCCATGTATGTTATGGGTAACTTTGCTGTAGCGCCATTGCGTGATGCAGGCTTGACGGATGATCAACTAGGTTTCTTCCAGTTTCCTGTGATCGATGCAAGCATCCCTGTTGCTGAAGAAGCACCTACGGATACGATGCACATTCCTGCTAACGCAAAAAACAAGGTAGACGCGAAGCGTTTCTTGGCGTACTTAGCACGTGCTGATGTGCAAACTGAAATAAATGCTACTTTAGGTCAGTTGCCAATCAACAGTGGTTCTAGTGTGTCTGATGACAAGTTCCTACAAGCTGGTTACGAAATGTTGTCTAATACCGACGGTGGTATTGCTCAGTTCTTCGACCGTGACGCACCTGCAGAAATGGCATCAGCAGGTATGGAAGGCTTCCAAGAGTTTATGGTTAAGCCTGACCGTCTAGATGCTATCCTTGAGCGTTTAGAAAAAACCCGCAAGCGCGTTTATAAGTAAACCCGTGGCGCATTGCCAGCCCATAAACAGGGCTGGCTTTTTCTATTTTAGTAAAAATCTGTGTTAAGGATAAGTATATGAGAGACTATTGGCGCGCTAATCAGCAACGTCTGGCGCCTGTGCTGTTTCTATTGCCAGGCCTATTGATGTTTTTGGTGTATGTTGTTGTGCCTATTTTCCAATCTGTTTCTATCAGCTTTTATGCATGGGATGGTTTGGGTGAGAAGGAATACGTTGGCATTGCAAACTATGTTGAGCTGATGGATGACGAAGCGTTTTATACCTCTTTAAAGAACAACGTCATTTGGTTAGTGTTGTATATGCTGGCCATACCTGCAGGTTTGTTCGTGGCCTTATTTCTTAATCAAAATGTAAGAGGGATTCGTATTTACAAATCTCTGTTCTTTTTTCCCTTTGTTATTTCTCAAGTTGTAGTGGGCCTGGTTTTTTCTTGGTTCTACGATCCAAGTTATGGTTTATTTAACAAAATATTAGAATTTTTTGGTGCCGACCCTATCGCTATATTAGCTGATGAAGATTGGGTTACTTATGGCATTATTATTGCTGGATTATGGCCCCAAACGGCCTATTGTATGATTTTATATTTAACGGGCTTAAATGCTGTAGACAGCGAGCAAATTGAAGCCGCCCGTTTAGACAACGCTAAGGGACTTAAACTCTTGTGGTACATTATCTTACCGCAGTTGCGCCCTGCCACATTTATAGCCATGGTGGTGACCATCATCGGCGCATTACGTAGTTTTGATTTAGTCTCTATTATGACCAACGGAGGCCCGTGGGGCTCTAGTCGTGTATTGGCCTTTTATATGTACGAGCAAGCTTTTTCCGAATATGGCTTTCGCATGGGTTATGGCGCTGCCATTGCTGTTGTATTATTCGCTATTATGATGATTTATATCGCGTCCTTTCTTTATAAAATGTACCGTGATGAGAGGGGCCACTAACATGTTTCCAAGACCTATTGAAAAAGCTTCTCCTCCTGCCAAAGCACTCTATAAAATCGCTTTGCCAGTGGCTCTTATTATTTGGCTTTTGCCTTTATTGGCTGTGGCCTTAACGTCTTTACGTTCTCAAGCAGACATACTAACTGGCAACTATTGGGGCTGGCCTACTTCGTTTAATATGCTTGAAAACTACACCGCTATTTTTGAAAATACGCCGATTGGCCAATACATCCTAAACTCGTTTAGGGTCACTATCCCCACAGTGATAGGCGCTGTAGGCTTATCATGTATGACAGGTTTTGCCTTGGCTGTGTATAAGTTTAAAGGCAACTTAATACTGTTCTTTTTGTTTGTGGCAGGCAATTTTGTGCCGTTTCAAATTTTGATGGTGCCAGTGCGTGATTTCACCGTTAGCTTAGGTATTTATAACACCATTAGTGGCCTTGCCTTGTTTCATATTGCGTTTCAAACTGGGTTTTGCACCTTGTTTATGCGCAACTTTATTAAAGCGTTGCCATTTGAATTAGTAGAAGCAGCTCGAGTGGAAGGGGTGAGTGAGATACGCATTTTTTGGTATGTGGTTTTGCCATTAATGAAGCCGGCTATTGCCGCATTGTCGGTGCTTATTTTCACCTTTATATGGAATGATTATTTCTGGGCTATGGTGCTTACTCAAGGTGCGGATACACAGCCTATAACTGCGGGTCTAAACTCACTGAATGGCCAGTGGGTCTCTTCTTGGCATTTGGTTTCTGCAGGTTCTATTGTGGCGGCTATGCCACCTGTGATCATGTTCTTCTTAATGCAGCGTCACTTTATCGCGGGCCTAACGCTTGGGGCAGTTAAATAATGCAAGTTTGGCGCTTGGATGATAGTGCACAAACCATCGTTGTTGCATCCATCGATAACAGTATGGCCTTTATTGCATACTGGGGTGCGGTGCTGCCAGAGCATGAGAACTTAGCACAAGTCGTTCACGCCCAAATGCGTGATCTGACGGGGGGCATGATAGATCAGAACGCTCCCGTGTCTTTGTGTCCTGTAGAAGGTGACGCTTTTCCTGGAATGCCAGCGTTAGTGGCAAGCGATGCATCAGGTATAGACCTAATGCCGTGTTTTACCTTGCGCCAAGCCCATTTTAAAAAACAATCACTAGACCTTATCTATGTGGATAAAGCCCTAGGCTTAACCTACAGCGCAAATATTAACAGTGCCATAGACGGTGTTTGGCAATTAGCCAGTCAGCTAGATTCTGAAGTTGATATTAAGGTGCATTGGCTAGCCGCTCCCGTATTAGCCTGCGCAGATAAAGCGCCACGAGTGTTAGAGTTTGGTGGCCGCTGGTGTGGCGAATTTAAACTCAGTGAGCGTAGCTTTGGGCCCAGTGCCTTGGTGCGTGAAAACCGCACAGGTCGCACTGGCCATGAACATTTTCCAGGTTTAATGACACTCGCCCAAGGGGCTAACTATTGCCAAGGCGACGTTTATGCTTGGCATTATGGCTGGTCTGGTGGCCATAAAATGGTTGCAGAGCAGTTGCCAGATGGTCGCAGACAAGTGCAGTTTGGCCACGTGCCTCACTCGCACCGCGCTTTGGCAAAAACCTTTTCCAGCGCCAACCAATATATCGCTTTTAGTGCTCATGGTATCAATGGTGTAAGTGTGCCTTTGCAAAAATACGTACGAGAGCAATTATTGCCCTCTAGCATCATGCAAAAACCTAGGCCTGTGCATTACAATTGCTGGGAAGCGATCTATTTTGATCATGATGTTGATTTACTAAAAGATTTGGCTAGCCGTGCTGCAGGTCTTGGTGCAGAGCGCTTTGTACTTGATGATGGTTGGTTTGGTAAACGTGATGATGACACCACATCTTTGGGGGACTGGGACCTTGATATACGTAAATACCCCCATGGTTTAACCCCTCTTATTGAACATGTGCAATCTTGTGGTATGGGTTTTGGTTTGTGGTTTGAGCCTGAAATGGTAAATGAAGAATCTAATTTATATAAAGCACACCCGCAGTGGGTTTTGGGCAGAGCTTCACAAACCCGTGGACGCCAGCAGTTAGTATTAAATATAGCTTTGCCTGCAGTGCAAGAATACCTCTACACCAAAGTGAGCCATGTGCTTGCCAACAATGCTATTGAATACATTAAATGGGACCATAACAGAGTGCTGCCGTTTGCTGATGTGGCACAAACTCAAGCTATTTATGGCCTGCTATCACGCTTAAGAGCAGCATTCCCCCATGTGGAAATTGAATCGTGTAGCTCTGGTGGCGCACGTATTGATTATGGCGTTTTAGAGCACACCCAAAGAGTATGGCTATCAGATAGTAACGATGCGCTTGAACGCTTGCGCATCCAGCATCAAGCGGCTACTTTTTTACCAGCCATTGTGACTGGAAGTCATGTGGGCCCAAGGCATTGTCACACAAGTGGTCGAGTGCACAGAATGAACTTTAGAGCGTGGGTGGCGGCGCAGCGCCACATGGGCATGGAAATGGACCCAAGGGAGCTTACCACCACAGAAGCAGATCAACTGCGACAGGTGGTGACTTTTTGGAAGCAACAACGAGATTGGCTGTTAAAGGCAGATATTCTGCGTTTAGACAGCCATGATGAGGCTATTTTAGCCGAGCTGCACTTGGCAGCAACAGGTGAGCAATTTGTAGTGTTTGCAGGGGTTGCTGATAGCAGCGCACAAATAAGCCCTAGGCCATTGCCGCTCACTGGATTAGATGCCAAAGCCCAGTATGAAATAGATTTAGTAAACCGTGATGAACTAGAGAGTTTGTCGCGTGGAGAGATGGCGATTAAGGTGGAAAAACTAACCCTTAGTGGCAGCTATTTAATGAACTACGGTGTCACCCTACCTTGGCAGTTTCCTAACGCCATGTGGGTATTAAAAGGAAAGCGATTATGAGTAAACCAAGACGCAGCCAAGCCTGGTATGGAGGCGCTGATAAAGACGGGTTTATACATCGTAGTTGGATGAAAAATCAGGGTTTTCCAGATCATGTATTTGATGGACGACCTATTATCGGTATTTGTAATACTTGGTCAGAACTCACTCCTTGTAACTCAGGGTTACGAGAGCTAGCAGAGGGTGTGAAACGCGGCGTATGGGAAGCAGGTGGTTTTCCAGTAGAATTTCCAGTAATGAGTTTGGGCGAAACCCAAATGAAGCCCACGGCAATGATGTTTCGTAACTTATTGGCCATGGACGTAGAAGAGTCTATTCGTGCCTATGGTATTGATGGTGTCGTGCTTTTGGGTGGCTGTGATAAAACCACACCAGGCCAGCTAATGGGCGCCGCTTCTGTAGATTTACCTACTATTGTAGTGAGCTCTGGCCCTATGCTTAACGGCAAGTGGAAAGGCAAAGACATTGGCTCTGGAACAGATGTTTGGAAATTTTCAGAATCAGTAAGGGCAGGAGATCTGAGTCTAAAAGAATTTATGGATGCCGAAACTGGCATGAGCCGCTCTAAAGGCGTGTGTATGACCATGGGCACTGCCTCCACTATGGCTTCTATTGTAGAGGCTATGGGCATGTCATTACCTACTAATGCTGCACTGCCTGCAGTAGATGCAAGGCGCATGGCATTAGCACATATGACGGGCAAACGTATTGTTGAAATGGTAGAAGAAGACCTAAAACCATCAGATGTGATGACTAAAGAAAGTTTCCAAAATGCGATTTGTGCTAATGCCGCAGTGGGTGGCTCTAGTAACGCTGTGATTCACTTACTAGCGATTGCAGGGCGAGTGGGAATAGATTTGGATTTAGATGCCTTTGAGCTAGGTGGCAGTGTGCCTTTGCTGGTTAATTGCATGCCCTCAGGTAAGTACTTGATGGAAGACTTTTGTTATGCTGGTGGTATGCCAGCGGTAATGACAGAAATTAAGCGGTTGTTAAAGCCTGCTAACACCATTTTAGGCCGTGACATTAGCGCCTATTATGAAGGAGCTGAGTGTTATAACCGTGACGTCATTTATGCCTTTGACGAGCCGCTTAAATCTGCTGCTGGTCTGCGTGTATTGCGTGGTAATTTGGCAGTGAATGGCGCCATTATTAAACCTTCTGCAGCTACAAAAGAATTACTTGAGCATGAAGGTGAAGCCTATGTGTTTGAAACCATTGAAGAGCTAAAGGCTACTATCGACGATCCCGATTTACCGGTCACTAAAGACTCTATATTGGTGCTCAAGGGCTGTGGACCTAAAGGTTATCCCGGCATGCCAGAAGTAGGCAATATGCCTATACCTGGCAAGCTCATTACTCAGGGGGTCACCGATATGGTGCGTGTTTCTGATGCGCGTATGTCTGGTACAGCCTTTGGCACTGTAGTGCTGCACGTGAGCCCCGAAGCTCAAGCTGGTGGTACATTGGCTTTGGTTAAAACTGGTGATCGTATTCGTTTATCTGCCAGTAAAGGTGAGTTGCAACTATTGGTAGATGACACTGAACTGGCCTTGCGTCGTGCTAATTGGCAGCCTGATCCGCCGCATTATGTGCGTGGCTATGCCAAGCTTTATATTGACCATGTGATGCAGGCAGAACATGGGGCCGATTTTGACTTTTTGGTGGGTAAAGATACTCGCCCGGTCACCAGGGAGAGTCATTAATGGAACTCACAGCAACTTATCCGGATTTAATGGATAAAAGTGTTTTCATTACTGGTGGTGGAGCAGGCATAGGGGCTTTTTTGACGGAAGGTTTTCTTGCTCAAGGTGCTAAAGTAAGTTTTGTACAACGATCTAATGCGTCTGAATTTGTGGCTCAAATGAAGGCTAAATACAAAAACGCACCGCTTGCAATCACTTGTGATATTACAGACATTGATGCACTGCAGGCAGCGATGGATAAGGCGGCAGCAGCCCATGGTGTGATCAATGTTGTGGTGAACAATGCCGGTGATGATACCCGTCATAGTTTGGCACAAACTTCTGTTCAAGCATGGGACCTGTGCCAAAACATTAATCTGCGCCCGCATTTTTTTACTGCACAAAAAGCAGCCCAAGGCATGGCAGAAAGTGGTGGTAGCATTATTAATGTCTCTTCTGTTTCTTATATGATGGGCAATGCAGGTTATCCAGGCTACGTGGCTGCTAATGCAGGTATCAATGGGCTAACGCGTGCTTTAGCTCGTGAGTTAGGCCCGCAAAATATCAGGGTAAATTCTCTAATGCCAGGCTGGGTAATGACCGATAAACAATTAAAAATGTGGGCCACACCAGAAAGCATGTCACAACACTTAGAAAAACAGTGTTTAAAAACACACCTTAAACCAGAAGATATTGTAGGTGCGACTTTATTTTTGGCCTCCAGTGCCAGCCGCATGATGACAGGCCAAGCCATGGTAGTGGATGGTGGTGTAGTGGTGACTGGCTAATGCAATGGAAAAACACACAAGGTGTTTGCTGGGTGGCTGTAGATTGGGGCACTAGTATTTTACGCATTTGGTTAATGTCAAAAGACAGCCAAGTGATAGACCACAATAGCAGTGATCAGGGTATGGCAAGCTTAAATAGCGCCGCTGAATTTGAGCAAGTGCTATTTGAATGTTTAGAAACATTACTTGTTGATGGTGACACTTTACCCGTGGTTTGTTGTGGCATGGTGGGCGCCAAACAAGGCTGGCAAGATGCAGGCTATTCTACAGTGCCTCATAACCCCCTGGAGTATCAAAAACCTGTTGCTTTGCCTACCAAACATAGCCAGTTATGGGTTTGGGTGCTACCGGGATTATGCCAACAGCAACCTGCTGATGTAATGCGCGGTGAAGAAACTCAAATAGCTGGTGTATTATGTGGGCATAAAGATTTTACAGGCGTGTTGTGTTTGCCTGGCACGCATAGTAAATGGGCACTTTCTCAGGCAGGACAAGTGGTGTCTTTTAATACTTTTATGACAGGTGAGTTGTTTGCTTTGTTGTCAAAGCAATCAGTGCTGCGCCACTCAATCATTGATGATCAGTGGAGTGATGAGGCATTTAAGCAAGGTGTGAGTGATGGTTTTAATAACCCTGCCCAATTTACTGGTGCGCTTTTTTCTGTAAGGGCAGAAGATATATTGGGTAGTGGTGCTGTTTTGTTTGGTAAGGCCCGTTTGTCGGGTTTGTTAATTGGTATGGAGCTAGCTGGCACTAAGCAATGGTGGCAGGGGCAAAAAGTGATGTTATTGGGTGACAGCCTATTACAATCACTATATAAATTAGCCATGGAGCAAATGAATATCGACGTGGCTTTAATGGACGCAACACAAATGACTTTGGCAGGTTTAACCGCTGCCTACGAGCAACAAGGATAATATAATGTCCAGAAACTTAATGGCTATTTTGCGAGGCGTGACACCAAGTGAAGTGGTAGCCCTTGGTGAACAGCTTGTGCAAGCTGGGATTCATCAAATAGAGGTGCCACTTAACTCCCCTAATGCACTAGAAAGTATCGCCAAACTACACGAAGCCTTGGGTGGGCAGGCATTTATAGGGGCAGGTACAGTGCTAAATGTGCCTGATGCTAAGGCTGTTTATGCCCATGGTGGTGAATTTATCGTTTCGCCAAACGCTAACAGTGATGTGATTAAAGCCACTAAAGACATGGGTATGATGTCTTATCCTGGTGTTCTCACACCTACTGAATGTTTTTCAGCCCTTGATAGTGGCGCAGATGTATTGAAACTGTTTCCAGCATTTTTGTTGGGCGTGAATGGTTTTAAGGCCATTCAAGCGGTATTACCCACACATGTGCAATGCTACGCTGTGGGTGGCATCGGCAGTGATGACTTTGTAACCTGGCGCAAAGCTGGCATCGCAGGCTTTGGCTTAGCTTCCAACCTTTATTCTCCAGGTGATAACCCACAAAAAATGGCCCAAAAAGCTAAAATTTTAGTCAATGCGTGGGATAATAGTTTGTGACTCCCAATCTTTTTGTAGCTAATAATGTGTTTGATGATCGAGCTTGCCAATTGGGTGAAGGCCCCTTATGGCATCCGTTACAGCAGCGCTGGTATTGGTTTGATATTTTACAAAACAGATTATTAGCAAAAGACACCCATGAGGACTCTCTCCAAGCACAGTATAGTTGGCAGTTTGATGAAATGGTGTCAGCGGCAGGATGGCTAGATGAGTACATGCTGCTCATTGCCAGTGAAACAGGGCTGTATAAGTTCGATACCCGCAGCCCAAGTTCGCCTCAGGCAAGTAAGCAATTAGTTGTTGAGCTAGAAGCAAATAACCCGTTAACTAGATCAAACGATGGCCGCAGCGACCCATGGGGAGGCTTTTGGATAGGCACTATGGGTAAGCAGGCCCAGCAAGGTTTAGGGTCTATTTATCGTTATTATCAAGGGCAGCTGCGACAGCTAGTAACAGACATTACCATCAGTAACGCGATTTGTTTTGCGCCAGATAAAACCTGTGCTTATTATACTGACACGCCTAGCCAACAAATTATGCGCCAAGCTTTAGATACACAAGGCTGGCCCGTGGGTAAAGCGTGTGTATGGGTAGATTTACGAGCCCAAAACCGTAACCCAGACGGGGCAGTGGTAGATGCACATGGCAACCTATGGAATGCGCAGTGGGGGGCAAGTGAAGTGGTGTGTTATAACCTAGAAGGCCAAGCCATACTTCGGGTGGCCTTTGATGCTAAACAAATAAGCTGCCCAGCGTTTGGTGGAACCCATATGAAAGTGTTATTAGCCACCAGCGCCGCGGTAGACGCGGACATAAAAGATAAAAATGCAGGTATGACATTTACAACAGACACTGCAGTTATGGACATTACTGGTTTGGCTGAATATCGCGTGGAGTTATAGGATGAGCACTGATAAATCATCACACCAATTTGCCTTACCCATTAAACCTACACTTGGTACTTGTTATTACCCTGAGCAATGGCCAAGGGAAAAGTGGCAAGAAGATGCGCAGCAAATGGCACAACTAGGTTTAACTTGGGTGCGTATTGCTGAGTTTTCATGGGGTGTATTAGAGGCTAAACCTGGAGAACTAAAGTGGCAATGGTTAGATGATGCCATAGAAGTGTTGGGGCGAGCAGGGCTTAAGGTAGTGCTTGGCACACCCAGTGCTACACCGCCAAGGTGGATGTTGGATAAATGGCCAGACATGCTAGCTTGTGATGAAAATGGCCATGCTAGAAAATTTGGCTCACGTAGGCATTACTGCTTTAGCCATCTTGGCTATCGTGAGGAATCTGTGCGCATGGCGCAGCTTATGGCCAAACGTTATGGTAACAATCCCTACATACACGCATGGCAGGTGGATAATGAATATGGCTGCCATGACACTATCTATTCATACAGCGAAGCGGCTAAACAAGGGTTTCGCACTTGGCTGCAACAACAATTTAGAGATATTGATGCGCTCAATGAAGCTTGGGGTAATGTGTTTTGGTCGATGCAATACAATAGTTTTGAGCAAATAGAGCTGCCTAATGCCACTGTTACCGAAGCTAATCCAGCCCACTATATGGCTTATCGTCGTTTTAGCTCAGACCAGGTATGTGATTTTAACCTAGCTCAAGTGCAGGTTATTAAAGCCCACTCCAAAGCCCCTGTAAGCCATAACTTTATGGGCCGTATTACCGATTTTGACCATGGCGCGGTAGCACAAGATCTAGACTTTGTAACTTGGGATAGTTACCCACTCGGTTTTTTAGAAGATCGTGTTAATGCCACGACAGACCATCAGTGCCAATATGAGCGCCAAGGTGATCCAGATTTTCAAGCTTTTCATCATGATTTATACCGTGGTGTGGGTAATGGCCGCTGGTGGGTGATGGAGCAACAACCAGGGCCTGTCAATTGGGCGCCTTATAACCCTGCGCCTTTGCCTGGCATGGTGCGGTTGTGGAGCTGGGAGGCTATAGCTCATGGAGCTGAGGCTGTGTGTTACTTTCGCTGGCGCCAAGCACCTTTTGCTCAGGAACAAATGCACTCAGGCCTATTGCGTCCAGATTCAAGCCAAGCACCGTGTTATGAACAAGTGCGTCAGCTTGCAAAAGAGATTGAGCAGTTTCCAGTGAGCAAAGGCAAGGTAGATGTGGCTTTGGTATTTGATTACCATGCTCAGTGGGCCTGGGAAATTCAACCTCATGCTGCCAATACTAGTTACTTTGATTTGGTATTTGACTGCTACAAAGCGCTACGAAAGCAGGGCTTGTCGGTAGATATTGTGCCGCCATCATCGTTGCAGTTGCAAACGTGTTGTGATCAGTATGAGCTGATCTGGGCGCCAGGGCTTATGCATATGCACAGCTTGTTAAAACAAACACTAAGCCAAGCCAAAGGTCACGTAGTGTGGGGGCCGCGTAGTGCTGCCAAAACCCAGCAGATGGCTATACCAGTGCCGCTGCCACCTAACGTTGATGCTTTGCCTGTGACTGTGTTGTCATGTGAAAGCCTGCGACCAGATAGGCCCATAGCTCTAGACAACGGTGGCTATGTGGTAAATTATCGTGAAATATTGAGTATAAATGGCAGCCTCGGTGATGTTATTGAACACAGTGAAGATGGCGAGCCGGTGTTAGTGCAGTGTGGCAAGCAATTGTATTTATCAGCCTGGCTAGACCAAAGTGCTTGGCAGCGGGTGGTGAAAAATGTGTGTGCTATGGCAAATATCACTACCCAAAAAATGCCAGAAGGGGTGCGCCGTCGTAACACTCAAACCCACAGTTTTTGGTTTAACTATGACAATAAACCTCACCAAGTGGATGCACACACCATAGAACCAGGTGGTGTGTTAATCCAATGAGCTTAAGGCCTTGTGCTAAAGCCCCAGATGGTAGTGACATTGCCTGCGTGACTATTGGTGATGATCAGCTACAAGCCACAATAATTAGTTTTGGTGCCTGTCTAAAAGACCTTCGTTTAAAAAACTTTGATTATCCACTGGTGCTTGGGTTTAAAAAAGTAGAGGACTACATTACCAATGCTGCTTATTTTGGCGCAGTAGTTGGGCGTAATGCCAACCGGATTGCAAAGGGCAAATGTGTATTAGAGGGCCATCCATTAAAGCTCACTATGGCTGAAAATGACCAACATCAACTGCATGGTGGGCCTAATGGTAGCAGCTTTCGTAATTGGAAATTAGTGTCTGCAACCGCTAATCAAGTGGTGCTGCAAGATAATCTACCTGATGGGCATATGGGCTTCCCTGGTCACTTGGCGGTGCAAGTCACCTACACTGTTGAACACAATGTGTTGGATGTGAAGATTGAAGCCACTACAAACCAAACGACCTTGTGCAACTTTGCACTACATAACTATTTTAATTTAGATAATACACTCACGTTAAAAGATCATTATTTAAGCGTAGCAGCAAACACTTATTTAGCCACTGATACGAGCGGTATTCCTCTAGGGCATGAGGCAAGTGTAGCCAATACAGACAAAGACTATCTGCAACTAAAAAGCTTAGATGGTTTAGCTCAAAAGCCGTCTTTGGATCACAATTTTTGTATCAACCACTTTTCTGGCAAGCTAAAACCTGTGGCTTTATTGCAGTCGCGCTTATCAGGAATCAGCATGCAATTGTTCAGCTGCGAAGCAGGCTTGCAAGTATATGATGCGGCCCATGTGAATGTGAATGCACAAGAAGCGCTTCACGCACGCTCCTACACTGCGTACGCAGCTTTGGCATTAGAACCGCAGGGGTGGCCTAATGCAGCTAATGAGGGCGCATTCCCAAGTGTTGTGCTGCACCCTAAGGATGTGTATTCACAACATGCACGATTTGCTTTTGATATAGATGCACATTAATCGTTAAGTTTTATGCTTAAATAAGGCTCAGGTGAAGTTGATATAATGGGTGGTTAGCAATACATGCAGTTTAGCGATGAAAAGCAGTTTACAACACCTCCAAATATTTGTATCATGCGCCCCCACTGATCTGTACTATGGGTCAGGAATTTTTAGGACTATAGCTCAGTTGGTTAGAGCGCATCCTTGACATGGATGAGGTCAGCAGTTCGAATCTGCTTAGTCCTACCACATATTCAACGTTTAGTTGTATTGACTAAATGTCCAAAAACTAGGCATTAATATTCTGGCTTACGCCCATATAATGCGAGTTTTAAGTCAAAAAAGGCTATCCTTTGCGGGATAGCCTTTTTTATTGCCTCGCAATGGAGTCTTTATGAACATAGAAATATGGCTTACATTTGTAGTGGCCTCAATAGTGCTACTGATTATGCCTGGGCCCACTATTCTCACAGTGATCAGTTACTCGATTTCCCACGGTTATAAAGCCAAGGTGCCTTTAATTCTTGCGGTGGCTCTGGGCGATGCGACCGCACTTTTTGTCTCTTTACTTGGTTTGGGCGCCTTATTGGCGCAGTCGCCCTTTTGGTTTGAAACCATAAAGTGGGTGGGTGGAATCTACCTAATAATACTGGGCATTAAGTTATTTCGTGCAACAAGTGAGCCTCCTGCATTATTAAGCACAGTTCAAGACGCTAAGTTATGGCCGCTATTTTTAAACACTTTTATGATTACTGCACTGAACCCTAAAGGCATTATATTCTTTGTGGCTTTTTTACCTCAGTTTATTAATCACAACATCGAAGTTGCCATGCAATTGTGGCTACTGGCGACGACCTTTGTCATTTTGGCCACACTAAATGCAACACTTTATGCCACCTTTGCCAGTAAAGCGAAACATATGCTTGCCTCAGATAAAACACAAAAAAACTTTAATATATGTGGAGCAACACTGCTGACGATAGCAGGGGTTTGGGCGTTATTTATTGTGTAGTTACGGTGCTGGTTAACAGCACCTTTATACCCTCTATACAATGCGCCTCCATTTAAGAGTCGTTTTACGTTAAAATTACAGGCTATAGTATCCATACAAACTTAGTCTACATAGTGGGTTTTTGAAAACATTAAGTGATTTTATATATAGCCGAAAAACCAAGTGTAGGGCGTGCCATAGCTGATGCCTTGCCCAAGCCCCACCAAAAAGGTGACGGGTATATTACTGTGGCCTCTGGAGATGTGGTCACTTGGTGTATTGGCCACTTGTTAGAGCAAGCAGAGCCAGAAGTCTATAACCCAGATTATAAAAAATGGGATAAAGCACATCTACCTATTATTCCTGCAAAATGGAAGTCACAAGTAAAGCCACAAACACGTAAACAATTTAATGTGGTTAAAAAATTCATTAAGCAAGCAGATATTTTGGTCAATGCAGGGGACCCAGATCGAGTAGGTCAAATTTTAGTGGATGAAGTTATTAATTATTGTAACGTAAGCCCCGCCAAACGAGCATCAACAAAGCGGTGTTTGATTAATGATATGAACCTTGATGCCATCAAAAAATCTCTTAATAATCTGCACAATAATATAGATTATATTCCCCTTGCGACGTCTGCACTGGCAAGAGCTAGAGCAGACTGGCTATATGGCATTAACATGACTCGCTTATGCACGCTGCAGGGGCAAAGCTCAGGTTATAAAGGTGTGCTTTCTATTGGTAGAGTGCAAACCCCTATTTTGGGTTTAGTTGTGCATCGAGACCAAGCTATTGAGAAATTTGTTTCAAAAACGTTCTATGAAGTATTTATCACTTTGCAAACGACTCAAGGTGAACAGTTCATTGCTAAATGGAAGCCTAGTAAAGCGTGCGAACCCTATGCAGATGAAGAAGGCAGAATCCTTTCCAACCAGCTAGCATCCACAGTAGTGAATAAAGTAATGCATCAGCAAGGCGTGGTCACTGTGGTTAAACAAACCAAAAAGAAGCAAGCCCCACCATTACCCTATAACCTCTCCACACTGCAAATAGATGCGTCTAAACGTTTTAACTTATCTGCCCAGCAAACATTAGACATATGTCAGCAACTTTATGAAAAGTATAAGTTAATTACTTATCCTCGTTCTGATAGCCGTCATCTACCTCGTGGCCATCTCAATGATAAGAGCAAAGTAACCCAAGCCATTGCTAAAACCAGCCCCACTTTAGCGGACGCGGTAACACAAGCAGATTTATCAATTGTGAGTAATGCATGGAACGACTCTAAGGTAGGCGCGCACCATGGAATTATCCCTACGGCAAGATCTACAGGCAGTGCTGCGCTGAGCAAGGATGCCAGCAACGTATATGAATTAATTGCTAGGCAATACCTCATTCAGTTTTATCCTCACTTTGAATTTGCTGAAAAGCAAATTGATAGTGAAGTGGCAGGAGGAATATTTATAGCAAAACAAAAGGATGTGCTGTGCCAAGGATGGAAGGCATTATTTCCAAAACCTAAGTCTTCTAAAAGTGATAATGAATTTGCTAGCAAAAACCTACCTAATGTTGCAAAAGGACATTCAGTGGATTGCATAGATGCCAGCTTTAATGAAAAACAAACCAGCCCATCAAAGCATTTTACAGACGCCACTTTACTTGGGGCAATGACTGGTATTGCTAGATATGTATCAAGTGTTGATATAAAAAAAGTACTCTCAGAAACTGACGGTTTGGGCACTGAAGCTACGCGGGCAGGGATCATTGAGCTGTTATTTAAAAGGCAGTTTTTAGCTCGTAAAGGCAAAGAAATCCATGCAACACAGGTGGGCAGACAACTGATTAATAGCCTGCCAGAGCAAATGGTCTTGCCTGATATGACGGCTCACTGGGAATCTCAGCTTGAAGCGATTAGTAAAAAAGATATTAAATATGAAGCGTTTATGCACCCCCTAACTCGAAGCCTAAGCACTTTGATTGAAGAGGTAAGTCAGGTAAGCTTCTCTGGAATGCAGGGCATGGGTAAGGCATATACTAAGCGCAAAGTAAGAAGAAAAAAGGCAGCATCGGCTAATAAAATTTAATTCATGATTGAGATCTAACTCAGTCATTACTCACTGCTCCCCTATAAATTCGCCCTATTGGCCTTTGGCAGGTTTTTCTAGCCTACATTTACTATACCAACTAAAGCCTGTCTCAGTTGATGACTTAGGTATTAATGATAATATTTCACCATGTAAGCTAGGAGCCATGAAATGTGCATTACTCTAGGGCTTGGTTTAAGTTACTTTTTGCGCAATAACATGACGAGATGGCCAGTGTGTTCTGTGCCAAAAGAGAGCCATGCTAATTTCTAGACTTATTCCTCCATGCTGCATATTATTGGTGACTTAAGCAGATCCTTATAACAGGCAAGCACGGAAACGGCATAATGCACTTATCACAAATCCACACTTACCCGATTAAATCTACACACCCTATATCACCCCAAAGCGCCTATCTGTTGCCTACAGGGATTGCTTTAGATAGGCATTGGATGGTTATAGACGGCAATAACACTATGGTGACTTCGCGTAAGCACCCCAAATTATTGCATGTATTAAGTCGTGTTGAAGGCGATAATTTACGCGTTACATTGAAGCGCCAAGAGTTTTTGTTGCCTTTAGCTGCAAAGCCAAATACGCCAATTATGGTTAAACACTGGGCGCAAGCGCCATTGCTTGCTTGGCCACAAAGCGAGGCGTTAGATGCTGCTTTAAGTGATTACCTAGGGATGAACTGCCGTATAGTTTTTAGTGCTAGCTTATACTCAAAAAGCACCAGTGAAGCCGTATCCTTTGCAGATGCGCAGCCTGTTTTGCTGACCACTACTGCTTCTTTAGCTGCTTTGAATCAACGCTTGGATGTGCCTATTGGAATGGACCGATTTCGAAGTAACTTGGTGGTTGACAATATTATTGCAGATGTTGAAGATGGCTGGAAGAGAATACGTATCGGTGAATGTGAGTTAGAAGTTACTTACCCATGTGAGCGATGTGTACTTACAACGATTGATCCTGAGTTACTCACTAAGCACCAACAGCAAGAGCCCTTGCGAACTCTGGCAACTTATAGAAAGTTACCAGAGGGCGGCGTGGGATTTGGAGTTAACCTCATTGTAGTTCGACCTGGCGCTATCTCTATCGGAGACACTGTAGAGGTTTTGAGCTAGACAGCTGAAGCTCATGCATAATCGTGGTATTAATATGACTCCATTTAAACCTAACCATCGAGCTATCTATGCCTTATTTTGATTACATTGTTGTTGGTGCAGGCTCAGCTGGGTGTGTGGTAGCTAATAGGCTCAGTGCTGACCCAAGCGTCAGTGTTTGTCTGATTGAAGCTGGTGGCAAAGCTAAGAGCCCTTGGGTCAGTATTCCTGCTGGAATATTTGGTCTTTACGGTAATAAAAAATACGATTATAACTTTGTTAGTTTGCCACAAAAAAATCTGTCCAATAGGGTGATGAAGATTAATCGTGGCAAGGGCTTAGGAGGATCTAGTGCTATTAATAGCATGGTGTACATTAGGGGCAGTCGCAATGATTATGACACTTGGGCTGAGCTGGGATGTGAAGGTTGGGGTTATGATGACGTGTTGCCTGTGTTCAAAAAAATGGAGTCTAATCAAATAGGCCAAAGTGCCTATTTTCATGGCTTTGATGGCGAATTGAATGTGTGTAAACAACAAGACCCAAACCCTGTTGCTAAGGCGTTTGTTGCTGCAGGAAAAGCTGCTGGATTATCAGAAAATACTGATTTTAATAGCGCTACTCAACTAGGGTTAGGCATCTATAATGTTAAACAAGAACGTGGCCAGCGTGTGAGTAGTTATACGGCGTTTTTAAAGCCGGTAGAGGGTCGCCGTAACCTTACTATTATGACGCATACCCAAGCATTAGCGTTAACAATTGAAGCTGATTTAGTAACAGGTTTAACCATTGAACATAAAGGTGAGCAACAACATTTGCATTGCAATATTGAGGTGATTCTTTGTGGAGGCACTATTTTGTCACCGAGTATTTTATTGGCTTCAGGCATTGGCGACAGGGATGAACTAAGTCTGGCGGGTATTGAGTGTAACCATCATCTACCTGGCGTTGGCAAAAACCTACAAGACCATATAGACAGCATGGTAACTGTAAGATCTGTGCCGCCTGACTCTATGGGAGTATCTTTTAAAACATTATTACCTCATGTGTTATCGGCACCGTTTAAGTATTGGTTTAGCCGTAAAGGATGGTGGACAACCAATTATGTTGAAGCGGGTGGTTTTGCTAAAACAAAGTTTGCCCTCAATGAAGATACTCAGCCAAATCCAGACCCAGACGTGCAATTTCACTTTGCTCCGCTATATCGCAGTCATAGGGGAAAAAAGTTTGAATGGGGCCATGGATATTCTTTATTCACTTGTGTCTTACGCCCTCTTAGTAGGGGGAGTGTGAAACTGGTTCATGACGGATATAAGCGCAATTTGATGATTGACTATAATTTTTTTAGTCATAAAAAAGATCAGCAAATATTGGTAGAAGGTATTAAGGAAGCTAGAAAGATATTGGCTGCACCTGAATTTGATCATTTACGAGGCAAAGAAATGGCGCCTGGGGTAAGTGTTCAAACGGATGCTCAAATTCTTAATTATCTGCGTGATACTGCCACTACCGTATACCACCCAGTAGGCACGTGTAAAATGGGGATAGATGCATTAGCGGTGGTGCACCCAAAAACATTAAAAGTCATTGGTGTAGATAACTTACGCGTCATGGATGCCTCTATAATGCCCAATATTATCAGTGGTAATACCTCAGCCGCCACCATGATGATCGGCGAGCGGGGGGCTGCTATGGTGTTGGCAGAGCGGCACTAAGTTTGTTTTTTATCTTTGATAACAAATAGGCTCATGCTTTAGCTAGAAAAAGAAACAAGATCTGACACTTTTATAAGTGCTTTAGTTCTATGATACTAAAGCGGGTAGTATTAGTGGCTGTGCAAAATACTCTTTTAAAGCTAGTAAATTATTCCCTCCAATACCAACTAGTCACGTTAAACCGGTATAGATCGACATCCTCAAAGCGTAACTTTTCTACCCAATGTTCAGAGCCTGCAGATGAAGGATTAAAAAAAATACAACGATTGTATAGCGGTGAGATAGTGATTGGTTGGTTGTCTTTGTTGCCTATAAAACTGAGCTCGCCACCTTTTTTATTACTCCAGTTCTTATTTAAATACAGTAACATGCAGACCTCTCTGCCAGGTGAGTCATCTGCATGTTGTTCAACAAAGTCTGTGCTTGCTAGGCGAAAGTAATTGGTGTTTATTTCAGGCTCAGCCACATTGATATCGGTTAATTGCACGTTAAAAAGGCGTGATAAGACCGACATAAATGCATCACTACGCAAAAAGGATAAAAATTCCTCAGCAAGGTTAGGGCTTACAGCATCACGTTTCCAAACATCGCGCTGTACAAAGCGCTGCGCTGCAGTTGCGTTCTTCCATGCAGCGCTATCCACATATAAAGCAGAGTAGGTGTGTTGTTGAGTTTGCCAGTATGGGGATTGTTGCAAGATGTGCATGACATCATCAAGTTTGGCCTCATTAAATAATCCATCAATCACTATATGATTAGGGCAGGCGCTTAGTAAGGACTCTTGATATTGATCTAATTTAAGATCAGTTACTTGTTCATCATTGAGCCACATTAAATCATCCCTTTATTTAATTGCGTGCGTGATTAGTAAAAATATTTATACAAAGGCACAAACTCTAGGGCATCTACGTAATGTAATCAGCACTGTTTACCACTTATTAATTACGTGTAAAATGGCTATTGACAATATGTTAGCAACTTCCATGATAATTGGCGAATTAAGGCTGCTATGATGTTGGAAGGTCGACACAGTTTATCAAAGAGAAAGACATGGAAAAAGCTCATTCAAAGCCACAAGACATTGTCATTATTGGCGCCGGTTTTGTTGGTGTCGCTACAGCAATGTGGCTACAAAAAAGTGGTCATAAAGTCACACTAATAGACCCAGAACCCTTCGAAAAAGGAGCTTATTTTGGGAATGCCTGTACTATTGCCACTTACGCTAATATCCCTGTAGGGACGCCAAGCACCATAAAAAATATCCCTAAACTATTATTTAGCCCCCAAAGTCCTTTATCGCTAAGCTGGTCTTATTTGCCAAAACTCACACCTTGGTTGTTGCGCTTTGCATGGGCCAGTAGGCCTTCTCAGGTAGCGTCTATTAGTCATCAGCTTGGTGTTTTGTTGAGTCACGCACAAAGTGCACTAGCGCCTTTGATTGAAACTGCTAAAGGTGAAGATCTTGTCGCTAAAAATGGCACCTTGTATTTGTATGGTAGTGAAGCAGGTTTTATGAAGGCTAAATCAGATATCCAGCTACGCCGCCTTAGTGGAATACCTGTTACTAAGCTAACTAAAGCTGAAATTTCAGACTTAGAACCTCAGTTAAACCCTGTTTACAAGCGCGGTTTGTTTTTTGACAACGCTCAGCACCTTCTTAGCCCATTAAATTTATTGCAACGTATGGGTGCTTCAGTTATTGCTAAGGGTGGGCAAATTATTACCAACAAGGCGCTAGGTATTGAAAGGGTAGATGCGCATAAGCTTAAAGTATTACTGCAAGGCAGCAGTGTGTTGGCTGATAAGGTCGTTGTTGCCGCTGGTGCTTGGTCTAAGTATTTGGCTCAACAGGCAGGTGATCAATTGCCCTTGGATACAGAGCAAGGTTACCACTTAATGTACAACGCTCAACAGCAACTTCTTCAGCGTCCAGTGGGCTGGGCTGATGCTGGTGTTTATTTGACACCGATGAACGATGGGTTAAGAGCAGCTGGGACAGTAGAGTTGGCAGGTCTTAATAACCCAATAAATCCTCGACGTTTGGAAATCATCTCAGGTGCGGTAAATGACTTGCTGCCACAACTTAAAAATTACGACAGCCAGTGGACAGGCTTTAGGCCTTCTATGCCTGATTCCAAGCCTGTCATTGGTCGCTCTAGTAAGGATGGTGGGATTTTTTACGCCTTTGGCCATGGCCACATTGGCGTGACCTTGTCAGGCATCACCGGTAAGTTGATTAGCGAACTTATTGATAACAAGGCACCTAGTGTTGATATTAGTGCTTTTGCACCAGGGCGCTTTTAAGATGATCAAAGAGCGTGGTTTATGATGGGTAACCCAGACACTTTACCCGCTTTAATCGTCTTTTGAGCATAGGCTTTACGCGCAAATACGCGCTCTAAAAAAGGGGCAAAAAATTCTAGAGATTGATTTTCATAGTCAGGCTCAAAACAGTTCTGGTCCCAGCGCTCACAAAAATCTACTGCACTTTGATAGTAGCTGTGGCCGGCATATTGATCTCGATCATTAGGGTTCCAGCCATCTATATGATGGGCGTAATAAATCATTTGGAACGCACCGTGGTGCTCAATCACCCATGTTACTTCTTCACTCACAAAGGGCCTTATTATTTCTGCTGCCATACGGTCGTGATTTTGTGGTGCCAACCCATCGCCTATGTCATGCAGTAAAGCAGCCACTATCCAGTCGTCATTGGCATTGTCACGCCATGCACGAGTGGCAGACTGTAGGCTGTGTTCTAAGCGGCTAATGGGGTAACCATCTAAACTATCTTGGCCCTGGCGTTTGAGCTCTGCCAACAATCGCTGCGCTGTTTTCCCATGAAAAGATTCTTCATGTTGATGCAGCAGCTGATAATCTTCACGTGTACCATGCTTCATTTGGGTAAAACTAACGGTGGCCATACATGCTTCCAATTTCAGAGTTTTAGCGTTTGAACGCCTAGAAAGAATGCCAGTTTCATAAAGCCATGGCAAGGCAGATGTTAGAAAGGTTGGGAAGGTTGGGAAAGCTTCATAAAAGGTGATAACGATTGAGAGGCTAAGTATGTCAAATAGATTAACCATTATCACAGAGCTGAGGTAGAATAAGTCTTAACTTAATTAAATGATTCTTACATATGGCACGCTTGCATCAAGACATTCTTAGAGAGCTTGGGATTTTGCAACAAGAGCTTCAAAACTTGGGTATCTGGAGTGATATAGCGCCTTCAGAAGAGGCGTTACTTAGTACAGAGGCTTTTTGTTTTGATCGTATGGGTTTAGGGCAATGGTTACAGTGGATTTTCATACCAAGGCTGAGTTACTTGGCCGAAACCCAAGCAGATTTACCACAAAAAAGTGCCATTCTGCCGATGGCAGAAGAAGCCTTTAAAGATTTAGACGATGCAGTTAAAGGCTTGTTGGGCAGCATAAGGCGCATGGATGGTTTGCTTACGGTATAGATGATTAGTTTATACCGCAAGCTATGTCAGATAAATACGGCTACGCGGACAAGCGTTGCCCAATCCAACCGCCTACTAGCAGTGCAGGCAAAAATACCATAGCTTCAGTAGGGTTGATCATAGCGCTTAGAATGCCAGGCCCTGGGCAATAGCCACTAAGTCCCCAACCGATACCAAATAAGCTTGCGCCTAAAAATAATCGACTATCAACACTTGTTTTGACGGCCATATAAAACCGGTCGGCAAAGAGTGGCGCTTTGCGTTTCATAATAAAGCGTGAAGACAATAGTGTAACAGCTACAGCGCCACCCATAACAAAGGCAAGGCTTGGGTCCCAGTTGCCAAATAGATCCAAAAAGTCTTGTACCTTAGTAGGGTTTACCATTTCTGAGATGACTAAGCCTGCACCAAAAATAAGACCGGATAGTAGAGCGATGATAATACGTTTCATGTGAGTCTTCCTTATCCGATGAAGTTTCGTAAAACGGTAACGGTGATAATGCCCGTAGCCATAAAAGTGATGGTAGCGGCAATCGAACGCCCAGCCATTAAGCCGATACCACAAACCCCATGTCCACTAGTGCACCCATTGCCAATACGAGTGCCAATGCCTACGGCTAAACCAGAAATAATAAGCAAAATGGGTGAGTAACCTTGGCGTAATTCAAATTCAACAGGCAGCATTAAATAACCACCAGCAACGATGCCTACTAAAAAAGCAATGCGCCAGTTGCGCTCTGATCCACTTAGTGGGTTGAACAATAAATTGTACAAGATACCGCTGATACCAGCGATACGCCCATTAAACGCAAGTAATAACGCGGCACTAATGCCAATCAAAACGCCACCTAGAAGGGCTTGTGTTGGGAATACTTCAAGCATGATTTTAACCTTTATATTAGAATTATCTAATTATATGCACGCTTAAGAATCATGTCAATCCAACTTTTTGATTATATGCTTATTACTTTATTAAAATGCTTTTAGATAAAATAGAATTACACGCAAATTATGCTGCTGGGGTGTCAACAAATGGCCCATATCGTGGTATGTTTAGTATTGTAAGAATGAAGTTAATAATATGGATTTTCACTAGATGCCAAATAATGATGATATTGATGATCTGCCCAGCTTAATGCCAGATTCAGACGAGATAAAAGGGGCTGGAAAGAGCTCTGTTTCCTCCAGCCGCAGCGCACCTGATGAGCCCGTTAGTGCGTCTTCAGCTGGTGTGGGAAGAACAAATGTGAGAGAAAATCGTAGGCCAATTGCGCCGCCTCGTAAAATGAACACAAGTGGTCCCCAAGTGATTGCTAAACAAAGCTTAATATTATGGATGTTGGTTTTGGCTATGTGTGCAGGTATTTTGGGAGGGGGTTATTGGGCTTACAACAAGTTAACTGATGTGGATCTTTTATTAACTGTATCCCGAGGTGAGCTAGATCACGCTCGCAAACGAATCGGAGAGTTAGAGGCTCTGGTTGTTGCCACTGACGTAAATGCAAATAAATCAGGCACTGTGGTTCAGGCCCAAGTAAGGTTGATGGATAACCGAGCTAAAGAGCGCAATAAATTTGTAGATACAGAGATTGATAAATTGTGGGGTGTTACTTATCGTAATAATAGGCCTGCGATAGAGGAAAACCAAAAAGCCATTGAAAATAACACCACTACTCTTAAGCAGCATCAAGAAATGTTTGTTACTCAAACTGATAAAGTCGACAAGCAAAAAACACTAGCATCCAAGCAACAGCTTTTAATACAAGAAGCTGGTCAAACTAGCCAATCAGCAATGCAAAGCGTAAACGAGCAGCTGAATAAAGTACAACTACTACAAGATACTTTGTCCACTGTGTTGAAGCAGATTAAGGAGCAAGATAAGGCCCTGTCTGATCAGCACAAGGCAGATATTGCTTATGCTCAGTTAGCTGAACAGCTGGCCTTACAGCGTGTACAAGATCTATCTACGTTAAACGCCACCATTGCAAGTGTATCGAATCAATTAGAAAACTCTAAGGCAGATGAAGGTTTAATAGAGGTCACCAATCGTATCGATAGCCTTGAAAATAATTCTAGGGTGTTAACAGCGATTGAGCAAAATGCCAGTGAAATGGATGAGCGGGTTTATCTAGTTGAGGAGTCTATAGATTCAGTAAACTCCTTTCGAAGGGATACAAATCGAAAGTTAGATCAATTACAGAATCAAATTCGTAATTTGGCCTATAGCGAGTAATTGAATAGCCAAAAGGATGGTCGCAAGGGAGCTGAACATGCAAAAACTATTGCATCCTAAAATCCAATTGGGTCATTGGCCCACTCCATTAGAGCCTATGTTGCGCATTAATGACATGCACAAAGGGCCAGAGTTATGGGTAAAAAGAGACGATTGTACTGGCCTTGCTTTTGGTGGAAATAAAACTCGAAAACTGGAATTTTTAATTGCAGACGCACAACTAAAAGGAGCCACTATACTGCTTACAGCTGGTGGCATACAATCAAATCATGCCAGACAAACAGCGGCGGCAGCCGCTAAAGTTGGCTTAGGGTGTGAGTTATTTTTGGAGCAAGTAAAAGGTGTTTCAGAAATAGATTACAGTCATTCTGGTAATGTTTTATTGGATCAGCTACTTGGGGCTCGATTGCATTTGCTGCCAGCAGGTCAAGATTTGGATGCGGTCATGGCTTTAAGGGCTAAAACCCTAGCCGAGGCTGGACAAGTGCCATACGTGATGCCTGTAGGGGGAAGTAATGCCATTGGCTCAATGGGGTATGTTAATTGTGGTCTAGAATTGGCGAACCAATTACAAGCTCAAGATATTAGTTTTGACGCTATTGTTTTAGCTACGGGAAGTGCGGGCACACAAGCAGGATTGCTTGCGGGATTGGCATTGGCTGGTATTGATATTCCGGTATTGGGTATCACTGTAAGTCGCTCAAGTGTTGAGCAGTGTGAAAAAGTATTAGCGTTGTTGCTTGAGGTCCAAGAATTATTAAAACAGCCCAAGTTGCACGAAGATCATGTCATCTGTTTTGATCAATATTATGGATCTGGCTACGGTCATCCTACACCCTCAATGATCGAAGCAGTGCGCCTAGCTGCTAGTTTGGAAGGTTTATTCCTAGACCCTGTTTACTCTGGCAAAGCTTTTGCAGGGTTGTTAGATCTGGTTAGGCACGGCTATTTTGATAGCTCCGATCGGGTTTTGTTTTTGCACACTGGCGGTGCACCAGGCTTATTTGCATACAGTGAGTGTTTGAGCGAGCGTTAATCAAGTAATTAGCTGTGTTGGGCTCTCAAGGTATTTGCTTCTATTTTTAAACGTATTAATAATAATTTGCTCTAGCGCTTTAGTTACGGGCATATGTTGATGACGACGAGACTGTAACAGGGCGATTTGACGTTTAATTTTAGGCTCTTCAATTAATCTAAAAGCTAGTTCCTCGCTGTCTTTTGGGAAGGCCATCCAAGGCAATGTGGTAATGCCAGCACCGGCTTCTAACATCGCTACCAATGACGTCATGTTGGCCACTTGTGTAGATGCGGATAAAAATGCTTGTGCAGGAGTATTTTCTACCAATGGTGTAGTGCCGTTGCGTATGAGCTTTTCTTGGCTTAGGGCCTCCCAATCAATGTCATTAACTTGTTGCATCCATGGGTGTGTTTTTAGGGCGACAATACCCACCCTGTCAGCGCATAGGTTTGTATGGTGCAGGTCGTTCTCTGTTTGCCAGATACTACTAATAGCTAAATCAATCCGTCCATCTAAAATTTTGTCCCTTAAATTATCCCCATTATCATCTTGCACTTGCAGGTGAACCAGAGGGTGCTGTGCTAAAAAATCCCTCATTATATGAGCTAACACCGTTTTGGCAATAGACGGTAGAACCCCCAGCTTGATGCTGCCAGACTGTCCTTGTGCCATGCTCATGCCATTGTGTACAGCAGTTTCATAGTGTTTATAAAGGGCTTTAGCTTCAGGTAAAAAAGCGATGCCAAAGGCGCTGAGTTCTCCATGACGCTCAGGATTAAATAAAGCTGCTCCTAACAAATTTTCAAGTTGTTTAATTGCCAAACTAACCGCGGGTTGTGATCTACATAAAATATTTGCAGCTTGGCGAAAATTTTTGCAGTGGGCTACGGTAAGAAAGGTGTTAATTTGAGCTATTTTTATATCGGGCAACATGATGCTAACCTAAGGCGTTTATAATAAAACTTATTAAATTATATATTTAATTGATTATTATTATCAAGGCTGTAGGTCTAAAATAGGCTTAACTAAAAAAATTATGCCAGTTAAACCAGTGAAGGAGCTAACATGAGCCAGGTACAAAAAAACTACATCGCAGGTCAATGGGTCGATGGTGAATCAACTATTAATAACATTAACCCTTCAAATCACAGCGAAGTGGTGGGTCAGTTTACCCAAGCTTCCCCCGATCAGGTGGATCAGGCCATTGCCTCTGCCCGTGCGGCACAAGTCCAGTGGCAAGCCACAGGCCTAGAAGCTAAGCAGCGTGTATTGCAAGCGATTGGTGATGAGATGATTGCTCGTTGTGATGAGCTTGGTGAAATGCTTTCTCGCGAAGAAGGTAAGCCTCGTGCAGAGGGCCGTGGTGAAGTATATCGAGCTGGTCAGTTTTTCCAGTACTATGCAGCTGAAGTATTGCGCCAGATGGGCGAGACTGCAGACTCTGTGCGCCCTGGTGTAGAAATTGATGTGCGTCGTGAGCCTATGGGTGTTGTGACGGTGATTAGTCCTTGGAATTTTCCTACAGCAACAGCGTCTTGGAAGATTGCGCCAGCCCTTGCTTTTGGTAATGCAGTGATTTGGAAGCCAGCTAACTTAACCCCAGCTAGCGCTGTATTATTGACTGAAATTATTGCCAAGCAAGATATTCCTGCTGGCTTATTCAATCTAGTGATGGGTTCTGGCGCAAGTGTTGGTGAAAGGCTCATCAACTCTGAAGACATGGACGCGATTACTTTTACCGGTTCATTGGCTGTAGGTAAGCGTGTAGCGGTTGCAGCTGCGGGTAATCTCACCAAATTCCAGTTGGAAATGGGCAGTAAGAATGCTTTGGTTGTATTGGATGATGCCGATTTAGATAATGCAGCAGATTGTGCTGTTAACGGTGCTTTTGGTAGTTCTGGACAAAAATGTACAGCATCGTCGCGCTTAATCGTAACGGCCGGTGTGCATGATGAATTCGTTGCTAAAGTGCAAGAACGTATGGCCAAGCTTAAGGTTGGCGGTGCTCTAGAAGAAGGCGTCACTATTGGACCAGCTGTAGATGCTAAGCAATACGCGCAAAACAAAGAATACTTTAAATTAGCCCAAGATGAAGGCGCTGATTTAGTTTGTGGTGGTGAATTTGACGACAGTAAAGGTTACTTTATGACACCTGCATTGTTTATTAACACCACAAACCAAATGCGTATTAATATCGATGAGGCTTTCGCCCCGTTAGCTTGTGTAATAAAAGTAGCAGACTACGATGAAGCCTTAGCTACTTTAAACGATACTCAGTATGGTTTAACTGGCGGTATTTGTACTAGGTCTCTTAAATATGCCACTCACTTTAAGCGCCATGCTAAAACAGGCTGTGTGATGATTAACCTACCTACTGCTGGCACTGATTACCATGTGCCTTTTGGTGGTCGTAAAAACTCAAGCTTTGGCTCTCGTGAACAGGGTAAATATGCGCAAGAATTCTACACTGAAGTTAAGACCACTTACATGAAAGCATAATTACTTATAACAGTGGCAGCAACACCAATGGGCAAAGGGGAAACACTATGAGCAAAATGATGATGATCGACGGCTTACAATACAGCCACTGGAGTCGTGAAGTATTTGAGCAAATGCGTGATGGCGGATTAAGTGCTGTGCATGTCACCATTGCTTACCATGAACTAAGTCGAGAAACATTGCAGAACATCGGTCAGTGGAACCGTATGTTTGAAATGCACAATGACTTAATCATGCCTGTTCATACTGCTGCAGACATTGAGGCTGCTCATGCTCAGAACAAAGTAGGCATTATTTTTGGATTTCAAAATTGCTCACCCATTGAAGATGATATTGATCTAGTGGCAATTTTCCATCAATTAGGCGTGCGTATTATGCAACTAACCTATAACAATCAAAGCCTGTTAGGTGCCGGTTGTTATGAGGCTACAGACTCTGGTATTTCTCGTTTTGGTAAGGTGGTTATTGCTGAAATGAACCGTGTTGGCATGGTCATTGATATGTCTCATAGTGCCCAAGAAAGTACCTTGCAAGCTATAGAGATCTCACAGCGTCCTATTGTAATTAGTCATGCCAACCCAACATTTTTTGAACCAGCTAAACGTAATAAATCTAACAAGGTTTTATCAGCTCTTGCTGAGAGTGAAGGTTTGTTAGGTTTCAGTATGTATCCGTTTCATCTTAAAAATGGTCCGCAGTGTCGTTTAGATGAATTTTGCACTATGGTGGCAGAGACTGTAGATTTGATGGGTATTGACCGTGTGGGCATGGGTAGTGACTTGTGCTTAAATCAGCCGCTTTCAGTTTTGGAGTGGATGCGTAACGGCCGTTGGACAAAACAAATGGATTATGGCGAAGGCTCTGCTAATAATGCGGCTTGGCCTGAATCTTTGTCTTGGTTTAAAACCAGTGCAGATTTCCCTAATATTGTGGTTGGTTTGCAAGATAAAGGTTTTAATGACGTTGAAGTGGAAAAAATTATGGGCCGTAATTGGCTAGATTTTTGTGCTGCAGGATTTGGGCAGCGCTAACTAATTAAACCTATATTATTATGTGCGCGTCTAGGGCTACTTGAGTCTAAGGCGTGAGCTTTGAGGTGTTTATATGAGCCAGGTTATATTACGTCCAGCAGCGCAGGCAATGGACTTAGAGCGTTTAGGCTCTGGGTTTTCTAGTCGTTTAAGCTTTATGCGCACTTTAGTTAGGCATATGGTTAAAGATCAATGGGTAATTAGTTACAGTCAATTTGAACTAGATAAAGACGGCTATGGCCATGCTGTGTTCGATATAAAAATGCCCCATAGCCAGCTAAGTTTGGTCATTTTTTCTCAATACCTAGATCCCAAAGAGCGCAATGACAGGGTCATTGCAGAAAAGTGGGATCTCACCATGTCCTTGGTTGAGGGAGAGGTGGATGACTTGTGGCTAAAGCAGCTAGCAAAAAATGTGCCTTTACAAGAAGCTGGGCGTATAGATGCGCGTAGTTTGTGCCTCTCTCGTGGCAACAAAAGTGCGCGTATATTCGATACCTTATTGACACAATTACGCAGTGGTCAACAGCCTGACCCCAAGAAACTTGCAGAAGTGGGGTACCTGTATCGCACTACTGCAGTGTATGGGTCGGGTAAGTTTGGGGCCTGCGACTGGGGTAAAATTGCCCGCCAACATCCTGATTTAGCTCGGCCTTTCTCTGCTGAAATGCTAGTGTGTTACTTATTGCGCCAATTTAGCTTAGACCAGCTTCATCATATGGTGCATCAAGCGCAGTACCCAGACGCGGTAGATTTGGATATTAATCTACAGCGCTACCTTGGCATTGGTAACTCTACTGGCTTGGGGATGGCACCTTATTTAATTAATCACCCTTTATTGATGAGTCAATGGATTGGTCAGCGAGAGCAAGCCTATGCTGAGGTGTTAGCAGAACCAGTGGATCAAGCAGATGTGATGAAGTTGCAAGGCATCTTGCTTCAGGCGATGCAGCATGTGCGAGAAGTGAGCACTTTTGATGAATGGCAAAGTGCAAATAACATTCAGCTTTTAGTGGATACACAAGATTTAAGTGATTGGTTAGGCAGCGACACTTGTAAGCTAAATGATTGGCGCGTTTTGCATGACTGGGCGTTGCAAAACTACAGCCTAGAAACGCAAGAGTTGTTAGTCAGCCTTTTGCTTGAGCTTTATCCAAGCGTTGTTAACCCCAAGGAGGATCTGTTAGCGATTAACGAAAGCCTAACTTATGATCCCACCGCGTCAGCCCAGAACTTAGCTGATAGCATTCAAGAAAGCTATGATTGGGTCTTTGATTATGACTTTAATAAAGATGAAGAAAATCAAACATTTTGGTATTACTCACAAGAAAAAATAGAGCCAAGACTTGGTAAAACAGGTGTTGATGATGGCGTTGAAGTGCAAATGTTTTTAGGTATTGCTAAGGCTGTTCAGGCCTGCCACGATGACTTATTGATCGCGATGGAAACCTTGGCTGATATAAGTGTGGCGGAATTTTTGTTACAAAAGCCAATACACCTTGGCATTGTGAATCGTATTGCCACCATGTCTCAGACCCAGTATGGTGAAATTAGAGCTAACCTATTACACAAAGACGTCTTGCCTATGCATTTGTTGCGCTGCAAACTGGCTTTTTTTGGCGTGGGTAAGTTTGATCCAAAATCAGCCTTGTGGGTGCGTAATACCATGTTCCAAGGCGCGCCTGTAGTTGATGATTTAAATCATGAGTTTAACGATGATTGGTATTTCCCTATAGCGCCTATTCTTGGCGTAGAAAAAATGAGTGGCAAGGCCAATAATATCGCTCGTGAGAAACAAGTAAATGCCTAAGTTAATGTCTTTGTCAGCTAATGAGCTTAAGTTTTTAGTCAAAAGAAGCGTGGAGGGTCTGGGTTTCCCGCCAGGTGACCAATTGTCGGCAGGTATAAAAGCCGCTGCGGCTTTCCAATTGGGCCTAGCTAATAGCCGATTGTTAAATAATGCGTTAGATGCGCTCAATGGACTTGTTAGTGCGCCTTTGCTTGTATCATCCAGTAATGATGAGGTTGTGTTTGATGCTCAGGGTCAGTCGGCCCTTGTACAAGTGGAGCTGGCTCTAGGTTTTGCTTTATCTAAAGCAGCGCCTAAGTTGCGCATTAAACGAGTTGTGGGGGCGGCTTTTGCTGTGCCTTGCCTAATGAACTGGCTTACACAGCCTTTAAGTAATTCCATAGCTCAGCAATGTTATGCGCTGTATTTCACTCATCACAGTGGGGCGCAGCGTTGCGTATTGATTGCTGCAGATGGCCAGTTATTAGGTTTGTATCAACCCTTACAAGAGGTGGTTGGTGCTGATGAGTTGCTACTATGTATGGGGCAAGCAGACATTGATGGGGTTTTGATCACTGATGGTGCTGATTTGTTAGGTTGGCGTGAGCGTTGTTTAGATCAGGGTATACATTTAGAGAGTGAGTTGTTTGCCCGTTTACAGCGCATGATGCAGTCTTCATTTGTGCCAGAAACAGAAGCGTCAAGGGCCGGTGCTGGGCCTGGCTAATTACCCATGTGGCCCTTACTTGAACAATACCCTAGCTTTGTGTTTGTCCCATAAGTGATCCAATGGCTTGTATAAGCGCAGGGCTGCGTTCATCGGCCCTAAATGCTTCCAACACTTTTACGCGCAGTTTGGGTTGAAACATAAGCTCTTGCACTAAACCATTAAACACACCTTGATCTGCAGCACATTGATGAATAAAAAGATCCATTAATGAATCTGCCACTAGGTCTTGGCTGCATTTACTTGCAATGGTAGCGAGTAGCTCAACACCGACAGTTTGCTCCTTGCTCATTATTTCTTTTAGCCACTTTTGGCGTGATAAAAAGTCTGGAGACTGACTGACAGCCCGTAAACAAGCTACTTTTTCGCCAGCATCGTTGCTGGCCTTTGCGCGTAAGATAAACTCTGTGGATAGTGTGTGGCTAAGCTTTTGATTTTCAAGCTGTCCAGCAAGAGTATCAAGCACTGGTGCAGGTAGGTGTTTGACTTTTTGTTGCCAATCATCTTGTTGACCTAAGCGCATAGCGAAGTCGGCAAAGCCTTGCAATCCTAGTTCTTGCCAGTCTTTATGCGTGGTACCTTTGCGCATGTAGCTTTGCACAGCTGGATAAAAGCTAGATGCTGTTTGCTCTAAAGTAAGGCTTGCTTGGGCATGGAAGGCCGCCATACGAGCCTGATCTGGGGTAAAGGCAAGGTTACTGTGTTTTAGTTGTTCAGCCCACTCACCAGATGTTTTTTTGTCTAGCATGTTAGTACCAATGGTTTCTAACAGCTGATTAAGAAACTCATCACGTGCTGCTTGAATTAATAAACCACGTTCATCCAGTGGTAGTTTTAAAAACCAAATGGTTGGAGTGGTGAGTTTTTCTTCTGGCGTCTTTGGTGACCAAGATAGAATGCCCACCCAGGCATGTCGTAACCAAGGAAGAGGATAGGCTTTGCGTCCTTCTTCGAAGGCTTTAAAATCTGTTGAAGATAGTTTGCCAAGGCGACAGCCCATGTCATATATGCGATATTGACCTTGTAGTTGTTGCAAAAGATCACTTAAAGTTTCTACAGGTTGCATTTGGTCTGCTCGTGGGCCTAGGTTAAGATGGCGAATATTATATCAAGTTTTACGCAAAGAGGTGTGTTGTGGTGGCAAAAAGCTGGTGGGTTTACATGGTACAAACTCAAGGCGACCGTTTGTATACTGGCATCACCACTGATCCTGCTAGACGCTTTAAAGAACACTGTGATGGTGGTAAGTTAGGGGCGAAGTTTTTTCGTACAGATCCAGCTTCAGCTATGGTTTTTGTGGAGCCACAGCCAGATCGATCTTCAGCAAGTAAGCGCGAGTTTGCTCTGAAAAAATTAACACGCAAACAAAAAATGGAATTAATTCCAGTAAATTCTATTGTGCTTTAAGCCGCTGTCCAGTAATGCCTAAACTGTCAGGTCCAAGAAGGTATTGGTAAACAGGCATGATGTCTTTGGGTAGTGGGTTTTGTGCCGGGTTTTCACCAGGGTATGCTTGTGCTCTCATGCTGGTGCGAGTTGCGCCAGGATCGATAATATTAACGCGAATTTTACTAGTATTTCCAGTTTCATCAGCCAGTATCTGAGCCATGCCCTCCGTTGCAAACTTAGATACGCTGTAGGCGCCCCAGTATGCTTTGCCTTGAGCGCCAACGCCAGAGCTTGTGAATATAATAGAGGCGTCTTTTGACACCTCTAATAAGGGCAGAAGGGCTTGCGTCATCATGAATGGGGCAGTGGCATTGACCTGCATTACAAGGTTCCATGTGCGCGATTCATAGTTAGACAATGGAGTGCGTTGACCCAATATTGATGCGTTGTGCACTAAGCCATCTAAGCCGCCAAATTCGTCTTCCACACCTTGTGCCAGGCTAATGTAGTCTTCATCGGTAGCAGAGCGTAAATCTAATGGATAAATAGCAGCTTGTGGGTATCCAGCATTTTCAATTTCATCATACACAACTTCTAGTTTTTCTATGGTGCGTCCTAGCAATATAACCGTTGCACCTAGCCTTGCACTATCTATAGCCGCTGCGCGGCCAATGCCATCGCCAGCGCCTGTAATAAGTATGACTCTATTTTTAAGAAGTTGATCTGGCGCAGTGTAATCAAACATGGAAAATGGTGTCCTAAAATGATTCAAACCTAGATTATTTTAAGGTCTAAATTGTTGATCTTTTATTGATCGGTTTGGGGTTTTGTGGCGTAGACAAGGTAATTAACATCCACATCTTTAGTATTTAGAGCATATTTTTTTGTCAATGGATTATAGGTCATACCCGTCATTTCGCATGGATTAAGATTCGCTAGGCGCATATGTTCATGCAGTTCAGAGGGTTTAATGAATTTTTTATGTTCGTGGGTGCCCTTAGGGAGCATTTTCAATAGGTATTCAGCGCCAATAATAGCGAATAAATAGGATTTTGGATTACGGTTTATAGTTGAAAAGAAGGCTTGGCCGCCTGGCTTAAGAAGCTTTGCACAAGCCTCAACCACGGCGCTTGGATCTGGCACATGCTCTAACATTTCTAAGCAGGTGACTACATCATATAAGCCTGCTTCTTCTTCGGCTAACTGCTCGGCAGTCATTTGTCGATAATCTACCTCCACGCCACTTTCTATGCTGTGCAGCTGCGCTACTTTAAGAGGTGCTTCTCCCATATCTATGCCTGTTACAGTGGCTCCGCGTAGGGCCATTGCTTCGGCAACAATGCCCCCACCACAGCCAATATCGGCTACTTTCTTGCCATGGAGGTGGGCGCGCTCATCAATCCAGCCTATGCGCAATGGATTAATGGCATGTAGGGGTTTGAATTCACTATGCAGGTCCCACCAGCGGGCAGCAAGAGCTTCAAATTTGGCGATTTCTTCTGGGTCTACGTTTTGATTCACGGTGGCGTTTCACACTAGTAAAAAATGGCCTTCAGTATAGCGCGTAAATCTATTTTCTGCATCTGAAAATGTACTTAAAGGCAGACTGCTAATGAAGGCTTTGCAGGTGGCAAATAAGGCACAGATCGTGCTAAAGTAAGGCATTAGCTGACGCCTATTTTTGGCGTTGTTCATAGGGGCGCCGAAAGGTGAGCTCAAAGCGTTAACCGCATAAGGAAGATGGCATAATTATGGCTGAGATGGCTAAAGAAATATCGCCTATTAATATTGAAGATGAACTCAAGCAATCCTATTTAGATTACGCCATGAGCGTCATCGTTGGGCGAGCATTACCTGATGTGCGCGATGGCTTAAAGCCAGTGCACAGACGAGTTTTGTTCGCTATGAATGAGCTAAGTAACGATTGGAATAAACCTTACAAGAAATCTGCCCGTGTGGTGGGTGACGTAATAGGTAAGTATCACCCGCATGGTGATACAGCTGTTTACGACACTATTGTACGTATGGCGCAACCCTTTTCTATGCGCTATACCTTAGTTGACGGTCAAGGCAACTTTGGTTCAGTAGACGGTGATTCTGCAGCAGCAATGCGTTACACAGAAATCCGTATGCAAAAAATCTCTCATGATTTATTAGCAGATTTGGAAAAAGACACGGTTGATTTTGTGCCCAACTATGACGGCACCGAAATGATTCCTGATGTACTGCCGACGCGGTTACCCAACTTGTTGGTAAACGGCTCCTCAGGCATTGCTGTAGGTATGGCTACAAATATCCCACCTCACAACATTAATGAGGTAATTAGCGGTTGTTTGGCTCTTATTGAAAATCCCGATATTGAAGTGGATGAGCTGATGCAGCACATCCCTGGTCCAGATTTCCCGACTGCTGGCATTATTAATGGCCGTGCAGGTATTGTGCAGGCATACCGCACTGGTCGTGGACGCATCTATGTGCGTGCCCGCTATCATGTAGAAGAAAACCCTAAAAATAATAAGGCTTCCATCATTGTTACGGAATTGCCTTATCAAGTTAACAAAGCTCGTCTTATTGAAAAAATTGCAGAGCTTGTTAAAGATAAAAAAATTGAAGGAATTACTGAGCTGCGTGATGAGTCTGACAAAGACGGTATGCGCATGGTTATTGAATTGCGTCGTGGCGAAGTGCCTGAAGTGCTTATTAATAACCTATATACCCAAACGCAGATGGAAAATGTTTTTGGTATTAACGTAGTCGCCCTAGTAGACGGGCAACCACGCACACTAAACCTTAAACAAATGCTCGAAGCTTTTGTGCGCCACCGTCGCGAAGTGGTTACGCGCCGTACTTTATTTGAATTACGCAAAGCCCGCGAACGTGGGCATGTACTTGAAGGCCTTATGGTGGCATTAGCCAACATTGACCCAGTAATAGAGCTTATTAAAACCTCTACTAATGCTGCAGAGGCGCGCGAAAAGTTAGTAGCGCAGCTCTGGCCAGCAGGTCGAGTGGTGTCAATGCTTGAACGTGCTGGGCCAGATGCCTGTAAGCCTGATACTTTGGGTGCTTCTTTTGGCTTACAAGGTGATGAATATCAGCTTTCTGATGGTCAAGCCCAAGCTATATTAGAGCTACGTTTGCATCGTTTAACTGGATTAGAGCAGGACAAACTGGTTGCTGAGTATCAGTTGTTGTTAGAACGTATTGAAGAGCTGCTAGATATTTTAGGCTCTGCTGAGCGTTTGATGGAAGTGATCCGTGAAGAGTTGGCACAGGTGCTAGAAGCCTATGGTGATGAGCGTCGTTCAGAAATTATTGCTTCGCGTCAAGATCTCACAGTAGCAGACTTGATTCCCGAAGAAGACATGGTGGTAACCATCTCTCATGGTGGCTATGCTAAAACTCAGCCTGTCAGTGACTACCAAGCTCAGCGCAGAGGCGGCCGTGGTAAAGCGGCTACAGGTGTTAAAGAGGATGATTTTGTAGAGCACCTTATTGTGACATCATCTCACGATACTATTTTGTGCTTTAGTAACCGCGGCAAAGTGTATTGGTTGCGAGTGTTTGAGATTCCACAAGCCAGTCGCACGGCTCGCGGTCGCCCCATTGTTAATATCTTGCCACTAGAAGAGGGCGAGCGCTTAACAACAATTCTTCCATTGCCTGAGGGCGGGTATCAAGAAGGCCACTTCATATTTATGGCCACAGCAAGTGGTACCGTGAAGAAAACCCCTCTTACTGCTTTTGCGCGTCCTCGCACCAGTGGCTTAATAGCGCTTGGTCTTGATGAGGGTGATACATTAATAGGCGCCACAGTGACTGATGGCGAGCAACAAATTATGTTGTTTGCTAGTAATGGTTTGGCTGTGCGTTTTGATGAAGATGATGTGCGTCCTATGGGCCGAACTGCTCGAGGGGTGCGTGGTATTCGTCTTGCAGAAGATGCTAGCGTCATCAGTCTTATTATGCCTCAGGCAGAAGGTCGCATATTGACCGCCAGTGAAAATGGCTTTGGCAAGCAAAGTCGAAATGAAGATTACCCTGTACGTGGTCGAGGTGGTAAAGGTGTTATCGCTATTCAAATGTCAGAACGTAATGGTGCTCTTATTGGTGCAGTTCAAGTGTTTGATGGTGATGAGGTTATTCTAATCAGCGATCAAGGTACTCTTGTGCGTACGCGTAGCAGTGAAGTATCGGTGTTGGGTCGTAATACTCAAGGTGTGACCTTAATTAAGGTGCAAGAAGGCGAAAAGTTAGTGCAGGTTGCCCGTGTTGCTGAAACGATTCCAGAAGTTGCTGACGAAGTTGAAAATTCAGATGCAAGCGTGCCTGGTGTAGAACTAGCTGAAAACAGCTCGGAGGATGTCTCGGCTGAGGCTTCGACGACGGACACACCAGAACAGGAGTAGGCTTCTATGAGTAAGCGTCTGTTTAACTTTTGTGCCGGTCCAGCTGCGCTACCTACAGCTGTGCTGGAAAAGGCACAAGCGCAGCTTTTAGATTGGCAAGATCGTGGTCTGTCGGTGATGGAAATTAGTCATCGGCATCCTGCTTTTATGTCTATGGCGCAGGAAGCTGAGAGCAAGCTACGCCAGCTCATGGGCATACCTAGTAACTATAAAGTGCTGTTTTTACAAGGTGGTGCCACAGCCCAGTTTGCTTTGTTGCCTATGAATTTGCTTGGGTCTAAGACTCAAGCAGATTATATAGATACCGGTATTTGGTCGGCTAAAGCGATTGATGCTATGGCGCCCTTTGGCACTGCTTTGGATGCAGGCTCTAGTGCGTCTGGTGGTTACCGCACAGTACCTAGTCAAGCGCAACTTAAGCTCAATAAAAAATCGGCTTACGTGCATTATTGCCCCAATGAAACTATTGGCGGTCTGGCCTTTGATTATGTGCCTGATACAGGCCTGGTGCCTTTGGTAGCAGACATGTCCTCAACCATTCTTTCTGAGCCTATTGATGTCACTAAATTTGGTTTGATCTACGCCGGTGCTCAAAAAAATATTGGCCCAGCAGGGTTGACCTTAGTAATTGTAAGGGATGATCTTCTTGGTGACGCGTGTGCAACCACACCTAATCCATTCAACTACGCCTTACAAGCAGCCAATGATTCCATGTTAAACACGCCACCCACCTATGGTTGGTATTTAGCAGGATTGGTGTTTGATTGGTTGTTGCAGCAAGGTGGCCTTGAAGTGATGGCACAAAAAAATACTGCTAAAGCACAAATGCTTTACCAAGCAATCGATGATAGCGCGCTTTATTCCAATAATGTTCATAGCGCTAACCGCTCTAAAATGAATGTGACCTTTACATTGTCTGATCCAGCTTTGGATGGAGAGTTTTTACAGCAAGCGCAAGCTAATGGGTTACTTAATCTGAAAGGCCATCGCAGTGTAGGTGGTATGAGAGCAAGTATTTATAATGCCGTTCCACAAGAAGCCATCGATGCGTTGGTGGCCTTTATGAACGACTTTGAAACAAGACACCAGGCTTAATATTACTATGACCAAGCCCGAATTAACTCAAGAGCAAGAGCTTGGTCAATTACGTCAAGACATTGATCTAATTGACCAGCAAATCCAAAGCCTCATTAATCAACGGGCAACTTGTGCTCAGCGGGTTGCTGAAGTTAAGCAGTTACACCAAGGCAGTCAGGACGCCGTTTTTTATCGGCCAGAACGAGAAGCCCAGGTATTGCGCAATGTTATGGAACGTAATGAAGGTCCATTGGGTGACGAAGAAATGGCTCGCTTGTTTCGTGAGTTAATGTCGGCATGTTTGGCCCACGAGCAACCTATGAAGGTCGCTTTTTTGGGCCCTGAAGGCACCTTTACTCAAGCTGCGGCGCTAAAGCACTTTGGCCACTCAGTCATTAGTGCGCCTTTAAGCTCTATTGATGAGGTCTTTCGTGAAGTGGAAGCTAAGCGCGCTCACTATGGTGTAGTGCCTATAGAAAACTCATCTGAAGGTATGGTCAACAATACTTTAGACAGCTTTCGTCATTCCTCGTTAGTTATCTCTGGTGAAGTAGAAATGCGTATTCACCAGAATCTGTTAGTAAAATCTGGTTCTGATCTATCTCAAATAGAATGCATATATTCTCATTCCCAATCTTTAGCCCAGTGCCGGTCGTGGCTCGATAACCATATGCCTCATGCGCAGCGATTTGCAGTCAGTAGTAACGCAGAGGCTGCTCGTAGAGTGGCGCAGCAATCGGGGCAAGAGGTGGGTAAAGTGGCAGCAATTGCTGGCGTTATGGCGGCGCAACTTTATGATCTAGAAGTGAAAAACGCAAATATTGAAGATCAACCTGATAATACCACTCGATTTTTGATTATTGGGCACGCTACAGTGCCAGCTTCAGGGCAAGATAAAACCTCATTATTGGTGCTGGCTCGAAATAAACCAGGCGCCTTGTACAATATTCTAGAGCCATTTCATCGCAATAAAGTAAGCATGACCAGTATTGAATCTAGACCTTCAGGTCAGGGTGCATGGGGCTATGTGTTTTATATTGACTTTGAAGGTCATCACAGTGATACGAAAGTACAGCAAGTACTTAAAGATTTAGATCACGACTGTGTTGAAGTGCGCATATTAGGGTCATACCCTCAGGCAGTGCTTTAGTGGCTGTTAATCTCTTAACACCTGAGACATCGGCATCATTTTCTCATGGCAATGTACTAGTTTTAGGCTTAGGTCTAATTGGTGGCTCCTTAGCTGCTGCGCTGCGCCGTACCAAAAAGCATCAGCTGTGGGGCTATGATCTTGACGCCGCTAGTATGCAGCAAGCCCAAGACCAAGGTGTGATTGACCACCAAGTGTCAAATCTGGTGGCTACTATTGGCAAGATGGATGCAGTGGTGTTAGCTGTTCCTGTGAAAGCTATGGAAAATGTACTAGCCCAAGTAGGGCCATATATAACGCCCAACACACTATTAACTGATGTTGGTAGTGTAAAGGGTAGTATTATTTCAGCAGCCTATGAGGTGTTTGGTACGCCGCCACCAGGGTTTGTACCAGGGCATCCCATTGCAGGGTCTGAACGCAGTGGTATTAACGCTGTGAATATTGACTTATTTGTTGATCACAAATTTATTATTACTCCATTACCCACCAGCCACCCTAGTGCAATTGAAGTGTTAGGTGATATGTGGGCAGGTGTAGGTAGCGAAATTTTACTTATGGAAGTGGAAAGGCATGATGAAGTGCTAGCGGCCACAAGTCATTTGCCGCATCTTTTGGCTTTTTCTTTGGTGGATACGTTAGCTTCAGATACTGCTAATAAAGATATTTTTCGCTACGCAGCAGGCGGGTTTAGAGACTTTACTCGTATTGCTGGTAGTGACCCAACCATGTGGCATGATGTATTTATTGCCAATCGTGACGCTTGTCTCAAAGCTTTAGATCAGTTTACTGAAGGCTTGACTAAATTAAGGGGCGCTGTTGCTGAAGGTGACAGTCAAACCATAATGGGCGTGTTAACTCGAGCGCGCAGTGCTCGACACCATTTTGAAAAAATATTGGCAAACTCTGCCTATACTGGAATTATGACAAATACAAAACATTTTAACGTTCACCCAGGCGGTCAGGTAAAAGGGTGCATTCGTGTGCCTGGTGACAAGTCTGTTTCTCATCGCTCCATTATGCTTGGTGCCTTGGCTCAAGGGACCACCCATATAAGTGGTTTTTTAGAAGGCGAAGATGCCATGGCCACGTTGCAAGCGTTTCGTGACATGGGTGTGGTTATTGAGGGGCCAGCAGAAGGTAAAGTAGTGGTGCATGGTGTAGGTCTTAACGGACTTAAACCACCACCAGGGCCGCTTTATGTTGGTAACTCAGGCACTACTATTCGTTTAATGGCAGGTCTTATGGCTGGTCAAGCGTTTGATGTCGAGCTCAGTGGAGATGTGTCATTGAATAAACGCCCCATGGAACGAGTGGCAAAGCCATTACGCTTAATGGGCGCCATAGTTGAGACGGCAGAAGGTGGTTGCCCACCTATGAAAATTAAAGGCGCCCAGCAGCTTACGGGTATTCATTATGATTTACCTATGGCAAGTGCCCAAGTGAAGTCTTGTGTCATGTTGGCTGGGTTATACGCTAAAGGCAAAACCAGTGTGACTGAACCCGCACCTACTCGTGATCACACTGAAAGGATGTTAAAGGGTTTTGGTTATGATGTTGATCGTAATGCGGATACTTGTTCTATTAACGGTCAGTGTCAGTTAGTTGCTACAGATATTGATGTGCCATCTGATATTTCTTCAGCTACTTTTTTCTTAGTTGCTGCAGCGATATGCCCAGGCTCTGATCTTGTTATTGAACATGTGGGTATGAATCCAACACGTATCGGTGTGGTCAATATACTGCGCTTAATGGGAGCAGATCTTAGGGTTCAAAATGAACGTGAAGTAGGTGGCGAACCAGTAGCAGATTTACATATAAAGTACGCACCACTGAAAGGAATCCATGTGCCTGAAGATCAGGTGCCTTTGGCCATTGACGAATTTCCAGCGCTCATGGTGGCTGCATCTTGTGCAACGGGTACGACCACCATTACTGGTGCTGAAGAACTACGGGTCAAAGAAAGTGATCGTATTCAGGCCATGGTAGATGGCCTTAGCGCTATGGGAGTGACTATAGAGGGTACATCTGACGGTGCCGTCATCAAGGGTATGGGCGCAGAAAAGCGATTTACTGCCGCACAAATTGTTACTCACCATGACCACCGTATCGCAATGGCGTTTACCATTGCGGGTTTGCGCGCTGAGGCTACTATAAAAATTCTAGATTGTGCTCATGTAGCCACGTCTTTTCCTAATTTTGTAGAGCTGGCACGTACTGTAGGTATGTCACTTGACGAGGAGTATCAGTCATGAAAACTGTTCCAATTATTACCATAGATGGACCTAGTGGCTCTGGAAAAGGTACCTTATGTAAATTGCTTGCAGACCGCTTAAGTTATCATTTATTGGACAGTGGTGCTTTATATCGTTTAGTGGCTTTGGCTGCCGAGCATCATGGTGTAAGTGCTGAAAACGAGTTGGCTGTAGCAGACATTGCAGCATGTTTAGATGTGCAATTCAAAGCCCAAGGTGATGGTGTACAAGTGGTGTTGGAAGGTGAGGATGTGAGTCTTTCTATTCGCACAGAAGCGTGTGGAATGAATGCTTCCAAAGTAGCAAGCCTCACGCTGGTGCGCAAAGCTTTACAAGAGCGCCAAAGGGCTTTTGCAGAGTTGCCAGGTTTAGTGGCAGACGGCCGTGATATGGGCACAGTTATATTTCCAGAAGCCCAAGTAAAGGTATTCTTGACTGCAAGTGCGCAAGAACGCGCCGATAGACGGTATAAACAGTTGAAAAGCAAAGGTTTGAGTGCTAGCCTGTCAAATATACTGACGGATATTCAGAAACGGGACGAGCGCGACGAAAATCGCACTGTAGCCCCTTTGAAACCCTCTCAAGATGCGTTAGTAATTGATTGTACCCATATGAGCATTTTAGATGTGGAACAAAAGATACTGACATACATTCATAGTAAGGGTATTTTTTAATACGCTTACCTTACATTAACTAACTAGAGGAATTTCGAGACGCAAGTGCTGTATTTTAGCTACTGGGTATCGTTACCTCATCGAGTATTACAATGGGCGAAAGTTTCGCAGACCTGTTTGAAGAAAGTCTCCAACAGGTAGAGATGAAAAAGGGTGCTTTGATTACAGGTGTAGTCATCGCGATTGACAGTGAAGTTGTTACCATTAACGTAGGCTTAAAGTCTGAAGGTGTCGTTTCACGCAGTGAGTTTCTAAATGCAGAAGGCGAGTTAGAAGTAGCCGTTGGTGACGATGTACTGGTTGCCCTACAAGAAATTGAAGATGGCTTAGGTGCCACCCAAGTATCTCGCGAACGTGCTCGTGAAATGGAACGCTGGCATCAGCTGGAAAAAATTCAAACTGACGATCAAACTGTTACTGGTGTGATTAGCGCACGCGTTAAAGGCGGCTTTAACGTTGAACTAGGTGGCATACGTGCCTTCCTACCTGGTTCTTTGATCGATACTCGTCCGTTACAAGATGTGTCTCACCTAGAAGGTGTGGATCTAGAATTTAAGATCATCAAGCTAGATATGCTACGTAATAATGTGGTTGTTTCTCGAAGAGCATTGATGGATGAAGCTAATAAAGCACAGCGCGCACAAGTATTATCTACCCTTGAAGAGGGTGCGGTTGTGAAAGGTTTTGTTAAAAACTTAACGGACTACGGTGCATTTATCGATCTAGGCGGCCTTGATGGTTTGCTTCATATTACTGATATTGCATGGCGTCGTATTAAGCACCCAAGCGAAATGTTAACTGCTGGTGCTGACATTGAAGTTAAAGTGTTAAAGTTTGATGCTGAAAAACAACGTGTATCTCTTGGTTTAAAGCAGCTTCAGCAAGACCCTTGGACTAGCTTTACTGACACTTACCCAACAGGTAGTCGTTTACCAGCCACTGTAACTACAGTGACAGACTACGGTTGTTTCGCACGTGTGTCAGATGGTATTGAAGGTCTTGTCCACGCCTCTGAAATGAGCTGGATGAAGCGTAACCTGCACCCATCTAAGATGGTGTCTGTCGGTGAAGAAATTGAAGTCATGATTTTAGACATTAATGGCGAAAAGCGCCGTCTGTCTTTAGGCATGAAACAATGCAGCGAAAGCCCTTGGGTTGCCTTCTCTAAGCAGTATTCAGAAGGTGATAAAGTTTCTGGTAAGCTAAACTCTAAGACGGACTTTGGCCTATTTATTGGTTTAGAAGATGGTATTGATGGCTTGGTTCATGTCTCTGATGTTGATTGGAACAAGAGTGACGAAAGCTTGTTGGAAAGCTTTCAAAAAGGTCAGCAAATTGAAGCTGTGATTTTGTCAATTGATACAGAGCGCCAACGTGTTGCTCTTGGTATTAAGCAAATGGCAGGTGATCCTTTCTCTGATTACGCAGCCGCAAATGCAAAAGGCGCTGAAGTAACAGGGGTAGTTTCAGAAGTGACTTCTGGTGGTTTGTTGGTTGATTTAGCTGAAGGCGTTCAAGGCTTCCTAAAACGTGGGGAATTGGCTCAAGGTCAAGAGCTAACAGAGTTTAAGGAAGGGCAAGAAGTCACCAGTTTTGTTGCAAACGTAGACCGTAAAGGTCGTTCTATTAGCCTAGCAATACGGGCTCAAGAAACTGCGAAGCAGCGTGTACAGATGCAAGAACTAAACACTAAGACCATCGAGTCTGAAGGGCCAACCACCATTGGTGACCTTATTAAGGAACAGCTCAAAAAATAATAAAAAGGATAAGCCATGCGTAAGTCTGAACTCATTGAAAATTTGATTGACCGGTTTGAAAGTGTACCTGTAAGAAGCGTAGAGCAGTCTGTTAAGGCCATTATTGATCATATGGCTGATGCTCTTGCAGCGGGAGATCGAATTGAAATAAGAGGCTTTGGCAGCTTTTGTTTACACTACCGAGCACCAAGAATAGGGCGTAACCCTAAAACAGGTGATTCGGTAGAGTTAGCAGCAAAGTATGTTCCTCACTTTAAACCAGGCAAAGAGCTACGCGATCAGGTAAACGATAGCCTATAATAGGCTATCGTTGATTCAAGGTTGGGCTTGCTCACCACCCTGATTAGGTAAAGCACGTGAAATTAATAAAGTCATTGTTCCTTGTTATCACCATTATGTTAGCTTTGATTGTTGGTGTGCTTTTTAGTACTCGAAATAGTCAGGCTGTACCTTTAGATCTCATATTTTTTCAATTCCCTCCTGTAAGCATAGCGATTTGGTTATTGCTAAGTTTGGCAACAGGCGCAATTTTGAGTGCTTTTGTTTATGGTTTTATTACCTTTAAACTTAAGCGCCGCAATGTGCAGTTGCAGCGTCAGTTAGCTAAGCTAGATCAATCTGAGTCTAGGCTTAAGGTAATGCAATAAATATGGATATTTCTTTACTTGCTGCCTCCATTATCGCTTTAGGTATAGGGTGGTGGCTGGGGCAAAGAGAAAACCAACAAAAGCGAACCGCACGGTTAGGTTTACAAGCTGATTATTATCGCGGCCTAAATTATTTACTAAACCAGCAAACAGATGAAGCGTTAGACTTATTCATTCATGCGCTAGAAGTGAACCCACAAACTGTTGAGACGCACTTAGCCTTGGGAAGTCTATTCCGGCGCAGAGGGGAAGTTGATAAAGCCATTCACATTCATCAAAATTTATTATCAAGTAAAGATTTAGGTCAAGAGCAATTAATGCTTGCTGAGCTTGAGCTGGCGCATGATTTTATCAAAGCAGGCTTATTAGATCGTGCAGAAGAATTACTACTTGACGTTGCGCAGCAGCCTAACCAACAAAAAGCCAAAGCAATAGAGCTGCTAGTAGACGTATATCAACGTGAGCAGGATTGGCGTAAAGCCCTTGAAGCAGGGGACGTGGCTAAGGTATCTGTGAGTATTGATTTGGCCCAAAGGTTATCTCACTTTTGCTGTGAGTTGGCAGAAGAAGCACTGCAGTCAAGTCAAGAGTCAGACTGTCTAGCCTACTTAAAGCGTGCCAAACGCCATAACGCAGATAACCCAAGGGTTAGTTTTTTGCGTGCAAAATTAAGCATGCAGCAAAATAATTACCTAGATGCTAAAAGACATCTATTGGTAATGGTTCAAAAAGACTTACAATTAGTGCCAGAAATTATAGACCCTTTGTATTTATGTTTCTCTAAACTTGAGGATATAGATGGATGGAGAGCTTGGCTAAATCAAGGCATGTCACAACACCCAAGTACCAGTTTGTTGTTAGCTCAGGCGCAAGAGATAGGCCTACAAGATGATTCGAGTGCAGCGGCGTACATGACCGAAAAGCTGCGACAAAGGCCTTCTTTGAAAGGATTTAATTATCTCATTGATTTACATATGCAATGGGCATCAGAGAGTGCAAAAGATAGCTTACAAGTGCTCAAAGGGCTTACTGTTGCGCTACAAAATAGCAAACCATTATATAGGTGTAGGCAATGTGGTTTTGCTGGAAACTCTATGCACTGGCAGTGCCCTAGTTGTCACCAATGGGACACCACCAAGCCTATTTACGGATTAGAAGGAGAGTAACTTGGAGCAAGATTCGCCCATCGTTGTGGCTTTGGATTATCAATCAGCAGATCAAGCGATTGTTATGGCGCAGCAGTTAGACCCAACACGCTGTCGCTTAAAAGTGGGTAAAGAACTCTTTACTGCAGCAGGTCCGCAACTAGTTGACCAGCTTCAACAGTATGGATTTGAAATTTTTTTAGATCTTAAGTTTCACGATATACCCAACACTGTAGCTAAAGCAGTATTAGCGGCAGCTCGCATGGGAGTGTGGATGGTGAATGTACACGCCAGTGGTGGTGCAGAAATGATGCAGGTCACAAAAGCGGCACTTAGTAACAAAGGCGGTCATCAGCCATTATTAATTGCAGTAACCGTATTAACCAGCATGGACGCCGCTGGTTTAAAAGCGACAGGTATAGATCAATCCCCCGCACAAAGAGTGCTCTCATTAGCTCACTTAAGTCAGGCTTCTGGTTTTGATGGCGTGGTTTGTTCAGCCCAAGAGTCTGCGTTGCTAAAAACCCAGTTAGGCGCAGGGTTTAAGCTGGTTACCCCAGGAATTCGTCCACATTTTGCCGCGATAGGTGATCAAAAGAGGATTATGACTCCAGCGCAAGCGATAGCAGCTGGTAGTGACTATTTGGTAATAGGTAGGCCCATTACACAAGCAGATGACCCAATGAAAGCGTTAGAGTTGATTGAAAAAGAGTTGTCCTAGCAATTTAATTATCTTGTGCTAGGCTTAAAGAGTCTCAAGGATGTTGAGACTCTATATTTTAATCAAGGAGTAGATTATGAATTTAACTCGTAAAATAGCTTTATTGTTATTATCAGCGGTCATCACTTTAGGGTCTTTTGCGCCCCTATCTTATGCCCAAAGCACAGCCCCCATTAATATTAACACAGCCACAGTTGTAGAACTTGTTGAAGCTCTTGATGGTGTGGGCGAGGTTAAAGCAGCCGCTATTGTGGCGCTGCGTGAGCAGCTTGGAAGCTTTGTTAACTTGGAGCAACTGCTTGAAGTTAAAGGCATAGGTAGTGCTACCCTCTTACGCATTAGCCCTGTAATCGTGCTAGAGTAGGTTATACTTTACCGTTGGTAGGTGCAGCGGCTGCATAGGCAACTGCATCTTTTTCACCATATGCACAAGGACATCAATAATGGCCATGACATGGCAAGGTTTGTTAGCTGATCAGCGTTTTGGCAAACCCTATACGCAAGAGCACAATCAGGGACGTACCCCATTCCACAAAGATTATGATCGACTGATATTTTCCAGTGCGTTTAGGCGTATGGGACACAAAACTCAGGTGCACTCGTTGTCTCATAATGATCATGTGCATAATCGTTTAACTCATAGTTTAGAAGTCTCAAGTGTGGGTCGTAGTTTGGGTATTCAAGTAGGTCAAAGCTTACAAAACCAACCACATTGGCCAAGCTGGATTGAGCCCCATGACTTAGGTGCGATTGTACAATCTGCTTGTTTAGCACACGATATTGGCAACCCGCCATTTGGGCATTTTGGTGAGAGTTCCATTCGTCATTGGTTTGCTAACTATGCGCAGCAAGGTGGCATGACCCAATTAAACTTGGATGAGCAATCTGACCTACTTAATTTTGAAGGTAATGCCCAAGGCTTACGTACACTTACACAATTGGAATATCATCAATTTAATGGCGGTATGCGCCTCACTTACGCGACCCTGGGCAGTTTTGTTAAATACCCGTGGTTATCCAATTCGGTGCAATGTGAACGTAAGTCTAAGTTTGGTTCTTTGCAATCAGAAAAACACATATTGGCTGACATTGCAGATCGCGTAGGGCTTATACAGCAGGGCGACTTTCAATGGTGTAGGCATCCGTTAGTGTATCTGATGGAAGCTGCCGATGATATTTGTTATGCCATCATCGACTTAGAAGACGGTGTAGAGCTAGGTATCATTGACGAACAGGATGTATTGGAGCTGTTGGCGCCTATTACGGGGCCAACAGAGGTACCTAAACGCACCGCAATGGTTGATGCATATTACTCCACTAGGCGCTTAGCATTGCTGCGTGGCAAGGTTATTGACTATCTTGTGCAGTCTGCAGCACAAACGTTTATGCAACATATCCCCGCATTGCTTGAGGGTAAATTAGAAGGGGACTTGATCTCCCACTGTGACCCCATCACTCAAAAAGTTATTGGTGATGCTAAAGCCTTAGCGAAAAACCGTATATTTTTAGCCCCTGAGCGTCATCGCACAGAATTAGCAGCATACTCAGTGCTAGAAAAACTGCTAGACGGTTTTGTGCCTGCAGCTCTAGCAATTGGTGAGCCATCAGATGATAAACGTTTGTCTTTTAAAGCTGAAAAGCACCTAGCTTTGATGGGTGCTCATCGTCCAGAACAAGGAGCAACGGCTTACCAGGCCTTATGTTGCACTATGGATTTTATTGGTGGTATGACCGATAACTATGCAGTCGATTTAGCGCGTCAGTTAAGTGGTGAAATGAAATAAAAAATAACTTAGGTGTTATTTTTAAAATATGACCTAAGCTTAAAAGGATAGATAACTAACGCAAGGATGCGTATGTCTGATATTCCCTTAAGTACTTCTGTATCTCTTACTAATATTGTTGCGTTAACAGACCAGCTATTAGAAGTGGCATTACTGGCCAGAGCATCAGATTTGCATTTGGAACCACAGTGCCAGAGCATGCAGTTACGCATGCGGGTTGATGGCCTGATGCAATTAATGAAATCTCCATTTGACAAATTACCAGCTTCTATAGCAGATGCCATAGTAGTGCGTATTAAGTTACTTTGTGAAATGGACATTAGTGAATCACGTAGGCCCCAAGATGGTAGCTTTCAATGGCAGCTTAACGACCAGTATGTAGACATACGTTGTAGCAGTTTGACTGGACACTGGGGTGAAAAGTTAGTACTTAGGTTGCAATGGCAACAACAAAATATTGACCTGGGTAAGCAAGGGCTCTCTTTTGAACAGTTAAAATTGTACATACTCAACTGAGTAAACCCCAGGGTCTTATCTTAGTAACGGGCCCAACTGGCAGTGGCAAAACTATGTTTTTGTATAGCTGCTTAAAAAAAATTCAAACCCCCCATCTTAATATTGTGAGCGCTGAAGACCCTGTAGAAGTGGCTCTAGGTGATGTGCATCAAGTGGCAGTGAATGAAGCTATTGATTTATCTTACAGTCAAATTTTAAGGGCCCTATTACGCCAGGATCCTGATGTCATTATGCTTGGGGAGCTGCGTGATTTTGATAGTGCAGATGTTGCACTCAAGGCGGCACAAACTGGGCACTTGCTGTTAACTTCCATGCATACCAGTAGTTTAAGTGAAGCCATTCATCGATGTCATGGATTGGGTGTGGATATGTTGGCATTGAGCTATTGCTTGAGTTTAATCATTAACCAACGCCTAGTACGTCGATTATGTAGCCAATGTAAAAGCCCCATGAGCAAGCTACAGATTGAATCTTTTGCTAGTAGGGAGTGGTTGGATGCTGCAGCTAGCTACGAATTTTGTTTTGGCGCAATTAACCCTTGCCTTCCGGTCGGGTGTGATGAGTGTCAAGGTGGCTACAACGGGCGTTTTGGCGTGTTTGATCTGTTGGTGATGGATCACTCTAAACGCGACTCAGTGGCCTGTAGGAGAGTGCAAGAGCTAGAATGCGGTGCAGGCTTGCGTCAACAAGGTTTGTGGCGTGTTATTTCAGGTGATACCAGTATTGCTGAAGTGAATCGAGTCACGTGGTGAAACTGAGGATAGTGAGTTATTGGGAGCACTTATGGCAGTGGTGGCTTTGGTATGGGTTAGACTCAAAGTCGATACACACAAGTGGTGTAAAAAAATGTACCAGCCTTGCCTTATTACATTCAACGCTTGCCTTGGAGGGAGTTGAGGTTATTAAGGTTCAAAGGTTGTGGCCTTGGCAGCGTCATTGGCCCAAACGTATTGATCATGAGCATTTACAAGCATTGCTTGGGCAATGGGCTCAGTTGTTATCTTCTGGCTTACCTTTATTGTCCTGTATTACCTTAGTGCACTTGCAGCAAGCGTCAGGGCGGCTGCGTTATGAGCTGATTCAGATACAAAATGCATTACTTAGTGGTGTAAGTTTTTCAAATTCCCTTTCCCAAAGTAGATTGTTTCCAACCACAATAGTGCACCTAGTTGCAGCGGGGGAAGCCAGTGGTGAATTGGCTACACTGTTAGCCCAAGTGCATGAGAAGCAGGTGCAGCAGGCAAACTTAAAGCGACGTTTTAAACGGAGCTTATTTATGCCGCTCATTACTCTTTTTAGCGGTTTGATGGTGAGTTTAGTAATTATCTACTGGGTGGTGCCACAGGTAGCAAACTTATATACGTCAGGTAACTATGAACTGCCAATGCTTACTCAATGGTTGCTGGGTCTTTCCGATATGGCGCAAGCTAGCATAGGCGCCATATCAGTTGGTTTGATATGCACTTATATTAGTTTAGTTTGGCTGTGGTCTAAGGCTAATTTACGTGTGAAATTAGAGTGGGTACTCTTGCACATTCCAGGTCTTGGCGAATTGATGCGACTGCACAGTAAAGCAGATGTGTTTTTGGTGTTATCCTTGACCTTTAACGCCGGTGTTCCTTTATTAGATTGCTTGGCCCTTGCTGCCAACAGTAGCCGATGGGAGATCACGTCTAGAGACTTAAATGCTTCTATTTTAGGGCTTCAACAAGGTCAAAAACTAAGCCAAATTTTGACTAAAATGTCTTGGTCGGCACAAACCTTACAGCTAATACGGATAGGTGAAGTTGCTGGTGACTTGGGGCTTAGTTTTACTCAATTACAGCATTATTATGAAGCTCAGGTGGTTAGTAAAAGTCAATGGTTAGAGCAACTGTTAGAGCCAGCACTGCTTATTTTGATAGCTGGGTTTGTAGGTTTGATTTTAGTTGCGCTTTATTTACCCTTATTTCAAATGGGGCAAATGATGTGACAAGGATAGAGTGCTGGTATAATAATGTGTGTTTGTTTATCAGGGTAAAAAAATGATAGTGGGTCTCACCGGTGGCATTGGTAGTGGTAAAAGTGTAGTGAGTGCTCAGTTAAAAACTCTAGGTGCTTGGGTAGTGGATTCAGATCAGGTTGCCAGAGACGTAGTGGTCGCAGGAAGTCCAGCTCTGGCTGCCATTGCTACGCATTTTGGTCACGAAATACTGCTTGAAAATGGCACGTTAAATCGAGTCTCATTACGTCAAAAAATCTTTGCTGATAAAGCTCAAAAGCAGTGGTTAGAAGCGTTATTGCACCCTCTTATAAGCTGCGCTGTTGATGCGCAATTAGCGACATCTCATGGCATCTATAGTGTCTTGGAATCACCCTTATTATTAGAAACTCTGCAATCTAAAAAGACAAGTTTTGTAGTCGTGGTTGACACCAGTGAAGCCCTCCAAAGGCAACGTGCATGTCAACGAGATGCTAGTGAGGTCGATCAAATTAACGCTATTATGAATGCTCAATTGCCAAGACATGAGCGCTTGTTAAGGGCAGATTGGGTGTTGGATAATCAATACGATCTCAAGTGCCTTAGTGCAAAAGTATTGCAACTACACCAACACCTTTGTCAGATGACGGAACAAACATTATGAGCCAATATCCCTGTCCCCAGTGCCAAAAAGAGCTTACGTGGAGTTTACAAAATGACCATAGACCTTTTTGTAGTGAACGCTGCCAGCAAATAGATCTAGGTGCATGGGCTAGTGGCGAATACGCTATTGCAGGTGATGAGCTAGAAAATGATTTCTCAAGTGCCTTGCTTGAATCCTCTGATCAGCACGATTAATTAAATCAATTAATCTGCAATCACCGGTATGTGAGCTATATTTAAAGCGTATTAAAATAATCACAGGAAGGTGATATGTTGTACGCTATTAAAAATTGTCTAAATTTGAATAAAAAGCCCACAGGCTTGAGCAATTGCTGCTTGTGGTCGCCTTGATCGGCATATTAGCTGCGTTTGCGGTGCCAACCTATCAAACATATCTTCAAAAAACACGTTTTATGGAAGTGGTGCAACTAAGCCACGCCATCCGTGTTGCTCAATCTGCTTGTTTATTGCAGGTAGGGGATAATATCAGTGCTTGCGATACCTTTGCAGAGCTTGCCATGCCCGCACCACAAGCTAGCGATAATACTCAAAGTATTAATGTATTAGCAACTAATGGCACGATCACAGGGGTTGGAACCAAAGCAGCTGGAAGTTATACATTTATACTAACCCCCAATATAAATAGTGCTGGCTTATTAACCTATTCTTCGGGGGGGACTTGCATAGAGATGGGTTTTTGCAGGCCTTAAGTTAGGCCTGCGTGACTAAACCCATTAGTGATAAATTAGCGTTTATCGACAGCTTGCTTAGCTAAGTATTCGCCATAGGTACCGTGGAAATCAACCAAAGTCTGATCTTTTATCTCTAGTACTCTAGTGGCTAGTGAAGATACAAATTCACGGTCATGGCTCACAAAAATCAGTGTGCCATCATAAGCTTTTAAAGCTTTGTTCAAAGACTCAATGGCTTCCATATCTAAGTGGTTAGTGGGTTCGTCCATAATTAACACGTTAGTGTCTTGCATCATCAACTTACCAAACAATAGGCGGTTTTTTTCACCACCAGAGCATACAGCTACTTTCTTTAGATAGTCATCTGCAGTGAAAAGCAGGCGACCTAACATACTCCTTACGGTAAGGTCGTCGTGTTTAGGTGTACGCCATTGAGAGATCCAATCAAATAATGTTAAATCAGAACCAAAATCAATAGTGCTATCTTGAGGGCAGTATCCAAGCACTGCGTTTTCAGACCACTTTATAACCCCTTTATTAGCTTTGAGTTGCTCTAATAAGCAGCGTAAAAAGGTCGTTTTACCAACGCCGTTTTCACCAATGACAGCAAGCTTTGACCCAGCCTCTAAGATGATTTCACCATCATTAAACAAACTTTCGCCGTCAAACCCATGGCTAAGTTTTTCTATGACCAATGCTTGGCGATGAAGTTTTTTATGTGGGGTGAAGCCAATGTAAGGGGACACTCGACTGGATGCAATGACTTCATCTAGTTCTATTTTTTCCAATTTCTTTGCTCTAGAAGAAGCCTGTTTAGCCTTTGATGCATTGGCAGAGAAACGTGCTACAAATTGTTGTAACTCTGCACGTTCGGCACTTTTCTTAGCATTTGATGATAGTAGTTGTTCTTGTATTAAGTTAGAAGCAGCGGTATAGGCTTCGTAGTTACCGGCATACACCCGCAGCTCTCCATAGTCGATATCAGCCATATGGGTACATACAGAATTTAAGAAATAACGATCGTGAGAGATAATAATCATGGTGCTGCGGCGCTGACTCAAGACTTCTGTCAGCCAATTTATAGTAATAATATCCAGGTTGTTGGTAGGTTCATCTAACAATAAAATATCTGGATCAGCAAATAAAGCCTGAGCTAAAAGTACACGTAATTTCCAGCCTGGTGCTACTTGAGACATTAAGCCCCAATGGAAAGATTCATCGATACCTGCTTGAGTTAGAATCTCTGCAGCACGACTTTCAGCACTGTAGCCGTCCATTTCTGCAAATTCAACTTCTAACTCAGCCACCTTCATGCCATCCTCTTCACTCATTTCAAGCTGGCTATAGATAGCTTCACGGTCTTGTTTTACTTGCCATAGCTTGGCATCTCCCATGATGACGGCATCAATGACAGTAGATTCTTCAAACGCAAACTGGTCTTGGCTTAAAGTTCCTACGGTGTCATTAGGAGAGAAGGAAACGTTACCAGAAGTTGGTGTTAGCTCACCACTTAGTATTTTCATGAATGTAGACTTGCCACATCCGTTGGCACCAATGAGGCCGTAGCGATTGCCATTGCCAAATTTAGCTGAAATGTTTTCGAATAATGGCTTAGCGCCAAACTGCATAGTGATGTTTGCGGTAGTTATCAAGGGAATATACTGTTTACTGGTAGTGAAATTAGGGCGCGTAGTCTACCAGTTCTGCGCCTATCAGGCTAACATAACCAGCCTTTTAATTGAGCATCATCAACTAATGGCTCAAGTAGGTCCCAAAGTTGCGGGCAACCTGCTTTTATACGACTACCATTAACCGTTTTAACCTGTTCTTTAGTGATGCCGTGGGTGATCCAGCTGTGTCCTTGGTCATTTAAATTATGCATTAATGGTAAAGCTCGATCTAAGGCCTTGGCAAAGCGCGCATCAGCGCTATTGGCAGCTTCAAATTCGTGCCACAGTGTAATGTATTCATCTCCCATGTTGTTAGGTAGCATGCCTAAAATGCGCTTTGTGGCAGCCGCTTCTGCTTGTTCGTGGTCTTTACCTACAGCGTCATAAACAATCACGTCGCCGGTGTCAATTTCGCATAGATCGTGAATCAAAAGCATGCGTATTACGCGATTTATATCCACAGTTTGCGCGGCATAGTCTTTGAGCATTAGGGCAGCTAGGGTAACTTGCCATGAATGCTCAGCGGAGTTCTCGTAACGCTCCATACCCATTGGTCGGGTCTTTCTAAGTACTGCTTTGAGCTTATCAATTTCTTTTACGAAGCCAATAATTTGAGTAAGTTCTTGCATAATAGGCCTAAGCTTGAGGTTTTTTAAAGACAAATGCATTGAGCCCAGTTTGGGTTTGTTCATCTTTTAAGTTATTTAACATATGCTCACTGGCATAGTCGTAGGCTTGCTCCAAGGGCATATCTAACTGAGGATAAAACATTGCTTTGCCTGTTCGCACAGCAGCTTTCGCTTTTTGGCTTAACTTACGGGCCATGGCCCTTGCTGCGTATTCTAGCTCATCATCCGTAACAACCTGGTTAACTAATCCTAAGCTTACTGCTTTATCGGCAGTAATGAAATCTCCAGTTAAGAGCATTTCCATCGCGTGCTTTGGATGAATGTTGCGGCTAAGAGCGACAGCAGGAGTAGAGCAAAAGAGACCCAAGTTAATGCCAGATACTGCAAAACGAGCATTATTAGATGCAATGGCTAGATCACAACTAGCGACTAACTGACAACCTGCAGCTGTGGCAACGCCTTGCACTTGCGCAATCACTGGAATTGGGCATCGCACTATTGATTGCATCAACTGGCTACACTGTTTAAATAGTTCTTGGTAGAAGTTTTGTGTGGCATGGTTTTGCATTTCTTTAAGGTCATGCCCGGCACTAAAAGCTTTGCCTTTAGCTTTAATGATAATGCAGGTAAGAGCGTCGTTTTGATTTGCCAGAAAAATCGCCTCTTGTAGCTCCGCCATCATTTTTTGAGATAATGCATTAAAGCTGTCTGGGCGGTTAAGTGTAATCTCTAACCATTGATCGTGGTATTTTAAACTTACATAAGCTTGTTGATCTTTAAACATAAGGCTTCTTCCTATGGTTCATCGCCTGCTATTATGGGTTAAGTTGACGGTCCACCCACAAGGCTAGTTTGTGTTGCATGCTAGGTTGTGACACCTGGTTTTCTGGCAATGGTTGAATAAGCTTATCGTGTACAAGTAGCCTATAAATATATTCTATTTTATTTGCTGCAGAGTCTGTAGCTTCAAATTGTGCAACACCACGTGTTTTGGCATAAGCGGCACCTAAGGTGATGGCTTTTTTGACAAGCTCTTTTTCATTTTTGAGTTTTTTCATCGTCCATTTATCTCTAAGAGGTTCAAATCCGAACTTTATTTATTTACTGCGTCATTCAACCACTGCATAAACTGCTGCTGTGGTAGAGCTCCACTTAATTGGTCTATGACTTTGCCATTTTTAAAGACCATTAAAGTAGGTATGCTGCGTATATTAAATTGCCCCCCAAGCGCTTGCTCTGCTTGAGTGTCTACTTTTACAAAAATAAGTTCTTTTGATTGTGTTTGAGCAGCTTGTTCAAATACGGGTGCAAAGCCAACACATGGGCCACACCAATGCGCCCAAAAATCTACGACTACTGGTTTTTCACCTTGAATTAGTGCATCAAAATTAGTTTGAGTGCCAACAACTGGTTTGCCAGAAAATAATGTTTTTTTACAGGCTCCACAAATAGGGTCATCTTTCACTCTTTGTGTGGGTAGACGGTTGTTTTTTTGGCAATGGGGGCATCGGCTAGTAATAGTAGTCATGGGTTACTCTTGGTTATTCGTACGTACAGTGATAAGCCGTTTGACGCACAACCTTTACTTCAAAGCTGCTATTAGCTTCTACCTCAAATTGGTCTCCATTGGTGAAAGTGTTAAAGCTTTGTGTGCCTGGTAGCTTCACCTCAAGTTCACCGTCTATTACGGTCATTACTTCATATTGGCTAGTACCAAATGTAAATTCGCCTATGTCCATCACACCTACGGTAGTGGCGTTGGTTTTACCTTGAAAGGCGATAGATTTAACATGATCGTCGAAGTACGAATTGATCGAAAGCATAACATGAGTCTCTTTTGTATTATTTGAGCGTATATCTTGCCCTATTTAATGTTTGAATCATAGCTCAAAAAAACACTATACATGTTGATTATTAAAGCCTTTTAGAACATTAACTGTATTGGTGCCAATCTCTTCTACAGCATACCCTCCTTCCATTATAAATAGGGTGGATAAGCCCATAGTCGCAATGGTCTCACCCATGTTAGTAAAATCATCACTTTTGAGTTTAAAAAAGCTAATAGGATCGTTTTCGAAGGTATCTACGCCTAATGAGACAACCAGAGCATCTGCACCATATTCAAGGATTTTTTCCATCGCACGACAAAGAGCTAAGCGCCATATCGAGTAGGATGTGCCTCGTGGCAGAGGAATGTTAAGGTTAAAGCCTTCGCCTTTACCTTGCCCTGTTTCATCAGCAAAGCCTAAAAAATAAGGAAAAGCTACCATAGGGTCACCATGAATCGAGCAAAATAATACGTCATCGCGTTGATAAAAAATTTCTTGTGTGCCATTTCCATGATGAAAATCAACATCTAAAATTGCTACCTTTTTTGCACCATCAAAGCGCAATTTTTGTGCTGCTATAGCCGCATTGTTGATAAAGCAGTAACCACCATATTGATCGTGTGAAGCATGGTGTCCAGGAGGGCGGCAAAGAGCAAAAGCGCTTTTTTCGCCTTGATTCAATATTTCTGCTGCAGATAAAGCTACATTTGCTGACGCCCATGCGGCCTCTGCGGTACCTTCACTAATGCTAGTCTCTCCCGCTAAGCTATAATAGCCTAGTTGGCCTTCAATATGCCTAGGAATTCGTTGACTTGTCATGGAGCGAGAGGGCCAAATATTAGGAATCGCCTCACCCTGATTACCTGCATATATCCAGCGTTGCCAAACAGTGTCTAAAAAAGTTAAATAGTTGGTGTCATGTACGCTTTCTATCCAATTTCTTGGCCACTGTGACGGCGCAATAATTTCACCAAGTTGAGCATCCTTTATGGCTGATAGGATGTAATCTGCACGTTGTGGGCATTCGTACGGTGTGACTAGTTGCCCACCTGTAAGTTCAGTTTTAGCATTGCGCAAAATATGTTCAGATGAATAAACTGTTTTCATAAAAAACTCCAGTACCGCACGTTTAGATTAGCTTGATTTAGATGCAGGTGTAGGTGAAAGGGTCCGTTGGATTAATAGAGCAATAAAACCTAGTATTAAACCCCAAAATGCGCTGCCTATTCCCCATATAACCACACCTGATGCAGTAGCAATTAAAGTGATAAGTGCTGGAATACGCTCAGCTTCTAGAGCTAGTGCTGTGTTAAGGCTGCTACTTATAGTGCCAAGCAATGCTAAGCCTGCAATAGTCACTACCAATGCCTGCGGCATACTGTTAAATAATCCAGTTAAACTTCCAGCTAATACGCCAGTAGCTATAATGAATAGTCCAGCCCAAATCGCAGATCGATATCTTTGAGTAGGATCAGTATCTACGTCTTTGCCCATACATATGGCTGCCATGATGGCCGATAAGTTAAAAGCAAAACCCCCAAAAGGGGCCAAAAAAAATCCAGTAATACCAGTCCATGTGATTAAAGGGGCTGCAGGTGCGTCATACTCGTGGCTTCGAAGCACTACTATGCCAGGTACGTTTTGTGAAGCCATGGTGACAATAAATAGTGGAATTGTTACACCTATAGTTGCTGACCAAGACCAATGTGGAGTGGTCCAAATGGGGCTTGAGACTTGTAAGCTAACGTCTTGCCAGATGATTAAATCTTGAGTTGCTGCTACTAAAAAACCCAGTAATAAGGTGAACATCACAGCAGTTTTTGGCCAAATAACACGGCTTACAAAAAATGCCACCATCATCAATAAAACTAAGGTTAATTGTGTTTGTAATGACAAAATCATATGTATAGCAAAGGGCATTAAAATCCCAGCCAACATTGCGGCGGCTATAGATTTGGGCAGGTACGACATAATGCGATCAAACCAACCAGTAATACCCACTAGGGTGATTAATACTGAACATGCTACAAATGCGCCAATGGCCTCAGCAAAAGGCACCCCTGCTAAACTTGTCACTAAAATGGCTGCGCCAGGCGTAGACCATGCTGTAAGAATTGGTTGTTTATAAAACCACGATAAGCCTAGAGTAGACAAACCCATGCCGACACCTAAGGCCCAAAACCAACTGGTTACCATGGCATCATTGGCACCTGCACTATTTGCAGCTTGAAATATGATGGCTGCAGAGCTGGTGTACCCTACTAAAGGGGCAATAAAACCTGCGCTGATATGGGCAGGTTTGAACCAATGATTAATGCCCATGGTTTAAGCTAGTTTTAACTGGTAATGGCGTTTTTCAAATTCTATAGTGTCACCAGCCACCATTTTACGGCTTTTGCGTGTTTCAATATCACCGTTAACTTTTACTAATCCTTCACCAATTCTTTTTTTAGCTTCGCCGCCACTGCCAACAATAGATTCAAATTTTAAGATTTTAAATAATTCAACAGGTTCAAAATTGATCGTAATAATATGCATAAAATAGTCTTCTTTTAAAGGGTTTGGTACCAGATAGCACCCATATCATCGGTGCTGGTTTGGAGTTTGTTTTTACTTACTAAATAGTTCAGATGAGCTTGAGTTTCACCTACAGCCAAAGTCAGTACATCATCAGTTATAGGGCGGCGGAACAAATGGCTGAATAGATCCACATTGCGCTGTGGTTGTGCACATGCTGATACTATTTTAACAAGAGATTTCTCATGACCATCTATGAGCCTTTGTAAGCGTTGATGGGCACCAAAAAATACCTGTCCGTGTGACGGTAATACTAGCACATCAGCAGGAACCTTTTGTTGTAACATTGCACATGAATCAAGCCAATCTTTTAACGGGTTAGAGTGAGGTTCCGTAGGCCACACACTCACATTGGAAGAGATAGAGGGTAATAGTTGGTCGCCAGCTATGAATACATTCAGTGCGGGGCACATAAGGCACAAGTGTTCTGGGGCATGCCCACGACCAACAATGATGTGCCATTGTTGTCCAGCCATTACGACTGTTTCATTTTCTTGCAGGCGTATAAAGCTATCAGGCATAGGATATATACTTTTGCCATAACCACCAAATTTAGCTTTATAAACGGCCAGCTGTTCATCACTGACACCTGCGCGTTGGTAAAAATTAATGGCTGCTTTAGGAGCTGGTTTTCCCGTGTCAGACATCAATACTCGACAAGCCATATAGTCTGTGCGGGACATCTGTAATTCTAAATCCCAAATTTCACACAACCAGCCAGCCAAGCCAACATGATCTGGGTGTAAATGAGTGACGATGAGCTGATTAACGGGTTTATTTTTAAGATGACTATCAAATACTTGCTGCCACAGATCCTTGGTGGCTAAGGTATTGATGCCAGTATCTACAATAGTCCAACCCTCATTGTCTTCCAATAGCCATAAGTTTATGTGGTTAAGAGAAAATGGTAAGGGCATGCGCAGCCAGTATACTCCGTCAGCAACTGCCATTGGTTGACCCATGGCGGGTGCCTCACCTATAGGAAACTGTAGTGCGTTAGTTGCAGTCATGGAGTCTTGCCTGAGTTAATGGGCCTGATATTCAAACATTATACGGAGCTATAGCAAGATTATACAAAGGTTTTTGAAAGCGATTGGTGCTGATTAAATATACCCAGAAGGATATACTTGAGCACTGAATCACTACCTAATGGCTATTATGACCAACGAAGCTCATCCATTTTCAATATTGACACCTAGTTACATCATGGATGCGGTTGAAAGCCAAGGCTATGTGTGTGATGGACGAATTTCTGCGCTTAATAGTTATGAAAATCGTGTTTACCAAGTAGGTCTTGAAGATCAAGCAGTTCCCGTTATAGCAAAGTTTTATCGGCCCAAGAGATGGTCTAGCGCACAAATTTTAGAAGAGCATAGTTTTAGTATTGCCCTGGCAGAGTATGAACTACCCGTAGTGCCTCCATTAATTAATGCGCAGGGTTTAAGTTTGTTGCACTATGAGGATTTTCAATTTGCTTTGTTTGAAAGAAAGGGAGGACATGGCCCAGAACTTGATGATCTTGATAACCTTTATACAATGGGCAGATTATTAGGGCGTATTCATGCTCTTGGAGCGGTAGAACCCTATCAACATAGACCATCTATAAACCCTCAAACCTTTGGTCATGATAGTGTGGCCTTTGTGAGTGAATACTTTATTCCTCCATCTTTAAAAGCGGCATACGACAGCTTAACAACTGATTTACTGGCTCTGATTGATCAAGCTTTTGCGCATACGGATGGTGTGAACTACATTCGTGTGCATGGCGATTGCCACGGCGGTAACTTGTTGTGGCGCAACGATGCTCCAAATATTGTTGACTTTGATGATTCACGAATGGCGCCGGCTATTCAAGATATATGGATGTTACTTTCAGGCGATCGTGATCGACAAAGAGTGCAATTGTCTGAGATTGTGGAGGGTTATAATGAATTCTACGACTTTAAGCCCAAAGAGCTGGCATTGATTGAGCCGCTGCGCACTTTACGAATGATGTATTACGCGGCATGGTTGGCAAGGCGCTGGGAGGACCCAGCCTTTCCCCATAGCTTCCCTTGGTTTAATACAGAGCGCTATTGGGGGGAACATATTTTAGAACTAAGAGAGCAGCTATCGGCCCTGAATGAGCCAATGATGAAGCTTATCTAGCTAGCCTCCAGTTATTGTGCCAGATGAATCCAATCCGCAATTACCTGGCCCCCTGCAAGCACATGGGGGTCATTTTGTGCGTCTTCATAATCAAACTCATGATCTTGTACGTCTGTCACAGGTTCTAAATTGTGGCTTAAGCGCAATTTATTGATATGCCCTAAATACCAATCTTGTTGTTCTTGCCAGTACTTTTGGCGCTCAACAGAGTTGAGGCTAATCTGGTCTGGCCTGTTTTTTTCATGTTCTGCTACAGCTAAGATATACTGCCAGTCGTTACTTTCTTTATTGCGTTTGTCTTGTTGGGCTTGTAGATATGGGGTAATTACGTCCAGTGAAAAATAAGTTTTGTGTCTAACTGACTTAACTTGATCCCATTGCAATGCATGGTCTTGGGTGCTTTCACCCACTTTTTCTGGGTTATCTAAACTAGGTAGAATAACATCAGGAACTACCCCTTTGTGCTGTGTACTCGCTCCTGACACGCGGTAAAATTTGGCTTGAGTGAATTTTATTTTCCCGCTTGAAAGATCAGAAAATGTTTGAACAGTGCCTTTACCATAGGTTTGAGTGCCTACTACTAAAGCGCGTTTGTAATCTTGCATAGCCGCTGCAAAAATTTCTGATGCTGAAGCGCTATAACGGTTAACTAATACCACAACTGGGCCAGTGTAGGCTAAAAAAGGATTACGATCTATTTGCTTTTCTATGGTTCCATCAGCATAACGAACTTGTACTGTGGTTCCTGTTTCAATGAACAATCCCGTTAATTGATTGGCTTCTCGCAAAGAACCACCACCATTGTTACGCAAGTCAATAATAATGCCGTTTACTGCTTCTTCTTTAAGCTCTTCGATAAGGTTATAGACGTCACGAGTGGTGCTACGGTAATTGGGATCGCCACTTTGTGCAGCAGCAAAATCCATATAAAAGGTTGGTAAGGTGATGACACCAAACTTAAGAGCGCCTTGGTCAGTATCTAATTCAATGACTGATTTTTTAGCAGCTTGATCTTCTAGTGCTACTTTATTACGGCGTATTTGAATCGTCTTTTTTGGCTGCTGCAAGTCAGCACCTGGAATGATTTGTAACGTAACTAAAGAGTCTTTAGGGCCTCTAATTTGACCCACCACGTCATCCAAGCGCCAACCCAATATATCTTGAATTTCTTCACCTTCTTGAGCGACACCAACGATATAGTCAGACGCCTTAAGCTGTCCAGCTTTATCTGCTGGGCCGCCTACGACGATGCGCACGACTTTTGTATAATCATCTTCACTTTGTAATACAGCACCAATGCCCTCTAAAGATAAACTCATGTCAATGTTGAAATCTTCAAGCCCACGCGGCGAGAGATAGCTTGTATGGGGATCAATAACGGTAGTGATGCTATTGATAACACTTTGGTAAGCGTCTTTAAGTTCTACTTGTGAGACTCGTTTACGTAGATTGGTATAACGTTTTGTGAGGCGTTTTTTGATATCTTCAGGCGTTTCCTCGTTTAGCTGGCCGTTAATAAATTCATTTTTTAACTGTCGACGCCAAAGGTCTTTGATAGACGATAGGTCGTCTAGCCTAGGCTCATCATATGGTGATGTTCGAATGCCTTCTACAAGGTCAAAATTAAACATGGCTTCATCTTGGGCCAGTGTAGCTAAGCTATGATCGATAAATGCTAGGCGTCTTTTTTGTAATAAGCTATATAGCTGTCCCATTGCATCTAAATTGCCTTTTGCTAACAAGTCATCAAGCTCAGTACTGAGGTCGCTAAAAGGTACCAGGTCTGCGGCACTAAGGTAGCTATGCTGAGGGTCTAAAGCTTTTAAATAATTGGCGTATACATCACTAGAAAATTGGTCATTAAGGGTTCTATTTTGATAGTGTTCTTTATCTAACAATTGTAAAATTTCTTGCGTTAATAATCCGTATTCTTTTGTAAACTCAATGCTGCCATTCACTACGTGTGTGTTTGCAGTCGCATATGGCAAAACCATAAGGCTCGTAGCAAGCAGTGCAGTAGATAAAGTGCGGCGTAAATACTTACTCAAAAAAACATTAAGTGAAGAGATTTTATTAGTATTAAAGTTCATGTGTATCATTCTAGTCTTTTAATAGGCAGTGGAATGTAGGTCAAAAAATACTTGCAAGCTATCTTAGCTTGATTCAAGTTGATTTTTCAAACCTCTTGAGGGAATCTAGGGTAAATTAAACAATGCTTTACGCAATCGTTACGGTTGCGCGCAGAATGTGTCAAAATTCAATCTTTGCAACAATGGAATCAATGCCAATGTCACAACAAGCTTACCTTAATGGGTTAATGGATTTCATTACTCATTCACCTACTCCATTTCATGCAGTAGCTTCAATAATAAGCAAGCTAAGTGCAGCGGGCTACAATGCTCTTGATATGGCAGGCCATTGGGATTTGGTGCCCGGTGGTTGTTATTACATCACTAAGAACGACTCAACCATAATCGCTTTCCAGTTGCCCAAGCAAGGTGCATTGCAAAGAATGCATATGATAGGCGCTCATACGGATAGTCCGTGTTTAAAGGTCAAGCCTAATCCTGAACTACAATCTAAAGGCTATCATCAACTAGGTGTGGAGGTTTACGGTGGAGCATTATTGCATCCTTGGTTTGACCGTGACCTATCTTTGGCCGGCAGGGTAGTTAGTCGTGATGTAAGTGGTCAGTTAGTAAGTCATCTAATAGACTTTAAGCGCCCTGTGGCTTGTATTCCAAGCTTAGCTATACATTTAGACCGAGAAGCTAATAAGGGCCACAGTGTTAATCCACAAACAGATTTGCCAGTGCTTTTGGGGCAAGCGCTAGGTGATGATTTTAATTTACGCGCTACACTTGCAAAGGAGCTAAGAAAAGATGGTATTGAAGTTGATGAGGTCATTGATTACGAACTAAGTTTCTATGACGTACAAGCACCTGCTTTAGTAGGGTTAAAGCAGGAGTTTTTAGCAGCTGCCAGGCTGGACAATCTATTAAGTTGTTACATGGGTTTAACTGCTATGCTTGCTGCTAATACAGATCAGGGCATGTTGTTAATTTGTAATGACCATGAAGAAGTGGGTAGCCAATCAGCAGAAGGTGCTCAGGGTGCTTTCTTAATGTCAGTGTTACAAAGAATCTATCCCAGACCAGAATTGCTGCATCAGGTGTTAGATGCATCAACCTTTATATCTGCCGATAATGCACATGGGGTCCACCCCAACTTCCCTAGCAAGCACGATGACCAACATGGCCCAAAACTTAATCAAGGCCCTGTAATTAAGGTTAATGCAAATCAGCGTTACGCCACTAATGCGATTACCAGTGCCATGGTGAAAGAGTTAGCTGCACAGGTAGACGTACCAATTCAAACTTTTGTTGTACGCAGTGATATGGGGTGTGGTAGTACTATTGGGCCAATTACAGCAGCTCAGTTGGGTGTGCGAACGCTAGATTTAGGAGTGCCCACATTTGCAATGCACTCCATTCGTGAGCTAGCAGGTAGTGCAGATCCTCATATCACTCACAAATTGTTACAGCAGTTTTTTGAGACGAACATGACCTTTTAGTGATGAGATGTTAGAGCCAATCTAAATGCCTATTTTATTGGTGCTTGATCAAAAAAGCGCGGCTATTACCTATTTCTGCTGCTTGTGCTAGTCCGCTTAGCTGCTTATCTTCAAGCGTTCCAAACCAGCTAATAACAGCATGACACGTGCCACTTTTTAGAGCTTGGCGGGCTAAACTTAAAGTGTCATGTTGGGCATCTGGCTTTAATAAGATAATTTTATTTAGGTCAAAACCTGCAGCTATTAATTGAGCTTTAGGTAATAATTGAGGTGGTGCAACCCAAGCTAACCAGCGTTGGTCATGGCTAAGCTGAGCCATTAAAGGTAGTAATGTTTGTACATTATTCCAAGCTTCACCACGCATGATGATTTCAGTAATACTACTAAGATCTTGCGTTTGTTCGCTTTCTTCTTGAGCCCACAAATCAAGTTGATGTTCTGCCAAAATACCTTCAATGTTTGTGTTGAGCTGGTGCTGGTGTTGAAACATTTTAGTGCTCCTGAGTTAGGTTTAGTTACCGCGGCGAATCACACCTACACTCAGGCCTTCAATGCTTAAGTGTTCTTGCGTTAAGTCTACTTCGATAGGAGAAAAGTCTGGATTTTCTGCTATCAGCTGTACATTATTGCCATTGCGTTGGAAACGTTTCACAGTCACTTCGTCATTAAGGCGTGCCACTACCACTTGACCATTTCTGGCTTGGTCTGTTTTGTGTACCGCTAATAAATCACCATCATAAATGCCAATATCTTTCATCGACATACCGCTTACTTTAAGTAGGTAATCTGCTTTAGGATAAAATAAGTTTTCAGGAATAGCGCAATAATCACTAATATGCTCTTGTGCAAGTAAAGGGCTACCTGCTGCAACCATACCTATAATAGGTAGACCTAAATCAACCTCATGCATATCGGGGATGCGTATACCGCGAGAAGCACCTGGAATGATTTCTATAGCGCCTTTACGGGCTAGTGCTTTGATGTGTTCTTCTGCAGCATTGGGCGACTTAAAGCCAAGTTCTTTGGCAATTTCCGCACGTGTTGGCGGATAGCCTGTGTCGATGATGTAGTTACGGATACAGTCGAGCACTTGGTCTTGTCGTGGGGTCAACTTGATCATATTACGTCCTTCTAACACTTGGGTTAATGTGCTGGTTGTTTGTACAGTTACTGTATATAATACCAGTAATATTGCTTCTGGCAAGGTTTATTTTTTTTGACCGATTTTGTATCTGATTTTGTGGCTGAAATGGTGTACTCTGATGACCGATTATTTGATGCTAACTGAGAACTTGTAACGTGTCTGATTCAGCAAATGTAAAACAAGATATTCAACAACTTTATCGTCAGTTGGTTAAGCAGCTGGAGCTAAAGCCTCGTTGGGGTCAAAAGCAAATGATCGCAACAGTTGCTAACCATTTTTTGTCAATTAAAGTAGATGTTGAGGGTAATCGTAGTGATGATAACCCAGTATGTTTGGTAGAGGCAGGCACAGGTACGGGAAAAACATTGGCATATATGGTGGCTTGTTTACCTATAGCCAAAGCACTGGATAAAAAATTAGTTATTTCTACGGCTACTATCGCCTTGCAAGAGCAGATTATACAAAAAGACCTGCCAGCTCTTAAAAAGCATGGAGGTTATGATTTTGATTTTCGTCTAGCTAAAGGTCGCCGCCGTTATCTGTGTGTATCCAGGCTAGACCAGGCATTATCTCAAAATGCCTCCATCGACCCTACCCAAGCCCTCTTTGAAGATGAGCTAGCACTCAAGCTTGATGTGCATCAGCAGGCGCTTTATAAAGACATGGTGGTGCAATTAGGTGGAAATCAGTGGGATGGTGATAGGGATGCTTGGAAAGAGCCTTTGTCTGAAGATCATTGGCGGCCGATTACTACGGATCATAAGGGCTGTACTAATCGTCGTTGTAGCCATTTTAGTCAATGCCCATTCTTTAAGGCTAGAGATGGCCTAGAACAAGCCGATTGCATTGTGACTAATCATGACTTAGTGCTTGCCGATTTAGCTTTGGGCGGAGGTGCTATTTTACCAGCACCACAGGATACGATTTATATCTTTGATGAAGGCCATCATTTGGCTGATAAAACCCTAAAACAGTTCACTCACCAGCAAGGCATTCGTCAACTAAGTCGTTGGTATGGGCAAACAAGATCCGGTTTAAAGAAATTTTTAAAGGAATGGCAAGGCGCAGGTAAGGGTGCACAGTTATGTGTACAGATTCAAGATCATGTGCAAGGGCTTGAAACCCAACTTGTTACGTTAGAACAGTTTTTGGATCAATCCGCTTTTAGGCCTGAAGATGGTTACCAAAAACAAGAAACTTATCGCTTTTCTCAAGGTGTGGTACCTGCTGAATTAGTTCAAATTACTCATGATATGGCTGTTAGTAGTGCACGTTTGGCTAGGGACTTAGGCGCCTTGCATAGTTTGATGGATGATGTGGTCAAAGGCGATCAAAATGGTCTACCAAAAGATCAGGCTGAAAATTATCTGGCCGCTTTTGGTGTATTGCAGCAAAACTCAGAACAACAATTAAGCCTTTTTCAAGCCTATGCTAAAGTAGATAAAGAGGGCGAGGTGCCGATGGCTAGGTGGTTGCATCATTGGCAAACGCCAGAGAGAGTCGACTTAGAAATGTCAGCAAGCCCAATAATGGCGGCCGACCTTTTGCAAGAAAATTTATGGACTCGTTGTTATGGTGCCTTACTCACTTCTGCAACATTAACAGCGCTAGGGCGATTTGACCGGTTAATTACTCATGCAGGTTTAAACCCGCGCAGTGCTATGTTGGCTGTAGCCAGTCCTTTTGATTTTGCCAAATCTCATATATGTGTCCCTAAAGAAGCCATAGAACCAGGCCCAGAAGCGGTATTTGTCGATGACCTTATTGTGGGTCTTAAAGCGCAACTTAATCAAGATGAAGCCAGCCTGGTATTATTTACTTCCAAACGTGTGATGCAATTGGTATTTGAAGGCATGGGGGACCTATGGCAAGACTTGATCTTGCAACAAGGAGAGTCCTCTAAGCAACGGTTATTGGATCAACATAAACAACGTATCGATGAAGGTGACGGAAGTGTATTGTTTGGTCTTGCAAGTTTTGCAGAAGGTATTGATTTGCCGGGTAACTATTTAACGCATGTGGTGATTACTCGGCTGCCCTTTACTGTGCCAGATCGCCCAGTGCCATCAGCTTTAGCCGAATGGATAGAAAAATCTGGTGGTAATAGCTTTGCCGAGCTGTCAGTGCCTGAAGCAAGTGTTAGATTGGTGCAGGCCACGGGGCGTTTATTGCGTAAAGAGGATGATCAAGGCCGTATTACTATTTTGGATAAACGTATCGTTAGCAAGCGGTATGGTCAGCAGCTATTACAATCTTTACCACCCTATGAACGAAGATTTGGTTGATGATCGAAACGCACAACAAAAGCTGTTTTGTGTAATGCCATTAAACGCTCTATACTGCTTCGTTGTAATTTATCTTAATGAGGCATAAATACGTCTCAATGGAACATAATTTTGAAATCAAATGATTCAAATATCACTGACCAAGCCTGGTCATTAGACGAATTTGTCGTTGCACAAGAAGAAGGCAAAACTAGGTTTCATGATTTGGATTTACCTGATCAGGTGATGCAAGGGGTTGCTGCTTTGGGATATGAGTATTGCAGCCCTATACAAGCTCTAACGCTGCCAGAATCTTTGGCCGGAAAAGACATCACTGGTAAAGCACAAACTGGCTCTGGTAAAACAGCGGCATTTTTGCTGAGCATTATCACAGACTTTTTAGATTTCCCTATCAGCGGTCCGCGTCGATTAGGCACCCCAAGAGCCCTAATTGTAGCGCCTACGCGTGAGCTAGTTATGCAAATTGCCAGTGATGCCGAAGATCTTACCCGCTTTTGTGACGTTAACGTACAGCAGCTTGTGGGCGGTATGGATTTTGAAGGCCAGCAAAAGCAATTAAAAAAGCAGCATGTAGATATTATGGTGGCCACTCCTGGCAGACTATTAGATTTTTGTCGCAGAGGGCACGTCAATCTAAGAGAGGTTGAAGTGGTAGTATTGGATGAAGCGGACCGTATGCTAAGTATGGGATTTATTCCCGATGTACGCGCTATCATTCGTCAAACACCTAAAAAAGAAGACCGTCAAACTTTATTGTTCAGCGCTACGTTTAGTGAGCAGATATTACGTTTGGCAGAGCAGTGGACATTTGAGCCAGTGCATGTGGAAATAGAGTCTGATGAGCTTGCTTCTGCCAGCGTAGATCAACGATTTTATTCAGTAGCCCGAGCAGATAAATATAAAGTATTGCTCAATTGTTTAAAAACAATGGGTGTAGAGCGAGCCATTGTGTTTGCTAACCGACGTCATATCACTCGAGATCTAGCAGAAAAGTTACAAAAAGATGGCATTAAAAGTGCACTTTTGTCAGGCGAAGTGGCGCAAGCTAAGCGGGTGAAAACCTTGGAACGCTTTCGCAGTGGCGAAACGCCTATATTAGTTGCTACTGATGTTGCTGGCCGAGGTATCCATGTAGATGGCGTAAGTCATGTGTTTAACTATGATTTACCAGAAGAGCTTGAAGATTACGTGCATCGTATCGGGCGCACAGGGCGAGCAGGCGCTTCAGGTATATCCATCAGCTTTGCTTCTGAAGATGATGCGTTTATTATGCCTGATCTAGAGGTGATGCTGGGTAAGCGTCTAAACTGCGAACCCACGCCTAGCGAACTACTAGTGTAATAGGATTTTCATGAACCTTAAACATAGAGTGGCAGTGATTGGTGGTGGTAGTTTTGGCACAGTATTAGCTAACATCGTTGCACATAATGGTTTTCCTGTGCGTTTATGGCTGCGGGATGAAGCATTAGCTCAACAAATGCGCTTAACAAGGGTTAATTCACGTTATGTGCCGGGACTAGAGCTACATGAAGATCTAGAAATTGTCACTGATTTGAGCTTATGTATTAGTGATGCAGACACCGTTATCTTTTCCATACCCAGTAAAGCCTTTAGGGGTTTGTTGGAGCAATCTAAAACCTATATCAATCCAAAACAATATCTTGTTACTACGGCCAAAGGCATAGAGTCAGACAGTTTTTTATTGATGAGCCAGGTGCTTGAAAGTTGTTTTCCTGATAATCGTGTAGGTGTAATTAGTGGGCCTAATTTGGCGAAAGAAGTAGCGGCTAAACAATTAACTGGCACTGTTATTGCCAGTGATAGTGAAGGGTTACGTGAGCAAGTACAAGCGATCCTGCAATGTAGTTTTTTTCGTGTATACGCTAGCAATGATCGCTATGGCACAGAACTTGGTGGTGCACTTAAAAACATCTACGCTATTGCTGCAGGCCTAAGCGCAGCACTTGGTTTGGGCGAAAATACACGCAGTATGTTATTAACTCGCAGCTTAGCTGAAATGAGCCGTTTAGCGGTGCATATGGGAGCTAACCCTATGACTTTCCTAGGCTTATCTGGAGTAGGTGATCTCATTGTTACTTGCATGTCTCCACTGAGTAGAAACTATCGTGTAGGCTATGCGTTGGGCCAAGGTAAAGACCTAGAAGCAGCTGTGGCTGAATTAGGTGAAGTAGCTGAGGGTGTAAATACCCTTGCTATAGTAAAGAAAAAAGCGGATCAACTACAGGTGAATATGCCCTTAGTAGATGGTCTTTATGCATTGGTTTATGAAGGTGCAGATGTTTCAAGTGTGGCTCAAGCCCTCATGTCTCGGGATCAAAACTCAGATGTTGAATTTGTGCTAAAACGCAGCTAAGCCCTTGAAATGCCCGTGCATGCCCCTATCTTAATTAAAGTACGTTTAAGCTGCCTATGACCTTTTAGGTTAGCGCATATAATTTAATGGAGTAAACGCTATGCAAGCTTTTAAAAACAACCTGACCTCAGAAGAGTTTTGGCTGCGTCTAGTCTTTATGCTATTGCATTTAGTGTTGTTAGAAGTTGCAGCGTCTGTTTTAGTGTTATTAATTGTCGTTCAGTTTTTGTATCGCTTGTTTAATGAATCTAGCCATATAGCAATACTGAAATTTAGTAATAGCTTAGGGCGCTTTATTCATCATAGCTATCGATTTTTGTCTTATCAAACGCAAAGTAAGCCGTTTCCATTTAATGATTGGCCAGAAGCTGAAGGTATGCCTCACAAAGAGGATCACTCACAAGCTCCAAATGAATAAGATGGTTACTTATTCGTCTGGGTGAAACACGTTTAAATTTAGTCTAGCGCCTCAAAGACTCAGACTTCAGTGACCCTTTTGACACGGCGCCTTAAGTGAGCACTTATATTCCACCCATGAAGAGAAAATAATATGACAATAGCTCCTCGTATAACCGTTAACGTTCGTGTGCTAATGAGTTGTATTTTTGTTTGTTTCATATCTCAAGTAGCTCTAGCAGAGGCTCCCCTAGCTTTAACAAAGCAAAGCCCATTAATCGAAAAAATACAGCGCGGTGTGCCTTACTACACACTTCCAATAAGTGCCATGCGTAAGGTTAATGGTGAAATTGGTGCTGAATACAATTTATTTTTGTCTGGAAATCTAACAAGTTACACTTGGGAAATGCTTCCTGGGTTGAGCGCCAAAATCGCCCACAACATCGCCTTAGATGAACTCAAAACACAAGATACTAAAGTGATGTATCAGTGTCATGGTCGCACATGTGGGTCTAGTAATCAGTGGGCTAATAAAGTATTTGGTGAATCGCGCTTATATGGGTTAAATACACAGCAATCATATGCAGCGCTTAAAAGAGACGCTTTAGATGGGGTTTATTATTACGCACTCTACAGTACACAGCGTGGTAATAAAAAAGTGTATTTACATCTTGATGTAATCCAAGAAAAGTAACAGTAAAGGACAATAAACTATGCCTACTGTTGCACTTGTATTGGGTAGTGGTGGTGCTCGAGGTAACGCGCATATTGGCGTGATTCAAGTATTAGAAGAACAGGGCTTTGACATTATCAGTATCTCAGGATGTTCTATGGGAGCTGTGGTGGGCGGCATGTATGCTGCTGGAAAGTTACCTTTATTTACTGAATGGGTTACTGGCTTATCACGTTTTGACGTATTTCGTTTAGTTGACATGTCATTATTATCCATGGGAGCCATCCGTGGCGAAAAAGCCTATACCATTTTAGAAGAATTTGTAGGTGACCAGCTGATTGAAGACTTACCAATGCCTTACACGGCAGTGGCAACAGACTTGGTAAAACAAAAAGAAGTATGGTTTCAGTCTGGCAAACTAATGGACGCAATACGAGCTAGTGTTGCCGTGCCAGGTTTGATTATGCCCGTGACACAGGATGATCGGTTTTTGGTGGATGGGGGCTTATTAAACCCAGTGCCAATAATGCCCACAGTTGCAGATCAGGCTGATCTAATTATAGCCGTCAATTTGAATATCAATGTAGATGAATCACACGCTATTACCAGAAAGCAGTTAGTTAGATCGCAGTTTGAAGATACCCCAGAGTTACCTCATCATAAATCCACTAAGAGTGAGCGTAGTCATTTGCAATGGAATAAAATGGAAATGCTTATTCAGTGCTTTGAAACCATGCAAGCAACTATGACGAAGTACAAAATGGCGGGTTTCGAACCAGACGTTGAGGTGAGAATAAATCGGGATGTATGTAGTTTTTTTGAACTCTATCGAGCCAAAGAAATGATAGAAATAGGCAGAACTGCAGCACTTGAAGCGTTGCAGTCTAGCCGTAAGATTTAACGTCTTTTTTAGGTACTGTTAATTAATCTTTAATAAGGGTTAAAAACTCTGCTCTGGTACGAGCGTCTTCACGTAATTTGCCAAGCAGTACTGAAGTTTTCATACTGGCGTTTTGTTTTTGCACGCCGCGCATCATCATACACATGTGTTTTGCTTCAATTACAACGCCTACACCTTTAGCTTGAGTAACTTCCATAATAGTGTCGGCAATTTGTTTGGTCATGTTTTCTTGAATTTGCAAACGGCGAGCGAACATGTCAACAATACGTGCAACTTTGGATAATCCAAGCACTTTTCCTGAAGGCAGGTAAGCAACATGGCATTTGCCAATAAATGGCAATAGGTGATGCTCGCACAAAGAATACAATTCTATGTCTTTTACGATCACCATCTCCTCATTATCGGATGGAAATAGTGCACCATTAATGACTTCGTCAAGATTTTTTTCGTAGCCATTATTGAGAAATTTAAAGGCTTTAGCAGCCCTTTTTGGGGTATCCTTTAAGCCAGGGCGGTTTATGTCTTCGCCAATACTGGCAAGAATATCTTCGTATGCTTTTTCCATGGACCTTCTCATTGATAATGGTTTTTCTGCATTATGAATTGATATAACAAAACACAGATTATTTTTACGCGCACAATACTTGAAGCCGTGCTTAAGGTAAAGGCTTAAGCTTCTATATTACGCTCTTTTTGTTTTCTTTTTAAGTAATACATAAAGTGCACCAGTGCCTCCATCTTTTGGTAAGGCAGAGGTAAATGCCAAAACAGCATCTAATTGCTGTAACCAGTGGTTTACATGAGACTTTATTAAAGCTTGGCCTGCGCCTCTAACGCTACCGTGCTCATCTTTATAGCCAGCACCCGCTTTGCCATGGACAATGAGCAAACATCGGTCCCCCTCACTTTGCCCATGCTTCACTGCATTCCATACTGAATCCCTTGCATCATCTATTCTATAGCCATGTAGATCAAGAGTAAGGGTAGGGCGCATATGTCCATTGCTAAGCCTTCGCAAGCTACCGCTGTCAAGTCCCACTCGAGAGTATGTAATACTTTGCTCTGATTCAAGCATCTCAAAGCCTTGCTCGCCAAGTGCAGCTTTTTCTCTTACTTGCTCAATAGCCGCAGCGCGTCTGGTAGCTGTACTCAAAGGATCAGGAGTTTTTGAGCCAGGTTTAGTTTGGCGCCCAGTTTTTTTTAATGGCGAAGCTTTTCCAAATGCAGTGCCAAAATCAGTACTATATTCGACGCTTTGGTCTTGTGCTTTTGAAATATCTTTTGAATCTGGCTCTGGAGGTATGCTCATGCTTTATTAACAGTAGTTTCTACTCATGCCAATATGGTATCGGGACAAGGCTTAGCTTACAATGCACACATCAAAATATTCTTATAAAAAATGTCATGACCACTACACTCTCACACGCAATTGAAACAGCTCAATCGGCACTCATTGAAGCTCAAGTCCATTTCGGGCACGGCACAGATAACGCTTGGGATGAAGCTGTTTTTTTGGTTCTTGGCGCCTGTGGTATGTCATTAGATACGCAAAAGGATGAGTTAAACAAAGTATTAACTGGTCAACAGCTAGCACAAATAGAGCAGTGGTTGGCTGCACGTATTCAGCAACGACTGCCTTTGCCTTATTTGTTAGGTGAAACTTGGTTTGCTGGCATACCTTTTAAGGTAACCCCAGGAGTTATTATTCCTCGCTCTCCAATAGCAGAATTGATTGGTAGGCATTTTTCTCCTTTTATAAAAGACACCCCAAAAACAGCTTTAGACCTTTGTTGTGGCAGCGGTTGTATAGGCATAGCTATGGCTTTGCATATGGGTATTGAGCAGGTGGACATGGCTGATATAGAACCAGCGGCCATACACTTAAGTCAAAAAAATATAGACCATCATGATGTGGGTGATCAAGTACGGGTGTTTGATTCCAACTTGTTTGCTGGCTTGCCTACGAAAACTTATGATCTGATAGTGAGTAATCCACCTTATGTTGATTTGAATGACTATGAAGATATGCCAGCTGAGTTTTCACATGAACCAAAATTAGCTCTAGTTTCAGGTGATGATGGTTTAGATCTCACTGCAAAAATGTTGGTAGAAGCCTCTGACTGGCTTTCACAAGACAGTCTTATAGTTATAGAAGTGGGTAATAGCGAAGTAGCGCTGCAAGATGCCTTACCTGACGTGCCGTTTATGTGGCTTGAGTTACATGAAGGAGGAAATGGTGTTTTTTGCCTCACTGGAGCCCAGTGTAGAGAGTATCAGCCTAGGTTTAATGCATGGTATAGGTCACGTTTATAAGGTGATTATTTGCTGCTTGGTGTACTAACCAGCTATAATTTAATTTGAAAAATTTTAGAGTGAAAATTCATGTCGGGTAATACCTTTGGTAAGTTGTTTACGGTCACTACTTTTGGTGAAAGCCATGGTCCAGCACTAGGCGCAACAATCGATGGCTGTCCAGCTGGCATTGAGCTAAGTGAAGCTGACTTACAAATTGATTTAGATCGCCGTAAGCCTGGATCTTCACGCCATACTACTCAGCGCCGTGAAGCTGATCAGGTGCGTATTTTATCAGGTATATTTGAAGGTCGTACAACAGGCACTCCTATTGGCTTGCTGATTGAAAATACAGATCAACGCTCGAAAGATTATGGCAACATAAAAGACCAATTTCGCCCTGCGCATGCTGACTATACCTACATGCACAAATATGGCTTACGAGATTATCGAGGTGGTGGTCGATCTTCAGCACGTGAAACCGCTATGCGTGTAGCAGCAGGTGCAATTGCAAAGAAATTTTTGGCAGGCCAGGGCATTGCTATTACTGGCTACTTGTCACAATTAGGTCCCATTAAGCTAGATTGTTCAGACCCTAGTATTGTCAATGACAACCCATTTTTCTGTGGCCAAGCTGATAAAGTAGAAGAGCTAGAAAAATTCATGGATGCGTTACGAAAGTCTGGTGATTCTATAGGGGCCCAAGTGACTGTGGTTGCTACAGGCGTAGCAGCAGGCATTGGAGAGCCTGTATTTGATCGTTTAGATGCCGAGTTAGCACATGGTTTGATGAGTATTAATGCTGTAAAGGGTGTTGAGATAGGTGACGGTTTTGAAGTAGTTACCCAGCGTGGTACAGAACACCGTGATGAAATGACTCCTGTTGGATTTTTATCCAACCATGCAGGTGGTATTTTAGGTGGCATAAGTAGTGGACAGGATATTATTGCTCGTATCGCTCTTAAACCTACCTCCAGCCTACATATACCTGGGCAGTCCATAGACCTTCATGGAGACTCAGTAGAAGTGATTACCAAAGGCCGTCATGACCCGTGTGTTGGTATTCGTGCTACACCTATTGCTGAAGCTATGATGGCGTTAACAATAATGGACCATTTTTTACGCCAACGTGGACAAAATGGCTGCGTTACCTACGACCTTCCCACCATTAAATAACATGCTATGAAATATTTTCATTTGCGGCTAACGCGCACAGTATTAGCCATGGGGTTTATCTTCTTAAGCGGTATGTCATGGGCGGATAGTATTCGCTTTGCCACTACAACCAGCACCTATAATTCTGGTCTATTAGACTATTTAGTTCTCCAGTATGAAAAAGTTAGTGATACCCAAGTTCAAGTGATCTCTGTGGGCACAGGTAAAGCCTTAAAAATGGGTGAAAATGGGGATGTTGATTTAGTCATGACACACGCGCCCTTAGCAGAAGCTAATTTTGTCGATCAAGATTTTGGAATTGAACCTTTAAGCGTGATGTATAACGACTTTGTGCTCGTAGGTCCTAAAAAAGATCCAGCAAGTGTGAGTCATGCCCAAACAGTGATTGAAGGGTTAACGCTCATTATGGAGTCAAATCAGCGTTTTATATCTCGAGGTGATGACTCAGGAACCCATAAAAAAGAATTACAATTATGGAGGCACCTTGGTCAGTCACCAGCTTTTGATGGTTATCTCGAATCGGGTCGTGGCATGGGTCATAGTTTACACATGGCATCAGAAATGAACGCCTACACTCTAACTGACCGTGGCACTTGGTTAGCCTTAAAGAATAAACTTCAATTGCGCTTAGCGCTTGATAGTGACCCAAGATTAATCAACCCATATCAGGTGATCTTAGTTAACCCTAAGCGCCATCCCCATGTAAACGTTGATTCAGCCAGAGACTTTGCTCAATGGTTGGTGAGCAGGGCAGGTCAAGAGTTGATTGGTGCATTTCGTATCAATGGTGAGGTGTTATTTATTCCGTCTGCCAATCAGCCTATTTTATGAATGATCTATGGAGTACATTTAGTGCTGCAATAGCCGCACTTTTAAGTGGAGACCCGCAGCTTTGGAGTATTGTTGGCGTGTCTTTTGGAGTTTCCGCAAGCGCCTTATTGATTGCTTTATTACCTGCACTTACTTTAGGTTTTGTTTTGGCTTACTTTCGTTTTCCTGGTCGCTGGGTGATCATTAGTTTATTTAATAGCCTCTTAGCTGTGCCAACAGTAGTAGTTGGCCTAGTGCTTTATATGCTCTTGTCACGCGCAGGTCCGCTTGGAGATTTGCAGCTTTTATTTACTCGACCAGCGATGATTATTGGGCAAATACTATTGTGTTTTCCACTATTGGTCGCTATGAGTTTAAGTGCCTTTCAAGCAGCAGATTACCGTGTATTAGAGACAGCAAAAACCTTGGGTGCAAGCCCATTGCAAGCATTTTTTACGCTATTGTTTGAAGTGAGGTTTGCGCTACTTGCAGCCCTAGTAACAGCTTTTGGGCGTATTATTGCTGAAGTGGGCAGTGCAATGATGGTGGGTGGAAACATACTCCATCACACACGTAACATCACTACTGCCATTGCCTTAGAAACGGGTAAAGGTGAATTTGTACAAGGTGTTGCGCTTGGTATTGTGCTGTTAGTGCTAGCGCTGGTGCTAAACGTGAGTTTAGGCTGGATGCAAAGTCACAGCAGAGTATTGAGACACGGAACATAATGCGCTTAGAACTAGATCATATTTGTCAAAAATATGGCGAACAGGAATTGTTTGTCATCGATGAATTACAACTCATCACTACAGATGCTGTGCACCTTCATGGTCCTAATGGTGCTGGTAAATCTACCTTGATGAAGATCATGGCGGGCCTGCAAAAACCAACTTCAGGCCAAGTGAGGTGCATTCCTACTCAGGGGGAAACCTTACGTCAGCAAGCGGTTATTTACCTACATCAAAACACCTACCTATTTGATATGGACGTGCGTAGTAATGTGGAATATGGGCTGCGACTAAGGCGCGAGAAAAACCCAGAGAAAGTAGATGATGCTCTAGCATGGGCAGGTTTGGATCATCTTCAAGAGCGTCAGACGCATTTACTTTCTGGTGGGGAAAGGCAGCGTTTGGCATTGGCCAGAGCCTTAGTGCTAGACCCAGCGTTGGTTTTACTTGATGAACCCACAAGTAACTTAGATCATGCGTCTGTGGAGCGTATAGAAGTCATGTTGCAAGACTTACACCAAAAAGGCACAGGCATATTGTTGTCTTGCCACCAAGACAACGCCCTTACCAAGCTATGTAATCAGCACTGGTTGCTAGCTAAAGGCAAGCTCGCAGTGCACGGCGACTAGGTAATGGTTATTAAGTTTTAGCGTTTTTTGCTAGGCCCTGAGGCCTTCTTGCCAGCGTAGCCACCTTTAGGTTTGTCAGCGGGCACGCGGAACAACAAATATAAATCTTGTAGTAATTCTGGAATTTGCTCACATAGTTGCTGGCAAAATTCTGGCTGAAGGCGCAGCTCTTCAAGCTCTGCATCTTCGTCTAATTTAGCAGCCAACATGAAGGGTAGTAAGCATTCAGCTACGTCTTCTTCTTGTTCAGAAAACCAAACATCTTCCTGGCTAAATATCAGTTCCATAAAGCCTTGAGCCCAGTATTCAAGTAAGCAGTCATCTTCTTGGTCTAGCTCTAAGGTTAGATCACAGGGAAGGTCAATGTCTTGATCAGACTCCAAACACTCGCGTAAGAAAGCATACTCTTGACGTATTAAATTGAGCATTTCTTGGCGTTCAACTTCGTCTTCTTTTACGGGTATTTCAGCCATTACTTGTTCCAGCCACTCATGCTCAGGCATGGGAGCTGGGCTAATAGCTAAGGCACATAGGTAGCCGTGAAGAGCAATGTAATCTAAAGCTTCTTCTTGCACTTTGTCAGACAACAAGTATGCGTCTAACTGGTCAATTTGGCTATCGGTTAAGGGGTCATTAGAGATGGACATGTGGCGTGACTCGATCATTAAATATTAGCTATTGTAACTCATGGAACCTATTAACAGCTAATAAACTAAAGCTGTAGCATAGCTATTGGGCTGTATTTTTAAGTGCCAAAGCTTTCGAGTAATACGGTCATTTAAGGCCTTTGTGTACACAAGTGTTCCCATGAAATTTTAGGCCTATTTTCATTTAAGCCCCAGTAAGATAAATTCATTGGCTTATTTGTCCAAGAGTAGCCAGTAAGTTCTTTATAAGGGTGACAGCTGGGCTACCTTGGAGGATAATGCGCGCCATGAAAGACACTCCCCAACAACTTTTACACAGCCTCTTTGGCTATGAGCATTTTCGTGGCCAACAACTGGATGTAATTCAGCATGTCATTGACGGGGGTGATGCATTAGTGCTGATGCCCACTGGGGGCGGAAAGTCGATCTGTTATCAGATTCCAGCAATGCTTAGGGAGGGTTTAGGGATAGTCATCTCTCCTTTGATCGCGTTAATGCAAGACCAGGTTGCGTCCATGCAGCAGCTGGGAGTGAATGCGCAGGCATTGCACTCAGGTATCGACTGGCAACTACAAAAAAAAATCGAGCAACAAGCATTAAATGGCGAGTTAGACTTACTTTACATCTCTCCTGAACGCTTGATGACAGATGCTTGTATGAACTTATTGTGGTCTTGTAAGTTGGCCTTGTTTGCTATTGACGAAGCACATTGTGTATCTCAATGGGGTCATGACTTTAGGCCAGAATACCTTCAGCTAGAGTGTTTACAGCAAAACTTCCCCCATGTGCCGCGTATGGCGCTGACTGCCACAGCAGACCAGCCTACTCAGCAAGAAATGGTGAAACGTTTAGGGTTGGGTAATGCACGTCAATACATCAGTAGCTTTGACCGTCCCAATATTCGTTACCGTATAATGCAAAAGCAAAAAGGTAAACAGCAGTTATTAGACTTCGTGCAATCACAGCATCAAGGCAATGCGGGCATAGTGTATTGTATGTCTCGTAAAAAGGTAGACGAAACCGCCCTTTGGCTAATGGAGCAGGGCATTGCAGCTTTGCCTTATCATGCGGGCCTGGGGGCAGAAAAACGAGCCCAAAACCAACATCGTTTCCTCAATGAAGATGGTTTAGTCATGGTAGCCACCATTGCTTTTGGTATGGGCATTGATAAACCTAACGTGCGTTTTGTGGCACACCTAGACTTACCCAAAAGCATAGAGTCTTACTACCAAGAAACTGGCCGTGCTGGTCGTGATGGGCTACCTGCCGATGCGTGGATGGTATATGGACTGCAAGATGTGATGTGGCTTAGGCAGCGGCTTGAGCAAACTGATATGGACGCAGGTATAAAGCGTTCAGAGCAATCTAAACTAGACGCTATGTTAGGTCTGTGTGAAATAACACAATGTCGAAGGCAAGCCATTTTAAGCTATTTTAACGAAACTTCTTCAAGTAGCTGTGGTAATTGTGATAACTGTTTAGAACCTGTAGCAACTTTTGATGGCACAGAAGTAGCTCGTAAGGCATTATCGTGTGTTTTTCGTAGTGGTCAGCGCTATGGTGTAGCTCATTTGATAGATATTTTAATGGGTAAACCTACCGACAAAATTAAAGCTGCAGGTCATGATAAAATATCCACCTTTGCACTGGGCCAAGAGCTTGATCAAAAACAATGGCGCTCGGTATATAGACAGCTTTTAGCCTCTGGCTTAGTCTCTAGTGATCCAGAAAATTATGGTGGGTTACGCCTATTACCACTTTGCAGGCCGTTACTTAAAGGTGAGGCTTCATTACAACTTCGACTTGATCGTAAGGTGTCTATTAAAGCGCCAAAAGCAGCTAAAGCAAGGCTGCAAATAGATGATGCTGATATGGATTTATGGCAATTGCTCAGGGAGCTGCGTATGGCCCTAGCTCAAGACCAAAAGGTGCCCCCCTATGTTATTTTTAGTGACTCTTCATTGCTGGAAATGCTTCACGCTAAACCACAAACGCTGCTGGAAATGAGCCATGTTCATGGTGTGGGCGAAAAGAAATTAGACCGCTACGGTGATGACTTTTTGGCGTTAATTAAGCAACACGCGTAGTTAGCTATGATAACATCATCAATCAGTCGCGCTGCTAATACTATTATTTTTAAGGAAGCCAATAATGGCCAGTTTACAAGATCAATTGCTAAAGGCCGGTTTAGCCAACGAAAAGCAATCTAAGCAAGCCACAAAGGCTAAAAAGAAACAAACTCGAGATGTGCGCAAAGGTGTTGATGTGGGTGAAACAGCGGCCCAGCGTGCACTGAGTGAAAAAAAGGCACAAGCTATTCGTTCCAAAGAACTCAACGCCCAGCGTGACGCACAGCATCAAGACCGCGCAGTAGTAGCCCAAGTGAAGCAAATAGTAGAGCGTTGTCGCTTAGATTTAACTGGTGGTGAAGTAAGCTATAATTTTGTTGATGGAAAAGTCATTAAAAAGCTGTATGTTGACGCTATGCAGCAAGCTGCATTAAGCCGAGGATCCCTAGTTATTGTGGGTTTAGACGAGACCTATTATGTGGTTCCAGCCAATGTAGCTGTGCGCATTGAAGAGCGCTCTAGTGACACGGTAATAATACGTGCTGAATCTGCTGCAAATGCAGTGGCACCAGAAGATGACCCTTATGCAGACTTTGTTATTCCCGATGACTTGATGTGGTAACTACAGTGACTCATTCACCACCTAATGTGCAAGATGATGCCAAACGTCAACAAAAGCTACAAAAGCGCCTGCGACGTGATGTAGGCCGTGCAATCGATGACTACGCCATGATAGAGCAGGGCGACAAAGTTATGGTGTGTGTGTCTGGGGGTAAAGACTCCTATGCCATGCTTGATATATTGATGCAATTGCAAAAAAGTGCACCGATTGATTTTGAGATACTGGCCGTTAATCTAGATCAAAAGCAACCAGGTTTTCCAGAGCACATATTGCCTAAGTACCTCACACAAGTGGGTGCAGATTTTCATATTATTGAGCATGATACTTACAGCGTAGTCAAAGCAGTGATCGAAGAAGGTAAAACTACCTGTGGTTTATGCTCGCGCATGCGCCGGGGCACTTTATATCGCTTTGCTCAAGAACGAGGCATTACCAAAATAGCCTTAGGGCACCATCGCGATGATATATTAGAAACGCTATTTTTAAACATGTTTCATGGTGGCAAACTTAAAGCGATGCCAGCTCGTTTGCTTAGTGATGATGGGTTAAATACAGTGATTCGTCCCATGGCTTATGCCCGTGAACAAGATATCGCGCAATATGCTCAGCTTAAACACTATCCCATCATTCCTTGTAATTTATGTGGGTCTCAAGACAATTTACAACGCCAGCACATCAAAGGCATGCTACAAGACTGGGAAATAAACTACCCAGGCCGAGTAGAGAGCATGACTAAATCACTACAAAACGTAGTACCTTCACACCTTATGGACACCAAGATACATAACTTCAAACAAACCGAACGCATGTTTGAAGGCAGAGTGACTCACATGGTTAGTGATCATGCAGATGCAAATGCAGATGCAGATTTAGCACTACTTAATCTATCACTTTAGTTTTTGCATTAAGGCTTGGCCTAGCCTCAAATATAACGAGATGGATTACTCATGGTTTTTGACGTAGCACACCTAGATACGCAACAAAAATACCAGCTTTTAATTGGCGGTATTACTCCTAGACCTATTGCTTGGATTAGCACACGCTCAAAAGAGGGGGTGGATAATTTGGCGCCTTACTCCTTTTTTACTGTGGCAAGTTGCAATCCACCGGTGCTACTTTATACCCAAGTCACTCAACGAAGTGGTAATAATAAAGACACCCTGCAAAACCTTCTAGAAACTAAGGAGTGTGTGGTGAACATAGTAAATAGTGCGCTGTTAGAACAAATGAACGCCACCAGTGCAGCTCTAGGTATTAAAGAGAGCGAATTTAGCTTTGCTAATGTTGAGGCTTGCGAAAGCGCCCAAGTGTTAACTAAATCTGTGAAAAATGCTCCTGTGCGTTATGAATGTCGTTTACGAGAAGTGGTAAAGGTAAGTGACTTACCTGCCGGTGGCCAGCTGATATTACTGGATGTGACCGGTATTTATGTTGATGATGCGCTTTATAAAAATGACGCCATAGACCAACAAGATATAGATTCGGTGGGAAAAATGGGTGGTAACCACTTTAGTTTAACTACGAATACTATAGAACTTACAAGGCCTTAATGAGTCACTATAAGTTAGCCCAGATCAATATTGCACTGGCGCGCGGAGCCATGGACTCTGAATTAATGAAGATCCAAATGTTCTGGTGAATATGAGTGTATGGCAAAACGTCGACACGCTTAAGCACTTTGGTGGGTGCCACTGGGCCAAACACCTACCGCACAAGAAGGCAAAGAAAGGCTGGAATACTTGCAGCTAAATGCCGCCAGTGATTATGTCTTTAGCTTTGCCAAACCTTTTGTTGCGCCTCATAATTAACCTGTGGCTAATTCTTGTATGCGATTCCACAAGGTTGTGCGTATGCCTATGCCATTTTCTTCACAGCGGCTGCGGTAGGCTTCTATGTCTGCTGTGCCCGCCACAGTTTTACAATCTGATGGGGCAGGGCCTATAGTAATGCGCACTTCGTTCCATGCCAAATCTCGCTCTCTAGGCTGTAAAAGGCCAAGTAGCTGCCCTTGGGATGCAAGGTCAAAACGCCGCATCCCTCCTTCTAAGTTATTAAAATACACACACACGTTTTGGGTATTGGCGCCTTCTTCGCCTGCGTGCTTGGCTAGGTAGTGGGTAATAGCAGGCACTGCAAACGCGCCGCAGGCGGTTTTATGAATGCGGATCTCTGGGATACCACCCTTTAAGGCATGGACAAAGGCTTCTTCCAGCTGTATTAAAGCGGGCTGACCACGGGCATCATAAATAAGGCTCTGTGCGCTTTCCACTAACACCTTAGGTGCACTTAAGGAAGCATCTAGCCCCGCTAAAGAAGTTTCTAGTAAGTCACTATTGGCTAGGCCGTGTTGCATTGCAAAGGCTGAACGAAAACCAGCAGCCTTTTGGTCTAGAGCCTCAAAGCCGCGGCTGGCGACCACCTTTTCTACTGCATGGCTAAGTTGCTGGGCGCTTAAAAAGGTGGTGTCGCTCATAATGAATCCTTGGTGTGTTTTTATTATTAATGAGCGTTGATTCTGTCACTTGCGGCAGTGGCATGCAATGGGGTGGTGAGTTGTTTAGGTGGTTAAAAGATTGGGTTTCGTAGATATGTGTAGGCGGGGTCAATATGCTTTGAGCTTATACCTAGCATAGTCAGATTGAAGTGAGTATGGGATAATTCTGATCTAGTAAAAGGAGTTTTATGATGATTACGCAAGCGACTCATACCAAGGTGCAAAAGTATGGCACGGGGGCCATCAATGTGGTTTTTGCCCATGGTTCTGGAATTGGTATGAATCATGAGTTTATGCAGGCAGTTGCGAGTAAGATGAGTGCAAAGGATTTCACGGTGTATTTATTTGAATTTGGCTACATGCAGCAAATGCAAACTTCAGGTATTAGGCGGCCGCCCACAGCAGTCTCTAAGCTGCAGCTAGAGTTTATAGCATTACTTGAATCTCTGGCATTGTCTGGGCCACTTATTATTGGTGGCAAGTCGCTTGGGGGGCGTGTGGCAAGTTTAATTGTAGAGCAGACTCATGCTTTAGGTTGGTTCGCCCTAGGCTATCCCTTCCACCCACAGCGTAAGCCAGAGACTTTACGAGTAGCACATTTGTTAACTAGCCAAAAGCCTGGCATTGTTTTTCAAGGTACACGAGATGCTTTGGGTAGTTATGATGAGGTTTTAAGTTATCAAATGCCAAAACACATTAATGTGCATTGGTTTGATCATTTGGATCACAGTTTAAAGCCTTTTAAAGATGCAAAATTGAGTCAAATTCAAGCTATTGAACACTCAGTTTTAGAGCTTGAAAAGTGGGCTAAGCACACGTTAATATCAACCAGATTTAGCGTGTAATAAAATTTAAAAAATGTGAGATCGCTTTTTAATGGCGGTCATTACCAGAGTATGAAAAGTGATGCACAATACCTATACCATCGACAAACTGTTAGACACCACAGGGCTTTTTTGTCCGGAGCCTGTGATGATGTTGCATAGTACTTTTAAAGACATTAAAGCAGGTGATGTGGTTAAAGTGTTGGCGACAGATCCTTCAACCAAAAGAGATATTCCTAAATTTTGTTTGTTTTTAGGCCATGAGTTGATCCAGCAGGTAGATGATGGAGCGCAGTATCAGTATGTTATTCGCAAAGGCGGCTGATGCCAATTAATGGCGGGTTATCCACTGAACTGATCGGCAGAAACTATATTCACAGACTCATGTAACTCACTATAAACTACCACAATACGCTTTTGCTGCAACTGCACTTTTAGCTGAACCACCTTGTCCTCTAAGCTCGTTTCATAAGCCCCATAGTCTGTACCGTCTCTGCTAGCAAATTCTTCTAATAAGTGGTTTAGCGTATCTGTATTGATGTTTTGCCAAGGTACTATCATGAAAAGGTCCGTTGTCAACTACGATAAATTATATGGGTGAGCAAAAATCCAACTGGCGGCGATAACGCTCAGCTTGATGAGCAACATCTTGAGCCACATTGAGTAACCAAGGTTTGGCCAAGTATGATTTGTTAGCAAAGCCGCCATGGCCCTCGTGGTAAGCTAGATAAAGGTTGTAGGTATCGTTTGGCTGTATGTTATTTAGACGCACTGATCGTGCGTTGTACCAGCCTACAAAGTCAATCGCATCATTAAAGTCAGTGCGCTGGGCGTTGGTGTAACCGGTCAATTGTTTGTACATCAGCCAAGTGCCATTAATAGCCTGCGGATAGCCGTAAGCAGAAGATAGATGTTTACCTGGGATAATACCAAATGTTCTTTTACGAGGTGGTCTTGCTTTAGCATTAAAATCAGATTCATGGTTAATGAAAGCCATGCTAATGGATTGATCTATTTTCCACTGCTGTTCAGAAGCAATGGCGCTTGTTTGCCAGTCTTTAAATTGCGCAAAAATACCACACAAGTTGTCTGGCGTATGGGGTTTGCTAGACACGCTGCCCAGGCTGCTACATGCACTCACTAGCAGCATTAATATAGCTGAAACAACGAGCTTAAAAATCATCACTTTGTCTTGCCCAGCATAGCTGCATCAGCCTTACCTGATCTTCAGCTTGTAATAAATCTAAGCCCATTTCGTGAGATAGATCCTGTAATTCATCACGCCAGTCATGGCCAAGTAATTCACTTATGTCTAGTTGATTAGTAGAGACTTCAAACGCTAATTCAATATCTAAGGCATCTACTAAATGCTCTAAGCCTTGGGCAGGTGAGAAATCTGCATGGCCCACAACATGGCTAGCATCTAGGTCAACATTCATTTCCAATAAAACATCTTTTACTGAGTGGCCTAAAGCATCTATAGTTTCATCAGAAATATGATCGCTATAGCACAGGTGAGGTGGCCAGCTATCATCGGCAATGATTAGACTAGATTTGATGCTACCATCAGGCAAGGTCCAGGCTGCTACAATAGGGTAATAAGGAGGTTCTGAACACGTTTCAACAGCGATAAATAAAGCAAGGCTTAGGTCAGTCATAGGCATTTGTAAGAGTATTTTAAGTCATAATAACAAATGATGGCGTATGCCATGCCTCAAGGCAAGATAAGTTTACCAAATGAAGTGCTGTATTAAGCCAAAGTAGTATTTTAATATGCGCTCCAACTTGGTATAAATGTACAGCTAAACCTCTGCCCTACAAAATCAGGAACCATCCAATGAGTGACGTGAAGACATATCCAGCAGATGCATCAATTGCCCAAGCCTCTGGACTGAACCAACAAAAACGTGAAGCCATGTATCAGCAGTCTGTTGCAGATCCAGAAGAGTTCTGGCGTAAGCAGGGTGAAAGATTGGATTGGATTAAGGCGCCTACGCAAATAAAAAACACTAGATTTACTCCAAATGATGTATCTATTAAGTGGTATGCCGACGGTCAATTAAATGTTGCTGCCAACTGTTTAGACCGTCATTTGGCAGACCATGGTGATGAAATTGCTATTATTTGGGAAGGCGATGATCCAAGCGACTCTCGCCATATTAGCTATAAAGAACTGCATCAAGAAGTGTGTCAGTTTAGTAATGCTTTGTTGGCCCAAGGCGCTAAAAAAGGTGACGTAATCACCTTATACATGCCAATGATTCCTGAAGCTGCAGTGGCCATGTTAGCGTGTGCCCGTATTGGCGCAGTGCATTCTGTTATTTTTGGTGGTTTCTCCCCTGATGCTATTGCAGGGCGTGTACAAGGTGCTAAAAGTAATATTGTGATTACGGCAGACGAAGGCCTGCGTGGTGGTAAGAAGATCGGCCTAAAAGCCAACGTAGATGCTGGTTTAACTAACGTAGATTGTGTTGATACAGTCATCGTTGTTAAGCGCACAGGCGCTGACATTGCTTGGGTAGAGGGTCGTGACGTTTGGTATGGCGACATTGTAGCTACTGCCAGCACTGAGCATGAACCACAAGTAATGGGCGCAGAAGACCCACTGTTCATTCTTTATACGTCAGGCTCTACTGGCCAACCTAAAGGCTTAGAACACACCTCTGCAGGCTATTTAGTGTGGAGTGCAATGACACACGAACTTGTGTTTGATTACAAACCAGGTGATGTGTATTGGTGCACAGCAGACGTAGGTTGGATTACGGGTCACAGTTATATAGTTTATGGACCACTTGCCAACCGTGCCACCACATTGATGTTTGAAGGGGTGCCTAATTACCCTACTAATGCGCGCTTTGGACAAGTGATTGAAAAACACAAAGTCAATCAGTTTTATACTGCACCCACAGCGATACGAGCATTAATGCAGCATGGCGACGATGTGTTGTCTGGTTCTGACGTATCAAGTATTCGTGTTTTAGGTAGTGTAGGTGAACCCATCAACCCTGAAGCGTGGCTTTGGTATAGGCGTGTGTTTAGCACAGGTAATGCGCCTGTTGTGGACACATGGTGGCAAACAGAAACAGGTGGTCACATGATCACACCGTTACCTGGGGCTGTAGATACTAAGCCAGGTTCTGCAACCTTGCCATTCTTTGGCGTACAGCCAGCCATAGTTGATAATGAAGGCCGTGAGCTAGAAGGCGCCGATGAAGGCAATCTAGTCATTAAAGACAGCTGGCCTGGCCAAGCTCGATCTATTTGGGGCAATCATAAGCGCTTTGAAGAAACTTACTTCTCTACGTTTGCCAACTATTACTTTACAGGTGATGGCGCAAAAAGAGACGAAGATGGATATTATTGGATTACTGGTCGTGTTGATGATGTATTGAATGTTTCTGGTCATCGCATGGGCACTGCCGAAATAGAAAGTGCTTTGGTAGCCCATAAATCTGTGTGCGAATCTGCCGTTGTAGGTTACCCACACGAAATTAAGGGCCAAGGCATATATTGTTATGTTACATTACAGGACGGTATTGATAGTAGTCCTGAGTTAATGAAGGAATTAAGGCAGTGGGTAAGAACTGAAATTGGCCCAATTGCCTCACCAGATTTGATTCAGTTTGCACCTAATTTGCCTAAAACACGTTCAGGAAAGATTATGCGTCGTATTCTACGTAAAATTGCTGCTAACGACTATGGCGAGTTGGGCGATACCTCTACGTTATCAGATCCAGGTGTAGTGACGGAATTGATTGAAAATCGCTGCAATAAATAACTTAACAATCTGTATATTTTTTAGGAGGTGCGTCTATGTCTAATGCTTACACCATTATCGTAGCTGATGATCATCCGTTGTTTCGGGCGGCGTTAACACAAGCTATCGGTGCGCAAGTTGATGGTGCGAAGGTATTAGAAGCGGAGCACTTAGAGCATTTAGAGCGCCAAATGCATAGTGAAATAGATTTGGTGTTATTAGACTTGCACATGCCTGGAGCAAATGGGTTTTCGGGGCTTATCTATTTACGAAACCACTTTCCAAGTGTGCCAGTAATAGTGATCTCAGGTAATGAACAAGCCATTGTAATCCACCGCGCCATGCATTTTGGTGCGGCAGGTTTTATTCCTAAATCCTCTTCAATGTCAGATATTATTGAAGCTATTACAGAGGTTCTCAACGGTGGCCAATGGGTTCCGGCAGACTTGCCCGCAGCCAACAAAGAAATGGACGCCCAGGACAGTAAGTTTGCTGGTCAGTTGGCAAGCCTCACTCCTCAGCAGTTTAAGGTTATGGTGATGCTCACTGAAGGGCTGCTTAATAAACAGATTGCCTATGAATTAAGTGTGTCAGAAGCCACTATTAAGGCCCATGTTACAGCAATATTGCGGAAATTAGGCGTATATAGCCGCACCCAGGCTGTTATCTTAGCGGGGCGTTTACGTATCGAACACCCTCAAGATGAGTCTGTTAAGTAGACTCACCAAGTCGTTTACCTAAGTAAGTCGCCTGTGGATAGTCACTCCATGTTTATTTAAGGCGACTTAATGTTGCTCTAAGTGCAGCAGGCTTTAGAGGCTTGTTCAGCAGTAATGCATCCTCATCAGAAACCACCTTTGCTACCTCTTCTGTGCGATCAGCTGTAATACAAATGGCCGGTATTTGGCATTCATAAACTTGCCTTATTCTTGCGATAGCCGCAGTGCCTGTCTGATCTTGGTCTAAGTGATAATCAGCTAAGATCACGCTAGGTTGTACATTTGCATCTGCTAGATTCTGTAAGGCCTGTGAGGTACTAAGGGCGGTAATGACAGTGCATCCCCAGCCACTAAGTACTTGTTCCATTCCTATTAGTATAGAGGCTTCATTGTCTATACATAGCACTATCATATTAGCTAAGCTTCCTCCTCCTGCGTTGTATTGAGTGTGAGTGGAGGATTTAGTGACCACCTTATCTGGGTCTCCAGTCGGTACTATGATGCCAAATAAACTACCGCTGCCTTGCCATGATTTTACTGTCAAATGGTGGCCTAGTAGTTTAGCTGTCCGATCTGCTATTGCTAAGCCTAAACCTAGGCCTTTAATGTCTTGAGTGGCAGGGTGATCTATGCGTTTAAACTCTTCAAATACTTCAGTAAGCTTTTGAGGTGCTATACCTATGCCAGTATCCCAAACTTGAATCTCGATGGCATTTTGTTTTAATCGACAACCCAGCAAGACCTTACCTTTTGGGGTGTAGCGCATGGCATTAGTTAAAAAGTTCTGCACGATACGACGTAAATGCTGTTCGTCACTGTAAACTGTTACGCTGCACGGCATATAGTCAAACTCAATGCCTTTTTGTTGACACAATAAAGACAGCTCTGCAGCCAGCTTTTGTAACATTTTATCTATTGGAAAATGGCTAAATTTGGGAAACAGGTTTCCTGCATCTAGCTTAGATATTTCTATTAAAGTGCCAATCAACTCTTCAGCTGCACCTAACGAATCATCTAAATGATGCAAAGTATCTGAGAGTTTTCCAGTAGGGTGTTGTTGTGACAAAGAAGAAGAAAATAGTCGTGCTGCATTTAGGGGTTGCATTAAGTCATGGCTGGCTGCGGCTAAAAAGCGTGTTTTACTTTGGTTCGCTTGGTCTGCTCCAATTTTTGCTTGGCTTAATTCATCATTAGCTACTACTAGAGCTTTAGTGCGGTTTTGGACACGCTGCTCTAGGGTTTCGTTGGTTTCTTTTAAGGCTGCTTCAATACGTTTATGGTTAGTAATATCCATATAAGTGTTAACGTATCCACCACCTAGCATGCCATTGCCTCGCACTTCAAACACAGCGCCGTCAGCTCTATAGCGCAGGTGTGTGCTGCTTTTTCCTTCCATCATAGTGCTTAGGCGCTGTTCAACTTGTTGTTCAAGCACGCCTAAACCATAGTCTCCATTTATCGCATTATGACGAATGACCTCCTCAATGGGCCTGCCGATGTTAATAAGACCTTCAGGAAAGCCAAACATTTCTTGATAGCGTTGATTCCAAACTACCAAGCGCATGTCCTTATCCACCACACTGATGCCTTGGTCTATGTGTTCAATAGTGGACTGCAGCATAGTCCGGTTAAATTGGAAAAGGGCAGAAGCTTCATCGGCAATGGATACCACGTCCCCTAAATGCATTTCTGTATCCATTAAGCTTGAAGCCACAATAATACGGGCCGAAGATGCGCCGATCACACCTGCTAAAAGGCGTTCTGCATAAGTCGCTAGTGCTTGGTCTATGGGGTCATTTAAGTTTAGGTCGCGGTTTTGCGCACGAGCAAACTGATGAAATGCTTCATGGGTTCTATTAGAACCTAAAAAGCGCTCACAGAGTGTTTGAAGATCGCTAAAGCGCGTGTTTTCAAAGTTATTATCAGTATTTCTTATAGATTGGCTCAATCTTAGATCCACAAAATGATCTGCTTGAATTCGATCTTGCAAACGGGCCTGAGTGAGTCTGGATACCCATACAAATGCCACAATATTTAAACTTAGAGATAATAGGGTAGCGTGAGTTATAGGATCAAACCCTTCTAGTCCAAACATAGACGTGGGACGAAGCCAACTGAGACCAAATAATCCATCTTTGACTAAACTTAAGGTATCAAATCCAAGGCCACTAAGATTGGGGACCATAAGGGTGTAAATCCAAATAGTGAAGCCTGTGCCTAATCCAGCCAAGGCACCATATCGATTACCCCGGCGCCAAAATACAGCGCCGATTAATGCGGGGGCAAACTGGGCCACGGCAACAAAAGCGGTTAAGCCTAGAGACACTAAGCTTTTACCGTCACCAATTAATAAAAAGTAACCGTAAGCAGCTAATAGCATAGCCACAATAACTACTCGGCGCACTTTGAGTAATAACCGGCCTATGTTTTTATCTTCTGATGCTTGTAGTGGTGATAAGTGAAATATTACTGGCATCACTATGTCATTACTGATCATGGTGCTAATAGATACGGTGGCTACAATAACCATGCCTGTAGCAGCAGAGAGGCCACCTATATAGGCTAGTGTGGCTATGCTGCTTGCGCCCTGGCTTAGTGGCACCATCAAAACATAGGTGTCAGTGGCTATTTCTTGACCACTGAAAAGAAAGCTGCCAGCTGCTGCAATGGGCAACATAAAGATACAGAATATAATTAAGTAAAGTGGAAACAACCATCGTGCAGTATGCAAATCGTTAGGGTTTGTATTTTCAACAATACCCACTTGAAATTGTCTTGGAAGGCAAAGCATGGCTAGCAATGCCAGTAGCGTTTCAGTAAGAAAACTCACTCTTAAAGGATTAAAGTTGTCTAGCTGCTGTTGCAGGCCGCTTTGGCTTATATGGGCGCTTAAATCTGCAATGCCGTCAAATAAACTAAAGGTTACAAATAGGCCTACAGCCACAAATGCCACCAACTTCACAATAGATTCAAACGCAATAGCCAGTACCATGCCACGATGGTGTTCACTAGTGTCTATTTGTCGAGTTCCAAATAAAATCGCAAAGGCTGCCATCAAAATAGCAACCACTAATGCAGTATTGCTAGAACCAAAGTCTGAACTTCCTCCACCAGAAATCATAATAGTAAAGCTTTGAGCTACCGCTTTTAGCTGTAGAGCAATGTAAGGAAGTATGCCAAAGGTTGCCATCACGGTAATAACGATGGCTAAGCTTCGGCTCTTACCGTACCTTGAGGCAATAAAATCGGCAATCGTAGTGAGGTTTTCTTGCTTGGCAATAAGAATGATTTTATAAACCAAACCCCAACCAAAGGTGAAAAGAAGAATTGGACCTAGATAAATAGATAGGAAGTCCCAGCCTTGGGTTGCACGAGATACTGATCCGTAAAAAGTCCATGAAGTGCAATAGACTGCTAAGGATAAGCTATAGATGACAGGTTGGCTAAGTAACTTTGAGCCGTGTTGTGGACGATTGTCACCATAATAAGCAATGCCAAACAGCAAACCTACATAGGCTAATGAAATGAATAGAATGACCCAGATGTCTAGCATGTGATGCCTACAGTGTTAACACAGAATAAATAAACGATGACTATTTATAACACGCCAGCTGGTTTTATGCCTTAAAACTGGACTCTGATAAAATTTATTAAAATCAATTACCTATGATTTCTCTTACAATTGTTTATACTAAAGTCTAATGTTTGTTTTTATGATTTGACAGGGAACTTTTGCTGGGATCTTTACCCGACAATGTCGTTGCCCTCAATCGTTCAAGTGGTTATGATTGAATCATAAAAAATAATAAAAAAAAGGCACGTGATGAAACAAGATATTAATAAAGCAGAGCAATATTGGCATCGTAATTTACAAATTATTTTTTCCTACCTTGTGGTTTGGTTCGTGGTGTCTTTTGGCTTTGGCATTATTTTTGTTGAAGAGCTAAATCAATTCAATATATTTGGTTTTAAGCTAGGCTATTGGTTTGCCAATCAGGGCAGTATTTTAGTTTTTTGTCTACTGACTGTCGCTTATGCAATTCGTATGGGACGCCTGGATAGTGAGTTTGATGTACATGAATAACTGCGAACAAAACTACTAATTAATCTCTCGTTACTAACAATAGGAATTCAACATGAGCCTAGAACAGCTCACTTACATGTTTGTGGTAGGGTCTTTTTGTATCTACATTGCCATCGCTTTTTGGAGCAGGGCGTCAAGCACGCAAGAGTTTTATGTGGCAGGTGGCGGTGTAACTCCACTGGCTAATGGCATGGCAACTGCAGCTGACTGGATGTCTGCAGCTTCATTTATATCCTTGGCGGGTATTGTCTCTTTTGCAGGTTACGATGCCAGTGGATTTATTATGGGCTGGACTGGTGGTTACGTACTTTTGGCGTTACTTTTGGCACCATACCTGCGTAAATTTGGTAAATTTACAGTACCTGACTTCGTAGGAGATCGTTACTATTCAAGTGTGGCTAGAGTTGTGGCTGTTGTTTGCGTATTGTTTATTTCATTCACGTATATATCTGGACAAATGCGAGGTACTGGCATTGTATTTTCTCGCTTTTTACAAGTTGAAATAGATACTGGGGTAATGATCGGTATGGCTGTGGTCTTTGTTTATGCTGTGTTAGGGGGCATGAAAGGGATCACCTATACGCAGGTGGCCCAATACTGCGTAATGATTTTTGCTTTTACAGTGCCTGCATTATTTTTGACTTTTTCAATGACAGGTCATTTGTTACCTCAAACGGGTTTAGGGGCGACCCTAAGTAATGGCCAGCCTGTATTAGACCATTTGGATGCTTTAGTGACAGAGCTTGGTTTTGCAAGCTTTACCGAAGGCAGTAAGAGCAAGATGGACATGTTTTTCATTACCGCCTCTTTGATGTTCGGTACTGCTGGCTTACCTCATGTTATTGTGCGTTTTTTCACTGTACCCAGAGTACGGGATGCACGCATATCAGCTGCATGGGCTCTGATATTCATATCATTACTTTATTCAACAATACCAGCGGTGGCAGCGTTTGGGCGCATCAACCTCATAGAAACTGTAAATGGTGCAGACAACACAGGCACTCCGTACGAAGAAATGCCTCAATGGTTTAAAAAGTGGGAAAATGCTGGCTTGATTGCTTGGTATGATCACAATGCTGATGGTCGTACACAGTATGCCGCAGGTGACGCCTTTACAGGCCGTCAGCATAAACCTATTTATTGGGGAGCTGCCGAAGATAAGGTTGCTAGAAATTTTTATTTTAATCAGCGCCATGTTGTCAATCCAAGTAGTGGTGAGTTTGACCCGCAAGTGCAGCCCTTTGCGAATGAAATATACGTAGATCCAGACATAATGGTGCTCGCTAACCCAGAAATTGCTGAATTGCCTGATTGGGTCATTGCTTTGATTGCAGCAGGAGCTATGGCTGCAGCATTATCAACTGCAGCTGGGTTACTTTTGGTGATTGCGACTTCTGTTTCTCACGATTTAATTAAAAAGACTATTAGACCTCAAATAACGGATAAACAAGAGCTACTAGTGGCGCGTGTGGCGGCCATGGTTGCAATTCTCATCGCTGGTTATTTGGGCATGAACCCACCAGACTATGTGGCTGCTGTGGTGGCTTTGGCCTTTGGATTAGCGTGTGCGTCATTCTTTCCCGCTATTATCATGGGTATTTTTTACCAACGGATGAATAAGTATGGAGCTATAAGTGGCATGCTGGTGGGTTTGATCACTACCATATGTTACATCGCCTACTTTAAATTTATGGGCGGCGAGCAAGAAGATTGGTTGCTGGGGGTTTCTCCTGAAGGATTTGGTGCTTTGGGCATGGTGCTAAACTTTATTGTGGCCTATTTGGTGTCGCACTTAACACCTGAACCACCCAAACACATACAAAATATCGTGCAAAATATCCGTGTGCCTCGAAACACAGGTTCTGCATACTATTGACCAATAAAGTCTTTTTTATATCTGATAAGCGATGAAATATGAATTCTAGTAGTGGGTTTAATGCTGATGTTTTGCCGTTTAATTTATTAGATGAAGATGAGCGCACTTTGCTACAAGATAATCTTGATATTGTTTATTATCAAACTAGTGAGGTCATTATTAAAACCGGTAATGCTCCAGAGGGGATGTATATCATTCTTAAAGGTTGCGTGAGTGAGTTAGATGTTCAAAGCTCAGATGTTAATCATGGGCATACCTTTGTTCATTACACTAATGATGATTATTTTGGAGCTTGGTCGGCACTTCGTGGCAATGCCATTCATGATTTTGTAGCTGATGAAGAAACCATCTGTTACTTACTTCCTACGAAGGTTTTACTGGACTTAATCTACCGTAATTCCACTTTTGGTGACTTTTTTAACAAAGACTTATCATTACAAAAGCAGTTATTGGCGCAAAGAGATGATTCACTAAATATGACCGAGTTTATGCTCGCTCGTATAGATAGTTCATGCATGAGAGAAGCTGCATTATTGCCTAGTGGTACTGACCTAGAAGGCGCCACTGCTTATATGAGTGAGCAACAGGTTGATTGTGTGCTGGTGCAGCGTGGTAGTCGTTATGGCATGGTGACTCGCACGGATTTGTTAAATGCAATTGTATTAGACAAACTGCCTTTGACTGCTGACGCCCAATCTATTGCAAACTACAGGCTTATTACTGTGGAGTCTGGTGATTACCTGTTTAACGCTCTTGTGCTGATGACAGCGAACCAAATTGATCGTGTAGTTGTAATGAAAGATTCTAAACTATATGGGATTATTGATTTAGCAGATACCTTAAGCTATTTTTCCAGCCATTCTCATGTGGTTGGATTGCGTATTGAACGTGCCACCAGCATTGAACAGCTCAAAGCTGCAGCGGGGGACATGGGTAACCTAATTCGGTCTTTATACTCTCAAGGAGTGAAGATCCGCTTTGCCATGGATCTATTAGCCGCACTTAATAACAGGTTGATGTCAAAGCTGTTCAATCTTGTGGTTCCAGAAAGCCTTTTGCCTCATGTATGTTTGGTGGTTATGGGCAGCGAAGGGCGTGGTGAGCAAGTGATCAGAATTGACCAAGACAACGGACTTATTATGCGAGATGGTCTTGATTGGCCAGAGTGTCAGCAAACCTTAGAAGCATATACCCAAGCCCTAGTTGATCTAGGTTACCCTAAGTGTCCAGGAGGGGTGATGGTTAGTAATCCATTTTGGGTGCAGCCAATCAGTGAGTGGACTCAGCGCATGCGAGACTGGGTAGCTAAAGCAGATAGCGATAGTTTGTTAAATCTAGCAATCTCTATAGATGCACATCCTGTTGCTGGTAATAAAGCCTTATTTAAGACCAGTCGCAATTGGTTGTTGAAAGAACTAAAGCAGCAAGAGCGGTTTTTATCATTGTTTGCAGAGGTTGCTTTAGTGTTTGAAACTCCGCTCAATTTTTTGGGAGGTATTAGAGACAGAGCTTCTGGTGTCGATGTCAAAAAAGGGGGTGTTTTTCCCATTGTGCATGGCGTACGAGTGCTTGCTATGCAATATCAAATAGCAGAAACCAACACTTACAAACGTATTGAAGCATTGGTTAAGCTGGGTGTGTTGCCGCAACGCTTAGGTAGTGAGCTAAAGGAATCTTTTTCACTGTTACAGTGGTTTCGTTTGGCGCACCAGCTTAAACAGCAAGAAAGAGGCTGCAGCCCAAAGGAGATCAATAACGATATCAATTTGAGTGATTTGGATCGTTTAGATAAGGATCTACTGCGCCAGTCTTTTCAGGTGGTAAAAGACTTTAAGAAACACTTATCATTAAGGTACCGTTTAGGCATGGGGTTATAATGATAAAACGTAGATTGCGTCGCATCAAAGATGTCTGGAGGGTACGTCAGCTTAAAAGCTCATGGATGTACCTTTTTCATCACTATCAAGGAGAAGAGCTAGTCTCTTTGGATATAGAGACTACAAGCTTAGATGTTTCTAAAGCGCAAATATTATCCATAGCAGCGGTGGTGATTAAGGGTAACCGTGTAATGAGTAGCAATAAGCTATCGGTTACTTTGGCCCCGCCTAAAGAGTTACCCAAGGCTTCAGTGAAAATCCATAAACTGCGACGTATGGACCTAAATGAAGGCTTACCTGTAGAGGAGGCATTGAAAAAAATGCTTCAATTCATAGGTAATCGTCCTATTGTTGGATACAACATTGCATATGATTTAGCCGTGTTGGATAAGCACTTAAGGCCGTTATACGAATTTGGGGTGCCAAATCCTTGTGTGGATGTGATGGATTTGTATCGTAATAAGGCGCGCCTATCTGGCGGCGCTGAATATCAAATCAATTTGTCTTTTGAAGCTATAGCCAAAACACTAGACGTGCCTATACTAGGTCGCCACACAGCTTTGGGCGATGCTATTACTACAGCTATTATGTATGTACGTTTAAAATCGTCAGCTAGCCTCTTCTAAAACCTACTGCATACCACCTATGTCGTAGGTAAAAATTTGTAATTCAATGCTGATCTGTCTTCGCATCCTCTTTTGAAACCGTTACAATGGCAGGCTCTAATATAAAAGAGTTAACTGTTCGTGTCTTCTTTACCTCCTGTAAATTCACCTTTATTGAGCATCAGCGATTTAGCTTGTGAGAGAGACTCACGAGTGTTGTATCAAAGCCTTAATATTACTATTGAAGCTGGTGATTTGTGGCACGTAAAAGGTCGAAATGGTGCTGGAAAAACGACGTTCTTGCGTCAGCTGGCAGGGCTTCACCCGGTAGATGAAGGTGAGATTTCATTACTAAATAACAATGCTAGAGTGATCTATATAGGCCACAAGTTAGGGCTTAAAGAGCAGCTTACAGCCGATGAAAATTTAACTTGGCTTGCGGGGCTAAATGGCAGCTCAACTCAACAGCAGCGTTATATAGCGCTAGAGCGAGTGGGGCTAAGAGGTTACGAAGAAAGCGTGGTTGCGCAACTGTCTGCAGGTCAAAAGCGCAGAGTCGCTTTAGCTCGACTACACCTATGTAAAGCTGATATATGGTTGCTAGATGAGCCATTCACTTCCATTGACCAGCAAGGCATTGCGGATGAACAGGCGTGGTTAAACAAGCATACCCTTGCAGGGGGAGCGGTGCTGATGACCAGTCATCAAGACATCACCTTGGCGCAAGTTAAAGTGTTAGATTTGAGCCACTGGGCACTTCAATGTTCCACCAATAAACATGGCGATATAATATGATCAGGTTTATATTGGCGATCATCCGTCGTGACTTATTGCTGGTTGCAAGACAGCCAGCAGAAATGATTAATCCGCTGGTGTTTTTTGTGTTGGTGGTGGCGTTATTTCCTTTAGGTGTTAGTCCTGAAGCATCGCTACTATCCCAAACAGCCGCCGGTGTTATTTGGGTGGCTGCAATGTTAGCTACGCTTTTATCATTAGAGCTGTTATTTAAGCTAGATCACGACGATGGTAGCCTAGAACAGCTGTTATTGGCCCCATATCCTAGTTGGACTTTGGTGCTTGCAAAAGTTTTTGTGCATTGGCTGGTCAGTGGTTTACCTCTAATATTAATATCACCGTTGATTGCTATGATGTTATTTTTACCAAGTGAGGCTGTGCCCACACTAATGCTAAGCCTTCTTCTTGGTACACCAACCCTTAGTCTATTGGGTGCTATTGGTGCGGCACTAGTCACTGGAGTAAGAGGCGGCGGCATGCTGCTAACTTTGTTAATATTGCCCTTGTATGTGCCTGTGATTATTTTTGGTGCTTCAAGCGTAGCTGCTGCATCACAAGGTATGCCAGTTGATGGTTATATGGCCTTGCTATCGGCCATGTTTGTATTTGCGTTGATGATCACACCTTGGGCTGCTGGTTCAGCGCTTAAGTTATAGAATATATATTAAAAAGAGATAATATTTATGGCCCAATTTAGTTGGCATATGCCCCGTTGGTTTCATCAAATGGGTTCGCCTAAGTGGTTTTATAATTTTGGTGGCTTGCTACAACCATGGTTTGCATTGGCTGCGGTTGCATTATTAACCTGTGGCATGGTTTGGGGCTTAGCTTTTGCTCCAGCAGATTATCAACAAGGTAACAGCTTTCGTATCATGTACGTCCATGTGCCATCTGCTATTTTATCCCAGTCTATTTTTTTAAGTATGGCTATAGCAGGAGCTATTGGCCTTATTTGGAAAATGAAAATTGCTTTTATGGTAGCCAGAAGCTGTATCGCTATTGGTGCAACATTTACTCTTATTGCCCTAGTTACAGGTGCTATTTGGGGTAAACCAACGTGGGGTGCATACTGGGTTTGGGATGCAAGACTGACGTCTACTTTAGTATTATTGTTTCTCTACGCTGGGGTAATGGCGTTAAATCAAGCCATAAGTGAGCGCCAAATTGCAGGTAAAGCTACAGCTATATTAGCTATTGTTGGTACTGTCAATATTCCTATCATCAAATACTCTGTAGAATGGTGGAATACCTTGCACCAAAGCTCTAGCTTTAGTCTCACCGAAAAGCCAAGTATGCCTGCAGAAATGTACTTACCCTTACTTTTGACGGTGTTAGGAAGCTATTTTTTGTTTGGTTTGGTGGTGTTGATCCGTACCAGATCGCAAATATTGCAAACACAAAATGGCGCAAGTTGGCTTTTGCAGCATAAAGATATTTCTGGAGCAAAGTAATGTATTTTGAATCTGTAGGTGAGTTATGGCGTATGGCAGGACATGGACCTTATGTCTGGTCCTGTTATGGACTTTTCATGGTGCTTTTGGCAGTCAATGTATTGCATGCCCGAAGTGAAAGACTGAGCGCCCTAAAACAGGCTAAAGCCTTTATACGACGTAACAGGAACTAAAAGGCAAACACCTATGTTGATACACCCTAAAAGACGAAAAAAGCTACTGCTTATCCTAGGTTTACTTGCAGGCACTAGCATTATTGTAGGTTTGGTTTTGTACTCGTTGTCACAAAATATAAATCTATTTTTCTCTCCCACAGATATGGCTCAAGGAAAGGCACCTGCAGGTCAGCGTATTAGGGCAGGGGGCATGGTTCGTGAAGGTAGTTTAGAGCGTGCCACTGACAGCCTAAAAGTACGCTTTGTTATTACCGACTTTGTAGAAGATGTGAAGGTAGATTATACGGGCATATTGCCCGACCTATTCCGTGAAGGCCAAGGTATTGTGGCGCAAGGAAAAATGAATGATGAGGGTGTGTTTTTAGCAGATGAAGTGCTAGCTAAACATGATGAAAACTACATGCCTCCAGAGGTGCTTCAAGCATTGAACGAAGCTCAAGCTGCAAGCGTAAATGCTACAAATACTAATCTTCAAACAACCACTGATTCCACGTTACAAGAGACTTCAAAATGATTCCAGAAATAGGACATGTGGCGTTAATATCATCACTATTTTTAGCCTTGAGTTTAGGTCTTTTGCCAATGTTAGGCTCATATACTGGCCAAACACGTTTGATGCTTAGTGCGAAGCCTTTGGCCGTGGGTTTGGGGGTGATGCTTCTGATTTCCTTTGTCATGCTGATGGTGGCATTCGCTCAAGACGACTTTAGTGTGAGCTATGTAGCACAAAACTCCAATACAGCTTTACCTATGCAGTATAAGATAAGCGCAGTGTGGGGTGGGCATGAAGGCTCATTACTACTTTGGGTGTTGATCTTGGGTTTGTGGACGATGGCTGTAAGTCTATTAAGTAAAAGCTTGCCGTTAACTATGCAGGCAAGAGTTTTGTCTGTCATGGGCATGATCGGTGTTGGCTTTATTTCCTTCACCTTATTTACAAGTAATCCTTTTGCGCGTTTATTACCAGATGCAGCGCTGCAAGGAGCAGATCTTAATCCTTTGTTACAGGATTTTGGCCTTATTGTTCATCCTCCTATGTTGTATATGGGTTATGTTGGATTTTCTGTCGCTTTCTCCTTTGCTATCGCAGCTTTGTTAGACGGTCGTTATGATGCTGCTTGGGTGAGATGGTCACGTCCATGGACTAGCGTTGCTTGGGCTTTCTTAACGGCAGGTATTGCTTTGGGTAGTTGGTGGGCATACTACGAACTTGGCTGGGGTGGCTGGTGGTTTTGGGATCCTGTTGAAAATGCTTCTTTTATGCCTTGGTTAGTAGGTACGGCGTTATTGCACTCTTTGGCAGTGTCAGAAAAAAGAGGCTTGTTCAAAAACTGGACTATATTATTAGCTATTTTGGCGTTTAGTTTAAGTTTGTTGGGCACCTTTTTAGTGCGATCAGGTGTATTAACGTCTGTGCATGCTTTTGCTTCAGATCCAGATCGTGGCTACTATGTGTTAGTGTTATTGGCCATCACTGTAGGTGGCTCTTTGTTGTTGTTTGCACTACGAGCAACCACCGTAGAAAGTCGGGTTGGATATCGTTTTTGGTCTCGAGAAACTTTCTTGTTATCTAATAATATTTTGCTGATTGTTGCTGCTTTAACTGTATTGTTAGGCACTTTGTACCCATTGTTATTGGACGCTGTAGGTGGTGGAAAAATATCTGTAGGCCCACCGTACTTTAACGCTGCATTTGTGCCTTTGATGGTGTTATTGATCATTTCAATGGGGTTAGGTTTAGGCTCAAAGTGGAAGCGAATTAATCCAAGTGAACTTTGGCAAGTGTTGCGTTCCCCAGCACTTATCGCCATCATCCTAGGGGTGTTATTTCCGTTCGTATATAAAGGCGAATTTAATCCCTCAACAGCACTAGCTGCGGCACTTTTGGTGTGGCTGTTATTGGCGTCATGGGTAGATTTGAAAAGACGGTTACGCCATCAAACATTTTTTGCAGGCTTAAAGCAGTTGAATCCTGGTTACTACGGTATGTTATTAGCGCACGTAGGTATTGGTATCACGGCGTTAGGCATTGCTGTTGTGAGTCATTATTCTTTACAAAAAGACTTGCGAATGGATGTTGGAGACAAAGCGACTCTTGGCCAGTATGAGTTTACTTTCATGGGTGTTGAAAATGTCACGGGGCCTAACTTTACTGCGATTGAGGGCAAGGTTAAGCTTGTTAAAAATGGCGATTTTTCGGCTTATTTACTACCTCAAAAACGTACTTATACTGCTCGTGGTCAAACCATGACTGAAGCGGCTATTGATCCAGCTTTAAATCGTGATGTTTATGTCGCTATGGGTGAGCCACTGGCAAATGGAGCTTGGGCAATGCGCTTGCATATCAAGCCAATGATACGTTTGATTTGGCTTGGCGCTCTTATGATGGCTTTAGGTGGGGTATTAGCGGTATGGGATAAGCGCTATAGGCGTAAAAAATCTGTCGCACAGGAAGCTTTATCATGAGCACAGCTACAAAACGGCTACTAATGATCTTACCAATGTTAATGGCCTTTGGATTAGGTTTGTTTCTATACCAAGGCATTGGTCAAGACCCCAATAAAATGGAGTCTAGTTTGATTGGTAAACCATTGCCTGAATTCAGTAGCGAAACCCTAATGTCAGCTACTACCATAGTGACACGAAAGGATATGCTCGGACAGCCTGCTTTAGTCAATGTGTGGGCTACCTGGTGTCCTACATGTCGGGCTGAGCATGAATTTTTATTGTCCATAGCAGCACAAGAAAATGTACGTATCTTCGGTGTTAATTACCATGATCAAAGAGCCGCTGCACAACAGTGGCTAACTGACTTAGGCAACCCCTATGTATTTTCAGTGTTTGACCCACAAGGTGACCTAGGTATTGATTTAGGCGTTGTTGGTGCGCCAGAAACCTATTTAATTGATGCCAATGGCATAGTTATTGATAAGGTGACGGGCGAATTAAACGAACGTACGTGGGTAGAGTTGCGGACACAATATCTTAGCTTGCTGAAGGATGTAAAATGATGGTTAGAATTTTTTTAACCTTTGTGTTTTTTTGTATGGCAAGTGTAATACCTTTGGTTACACAAGCAGATATCACTTCTTATGAGTTTGAAGAGCCTGAAATGGCGCAGCGTTTTGTAGGTTTAACTACAGTTTTGCGTTGCCCAAAGTGTCAAAACCAGAACTTAGCTGACTCAGACTCTATTATTGCTAAAGATCTGCGCACTCAGATACAAACTTTGATTAATTCAGGCAATACAGATCAGCAGATTACTGAATTTATGGTGCAGCGCTATGGTGATTTTATATTGTATGATCCTCCATTTAACAAATCCACCATGGTGCTTTGGCTCACACCCATTGGAATGATTCTTATTGGTTTATTTGCTTTATGGTTTTTTGGCCGAAAAGCCCAGCCACAAAGTGCAATGTTAACGCCTGACGAGCAACAACAGCTGAATCAGCTCCTAGCCGATAATAAGCTTCAGGACAGGGATTAAAAAATGACTGAACTATGGGCAGCTATTGCTCTTTTACTGTGTTTGACAAGTGGTTTTATTTTATGGGCTTGGTTGCGTCCTCTGCCCCCTTCAGTAGTTCCTAACAATAGACATCATCTTGTAGTCGATCTTTATCGCATCAAGCAAAAAGAGCTTGATCAAGAGCTTGAGTCTGCACAGATAAGCCGGGGTGATTATGACCTGCGGTTAGCAGAAATGCAGCGTACATTATTGCTAGAAACCGCAGACACAAAAGCGGCTCCTGCTCCTTCAGGTTCATCTAGCCGAGCGGGTGGCCTATCTTTACTGTTTGTCGCATTGGTGGTGCCTGCTGCAGGCTTGCTCACATACCTTGAGCTAGGCGCTTATAATAGTTTAGAGCAAAACATCAATTTACAAACAACGCGCTCGATCACACAGTCTGCTGCGTCATTACAAGTTTTAATTGTCAATCTTGAACAAGAGTTAGAGCAAAAGCCTAATAACCCAGAAGGATGGTACTTGTTAGCCAATAGTTATATGCAAGGTGAGCAAACACTTTTGGGCATTAATGCGTTTGAGCAAGCTCTAAAATATGTACAAAGTGGCAGCCGCCAAGAGGCTGCACTTTTAGGTCAATATGCTCAAGCGTTATTCTTCCATGAGGGTGAGTTTAGTCTAAGGGTCAATGAAGCTATTGCTAGTGCTCTAGAAAAAAATCCTAATGATGTTTCTGCTTTAAGTTTATTGGGTATACAGGCCTTTGAAAGTGAAAATTATAATGCGGCGATACAGTTTTGGCAGCGCGCTTTACCAAACGCAGGTGAAGGCCAAGGTAAAGCCTCACTTCAAGCTGGAATTGATAGTGCACAACAACTTCAAAACGGTGGCAGAGAGATAGAGTTAGGTATAAGCGTGCCGATTAACGTGTCTTTGGCCAATGGATTATCCTTGCCCTCCCCATCAGCTACACTGTTTGTTTACGCAAAACAGGTCGGTCAACGTATGCCTTTATTTGCAATTAAACTTAATCCTAATAATCTTCCGCTGGAGGTGCTTTTAACCGATGCGATGGCTTTGCAACAGGGCACTAAGTTGGCAGATTATAAAACACTGCACTTAAGTGCTCATGTTGCTATGGCTGGAGTGCCTGGTCAAAAAGCAGGCGATTTATTGAGCCCAACAGTGGTTATTAATGTGGATGAAGCTAGCGCTGGGCAAGTAAATTTGACCATTGACCAAATCCTGAAGTAATCTAGGTCAGATAATAATCATAATAGAGTTTATGGATGCGCCTAAAGAGCATCAAGTTAGCTGGTTTTAAATCATTTGTTGATCCCACTAAAGTCAACTTACCAGGCAATTTATGTGCTGTAGTTGGCCCCAATGGTTGTGGAAAATCTAACATTATTGATGCTGTACGTTGGGTTATGGGAGAAAGTTCTGCCAAAAACCTACGTGGTGAAAATTCTACAGATGTTATTTTTAATGGATCCACCAGCCGCAATCCTGTGGGGCAGTCCACTGTTGAACTCATATTTGACAACCAAGACCGAACTTTAGCTGGTGAATTTGCAAGCTATAATGAAGTCTCGATTCGTCGCAAAGTCACTCGCGAAGGTCAGTCTACTTATTTTTTGAATGGTCAAAAGTGTCGCCGAAGGGATGTCACGGATTTATTTTTAGGTACGGGGTTAGGGCCTCGTAGTTATTCTATTATTGAACAAGGCACCATCTCTCGCCTAATCGAATCGCGCCCTGAAGAGCTGCGCGTCTATATAGAAGAAGCTGCTGGTATTTCACGTTATAAAGAAAGAAGGCGAGATACCTCTAACCGAATTAGCCGCACCCGTGAAAACTTAGCCCGCCTGCAAGACATCACAGATGAACTTAGCAGACAGTTAGATACCCTCAAACAGCAAGCTGAGTCAGCAGAAAAATATACCCAATTAAAGCAAAGCGAACGTCAGTTTAAGTCTCAACTTGCTACTCTACAATGGCGTGAGTTAAGTCAAAAATTGGGTGCTCAAAGTATTATTATTAAAAATTTTGAAGAGCAAATTATTTTACAACGTAGTGAACAAGACGTACGTTTTTCACAAATAGATGTGCAAAAAAATGACTTGGCGGTGCTTAATGAAAACTTTGGACAGCTGCAGGGCGAGTTCTATAGTTTGGGTGCAAAAATTGCGCGCATAGAGCAGTCTATTGAACACAATCAAATGCAACAAAAGCGCTGGTTTGAAGATGTATCAGAAGCCACGTTGCAGCTTGGGCGTATAGACGAAGCGTACGCTACGGACAACAAAGAACTAGAGCACCTGACTCAGCAAAGCCAGCAGCTTGCTTTAGATGTTGAGCTGGCTTGTGAGCAATTACTTGAAGCTGAGCAAAATTTACAAGGTAGCCATGAAAGTCATCAACATGGACAAATGTTGTGGCAGGAAAAAAATGAAGAGCAGGGGCGGCTTAAAGGCCTTATTGATGTTGCGAAAACGGGACTAAAGCTGACACAACAACAAAGTGAGCAGGCGCATCAGGACCATCAAGAATGTTTGATTCAACTGCAAAATCTAAACTTGCCAAATGTTGAGGATGCAAAGCTTTTAAGTGAGCAAATTGACTATCAACAAGAGCAGCAGCACAACTTGACTGAGCAAATATTAAGCCAAGAAGACGCATTACAATTATCAAGGCAGCAGGAACGAGATTATCAACAGCGCCTAGATGTTCAAGTGCAAGAGCTAGGTGTTTTAGCTGGTCAGATTTCATCTTTGCAGTTACTTATGTCAGAAGCTGAACAGGAGGCGGTGTTATTGCCAGCTAAATGGCAAACTGATGAGTGTGCAAAGCTCATTGATACAATGTCTGTGGAGTCTGGTTGGGAATCTGCTGTAGAGCACGTCTTACGCGACTGGTTGGGTAGTTATCTAATGCCTCAGTCAGAACATTTAAGCCAGAATGACTTGGTTGATGTAAAAGGTTTAGCACTGATTGTGCCTTTGGGCAGTCAATCGTTTACCAAGTTAGAGAATGCCTGGCCTATTTTGCTTGGAAAAATTGGCAAGCTTGATGCGCCTCTTGAGCTAAGGGGGTTGCTAGAACACGTTTATTTAGCCAATAATGAACTTGAAGCTAAAAAAATATTATCAAATTTGCCCATTTATTGTAGTGTCATTTTGCCAAGCGGATTATGGCTTGGCCATGGATGGATTCGCACGCCTCCAAGAGAAGATAGCCGCGTAGGCATTTTAGGGCGTAAACAGCAGGTTCAAGCTTTGTCAGTAACGCAAAAATCATTATGTGAGTTGCAGAAAAATACACAACAAGAGTTAGCGTTAGAGCGTGAAGAAGCGCTAACGCTAGAGCAGTCATTAAGTGAAATGCGCCAAAAATGGCGACTTACCCAAAACAGTCTTCAGCAACAGCAACAAAAATCAGCATTATTGCAGCAGCAAAGTCAGCAGTTTTTAATGCAGCAAAAAGGCCTTCAGTATCGTGTTGAGGAGCAATCCAAACGGCTTGAGGAATTAGGAAAAGAGCTGGTGTTGTTGCAGGAGGAGCTGAATGAGCGCCAATTGATGCTTGAAAGTTTGCAATTAGAAATGCCTGGGTTCGAGGTTGAAAAAGAATCGCTAGAAGTAGGCTTAGGCCAAGCAAGATTAGAATTTAGCCATAAGCAACAACAGGTTTTTCAGATCCAAACTAAAATGAGCAGCGTGTCTGCCCAAATGCATAGTTTGGGCAGATCAACTGAGCGTATGCAAGAACAACGGACTCAGTGGAGTGAGAAGCAAGCGCAGTTGCAGGCCAGTGAGCTCAGTGCTAAAAATGCTAATGAGGGCGCCCACGAAAGCCTTGCAGGCCAACTTGACACAGCTCTTTCCCTTAGAGTAGATGCTGAGGCAGGGATGGAGAAAAGGCGTCACGAAATTAGTCAGATGGAGCATTTAACCAGGCAGTTGGAGCAACAACAACTTAAGCAAGAGCATGAGATTCAAAGCACTGATTCACGTTTGCAGGAACAACGTTTAATAGAGCGTGAGCTTGAAGTGAATGCAGATAATATTAAGCAAGCTATGCTGGCTGAAAATGTTCGAGTAGAAAAGTTTGCGCAAACTCTGCCTGATCAAGTTAATGCACAAGAATTAAGTCATTTATTAGAGCAGTGTCAAAACCGTATTAAGCGTCTAGGGGCAATTAACTTAGTCGCCATTGAAGAGTATAAAACGCAACAAGAACGAAAAGTATTTCTTGATCAACAACATGATGAACTTATTGAAGCCTTAGAGAGCCTAGAACAGGCTATTGCAAAAATTGATAAAGAAACTAAGGCTAGATTTAAGAAAACGTTTGATACAGTCAACGAGCATTTAAATAATTTATTTCCAAAAGTTTTTGGTGGTGGACGCGCTTCTTTGGAGTTAACTGATGATGATATGTTAGCCACGGGCGTAACTATAATGGCTCAGCCTCCAGGTAAGAGAAATAGTAGTATTCACCTGCTATCAGGTGGAGAAAAAGCTTTAACAGCCATTGCGTTAGTGTTTTCAATATTCCAGCTTAACCCTTCACCTTTTTGTATGCTAGATGAAGTGGATGCGCCGCTTGATGATGCCAACGTAGAGCGCTATGCAAAACTAGTCAAAGAAATGTCATCCCAGGTGCAGTTTATTTATATTAGTCATAATAAAATAGCAATGGAAATGGCAACTCAGTTACTAGGTGTTACTATGCAAGAAGCTGGTGTATCTAGGCTTGTGACAGTAGATATTGCCCAGGCCATCAATATGACAGAACAAAGCTTGGTCGTTTAATAATCAGTTAGTCGTTATTTTCATATTTATTGTATTTAATCGGCATCCCTTAAAGTAAGCGTATAAAAACAACGTCTAAAGGTTTTATATATATTATATTAGAGGTATAGTATTAACCTATTAATCTAGTTTTTTGCCACATAATCTTTTAAAGATCGATCATCTTATGACGTTAACAACATGGTTATTAGTGTTTGGAAGCTTAATAGCTGCCGCGATAGTAGTAGATGGTTTGCGACGTATGTTTGCAAACCATGCAGCGTTAAGCATCAATATAGACGAAACCTTGTGTGGCTTACCAGAAGAAGAATTCTCTAGCGAACTACCTAATGGCGGTGCTCGAATTATTTCTTCGCAAGAAACTCCCGAAGTTATCGATAGTGGCCTAGTTAGAAATGCTGTCACAGTGTCTAAGAGTGTTGTTGCCTCTAATCACCTGATACATGATTACGTTGAGATTGAGCCAAAAGAACTTTCTATTGAAAACCTTCGTGATGCCCAAATCCTTGAAAAGATATACTCTCAATCCGTAGTTGATGAAAACCCAGTTGATAAAAACGTAACAGAAGAGCCAGCGTTACCCGTTCAGCTTGAAGAAGTAGTGCATGAATCGCAGTTTGAAGTAGCTGAAGAGGTAATGTCACAGTCGTTGGTATCATTAGATGACTCACCAGTAGTTCCAGGTAACGCACTAGATGCTAACGATAGTATTGCAAAAAACCTCACTGACGTCCCTGCCTTTAGCTTTAATGAAGACAGTGCATTAACTGAAGAAATTAATTTAAATGAACAAGAGTTTGCTCTTGCCGCTTCACCATTGGACTTAGCCGATGAGGAAGCTTGTGCTTCTGCTACAATTGATCAGGCAGGCATAGACAGCGAACTTGACTTAGAAGACACAGATCCCGCATTGGATTTTGATCCTACTCGACCAGTGCATGAGTGGGTGGAAACAAACATAATGGTTCAAAGTGATTTATTTGCGGCACAAGATCTTACTTCTTTGGCTACTGTTAAAAGTCACGCACCCCATAGTCTTGTTGAAACAAGTGATGACATTCTATTTGGTGATGCAGGTATTGAAGACTTGGTATTTGATGACGAAAACTTGGCTCTACAGAATCAGGATGAAAGTCTATCGACAAGGCTTGCTAAAGTTACTTCTATGACCTTTGGTAAAAACTTACTTCATCGTAAGCGGGTTGCAGCGAAAAAGGCTACTGATCTCGTACTAAAGCATGAGCGGGAGAAGCAAGCCGAAGTGGTTGAGCAAGTGATTAGCATATTTGTTACTGCTAACCATAGCCAAGGATTTTATGGCCCTCAGTTGCTTCAATTGCTACAAGAGTGTGGTTTGGTCCATGGTGATATGAACATATTCCATCGTTTTGAAGATGGCCTACGACTTGGGAAAACTCAATTTAGCATGGCCAATATGATGGAGCCTGGTACTTTTGACTTAGCGCAAATGGACCAATTGCACACGCCAGGTGTGGTATTCTTTTTAACTTTACCCACTGCTCAAAATAACATGCAAGCATTTGACTATATGCTTGAAACAGCCCAATGTTTAGCAAGTAATCTTGGTGGCGATATACTTGATGAGCAACGCAGCGTAATGCGTCCACAAACTATTGAACATTGTCGCCAACAAATCCGTGAATTTGAACGACGCCACATGACCCGTCGTGCACAGCTTTAACTTAATACTATTCTGAAGCCTTCAATGCAAAATCCTACTATGGCTATTATTAACGCCATTAAAGATCAACTACGTCAACATAACTATAACTATTACATATTAGATGATCCCAGTATTCCTGACGCGGAATATGATCGCCTTATGCAGCAGTTGTTAGCTATTGAGGCTGATTTCCCACAATGGATTACTACCGATTCCCCATCGCAGCGAGTAGGAGCCACTCCCTTAGAAAGCTTTGAGCAAGTAACTCATGCGGTACCTATGCTTTCTTTGGACAATGCTTTTAATGGAGAAGATCTCCAGGCGTTTGATCGTCGTGTTAGAGAACGTTTAACTAAGTCATCCAACAAAGCCATTGATGACATAGTTACATATACCTGTGAACCTAAACTTGATGGCATTGCTGTTAGCCTTACCTATGAAAAAGGTATGTTAGTTACAGCAGCTACTCGGGGTGACGGCAGTCGTGGTGAAAATATCACCCAAAATATACGTACTTTAGATTCAGTACCTTTGAGTTTACTTGGCAAAGGTTGGCCTGACATCCTAGAAGTTCGTGGTGAAGTGTATATGCCTACTGCTGGCTTTGAAGCGCTTAATAAAAAATTAGCTTCAAATGGCTTAAAAACTTATGTAAATCCACGTAATACCGCTGCTGGAAGCCTGCGGCAGTTAGATAGTAGTATTACGGCAACAAGGCCACTAGAGCTTTGTGCCTATGGTGTTGGCTTGGTAAGCGATGATGATTCTTTGCCGGGGCAGCATTTTGATATTCTTCACCAGCTGCAATCATGGGGTTTTAAAATTAATGATCAAATGCGTCGTGTTCAGGGTATTGAAGCTTGCTTAGACTACTACCAATTATTGGCTTCCAAGCGCGCTAGTTTGGCCTACGACATTGACGGCATTGTATTTAAAGTGGACGAGTTAGAATTACAACAAAGTTTAGGTTTTGTTGCTCGCGCTCCTCGCTGGGCCATTGCCCATAAATTTCCAGCTCAAGAAGAGATGACGCGCCTACTTAAGGTTGATTTTCAGGTAGGGCGCACAGGTGCAGTTACGCCCGTAGCAAGGCTTGAGCCTGTGTTTGTCGGCGGGGTTACTGTAAGTAATGCGACATTGCATAACATGGATGAAATACAGCGCTTAGGTTTATGCTTGGGTGACACTGTTATTATCAGGCGTGCAGGTGATGTTATTCCCAAGGTAGTAAAGGTCGTTCAGGAGCGTCGATGTGAGTCAGCTGGCCCTATAGTAGCGCCAACAAGTTGCCCAGTCTGTGGTGGGCCTGTATTAAGAGATGATGGCGAAGCAGCTTTAAAGTGTATTAATGGTTTAAGGTGTAGCGCTCAAATCGTACAAGCCATTAAACATTTTGTATCTCGTAAAGCGATGGATATTGATGGGTTGGGTGAAAAACAGGTCCAAGCGTTAGTTGATGCAGATAAAATTAAAAATGTGGCAGACTTATACACTTTAGATCCTTTGGCCTTATCAGGCATGGCTCGCATGGGAGAAAAATCTGCCAACAATTTATTGTCAGCTTTACAAAAAAGTAAATCTACAAGTCTAGCTAAGTTTTTATTTAGTCTAGGTATTCGTGAAGTGGGTGAAGCTACTGCGCGCAGCCTAGCATTGCATTATGGTCGCCTTGCTAATATTCAGACAGCAGACATGGAAAGTTTATTAAATGTAGATGATGTTGGCCCCGTTGTAGCACAACGTATTCTGCACTTCTTTGCTGATACTGATACCTTACTGGTGATTGAAAAATTACAAAGTGTAGGGGTATATTGGTCCGAATTCGACCCTATTGAAGAGCAAGCCAAGCAAGAAAGCTTACCCTTCAAAGAGCTTTGTTTTGTTGTGACAGGCACCATGTCCAGTGTGTCACGTGATGAGTTGAAATCTCAATTACAAGCGCTTGGAGCCAAGGTTGCATCTAGCGTATCCAAAAAAACAGACTACCTAGTGGCAGGAGAAAAAGCAGGTTCTAAACTCACAAAGGCACAGATCCTCCAAGTGCCTGTTTTAGATGAATCTGCCGCTCTTGCAATGATTGCCAGTGGATTGCAAGTATTTGAGGAAGGCGTGTTAATGCCTAACTAATGCCGTAGGTAAAAAAGAAATAGGTGGCCTTGACGCTGAAAAACAGCGCTTTAATGACCTATCTTTAGAAACTAAGGGTGTGATTACTGGATTTATGAAAGCAAAGTTTCACACCAAAATCATCATCACTGCTGAGTGATTGGGCTAAATACGACAGCTATCTTTGCTGCCACCATTGCTGAAATAGTGATCGAAGGCTTTAGGTGTGCGTCCTCGGCCTGACCATTGGTGCTGTATGCCTTGCGCATCGGTTATGCGATACTGAGGGGCAACAGGTTTACGGGCTTTCTGTTCTTTTTTAGGTGAGTTTTGTGAGAAAAAATCTTCTGGCTTGAGGCCTGCCTCTGTAATTGCTAATAGGATAGCTTTCTTTTCAGCATCTTTTTTGGCTTTCTTTTCAAGCAGATTGGCTTCTTCTAATAATCGGGTTTCGATAAAAGTAGCCAAGAGATTGGACATATTTTTTAATTCTTTTACATTAAGGTCTTTACACGCCGCTCGAAAGCGGTTTTTATTACGTGCAATGTCATAAAACTCATTCATAATAGTTCCTTATATGGTCAATGGATTTATTAAAAAATTAATTAACCTTATAAATAGAAGGTTAAATTTGATGTCATATAATATATTAATCTAATTTAAAAAAACATACATGCTAATAAATAAATACGATCTTCATACACATACTAAATGCTCAGACGGCAGTCTTTCAGTAACGCAGTTAATCGACTTGGCAATTGATCGTGGTGTTACTCATCTTGCAATTACAGATCATGATACAGTTAATGCTCATTTACAATTAGCTCAAATGAACGGTGGTTATAAGGAAGATGAAATCAATATTATTAAGGGTATAGAGCTATCTAGCCAATGGAATAATATGGGTATTCATATTGTAGGATTAAATATAGATATTAATTCGATTGCTATTAAAAATGCCGTAGCTCACCAAACACAATTGCGTTTGCAACGAGTAAAAACCATAGCGAAAAAATTAACTCATCGAGGTTTTCCTGATATTACCGAAGGTGCAACGAGGCTTGCAGGAGATAGCCAAATTGGACGACCACATATTGCACAATATATGGTAGACGAGGGCATGGTATCCACAGTGGCTCAAGCTTTTACTAAGTATTTAGGTGCAGGCAAGGTGGGCGATGTTTCTAATATTTGGCCAGACTTAGAGCAGGTGGTAAAATGGATTAATGAAGCAGGTGGAGTGGCAGTGCTGGCTCACCCTAGCCGTTATAAAATGACCCGCACTAAAGGCCGTCGACTTATGGCAGATTTTTGTGATGCAGGTGGCCAAGCTATTGAAGTATGTGCTGGCAATCAAGTGCCTGGGGTAGCAGAAGAAATGGCAGCTATATGTAATGAGTTTAATTTCCATGCCTCTGTAGGTAGCGATTTTCATAACCCTGATTATAAGTGGGTTAGATTGGGTCAGTATCCGAAACTACCAAAGGCTTGCACTCCTGTGTGGGAGTTATTTTAATATGGACGCAAGGGTAGATGGTAAAGCTTATAATATCCCTATAGATCTTTATATTCCACCTCATGCTTTACAAGTTATTTTGGAAACTACCTTTGAAGGGCCGTTAGATTTATTATTATATTTAATTAGACGACATAATCTAGATATACTTAATATTGATGTTTCTCGTATTACCAATCAATATATTGCGTACATTGAATTAATGGAATCAAATATGTTTGAGTTGGCAGGGGAGTATTTAGTTATGGCAGCGACGCTTGCAGAAATAAAAAGTCGTAGCTTACTTCCGCGTACTGAAAATATATATGATGACGAAGAAGATCCAAGGATAAGATTAATAAAACAACTGCAAGAGTATGAGCGGTTTAAAAAAGTGTCAGAAGAAATGGCGCAATTACCTCGAATGGATCGAGATAATTATCCTGTGAATATGATTATGCCTGATATTAAGCAAACGTATCCTCAGCCTGATGTAGATATGGGTGAATTATTATCAGCCTATACTCAAGTGTTAAAACGCTGTGAAATGTATGAGCATCATACAATTTCTAGAGAGACGCTTTCTACACGCGAACGCATGTCTAATTTGATGGCTGTGCTTCAGGAACATCAGTTCATGGCGTTTCAAGATTTATTTACTGTTGAAGAAGGCCGAATGGGTGTTGTAGTGACGTTTTTAGCAATGATGGAGCTGGTGAAAGAAAAGTTGATTAAGTTAGTCCAGGCCCAAGAATACGGTCCAATTCATGTGAGCTTAGGTGGGAAGAATGACTCACCAAATCAGGAGATGAATTTATGATTACTAAACTTTCCCCTGTACTTGAAGCGATCTTGTTGGCGGCAGACAAACCTCTAAGCGTAGAGCTTTTAGGTCAGGTTTTTGATGAACATGATGGCGTGGATAGTAAGCGTATTAGACTGACCTTAAAAGAGCTACAAAAAAGCTATGATGGACGCGGGTTTGAGCTTATTGAAGTGGCTTCCGGATTTCGCTTTCAGGTGCGTCAAAATTATGCCCTTTGGGTATCAAGGTTATGGCAAGAAAAGCCTCAAAAATACTCTAAAGCATTACTGGAAACTCTTTCAATTATTGCTTATCAGCAACCTATTACTCGTGGTGAGATAGAGTCTATAAGAGGAGTAGGGGTGAGTTCCTCTATAATTCATACTATAATAGATCGATTATGGATTCGAAGTGTTGGACATAAAGAGGTGCCAGGCCGACCAGAGTTATTTGCCACTACGAAAACATTTTTGGATCACTTTAATTTAAAACAACTTAGTGACCTACCTGCCCTTGACGAGCTTGCTTCGTGGGATGAAGCCACTATGGCGCCAGCCAAGTTGAAAAACCCTCAGCAACAAGAAATCGAAGTCGTGACGGAGTCAATTCATTAAGTTATAATATCTTCTCATATTAACTGTATTGATGGGACTATCATGACAGATCAAGACCTCCCTATTGGGGAAATCTCAGAGATCGTTGAAGAAAAAGCCAGCGACGAAAAACTTCAAAAAGTACTTGCCCGTGCGGGTGTAGGTTCACGCCGTGAAATGGAGCGTTGGATTGCTGCTGGACGAGTCACTATTAATAAAGAAAAAGCTCAGTTAGGCGATCGCGTTACTTGGCGGGATCACATTTCTGTAGATGGCCGTCAGGTCGACATGTTGTCACCTAATAATATTGAGCGACGTGTACTTATTTATAATAAGCCTGAAGGTGAGATTGTCACCCGTTCAGATCCAGAAAACCGTTCTACCGTATTTGACAAGCTGCCTCGCTTAAAAGGTGAGCGCTGGATTGCTGTGGGCCGATTAGATATTAATACATCAGGCTTATTGCTGTTTACTACAGACGGTGAGTTGGCAAATGCCTTGATGCACCCATCTACTACTATAGAACGTGAGTACGCTGTTCGTGTAATGGGTCACGTAACCATGGATCAGGTGAATGCGATGCACCAGGGGGTGTTGTTAGACGATGGCATGGCCCGTTTTAATGACATTCAAGAATTTGGTGGTGAAGGCATTAACCGCTGGTATCACGTGGTGATCATGGAAGGTCGTAACCGTGAGGTACGACGTCTGTGGGAGTCTCAAGGCTTGAGAGTTAACCGTTTAAAGCGTGTGCGTTACGGTAATGTGTTCTTGCAGCCTCAACTAAGAGCAGGTATGTGGATGGAAATGCCGCAGCCAGAAATCAACGCTTTGTCACAGTTTGTTGGTATGCGACCCAAGAAAGTCAAACGTCGCTTGCCTAAAGAGCAAGAGAGCTTTGATCGCCAGCAAAAACGCCAGCGCACCCGCAGACATGTTTAATTAGGCTCAAACTTAATTTGCTTCAAACTACTGCCCTAAGCTGGTAAAGCTTAGGGCAGTTTTTTTAACCAGCCTTGATTTCTTCGTTAGCTCGGTTATGCCAACGAATGTGTAGCATGGTGGTGGTATAAAGCAAGGTGATAATAAAAGCACCTAAAATGCCGTTTACTGGCACGTACATTATTTCTATCGTGAAATAAATCAACAATACAAAACACATCCACGCCAATTGTCGTAAGTGTTGCTTATACATTGCTAGTGCAAAACCCAATAGAGGAAAGCACTTAATGCCAATGATAACGATGCTTCCAACTTCCGCATAAGGATGCGACAAGGTACTAATGACAAAGTAGGCTATAAGTGCGATGTAGGCTGCTAAACTCACAGCACGTGAGTATTTACGTTTTTGTTGATACAGCATTACAAAATCTCCAAAACAGCTTCAGGTGGGCGACCAATGCGAGCTTGGCCTTGGTGAATGGCAATAGGCCTTTCAATCAGTTTAGGGTAGTTAACCATGGCAGTAAGTAGCTCATACTGACTTAATTGAGTATCAGCTAAACCTTGGCTTTTATAAGCTTCTTCACCTTTACGCATTAGGCTGCGAGCATCCTCCATGCCTAACATGCCTAGCAACTGCTCCAGCTCCTTTAAGCTTGGGCCTTGCTCTAGGTATAATCGAAGTTCAACTTCAGTGCTATGAGCTTCTAACAAAGCTAATGCGGCACGCGATTTAGAGCATCGTGGATTATGATATAAGGTAACGCTCATTGTTTAGCGGCCTAATTTCGTTTTAATAAAGTCCAATGCGCCTTCTAGAGGCATGTCTTCATTAGCTTCGGCACGACGGTCGCGGTATTCTAATGTGCCACTATCTAAGCCACGATCACCAATCACCACGCGGTGAGGCAAGCCAATGAGTTCAGCATCGGCAAATTTCACTCCTGGACGCATTGCGCGGTCGTCCATAATGACATCAATACCTGCCATCTTAAGTTCATTGTAGAGTTTATCTGTTGCCGTGCGGACAGCTTCAGACTTTTCATAATTCAGTGGAATTAGGGCAATTTCAAAAGGCGCAAGGGCTAATGGCCACATGATGCCTTTGTCATCAAAATTTTGTTCAATACAGGCAGCTACGACACGAGTGATACCAATGCCATAACAACCCATTTGCATAAATTGGGCCTTACCATTCTCATTAAGCACTGTTGCATTCATCGCGCGTGAATATTTATCACCTAATTGGAAAATGTGGCCTACTTCGATACCGCGCTTGATTTCGATCTCACCATGGCCACACGGACTTGGGTCACCTTCAACAACGTTGCGGATGTCTGCAACATCGCTATAGTCGCAGTCGCGCTGCCAGTTGACGTTAGTATGGTGATATCCCGCTTCGTTTGCTCCAGCTGTGAAGTCATTCATTACCGTAACGGCTCGGTCAGCGATTATTGATATAGTTAAGCCTACAGGCCCTATAGAACCGGGCTTAGTACCTAATTCATCAATGATTCGTTGCTCTGGCGCCATGGTTAATGGTTCTGCAATCAGTGGATGTTTTTCAGCTTTTATTTCATTCATGCTGTGATCGCCACGCAGCACTAGCGCTACCAAAGGTTGTTTTCCTGCTTGGTCTGCAGTGCCTAAAACGACCAATGTCTTAAGGCTTTGCTGTTTTGTTAATCCTAAAAATTCGCACACACTGTCTATGGTTTTTTGGTCGGGTGTGTGGATTTTTTCCATTAGTTTGCTTGGTGCACCGCGCTTTGCTTCAGGCAGCATCGCTTCTGCTGTTTCCACATTAGCAGCAAAGTTGCTGTTTGGACTGTTACTAAAGGCTATATCATCTTCACCAGAACGCGCTAGTACATGAAATTCTTGTGAGGCATCGCCTCCTATACTGCCAGAATCTGCACGTACCGCACGAAAATTTAAACCTAAGCGAGTAAAAATGTTTGTATAGGCTGTGTGCATTGCATTATAGGTTTGCTGCAAAGACTCTTGGTCTAAATGAAAGGAGTAGGCATCTTTCATGATGAACTCTCGAGAACGCATTACTCCAAAGCGAGGCCTTACTTCGTCCCGAAATTTTGTTTGGATTTGATAAAAGTTCATTGGCAAGTTTTTATAACTACGAACTTCTTTTCGCACCATGTCAGTAATCACTTCTTCATGGGTGGGTCCAATACAAAAGTCGCGCTGATGACGATCTTTTAAGCGTAAAAGCTCTGGGCCATACTGTTGCCAACGACCCGATTCCTGCCATAACTCAGCAGGCTGAACTGCAGGCATGAGTAGCTCTTGAGCTCCTGCGGCGTCAAGCTCTTCTCTGACGATTCGTTCAACTTTACGTATGCTGCGCAGGCCCATTGGCAGCCAAGTGTATAGCCCTGATGCTAAACGACGGATTAAGCCGGCTCGAAGCATAAGTTGATGACTAATAACTTCTGCATCTGCAGGGGTTTCTTTTTGAGTGGCAATTAAAAACTGGCTGGCGCGCATGGGGTAGTGAGTCCAATAAAATATAAAAATATAAGACGCTATTGTATGTTGCCATGGCTGTGGGATAAATGCCTTTAACGCTTAAATTAGCAATATATAGGTAATAGTTGTATGAATGCTTAATAAAGGTGCATTTTGCTCTGCCTCTGTGGACGTGGAATAGGTTATAATTTCGTGTTTTGAGCTATTTGTCTGGAGCAGACTATGCCTATCTATGAATACCTTTGCCAAGGATGTGGTTTTGGTAAGGACGTATTGCAAAAATTAAGTGATGCGCCGCTAACAGATTGTCCTGAATGTGGCAAAGATCAGTATCGCAAGCAGATATCGGCGGCTGGTTTTCGACTTAAAGGCCAGGGTTGGTATGAAACAGACTTTAAAACTGGTGCCAAAAAGAATTTAGCAGGTGATACAAAAAGTACCCCCAGTGCTAGCGACTCAAAATAACACTTTTAACACTATTAAGATTTAGGAAGTACAATTATGCGAAGCCATTATTGCGGTGAATTAAGAGCCAGCGATGTTGATCAACAAATTACTCTATGCGGCTGGGTTCATCGGCGTCGCGACCATGGTGGTGTTATTTTCCTAGACCTGCGTGATCGAGAAGGCATCGTTCAAGTCGTATTTGATCCAGATCGTGAAGACAGTTTTGCGTTAGCTGACTCTTGTCGTAATGAATTTGTCGTTAAGGTTCATGGTTTGGTTCGCGCCCGTCCTTCGGGCACCGAAAACTCAGACATGCCTACGGGCGCCGTGGAAGTTTTAGGTCAAGAGTTCGAAATTCTCAATAAATCTGAAACTCCACCTTTTCAGCTAGACGAGCATCAATCGGTGGGCGAAGATGTAAGGCTTAAATACCGTTATGTCGATCTACGTCGTCCAGAAATGGCAGCTAAGCTAAAGCTGCGCTCTAAGGTAAGCACTTTTATTCGTAATTTCTTAGATCAAAATGGCTTCTTAGACATTGAAACGCCTATTTTAACAAGAGCTACTCCAGAAGGAGCGCGTGATTACTTGGTGCCCAGTCGTACACATGAAGGTCACTTTTTTGCGTTACCTCAGTCACCACAATTGTTTAAGCAATTGTTAATGGTGGCTGGTATGGACCGTTATTATCAGATTGCCAAGTGTTTTCGTGATGAAGATTTACGTGCTGATCGCCAGCCAGAATTTACCCAGATCGATATAGAGACATCGTTCATGGATGAAGCTCAGATTATGGCGTTGACTGAAAAAATGGTTGTAGAGCTATTTAAGAGTCAGATTGACGTTGATCTAGGCGCGTTTCCTAGCATGCCTTACAGCGAAGCTATGGAAACATATGGTAGTGACAAGCCAGACCTGCGTATTCCGTTACAGCTAATTACAGTAAGCGACCTTATGCAAGATGTTGATTTTAAGGTTTTTGCTGGGCCAGCTAACGACGCTAATGGGCGTGTTGCCGGACTTAAAGTGCCTAACGGTGCTAGCTTGACGCGTAAACAAATCGACATTTATACCAAGTTTGTAGGTATTTATGGTGCGCGTGGTTTAGCTTACATCAAAGTGAATAACGCTAGTGATTTGGAAGAAGGCTTGCAGTCGCCTATTGTTAAATTCTTACCTTTAGAGGTTCGTGCGGCTTTACTAGAGCGCCTAGATGCCAAAGATGGAGATTTAATATTCTTTGGTGCAGACAGTGAAAAAGTTGTAAATGAGGCTTTAGGTGCATTGCGTTGCAAGCTCGGTGAAGACCTTGAGCTTATGACTTGTGAGTGGGCACCTTTATGGGTAGTTGATTTCCCCATGTTTGAGTCCACCTCAGACGGTGGCATCACGGCTATACACCATCCATTTACAGCACCATCATGTACTCCAGAAGAGTTGCAAGCTTCGCCATTAACTGGCTTATCTCGTGCGTATGACATGGTACTTAACGGTACTGAATTAGGTGGCGGTTCTATTCGTATTCACCAGCAAGATATGCAGACTAAAGTGTTTGAGTTGTTAAATATTGATGCTGAAGAGCAGCAAGAAAAATTTGGGTTTTTATTAGATGCCTTAAAGTTTGGCTGCCCACCACATGGTGGTTTGGCATTTGGTTTGGATCGTTTGGTAATGCTAATGACTGGATCTAGCTCTATCCGCGAGGTTATTGCCTTTCCTAAAACTCAAAGCGCAGCATGTGTAATGACTCAGGCCCCAGGTGTTGTTGCAACTAAGCAGCTACGTGAGTTAAACATTAAGTTACGTGAAAAAATAACTGCTGAATAACGATCTTTTAATTGGTGTTAGTTAACATTGGTTGGCGCAGGTAAAGTAAAAAGGCTCACCATTAAGTTGTTGGGCCTTTTTTGGCTAGTTTATATATAGATATAAAAACTACTGTGATTTTGTACAGTATTTGCTAGTATTGGTGTGTTAATTAACTCTTAAGTAATTATTACTATATGGCACTAATTTTAGGCATCGATCCAGGGTCTCGTAAAACAGGTTACGGCATAATTAATGCTGTAGGAGCCACACGTACCTACGTTGCCAGTGGCCATATAAATATATCTGGCGATGAATTAGCAGGTCGATTAGGGCAAATTTATAAAGGTGTAGATGAAATAATCGAAACCTATATGCCTCAAGAGTTTGCTATAGAAAAAGTATTTATGGCTCGCAATGCAGACTCTGCTCTTAAACTTGGCCAAGCTCGAGGTGTGGCTATGGTGGTTGCTGTCAATCACGGATTACCGGTGTCTGAATACTCGGCACGTCAAGTTAAGCAAGCCGTAGTAGGTAATGGCGCAGCTGTAAAAAGCCAAGTGCAAGAAATGGTGGCTCGTTTGCTGAGGCTGCCCGGCTTGCCTCAAGAAGATGCTGCAGACGCGTTGGCTATTGCCATTTGCCACGCAAATACTCATGCAAGTCTGGTTCGTTTGGCGACCAGTAGAAGCCCTGCAAGCGCTAGAAAGCAAGCCTTACTCAATGAGCTTAAGGGCAGCCGACGCGGACGCATTAGGTAAAGTAACTACATTTATTAGGCGTTTTATATGATTGCACGTATTAGTGGTACTTTAATAAATAAACAGCCAGCCCAAGTAGTAGTTGATGTGCAGGGTGTGGCTTATGAAATTGAAATATCTTTTAATAGTTATTGCCAATTACCAGAAGAAGGTCAAGTTGCTATATTACATACCCACTTTGTTGTGCGTGAAGACGCCCAGCTGCTTTTTGGCTTCTGTGGATTAGAAGAAAGGAGTTTGTTTCGAGTATTGATTAAAGTGAATGGTGTGGGTCCAAAGTTGGCTTTAGCCATTTTATCGGGTATGGATGCACATTCCTTTTGTGATTGCGTCAACCGTCAGGATTCAGCTACCTTGGTTAAAATTCCTGGTGTAGGTAAGAAGACAGCGGAGAGATTAGTTTTAGAGCTTGGTGATAAGCTATCATCGTTCCAAACAAGTGATAATATAGCCGGCCAAGTAGATGCTGTTAAACCAACGTTATTTGCAGTCAGTGCTCAGTCAGAAGCTGAAAGTGCATTGTTATCCTTAGGCTATAAGCCTATGCAAGCCACTAAGGCGGTATCTGCAGCGTTAAAGTCTGCTCCTAATGGAAGTTGTCAAGATCTTATCCGTTTATCGTTAAAAGGTATGATATAGCTTGATGAAACTATGGCTAAGAGAACTTAATTGATGTTACAAAAGATGGACATAGCATGATAGAAGCAGATCGTTTTGGCTCTCTAGTAGAACCAGAGACTCAAGTAGGTGAGGACCATTTAGAGCGAGCGCTGAGACCAAAGCTGCTTAAGGAATATATTGGTCAACCTGTGGTGCAGGAGCAAATGGAGATTTATATTGCTGCTGCAAAAGGGCGTGCCGAAGCATTAGATCATACGTTAATTTATGGTCCTCCTGGGCTTGGAAAAACTACACTTGCCCACATCATTGCAAATGAAATGGGTGGGGATTTAAAAACAACATCTGGGCCTGTGCTGGAAAAAGCAGGTGATTTAGCTGCAATGCTCACCAACTTAGAAGCTGGTGACGTGTTGTTTATTGATGAAATTCACAGATTAAACCCAGTGATAGAGGAAATCCTTTATCCAGCAATGGAAGACTACCAGTTGGATATCATGATAGGGGAGGGACCTGCAGCAAGATCAATAAAGTTAGATTTACCTCCTTTTACTTTGGTTGGTGCGACAACAAGAGCGGGTTCTCTAACTTCCCCTTTACGTGATCGGTTTGGTATTACCCAACGTTTAGAGTACTATTCCGTAAAAGATTTAACCACGATAGTAACTCGTTCTGCTCACTTGTCTGAAGTTAAAATAGAAGTCGATGGTGCTGTCGAGGTGGCTCGGAGATCTCGAGGCACACCACGTATAGCTAATCGTCTTTTGCGCAGAGCCAGAGATTATGCTGAAGTAAAATTTGATGGAATGATTACTGATCATGTGGCCGATAAAGCGCTAGATATGCTTAATGTTGACCATCTTGGTTTTGACCACATGGATAGATGTTTAATGCTGGCGATCATAGAGAAATTTTCAGGTGGTCCAGTGGGTATAGATAACTTAGCAGCCGCCCTCAGTGAACAAAGGGAAACCATAGAAGATGTGCTCGAACCCTATTTAATTCAACAAGGTTTTATTATGCGCACCCCCAGAGGGAGGGTAGTAACAGACCGAGCCTACGATCACTTTGGGTTTGTTTCACCCAAAAAAAGTATTCACACTAAGTGAATACAAGTGTGTGAGGAACTTTTTAACAACGCACAGTTCAAAGCATCAGTTATTCAGTTAACTTAGTGTTTATAATGGTATATTAGTTAGTTAAACACTAGTAATGCAGTAGCATTGGGAAGGATTTCATACTACTTTTTACAATAGTATTATATTTAACATATAAAATATGTAGAGCCTGAAGGGGATTCGTCTGTGGACAATAAAATGTCAGTATTGAGTTTGATTCTAAACGCTAGTTTTTTGGTGCAAGTAGTCATGCTCTTGTTATTGATTGCTTCGGCGATGTCCTGGGTGATGATCTTTCAGCGCCGCAGAGCTTTAAGTTTTGCTCGAAATAATTTGAAAGTATTTGAAGAGCAATTTTGGTCTGGTATTGATCTAAGCCAATTATTCCGTCAGTTAAGTGTTGAACCTAATTCTGATAATGGTGCAGAAAACATATTTCGTGCTGGTATTAAAGAGTTCACCCGATTAAGGCAACAAACTGATGCCGATGGTGATGCAGTTATGGAAGGTGTGCAGCGCGCCATGAGAGTTGCTATTTCTAAGGAAGAAGAAAAGCTTGAAGCTCATTTGTCATTTTTGGCAAGTGTAGGCTCTGTCAGCCCTTATGTAGGTTTGTTTGGAACAGTGTGGGGTATTATGAACTCTTTTCGAGGGCTCGCTAATGCTCACCAAGCAACTTTAGCTACTGTAGCACCAGGTATATCAGAAGCCTTAATTGCTACAGCGATGGGTTTGTTTGCTGCAATACCAGCAGTTATTGCATATAACAGATTTTCTCATACCGTCGATTCTATTTTGTCTAGTTACGAAACTTTTGCAGAAGAGTTTTCGAGTATTTTACATCGTAAAGCCCACGCATCTGAGCTATAGGTTGCCCTATGAGTACTATAAGACGACCCAGAACGAAACGCCATAAGCCCAATGCTGAAATAAACGTCGTACCATATATCGATGTGATGATGGTGTTATTGGTTATATTTATGGTAACTGCCCCTCTGTTAACTCAAGGAGTGACAGTGGACTTGCCTCAAGCCAAGTCTGATCCGGTAGCCAGTGACGAGCTCTCTCAACCTTTGGTTATTTCTATTACCAAATCTGGTGATTATTATTTAGAGCTGGGAGAAAATAACAAACAGCCTATAACTTTAGAGCGTATAGGCATTCAGGTTGGAAAAATTTTGCAACGTGCTCCTGATACTCAAGTACTACTGCGTGGTGATAAAGCAATTGAGTATGGTCTGATAGTTAAAATCATGACTGTTTTGCAGCAGGCTGGAGCTCAAAGTGTTGGATTGGTGTCGGAAAGTCCGTGAAGCTAGATCATAGTTATATATTACCCAGTATTTTTGCATTTATCGTTCACGTAGTTGTGGCTTTAATTGTTACTTCAGAGTGGCAGGCTAGTAGCCAGATCACTCCACCAGTGCAAATAAAGCAAAGGGTCCAGGCTACTTTAATTGATATAGATTCCCTATTGGCCCAACAAAAACAGGTTGATAAGGCAGCTGACAAAAAGATAGCCGACAAGAAAGCAGCGGATAAAAAAGTAGCGGATAAAAAAGCAGCGGACAAGAAAGCAGCGGACAAGAAAGCAGCAGACAAGAAAGCAGCAGCTAAGAAAGCAGCAGCTAAGAAAGCAGCAGATAAGAAAGCAGCAGCTAAGAAAGCAGCAGCTAAGAAAGCAGCAGATAAGAAAGCAGCAGATAAGAAAGCAGCAGATAAGAAAGTAGCAGATAAAAAAGCAACAGATAAAAAAGCAACAGATAAAAAAGCTGCTGATAAGAAAGCCGCTGTAAAAAAAGCAGCAGATAAGAAAACAGCAGATAAGAAAACAGCAGGTAAGAAAGCTGCTGATAAAAAAGCAGCAGACAAGAAAACAGCAGATAAAAAAGCAGCAGATAAAAAAGCAGCAGATAAAAAAGTAGCAGATAAAAAAGTAGCAGATAAAAAAGTAGCAGATAAAAAAGTAGCAGATAAAAAAGCAGCAGAAAAAAAAGCAGCAGATAAGAAAGCAGCAGACAAGAGAGCAGCAGACAAGAAAGCTGCTCAACAGCTAGAAGAGGTTCAGCAAGCTCTGGATAGCTTGTTAGACGACGAAGAGGCCCAATCGCAGGCACTAGAGCAACAAGTGAGTAATGGTCAAGCGGTATCTTCTGCAGTGGATTATATAAGAGATGAAATATCGTTAAAGTGGGTTAGGCCTGCAAATGCGCTCACTGGAATGATAGTAGAACTTGAAATTCATCTCGTTCCTACTGGTGAAGTGGTTGATATTCAAATCAGTTACCGTGATATAAGTGCTACTGATGCGTTTGTCTCATCAGTAGTGAAAGCTGTAAAAAAAGTAGGGCGTTTTGATAAGTTAAGCCGGTTAGACTCTGTATTGTTTGACGCTAATTTTCGTAAATTCACCCTTAAGTTTAAACCAGAGGATTTGAGATTGTGATGAGAATAAAAAAGGTAGTTCGATTAGCTCAACAGAAGCCAAAGGTAATGTTGTTTTCTGTATTCTCTTCTATGATTTTTACCTTGTTGGTTTCCTTTTCCGCTTGGTCTTCAGATCTGGTGATTGAAATAACCCAGGGGGTAGATAATCCTGTACCTATAGCTGTTGTTCCTTTTCACTGGTCTGGTAACAACGCTCTTAATGAAGATGTTGCCCAAGTTATTGATGCTGATTTGGAACGCAGTGGTCAGTTTAAATCTTTAAAGCGCTCGTTGATGCTCAGTTTTCCTCATCAAAAAGAAGACGTTTATTTTCGGGACTGGAGTTACTTAGCAACTGAATACCTTGTTATTGGTCAAGTTTTGGCTACATCTGCCGATAGCTATCAGGTTAATTACCAATTATTTGACGTGCAGCGCCAAGAAGTTATTTCAGTTGGTGGTTTTACTGGTGGAAAAAATGACTTGCGTGCTTTAGCTCACTCTACAAGTGATGCTGTATATGAAGCTTTAACCGGCCTTAAAGGCGCGTTTAGAACGCGTATAGCATACGTTGCAGCAGATAAAAAAGTTAACCCTAGCTACTATAAGTTATTTGTAGCTGATGCTGATGGACACAATGCAAAAGAAATTCTTAAATCTAATCAGCCAATTATGTCTCCTTCTTGGTCGCGTGATGCGAGTAAATTAGCTTATGTTTCATTTGAAACAAATCGTCCTGCTATTTATGTTCAAGACATTACTACTGGACAAAGAGAGCGTATCCAGTCTTTTAAGGGAATTAACGGAGCTCCTTCGTGGTCACCCGATGGCGAAAAGTTGGCCATCGTGCTTTCTAAAGATGGCAATGCAGAAATATATGTTTTAGATTTAGCAAGCAACAAACTCACAAGAGTCACACGCCATTACGGTATTGATACAGAGCCTTCTTGGAGTGTAGATGGAAAACACATTTTATTTACATCTGATCGCGGTGGCAAGCCACAAATATATCAAGTTACATTAGAATCTGGTTGGGTAGAGAGGCTAACTTTTGAGGGTGATTATAACGCTCGTGGCAGCTTAACTTATGATGGCAGGTTTTTAGTACTTGTAAGTCGCCACGATTCGCAGTTTAATATAGCAGTACAAGATTTACAGCGAGGCACTATGTCTTTGTTAACCCAAACTAGTTTAGATGAGTCGCCAACTGTTGCGCCAAATGGCAGTATGGTTATGTATTCAACGCAAGACGGTGGACGGGATATTCTTGCAGCGGTTTCTATTGATGGTAAAGTGAAATTTAAAATCCCAGCAAATGAAGGTGTCGTTAGAGAGCCTGCTTGGTCTCCCTATCTGGATTAACTATCTACACGCTACCAAGCCTAGTTGTACGCAGGTTAATCATGTTAGAATTGCCGTACAAATTTTTTGATCGATAAATGAAATTATTGAGGAGTAAATCCATGCAAATGGGTAATTTAAGTAAAGTCATCGCTTCCAGTGTTTTGGTAGCTTTTTTAGGCGCTTGCAGTACCACTGGTGAAACTACCGATACAACAGCTAGCACACAAGCTGCACTTGTAGCTGCAGAAGCTCAAGCATTAGCAGAAGCAGAAGCCCAAGCCCAAGCCCAAGCCCAAGCATTAGCCGAAGCCCAAACGTTAGCAGAGGCTACGGTTCAAGCCGAAGCTAATGCGGCAGAAGCAGCACTGCAGGCAGAAAATGATGCCACTGCTAAGGCAGCAGCTATGGCACAGCAAGAAGACGAAAAAAATGCACAAGCTCTTGCGCACATCATTTATTTTGACTTTGATCAGTCAACAATTAAAGCGGAATTTCGTGCTGCACTTAATGGCCATGCTGCATATTTAAGCCAAAATCCTTCTGCAAATATTGTCCTTGAAGGCCATGCAGACGAACGCGGAACCCGTGAATATAATATTGCTTTAGGTGAGCGACGAGGTAATGCTGTAAGTCGCTACTTAGTGGTTCAAGGTGTTTCAGTAGATGCCATCGAGGTGGTTAGTTTCGGCGAAGAGCGCCCAGTTAACGCTGGACATGATAGTGCTTCTTGGGCTGAAAACCGACGTGTAGAAATTCGTTATATTAATTACTAAATACTTTAATTACTAAGGCTATGGCGTTAGTGAATTAGATTTTTATACGGCCTAAACACCACCCTTATGCTTTGCATAACGGTGGTTTTTGTTTTTTAAACTTGGTGTCTTTTTCGGGTCTATTTTTATGTCTCAAACTCATAATTTCATTTTCCTATCGCTATTAATAATAGCTTTTGCTGCCCCCGTTAATGCTAATAATTCTGTACCAGTCACTGATTTAGCAAATGACATAGGGGTTAGCTCTAGTGCGATTACTAAACCTCTACAACCAAAGTTAATAGAACTAGCTCCACAAGTATCGAAAACAGCTACAGCAAAGGGTAATACAAGTGCCATTGCTAATACTCAAATGTTCGACCTTGTTGAAATTTTAAAAATTGAATTACAACAATTACGAGGACAAGTGGAGCAGCTTACTTATAGCTTAGAGCGACTCAAATTAGATCAAAAAGAACGGTACCTTGACCTAGACCGCAGAGTTATGAGTTTATCAGCTGCGTCCGTTGTGACTAATAGCACTCAACTAGCATCAACGCTGAGCCAGGCAGGCAATGATGATAACGTCACCCCTGCAGCGTCCTTTGAGGTTGCTTTTGAGCCTCCTGTAATCACTGCGCAAGCATATGATCCCGAAGCTGAAAAGGCTGATTATAAGGCCGCTTTTACTCTGATCAGAGAACGTCAATATGATGCGTCTACTGAGGCTTTACTTGCATTTATAGAAAATTATCCACAAGGTGCATTGCTTGGTAATGCTTATTACTGGTTAGGAGAGGTATACATGGTTCAAGGTGATGCGTCATTAGCTGCGATATCTTTTGAATATGTCATCAGTGACTTTCCAGAGCATAGGAAAGTCCCAGATGCTTTATATAAAGCAGGGGTGGCGTATCAAAATTTAGGTGACATGGCTAAAGCCAATGAATTGTTAAATCGGGTTTTGCTAGAGTACACTGATTCTTCTGCAGCTCGTTTAGCCCAAGAGAGAGTCAACTAGAATGTCGAACAAATCTTCCTTGTTGATGAGCCACACAGAGATTTCTGCAAGAGTATTAGTACAGGAACACCTTGCCCATGAACATTTACGAACGATGCCTGTTGTTCAAGATATAGAAGCACAAAAAGATCGGATTAAAAAATTACTTATAAAAAATGATGCAAGCTTAGTAGCACATTATTATACTGACGCGTTAGTGCAGGAACTGGCAGAAGAAACGGGGGGTTGTGTATCTGATTCCCTAGAAATGGCACGTTTTGGTAGCCATTGTTCCGCGTCAACGTTAGTGGTTGCTGGGGTTCATTTTATGGGTGAAACGGCAAAAATTCTTAGCCCCCAAAAAAGAGTCTTAGTGCCTACTTTGGAAGCCACATGTTCTCTTGATATTGGCTGTCCTGCCGATGAATTTACAGCTTTTTGTGATGCGCATCCGGATCACACTGTAGTGGTTTATGCCAATACATCAGCTGCTGTTAAGGCTCGTGCAGACTGGGTAGTTACTTCAGGCATTGCAGTGAAACTAATGGAATATTTGGCCACAGAAGGTAAACCTATAATCTGGGGGCCAGATCAACATTTAGGTCGATATATTGCTAATAAGACAGGCACTGAAATGTTACTTTGGCAAGGCTCGTGTATCGTTCATGACGAATTTAAAGTAATAGGGGTGAAAAATCTAAAACAGGTTTACCCCAATGCTGCTGTATTGGTTCATCCTGAGTCGTCTTTTGCTATGGCAGAAATTGCAGATTTTGTAGGTTCGACCACGCAATTGATTAAAGCTGCACAAGAACTTCCTAATAAAGAGTTTATTGTAGCAACCGATCGTGGTATTTTTTATAAAATGCAACAAGCTGCTCCAGATAAACTCCTCATGGAAGCCCCCACAGCAGGTAATAGTGCCACGTGCCGTAGCTGCGCACATTGTCCTTGGATGGCGATGAATGATTTAGACAAAATAGAACAAGTGTTATTATTTGGGCATAATGAAATTGTAATTGATTCAATGCTACAACAGCGGGCTTTAAAACCTTTAAAGCGACTAATGGATTTTGCAGCCGTTAATTAAAATAGTCTAAGCGATAATAGGCCAGAACGATATTTGGCCTATTAATAGGTGCTACGGGAAACTCTTATGAGCAGTGATATTACAGTTGGTGTACGACGATGGCATCAGCTGCTAGATACACAAGGTCTACAATGCCCTCTACCTCTTTTAAAGGCTAAACGAGCGTTAAGCCAATTAGAAGTAGGCCAAACACTTAAAGTGCTAGCTACAGACGCTGGATCCCAAAGAGATTTTTCAGCTTGGACTCGGTTAGCAGGTCATAACTTACATCAAAATCAATGTGTTGACGGCGTTTATCACTACCTCATTGAAAAAACAATTTAGGATGTTACATGTTTAAAGTATTTAGGGCTTGGTTGGATCATTTTTTTGCTGATGAGCAGGCATTATTGTTAGTGGTACTGTTAGCTGTAGGCTTGTCTGCGATATTGATTTTTGGGGCTACTTTAACACCAGTTTTTGCTAGCATAATCTTAGCTTACTTAATTTTTGGTTTGGTGCAGTGGCTAGAACGTTTTGGGGTTAACCATTTACCTGCTGTTTGGGGTATATATAGCTTATTTATAGCATTGCTTGTGGCATTCATTTTTGTTTTGCTGCCCTTACTTTGGAATCAAGCCTCCGACTTCCTAAGTGATTTGCCACTAATGCTTGAAAAGCTAAGGGACCTACTGATGCTTGTGCCAGAGAAATATCCTCAACTAGTCAGTGCAGTGCAAGTTAAGCAAATGTCTGATGCTGCTATGGCTGAGTTTGGTAACGCTGGACAATTGTTAGTTTCTTTTTCATTAGCCTCAATTGGACAATCGCTCACCTGGTTAGTCTACTTGGTATTGGTACCTATTTTGGTGTTTTTCTTTCTTAAAGACGCCCATATGATGGTGTCTTGGTTCACTTCGTTTTTACCTATAAAACGTAATGTGTTGAGCCATGTTTGGCTTGAGATGGACCAACAAATTGGCAATTATGTTCGAGGTAAAGTGCTTGAAATTTTGATTGTAGGTATTGTGTCTTACATTGTATTTTTATGGCTAGGGTTGGATTATGCAGCACTATTAGCTATGGTTGTTGGCTTATCAGTGCTTATCCCGTATATAGGTGCCACGATTGTGACTATTCCAGTTGCCCTGATTGCTTATGTGCAATGGGGCGTTTCATCAGAATTTTATTCCTTAATGATCGCTTATGGCATTATCCAAGCACTTGATGGGAATGTGCTTGTACCACTACTTTTCTCAGAAGCGGTAAACTTGCACCCCGTTGCTATAATCGTAGCTGTTTTATTCTTTGGTAGTTTGTGGGGGCTTTGGGGTGTGTTTTTTGCCATTCCTTTGGCCACATTAATTAAAGCTGTTATGAACGCCTGGCCTAAGACGTTGCTAGTTGATTAAGGCAGTCTAAAACCAATTGAGCGTGTTGAGGCACTTTTACCGAGCGCCACTCTTGTATCAAGATGCCATCAGGGCTTATGAGAAAGGTACTGCGATCAATGCCCATGTATTCTTTGCCATAAAGCTTTTTCAATTTAATGACATCAAATATGGCGCATAAAGCTTCACTTTCATCGCTAATTAATTCAAAGTTGTACGTATGTTTGGCTTTAAATTTTTCATGCTTTTTAATAGAATCTCTAGAGATTCCATACACTTTACAGTTAAGTGTTTCAAACTCGCTCAGTAAGTTGTTGAAGTCATGACCTTCCGTAGTACACCCTGGAGTATCATCTTTTGGGTAAAAATAAAGTACTACAAATTGGCCTTTATGTTCATCTAAGTTGAATTCACTCTGGCTTGTCGCTGGGGCTTTTATTTGTGGAACAGGTTGTCCAATACTAATGCTCATATGGGTAGTCTCAATTAAAAGTGTTATGATGTGATTTTTGTACCATCTTAAACAACTGGATGACATTTTGAAACAACAAGGTTTTGGATCTACGCGAACTCTTTCGCTATTTTTAGCATCAATGATACTAGTGGGCTGCTCTGGCAAGCCTATTGTCAATAGTGGTGACGATAGTGTATTTAGAAATAAAAGTCTAGATTATGCAAAGTCTAAAGTGATTGATAGGATTCAGGTGCCACAAAATTTAAGTGGTGCTCAAATACAAAGCGATCTACTCACTATCCCTGCTTCACAGGCCCTTGCACAATCAAATGGTATCAAAGCGGCTCCACGGCCTGATTTTGTTTTTGCTCAAGCTGGTAATGAATCGGCACATTTAACAGGAAGTTCTAACCTTAAGCAGATTAGCGTAGCGGGCAGCCTATCTAAGGTACAAGGGCAGGTCGCTCAGTTTTGGTCAAATCAAGCTGTTGCTATAGAGGCAGTATCCAATGTAAAAACTGTTGAAACGCAATGGTTTTCTTTGTCTGACAATCTTAATTCTGATAATTTCATCAGTCGCTGGATTAGAAGCTTAACCAAAGCTGATGATGACACAGCATATGGGCGAGTGAAAATTGAGTTAAAAGAAATACCAAATAATCGGGTCCAATTGTCTTTATACTTTTTACAATTTACTCAATTGGAAATCACACAAAATAAAGTGATCGATTGGCAAGGCTCTGGTCGTACGCTAGCGAATGAGTCTGAAATCACATTTGAATTATTGCGCTACCTAAGTCACACATCTAAAGTGGCGCAAATAATGGATGAAAAATCCCAAAAGTACCAGATTCCCTTACTTGGGAAAGATCAATTTGATCAACCTTTAGTTCAATTGAATATGTCTTACAAAGACGCTTTTCCCAAGGTTCTTAACGCTATGTCTGCATTTGACGTAGGTAGTTATGATGAAGAGTTAAAAACTATATATTTCACCCACACTAGTCATGTGCGTTCAGTTGAAAAAACTGGGTCTAAATCTAGTGGAATGCTAGGCTGGTTCAAAGACTTACATAGTGGCAATGGTAATGCAGATAAATCACGTGGAATAAAACTAGACACATCATTGCTAGGTGGCGACGCAATTGAAGAGCCTATTAAAGACCTGACCATCTATTCTGCTAATTCGCAGCTAGCTACTACAACAAGTTTAGCTGATAAAAAGGGTTTTAAAGTTTGGATGGGTGGAAAAGTGGTCTACGTATTCGAAGATGAAGACCAGGGTAATGTGAGTGAGACGGGAGAATATACCTATGTTGGCCAGTTCCAATTGAGTCTTCAAACCACGTTGACTAGCGTTTATTTGCAAGTGCTAGATAATCAAGGACAACCTGCTGCTAAAGTGTATGCACAAGAAATTCTTTCAAAATTACAGTCAGAGATTAATAAGTAATTTTTTATAGGAACATTAAAGCATGGATGCAGTTATATTAGATGCAGCAACGTTAGGCCTTGAAGATTTAGATATTAACCCTCTAAGAGCTACTGTTGATAATTTGTACTGTTACCAGCAGACTCAGCCCATCGATACGCTTAGGCGCCTTGCAGGTGCGCAAATAGTCTTAGTTAATAAGGTTGTATTAGATGCTAGCATGCTTTGTCAATTACCCCTTCTCAAACACATTATTGTACTTGCTACAGGGGTTGATAACGTTGACCTAAACGCAGCCAAAAAGTTGGGTATTAGTGTGCAAAACTGTCGTGCCTATGGAGTAGATTCAGTGGCGCAGCATTGTTTAATGTTGATGCTTACTTTGAGCACTCGAATGCTCAGCTATCGCCGCGCAATCAAGCATGGTGACTGGAGCAAAAGTGCGCAGTTTTGCATGTTAGATTATCCTGTTGAAAGTTTGTCTGGCAAAACCCTAGGTATTGTAGGATATGGCGATCTGGGTAAGGGTGTTGCTGATTTAGCTTTGGCATTTGGTATGAAGATATTGATTGCCCAAAGAGCAGGTAATAACTTGGAGCCTGAGTTAGGTCGTATACCTTTAGACAAGATGTTGCCACAAGTAGATATTTTATCTTTGCATTGTCCTCTCACTCAAGATACAACTGATTTAATTGGTTGGTCTCAGTTGTGCGCTTTACCTAATTCGGCTTTTCTTATCAACTGCGCACGAGGTGGTGTGGTCAATGAATTAGCTTTGCTTAAAGCTTTAGATGAAGGCCAGATAGCAGGAGCAGGTATTGATGTTTTGACCCAAGAACCACCGCCCAAAAACCATCCTTTGTTGACCGTACAAAGAGAAAATTTAATCATTACTCCCCACACCGCTTGGGCAAGTAGAAAAGCTCGACAAGCTATTTTATCTCAAGCTCAAGAAAACATAATGAGCATGAAGCCTGGTCAAGATTTGATTCGTCAACTCTAAGTGTTTGATTTTAAAAAGTGTCAATAGTTGACGGTTAAAAAAACGTCTTTTTTTGCTTATGTTCTTGTTATTTTTTCTTGACATCTATAACTCATTGAATTTTATAGTGCCTGTTGTGGACATTTTTTAAAGCACACTCCAGAGATAAATTAATTCCTTATAATATCTGATATTTACTGATTGACATCTATAACCTATTGATTTATATCACTAAAAATAAACTTGGTTGTTTTTTGACCAGTTTGTTGACAGTGCCTGTATAGGGGGCTTTGGGGCTTTTTTCCAATATTTGTTAACAGTGTTATCCACAGGTTGTGTGCATAAAATTAGTAAGTGCTTAAACTCAATGGTTTGTTGCTGAAGTTGACGTTAGTAAACTTTAATAATGGCTTCTTTGAGTGTTTTTTTTATCTTTTTTGTTGATATAATTATCATAATTACGAGGACCTTTTAATCATAATTTAAGGAAGAAAATGAAATTTTTTAGACTAATACTGATATTCATTACCATGGTATCTACGAATATTTTTGCTAATCTGCTAACCATTGATCAAGTTAAGTTTTCTAATGCGTGGGTTAAGATGCCCATGCCTGGAATGCATATGACTGCCGGATTTGTAGACATAGAAAACCTCTCTGACAAGGACATACGGTTAGTTGCTGTGAGGACTCCTGTTAGCAAGGTAGCAGAACTGCATACAATGGTTATGGTTGATAAGGTGATGCAAATGCGTCAGATTATTGGGGGATGGGTCATCGCTTCAGGTGATACATTGACATTAGCACCTGGTGGAAATCATGCAATGTTGATGGGTCTTGATCCTAATTTGAAAAATCAAACAGATGTGGTTTTAGAGTTTAATATTGAAGGCATGGGGTGGATTTTAGTCCCTGCAATGGTACAGGAGCCAAAATTCTAGCACCTAAGGCCTAGTGTGAAAACGAGCGAAAACCAAGCTCTGTCACTATGCCGTTAAGGGGCTGGTCATATGGCCCCTTAATTACTTGATCCATTTCTTGTGCAGCATATGCAATACCATACACTGATACATGTTTTGTTTTTCTAAGCAGCTCTAATGTGCGATCATAAAAACCACCACCATATCCCAGCCTAAATCCTCTACTATCAAAAGCTAATAAAGGTGCCAGAATAATATCTGGTTCTAATATTTGTTTATCTTCTGTCGGCTCACGTGTACCAAAACCTGCATCTTTTAATGTATCACCTGGCTGCCACATTCGGAAAATAAGTGGTTTCTGAGCACCTAACATTACAGGCAGTACCATTGTATGGCCCAAAGCATTAAAGGTGTTCAACAACGGCATGGGATCAAGTTCATCACCTAATGGCCAGTAGACAGCTATTACTTGGTGATTGTGAATAATATTTGAGTCTAACAATCGATTACAAACTTGTGTGCCCATATGTGGGTTTAAGTCAAAAGCGCATGCTCTTTGAAGCTTGGCTTGAACGCGTAGTAACTGCTTTTGTTCATCTATAGATGACATTGTTGATACTCATAGTAGGGTAATTGTAGCCCGTTTTATTTATATGCTAGTACACACTAGATTTATCTTAAAGCATAGTTATTTTTCATTAATTGGGTGGTAAGATTATGTTTATATAACCAGTTAGGACGATTAGGGTATTTTATGGAGATTGAAGAGCTACTCAATATGAACCAAGCTTGGGCTAAAAAAGTAGCTCAAGAGCAGCCAGAGTTGTTTACCACACTGGCTCAACAGCAAGCACCAAAATACTTGTGGATTGGTTGTTCTGATAGTCGTGTGCCAGCTAACGAAATAGTAGGCATGTTACCTGGGGAGTTGTTTGTGCATCGAAACGTAGCTAATTTAGTTAAGCACGTTGATTTTAACTGCCAATCAGTCATCCAATATGCAGTTGATGTGTTGAAGGTTGAGCATATCATTGTGTGTGGCCATTACGGGTGTGGTGGCATTAAAGTCGCTTTAGAAAATACCAACGCAGGAATAAGCGACTATTGGCTGCGCTCCATTAAGGACATATTCATACGTCACCGCGAAGAACTTCAGAACTTAAATGATGAAGCTGCTTGTTTGGATCGTATGTGTGAAATTAACGTAGTGGAACAAGTGGCTAATCTAGCGCATAGTAAGATTGTACAAACCGCTTGGCAAAATAATCAAACCTTAGAAATACATGGTTGGATCTATGGCATTAATAATGGCGTAATAAAAGACTTAAACGTGAGTCATAAAGGCTCAAGCAATGTTGATAACATCTATCAAGTAGAGACTAGCTGAATAGAGTTTCTGTAAGCTCCTATAATGCGCTGTGTTGGTCTTAGTTGGTTTATTGTTGGCCAAGTATCAAATCAGCAGCTTTGGCTGCTACCATCATAGTGGCGGCATTGGTATTGCCAGAGGTGATGTTGGGAAACACTGAGGCATCGGCAATACGAAGGCCATTAATGCCGTGTACTTTTAAGTGTTGATTTACAACCGTTTTTTGGACATCTTCTCCCATAGCGCAAGTGCCACACAAATGGTAAATAGAGCTACCATCAGTGCGAAAATACTCCAACATTTCAGCTATTGTTTGTGTTTGTTGATCTGGCTTTTCTTGTTTTATGGTAACGGCTTTAAGCGAATTAGTCTGGCTAAGATTGCTGACTAATTTATATGCCTGGATTGCTTCTTGCTGATCCTTTTGGGTAGTTAAATAATTAAACTGCACCAATGGCGCATGGATAGGGTTTTTACTTGCAATGTTGATACTGCCTCGGCTAGTAGGTCTGCATGAGTTAACACAGATGAGATATCCAGAATAAGGTAATGGCTTAAGCTTTGCGTTTGGGTTTTGAGGAATTTCGTAAGACAAGGGATTAAAATAAACTTGTAAATTCGCCTGTGTTTCAGCTTTACTTCCGCGAAAGAATCCACCCGCTTGGTTGACTGCCATAGACAAAGGCCCGCTGCGCTTAAAAGCGTATTTTAATCCCGCTTTAATTTTTCCTAACGTGGTGCCAAAGTCATCATTTAAAGTAGGCACTTTACTGCGAAAGTAAAAGCTTGCGCAAAAATGATCTTGCAGGTTTTGGCCCACAGCAATGAGAGAGCGCTTCACTGCAATATTATGTTTGCCCAAAAGCATAGGGTCGCCAATGCCCGAAAGTTGCAAAATTTTTGGATTAGCCACTGCCCCAGCACATAAGATAACTTCTTTACGGGCATTAATGCGTTGCAAGTTGTTCTTATAATTCACCTCTAAGCCTAAGACTTGCTGCTCTTCAATGCATAATTTTTGTACGTGGGCGTTAGTCCACAAAATTAAGTTAGAGCGCTTTAAAGCGGGTTTTAAATAAGCGGTATAGCTGGAATCACGGCGGCCATTGCGAATGTTGGCCTCATAGATACCTGCACCCTCAAACTGTGCACCATTAAAGTCTGAGCTTTGTGGTAACCCTAGCTCCTTTGTGGCCTGTAAATACGGCTGACATATTGGATGGGCTCCCTCGTGCATTTGGGTTATGCCTATAGGGCCGTGTGCGCCATGATATTTATTTTGCCCTAAAGGATGTTGCTCTAGTTGTTTGAAGTAAGGTAATACATGCTCGTAACTCCAGTTTGGGTTTCCTGCAGCTGCCCAGTCATCAAAGTCTTGAGCTTGGCCTCGAACATAGATCATGGCATTGATCGAACCAGACCCCCCTAGACACTTTCCTCTAGGCACATAAATACTGCGATTATTTAAATTTGGCTCAGCTTGGCTGTAGTGCATATAATTATAACGTGGGTGATAATAGGTGCTACTAAACCCAGCAGGTACACTAATCCAAGGGTTAAGGAGCGTCCCACCGGCTTCTAATAACAACACAGTGTACCGACCACACTGTGTAAGCTTGTTAGCTAACACACAGCCCGCCGAGCCTGCCCCTACAATAATGTAATCCACTTCCATAATTATCTACCCTATTGCACGCCAAGCTTTAAATCCCAGCAACTAAGTCTATGTTTAATTATTTGCGTGTTCATTGTAGACTTTGCTATCCATTGATAAGTGTAAAGCTTTGCCTTTGTATGGCGAATTGGCTTTCACTACATCCATGTTTAACTCTATGCCCAAACCTGGTTTTGCATTAGGAATAATATATCCATCTTGCCAGTCAATCTTTTCTTTTACTACTTGTGCATGAAACCCGTCCCAAGTGCCTATGCTTTCCTGAATTAAAAAGTTGGGTGTGGCTGTGGCTAACTGAATACTAGCAGCTGCGCCAATGGGGCCATTATATAAATGGGGTGCTATTTGGCAATAATATACTTCGGCCAAAGCAGCAATCTTTTTAGCTTCTAAAATGCCACCCACGCGGCCTAGGTTCATTTGTAATATAGAAGCAGCATTGTGTTTCAAGACATCATGAAATTCATACTTGGTCGTTAAGCGTTCACCGGTAGCTATAGGAATGCTAGTTTTTGATGCTACTCTTGCCATTGCTTCAGGTTGGCCAGGGGGAACAGGTTCTTCAAACCACAATGGGTCAAAGGGTTCTATACGCTGAGCCAAACGAATAGCAGAAGCTGGGGTCATCTGCCCATGGGTTCCAAATAATAAATCACAATTACTGCCCACAGCATCACGAATCTTACGACAAAAAGTTCCACATTTATCTAAAGCTGTTAGTGATATTTGATGTCCAGAGTAGTCACTATAAGGGCCAGCAGGGTCAAATTTTAAAGCAGTAAAGCCTCGTTCCATATTCATCAAAGCACATTCTACTGCTAAATCTGGGCAATTATAATCATATTCACCTTTCTTGTTAGTAGGGTAGAGGTAGGTGTAGGAACGTAGCTTATCATGCACTTTTCCGCCTATTAGTTCATATACTGGCTTGCCTGCAGCTTTACCAATAATGTCCCAGCAAGCCATTTCTAAACCACTAAACGCCCCCATCATTGTCAGATCTGGGCGTTGGGTAAAACCACTGGAATAGCACTGGCGATAAAACCGTTCAATATGATGTGGATCGTGGCCTTTTAAGTAACGATCAAAGACGTCATATAAAGCCTTCACCATCACTTCTGGATGAAAAGTTGATGCATATACTTCCCCAACACCCTGCATGCCACAGTTTGTTTCTAAGTTGACAAAAATCCAATACATACCACCAACGTGCGGAGGGGGTACAGCCACAATATGGCTTTGCATGGCAACTATTTTCATAATATGTCTCGTTTGGGTATTTATATAAGCGTTAAGCAGAAATATAGCTTATTTGTGGAATGTTGCGCGAGTATTTTTCACATTGATTCTGATTAAACATTAAAAGATGCTATTTGAAAGTAACGTTAACCTTTAGATTCAGCTAAGCCCCATAACAATAAAACGTATGTAACATGTTTGGTTTACCATACACCATGGCAGCATAAGATATTTATTCACCTGATTTTTAAGTGAGTTGAACCAAGTTTTTCAACAATGTTTGGTTGGCTATAATCGTACTAAATTTGGCTCATGGTTGTAGCTCCAATGGTTTGATGGTTTTTCAGGTAAAAAGACCTAGTAAACCTAAGTAACTGCCTGCCTGTGTAAAAATTCAGGTTGATTCCAGCTCTCTTGTAGCATGATGTCCTCTAATGCTTCCACGGTATCCCAAAGGTCTACGTATCTTAAATAAAGTGGGGTGAAACCAAAACGCAGGGTCTTGGGGGCTCTAAAATCCCCTATAATATTACGTGCAATCAAAGCTTGCATTATAGCGTAGCCTTGGGTGTGAGCCAGTGATACGTGACTGCCTCGTTGTTCATCATCTGTGGGAGACTCAACTTCAAACTGAGGGCAGCGTTGTTGGATTAATTGTATGAACAAGTTTCCCATAAGCTGTGATTTGACTCTTACCAAATGCATATCAACACTTAACATCAGGTTTAGTGCAACTTCTAGAGCGGCATTAGCTAACACAGGAGGGGTGCCACACATTGCTTGTTGAATACCCGCGGCGCCTTGGTAATCATCTTCAAAATCAAAAGGTTTTTCGTGGCCTAGCCATCCAGTAAGTGGTTGCTCAAAAAGATCTTGATGTTGGGCTGCAACATACAAGAAGGCGGGCGAACCTGGGCCACCGTTAAGGTATTTATAAGTGCAACCAACAGCTAAGTCGACATTGATTTCATCCAAGTTGATTGGCATCGCACCTACTGAATGTGATAAGTCCCACATCACTAATGCGCCTTTTTTCTGTGTCATTTGAGTAACACTGGCCATGTCCCACATAGCGCCTGTTTTAAAGTGAACGTGAGTCAACAGCACTAGTGCAGTATCCTCATCGATAGCACTTAACACTTGCTCACGGGGTAGGGCAATAACTTCAACTTGGTTTCCCAGTAATTTGGCCAAGCCTTGCAGTAAATATAGGTCTGTAGCAAAGTTACCTATTTCAGTGATCAGTTTGCTCCGGCCTGGTCGCATTTTAACGGCTGCAGCGGCTAATTTAAAAATATTCACAGACGTGGTGTCACAGACTAGTACTTGAGCTTTTTTAGACCCTATAAGCTGCGCAACTTTATCCCCTAGCTTGGTTGGTTTTTCCATCCATTGGTGGGTATTCCAACTGCGAATTAAGCCTTCTCCCCATTGCTGGGTTATCACCTGACTAATGTGGCTTGCGGTCGCCTTAGGTAAAACACCAAGAGAATTTCCATCAAGGTAAATAAGACCTTTTTCTAGGCAGAACTTTTCTCTCATCGGTGCTAGTTCGTCATTGTTATCTAAAGCTTCAAAATATTGGCGATTTAATTTTGTCATTTAGGTGCTCGATGAAATGGGTTAGATTATTGGCGACTCATTTTTTATTTGGCCGCCATAAGTAATATAGGCCGCTTAAAGGTTTGTGCGTACTGACCAAAGCTCTGGAAAAAATTGCAAAGACAATGCTTTTTGGAGGTAGTCCACACCCGATGTACCGCCTGTGCCGTGTTTATGCCCCATAATACGTTCTACCGTTTTTACATGGTTAAAGCGCCACTGTTGAAAGTGATACTCTAAGTCGACTAGTTTTTCTGCCAGTTCATATAAATCCCAATAGGTGTCTGTGTCTTTGTAGATCACCTGCCATGCAGTTTCAACTTCTTTATTAGGAGTATAAGGCTGCTGCCAATCTCGTTGGGTTTGAGATGCTGGGATATCAAACCCGCGCTTCTTTAAAAGTTGTAAGCATAAATCATACAAGCTGGGCGAATGAAGTATTGTTGTTAAATGTTGGTAATTTTTCGGATGACTTTTATGAGCTTCAATGAGTGCAGCATTTTTATTACCCAATAAAAATTCAAGCTCTCGGTATTGAAAAGACTGAAATCCTGAACTTTGTCCTAGACTGTCTCTAAAGCTAGCATAATCTGCTGGGGTCATCGTCACTAACACTTCCCAAGCATTTACCATTTGTTGCTGTATGCGCGCGACACGAGTTAGCATTTTAAAAGCTGGGCGTAAGTTGTCTTGAGAGATTAACCTAGCTGCACCATGGGCTTCATGCAGGCAAAGCTTCATCCATAATTCTGAAGCTTGATGAATGATAATGAATAACATTTCATCATGGGCTTTGCTACGGGGGCTTTGCTGCTCTAGCAAACTCTCCAAACCAAGATATTGACCATAGCTGATATCCTGCTGCCAGTGAATGTTTTCATCGCGCACATCTATTGAGCTAGCTGAGTATGGGCATTGGTAGGTCATAATCATTCCTAGTGTTGATTTTTTACAGTGTAGGCTGTGTATTTGTTTAAGTAAATGTCATAATTTAATGTAAAAGTATGAATTAAATGCATGTAATGGGTAAGTAATGGCGATCAAGTTAAGTGTTAGGCACCTACAAATGATAAGGGCTTTAGAGATGTGTGGCAGTGTGTCCGCTGCTGCAGTGGCTTTGCAGGTGAGTCAGTCGGCGCTGAGCCATCGCATGCGCGAAGCAGAACGGCTATTAGGAACACCCTTGTATACACGAAAAAATAAGAAGCTTATAGCAACTCCTGCAGGTTCTAGAGTTCAATTTGCGGCTAGAAGAGTATTGACTGAGCTAGAACGAGCCGAACATGACGTAGCGAACATGAGTGGTGGTGTGACAACAACCGTGAGGTTGGGCTTAGAGACTTATGCTCCTCATCATTGGCTACCAGAGTTATTTAAGAAACTATCCATAAAATTTCCACACATCAGCCTGGAAATTGTGGCAGATGTAGGCCTTGATCCTGAGTCTGCATTACGTCAGAAAATTATAGATATTGGTGTGCTTTCTGGAAGGTCACCGGCAAAAGATTTTAACGCTATGTATTTGGGCGAAGACCCTTTGCTAGCTTTAATGGCCAGTGCTCATCCTCTGACACACCAGGCTTGTATATTGCCTGAAATGTTCGCTGATTACCCTTATGTGGCTTATCATACAAATCCAGAGCAGGGACGTGAATATGATTTAGTCTTTAGGCGTCACCACGTTTTGCCCAGCAATGTAATTAGTGCTGGAGTCACAGAAGCGGTTTTAACCTTTGTAAGTGAGAGCGACGGCCTCACCATACTTTCAGCTTGGACCGCACTATCGCTAGGGCCAAAATATGGCTTAGTCACACGAACCATAGGTGATGGTAAATTAACAACACAATGGCATCTTGCTGGCTTGCATCAAGTAGCAAATGCAGAAGCGATTTTAGATGTCATGCAAATGATTAAAAATATAGCTCGTTTTAATGACTAACTAGCTGCACCAAGAGAATAATTTAGGTAAAATTGTAGCCTAACTTGTTTTCGAAAACTTCCTATATGTCTGCTTTTTATAACGTACTTGCTACCAATGATGATTTACCTATTGCAACAGATTTACCCGTGCACAGTGGTAAAGTGCGCAGTGTTTATTGGTTAAGTGAAAAACAAAGTAAACGTTTAATAGCGGTCAAGGGGTACAACGTTGCGCCAAATGCACCCTTAGCTGTGATGGTTATTAGTGATCGCATCTCTGCATTTGATTGTATTTGGCATGCAGAAGGTGGGTTACAGGGTGTGCCAGGTAAAGGTGCGGCACTGAATGCAGTAGCGAACCATTGGTTTGCTCGTTTTCGTGAGTCTGGGCTTGCAGATAGCCACATCGTTGATACACCTCACCCGTTAGTGTGGATAGTACAAAAAGCTAGGCCTATAATGGTAGAAGCCATCGCTCGTCAGTATATTACTGGATCTATGTGGCGTTCATATGCGCTAGGTGAACGGGAGTTTTGTGGCCTTACTTTGCCAGAGGGCTTGCAGCAAGATCAATGCTTGCCAGAGCTACTTATTACCCCCTCTACTAAAGGCGTTTTAAAAGGTATACCTAATGTACCAGAAGTAGATGATGTGAATGTCACCAGGACAGACTTAGAAGCTAATTATAAAGCGTTTAATTTCACCACGCCTGCCGACATAAATCGTTATGAAAGGTTATTAAGTGATGGCTTTAGTATAATTAGCCAAGACCTGGCAGCACACGACCAAATTTTCGTTGATACAAAGTTTGAATTTGGATATGTCACAGATGCTAATGGCGTTGAGCAGCTCATTTACATGGATGAAGTCGGCACCCCAGATTCATCAAGAATTTGGGACGGACCAGCGTTAAGGGCTGGCAAGGTGGTGGAGAATTCTAAAGAAGGGTTTAGGCAGTTTTTATTGAATCATTTTGATGATCCAGATATTTTGCTAAATAAACAGCGCATGCATGAACGAACAGCATTAGCTAAGAACAATGCGTTGCCGTTAGAAGCGCTACTAAATATTTCAAATACCTATGTAGGTATTGCAGAAAAAATTACAGGCCGCAAACTCCAGGTGAGTCAGCAGCCTAAGGAAGAGATCATAGACGTATTAAATCAAGAGTATGGATTGATCCGCTAATACACAGATGACCGGCCAATTAACCCATTAAGTGCTGTAAGCTATCCAATGTGGCCTTACTTTGTGCACTTAGTGGCATTACAGGTAAGCGGGTTTCTTCAGTGCATAAGCCAACTAAAGAAGCCGCGTACTTCACGCCAGCTGGGCTTGGCTCATTAAACATCGCCACGTGCAGTGGAGTAAGCTCATCGTGAATACGTTTGGCTTCCTTATAATCACCATTTAGGCAGGCTGTTTGCATCGCCGAACACCTGCTAGGTGCAACGTTAGCTGTGACAGAAATACATCCATTACCGCCTACGGCATTGTAGGCCACAGCTGCTAAATCATCACCTGAAAGATAAGAGAAATCATTACCTAAAGCCATGCGCTCTAAACTAATTCGCGAAACATCTCCAGTAGCATCCTTGACTCCCACAACGTTAGGTAAAGCAGCTAATTTAGCCATAGTCTGTGGTTCAATATCAACAATTGCCCTTGGTGGGATATTATAAATAACCATAGGGATGTCCACGCCTTGAGCAATGTACTCAAAATGAGCGTAAAGCCCGTCTTGATTAGGTCGGTTATAATAACCAGCTACACATAGTATCGCGTCTGCGCCTAATTCTTTAGCGTGGCGAGCATAAGCTAAAGCTTCAACTGGGTTGTTAGAACCTGCGCCTGCAATAACTGGCACACGTCCATTATTTTCTTCAACAACAATTTCTACAACTCGTTTGTGCTCAGTTTCAGACAAAGTAGGAGATTCACCAGTAGTACCTACAGGTACTAAACCATGAGTACCTTTATCTAACTGCCAGTTAACGATCCGCCTTAACGCAGACTCATCTAACTTGCCATTTTTAAAAGGGGTAACTAAAGCGACGTATGAACCACTGAACATTGAGTTGTCTCCTAAGACTTTATATAGTTGATTTTAAACCTATGTTAGGGCATCAACAAGCTGCAATGGTGGTTATTTTCTATGGTATATACATTAAGGTAAAAAGGTGACAAAATATTGTTAACAATCTGTCAATTAAGCTCAGGTTGCTGAAGTAACAAATGTATCAATAATAATAATTAGAGATCCAGAGATTTCTATATAAGAGAGTATAATATGTCAAAAGTAAATCCCTCCGTTTACAGTGATGCAAACGTAACGCCCCCCATGGGGCAGGCTTTAGCGCTAGGTCTGCAACATGTTCTTGCGATGTTTGCCTCTAACGTAACACCTTCAATTATTGTTGCTGGCGCGGCTGGTTTAGCCTTTGGTGGCGAACAACAGGTGTATTTAATTCAGATGGCGATGTTATTTGCAGGTATCGCAACTTTGTTCCAAACTGTGGGTATTGGCCCTGTTGGTTCTAGATTGCCCATCATGCAAGGTACAAGTTTTGCCTTTGTTGGTGTGCTTGCAGGAATTGCAGCAACGCAAGGTCTTGGAGTTGCTTTGACCTCATGTATCATTGCTGGTGTGATCCACTTTGCTTTGGGTGCGGTCATCGTTAGAATTCGCAGCTGGTTCCCTCCTTTGGTTACAGGTTTAGTTATTTTAGCAATTGGTTTGTACCTTATTCCTGTTGGCATTAAGTATGCCGCAGGTGGTGCAGCCGACTTCCAAATGTCTGCGGATAGCTTTGGATCTTTGCAGCACTGGTCTGTGGCTTTAACAGTAATCATAGTAGCTTTAGTGGTTAAATTTAAAACCTCTGGTACATTGTCAAATGCGGCAATCTTGATTGGTCTTATCGCTGGTTATGCACTTGCATACTTCATGGGCATGGTTAACTTTGGTTCAGTTGCAAAGGCAAGCTGGATTACCGGCCTACAAGTGATGCCTTTTGGCTTCGAGTTTAACTTAGGTGCTGTGATTGGAGTTACTTTGGTATCAATCGTTTCTGCAGTTGAAACTGTGGGTGATGCTTCAGCAACGACCAAAGCAGGTGCTAACCGCGAAGCAACAGATGAAGAAATATCTGGCGCAACCTACGCAGACGGTCTGGGTACAGCAGTTGCTGGTGTTTTTGGTGGTTTGCCAAACACTTCATTCAGCCAGAATGTGGGCATCGTTGGCATGACTGGTGTGATGAGTCGTCACGTTGTGACCATTGCAGGCGTGCTAATGCTTTTGTGTGGTCTGTTACCTAAAGTTGGTGCAACTATCGCTTCAATGCCTTTCCCAGTTCTTGGTGGTGGCGTAATCGTAATGTTTGGTATGGTTGCTTCAGCAGGACTTAATGTTTTGTCAGAAGTGAAAATGAACCGTCGTAACATGATTATTATTGCAATATCACTAGCGGTGGGCCTTGGTCTTAACTTAGTGCCAAATGCTGTACAACATTTGCCAGGCATATGGAAAACTCTTGCTACTTCAGCAGTTGCTCCAACTGCGTTCTTAGCAATTTTGTTAAACCAGATTTTGCCTGAAGAAGATTAATTAAGTAGCAATATTCAATAATCTTCAACATGTAAAAAGGGCAACTAAGGTTGCCCTTTTTTGTTTTTAACTAAAATTATGGAGTGTTTTGTGGGTATAAGGGACACGACAGTAACAGTGCAAACCATTGTTGATGCAATAGTTAACGATGTTATGGAGCAGCGTATTGGACCAGGTGCACGCTTAAGTGAAAAATCTCTATGTGAGCGTTTTGATATAAGAAGAATGTATGTAAGAAGAGCGTTATTAACATTAGCCAATAAAGGTATTGTAGAATTACAAGCCAATAAAGGCGCTCGTATTCGTAAACCAACATTTCAACAAGCAGTTATTTTATTTGAAACTCGAAGGTTAATTGAATCTATAATTATTCAAAATGTCGTGCGTCAAAGAAGTGATGAGGATATTGATAAGCTCAACGCTCATATGAAGCTAGAAGAAGAGGCCTTTGTTAATAATGACCGTAATGAACTGATTCGCTTGTCTGGTGAATTTCATTTACTGATTGCTAGTTTTCAAAATAATCATCTACTGGCTGGGTTTATGCAATCTTTGGTTACAGAGTCTAGTTTAATCACAGCTATGTATGGTCAGCACAGTTTTTCAAACTGTCCTCCAAGTGAGCATCGCGACTTAGTTAAGGCAATAAAAAATCAACATCCAAAGGCTGCGTTAAATTTGATGTTAGCGCATTTGAACCATATCGAAGCCGATTTGGCCATTAGTCATGGCAAGAGCTTAGAACTTGTGGCGATAGCAATGAGTGAAAAATAGGTGAAAAATGTCATTTGAATATATGTATATTGATTCGCCAGTAGGTAAGTTATTACTGGCAGGTAAAAATGAAGTGATACATTATTTGAGTTTCCCAAGTGGAAAAATGCACTTTCAACCAAAACCAGACTGGCAATATAATCCAGCCACACTATCCCAAGCTAGGCAGCAAATAGCCGCTTATTTTGCAGGCCAATTAAAGCAATTTGATTTAGCGATAGCGCCAAATGGAAGTGTATTTCAAATGCAGGTGTTAGATGCATTACAACAAATTCCCTTTGGTGAAATGCGCAGTTACAAAGACATTGCACATACCATAGGCAGGCCTCAATCTATGCGAGCTGTAGGTGCTGCAAACGGACGCAACCCTATTCCATTGATTATCCCATGTCATCGTGTTATCGGTGCCAATGGCAGCCTTACAGGCTTTGGAGGAGGAGTGGGCACAAAAGCATTTCTTTTGCGCCTAGAAGGCGCAATAAACTAGACATCTAGTCATTTATTTTTAGCGTGCTTCGTGCTGTTTTTTTAATCAATGCTACTGTGTAATACTAGTGCTTATAGGCCTATTAGTTGTGCTATGTTGGAAGTAGACATACACCCCAGTAAGTGTCACTAAACTTCCTACTAACTGCAATAATGTCAGAGTCTCGCCTAAAATTAAATACCCAAATATCAAAGTGTATATTGGTTGTAATAATATAAAACCGGCCAAACGCCCCATACCATGGCGGTGCACTAAGCCATACCAAAAGCTGTAAGCTAAAATAGAAGAGCACAAAACCACATACATTATAGTAAGTATAGTATTGGTGGTGAACTGTGGCAGTATTGCCACATTGTCAGCTTGCAATAAATAGGCTACAAAGCACAAAGGCGCAGTAATGATGGCAATCCAAAATTGAATGGCAAGGACTGGTAATTCCTTTAGTTTGCGGATTTGAATATTACCGATGGCCCACATAAAGGTGCTAAGAATCACAATGAGCATACCCCATTGAAGGTCGCTTTCACCAGTGAGTAAGGTAGGAAGCATTGCGCCTAAAGTAGCAATGATAATGGCTAAGGTTTGTATGATTGTAATGCGTTCATTTAGAAATAAATAACTTAGTAAGGCAGAAAAGGGCGCTGATAATAAGAAACATACGCTAGCAACCACCCCAGGAACAATGGAAAGGCCAACTGCTAAAAGATAAAAATGACCTAAGCCCATGACTAAAGCAATAGGCAGCAATGGGCGCAACTGTGCGATCGTTATTTTCACAAAGGGCAAAAGTACTAAAGCCAGCAATAAAAACCGTGCTGATGTAAACAATAAAGGGTCCATGTCTGTAACGATTGCTTTCATAGCGACCATGTTAACGCCCCAAATAGCGGTCACTAAGATTGCTCCCAAAGCAGGATTTCCTAACCAATCTATTTGTCTCAAACTTGTGTCCTTATTGGCAATTGCAAATATCGCTTAGTTTACTCAGTTGTGCTGTTTATACCAAGTGGAGGATATCTTAGCATAAACAGTGCTAATCTTTGGTCACAAAAAAGCCCTGGTATACAGGGCTTTTTTTGTTTATTTTTACTTAAACTAGTTCGATTTTATCTTTATGACCAAGGGAATGGACTACTCGATACAGGGTGTAGCTTGCCTTGCTCGTAACGGCCTAAACGAAACGGCTCAAGCAAGCGATGACTTTGGCCAGTAACAATTTCATTAGCTACCAATTTTCCCACGCCTAACATTTTGTAACCGTGATTAGAGTCTGCAATAAAGTATGCGTTGTCGTGGAATACGTCAAAAATAGGAAAAGAGTCTGGGGTAAAGCAACCAATACCGCCACTTGGCTCATCTTTAAATTTAGGCATAGTCCCTTCAAAACGCTTTTGGCAATGAGCTAAAGCAGAAACCCACATATGAGCAAACTCAGCGCCAACTACAAACTCTGGAGAATCTGGGCCATATGGGTCAACAGCAACTTCGTCTGGATTTGTTTTCACTGGGAACGGCGCAGCACCACCTTGAACACCACCAAAATGGAAGTCAGGCTTGTAATAGATGCCCCACATTTCGTCAGTGACCAAGCTTCCATCAACACAAGAGTATAGCGGAGCATTAGAGTCTACATGGATAACAGGTGGCATGTTGCCATCGTTGTCTACTTGTAGTTTAGGATCAACTCCCAAAGTGCCTTCTTGTAAAGACCAATAAATCCACATTGGAATGTCTGTATGAATAATGTCGTTGGCACCTTTAATGCTAACTGTTGCAGGTAATTCCAACATTTCCCATAAGCTTTTCGCCCAAGGGCCTGCACCTATGACAACATAATCACAGGCGATGTTGCCCTTATCTGTTTCCACGTGAGTAACGCAACCTTCGTTGCGAGTAAAGCCAGTAACAGTGACTCCACTGATAATACGAATATTTTCGTTTTCCACCTTAGAGGCAAGACCATACATTGCTTTGGTGTTATTGGCGTAACCACCTTTGGCTTCGTGTAATACTGAGGTGATTCCTTGAGCTTGCCAGTCGTGAAAGATACCTTTCATGTATTTAGTACAATCTGCTTCGCCTTCAATAAAAGTAGAAGGGTAGTCAATAGCTTTTTGTTGGTTGTAGATTGTCGCTACGTCAGCATGCATTGACTCAGGGCTGATTTGCATATAACCCACTGGATGGTATGAGTAGGCTTGCATGTCTGATTCCCAAACCTCTACAGAGTGGGCCATTAATTCACGCATCGCTGGCTGGAAGTAGTTGTTACGAACTACACCACATGCAATGCCTGTGGCTCCTGCTGCGATGCCATTTTTATCAAGGATAATAATGTCACGTCCATCACCTTTACCACTGGCTTTAAGTTCTAAAGCCAGATGGTAAGCAGTACTTAAACCATGAATACCAGCGCCTACAATGACGTAGGGAGAAGAAGAAGGAAAGGCCATAACGGACTCCTGTTGGGTTTGTAAAATATTCAACTGAGAATAATAATGCGCTTTCATGTCTAAATAAAAACCACTCAAGACGACTTTTAACGAGACAAAACCGACAATAAGAGCTAATGTGTTAAAAAATAACTTTGAAAGCTTATGTTTTAGCAGGGTTCATGATGCAACGTTTTGGCTTTTTCTTAGTACCAGGTTTCTCTATGCTCTCGTTAGCCGCTGCTGTAGAGCCCTTACGCATGGCCAATGCACAATCTCAAGACACTCTTTATGAGTGGGAGTTTTTGAGTTGGGACGGTGTGCCTGTTAACGCCAGTAATCAAATGGTTACGGCTCCAACAATAACTCTGGATGAAGTAAAAACCCTTGATGTATTGTTGGTCGTAGCCGGTATCAATGTGTCCTCTTACGGTGACGATCAATTCTTTGCTTGGTTGCGTCAGGCGGCTAGGCAGGTAACCTTATTAGGTGCAACCTCTACTGGGTCTTTATTGCTGGCTAAGGCAAAGTTGCTGCGGCATAAAACTTGTACTATACATTGGGAATATGTAGATAGTTTTCGTGAACAATTTACAGATGTATGGATGAGTGGCGAGTTATACGAATTTGATGGTAATTTATTTACTTGTTCTGGTGGTTCTGCTGGTTTAGACATGATGTTGCAAATTATTGCAGACCAGCATGGCTATGAGTTGGCTTTATTGGTTGCAGAACAATATATGCATCCTCATATTCGTCCACCTCATCAAGATCAAAGAATGCGCCTGCAATCGCGTTTAAACATTAATAACCCAAGAATGATCAAAGCGATTGATTTTATGCGTCAAAACTTAGAGGCCCCATTAACATGCCAAGAGCTGGCAGACGCGTCAAACATGTCTGCACGGCAAATGGAGCGCCTATTTAAGCAACATTTACAGCTAAGTCCAGGGCAATATTATTTGCACTTACGGCTTGAAAAAACTCAGCAATTGTTGCGCCAATCTAGCTTGTCCGTGTTGCAAATTGCTACCGCTTGTGGCTTTAGCTCCACATCTTACCTTGCGCGGTGTTATCAAAAAAAGTATAGCTGTTCTCCAAGGCAAGAGCGGGCGCGTAATAGTAATCGTTAGTTATGGCTGGAGTGGTCAAAATATGCACTGTTATAGCGTGTTTTCTGTCTAGTTTTAAAACTATGGAAGCCGTATAATTAGACGTGTTAATAACACTTTATCTTTTGTATTCATTGTTTAGGTTATCCCTTAGGAGTTTTATTTCTCATGTTTGAGTCACTGCAATCTGTGCCTGCTGATCCCATCCTCAATCTGTCAGTTTTGTACCGTAAGGATAGTAACCCTAAAAAAGTTGATTTAGGTGTAGGCGTTTATAAAGATGAGGCAGGGCATACAGCCATCATGCAGGCGGTTTCTCTGGCAGAAGAGCGTTTGTTGGTAGAAGAAGATACTAAAGCTTACGTAGGCATGGCGGGCTCTAAAAAGTTTTGTGATTTATTGGCTCAAGTGACATTAGGTGCAGATCATCAAGTGATCAGTGATCAACGTATTTCTGTTGCACAAACACCAGGGGGCAGTGGTGCTTTGCGTGTATTAGCTGAATTCATTAATGTAGCGAAACCTGGTTCAACTGTATGGGTAGGCAATCCAACGTGGGCTAACCACATTCCGGTCATGAAAAGTGCTGGCCTTACTATAAAAACCTACCCTTACTACAGCAAACAAACTAAGGCTGTAGATTTTGATGCCATGATGGCAACACTTAAGTCAGACGCAAAAGCAGGCGATGTGGTGCTTCTTCATGGCTGTTGTCACAACCCATCTGGGGCAGACTTAACCTTAGAGCAATGGCAAGCCACTGCTGACTTGATCAATGCTAAAGGCTTATTGCCTTATGTTGATATTGCTTATCAAGGCCTTGGTGAGGGCATGGATGAAGATGCTGCAGGTCTACGATTAATGGCTAATAGTGTGCCAGAAATGGTGATCGCAAGCTCGTGTTCAAAAAACTTTGGGCTATATCGTGAGCGTACTGGCACAGCCATTATTATTTCTGCTACACCACAACAAGCTGTTGTTGCCCAAGGGCAAATGAACAGTGTGATTCGTGCCAATTACTCTATGCCACCTTCTCATGGTGCTTTGGCAGTGGAAACGATCCTTGCCGATCCAAAACTTAACCAAATTTGGCGCGATGAACTAAAAATCATGCGTAAACGTATCAAAGATTTACGTACTCAATTGGTGGAGGCTCTTAAAACTGAAGGGGTAGAGCAAGATTTTAGCTTTATTGAACGTCAAAAGGGCATGTTCTCCTTTCTAGATATAAGTCCAGAGCAAGTTGAGAAGCTAGTTAATGAACATAGTGTTTATTTAGTTAGCTCTAGTCGAATTAATTTAGCAGGCCTTAATCAAACCAACATTGTTTATGTCGCTAAAGCTATCGCTGCAGTGCTGTAACGCTGATTGTTAAAACATCAATATATCACTCACGCCCCAGACACTGTAAACGCCGTAGTGAAAGGAGTTTGCAGTGATCACTAAAGCATATGAAGAATTTGGCATGCGACAAGGAAAAACCTTGTTGTTTGCTCATGCTAATGGCTTTCCACCTAGCACTTATAAAGTCTTGTTAGATGAACTTGGTAAAGATTGGAGAGTGATTGCGCCACATTTTCGCCCGTTATGGCAAGATTTAACACAGTTTCAAAGCCAGTCTAATGATCGCGCGGTGTGGCAACACATGGCCATGGATCTAAACGACTTTATTGAAAAGCATCAATTAGCGCCAGCTATTTATGTAGGCCATTCTATGGGTGCTAATGTAGGTGTATTAGCAGCTCAATTAAAACCCCATCTGTATCACCAGCTTATTCTTATAGAACCTGTTTTTTTAAGACAAACTATTGCTCGTATTATTCCTTTTGGCCCTGCCTTTTTGATTAATAAAGCGCCCATCGTGGCTAAGGCTTTAAGCAGGCCAGATGTTTTTTTAACCCTTGCGTTGGCATACGATTTTCATCGCTCTAAAAGAGTATTTGCAGGCATAACGGATACTGTATTGTGGCACTACATTAATGCTGCATTTGTACCATTTGATGGGGGTGTAAAGCTCGTTTACAGTAAATACTGGGAAGCGTTGATGTATTCAAGTGTGCCCAATATTTGGCCCTACTTAAAGCGCAGTTTTGTGCCTATTAGTGTATTACGAGGTGAATTTTCTAATACGGTAGATGCTCTTGCTTGGAAACGCTGGAAAGCTCTAAAAAACAAACAAAATTTGCATGAAAATGTGCGCGCTATTAATTTTACAAATACGACTCACTTATTACCTTTAGAGCAGCCCTTAGAAGTGGCGGCACAAGTCACACAGTGTGTGATTAATGGCAGTATTTAAACCTAATAAACTAAGGAATTAACATGGCTGGAGTAAGTTTACTGGCATTACTTGATGACATAGCAGTTTTATTAGACGATATCGCTGTGTTATCTAAAGTGGCCGCTAAAAAGACCGCAGGCGTGCTAGCAGATGATTTAGCGGTCAACGCTGAACAAGTCTCTGGTGTGAGGGCTCAGCGTGAGCTGCCAGTAGTTTGGGCAGTGACTAAGGGATCACTTATAAACAAATTAATTTTAGTGCCTGTCGCACTACTTATGAGTTTGTATGCGCCTTGGTTAATAACGCCTGTGTTAATTTTGGGTGGCACTTATCTGTGTTATGAGGGTGCCGAAAAAATACATGAATGGATTGTTAAAAAACCTAAAGAGACTTCACCACAAGAAAGATTGCAGCAGCTGTCATTGTCTAAAGATGCGCTTTTGGCGTTAGAAAAAGATAAGATAAAAGGCGCTATTCGCACTGATTTTGTGCTCTCAGCAGAAATTGTAGTCATTATTTTAGGCTCTGTGGCTGATGCTAGCTTTGCCAAACAAGTGATTGTTGTGTCCAGCCTTGCTTTGTTTTTCACCATAGCTGTGTATGGTTTTGTTGCAGCTATTGTAAAGATGGATGATGTGGGGCTTTATTTAGTTGAAGAACAAAAAGTGGGCCGCAAGGGCTCTATTAGTGGGTTTTTGGGCCGCGGTTTAGTCAATTCAGCTGCGCCTTTGATGAGTGCCTTATCTGTATTTGGCACCATTGCTATGTTTTTAGTGGGCGGCGGTATATTGGTGCACGGTTGGCCTTGGCTTTATCACTTGCTTGAGAACCTTACAAACGTATGGTCTGTGTTGGCTAATATGAGTGTGGGTGTGGTGCTAGGGCTTGTTGTGTTGGGTGGTATGACATTGATTAAAAAATTAACTTCCTTAGGCTCAGCCTAACTCTCATTAGACCAAGCGTATGCTTAGATCATCTTCAGTGATTAAACTGTAGCTCACTTAAACGCTTATAAAGTGGTGAGTTAAGTAATAACTGTGCGTGAGTACCTTGTGCTTCAAGTTGACCTTCGTTAAAGACCATAATTCGATCAGCATGCATTACTGTGGCTAAACGATGGGCAATAATGAGAGTAGTGCGCCCTTGCATTAGTTTTTGTAACGCGGCTTGAATCTTATGCTCGCTATTAGCGTCTAACGCGCTGGTTGCTTCATCTAGTAACAAAATAGAAGGGTTTTTGAGCATGGCGCGTGCTATGGCAACACGCTGCCTTTGACCACCAGATAAGCGTACGCCTTGTTCTCCTAAGTAGCTGGTGTATCCCTGGGGCAATAACTCAATAAATTCATCCGCATAGGCATTTTTGGCAGCGCTTACAATCTGTTCATGAGAAGCGTTAGCATCACCATACCCAATATTATGGGCCACGTCGGCACTAAATAATGTGGGTTGTTGTGGAACCAAACCTAAGTGAAGCCTTAAGTCTTTGGGTGTAAGATGTTTAATATCGTGTCCAGAGACTTCAATAGTGCCATCTTTAGGGTCGTAAAAACGCTGTAATAGCTCAAACAATGTACTTTTACCTGCACCAGATGGGCCTACAATAGCGATGGTTTCACCGGCTTTTACATTAAAAGAAATGTGTTTTAAGGCTGTTTGTTCTGGCCTAGAAGGATAGCTGAAACTCACATCATCAAAGCGTAAGCTCAAGGCTCCGTTAGCTAATGAAATAGGGTCTTTTGGAATGCGGATTTCAGCTTTTTCAGCAAGTAATTCAAGTAAGCGTTCTGTTGCACCTGCTGCGCGTTGTAACTCGCCGTACACTTCAGATATGGTGGCAACAGCCATAGCCACCATTAACGCATAAAAAACAAACGCTGCTAATTCGCCAGAACTGATTTGTCCACTTGCAACATCTTGAGCACCAACCCAAATCATGCTGGATAAGCCTGTAAATACTAGCGTCATAGCCACGACGATAAGAATAGAGCGTTGTAAAATACGCTTTTTGGCAACGTTAAATGCTTTTTCTACCTCTTGTGCAAAAGCTTTTGTTTCTTCTTTTTCGTGGGTAAAGCTTTGTACTACTTTAATGTTTTGTACAATTTCACCAGCATAAGTGCCTATGTCAGCGACTCTGTCTTGGCTTAAGCGAGAAAGCTTGCGCACTTTTCGACCATAAAGAATCATTGGGAATATAATCAGCGGCACGCTGCTTAATACAATTAAAGCCAATTTTGGATTAGTAATAAGCATCATTACTAAGCCACCTAAAAAAGTTAGGCTACTACGCAGTGCCATAGAAATAGAGGAGCCTATTATTGACTGTAATAACGTGGTGTCGGTTGTGAGCCTGGCATTAATTTCACCACTACGATTAACTTCAAAGTAATAAGGATCTAAAGTAAGCAAATGGTTAAATACGGCTAAACGCACGTCATTACTGACTCTTTCCCCAAGCCAAGACACTAAGTAAAAGCGAGTAAAGGTGCCTGCTGCCATCAAAAAGGTAATTACTGCCAACACCATCATGGCTTGGTTTAATTGGCTTGGGTCTGCAGAGTTAAAGCCTTGGTCAATAAGTAGGCGAATGCCTTGTCCCAGTGCAAGTGACACTCCTGCAGTAATAATGAGAGCAAAAGCTGCACCTAGGACCATTTTTTTATAGGGAGTTATAAAAGGCAAAAGCCTCATCAGAAGTCGCAGGTCTTTTTTGTCTGGTTGCGTTGTGCTGGTTGGGTCGTTGCTGGTTTGATGGGTGCTCATAATGTGCTCAAAGAAGTAAGGCTAGCTTACTATGTGTGGGCAGAGTGTTAATTTGCAATTGTATCCATTAAATACTTTGGGGGCCTTGGCAATGGGTTAGTTAAATGAATCAACGATAGGCTATAATCATGATGAATTTCACCCACGTTAATAGAAAAATATGAACCTCTCACTGCTTAGTGTTCAGGGTAAACTCAGCCCTATCACGCTACTTAAACTAATGACGTTTGCCATGCCTTTTAGTTTTGGCGTGTGGATGGCGTTATTTAATAACTTTGCTATTGATCAAGTGGCACTCAACGGTTCTCATATTGGTGTATTGCAATCGTGGCGTGAAGTGCCTGGTTTTTTAGCGTTTGGTGCCGTTTTTTTACTGCTTTTTATTGCAGAACAGCGCTTAGCTATATGGTCTTTAATCATGTTAGGTGCGGGGACCGCGATAACAGGGTGGTTGCCTAGTTTTAATGGGTTATTAGTGACAACGATGTTGATGTCTGTTGGGTTTCACTATTATGAAACCATGAAACAATCATTGGCTCTACAGTGGTTTAGTAAGGCAGAAGCGCCAGTTCAATTAGGACGTTTAATGTCAATTGGTGCAGCGTCTTCTTTACTTGCATATGCCTGGGTGTGGGCTGCGTTGGAAGTATTTAATGTTCCAGTGGCGTGGGTTTATACATTTGGTGGCGGGGTGACTGTAGTCATTGCAGTCTTGGCTTTGATCATGTTTCCCCAATACACGTCTAAGGTGACACAAACAAAAAAATTGATTTTGCGTAAACGCTATAGTCTTTATTACGCCTTGGTATTTATGGGTGGAGGGCGACGCCAAATATTTGTTGTGTTTGCCGCACTGATGATGGTGGAGCGTTTTGGTTTTGGTGCGGATGAAGTAGCGCTAATGTTTTTAGCAAATGGGCTTTTGAGTATGTGGCTAGCACCAAAAATTGGTGGGTTGGTGGCCCGCTGGGGTGAAAAACGAGCACTCACTGTAGAATACACGGGTTTGATTTTGGTGTTTTTGGCTTATAGCATTGTAGAGTGGGCGCCTCTTGCGGTGGCGTTGTATATGTTAGACCATGTGCTGTTTGCTATGGCTATTGCGCAAAAAACCTATTTTCAAAAAATTGCAGACCCTGCAGATATGGCGTCTACGGCGGGTGTTTCTTTTACCATTAATCATATAGCAGCTGTAGTGCTGCCTGCGCTGATGGGGCTTTTGTGGTTAGTGTCACCATCTTGGGTATTTATATTGGGTGCGGTAATGGCTTTGATGTCGCTATTGTTAGCACGTTGGGTGCCCACTGACCCTGTTAATGGCCGAGAATGGCTAAATCCGTTTAGTTCAAAAACTGGGTAAAGTGCTTTAAGTTTACACTTTAAGCACTATTTTTAACTTCTTGGAGCGATCTATGACCATTACCTTTAATAAAGAAGAAAAAGTTGACCTTATTAATAGATTACAAAGTTACTGTGAAGTTGAATTAGATCGGCAGTTAGGTACTTTTGAAGCACAATTTCTACTAGATTTTATTAGTGAAACTATGGGGCCATTCTACTACAACCGTGGCATTTACGATGCTCAAGCATTGCTGCAAGAGCAATTGGAGAATGTGGGGGAGTCTATCTACCAGCTAGAAAAGATACCTCCCAAACTCAAGCGTTAGCTAGTTAAGTGCGCACTTATGTCGCTAAATAAAGAGTCGTGGATGTTAAGTGTTTTTAGATGCTTTAAAGTGTTGTTAAAGTAATCAATATTACTACCTCGGCCACCGTGAGCCTGGCCTATCATGCTGGCACACTGAGCAGCGTCAAAATCGACATATTGTTCATGTTGCTTGTCTGCTACAAAGGTAATTGCATTGATGTCACCATCAGCAGTGGTCACTTTGCATAGATAGGGTAAATAAAACATTGTTACCATTTCTCGTAGCCACAGATGTTTGAAATCGTTTTCTTGAGTTGTTTTTGAAATATGTAAAGCCATGCCTTCACAATGACCGCCATCGCGCAGTGACAAAACTAAACCGGGACATTCTAGGGTGCCTCGGTGCACAGTAGACAATAAATTAAAACCTCGTTGTAAACCATCAACTTTACCTTGCCTGCTTTCTATGACGCGCATTTCAGGGTTCCATAACAAAGAACCGTAAGCAAAAATCCACAAATCTTCTGGTAAAGGAAACTCTTCTAAATAGTGATCTAACGCTTCTAAAATTTGATACTGGGGATAAGCTGACATGTTTTTTGGGTGGATTCCTATCAATAAAAAAGCCTACATCCGTTAAGAAGTAGGCCTTATGCTGTCATATCAAAGGCGCTTTGCCAAGGCTTGATGTTGAGGAAAAATTATTTTCTTATGATATTATTTTGTGCAGCAAACTCTGACGCCTGTAATGGACTGTTATCTTGGATGTAATTTTTAAGAGCTTTTACGTCGACAAAACCTGAGTTGACAGAGTTTTCATGATCAGACAAACAAGGGTAAACATCACCACTAGAGGCCATATAAGCGTTTACTGATAAGCGGTAAGTTTGTGTTGCTTTATTATGGTCAAAATGCGCTTGTAAAAAAAGCTATGAATGTGACACTATGGGCTTCGAAAATACCACAGCGTTGAATGTTATGTCAGCAACACTAAGCCAGTTTTTTATTCGCCTTATGCCATGGTTTTTTGTATGGGTATGGAGCACCGGATTTTTAGTGGCTAAATTAGGGAAATCCTATGCTGAGCCCTTTACACTATTAAGTTACCGCTTTGCCTTGGCTTTGGTTGTGTTGTGGGTGATCATCAAAGTTGTTAATTGCGATTGGCCATCTACTTGGCGTTTAGCTTTGCATTGTATGCTGGTGGGTTTGTTGATTCATGGGGTGTACCTGGGTGGTATTTTCCAAGCCATTTCATTGGGTATGCCAGCTGGACTAAGTGCAATGGTGATAGGATTGCAACCTCTTACTATGGCCTTGTTTGCTGGGTTGATGCTTGGAGAACGAGTCACAAAGCGTCAGTGGCTAGGTTTGATCATGGGTTTAGTAGGACTATATTTAGTCTTAGGGGAGCAGTTTTCAATAGACCCAAAGACAGTTTTTGAAGGCTTTTCTGGCTGGTCGCCAGTATTGGTAGGCTCGTCGTTATTGGCTATTGCCTTTGGCACACTGTACCAAAAGAAGTATTGCCATGGAGTAGATCTACTGACCTCCATTTGGTTGCAGTATGCTGCAGCACTAGTGCTAAGTCTTAGTGTGGCCTTTGCCTTTGAAACACGTATTGTGGATTGGCAATGGCAGTTTGTTGTTAGCTTGTCTTGGCAGGTGTTAGCTTTGTCCATTGGCGCAATATTGTTGCTCATGATCATGATACGTCAAGGCGCTGCTGCAAAAGTAGGTAGTTTGTTTTATTTAGTACCACCTGTAGTAGCCATACAGGCGTGGTTTTTGTTTGGCGAAGCGTTAGGTGTTCAAGGATTGTTGGGTATTGTTTTAATTGCTGCAGGTGTAGCACAAGCCATGTGGCCAAGTCGTAACTAGTCATTTATTTTTTTGGAGTTTTTACATGACATCATTAACTGCCGCTTTAACTGGGGCTCTAGGTTGTTTTCATAATGAGCAAGCGGATGCAAAGCTTGTTTATGGCCCGCAGCGTCAAGCGGTGCTAAGCCTAAAAAAAGCTGAGCATGCATTTGAAACTATTACCAGTTGGCCAAATTACCAAGCTTCTGATCTGCATCTTCTTGAAAGTATGGCGAAGGAGGCGAATATTGCGCAGATCTATTATAAGGATGAAAGTACTCGTTTTGGTCTAAAAAGCTTTAAAGCCTTAGGTGGCGCTTATGCAGTGACAAGGTTTTTACAAGAACATTTAAGCCTACTTAATGGTAAAGAACCAAGTATGTCTGATTTGTTATCAGGGCATTATAAAGAGCAATTAAAAGACGTCGTTGTAAGTTGTGCTACAGATGGCAATCATGGACGCTCTGTTGCTTGGGGTGCACAAATGTTTGGGTGTCAGTGTATTATTTATATCCATCGTGATGTCTCTGTTGGCCGCCAATCAGCAATGGAGGCTTATGCTGCAAAGGTCATCCGTATTACAGGCAATTATGACGAATCGGTTAGGCAAGCTGCAGTAGATGCAAAAAAATACGATAGGGCCATCATTTCTGACACCAGTTATGAAGGCTATACAAAAGTGCCTGCCAATGTGGCTTTAGGTTATACCGTCATGTTGTCTGAAACCGTGACACAACTTAATGGGCAGATTCCTACTCATGTGTTTATACAAGCAGGAGTAGGCGGTTTAGCCGCTGCTGTATGTGGTTATTTCTGGGATTTATGGGGCGACAAAAGGCCTCGTTTTGTTGTGGTAGAGCCAGAGGCTGCCAACTGTTTGCAAGAAAGTGCAAAAGCAGGCGAGCTTCAAGTGGTTGAGGGTGATCTAGACACTTTGATGGCAGGCTTAGCGTGTGGAGAAGTTTCTCATATCGCTTGGGAAATATTGGACAAGGGTGCAGATGACTTCATCACCTTAAGTGAAGATGCCGTGGCACCTTGTATGCGTGCTTTAGAGCAACATACGCCAAGCATTGAAGCTGGAGAATCTGCTGTAGCAGGTTTGGCAGCATGTATTGTTGGCGCACAAAATGCAAAGTGGCGCTTGGCTTTAGGTCTTGATGAACAAAGTAAAGTACTAGTGCTAGGCACAGAAGGTGCTACTGATCCCGAGCTTTATCAAGAATTAGTTTTTGGTGCATAACATATACTTTAATTGGCTGGGGAAATTAACATGACGCAATACACCTTAACAGAAGCGCCGCAAAGGCAGTTTTCTTTAATTGAGTTTGAACACCGCATGGCGAGAGCGCAAGCGATGATGCGAGCTTTAAATTTGGATGGTGTATTGCTAACAACAGAAACTAATGTGCGTTATTTTTCTGGCTACTTTACGCAATTTTGGCAAAGCCCAACACGGCCTTGGTTTTTGATTTTGCCTGCCACAGGAAAACCTATTGCTGTTATCCCAACCATTGGTGTGGTGGGTATGAGTGACACATGGGTAGATGATGTCCGTGCATGGCCCTCGCCATTTCCAGAAGATGATGGAGTGAGTTTGTTGAGCCAAACTCTAGCCGAACTTCCCAAACGTTTTGGCCGTTTAGGCATGACTCTTGGGCGAGAAACACACTTGCGTATGCCTCAGCAGCAAGTGCAGTCTTTGTATGAATCTAGTAATTTTGAACTGGTTGATGTAAGCCGTGAAGTGCTACATTTGCGAAGTATAAAATCTACTGCAGAAATTAATCGAGTTGGCCACATTTGCCAAGTGACCTCTAACGCTTTTGCTGCGCTTCCCAAGTTTGCCAGTATAGGTATGACTGAGCGTGATGTGGTGGCAGGTTTCAGAATGGAGCTATTGCGTCAAGGCGCAGATCATTCTCCTTTTATTGTGTCCTCTTCTGGAATGGATGGTTATGATGACATTATTATGGGCCCAACAGACAGGGTAATTGCAGAGGGTGATGTATTAATTATTGATACAGGCACGGTATGGCAAGGCTACTTTTGTGATTTTGACCGAAACTGGTGCTTTGGTGATTGTTCTTCGCAAACAAAGGCTGCTTATGAAGTGGTTTATAAAGCCACAGATGCAGGTTTTGCTGCAGCTAAGCCAGGTAACACTACTAGCGACTTGTATCGGGCTATGTGGCCTATCATGCAAGCTGGTGGTGCCCTAGGTAATGATGTTGGGCGTTTAGGCCATGGCCTAGGCTCTGACCTCACAGAATGGCCATCTAATACAGCGACCGACGAAACCTTGTTGGAAGTAGGCATGATTATGACTTTAGAACCAGGTATGGCTTACCTAAACGGTGATGGAAAAGTCAAACAAATGGTGCATGAAGAGAATATCATCATTACTGAAAATGGTGCACAGTGGCTCTCTACAAGAGCTGCGGCGCAACTACCTTTACTAGGCTAATGAGTATTTTCTACACTGGATAGTGCTTAAGCTTGCTCAAGTTAGATCTTGATAAGCTCTTTGATCCATGCGTCCACAAGAAAATTTGTCGGCGCATTCTTTTTATGGATCACGGCGTAATCGGTGGTGAAGTTAAAATGTTCAGAGCATATAGCTGTCATTTCTCTTCGTTGTACCCATTGTTCTGCATAGTGGGTGGGTAGATAACCTATAAAGCATCCTGTCATAATTAAAAAAGCGACTCCCTCTCTATCGGTTGCAGTAGAGGTGGTTTTTAAAGCCTGATACTGTGATTTGGTAGCTGGGGTTTGAGCATATGCAGGGGCCACTGCATCATGATTTTTCACCAAAGGAATGATATCTAGATGCTTTGTATTATCAAATAGTGGGTGATGGTAGCTGCAATATAATTGAGATTCTTCTTTATATAAGGGGATGTATTCTAATTCGGCAATTTTCCTTAAGCGCGGAATTGCACCTATATGTAAACGGCCATCTAATACCGCTTTTTCAATTTCGTTAGGTGCCATCATACTAATATTTATTCCAATGTCGGTTGCCTTAAGTTTTAATTGGCGCAGAGCATCAGTTATTTTCATGTGTGGCAAGGTAACAAGGTTGTCAGCAATGCCAATATTTAGATCACCTTTGAGTTGATCATGTAACGCGTTAACTTGGGTACGAAAGCCTTCGATGGAAGCAAATAGCTGTAAAATAGCTTCATACACCCGTTGCCCAGATTCAGTGACCGAAAAGCCTGCACGACCACGCTGACATAGGCGCAATCCTAAGCGTGTCTCTAAATCGCTCATAGCCATGCTAATAGCCGCCCGGCTAATATTCAATTCAACCTCAGCCGCTGCAAAGCCTCCAGCTTCTACCACGGTTTTATAGATTCGCAGAAGTCGCAAGTCAATGTCAGACAACCGATTTAAAATAAGAGGATTGGGCATTTTATTTAGTTAACCATTTAGTTAAGTTAGAACAATTAACTTAGTATTTAATTGTTCTAAGTGCAAGTCTAAACTATAGTTATTATTAATTATGGAGTTTCACCATGAGTTTTGAATCGTTAAGTGGTGGTTTGAGCCGCGAGCAGCTTGAAGCCTACTGGATGCCCTACACGGCTAACCGCCAATTTAAAGACAATCCTCGTATGATTGTGTCTGCAGAGCAAAGCCACTACATTACCGCAGACGGACGTCGTATTTATGACGGGCTTTCAGGCCTTTGGTGCTGTGGATTTGGTCATAATAGGCCAGAAATAGCTGAAGCTGTGTATCAGCAAATGAAAACTATGGATTATGCTCCAGCCTTCCAGCACGGCCACCCCAAAGCCTTTGAACTGGCAGATCGGTTGGCAAAAATGACACCTGAAGGTTTGGATTATGTATTTTTTACTAACTCAGGTTCAGAGTCTGCCGATACATCATTAAAAATGGCCAGAGCCTATTGGCGCCAGTGTGGTCAGCCTAGTAAAACCAAATTGATTGGGCGCAGCAAAGGTTATCACGGGGTAAACTTTGGTGGCATTAGTGTAGGTGGTATTGGTGCAAACCGTAAAATGTTTGGCACTGGCATAGACGCTGCACATCTACCTCATACTTTGCTAGCAGAAAATGCCTTTAGTAAAGGTATGCCCAAGCATGGAGCAGATCTTGCTGATCACTTATTGGAAGAAATTGCATTACATGACGCTTCCAACATTGCAGCTGTGATTGTAGAGCCATTTGCAGGCTCGGCAGGTGTAGTAGTGCCGCCTGAAGGCTACCTTCAACGCTTGCGAAAAATTTGTGATGACCACAACATCTTGTTGATCTTTGACGAAGTCATTACTGGCTTTGGCAGAGCAGGTGCAGCCTTTGGTGCAGATGCATTTGGTGTGATCCCTGACATTATGAACTTAGCCAAAGGCATCACTAACGGTTCTATTCCAATGGGCGCTGTAGTTGCAAAAAGCGAAATATACCAAACCTTTATGGATGCTGGTGGGCCAGAGTATATGGTTGAATTCCCTCATGGCTATACCTATTCAGGGCACCCAGTAGCTTGTGCTGCAGGCTTGGCTGCTATGGATATTTTCGAGAATGATCAGTTAGCTCAAAGAGCTGCAGATCTTGCGCCTCATTTTGAAGATGCCATTCATAGCTTAAAAGGTTTGAACTATGTGAGTGATATTCGAAACTATGGTTTAGCAGGGGCTTTAACCATTGAAGCCTACCCGGGAGAGCCTGCCAGACGTCCTTATGAAATTGCGATGAAAGCATGGGATCTTGGTTTTTATGTGCGTTATGGTGGCGATACTATTCAATTGGGGCCAAATTTTGTGAGTGAAAAAGAAGATATCACTCGCCTAATTAATGCCTTAGGTGACGCTATTTTAAGTTTGGATTAATACTGGGTTAGATATTTAGCCAATGGTGCTTTTCGAAATGTAAGAGTACTATTGTAATCAGATAAAAACAAAGTCCAAAAAGTGGACAGTGAGGAAGACAAATGCAAGTTGTAGGACATTTTATTAACGGCGCAATGGTTGCTGATACTGAACGTGTACAAGACGTATTTAATCCAGCTACTGGCGCAGTAGTGCGACAAGTCGCATTGGCAAGTAAAACCACAGTAGAAGAGGCGATCACTGCAGCACAAGCTGCCTTTCCTGCGTGGCGAAATACGCCTGCGCAAAAACGTGCAAAAGTTATGTTTCGCTTTAAGCAGTTGCTTGAAGATAATGCGGACAAAATTTGTGCAGCTTTGACTAACGAGCATGGCAAAGTGTTAGATGATGCCCAGGGAGAGCTAATTCGTGGTATTGAAGTGGTAGAATATGCATGTGGCGCACCTACTTTATTAAAAGGCGAACACAGTAAAAACGTAGGGCCAGCCATTGATAGTTGGTCTGAGTTTCAACCTTTAGGTGTGGTTGCTGGCATTACGCCGTTTAACTTTCCTGCTATGGTGCCAATGTGGATGTTCCCCATGGCTATTGCTTGTGGCAATACATTTATCCTGAAGCCTTCAGAGCGTGACCCTAGTGCGCCTTTGCTTATTGGTCAGCTGCTTAAAGAAGCCGGTTTGCCAGATGGTGTATTCAATATCGTTAACGGTGACAAAATTGCCGTAGACACCATTCTTGAAGATTCTCGCGTGCAGGCAGTTAGCTTTGTAGGCTCAACTCCTATCGCTGAATACATTTATGCCACAGGCACTAAAAATGGTAAGCGTGTACAGGCCTTAGGTGGTGCTAAAAACCACGCTATCATTATGCCAGATGCAGACATGGATAATGCTGTAAACGCGCTTATGGGCGCCGCTTACGGCTCTTGTGGCGAGCGTTGCATGGCTATCTCTGTGGCTGTGTGTGTTGGTGATGCAGCTGCGGATGAACTTGTCGCTAAATTAAAGCCACAAGTTGAAGCTTTAAAAGTGGGCAACGGCACTGATGTTAGCAACGAGATGGGCCCATTAATTACTGCTGCAGCCCAGCAGCGTGTTCGTACCTTAGTCACACAAGGCGTAGAGCAAGGTGCACAATTAGTGGTAGATGGCCGTGAATTGGTTGTTGATGGCCACGAAGAAGGCTTTTTTGTAGGTGGTTGTCTATTTGATAGAGTCACCCAAGATATGGTGGTTTATCAAGAAGAAATCTTCGGCCCAGTATTGTGTGTTGTGCGTGTTGATACCATGCAAGAAGCCATGAAATTGATTGATGATCATGAGTTTGGTAATGGCACCTGCCTATTTACCCGTGATGGCGAAGCTGCGCGTTATTTCTCTGATAATATCAAAGTAGGCATGGTAGGCATTAACGTGCCACTGCCAGTGCCTGTTGCTTATCATAGCTTTGGTGGTTGGAAGCGCTCTTTGTTTGGTGATTTAGGTGCTCATGGCCCTGACGCTATCCGCTTCTATACACGTCGTAAAACAGTAACTCAGCGCTGGCCTTCCAGTGGTGTACGCGACGGTAAACAGTTTGCATTTCCTTCTTAATGTAAGTTTTTAAGAAAATAAAAAAAGCCTGGCAATTGCTGGGCTTTTTTGTGTCTATCTATAGGCATTGGGATCTAATTTATGTTTATGACTTAAACTTTGTTCTGGTTTACTTTAAAATCATACTTTAAGAGCATTTATGTATAGGTCGTTAAGTCATGGGTTTATTATCTAGTATTAAAGCATTATTTTTGCGTCCAAGTGAGCCAAGTTCTACCAGCAAAGGTACAGATGGTAAGGGATCAAAAGGCAGCCAGCACCATGAACATAAAGGTTTCAGTATTGAAACCCACCCGTTAAAGGAAGGTGGTAGTTATCGAGTGCAGGGGTGGATTCGTAATGAAGGTAGAGAACATCACTTTATTCGTGCAGACCAATCTAATAGCCTAGAAGCAGGTCATGAGCTAAGTTTGTTTAAGGCTTGTCAGTGCATCGACCAATTAGGTGATAAGTTGTTTAAAACCAACTAAAAAAATGTGATTTGGCCTTTGATGAAGGTTTAGCTCAGCGAGTCACAGAGCTGTTGGCAGATAATCCTTACACTACACAAAAGCAAATGTTTGGCGGTATGGGTTTGATGATCTCTGGCAATATGTGTGGGTATTATGGGCAATAGCATGGTTGTTAGAGCAGATCCACAAGGGCTAGCAGAAGACGAAGATCTAGAGCATTGGCTTAAAAAAGGAGAGCGCTTTGCAAGCGCTCTTATGCAAAAAGGGTAAAAGCTTTAGTTTTTAAGCGGTTACTTTTATTTCTAACACAGGCTTGCCTGTAGCCACAGCAATAACCTTACCTTCTACAAATAAGTCGCCATCTAGTTCAGAAGTCACGTGCTTATTGTCATGGCGGATAGTGATCTCTACCTCACCAGCACCTGCTGATTTAGCAAGGTGATGGGATTGTTCTTTGACAATTGATTCAGCCTGATTAAGTGCATCATCTAAGTTGGTACAGTCAAACGGTGTTGCGCCATGGAAAATACGAAAAATCCCTTGTGTGGGTTGGGTAATGATAATTTCTGAGCGTTGCACTACGCTGCCCATTACCGCGCCAACAGCATTAGCTACATGGCCATACTGAGGTAAAATAAGGTCTAGGCTTAGGCTCTTTGCTGCAAGTGGATAATAGGTTGCAGCTGGTGCGCCTACAGCAACTAAGGAGTGACTTTTACCGAAGTTAATGCCAAATAAGGCATTATCATCATCTTTTTCGCCATTTTTAAGGATGAGCTTACCCATTAATCCAGCTAAATTACGTGAGCGAGCTTCATTAAGCAGGTTTTCCTGGTGTAAGCCTGCCTCTAGCAATGTTTGACAAATAGCATCATTCATTAAGGTAAATACCCTTTGGGCAGGTTCTTGTGAATTGCCTTTTTCCCATGACCCAAAACCATAAAGATGGCGCATTTGGCGAGCCCAAATTTGCGATGCAAGCTTGGCACCTTCAACACTCCAATGGCTATTATGACCTAGCACGTGGGCGGCATCTGAGGGCGTGAAACCAGAATAAATCACCATGCCTTTACGCTCTAAGCGGGCTAGCGCTTTGGCTACGTCTTGGTTTTCAAAGACTAAGGTTTCCATTTCGGCAGGGCCATGCTCGAGCATTTCCCAAGCTTGATGCTCTATTGGTGTAAACTGATTGATTAGTGCTTGATTGCTCTCAAGGCGTGTTACAAAACGATTGTGTCTAGGTGTGGGGCCGTCATCCAGATGAGCTTGTAAGCGCTTTAACACTTTTGGGTATTGTAGTGCCAATAAGCTTAATGGCACTACACGCCGTGGCCCTAAAGCAATACTACCACCATAAAATCTCACTTCACTGTCACCACCTAAACCGATGGAGTAAACCTTAACAGTCTCAACCATTGGCTGCCAATCACCTACCCTGGCGCCTTCGCTTGCAAGTTCTGGCTGACCATTGGTGACTATAGCAATGTCTGTGGTGGTGCCTCCCATGTCAGCGATAATAGCGTTGCGGCTGCCTGATAGTGCGCAGGCACCTATGACACTGGCTGCTGGGCCAGATAGTATGGTGGTGACTGGGTGAACAAGAGCGGTGTCTGCGTTTACAATAGAACCATCGCCTTTGACAATCATTAAAGGCGCTTGAATATTAAGTTTTTGTAAAATATCTCTTACCGCTTGAATGAGATCTTGAATGAACGGGATCATGCGAGCATTAAGTGAGGCGGTGAGTGCGCGCCGTGGTGCCCCTAGGCTTGTAGCAAGCTCATGGCCGCAGGTCACAGGCATGCCAGTAAGCTGCGTTACTAACTCTTGTAACTGTACTTCGTGACTTGGGTTGCGCACACCAAACTGCGCAGAGACTGAAAAAGCGGAGACTTTGTCTTTGTTAGCTAAAATGGCGGCTTTAGCTGTGGCAATATCTAATGGTTTGACTTGTCTGCCAGAGGCATCATGACCACCTTCTAGGCGAATAATTAAATGGTCATCTAAGATCTCAGTCAAACCACTTTTTTTGACTTGGCTCTCACTTAATCCTGCCACCAAAGCACATACGGGAGCGCCATTGCCTTCTACCACTGCATTGGTGGTGAGGGTGGTCGATAGAGACACCATTTCTATATCAGCTAATAATTGCGTAGAGATTTTACCAATAGATTCGCCAATACCAATGGCTAAATTGTGCCGTGTAGTGAGGCTTTTTACAGCGACTAACACTTGGTTTTGTTCATTGATAATGACAGCATCTGTATAAGTGCCGCCAGTGTCTATGCCTAGGCGTAAGGACATGGTGTTAAGCTCTCAAAAATATAATATTGGCGGCATTTTGCCTTGAGTAAAAGCCTAACGCAAGCGTATTTTATATTCACTAAATAAAGCGGCACAGGTGGCTTTAAAAGCGGCACGATGCATGTGCACAGGAAGTTTTTATTTAGGCTTGTTTTAGAACGCTGTATAGCCTTTAATGGCGTTTAAATTGTTGACTAGTGGAATATGAAAATGAGTAAAGTAGCGTTTATTGGTTTAGGTGTAATGGGTTACCCGATGGCGGGTCATTTGGTTGCACGCGGCCATAAGGTTTGTGTTTACAATCGCACTGCTGCCAAGGCTAAAGCATGGCAACATGAACATGGAGGACAGATTGCTGCCACACCTTTGGAAGCTGCCTTTGAAGCTGATTTTGTATTTATTTGTGTAGGCAACGACGATGATTTACGCAGTGTTGTGTATGGTGATGTGGGCGTATTATCAGGCATGACCGCGGGTAGTGTATTGATAGATCACACCACAGCCTCGGCCCAAGTGGCTCGTGAAATAGCAGTGATTGCGGCTCAACAAGGAGTGGGCTTTGTTGATGCGCCAGTCTCTGGTGGGCAAGCCGGTGCTGAAAATGGTGCCTTGGCGGTAATGTGTGGTGGCAGCGACGAAGACTATCTCACAGCCGAACCCGTTATGCTCGCCTATGCAAAAAGCACCACGCATTTGGGCCCTGTAGGTAATGGACAACTCACTAAAATGGTCAACCAAATATGTATCGCGGGCCTAGTGCAAGGGCTAGCAGAAGGTGTGGCTTTCGCTGTTAATGCAGGTCTGGATGCAAAGCAAGCACTTGAAGCGATAGGAGGTGGCGCTGCTGGATCTTGGCAAATGCATAACCGCGGCAACACCATGGTAGATGATGAATTTGATTTTGGTTTTGCGGTGGATTGGATGCGCAAAGATCTAGATATTTGTCTAACCGAAGCGCAAAATAATGGCTCACAATTACCAGTGGCTAAAATGGTAGACAACTTTTATGGGCAAGTGCAAGACCAAGGTGGCAACCGCTGGGATACATCTAGCCTGCTTCGCCTTTTACCTAGAAAAAATCAATCTTAGCTACTCTTTTGGTGGGGCGTCACCTGCGTATATTAACCACTGATGAGAGAGCCAGTAATAGTTTTTTTGTCCCCATATGGGTGCCGTGCAGTTGTAACGGTTACGGCCTTTACCTAGAGCTTTGTCGGCTTGCACGGTAAAGTTCATTTTGTTTTGCCAATTGGGCATCTGTCTTTCACCCACAATAAAGCAAGACAGTTGCTGCCTCACACCCAGTTTTTGTGATTGTGTTAGGGCAACATCTAATATGGGTTGGTTTTGATCCCCTTGATCAATGCGAATGACGGGGTTTTTAAATGCAGTGTAATTAGCAGGAAAGGGCTGTGAGGCTAGTTTAGTCTTAAGCGTCTTTAAACTACTATAAGCTCCTGCAGCTGGAAATCTAGGCAGTGCTTGCCAATCAGAAAATTCAGCCACGCCTCCAGACTGTTGCCCAAAGGCAATGTAACCCTTTTTCTTTAATGCTGCTTTAAGTGGGTCATTGTATTCACCATAGGGATAAGCTAACCATTTAGGCACTTCCCCCAGCTCTTTTGTTAAACGCTGCTGCGCATAGTCGATATTTTCTAATGCTTGAGTGAGCCACTGCCCATCATAGGCTGGTTTGCGCACTAAATAATCATGGTCTTGAGTGTGGTTGGCTATGATGACACCGTGTTGTTTAAGATCTCGAAGCATATCCCAAGTCATGGTGTGACGGTTGTTTTGATCCACAGGATCAGTATTAACAAACACAGTAAAAGGGTAGTTATATTTCTTTAATAACGGGAAACCGTTGAGGTAAATATCGCGCCACGCATCATCAAAGGTAATCGCAATGGCTTTGTTTGGTAGTGGGTTACCTTGTTGCACAGATTCTATCGCCGTTGCTAGATCCATCACGGTATAATCATTAGCCTTTAAATAAGCTAAATGGCTTTCAAACTCTTTTGCAGTAATAGAGGTCGAGCGGGGCATAGTGGAGCTGACGTGATGGTATAAAAGAATGTTAAAGCTGTCAGCAGCAATGCTTTTTAAAGGCAATATAAGCCCCAGTGAAAACACGCTCAGCAATAAAAAAGCACGTAAGTTTTTGTAATTCATGGGTTATTTGTCCGGAAATAAATCGCTACAAAGTTCGCCGCCAAAACCCCAATTAGATTTTGGCACATCACGAATCATCACTTGCACCGCGCTAGCCTTACCCCCTGTAATCTCACACATAGTTTTGGTGAGCCCCTCTACAATTTTTCGCTTTTGCTCGACCGAACGGCCTTCAAATAGTTCTACAGTGATTAAAGGCATAGACGATTCCATTTTATGCGTAAAGGTTAATTCAAGGAGTGCATTTTATAACCTCATTAAAGTGCTATGCAAGGCAAAAGACTTGGGCTAAAGTAACCGGCATTAGTTTCTGTAAGGATTCACAGTGCATAACAATAAAAAAAACCCGCTTATTGGCATGGGCCTAATGATGCTGGCCATGGTGTTAGTGCCTATATTAGACCTATTTGCCAAGCTTTTATCTGCAGACTATGCGGTTATTGAAATCACCTGGGCGCGGTTTGTATTTCATGGATTGTGGTTATTACCCTTACTGACCTGGAAGGGTATAGTGTGGTGGAAATTGCCACAACAACCCGTCTATCAACTTATGCGCAGTTTGATGCTGACTGCAACAACGGTGTCTTTCTTTTTTGCCATTAAAGATAACCCTATTCCTACTGCGCTCACTTTATTGTTTATTTCTCCTTTAATCGTGGCTGTAGTGGCACCATTGTGGCTAGGTGAAACCTTTGATACCTTAAGAGGCGTAGCTGTAGTGTGCGGTTTTTTAGGTGTGGTGGTAGTGCTTAGGCCCAATGCTGACGATTTTTCACCCTCTATATTATGGGCCTTAGTGGCAGGTGTGGGGTATGCGTTTTATATTATGTTTACTCGTAAGTTAAGCTCATCATCGCCACCACTTTTAACGTTGTTTTATACCGCTGTTGGCGGGGTGTTAGTTTTAACTCCGTTTGTAGGCCCAGTATGGATAACCCCAGACGTTAAGGGCCTAGTAATGATGGCGAGTATGGGTTTGTTTGCAGCGCTGGGGCACTTTTTTATCATTATGGCCTGTGAATATGCCACGGCATCGCAGCTTAGCCCCTTTAACTATTTTGAAATTGTGGCGGCCACGGTGATTAGTTATTTTGTGTTTGATTTTTTCCCAGACATTTACGTATGGGTAGGCATTGCTATTATTTGTTCAAGTGGTGCTTATGTATCATGGCGAGAATTACAGCTTAGTAAGCGCGCACGTGCTGTGGCGGATGGCCGCATTGAAATACTATAAATCTTAGTCTAGGGTAGGCTCCATGTTTTCCAAATCATAAGGCGTGGCTTGATAGACGCAGTAATTGAGCCAGTTACTAAAGAATAAATAACCATGGCTGCGCCAAGACGCAATAGGTGTAGCGCTGGCATCATCGTTTGGAAAGTAGTTAATGGGCAGCATGGGGTTTAAACCTGCTGCTTGGTCCCTATGATACTCATGTGCCAAAGTTTGAGCACTGTACTCTGGGTGGCCCGTAATATACACCTGACGCCTATCTTTGCTGGTCATTAAATAAACTCCAGACGCATCAGATTGTGCCAAAATAATAAGGTCTGTATTGGCTTTAATGAAATCTACTGGGAAATCCGCAGTGCGTGACTGGGGCGCTAAAAACTGGTCATCAAAGCCTCGGGTAAGAGCATCGTGCCCTTCGATAACCGTTTGGCGATATACTCCCGACAGTTTTTGGCTGCGCGTTTTTTTGGGTAAATTGTACAAAGACTTTAAGCCAGCCTGAGCTGCCCAACATAAAAATAGGGTTGAGGTCACATGGGTGCGAGACCATTGTATGATTTCATCTACCTGAGGCCAGTAGGTTACGTCTTCAAACGCTACCAAGCCTAAGGGTGCACCAGTGATGATTAAGCCATCATAGTTTTTATCTTTTACCTGCTCAAAATTACGGTAAAAACTGTTCAGGTGCTCAGAAGGTGTGTTTTTACTGGTGTGGTTATCTACCCTTAATAGCTCGATGTCTACCTGTAAGGATGAGTTGGACAGTAGGCGCATAATCTGGGTTTCAGTCTCAATTTTTTTGGGCATCAAATTGAGGATGATTATTTTTTGCGGGCGAATGTCTTGATTTAACGCACGGGTTTCTGTCATAACAAAAACGTTTTCTTGTTGCAGCACGCTGGTGGCAGGTAAAGCATCTGGAATACGAATAGGCATGGGAAACTCTTACAGTAAGTGGTTAAGCAGCAATGGTTGTCATTGTATCAGAATAGCTAAGGCATACTAAAGAGTCAAAATGTCTATAAAAACCATAAATAAACTCAATAATTACACCTAATCTGTTAGAAATGTAGTTTTATGCAACTTAATGTCGCAATTAAGGTTTGAACTTGCCTCTTATTAGCGGATATACTTCTGGCTTCGCAACGGCCATTGGCTGTGAGACGATAGTCAGTGGTTTCGTGATACCTACAACAGGATTTCGGCTACTGGGTTAACCCACAATATAGTGGGTGGCCTTACCAATATCATAAAAACATAATCTCTAGGGAAGTGAAAAATGAAAAGTTCAACTAAAAAAATTGTAATTGCTTTAGTTGCAATTGCTGTTGCAGTTTTTGTTCTGATGAAAATGACAGAGAAGAAAGCTGAAGAAGTTCAAGCTTTAGTAGTAAGTGATACTATTAAGGTAGCAGTGATTTTAGGATTTACAGGCCCTATAGAATCCCTTACTCCAACAATGGCCTCAGCAGCTGAGTTAGCTTTTGCTGAAGTTTCAGATTCTGGGAAGTTGTTAGGAGGGCGTATTATTGAGTCACTTCGTGCTGACTCTACTTGTGTAGATTCTTCTGCTGCTACTGCTGCTGCTGAGCGCTTAGTTAACTCTGACAACGTAGTGGCTATCATGGGCGCTGACTGTTCTGGTGTAACTGGCGCTATCGCTAAAAACGTAGGCGCGCCAAATGGTGTGGCTATGGTTTCTCCTTCTGCAACGTCTCCTGGTTTAACTAACATTGAAGATAACGGTGTATTTTTCCGCACTGCACCTTCTGATGCGCGTCAAGGCGTAGTATTGGCAGACATTGTTATGGCTCGTGGCATCGACACAGTCGCTGTAACTTACACTAACAACGACTATGGTAAAGGCCTAGCAGATGCATTTGCTACTGCATACCTTGCTGCTGGCGGTACCATCACTATTGAAGCTGCCCATGAAGATGGCAAAGCAGACTACTCTGCTGAAGTAGGCGCTTTGTCTGCTTCTGGTGCATCTGAGCTAGTGGTTCTTGGTTACCTTGACCAAGGCGGCCGTGGCATCATCCAGTCAGCTTTAGACTCTGATTCATTTACTCGCTTTATTTTAGCTGACGGCATGATTGGTGCTTCTCTACTAGACGTAGATGGCGGTATTGAAGGTACCTTTGGTACATTACCTGGTTCTGAGTCACAAGGCGCTGCAATGTTTAACGATGTTGCTGCTGCAGCTGGCCTAGAAGGCACTGCTCCTTATGCTGCGCAGTCTTATGATGCTGGCGCGCTGATCGCTTTAGCCATGCAGTCTGCTGGATCTGCTGATCGTGCTGGTATTGTTGCACACCTAACTAAAGTTGCTAACGCTCCTGGTGAAATCATTCTTCCTGGTGAGCTTGCTAAAGGCTTACAGATTTTGGCAGACGGTGGTCAGATCAACTACGAAGGCGCAACCAACGTAGAATTTGATGCTAACGGTGATCCTGCTGGATCGTACCTAGAGCAAGAAGTAAAAGGTGGTGCATTCACTACCGTTAAGGTTCACTAAGCTTAGGCTTAAACCTTAAAAAAAAGCCCCGCTTGGCACATGCTAAGCGGGGCTTTTTTGTGCAAAAATTTACTTATTTAATGATAACTAATGTTGACTCTTATAATTTAAAAGCATCTAATTAATAATTCAACTAATGTTTTAATTCGCATTAAATAAATCAAAATAATAAGAGGCTAAAATGAAGCGCACACTTATCAATATTGCAATCCTAAGCACGATTTTGGGCACAGGAATGGCTCAAGCGGGTGGTTGGGACCGTTCAGGTCAAGACACGTCAATTATTCTTAAAGAGGGTAACTTGCTGGAAGTGTCTTCAGTTTCTGTTGCCCCAAAAATTACGGGTACATATTTAGGATCCACCAATGCTACTGGTGATGTAGCGCCTGATTACAGTTTTACTAACATTGCTTTTCGCACTCAAATCAATGATGATGTGTCTATTGCGTTGATTCAAGACGAGCCTTTTGGAGCAGGTGTTGATTGGAAAAACGGAACAGGAGCTTATACCACTGTAAATGCTAAGATTAGTACAGCCGCTACTACGGTGATGGTAGGATATGACTTAGATAATGTTACGATATATGGTGGTATTAAAAACCAAAAATTTGGAGCGAAGGCCTATGTGCCAATTGATAGCGTAGGCTATATGAATATCACTTCAACTCCTGATACTAGCCTAGGATATGTTGTTGGCGCTGCGATCGAACGTCCAGAAATTGCATTGCGAGTCGCCTTGACCTACCACACGAAGATAACCCATGACGTCTCTATAGTAGAAACGCTTAATGGCGGAACTGCAACACCTTCAACTCTTACAGCTGATACTCCTTCATCATTTAACTTGGATTTCCAAACAGGTGTTGCTGAAAATACGCTTTTGTTCGGCACAATTCGGAGCGTGCAATGGACTCAAACTATACTTAATCCAGCTCTTTATGTTGAAAAAGCTAACAAGCCTTTGAAAAAATTCACTAGCGATACTGTCTCATATTCACTAGGTCTTGGTCGGAAATTTTCGGATCAGTGGTCAGGTGCTGTGACCTATGGTACTGAAGCTGCAGAGGGTACTGCCGGAGGGCCGCTTGGACCAACTGATGGTTATAGTAAAATGGGCGTTGGCGTAACCTATTCTGGAGAACGCGCGAATATTACTTTAGGCGTTCAACAAATAAATAATGGAGACACCGCAACCCCTGCGGCCAAAATGTCTGATAACACTACGTTAGTAACAGCAGTTAAAATTGCATACAACTTCTAATTTCAGTTAGAGTTTAGTAACCCAAAACCCTAGGAAGAATAATTCAGCCTGGGGTTTTTTATTGCTTGAATTTTATACTATGAACGAACAAAATATAAAAGCTTTAAACATCATCTATCAAGATGAAGATCTGGTAGCTATCAACAAACCCAGTGGTTTGTTGGTACACCGCAGCCCCATCGATCAATACGAAACCCGTTTTGCAGTGCAAGAGCTACGTAACCAAATAGGCCAGCATGTGTATCCATTACATAGGCTTGATAAACCCACCTCGGGCGTATTAGTATTTGCTCTTTCAAGTGAAGCGGCTAGTTTTTATAGCCAACAGTTTCGTGAGCATGACATTTGTAAAACATACCTAGCCTTAGTGCGCGGCTATGGTCCACAAAAAGTGATCGTTGATCATGCCCTTACAGATGAAGCTGATGATCATGCAGGTATAAAAGGGGGAGGCGAGGCGAAAGAGGCACTAACCCATGTAAAGTGTTTAGCACAGTATGAGATACCGCTTTTGGTAGACCGTTATGCCACTACTCGGTTGTCTTTGATGCAGTGTGAGCCTGTTACTGGGCGCAAACATCAAATAAGGCGTCATTTAAAGCACCTAGGACATCCTATAGTGGGTGACTCTCGCCACGGCAAGGGTGTATTAAATCGTGCCTGTGAGGGCTATTTTGGAGTGGGGCGCTTGTGGTTGGCTTGCACTCAAATGGTGCTCATAGCAAGAGATGGCAGTGAGGTAGTGATTAATGCGCCTTTAGCGGCAGATTTTCAGCAAGTATTAACGCAGTTTAGTGACTCTAAGCAGCGCTAGAAGTGGGTGGTTTTGAGTTAACCACCCACTTCTAGCTTATACACCCAACAGCTAGCCTACACAGAGTGCAGGCGTGTCTCTTCCGGAATAATGCCTTTGGGCATAAAGCGCATGGTTAATAACAGCACTAAGCCCATAATAAATAAGCGCAAGTGCGGTGCGCTCTTAAGCAGGTGTTTGCGTAAGTCGCTGGTTTGATCCATGCCTGCGGTAATTAGGTCCATAAAGGCAATGGACAAAGGCTCGGCTTCTATCCACATAAACCAAATAAAGAAACCACCAAACACAGCGCCTAAGTTATTGCCGCTGCCACCAATAATCACCATTAGCCATACCAAAAAGGTAAAGCGCAGTGGCTGATATGAAGTGGGGGTAAACTGCCCATCTAAAGTGACTAACATAGCACCTGCAATGCCTACCACAGCACTACCTAACACAAACACTTGTAAGTGCTGGCGTACCACGTTTTTGCCCATGGCATTGGCGGCTTCTTCATTGTCGCGAATGGCTCGCATCATGCGGCCCCAAGGCGAATTTAACGCTTTCATACTTAATAGCAGCACAACCACTAACACCACACTAAAAAGGCCCGTGTAGCATAGCTTTACAAAGATACTAGAGCTTTGAATCACTAATTGATGCAATGCGTCTGCTTGCTGCGAGTCTACAAGGGCTGCTAAACGGCCACTAAACAAAGACTGCACCATATCTACAAACCAAGGTGTGGTTTGTAGCTCAAGCTCAAAAGGCACAGGGCGGTCTAAACCAGCAACGTTTTTAACGCCACGGGCAAGCCAGTCTTCATTTTTTAACACCGCAATGATGATTTCTGAAATGCCCAAGGTGGCAATAGCAAGGTAATCTGAACGTAAACCTAAGGTGATTTTACCGATGACCCAAGCCACACCAGCAGCCATAATGCCGCCCAACACCCATGAAAAGATAATAGGCATGCCCATGCCACCTAAAAATCCATAAGTAGCAGGATTTACCCGTTCAATAGCGTAAACAGCAGGGCTATAAAAATGGTTAATGACAAAGTAGGCACCAATAAATAACACCGCTAGGCTTACCCGACGTTGCCAGCTTGGCGCCATATTACGGTAAACTAAAATGGCTAAAATGATGGTAATCACTACCAACACAAAGCTTACCGCCATGCCTTGGCCACCCACAGCCCATGCTTCTAGCACTGGAGCTTCAGACACTAATACGGCCGCTAAACCGCCCAAGGCAGTAAAGCCCATCACACCTAGATTGAGTAAGCCTGCGTAGCCCCATTGAATGTTCACACCCAAAGACATAATCGCAGAAATAATACATAGGTTTAAAATAGCTAAGGCAAAAGGCCAAGATTGCCCCATGCCTACTGCTAACAGTAATAAACCCATTACTGCAAAGGCAAGTGGAGCGCGGTTTTTTTGATTAAATAGTGCTTTCATTATATTGATTGCCCCTTAAAGATACCCGTTGGGCGAATGAGCAGCACCACCACTAAAATGATGAACGATACTGCAAATTTATAATCGGTGGATAAAAACTGTAATAATCCTGTGGGTTCTAGAGACTCTGGCAATAAGTACATAAAGAACTTTTTATAGGCGTAGGTGACAATCACTTCAGAAAAAGCAATGACAAAACCACCCACTACAGCACCAATAGGGCTGCCGATACCACCCACTATAGCCGCAGCAAACATAGGCAATAACAGCATAAAGTAAGTAAAGGGTTTAAAACTCTTGTCTAAACCATACAAGGTGCCAGCGGTAGTGGCTAAGGCTGCTACAATAATCCAAGTGATAAATACCACCCGGTCTGGATTAATACCCGACAGAAGGGCTAAGTCTTTATTATCTGAAAACGCACGCATGGCTTTACCCGTGCGAGTTTTTTGCAAGAAGTAAAACAACGCGGCTACACAAACAATGGTGACGGCTACGGTGAGCACTTGAGTAGACTTAAGGGCTAAACCTTCACTTAGGCCTGTGAATTCTTTAAATTCACGGGGTCTAAAAATAAATTTCGTACCATCCATAAAGCGTTGGTCACCAGGGCCTATGATAAAACGCACTATGGCGTTTGTCATAAACATTACGCCTGTAGACACGATGACAAAAATTACTGGAGCACTGTTTTTAGTGCGGTAAAATTTATACACAGTTTTATCAAAGGCTAGGTTTAAAGCTACCGCACCTAAAATGCCAAAGGGCAGGGCGAGTAATGCAGTAGGTAGTGGGCCAAAGCTAATGCCCATAGACTGAAAACCCCAAGTAACTAGGATAACCATCATGGTGCCAAAGGCCATCATGTCGCCATGGGCAAAGTTAGAAAAGCGCAAAATGCCATAAACCATGGTGATACCCAAAGCACCTAAAGCTAATTGGGCACCATAAGAAATAGCAGGCACAAGTACAAAGTTTGAAAATAAAACAATGGCATTTAAAACATCAACAAATTCTGGCATTACTTAACCCCCCAAAAAGGTGCGTCGCACCACAGGATTTGCCAGTAGTTCGTCACCACTGCCTGTGTGTTTATTAGTACCTGTTACTAAAACATACCCTTTGTCGGCTATATTTAAAGCTTGGGCTGCATTTTGTTCAACCATCAACACGGCGATGCCTTGTTTTTTAACTTCTAAGATACGGTCAAACAATTCATCCATCACAATAGGAGACACACCCGCTGTAGGCTCATCTAACATGAGCACGCTAGGCTGTGTCATCATGGCGCGGCCCACTGCCACTTGTTGACGTTGACCACCGGACAGTTCGCCTGCGTTTTGGCGGCGCTTTTGTTTCAAAATAGGGAATAGTTCGTACACTTGTTCCATGGTTTCACTAAAGTTATCCGTGCGTAAAAAAGCGCCCATTTCTAGGTTCTCTTCTACAGTCATGCCGCCAAATACATTGTGAGTTTGGGGAACAAAGGCAATGCCTTGTCCCACACGATTTTGAGGCGACATATGAGTGATGTCTTTGCCACCTAGAGTCACGCTACCTTCGCGTAGGTTAAGCATGCCAAGTAAGGCTTTCATAGCGGTGGATTTGCCTGCGCCATTAGGGCCCACAATCACGGCAATTTCACCTTTGTCTACAGACAAAGAACAGCCGTTAAGGATGTCTGCACCGCCATAGCCACCGCGTAATTGATCTGCTACTAGATAGCTCATGCGCTCACCTTTGGTTTGTTCTTTAGGCCCGTGCCTAAATAGGCTTCAATAACGGCCTCATTAGCAATGACTTCTTTGGCCGTGCCTTGAGCTAACACAGAACCTTCGGCCATGACGATCACAGGGTCACATAAGCGCCCAATAAAATCCATGTCATGTTCTATCATACAAAAGGTATAGCCTTTTTCTTGATTCAAGCGAACGATAGCCTCGCCAATTTCACGCAGTAAAGAGCGGTTCACACCAGCGCCTACTTCGTCTAGCAACACTACCTTTGCATCCACCATCATGGTGCGACCTAGCTCTAGTAGTTTCTTTTGGCCACCAGAAAGGTTACCTGCTAATTCTTGAGCGACATGGCCCAAGTTTAGAAAGTCGATCACTTCCATGGCTTTATCACGTACTTTTGCTTCTTGTTCGCGCACCAGTGACGGGCGAAACCAAGCGTCCATCAGCTTTTCGCCAGCTTGTTGTGACGGCACCATCATCAGGTTATCTAATACGGTTAAGGTGCCAAACTCATGGGCAATTTGAAAGGTGCGCAGTAAGCCTTTATGAAAAAGCTCGTAAGGGGGCACGCCAGTGACGTCTTCACCATCTAGGAATATGTGCCCAGAAGTTGGCGCTAGGTTACCTGCGATCATGTTAAATAATGTGGTTTTACCAGCCCCGTTAGGGCCTATGAGTCCGGTGATGGACCCTTTAGCTATTTCGATGGAGGCGTTATTAACGGCGTGCACGCCACCAAAACGTTTACTCACTGATTCGACTTTAATCATGGGTATCCTGTGATCTCAAGGGGACAGTTGGTTAAATTGGTTTGACCAATGTTGAGATTTTTATAGTTATCGCTTTATGTAATAAAGCTGACGCAAAGGTCAGCTTTATAGCTGGCGTAATTATACGGACTAACGATAGGCAGTAAAAGACGAGATTGCTCAAAAGAGCTTCAATTACAGAATTAACAAACTCAATGTCGCTTTCATTATACTTCAGGCAAGATTACAAGCGGTATGAGCTATCTTCTGCATCAAGAATAGCCATGAGCTCATTTAAATGCTGCTGGCCAAAATCAAACCCATAATCTTGCCATTGTTGTGCTGTTTTTTCAGCAACTTCATGAGTGACCGGATCCAGAGGCTGACCTGTGGCATAACAATCTAATAAGGTGCGACACGCTCTTTCAAAGTAGTAAATGTCATCAAAACATTGGGCGATACTGTTGGCAATTACTAACACGCCATGATTACCCATGAGCAAAATGCGCTTATCTCCCATACACTTGCTAAGGCGCTGTGCTTCGTTGCCCAAACCCATACCATCAAAGCCTGTATCAATAGCCACGCGCTGATAAAAACGCATAGCGTTTTGGTCTATGGGATATAAAGTTTTGTCTTTTAAGCACGCTAAGGCAGTAGCATATCGAGGGTGTAGGTGCATAATGCAACGCGCATCAGCAAAATCACGATGCAGTGCACCATGAATGGCCCAAGTCGTCGGATCTGGAGCATTAGCTTGATTCATGGTGTCAGGGTTGTTGGCGTCTAACAGCAGCAATTCACTGGCTTTAATGGTGCTAAAGTGGCGACCTTGAGGGTTACATAAAAATTGTTGACCATCATCTGACACGGCAACACTGAAATGATTGGCAATGGATTCATGCATATCCATCTTTGCAGTTAAGCGAAAACACGCTGCCAGCTCAACTTTAGCTTGTTGTATTGCAGTGAGTTTTGAGCGGCTCATGTTAATACCTGTTGTTTAGTGACTTCATGTTGGTGATAATAGGCCCAATGTTTTGTCATGTGAAGTAAATTATGAACACTGAGCAACCTCGTAACCCGCTACACGGCGTAAAGTTAGAGCAAATTATAACAGACCTTGTGGACACTTTTGGTTGGGAAGTATTAGCTGATCAGGTCAATATAAAGTGCTTTAGGGATAACCCCAGCGTTAAATCTAGTCTTAAATTTCTACGCAAAACCCTCTGGGCTAGAGAGAAAGTAGAATCGCTTTATGTTTATGCCATAGTGCGTGGCAAACCACTAAGATCTCAAGCCGATTATCAGGCACAGATTAACTCATCCCCCAAAGCGACAGTTTCTAAACCTGCAGTAAAAAAACCGACATCAACCAATAGCAATATCTGGAAAACCTCTAGTTAACTTGCGTTAACCAGGGCTTCACCAGTTTTAATGCAGTGGCTAAGCAGGCGTTCTATATCGCTTGTTTGAGTGTCACTGTTTGCTAATATAAGGCGGATACCTGTTTTGCCCTGATATTTAGCATAATCAACAAAAGCACCCCCTTGTGCTTGCATGGTTTTGCAAATAGAGATGTTTAATGCTCGGAGCTCTTCTTCGTTTAAGGCAGCTTCTGGGCGATATTGAAACAATATATTGAGATAGGGTGAAGGCCCAATCATGTGCAATTCAGGTGATGCAGTGATCGTATTGACGCAGCTTTGCTTTATGTCTTGTAAGTGATCAATCTTGTCGGAAAAACCTTTGTTGCCAATCGCTTTCCAGCTTAACCATACTTTTAAAGAGTCGGCACGTCGGCCACATTGAATAGATTTTTGACCTAGATTATAGGCGGCATTTTCATCGCTATGGAAAAGATAATCGCCACCACCACCACCGCATGTTTGCTCCAACATACCTTGATGACGAGTTAGCACAACAGCTGCCGTAATAGGCACATTCATAAGTTTGTGAGCATCCCATGCAAAAGAATCAGCTAGTTCGCACCCCTTTAACAAATGTTTATGAGTTGGTGAAAACAATATAGGCGCTCCCCATGCACCATCAATATGCAACCAAATATTATATTTGTCGGCAATAGCTCTACATTCTGGTACTGGGTCGAAGGCTCCCAGTACGGTTGTGCCTGCTGTAAGGCCAATATAAAAAGGCTTGTGTCCTTGTTTAATGCTTAGCTCAATGGCCTCTGATAGTGCAGCAGGGCATAACCGGCCTTGATCATCTGAAGCCACAGCAATTAGATTGTCTGTGCCTATGCCCAAAACATTGACTGCTTTTTGGCCAGAGTAATGTGCTTGATCTGACACAAAGGCCACTAATTTTTGAGAGGTAGAACCTTTGGTCTTAAGCTCAGGACAAGCATGATGACGAGCCATCATCATGCCAATAAGGTTAGCTTGGCTGCCACCAGAAACCATAATGCCATCACCTGTTTTAGAGTCGGTAGTAAAGCCTATTAAACGATTCCATTGGTTTATGAGTTCTTGTTCCATCAAAGTGGCTACAGGACTCATCTGGTAAGTGTGCATGTTCGCGTTGCTAAGGCTGGTTATCCAATCGCCAAATAGTGCGGGGTCATTTCGGCCGGAATAGAGTAGTTTAAAAAAATCAACCTGAGCACTGTCAGGTTGATAAGTTAAATACTGGCTTGCAGCTTGTTCTAATGCGTCTATATCTGCACCTTCAAAGCCTAAGCTAAAATCGACAACCTCTGTAAGATTTTTGGCACTTATAGGCTCGCTTACAGCTCGATCTTGGCGAAAATTTTCTGTAGCTAGATGTTGAAAAATGTTTAAATATTGTTGCATTGTTAGTCCCTTATAAAAGCAAATTTGATTGTAGGATTAAGGTGTATGTGTTATTTTTCCGCCACTACCATCTCTATTCCCTTAGCACGAATATTTAGGCGTCATTAATGGTTTCATCTACTACTCCAACAGACATCACAGAACTTCCTAACTTTGAAAAACACGGCAAAGTGTCTGTTTGGTGCTCTACTACAAGCTACGACACCATTCCAGATAGTTACTTTGAAGAAGATGATCAAGGATTAGATGCCTTTGCAAAAAATTTTTCCATCAGCGAATATGACCATGAAAACATGGAAACTAATGGTGTTGCAAGTGGTACGGCGTTAGTAAAAAGCATTATTGAAGACTGCTCTTATTCTAGTGCATATGGTGAAGGCGTTATTCATAAAATTAACAAAATGGGCCATGCACAAGTGAGCTGGATTATTTTGTTGTTTGATTTTGAATATCGCAATAAGCTCACCAAAATTCATGAAGACGACTTTTTACAATACGTCGGCTCTTTTGTCTATGATATGGACTCTACAAGCTTAGCTGAGCAAGAGCAGATAGAGGCCGCTAGAGAAGCAAAGCGCTTATTGGAAGCCCAGCTGTTGCTAGAAACACAGGCGGCGTTAGTTGAAGCTGATGCGGCTGCAGCTGCAGAATCTGCACCTACAATAATACCGGTAGTGCCAAAAGCTGCAACTTTGAAGGTGTCTGAAGCTGAGCCAGAAAGAATCCAACCTAAAGGGCATAACCCTTGGTTGAAATAAATCGGAAATGGCTTATCAATAGTTAAGCAATAGTGTGTCTGGGTCTATAAGCTTTTTTGATGTTTTTTGTGAGCCAAAAGGTACAAAAACTCTAACAGTAAAGTGGCTCCTGCCAATGCAGTAATATCTGCATGATCATAGGCAGGATTGACTTCCACTAAGTCAAAACCTACGATGTTGACGTCTTTTAAACCACGAATAATTCTCAAGGCTTTGTCTGTAGTTAAGCCACCTACTACGGGTGTGCCAGTGCCTGGTGCGTAAGCAGGGTCTAAGCAATCAATGTCAAAGGTCAAGTAGACAGGTAGGTCTCCTACTCGTTTTATGATTGCTGCAGCAATATCATCGGCACTGGAGTCATTAGCTTGTGCTGCATCAATCACTTCAAATTCATGATCTTGTGGCCTGTATTCTGTGCGAATACCCACTTGAATTGAATGGTCAGGGTCTATTAAACCCTGCTTAGGGGCATGGTAAAACATACTGCCATGATCTATTTCTGTATCGTTAGGGTAGGTGTCTGTGTGGGCATCAAAATGCACAAGTGCCATTTTTCCATAATGTTTAGCGTGGGCTCTAAGTAATGGTAGGGCCACATAGTGATCGCCACCAATACTCACCATGTGTGTGCCAGAACTAATAATGTTTTGCGCATGCACCTCTATTTGCAGGTTGAGATCTTCAGGGCTACCTGGAATAAAATCTAAATCTCCATAATCTGCTACAGTAAGGTATTTGAAAGCATCAAATCCCCAAGGCCAGCGCCTTCCTTCCCAACCTACATTACTACTGGCCTGGCGCACTGCGTTAGGGCCTAGGCGAGTGCCTGCACGGCCTGTAGTTGCCAAATCAAATGGTAATCCAACAATAGCAGCATCAAAATTTTGACTCATATCGCGTGTGAGAGGTCGGGCCAAAAAGGTAAATTGGTTGGCATACATAGAGATGATAGTTGGATCACCGATCAATTTGTTTTTGGCCATGTCATTAAGTCTCGATTACATCTGTTGTGAATAATGCACAATATCGCCAATCTAAATGTATATTGCAAGATTTTGCTACCCCGATGGTAAGTTAATAATCTCAAAAATAATTAGGTGTCAGCCTTACGGTATTATTATTAATATAATAAATGATTGAATTTAATTTATTTATTTTACTAATAGATAGATAAAAACTAGACTGCTACCAGTTTGTACTGCTAAGTGAATTTTTAGTAGCTACAGTGTTATTAATTGAGTTGTGTGTAAAGAATAGGTGAATACAATGAATCCACAAAATATGCCTCGTACTATCGAAATCCCCAACGGTCAAAAAGTTGTGGCCACTTTTTCTAAGCAAGAGCTAAGTAACCGTCTTACCAAGCTTCGTGCGCACATGGCAACAGCTAATGTAGATGCTGTAGTCTTTACCTCGTATCACAACATCAACTACTTTTCAGACTTTGTATATTGTCGCTTTGGTCGTGACTATGGTTTAGTTGTTACACAAGACAACTACACTACCGTTACTGCCAATATCGATGGCGGTCAGCCATTTCGTCGTAACCAGTTAGGTGACAACGTGGTTTATACCGATTGGCAAAAAGGTAACTTTTTTGTTGCCCTTAAAAACTTGATTAAACCAGGCAGCCGCATTGGCGTAGAGTATGACCATATGCCTTTGGCAACGATGGACATTGTAAAAGCTACTTTCCCAACCTCGCAGTTTACTGATATTGGTGTGCCAACCATGCAGATGCGCATGATCAAGTCTGCTGAAGAAATTGCAGTAATCAAGCATGGCTCGCGCATTGGTGACATTGGTGGTGCAGCTATCCGTGATGCTATTGGGGTAGGTGTGCCAGAATACGAAGTGGCTTTGGCAGGCACCCAAGCGATGATCCGTGAAATTGCTAAAACCTTTCCAGATGGTGAGCTCATGGACACTTGGGTTTGGTTTCAGTCAGGTATGAACACCGATGGTGCCCACAACCCAGTAACCAGTCGTAAGATTGAAGCTGGCGATATTTTAAGCCTTAACTGCTTTCCAATGATTGCAGGTTATTACACGGCACTTGAGCGTACTTTGTTTTCTGAGCATGCCAGTGATCGTCATTTAGAGCTATGGGAAATTAACTGCAAGGTACATCATCGTGGCTTAGAGTTGGTTAAACCTGGTGTGAAATGTAGTGATGTAGCCCATGAGCTAAATGAAATTTTTGCTGAGCACGATGTATTGGAATACCGCACGTTTGGCTATGGGCATTCTTTTGGAACCCTTAGTCATTACTACGGGCGTGAAGCCGGTCTTGAATTCCGTGAAGACGTAGACACAGTGTTGGAGCCTGGCATGGTGGTTTCTATTGAACCTATGATCATGTTGCCAGAGGGTATGGCAGGCGCTGGTGGTTATCGTGAGCATGACATTTTAGTGGTAGGTGACGAAGGCGCAGAGAACATCACTAAGTTCCCATTTGGGCCAGAGCACAACATTATTAAAGGCTAATTAGCTTTTAGCTAGAATATAAAAAGCCAGCTTACTCGATTGATCAAGCTGGCTTTTTTATGCTTGGCATATCACATGATGAAGTGATGGTTCAGGCTATATTTTTGCAACCAAAGCACGTGCCGCAGCACCGTGCTGTTGTAACAACTGCCCCACATCTAAACCTTCAATGACACCGTATTTTACGCGCCATTTACCCGCCACCATTACGTGCTGCGCTTTATGCGCGCCGCATAATAATAAGGCTGCTAATGGATCATGACTGCCGCTAAAGCGCATCTCATCTAGTTTAAAACAAGCAATATCTGCCTGTTTCCCCACTTCCAATGAACCAATGTCACTGCGGCCTAACATTTTAGCACTACCTTTTGTTGCCCAACGATAAGCGTCAAAGTGGCTTACTTGTGCACCATACTTTAAGCGTTGTAAGTATAAAGCTTGGCGCACTTCTTGGATCATATTCGAGCCATCATTTGAGGCTGACCCATCTACTCCCAAGCCTACAGGGCATCCTGCTGCTTCTAATTCCTGCACAGGTGCCATGCCAGAGGCTAGCATCATATTTGAGGTAGGGCAGTGGCAGATACCAGTGCCGGCAGCGCCTAAACGTTTAATTTCATCATCGTTAAAGTGAATGCCATGGGCTAACCAGGTCTGTGGGCCCAACCAACCCACGCTATCAAGGTAATCCACCGTGCGTAACCCAAAGCGTTGTAGGCAAAAATTCTCTTCATCTATGGTTTCAGCTAAATGAGTGTGGAGCATTACATTGTGCTGAGCTGCAAGGGTTGCAGAATTGCGCATTAATTCAGGTGTCACTGAAAAAGGTGAGCAAGGAGCTAGAGCCACTTGCAACATACTGCCTTCTCTAGGGTCGTGATACCGTTTAATAACGCGCTCGCTGTCGGCTAAGATTGTGTCTTCTTGTTGCACTGTGCTTTGTGGTGGTAAGCCGCCATCATTCACTCCCAAACTCATGGAGCCACGGGTCATAGTCATACGAATACCAATGCTTGCTGCAGCTTCTGCTTGTATATCCATAGCTTGCGTTAGGGCTTCAGGAAACAAGTAGTGATGATCTGCAGCTGTGGTGCAACCAGATAACAGTAGCTCCGCTAAAGCCAAGCGCGTAGCTTGATATAGCATGTCAGGCTCTAATCCTGCCCATACTGGATAAAGGCTGGTAAGCCAGCCAAATAAAGGCTTGTTAAGTGCTTGGGGTAAGGCGCGTGTTAAGGTTTGGTAAAAATGGTGATGACCATTGATTAAACCAGGCAAAATGACTAACTCGCCACATTCCATCACCTCATCGTAGCTAGATTTTGGCTGCTGTCCTTTGGCTACCAACTCTATTACTTTTTGTCCTTTTACTACCAACCCACCTTCGGCACTATCAGCTAAAATAGCAAGAGGGTTTTTAAGCCAAACTGAATGGCTTGATGATGGGTTAGGTAATGGATGTAGTGATGATTCGTTAGGCATAGGAGGTTGATCTTCCAAATGATTGCGCAATATTATTTGCGTTTCAAAATATAGTATCTTCAGTATAAATGCTAGAACTACTCTAAAGTTTATTGATTGTTTTATGTTTTAACTATGCAAAATCATATCAGCAGCTTTTTCTGCGATCATAATGGTTGGGGCATTGGTGTTGCCTGATGTAATTGTTGGCATGATGGAAGCATCTACAACACGCAGACCTTGTACACCTTTAACTTTCAAATCTATACCCACTACAGCTTGATCATCTGAGCCCATTCGGCAAGTGCCTACTGGGTGGAATATAGTAGTGCCTATATCACCAGCGACCTTAGCTAAATCTGCATCTGATTGGTATTTGGTACCTGGTTTTATTTCATTGGGGCTATATTTTTTCATCACAGGTTGTTGAGCGATATGGCGAGCTAATCTAATGGCATTGATAGCCACCTGTTTGTCATGCTCGGTGCTGAGATAATTTGGATTAATACAGGGGTGAGCCTTAGGGTCAGCAGAAATAATGTGGCTTGAGCCGCGGCTTTGTGGCCGCAATGGAACGATGCTTGCGGTGAAAGCTGGAAATGGGTGCAGTGGGTCACCAAACTTATCCAAAGACAAGGGTTGAACATGGAATTCTAAATCTGCAGTTTTGACGTCATCGCTTGATTTTGCAAAAATACCTAATTGGCTTGGAGCCATAGACATAGGCCCTTTGCGTGACAGTAAATATTCAAGTCCAATGCCTATTTTACCCAACGTTGTGCCGGCACGCTGGTTAAGTGTCAATATATTTTCAACTTTAAAGACCACCCGAAGCTGAAGGTGGTCCTGCAAATTTTCTCCAACTTCATTACTTTGGTGGACTACTTCGATGCCCGCTTTAAGTAAATGTTTAGGATTACCAATGCCAGATAGTTCAAGAATTTGGGGCGATCCAATAGAGCCAGCACAAAGAATCACTTCGCCATTAGTACGATATGTCATCGGGCGGCCCTTCACTAAAGCTTCTACACCACAGGCTCGCTTTTCACTAAACATCACTCGTTGTACTTGTGCATGAGTAATTATTGTTAGGTTTTTTCTATGTTTGATGGGTCGTAAAAATCCCTTTGAAGTATTCCATCGCCAACCATTCTTTTGGTTTACCTTGAAATACGAAGAGCCCTCATTATCACCTAAATTAAAGTCTTCAATTTTATCTATCCCAGCCTGCATTGCGGCATCACGGTATGCATCTAAAATATCCCAAGAAAGGCGTTGCTTGTCTACTCGCAATTCTCCACCAATACCGTGAAAATCACTGGCACCTGCATAGTAGTCTTCTGATTTTTTAAAGTAGGGTAAAACGTCATCCCAACCCCAACCCAGATTTCCCATATCACGCCAACTGTCATAATCACTGGACTGGCCTCGCATGTAGATCATACCGTTAATGGATGAACATCCACCTAAAACTCTCCCCCTAGGGTAGTTTATTTCTCGGCTATTTAGGCCCTTTTGTTTGCTTGTTTTGAAGCCCCAGTCCGTGCGTGGGTTACCCATGCAGTATAAATATCCCACTGGAATATGTATCCAAATGTAATTATCATTACCACCGGCTTCTAATAACAAAACTTTGTTATGCGGGTTACTAGAAAGTCGATTTGCAAGCACACAGCCTGCGGATCCACCACCTACAATAATATAATCGAAGTTTGAGTTGTTTGTGACCATGACATTGCCTACCGTGCCTTTTGTTTGAGTTTATCAACAACTTGATGGTTTAGACAGGTGTTGAAAAAATAGCAGTCCATGGATTCAAACGAGTAAAAAGTCGCTTGGAAAGTTTCAAATATAAAGGCACAATACGATTCTATTTAATCTATGTAGCTTAGAGTCTTTAATGCAGTTATTTGCTCATCGAGGTATCAGTGATCTAGCCCCAGAAAACACTATGGAGGCCTTTAAGTTGGCATTGCATCAGCAGTGTGATGGCATAGAGCTTGATGTAAGATTGATGTCTGGGACTGTGGTAGTGATGCACGATAGCACGGTAAATCGCACGACAAATGGTGAGGGCTTTGTCAATCAATTCACTCCCCTAACATGGCAGCACCTTGATGCAGGTGATGGCCAGCCTCCGCCAAGTCTACGACAAGTGTTAGAGCTGGTCAGGGGAGTATGTGTAGTCAATATTGAACTTAAGTCTGCGGACTTAATTCATCAAGTGGCTAACGAAATAAAGCATGCTGTAGGCCAATTAAATTTTGAATGGGTACAGTTATGTGTGTCCGCATTTGACCACCGTTTATTGGCAGAACTAAAAATGTTGTTACCCGCCCTTAATATTGCCCCCCTTATTGCCTCATGTCCTGTTTCATTGGCCTTTTTAGCTCATGATATGGGTGCTGATGCCTTGCATAGCTATACAGAAACTACTGATGCACAACTTGTTGATGACGCCCACTCTCGCGGTCTATTGGTGCGCGTTTACACTGTGAAAGAAGCTGAAGAACTGCTTCGTTTAAAACATCTGGGTATTGATGCTGCATTTGTAAATGATGTCGCTTGGGCTAGGCAAGTGCTAAATCTAAGCGACTGATTTTTTATTACTCCACCAAATCACAAGTAACAATAACACTAAAAACGGTATGCTCATTAAGTTAATGCTTTTCCAATCACTCATGCTTAAAAGCCAACCAGCAGACAATGATGCAATAGCTTGTACGCCAAATACCATCAGCTCGTTAAACCCTTGCGCACGAAATTTTTCTGCTTCTTTATAGGTAGTAATTAGTAGTGATGTGCTACTTACAAATAAGAAATTCCAACCTAGACCTAATGAAACCAAACTAATCCAATAACCTGTGACGCTTTGATTGACTTGGCTAACACCAATGCATATGGCGATAGCCAATATACCTAGCAGCATAATTTTTCTGTGGCCATATTTTGTGATCCATTTACCAACGAATAAAGAGGGCAAAAACATGCCCACTATATGCCATTGAATGACAATACTTGTATCGTCCATGCTATGGCCATTCATAACGTGCATGCTCAGTGGTGTGGCTGTCATGAGAAACACCATAAGCGCATAAGACAAGGTAGCTGCTAACACAGCTAGTATAAAATTTGGTTGCTGTGCTAATTGCCTAATAGTTCTGCCTGTCGTGTAGTCTTTAGTTGTTGATTGAAGCGTTGGGGCCTGCATCCATAACAAAATGATAGCGGGTATTAATACTAATATGGCTAAGGCTAAGTATGAGCCCACAAACGCATGTTGTGGAATCCAATTATGGGCATAATTGACTATGTTAGGCCCTAAAAATGCCCCTGCAATACCTGATAGTAAAATGGCTGATATTGCCTGTGGAGCGATTTCTATTGCCACACTCTCTGCAGCTGCAAAACGATAGTGTTGTACGAAAGCATAGCTAAGCCCCAAGCTTAGACATGAGAAGCAATAGAGCCAAAAGTGGCTTTGCCATATAGCTGTGGCGCCTAGTAAAGCTGATGCTGCGGCAAGAACTGCTGCACCAATAAAGCCCACCTTGCGGCCTTTTTTACTCATAAACATAGCTGCAGGCCAGGTGCCCATTGCCGTGCCAATAACTGAAGCTGCTACAGGTAAGGTGGCCATAGTAATGGAAGGCGCTAAAAGAGCACCAATAATGCCACCCAAGAAAAAAGTGACAGAGGCTCCAGCAAACGAAAAAGCATGAGAAACGGATAGTAACCATACATTGCGACTAAGGTTTTTGTAGAGCATATAGATTAGTTATATTGATTTGCTAAGAGGCACATGGTAACTGATCTAATGCATTGTAACTAGGTGATATTTAACTTAAATTCAGGTTCGTTTACTTGCTAGGATTAACTAGTCGTGATAGTTTTAAACGAATGTTTAAAACACTCTATGCAAGCAACATATTACCATGACCAGTTCTACCATTGATCGGATTTTAGATGCTGCTGAAGTTGAGTTTGCAACCCATGGCTTTGTGGAAACCTCTTTAAGAACGATTACCACTAAAGCTAAAGTCAACTTAGCCGCAGTGAATTACCATTTTGGTTCCAAAAAAGGTTTAATCCAAGCAGTTACAGATCGCTTTTTGGACCCTCTCACCCAAAACCTTAAAATCCAATTAAGTGATTATGAATCAAGTTTGCCTAATGGGCGCAGTGATGAGCAAGAATTACAACATTTGTTAGGCATTTTGGCACGCTCTTGTCAGCAAGTGGTGCAACAAAATCATCACAGCTTGGCTATATTGGCGCGGCTTATTAATACCGCGTATAGCCAATCTCAGGGGCATCTTCGTAAACACCTTACTCAACAATATGGTGCATCGTTTATGCACTTTATGAAACTACTTCGCCAACATATGCCGGCAATGACTAATGAGCAATTTTTTTGGAGATTTCACTATTTATTGGGAGTATTGGTCTTTTCAATTTCTAGCAGTGACGCTTTGTTAGCAATTTGTGAGCGAGAATATAAAACTATCCGAAATTTGGATCAAATGATGGCGGACATCATTCCCGTTATGGCTAGCGCAGCCCAAGCGCCAATTATAGGAGAGATTTAATGTACATGGTGGACCAATTGTTAAAAGTGGCGGGCATAGACTCATCAGAATCTATCTTGCTAGCTAAAATGTTTTTGTTGGTATTCGGGGTGTTGTTGTTCAATTTTTTGGTGCGTAAGTCATTTCAACGTTTGGCTGTGCAACTTCAAAAAACTCAAAATGAATGGGATGATGCTCTGCTTGATGCTGCCCAAAAGCCATTAGCTTGGGGTGTTTGGGTAATTGGTCTTGCTTGGGTTGTAGAGATTGTGAGCGACTCCTTTGATACAGATACATTAAGTTTTGTAGTTAATCTTCGTGATACATTGCTGATTATTTTGGTCTCGTGGTGTTTGGTAAGGTTGGTGAATGTGGTTGCCAACATGCTATCCAAGCCTGGTAAACACGGTGAAGCATGGGACAAAACAACAGTTGAGGCTATTGGCAAGCTGATTAAAGCGTCTATTTTTATTACTGCTATTTTATCTTTAATGCAGCACTTTGGGTTTTCTATTTCAGGCCTACTAGCCTTTGGTGGCGTGGGTGGTATTGCTATTGGTTTTGCGGCGAAAGGGCTTTTGTCTAATTTTTTTGGAGGTTTAATGATTTATTTAGATCGCCAGTTTTCTGTGGGCGATTGGATCCGTTCACCTGATCAAGAAATTGAAGGTACTGTAGAGTATATTGGTTGGCGTTTAACTCGTATCCGCACCTTTGATATGCGCCCCTTGTATGTGCCAAATGCAACCTTTACTAGTATTTCTGTGGAAAACCCTTCACGCATGTCTAACCGACGGTTCTATGAAACATTTGGCCTGCGCTATGATGATCAAGACAAAATTCAAGCAATTACTTTGGCAGTAAAAGAGATGTTATTAGCCCATCCTGCTATAGATACTGGAAAAACCTTAATGGTGAATGTGAATACGTTCAACTCCCACAGCGTAGACTTTTTTGTGTACACGTTTACCAAGACAACTAACTGGGCTGAATTTCACGAAATTAAGCAAGAGTTACTCAGTGTTATTGCCGACATCGTAGCCCAACATGGTGCAGAGTTTGCCTTCCCAACTCAAACTATTCACATGAATCATCCACAGATAGAGGGTGCTGATACACATGAGTGAGCAACATTATATATTTGGTTATGGCAGCCTAATTAGCAGTTCTAGTCGTCGTATTACAGGGATTGCTGGAGAATCATTAGCAGTGCGTGTGCATGGGTTAGAGCGTACTTGGGTAAGCTGGAAGGGCACCAAAATGCGAGCAGTTGCAGCCAGAGTTATGCCAAATGCATTGTGTAATGGGGTTTTGTTTGAGGTGCCTGAGTCCGAGTTAGAGAATTTTGACGAACGAGAAACTCATTATGTACGCACGCAGCTTAGTCATGATCAAATTGCTTATTTGCCAGGCTATGCTGCATTGGCTTTAAATAGCAAAGTATGGGTTTATTTATATGATCATGATAAACATGGCTTACAAAATGCGCCTATAGTGCAGTCTTACCTTGATGTGATTTTATTAGGTTGCCACGAGATTTCGCCACACTTTGCGCAAGAGTTTATTCAGCACACATTTAATTGGGAAAATTGGCATGATGATAGGCACCAGCCCGTTTATCCACGTGCTCAATTACACACACAAGCTATAGAGTTGGATCAACTATTGGCGCAGCAGGTGCCACAGGCTTTTCTTCAACGCCGTTTAGCTCCGTAGGATCTGCTAATGTAATTTCCATAGTGGGTATGGTGGTGATAATCGCATCTGTGTTTATCATGGTTTCTGCAGGCGTATATGGAATGACTTTAACTAGTAGTACTAACTTAGGGTGATCTAAATAGTGCAACTCTTTGCTGCGCATTTTACGACGCTGGACTAAGCTATAGCGTGTCTTTATTTGAGGCGCTAATGAACGATCTAACTGCAGTGACTGGCGGATGGTCCTTTGGCTCATATCTGTTGCAAAACTTTGAAATTGATTTAAATGCAGGTCACTAAAGATGTGTAAAAAACGTCCTTTACTGAAACCTAATCGGCCTTCAAGTTGTTGATGACCACCCCAAGAGTAGCCACTTCCTATATTAATCCAGTTGATCGCCTTGTTGCCAATTAAAATCTGGCGCCAGCTTTGATGCAATAGCACGTCATATTGATCATTATTGGTTAAGGCTTTAACTTCATTATTGAGTATACGCAGATCTAAAGGAAGGCTAATAAACTCCTCATTATCTAGTTGAAAAGGATTACCGATATCTGCATTAAATTCAGCAAGAACTCTACTTCCAGAGGTGATAGATGCAGGCTCAAATGGAAAAGCTTCTAAACTGATATTTTGATCTATGCGCTTTGCCACAATGACTTCTATTTGATACCAAGTCTGATTTTTGTCACTGGCAGCCAAACTTAGATCTGGCAGTAACAAGGCCAAGGATATACAGCACACATGCAGGTATTTGTTTAAAAGAAATCGTAAATTAGCTCTTAATCCCATAATTAACTCAACTGTTTAATTAAATCTTCCATACGTTGGAAACGAGTTTCTATCTTTTCCATCGGTAAAGTAAAACGCAAATTAGTGCCGCCATCAAACCTAAAGTGCTTAGACTGGGTTTGCACTAATGTTACTAATACCATAGGGTCTATTTGGGTGTTCTTGCCAAACTCTATACGTCCACTACTCGCAGAGGCTTCAATGTGCGTGACGCCAATGGCCTTAGCCTTTAACTTTAAACGATTTTGACGGAAAAGGTTTTTTATTTGATCAGGCAGTAGGCCAAAACGATCAATCATTTCCACTTGTAGCTCTTTTAATTGTGCATTGTGCTCAGCATTGGCAATGCGCTGATACATGACTAAACGGTTGTGTACATCGGGTAAATAGCTCTCAGGAATCAGGGCAGGTAAGTGCAGGTTAACTTCAGTGCCTCTGGTAAATGGTTGGTCAAGGTTTGGCGTTTCGCCTTTTTTCATGGCTTCTACGGTTTGGTTTAACATTTCCATATATAAACTAAATCCAATACCTTGCATTTGACCACTTTGCTCTTCGCCAAGTAGCTCGCCTGCACCACGTATTTCCAAATCATGACTTGCTAAGGTGAAGCCTGCACCAAGGTCTGCCGTGGCTTCGATGGCTTCTAAACGTTTGACAGCATCTTTACTTAATAATTTTGGATGTGGGGTCATTAAATAAGCATAGGCCTGGTGATGAGATCGTCCAACACGACCTCGCAATTGATGAAGCTGGGCCAAACCAAATTTATCGGCACGTTCAATAATAATTGTATTAGCCGTAGGGATATCGATACCAGTTTCTATAATGGTAGAGCAAACAAGTACGTTAGAGCGTTTGTGATAAAAGTCACTCATTACTTGCTCTAGATTACGCTCGCGCATTTGCCCATGGGCCACACTAACACGGGCCTCTGGCACTAACTCACGTAATCGTTGCGCACTATTTTCAATGGTTTTAACTTCGTTGTGTAAAAAATATACCTGCCCACCACGCAGTAGCTCCCTTAAAATAGCTTCTTTAATGATTTTTTTATCATCTTGGCGGACAAACGTTTTAATGGATATACGCCTTGCTGGAGGCGTGGCAATAATAGACAAGTCTCTCATGCCTGCCATGGACATATTTAATGTTCTTGGAATAGGAGTGGCTGTCATAGTTAATATGTCTACTTCTGAGCGAAGCTTTTTAAACGATTCTTTTTGCTGCACACCAAAGCGGTGTTCTTCATCAATAATAAGTAAACCTAAGCGTTTAAATTTAAGTTTACCTTGTAAAATTTTGTGGGTGCCTACTAAAATATCTAATGTGCCGTCTTCAGCTTGAGCCATGGACTTGTTTTGCTGCGCTGTCGATTGGAAGCGTGACATCACACCAACATTAACTGGCCAGTTAGCAAAGCGGTCTCTTAGAGTTTCATAGTGTTGTTGTGCTAGCAGTGTAGTGGGCACTAGTAAGGCTACTTGTTTGCCTCCATTAATGGCCATAAATGCAGCGCGCATAGCCACTTCTGTTTTACCAAAACCAACATCACCACAAACCAGTCTATCCATAGGTTGGTCTGCCATCATATCACTAAGCACAGCCTTAATAGTTTGCTCTTGGTCTGGTGTTTCTTCATAAGGAAAAGCATCACAAAAGGCCTGATAACTTGCATCAGGCTTTGGAAATGCATGCCCATCACGAGCTTCGCGAAGTGCGTAAATGTGCAATAATTCTGCTGCCGTATCTTTAATTTTTTCTGCAGCTTTGCGTTTGGCCTTGGTCCATTGTTCGCCACCGAGCTTATGTAATGGTGCATTTTCTCCACCAGAATAGCGTGATAAAAGCTCTATGCCAGAAACAGGTACATAAAGTGTAGCTTCGTTGGCGTAAAGCAATACTAAGAATTCAGCATCTTGACCATCTATGCTTAAACTTTGTAGCCCATAATAACGACCTACACCGTGATCTTGGTGCACTACAGCATTGCCTATACTTAGTTCAGCCAAATCATTAATAGCAGTATTAGGATTTTCAGTGGCTTTGTCTCGTCTGCGTCTTTGGAGTACTTTTTGACCAAATAACTGAGCCTCACAGACAACTAAAAGCTTGTGCTGGGGTAAATTTAATCCTTCTTCTAACGGTGCAACGCAGATTCCGAAATTAGGCCTTGTGGCAATAAAGTCCGACCAGGTTTCTATATTTTCTGGGTCGTTGGGCAATATCTTAAATAAGTCGAGTAAGGCCTCTTTTCTTCCGGCAGATTCGGCACAAACCAATATGCACTGATCGGTGCCTTCTATTGCTGTTTGTAAGGCCGCTAGAGGGTTAGATAGTGTATTGTTAATGGCAAGTTGCGGGTTTTGTGCACCGCCTAAGTTATACGAGCCCTTGTTGGCATCAGGCTCAAGTAATGCACTGTCTTGTATGTCGATGATTGGAAAGTTTTTTAAGCCAGAAAACATTTCATCGGTAAATAAGAATAGCTGCTTAGGCTCAAGTAATGGGCGCTCAATATCATGACTATAATCTTCATAACGAGACTCAATATCTTGCCAAAAATGATGGGCTTGTTCTTCAATACCGCCTAGCTTAATCACAAGTGATGAGCTTGGAAGATAGTCTAGCAAAGTAGACATGGTGTTAAAAAATAATGGGATATAATACTCGATTCCTGCAGGGGCAAATCCTTGGCTTACATCTTGATACACAGGGCAAGCTTTTGGATCTAGATCGAATTGGCTGGTAAAGCTTTGTCTAAAGTGACTTATTGCGGTATCGGTTAATGGAAACTCGCGCGCCGGAAGTAGATTGAATTCAGTAATTAAAGCTGTGGTACGTTGGCTATCTGCATCGAAATACCGCAGGCTTTCAATTTCGTCATCAAATAATTCTATACGCAAAGGGGCGTGGCTACCCATAGGGTAAAGATCGATTAAGCCTCCTCTAAGGGCAAACTCACCGGCTTGTGAGACGGTTTCTGTAAGTAAGTAACCCGCTTGGTCTAAGCGTTGGCGAAATTGACTTTGTGGTAAGTTTTGGCCTGTTTTTAGAGTGAAGCTGTTGCCTGCTAAGTAGTTCATTGGGGGCAGTCTGTGCAGTAGTGTAGCTACGGGCACAATAACGACGCCTTTACTTAGATTGGTGATTTGGTTGAGCGTGCTTATGCGCTCTGAAATAATGTCTGGGTGAGCAGAAAAGCTGTCATAAGGTAGTATTTCCCAATCAGGCAGCATTAAACAACTATATTCCGTGCCAGTTAAGAAAAACTTCAGCTGTGCACTTAGTGTAAGTGCTGCATCGGTATCTTTCACTAAAGCTAACACGGGCCCTTGGTGCGCTTGTGCTGCTTGTGCGATCGCCAAGGCAGAAGTAGCACCATGGGCTTGTGCCCAAAGTAACTTATTGCCAGCTTTAGAAGGGGTAGGAATAGAATGTAGTAGCACGCAAAAGTCCTAAGGCGTTGGCCGTTAAGGCAAAAATAGACGCTTCTATTGTAGTGGCTTCTGTTTTAACTTGCATTAAAACCTAGGTAAATGATCTATATAAAACTGCCGCGTGTGAGGTTTTATAAAATTTGCTATACCTTGTTATTTTTACAGCACTTTAATTGGTTTGTTAATGGGTGCATTCATACTTGCATATAATTTTAGAAAATGATTAACATTTGCCATTTTGGTTTGCCAAAGCAGGCTGCTTCTACGATAATAACTTGCCTAGTGACAAGAGAGTCATTGGCTAATCACCTAACTACAACTAAACCGTGTAATACGGTTAACAAAGGGACTCATTGTGAGCCAAGAACAAGTGTTTTCAGATTGGAAAAAACGTGAAGCGTTAGCCGAAGCCATGATCCCCTTAATTGGTAAAGTCTATCGTGAAGATAATGTAGAAGTGTCCGTTTTTGGTCGCTCTGTTGTTAACCGTTCAGTCATTAGTATTCTTAAATCCCACCGTGCTGCACGCATGTTGGAGCACACTAGTCTGTCTGTTCATGAAACCTTTCCAGTCATTGATGTGATTCAGGGTCTGGCTCTATCTAATGTGCATGTTGATATTGGTAAATTAGCCATAGGTTTTCGTAATGATGGTGCAGGCCAGAGCTTACAAGACTATGTTTCTAATGCTTTAAAGGGTGCGGTTAATCGTGATAGTGCAAAAACTCAAGCAGACGTCGTGCTTTATGGTTTTGGTCGCATAGGACGTTTGCTTGCACGCTTATTAATAGAGAAGACCGGTGGTGGTCAAAGCTTGCGTTTGCGTGCCATTGTAGTGCGCAAGGGTGGGGATAATGACCTTGCTAAGCGAGCTAGTTTATTACGACGTGATTCTGTCCACGGTACATTTCAAGGTACAATTACGGTTGATGAAGAGCAAAACGCATTGATCGCTAACGGTAACGTTATTAAAATCATCTACGCAAATTCGCCAGATTCAATTGATTATACCGACTACGGTATTAGTAATGCAGTGGTTATTGATAACACTGGCAAGTGGCGCGATGAAGATGGTTTGTCTCTTCATTTGCGCGCCAATGGTGTGTCTAAGGTAATGCTTACAGCCCCTGGCAAGGGTATTAAAAATATCGTCATGGGTGTTAATCAAAAAGATATAGAAAGTACAGATACCATACTATCTGCTGCGTCTTGCACTACAAACGCGATTACACCTATCCTTAAAGCATTGAATGATAAGTATGGTGTGGACAATGGCCACGTTGAAACTGTGCATGCTTACACTAATGACCAAAATTTAATCGATAATTACCATAAAGGTGACCGCCGTGGCCGTGCAGCTGGTCTTAACATGGTGATCACTGAGACAGGTGCTGCTAAAGCTGTGTCTAAAGCATTGCCTGAGTTAGAAGGTAAGTTGACAGGTAATGCTATCCGTGTCCCCACTCCTAATGTCTCTATGGCTATTCTTAACCTTAACCTGCATTCGGAAGTAGATCGTGATGAACTTAATGACTATTTACGTCATATGGCGCTGCATTCAGATTTGCAAAAGCAAATTGACTACACAGACTCGCCAGAAGCAGTGTCTAGTGACTTTGTAGGTTCTCGTGCAGCGGGTGTTATAGATGGACTAGCCACTGTGGCAACAGGTAAGAAAAATTGTGTTGTGTATGTTTGGTACGACAATGAATTTGGTTATTCTTGCCAAGTTATTCGTATGTTGCAGCATGTGACCAATACTGCACTACCTGCATTTCCTATAGAAGATTAATAAATTATCGAAGAAATGATTATCGTGTCTTCAGTAATGGTGCTTTAGGTTAAAGCATCCACGCTGAAACGGTGTAAAAATTTAAAAGGCTGCCTTAGGGTGGCCTTTTTAGTTATAAGGCTGGAAAAATTTCACGCATTTACGTATAATAAACCCGATTTTTCAACGCGTTTTAGCTGTGCCTTATATGGAGTACTTATAAAGCCTCTAGTGAGTGCTAAAACTAACCAATAACGTTATCAATTGGGTACGACTTATGATCAAAATCAGACGCGGTCTGGATTTGCCATTGTCTGGCGCGCCGCAGCAGAGCATTCAAGATGCTGCAGCGGTAAGCCAAGTCGCTGTGATCGGTGCTGACTATGTGGGCATGAAGCCTACGATGCTAGTCAAAGTAGGTGATTCAGTGAAGCTGGGACAAGTTTTGTTTTCCGATAAGAAGACACAGGGTGTGAATTATACTGCCCCTGCTGCTGGTGTAATTAGTGCCATTAATCGGGGTGCCCAGCGAGTTTTGCAATCGGTTGTAATAGATATCGATGCCAGTGCCGGTAGTGAGGATGCAGTTGAATTTGCAACCTGTGCTGCTAGTGATCTAGCGAGTCTAACAACTGAGCAAGTTGCACAAAATTTACAAGCTTCTGGTTTGTGGTCTGCTTTTAGAACACGTCCATTTAGTAAAGTGCCTGCTATTGACAGCAAGCCTCGCTCTATATTTGTTACAGCAATTGACACCCATCCTTTAGCAGCAGATCCTGCGCCTATTATTGCCGCTCAACAAGATGAGTTTGCACAAGGGTTACAATTACTCACCAAACTTACTGATGGCCTAGTTTTTGTGTGTGCAGCTGCAGATACAAAAGTGCCACAGGTTGATGGTTCTCAAGTACATCGCTTTGGCGGGGTACACCCCGCAGGTCTTGCCTCTACACATATACACATGTTGGATCCTGTAAGTGCCACTAAAACAGTTTGGGCTGTGGGTTATCAAGATGTAATCGCATTTGCTGAGCTATTTGCTACAGGCAAACTGCCTACACAGCGTATTGTTTCTTTAGCGGGCCCAATGGTCACTAATCCTCGTTTAGTTCGCACCCGACTGGGTGCATCCATGACTCAGTTGTTAGCTGGTGAAACTAAAGAAGGTGAATTTGACAATCGTGTGATATCTGGATCAGTGCTAGGTGGTACTTCAGCTTTTGGTCCTACGGCCTTTTTAGGGCGTTACAATAACCAAATAACGGTGCTTGAAGAAGGCAGAAAGCGTGAGTTTATGGGTTGGTTGTCCCCTGGTAGTAAAAAGCACTCTGTGTTGAATATATTCTTATCTTCTTTAAATCGTAACAAAGAAGTGTCTTTGAATACCTCAACTAATGGCTCTCAAAGAGCTATGGTGCCAGTAGGCACATTCGAACGTCTGATGCCTTTGGATATTTTGCCTACACAGCTACTTCGTAGCTTGGTAGTAGGTGACATTGTTAATGCACAAGAGCTAGGCTGCCTAGAGCTAGAGGAAGCTGATTTAGCGCTAATGACTTATACCTGCGCAGGCAAATATGAATACGGCGCTATATTGCGTGATGTATTAACGCGCATAGAGAAGGAGTGCTAAACATGAGCTTACGCAGTATTTTAGATTCTATGGAACCCCACTTCCATAAAGGTGGCCGGTACGAAAAGTTTTATGCTTTGTATGAAGCAGCGGATACGATATTTTACACCCCAGGTTATGTCACTAAAAGTGGAGCCCATGTGCGTGACGGCATAGACCTTAAGCGTATGATGATCACAGTATGGTTGTGTACTTTTCCAGCCATATTCTTTGGTATGTACAACCTAGGCTACCAAGCAAACACCGCGATGGATGCAATGAACATTGCTCAGGCCGATGGCTGGCGTGGCAGTGTTGTTGCTACTATCGCCGGGTTTGACGCTGCCAGCATTTGGCACAACATTATATTGGGAGCAACTTATTGGTTGCCGGTATATTTAGTCGTGTTTATAGTGGGTGGTTTTTGGGAAGTCTTGTTTGCCGCTGTCCGTGGCCACGAAGTTAACGAAGGTTTCTTTGTTACGTCGGTGTTATTTGCGCTGATTCTTCCACCTGATATTCCTTTATGGCAGGCTGCTTTAGGCATTACCTTCGGCATTGTTGTAGGTAAGGAAGTCTTTGGTGGTACGGGCATGAATTTCTTAAACCCAGCTCTTACAGGACGTGCTTTCTTATACTTTGCTTACCCAGCTCAAATGTCTGGTGATGCGGTATGGACTGCGGTTGATGGCTTCTCTGGTGCAACTGCACTAGGCTTAGCTAATGCGGGCGGTGTTGCGGCTTTAGCTGATGCTGGCATTACGTGGGCTGACGCATTTATTGGTAATATCCAAGGTTCTGTAGGTGAAGTGTCTACCCTAGCTATTTTTGCGGGTGGTGCTGTGCTACTTTGGACACGTATAGCTGCGTGGCGCATTGTAGCAGGCGTCATGGTTGGAATGATTGCCATGAGTTCTTTGCTTAATTTAATTGGCTCTGATACCAACCCACTGTTTGCATTACCTTTCTACTGGCACTTAGTGCTTGGAGGGTTTGCGTTTGGCATGATCTTTATGGCGACAGACCCAGTCTCTTCTTCTATGACCCATACTGGAAAGTGGTACTTTGGTGCGTTGATTGGTGTAATGGCAGTGCTTATACGTGTGCTTAACCCAGCTTTCCCTGAGGGTATTATGTTGGCTATTTTGTTTGCCAACTTGTTTGCGCCTTTGATTGACTACTATGTCACCGAAGCAAATATTCAGCGGAGGGTAGCACGTAATGTCTAATTCAAAAGATTCTGTATCACGCACGATTATAGTGGCCTTGGTGCTTTGTGTTGTATGTTCTGTCATTGTGTCAGCGGCAGCCGTTATCCTAAGGGACAAGCAAAAAGCTAATGTAATCAATGAAAAAAAGATGAACATTCTTGCTGCAGCGGGCATTGAAGTCGTTAATGGTGATGTAGCTACTGCATTTGCAACCATTACCCCTAAGCTTGTTGATATGCGTACTGGTCAGTTCAGTACTGATGAAGATGTCGCCACATATGATATGCGTAAAGCAGCTAGAGACCCTTCACAAGCAAGAGCGTTAACTCCAGATGAAGACATTGCTAGTATTCGCAAGCAGTCTTTATACAGTACGGTTTACCTAGTAGAAGGTGAGCAGGGTATTGAACGTATTATCTTACCTATCCATGGTTATGGATTGTGGTCTACCTTGTATGGCTTTATCGCCCTAGAAAGCGACTTTAATACAGTGGCTGGGTTAGGCTTTTATGAACATGCAGAAACCCCGGGGTTAGGTGGTGAAGTCGACAACCCTCGATGGAAGTCGGTATGGCCTGGCAAGCAAGTATACGCTCAGGGTTCTTATACACCTGAAATTGGCCTAATTAAGGGTAAAGCTAAAAAAGTTAATGTGCATGATATTGATGGTTTAGCAGGTGCTACTTTAACCAGTAATGGTGTGACCAATCTAGTTAAATTTTGGTTAGGCAAGAACGGTTTTGCACCGTTTTTAGCTAAGCTTAAAGCAGGAGATGCATAATCATGGCTAAGACAAGAGAGATTTTGTTATCACCAATCTTTACTAACAACCCCATTGCTTTGCAAATTTTGGGTGTATGTTCGGCATTGGCAGTCACTAGTAGTTTGAAAGTTACACTGGTTATGTGTCTTGCACTGACTGTGGTAACCGCGTTTTCAAACTTTTTCATTGCATGTATTCGTAATCAAGTACCGGGCAGCATTCGTATCATCGTGCAGATGATTATTATTGCCTCTTTAGTGATCGTGGTAGATCAGGTACTCAAGGCCTATGCGTATGAAGTAAGCAAGCAGCTTTCGGTATTTGTTGGTTTAATTATTACCAACTGTATTGTAATGGGACGCGCAGAGGCATTTGCTATGCAAAACCCACCGATCCCCTCTTTCTTTGATGGCATCGGCAACGGTTTAGGCTACTCAGTGGTATTGCTATTTGTCGCCACTGTGCGTGAACTAATTGGTTCTGGTAGTTTATACGGTTTTGAAATACTTCCTTTGGTCACCAATGGCGGTTGGTACTACTCCAACGGTCTAATGCTACTTCCACCAAGCGCCTTCTTTGTTATCGGCGGCTTTATTTGGTTACTTCGTAATTCGAAGATTGATCAGGTAGAAGCTGTTGAATACAAACTTGCCTCGCACACTAAATAGGGTCTGAAACAATGATTGAAGATTATCTAAGCCTATTTGTTAAAGCTGTGTTCGTTGAGAACATGGCCTTGGCATTTTTCTTGGGCATGTGTACTTTCTTAGCAATATCCAAGAAAGTTAAAACCGCTATTGGCCTTGGTATTGCGGTAATTGCCGTACTTACTATTACTGTGCCGGTAAATAATTTAATTTACACCTACTTGTTAGCTGATGGGGCACTCGCATGGGTAGGATTGCCAGAAGTTAACCTAAGCTTTTTAGGGTTAATTTCTTACATTGGCGTTATCGCTGCCATTGTACAGATTATGGAAATGTTGTTAGACAAATACATGCCTGCTTTGTACAACGCCTTAGGCGTGTTCTTACCTCTTATTACTGTGAACTGCGCTATTATGGGTGCAGCACTGTTTATGGTAGAACGTGAGTATAACTTTGGTGAATCTGTAGTTTATGGCATGGGCGCAGGTGTAGGTTGGGCTTTGGCCATCGCTACTCTTGCGGGCATTCGTGAAAAGCTAAAATATTCAGATGTACCAGCCGGCTTACGTGGCCTTGGTATCACCTTTGTGACTGTAGGCTTAATGTCACTTGGTTTTATGTCTTTTTCTGGTATTCAGCTGTAAAACGCACTTCATAAGGTATTGATATATGAATAATGAAATTACTCTCGGCGTTTTAATGTTTACCGCCGTTGTTCTGTTTTTAGTTGCGGTTATTTTAGTTGCGCGGGCCAGGTTAGTTAGTTCTGGTGCCGTTACTATTTCAATCAACAATGATCCAGAAAAATCCATTACTGTGGCTGCTGGAGACAAATTACTTCAAACTTTGTCTGCTCAAGGCATCTTTTTAGCCTCAGCATGTGGTGGTGGTGGTACGTGTGCACAGTGCCGCTGTGTCATCAAAGAAGGTGGTGGCTCTATGTTAGCTACTGAAGAAAGCCACTTCACTATGCGTGAAGCAAAAGATGGATGGCGCTTATCTTGTCAGGTTGCTGTTAAGCAAGACATGGTAATTGAAGTTGAAGAAGACGTCTTTGGTGTTAAGCAATGGGAATGTACTGTTGAGTCTAACCCTAACGTTGCTACATTTATCAAAGAGCTTACTTTGCGTTTGCCGGCAGGTGAAAGTGTAGACTTTCGCGCAGGCGGCTACGTGCAACTAGAATGCCCAGCGCATACCATTGACTATAAAACTTTTGATATTGAAGAAGAATATCGTGGCGATTGGGATAAGTTTAACGTATGGCAACATAAATCGGTTGTGGATGAAACCACAGTGCGTGCCTATTCAATGGCAAACTATCCAGAAGAGCAGGGTGTGGTAAAATTTAACATTCGTATCGCTTCGCCTCCTCCAGGCAGTAGTGGTATACCTGCTGGCAAGATGTCTTCTTATGTATTTAACCTAAAGCCAGGTGACAAGATGAAAGTCTATGGTCCATTTGGAGAGTTTTTTGCCAAAGAGACTGAAGCAGAGATGGTGTTTATTGGTGGTGGTGCAGGTATGGCACCTATGCGCTCACTAATTTTTGACCAACTTAAGCGTTTGAATTCTAATCGTAAGACGTCATTTTGGTATGGTGCGCGTAGTATGCGTGAAGCTTTCTACGGTGATGAATATGATACTCTAGCAGCTGATAATGACAATTTTGAATGGCATTTAGCGCTTTCAGACCCTCAGCCAGAAGATAACTGGGATGGCCTTACTGGTTTTATTCATAATGTTTTGTTTGAAAACTACCTGAAAGACCACGAAGCTCCTGAAGATTGTGAATTTTACATGTGCGGTCCTCCAATGATGAACGCAGCAGTTGTGAAAATGTTACAAGACTTAGGTGTTGAAGACGAAAACATTATGTTGGATGATTTTGGCGGATAAGTTCTACCACTTAAAAGGAATCAGCCTAGTCATGTGGTATGCATTAATGCTTACCATGTTGCTGGGCTGTTCTGTGTCTCAAGCGCCAAAAATTGAAGCTATTACTGGCTTGTCTATGGGGACAAGTTACACAGTAAAGTGGGTGCAACGAGTAGACCAAAAAAGTCAAATAAGCAGTGACATTGCTCGTGGTGTTGCTATGGAGCTTGAAAGAATTGAAGCTAGCATGTCAACTTACATGGACGCTTCGGATCTTAGTGGTTTTAATGGTGCAAGTGCTGGGCAATGGCATAGCGTTCCAGCAGAAATGGCCACATTAGTCGCACAGTCACTTGAGTTGAGTGAGCAAACCAACGGTGCGTTTGATATTACTGTGGGACCCATAGTTAACCTGTGGGGTTTTGGGCCAGACCCAATGCCTGTAAATAGTCCTTCACAAGCTGCTCTTGATGAACTAAGGCCTTTAATTGGATACCAATCTTTAAAAGTACAAATACAACCACCAGTCATGTTAAAGATTACTGACAGTACAATTGATCTGTCGGCAATTGCCAAAGGCTATGGGGTGGATGCAGTGGCTAGGTGGCTGGATTCCAAAGGCCTGGATGACTACCTCGTAGAAGTTGGTGGAGAGCTTCGTGCTAAAGGGTTTAAACCTGATGGCACGCCTTGGCGTATTGCTATAGAAACACCATCTATTGATGCTAAGCAAATCTACCAAGTAATCAACGTGAGTAATATTGCGGTTGCAACTTCTGGAAATTACCGCAATTATTATGAATTGGATGGCGTTAGATATGCCCATACTTTAGACCCTCATACTTTAAGGCCCGTCACGCATAACTTAGCCTCAGTCACGGTGATGGATGCCAGCGCTGCTAGAGCTGATGCACTGGCTACAGCACTAATGGTAATGGGAAGTGAAAAAGGCATTATTTGGGCAACTATGCACCAAGTGCCTGCATACTTTATAATGAAACAACTCGATGGATTTGTGGCTCAATCTACCGCAAACTTCACAGATTACTTGGAGAACTAAATGCAAACTTTAATCTTGTCCTTTGTCGTGTTATTGCTCATCGTTGCTGGAATGGCAGTGGGTGTATTAATGGGTCGAAAGCCTATAGCTGGATCTTGTGGTGGTATGACCGCACTAGGTATGGATGTGGCATGCGATGTGTGTAAAGGCGACCCACAAGTGTGCGAAACAGAACAGCAAAAGAGTTTCAAAGCCGATAAAATGCTTCAAGATCAGGCAAGTGACGTTAGTTATGAGGCAAAGCGATAAGCATTTTATGCTAATAACCGCTTTGCTCACCTAGTAAAAATCAAGTACGACAGAGAAAAAACATGGCAGATTATGATTACGACTTGGTAGTAATTGGTACCGGGCCTGCGGGAGAGGCTGCAGCAATAAATGCTGCTAAATTAGGTCGTAAAGTAGCAGTGGTAGAAATGCGAGAGCAAGTAGGAGGTGGCTGCGCCCATAAAGGCACCATTCCTTCTAAAGCCCTACGCCATTCTGTGAAACAGATTGTTGAGTTTAATACTAACCCTTTGTTTCGTGTCATTGGAGAGCCTAAAAACTTTTCTTTTCCTCAAGTGCTTAAAACTGCCAGTGAAGTTATTGCCAAACAGGTAATGTTACGTACACAATTCTACGCACGCAATCGCGTAGATGTATTTTTTGGTTTTGCACGTTTTGTAGACCGTAATAATATTGAAATATTAGGCAACGAAACAAATGAAAACCTAAGGTTTGATCAAGCAGTAATCGCTACTGGATCTAGCCCTTATGAGCCCAACGATATAGATTTTTCACACGAACGTATTTGCACCAGTGATACTGTTCTTAACTTAAAACACACACCGCGCACCTTAATAATTTATGGTGCAGGGGTGATCGGTTGTGAATACGCTTCCATTTTTGCAGGCTTAGATGTGAAGGTTGACTTAGTAGATAACCGAGCTAACCTATTGGAGTTTCTTGATGTTGAAATTTCTGATTCCTTAAGTTACCACTTGCGCAATAATGGTGTGAGAATACGCCATAATGAAACCTATAAAAGCGTTTCAGCCAATGACACTTCAGTGACGATAGAAATGGAGTCTGGCAAGCGTCTATGTGCGGATATGCTGTTATTTTGTAACGGCAGGTCAGGTAACACTAAAGGCGTTGGCTTAGAGAATCTTGGCATAGAAACTAATAGCCGAGGCCAGTTAGAAATTGACCAGCGTTACCAAACTACTGTGGACGGCATTTATGCAGCAGGGGATGTAGTGGGTTGGCCAAGCTTAGCTTCAGCTGCCTATGACCAGGGCCGTTCAGCAGCTTCAGATTTATTAGGCCTTTCAGGTGTTCGTTTTGTAGATGATGTGCCAACAGGCATTTATACTATTCCCGAAATTAGCTCTTTAGGCAAAACTGAAGAGCAACTCACGGCTGAAAAGGTGCCTTATGAAGTAGGTCAGGCCTTCTTTAAAGACCTAGCTCGTGCACAAATTAGTGGAGAAGTAGTAGGGATGTTGAAAATATTATTCAATCGTGACACCTATGAAATATTAGGTATACATTGTTTTGGGGACCGAGCTTCAGAAATTATTCATATTGGGCAGGCGATTATGAACCAAAAAGGTGACGCCAACACGATTGAGTATTTTGTTAATAACACCTTTAACTTTCCAACCATGGCTGAAGCTTACCGTGTGGCTGCGCAGTTAGGTATCAATAGAGCTCGGCAAATTACTAATTAAGTAACGCTTATCAACCCACTGACTAAATCTGTATTATATTAGCGGGTATGTTTTCATACTAATCAGGAAGCACATGTTTCAATCGATTGCTTTGACTGTCGGTCTAAGATACACAAGGGCTCAACGACAGAATCACTTTATTTCCTTCATTTCGCTAATCTCTATGCTTGGTTTAGTGCTAGGTGTCACTGTGCTTATCCTTGTGCTGTCTGTAATGAACGGTTTTGACCAAGAATTACGCCAGCGCATTTTAGGCATGGTCCCCCATGCCACTGTACAAACCGCTGAGCCTATAATGGATTGGCAAAAACCAGCAAAGCTAGCCATGCAAGTGGAAGGTGTTGTTGGGGTTGCGCCTTTTGTTCATGGTCAAGGCATGTTTAATAATAGAGGCCGCGTGCAGCCAGTGTTACTCAATGGTATTGAACCAGAAGCTGAAGCTTTGGTATCTATATTGCCAAATCACATGATAAAAGGCTTGGTGTCAGACCTAAAGGCTGGAGAATTCAATATCCTTATGGGTGATCTTTTGGCACGACAACTAGGTGCGCGGTTGGGTGATAAGGTGACTTTATTTTTACCTGAAGCCTCCTTAACTGTTGCCGGCATTATACCTCGTTTAAAACGCTTCACTTTAGTTGGAATATTTAAAGTGGGGGCAGAGTTGGATGCTAACCTAGCCATCATGCACATTGCTGATGCCAGTAAATTAAAGCGCTTAGGCGGAGGGGCAGAAGGTTTACGGTTAAAGCTAGATGATTTATTTACTGCACCTGATAAAGCTAAGCAAGTGGCACTGCAATTACCTGGTCAATATTGGACCAGTGACTGGACGCGTACTCATGGCAGCTTATTTCAGGCTATTCAGTTGGAGCGTCGCATGTTGGGGCTTTTGTTAATGCTAGTAGTGGCTGTTGCGGCCTTTAATATAGTGTCTACACTAGTGATGTTGGTTGTTGAGAAACAGGCTGATATCGCTATCTTGAGAACCTTAGGAGCAAGTCAAAAAGAGGTCATGGGCATCTTTATAGTACAAGGCAGTATTATTGGGTTCTTAGGTACTTTAATAGGCACTTTGATAGGTGTTTTACTTGCCCTTAATATTACTCAAATTGTTGATTGGGCTGAACAGGTTTTTGGCTTTAAAGTGCTCAGTGCTGATGTGTATTTTATTAGTTATTTCCCTTCTCAAGTCAGGTTTGAAGATGTGTTGTTTATCAGTATCGGCTCGTTTGTGTTATGTGTAATGGCAACACTTTATCCCGCTTGGCGAGCATCTAAGGTAGAGCCGGCAGAGGTGTTACGTCATGAGTGATTGGGTACTGCAGGCTTGTGGGTTGGTGAAATCTTTTAAGGATGGGCAGCGTAAGATTGATGTTCTTAAAGCATTGGATTTGAACCTTGCAACAGGCCAAAGCATTGCTATTATTGGTAGTTCTGGTTCTGGAAAAAGTACTCTACTGCAGCTATTAGCAGGGCTAGAGAAGCCTGATGCTGGTGAAGTGTTAGTGGTAGGAGAATGCCTGTCTAACCTTTCTGGTAATCAAGCAGCTACTTTGCGTAATAAGCGTTTAGGGTTTGTGTTCCAGTTTCATCATTTGTTAGCAGAGTTTAGTGCGTTAGAAAATGTCATGTTGCCACATATTATGGCTGGTAACAAACCTGCCATAGCAGAAAAAAAAGCTCAAGCAATGTTAGACAGGGTAGGTTTAGGGCATCGCACAACCCATCGACCAGGTACTCTTTCAGGCGGTGAACGTCAACGTGTAGCCATAGCACGTGCATTAATAAATGAGCCTGCTTGTTTGCTTATGGATGAGCCTACGGGTAACTTAGATCGTCATAATGCAAAACAAGTTTTGGTATTACTCAAACAACTACAACTAGATTTGGGCACTGCATTTATTGCAGTAACCCATGACCTAGAATTAGCCAGCCAATTAGATGTGCAGTTGAGCTTGCTAGATGGAAAGTTAGTAAATTAGGGCTTTCGCTTAATCCAGTTACGTTTTACACGCCAGCTCCATATGAGGTGAACAGCGTAAAACGCCACCACTGCAAGAATAACACCACCTACAATAGATCCAGTGTAAAGTGGTTTCCACAATAAATGTAGCTGGTGAAATAACCAAGCCCTAGACCATTCAAAATCCACATCTAATCCAGGCGTTTGTAAAATCCAGCTGCCAAATTTGTAATTCGCATACAGCATAGGCGCCATAGTAATTGGGTTACTGATCCACACTAATCCAATCGACATCGATAGGTTAGCCCTCCAAGCCAAAGCTAAGCTTGCAGCCAAAACCATTTGCAGTGGCATCGGGATCATGCAGCAAAAAACGCCTACAGCGCAGCCCTTAGCTACACTTGTGCGCTTAAAACTCCACAACTGAGCATCATGCATCAAGCTATTTAGCCAGCTTAGGGATTTGTATTGGCTGAGTTTTTTGCTATCTGGGCTAATGCGTTTAAAAAACTTCCTTGGCATGGTCTAACCTTATAAATAATGTCAGGTAAGGCGTTTTTTAGGCGCAGCTCTTATCTGCTAATTATGCGCTTATATATAAGCTAAGCCAAGGTTTAGTGAGCTCAAGGATGAGACATTTATGTATATCTATAGCCTTTTTTTGTTACTTTTTTGGTGTGTGGGTTGGGCTGAATTAGACTTTTTAAATGGGCTTTGGTTAGTTTTATTATTATTAAGTTTAATGTTGATAAATCTTACTCGCCAAATAGCACTTTGTTCTCTAATTGTTTTTCTTCTAGCTAGCGCTGGTCAATATAGCCTTACAAATAAGTAATTTTCTAAATCCTGAACAGGTATTGATCTGCGTTTAAACGCTTGTATATCAAGCTTAAAGTCTACCGATCATGGTCTTAGTCTCATACTCAAAAATCCTCACATCCAAGTCCCTATAATAAAACAAGAACGAGACAACAGGCTTGCTAAACCTATTTATCAGGCACAACCAATTAGTTTACTTGGTAGGGTTAAAGTGACTGTATATCCTTTTGCCAAAGCTGCACAGCCACCTATTAATAGCTTGGCTCATACAGGGTTTGCTGGATTAATTGGTAAAAGAGCAACATTAGTTGTGCGCTTAAAAGGCGCAAACAATTACCACAACCCGCACTCTTATGATTATGTGCGTTGGACAGCTTTAAATGGCCAAATTGCTTCAGGGTATGTTAAGCAGTGGATCGTTACTGATGGAGATTGTAGCGGGGTCAATTGGCCTGGAATTTGGATAGCCAAAGTGCGTCAGCAATTATGGCAAGATCTACAAAATTATGCTTATTCTAAGCACATATCAAAAATAACTGTGGCGCTGTGGGGTGGGCTTTTTTTAGGTCAAAGTTCAGCATTAAACTCACAGCAATGGCAGGTTTTAGCAGCAACTGGCACTACTCATCTATTAGTTATCTCTGGCTTGCATGTGGGTTTGGTCGCTGTGTTAGTCATGCTGATAGTAAGGCTAATACTGTTACCCTTTAATATAAAAAGCAGTCTAGGTATCCGATTAGGGGCATGGTCAGGTTTAATTGCAGCCTTATTTTTTGCATTGATTAGTGGCTTTGGTTTGCCTGCGCAGCGAGCGGTTATTATGCTTACTGGTTTAATGTGGGGGTTTATGTGGGGTTTACAGTTAAGTTTTACACAAAGACTATTTATCGCTTTTTTTGTAACTCTAGTATTGCAGCCTACAAGTGTATCAAGTTTAGGTTTTTGGTTGTCTTACACGGCTGTATTTGCGTTGGGTCTAGTATGGTATCGCGGGGCTAGTAAAGCATGGTGGTCCCGTGTGATGCATTTATTGGCAGCCCAAGGCGCTCTATCTGTGTTGTTACTGCCAGTCATTGCACTTGGTACTGGTCATGTAAGTGTGCTGGGACCTTTAGTGAACATGATTTTAGTGCCGCTGTTTAGTGCTGTGCTGATTCCTACATTATTACTTATAAGCATCGTGCTTAGGTTTGTTGATCTCCCAAATTTTTTCTTTATTGTTATCGATATAACTTTGTCCACGTTATGGCAAGGATTAGAGTTTTTATCAGAAATTTCTTGGGCACAGATATTTGTGGGTTCGTTACCAATAGAGGGCTTTGTGTCTGTGTTAATAACAGGGTGTCTATGTCTAATAATAAGGCGCTGGCATTGGCCTATATTGTTTTTGTGGCTACCTCTGGCTGGTTTTATGATATTTGAATTAGCGCGCAATAATGCCTTGGATCATGGTGTTGACAACTCCCAGCAACGTGTCGTCATTACTGTGTTAGATGTAGGTCAAGGTTTGAGTGTCTGGGTGCGTCAAGGAAAACACAATATGGTCTATGACTTAGGGAACAGTTACAAAAGTGGCTTCAGCTTGGTAGATGCAGTAATTCTGCCTGAAATGCTAGCTCAAGGTGTTACTAAATTAGAGACACTGGTGGTGAGTCATTGGGATATGGACCACAGCGGAGGTATGGAGGAAATGCTTAAACGGCAAAATGTACAGCAATTAATACTACCCTCTGAAAGTAAAATCACCCGTGAGCCTGTTTTTACTCACCAAGATGTTGAGGTCAGTCGTTGTGTCACTAAGCCCTGGGAGAAAATGTGGCTCACTGCGTCTAATAGTCTTATGTGGCGTCAAATAGCCCTAGCAGATTATGGGCTCACAGGTAATAATGCATCATGTGTAATTCTACTAGATATACATGGGAGACAGGTTTTAATAGCTGGGGATATTGAGTCTAAAGCCGAGAGTGTGTTGTTAGCAAAGTTAGATCAATTAGATATTTCTACTCTTTTCAGTGATGTTTTAATAGCACCTCATCATGGTAGTAAAACGTCATCAACAAAGGCATTCTTGGCCCAAGTTATGCCAGCTTACGTGTTAATTTCTGCAGGTAAAAATAACCCCTATGGGCACCCTCACAAACGCAGCACCCATAACTATTGGCAGTCTGGAGCACAATGGTATAACACAGGTAGGCATGGTCAAATACGCCTAGTGTTTGAAACCAATGGGGATTATCAGGTGACACCTTATAAAAAATAGTCTCAACATATTAGTCATGGGCATGAGTCATTTATATAGGTACGATATAACTATAGGATAACTAAGAAGTAGGTACGACATATAAGTGCTTGATAGCAATCAAGTGTGGGTTATAATTATAATAATTCAGCAATGTAAAAATGATTTCTAGGATTTATTTTAAGATGGACCAAAGGTGACGCAAAAAATACTCAACGCTTGGTACAAGGGAGCTTGGTGGTTATCCTTGTTGCTGCCTTTTGCTAGTCTATATATCTGGCTTAGGAGTGTGTATCTGAAAAGTCAGCCTAAAGCTCGCAAAAATCCACTACCTTTGTTGGTTATAGGCAATATTACTATAGGAGGCACCGGTAAGACCCCTTTAGTGGTAGCGCTCACTTTAGCTTTAAAAGATAAAGGCTTACGTTGTGCCATTATAAGTAGGGGTTATGGTGGTACTGTAGGAGTAGGCCCCCATTGTGTTACAAGCAGAGATAAGGCTCAAGTGGTTGGAGATGAGCCTTTATTGCTAAGTCGATTAACTAAAGTGCCTGTGATTGTAGGGTCGTGTCGAAAAACCAGTATTAAATGGTTAGCACAACAAGGAAAGTTCGACTTAGTCATTAGTGATGATGGTTTGCAGCATAGCGCCATTAAGGGGGATGTTCAGTGGTGTTTAGTAGATGCTACCAGAGGCCTTGGCAATGATAAGTGCATACCTGCAGGGCCGTTAAGGGAGCCAGCTACTAGATTAGCTGAAGTAGACCAAGTATTTACAACAGGAGTACCTAGCCCTGTAATAATTAAACAATTACAACACTATTTAAAAGATAATACATTGTGTTATTTAGAGCCTAAGCTTGATCAATTACGGCAAGTATGGGATGACTCACAGGTAGAGTGGCCTAAGGATAAAGCTTTGATTTATGCTGTTGCTGCTATAGGTCATCCACAGCGTTTTTTTGATGATTTGGGTGCACGTGGTTACCAAGTTGATGGCCAAGAATATGCTGATCACTACCAATTTAAAGAACATGATTTGCCGATAAAGCCACTTATTATGACAGCAAAAGATGCTATAAAATGTAAAGCGTTAGCTCAGTCTACAAAGAATCAGGAAGCTATGCCGTGGTTATATGCCACGCAAGCGTTAACTATTGCTCCTGCGCAAATTGATGCGTTGCTGCTAAAACTAGGTTTATAACCTACAGACTAAAAAATATGGAGTCCCATGGATAAGAAGTTATTAGAAGTGCTTGCGTGCCCAGTAAGCCACGGTCAACTGTTTTATCATACGCCAACGAATGAACTTTTTTGTCCTGCAAGTGGTTTAGCTTATCCGATTGATGCAGGTATTCCTGTGTTGTTAGAAGATAAAGCCAGGCCACTTACAGAAGATGAGAAGTCAGCTTAATGTCATTTTCTGTAGTCATTCCAGCAAGGTTTCAATCCAGTCGCTTACCAGGTAAGCCGCTGTTGGATCTTGGAGGAATGAGTATGCTTCAAAGGGTTTATCAACAGGCCTGTAAAAGTGGCGCATCGCAAATTTATATTGCAACAGATCATAGCGACATTCAAACGCACGCAAAGCTCTTTTGCGACCAAGTTATTATGACCGGTGAGAATCATGCCACAGGTACTGATAGGCTGCAGGAAGTGGTCACGAAGCTTGCCTTACCCGAAGATCATATTGTTGTTAACGTGCAAGGGGATGAGCCATTAATCCCTCCTACATTAATTAACCAAGTTGCACATAATTTACAGCGTTACTCTAATGCGTCCATTGCTACTTTGGCCGAGCAGATTAATGATGTAGAGCAGGTGTTTGATACTAATGCTGTGAAGCTAGTGCGCAATGGCGCTAACATGGCAATGTACTTCTCTCGTGCTCCATTACCTTGGAATCGCAGTTGGAATGAGACTGATAGTAAATCGCTAACTAGGGATGTTTATCTACGACACATAGGCCTTTACGCCTATCGTGTGAGCTTTCTTCACCGTTATGTGACATGGCCTCAGGCAAGTTATGAGTCTCTTGAAAGTCTTGAGCAACTTAGAGCATTACACCATGGTGAGAGCATACATGTTGATTTAGCGCCGCAAGGTATGCCAGGTGGAGTAGATACTCCTGACGATCTAATACGTATGCGTAAATTACTGGCATCAATGCCTATGGGAAATGGATGAAACCTCAGCTTAAGGTGAGCCTTAAACCCTATAACAGCCTCAGTTTAGATGTTAAGGCTGATTACTTTATGTGTATCAATAACCTTGACGACTTACATACAGCTCGCCACTTCTGCCAAATTAACCATTGCCCATGGCTGCTCATAGGTGGTGGTAGTAATCTTGTGTTAACGCAAGATTTTGAAGGCTTAGTAATGTTAATGGCCATGGATAAAGTGTTTTGGCCATCTAACACTGCTTTTAAAAAAACTTCAGAAAAGTTCGCTTTGAGTGCGCAAGCAGGTTATGAATGGGATCGTTTAGTTGAAGAGTCTATACAAAAAGGCGCTAGTGGGTTGGAAAATCTATCACTCATTCCAGGGCAAGTAGGTGCTGCACCTATTCAGAATATAGGTGCCTATGGAGTAGAGCTTGAAAATTGCCTTAGCAGTGTTGATGTATTTGATTTTCAGACTGGGCAAACATTCCGATTAAGTACTAAGGATTGCAAGCTTGGCTATAGGGACAGTATATTTAAGTCTCATACACACTGGATTGTGATACAAGTTAATTTAACTTTAAATTACGAGCATAATCCTCAGGTTGGCTACGGCATTATTACTGACACTATAGCCTCTGTTGCAGGGCAATCTGCAGATAACCCATCAGCGCAACAGATACGCGATGCTGTGATACATATTCGCCGCACTAAGTTACCAGACCCAAAGCAGATCCCAAATGTAGGCAGTTTTTTTAAGAATCCAGTGGTTACTAGAGAGAAAGTAGAACAACTGATGAAAATTTGGCCAGCTCTTGTGGCTTATCCATTACCATCAATTGTGGCCACACAATCTACACAAACAAATACACGTTATCATAAATTAGCAGCAGGCTGGCTAATTGATCAATTAGGATGGAAGGGCTTTATACAAGGTGAGGTAGGGGTGCATGAACATCAAGCGCTGGTATTAGTGTGCTCAGGGTCTGCGAAGGGTGAGGACGTGCTAGACTTGGCTTTGCGTATAAAAGCCGATGTGGATGCCAAATATGGTGTCAAGTTAGAAATAGAACCTCGGCTGTTTGACAACCGAGGCGAGTTTACCTATAACTTAGATTAAGCTTCTTTTGCCGCTTTTTCAGCAGCTGCCTTTTCACGACGACGTTTTTCACGAGGGTCGTTATGGGCACGCTGACCAGATGGGCGCGGAGCTACTTCACTAACTGCTGCTGGAGCGCTGACAGGCGTTGTTTCTGTGACAACGTCAGCTTTTTTCTCAGTGGTTTTTTCAAGAACAGCTTCAGAGGCTTTTGCTACTGCTGCTTCAACTTCAACTTCAACTTCAACTTCAACTGCTTTAGTGGTTTTGGCTGCAACTTCTACTACCTTTTCCTCAGTTTTAGCTTCAACCTCTACCTCAGCCTTTACTTCAACAGGGGTTTGGTTAGCTGATTCGCTTGGAGTTACCAAAGCTGATTCAACTGATGTTTTAGGATTTGGTGTTGTAGCTTCAATCGAAGTTTCAGTTGTCGCTTCCACTGCAACTTCGCTAACCTTAACTTCTTTGGGCTTGCGTTCACGGGGTTTGCGCTGGCGAGGCTTCTTTTCAGCAGCTTCTTTTTTGGGTGCGGCTTTTGTATCTGAAGTTGTTTCAACTACTTCTTCAACTGTCACTTCAGCTACGGCTTCAACAACAGATTCAACGATTACTTCAGTAGGTGCGGTAACTTCTGTGTTTAAAGTCACATCAGTAGTTGCATCTGCCTTTACGTTTTCATCTACAGCGACTTCTACGTTTTGCTTTTGATTGCTGCGCTTCCCACTACGATCGCGACGACGCTTCTGGTCACGCGTACGGTTGGAGTTAGATTCATACGCCTCCTCTGCTACTAGCGGAGCTTGTGTTAAAGCTTCTACAGCTTCAACCTTGGGCTCACGAGGTTTATTACGCGTGTCTTGGCGGCGGTTGTTGTTGCGCTTTTCATCGGTATTTCGCTCACTCTTACGTTCTTCATTGCGAAGTGTCGCAGGCGCTTCATTACGTGAACTGTTGCGATTATCTGTCGTGGCTTCGTTACGTTTTTCATCACGAGACTCATTGCGTCGATTACCATTGCGACCGCGACGACGATCATCGTTTTGGTTACGGTTTTGGGTATTTCGTGAGCCATTGCGTGAATCATTACGCGAGTCACTGCGTGAATCGTCGCGAGAAGAAGGCGCTTTTACAGGTGGTTTTGCTGCAACTTTAACTTTAGGTTTACCGTTAATTAGTCGGCCTAAAGCTTTAGCGATACGAGCACCTAAGCCTAGTGGATTGACAGGCTTTGTTGGAGCTGTTTTAGCTTTAATTGGCGCAACAGCTTCTGTTTTTGGAGATTTTTTAGCGGGTTGAATGCTTTCAACTGCAGGCTTTTCCATGGCTAAAGGTGTTTTAGCATCAAATTCTTTAGCATCAAAATGATGCTGAACTAAATCGATTTCGTAGCTAGTTTCGCCTGCCTGCGCTGCTTCATGGTCATCGCGCAAACGACTCACTTCAAAATGAGGTGTGTCCATTTGTGGGTTTGGAATGATTACTACTCGCACACCCACTGTTTTTTCTACTTCTAAAATTTCAGCACGTTTTTCGTTAAGTAAATAAGTTGCCATATTTACAGGTAACACCACGCGAATTTCTGCAGAGCGATCTTTACTGGCTTCTTCGTTGATTAGACGAATGATAGATAAGGCTAGTGAGGCAACATCACGAATACTGCCTTGTCCACTACAGCGCGGGCATACGATGCCAGAGGTTTCACCCAGGGAAGGGCGTAAACGTTGACGAGACATTTCCATTAAGCCAAAGCGAGAAATACGTCCGACCTGAACGCGAGCACGGTCAAGTTTTAAACTATCACGTAGTTTGTTCTCAACAGCACGTTGATTGCGCATTGGGCCCATGTCTATAAAGTCGATAACAACCAAACCACCCATGTCACGCAAGCGTAATTGGCGAGCAATTTCTTCTGCTGCTTCTAGGTTGGTGTTTAAGGCAGTTTCTTCTATGTCACTGCCTTTAGTCGCTCTAGCTGAGTTAATATCAATAGATACGAGTGCTTCTGTAGGGTCAATAACAATGGCGCCGCCAGAAGGTAGTGTCACTTCTCGCTGGAAAGCAGTCTCAATTTGAGATTCAATTTGGAAGCGATTGAACAAGGGGATCTCTTGATCATAAAACTTGATCTTGCTCTCATAACTTGGCATGACTTGCTGTACGAAAGTTAATACGTCCTGGTATACCTTTGGCTCATCAATTAATACCTCGCCAATATCTGGACGTAAGTAGTCACGCATAGCCCGGATGATGACGTTACTTTCTTGATAAATTAAAAATGGAGCAGCTTGTTTATCAGACGCTGCAGTAATGGATTCCCATAACTGTTGCAAGTAGTCTAGATCCCACTGAATATCTTCTGCACTGCGGCCAATACCTGCTGTGCGCACTATAACGCCAGACTCAGCAGGTACATTCAATTGATTCATAACCTCACGTAGCTGAGATCTTTCCTCGCCTTCAATGCGACGCGAAATGCCTCCAGCTCTTGGGTTATTAGGCATTAATACTAAGTAGCGGCCAGCAAGGCTAATGAATGTAGTTAAGGCTGCGCCTTTGTTACCACGTTCTTCTTTATCAACCTGAACAACAATTTCTTGACCTTCTTTTACTAATTCCCGAATACTGGAGCGACCACTTTGCGAAGGGTCTTTAAAATACTCGCGGGAAATTTCTTTTAGGGGTAAAAAACCGTGTCGTTCGGAACCATAGTCAACAAACGCAGCTTCTAAGCTTGGCTCTACACGGGTGATCCGGCCACGGTAAATGTTGGCCTTTTTTTGTTCACGAGCGCCAGATTCAATATCTAGGTCGTACATACGCTGGCCATCGACCAGTGCAACGCGCAACTCTTCAGAGTGGGTTGCATTTATTAGCATTCTTTTCATGGTATTCAATTTCTTGAAGCCCATTTACCCTACGGCAATTAATATTTTTACGGGTGCACGAAGGCTTAAAGAGCCCTTTGGGTGTAGGAAACCGCTACCTTCTCGGATAAATATGCCTTGCACTGTGCAGTTCATATTATGTTAATGGTCTGTTTTATCTAACAATATCAATCATATAGGTTAACCTTTATGTTAACTCACCAGCAGCTTCGTTAAAATTTCAAAAAAGCCCTGTTTATTCTATTTAGTTGTTACTATTTTTTGTGCTTACTTCAGCACTGTAATTTTTTCAGACCGATCCATGGGTAGGGTACATCCACACCTAAACACCAAGCATAAATTAATTCGCCGTAACTGGGTAAAACGGGTGGTTTTACGTTAAATAACTGGGAATACCCCAAGTTACAGCCTATTTCATTTGGATTTTGCGGTCTCGGTGTATACATCGAGTGTTAACGGCAAAATCAACGGGTTGGATTTGTCAAACCCCACCTAAAAATTTGTTTACTGAATTGGGCCATTAAATTTCTTGCCCATCAACTGATTTATTCTCAGTTTCAGTGGTCGCTATGTTACCATTCGCGTCCTTACCTCGCAATTAATAAAGCCATTAGTTTTTCATTTATGCAACAAAAGCCAACTCCCCCCCCAGAATTAACCGCTACTGCCGTTAAATATGTCTCTATAGATGAAGATAGAGCAGGTCAACGTATCGATAACTTTCTTATGACGCACCTTAAAGGTGCGCCTAAAAGCCTAATATATCGCATTGTTAGAAAAGGTGAAGTGCGTGTCAATAAAGGTAGAATTAAGCCTGACTATAAGCTTAAAGATGGGGATATTGTCAGAGTCCCTCCCGTTAAGCTTCCCGAACCTAATGCCCCAGCAGCAGTCAGCAAGGGTTTAGAGAAACAACTACGTGACGCCATATTATATGAAAGCCCAGGCTTATTAATTATTAATAAACCACATGGTTTAGCGGTGCATGGTGGTAGTGGCATTAATTTAGGTTTAATCGAAAGCCTTAGGCAGCTATACCCTAACGAGCGCTCGCTAGAACTTGTGCATCGTTTAGATCGCGATACGTCAGGTTGTATTATGGTTGCCAAAAAACGTTCTACACTGCGAGCTATTCACGCTCAGTTAAGAGATGGAGGTATCGATAAGGTATATCAAGCATTGGTGATTGGAGGCTGGCCTAAATCATGTCAAAAAGTCGATGCGCCATTAATGAAGAATGTAATTCAGTCTGGTGAGCGTATGGTGCGAGTAGAGCAAGAAGGTAAGCGTAGTATTACACGTTACAAAGTATTGCAAAATTTAGGTCAGTTTACTTTAATAGAGGCTAAGCCAATTACGGGTAGAACACACCAAATTAGGGTTCATTGCCAACATATGGGACATCCCATTGTAGGTGATCCTAAGTATGGTGTAGATCAGGTTAACCAAGAACAGCGACAGTTAGGATTAAATCGTTTGTTTTTACACGCAGCGCAATTGCGTTTAATAGACCCCAGTACAGAAAAGAAAATAGATGTAAAAGCACCTTTAGATATGCGCTTACAGCAAGCTATTAAGCGATTGAATTAAAACACGACTAGTGCGTCTTCTGCTGGTACAAGTGGATATGTTTCGCTATTCTCAGTCAACTTCAAAATACACAAGGTACCGTTATGTATAATACAGATTTGGATAAGAATGACGCTAATTTCCAAAGCCTATCTCCTTTATCATTACTTAAACGTGCTGCGCAGGTCTACCCATCTATAAACGCCCAAGTATATGGAGATATTCGCCGTACTTGGTTACAAACCTACCAACGCTCTTGTGCTATGGCGAATGCGCTTATTAATAGGGGTGTTGGTTTAGGGGATACAGTCTCTGTAATCTCTCTTAATGGCCCAGAGTTGTTTGAGTCACACTACGGCGTACCTATGGCAGGGGCAGTATTAAATGCCATCAACACTCGATTAGATGCAGCTACAATCGGTTTTATTTTTGATCACGCTGAAACTAAAGTTGTGTTTGTCGATAAGGAATTTTCAGAGACTGTGTCTTTGGCGCTTACCTTTTGCAAAACTAAGCCTTTGGTGGTCGATATTGACGATCCAACATTTAATGGAGGTCGTCTAATAGGCGAGCTAGATTATGAACAGCTTTTATCAGAAGGTGATCAAGATTATCAATGGCAGATGCCTGATGATGAATGGCAAGCGATCAGCCTAAATTACACATCAGGCACTACAGGTAATCCCAAGGGGGTGGTGTACCATCATCGAGGTGCTTATTTAACAGCGATGAATATGGCACTCACTTGGGATATGCCAAAATATCCAATATTTATGACAGTAGTGCCTATGTTCCACTGCAATGGTTGGTGTTTTCCATGGACCACTGCATTATTAGCTGGAACTAACGTATTTATTAGGCATTTAAAGCCGGAACTAATGCTTGATTTGATTAAGCAAGAAAAGGTGACCCATTTTGGTGGTGCTCCTATTGTTCTTAATATGATCAATAATGCAGATAATAAGCATAAGCAAGGCATCAATCACCAAGTTAAAGTAATGACTGCCGGAGCTGCTCCTCCAGCAGCTGTAATAGCTGCCATGGAAGAGTTAGGTTTTGAAGTAACACACGTTTATGGTTTAACTGAAACCTATGGTGCATGTGTAATTTGTGAATGGCAGCCTCAGATATGGGGTAATTTAAGCAATTCAGAAAAAGCGGCGTTAAAGTCTCGCCAAGGTGTAAGAGGTCCAGCGCAAGAAGATCATCTAGTCATGAACACAGATACCATGCTACCTGTGCCCAAAGACGGCGAAACTATTGGTGAAATATTTTTGCGTGGTAATATGGTAATGAAAGGCTATCTTAAAAACCCTGCAGCTACAGCTCAAGCATTTGAAGGTGGGTGGTTTCGTTCGGGTGATCTTGCGGTATGGCATGCTGATGGCTACATGGAAATAAAAGACCGTGCCAAGGATATTATTATTTCTGGAGGAGAAAATATTTCTTCAATAGAAATAGAGGGTGTTTTATATAGTCATCCCGCTGTGCTTGAAGCTGCTGTTGTAGCTAGGCCAGATGAAAAATGGGGTGAAACACCATGTGCATTTGTTACTTTAAAGCCTAATGTCATAGCCTCAGAAGAAGATCTGATTAGCTACTGTAGGGCTAATATGGCGCGCTTTAAAGTGCCCAAACATGTTGTATTTGGCGACTTGCCAAAAACGGCTACAGGTAAGATCCAAAAGTTTGTATTACGTAAAATGGTGCCTGCGTAAATAAAATCAGGTAAACTTTTTAAATATATATAGATAAATTCTTTGTTAGATATTTTTTAATTATTGGAGACATGTGAACCCTATGGGTGATCTTATTGATAAAGCGCACGTTTACACTTTGACCAGAGAGTTAATGCTATCTGGTAAAAAGGTGAGTGTGGAATCTGTTGCAGAAGAAATGAATATTGAAGCGACTCAAGAATTAGCTAGTGTATTAGAACATTGGTGGATGGAACAGGAAGCCTTAATCTCTTTTCGACGAATTATGCCTGCTCAAAATAGACCAAACGTGCCAGAAACAGTTTACCAATCGGTGCAATTAATCTGGGAAAATGCACTTAAAGATGTGCGCTTAGAGCTTGAATTATCAGACAAAAAGGACGCTATATCTGGTCCCTCTGCAGTGGCACTGGAAGATGAGTTGTATTTGTCCAAAGCTCAGCTTGAAACCATGGAAGACTCCAATCAACGGTTGCGTATTCAGCTCACTGAAAGTAAACATACGGTTAAAAACCTAGAAGCTGAAAGAGCCATGCTAAGAAGTAACTTGCAATCTGCAGAAACAAATGTAAGTAGCATGGGGCATAAAGTGGCAGAGTTTAAAGGTGAAATGCAGCGCGCCCAATCTAGTAGTGAGGAAGCTAAGAAGCAGTTAGATAATAGAATGAAAGAAGAGGGTACTCGCCATCAAGAAAACATCAGTAAATTAAAAAGCAAGATGAGCTATTACAGCCACCAGCTTGATAAGCTACGAGATGAGTGGGGCAAAAAAGAAATGGCTCTAAATTCTCAGATTCAGGATTTACAAGGTGAACTAGCAAGAAGTTCAGTGACCCTTGATACCCAGTTTAGCCAAATCCGCAGCCAAGAAGACGAGCTACGTAAGTATCGTGGTGAAATAACTAGTCAATCACGTGACATGTCAAAATCGACAAGTCAGGCTCTAGCTTCCACCAATCGATTAAAGCGCTTGGAAAGTGAGCTGCAACAGCGTGAGTTTGACGTTAAAGAATTAAAAAACCGTGCCATGGTAGATAAATCCGATACTAATAGACGAGAAACCGATTTACGCACCTTGTTGAAATTTAGAGACAGTGAGAACTTTGAAATAAATAGTAAGCTTAACGACTTGCAGCGCGCTCTTATCGCTCGTGAGGAAGAAATAAGGCGCCTAACTTCTAAATTATAGGAAAAGTCTAAGCTTTCTTATCGACCATCATCGATGCCGTGCCGTCAGCTACTAGCTTATCATTCACAAAGCATTGTGTTTTAAGGCTAACGCGACCACGGCGTTGGTTTATTTCTTCAATAGTTACTGTGGCCACAACGGTATCGTTGATATACACAGGGGCTCTAAACTTTATTTGCTGTTCTAAATAAATGCAGCCTGGGCCTGGCAATTGTGTTCCAAGCACTGTTGAGATTAATCCAGCACTTAACATACCATGAGCAATACACGTTTTAAATGGTGTGGTTGCAGCGTATGCTTCATCTATGTGTACAGGATTGGTATCGCCAGTAATAGTAGCAAAGGCCTTAACGTCTTGTGCTGTAAAGGTTTTCTCATAGCTTGATGCCATACCTATAGTTAAATCTTCTAAGTAATACCCGTGTTGATGAACCACATTCTTCTCCATTTTAATTGATCTGATAAGTTCTTTATGGAACCCATGGGTCAGCATGATAGGCATTATTTCGCTTGGCTACAAATGTCAGGCTAAAATTAGTGCAAATTAATGCATGTCACCTATATAAACACCTATTCAAAAGAGCCAATGCTATGAGCGATTATCAAGCCCCTTTAGATGAAATGAATTTTGTAGTTAACCGGTTGCTTGATTTGACAAATTTTGCCCAGGCCATTGATAACGAAGATGCAAGCGAAGACCTTTTACAAGCTGTGCTAACAGAAGCAGGTAAGTTGGCAACCCAAGTTTGGGCGCCTATAAACGCCTCTGGTGATAAAGAAGGGGTAAAGTTAACTGATCAAGGTGTTAAATCTGCAAGCGGTTTTAAACAAGCCTATCAAGAATATTCACAAGGTGGTTGGGGTGGTCTGTACTTTGATGAGCAATATGGAGGGCAAGGCTTACCGTTTAGTTTTGCTATGCCAGTTGCGGAAATGACTAACGCAGCTAACATGTCTCTTGGCCTGTGCCCCATGCTTACCGCTGGCGCTATCGAAGCCATAGCAGAGCATGGTAGTGAAACCCTAAAAGACACATACCTAGAAAAAATGGTGAGTGGCCAGTGGACAGGTACTATGAACCTTACCGAGCCCCATGCAGGCACAGACTTGGCAGCCATTACATCCACAGCCACCCCAGATGGCCAGCACTACCGTATTAAAGGTCAGAAAATCTATATCACCTGGGGTGATCATGATATGACGGACAATATTATTCATTTAGTACTGGCCAAGTTGCCCGATGCTCCAGAAGGAGTGAAAGGTATTTCTTTATTTTTAGTGCCTAAATTTCTTGTCAATACAGATGGTAGCTTAGGTGCACGTAATGATGCCCATGCTATTAACACAGAACATAAACTTGGCATACATGCCAGCCCAACCTGTGTGATGAGCTATGGCGATAATGGTGGGGCTGTTGGTTATCTTGTTGGTCAGCCTCACCAAGGTTTGTCTGCTATGTTCACTATGATGAACAACGAACGTTTGGTCGTGGGCTTACAAGGTGTGAGTCTGTCAGATCGAGCATATCAAGGTGCCTTGAAGTATGCCCGTGAGCGCATTCAGTGCGCTCCTCCTGGCTCTAAGCAGCGCGGTGCGATTATTCATCACCCTGATGTGCGCAGAATGCTAATGACCATGCGTAGCATCACAGAGGCTGGTAGAGCCATCTCTTATGTTACTGCAGCTCAGATCGACTTAAGCCACAAAGCAAAAGATGAAACAGTCAGAGGTTTGGCATTAAAACGTGTCGGTTTATTAATCCCGATTGTGAAAGGTTGGTGTACTGAAGTTTCCCAAGAAATCACGTCTCTTGGTGTGCAAGTACACGGTGGTATGGGTTTTATAGAAGAAACTGGGGCTGCACAGCATCAAAGAGATGCTCGAATTCTTACTATTTATGAAGGCACTACCGGTATTCAAGCCTTAGATCTGGTGGGCAGAAAAACGCTATATGATCAAGGTGCAGCAATGGCTGATCTTGTGCAACAAATGCGTGATGATCTCGTATTATATGGAAATGCAGTTTCAACACAGCGCCAAGGTTATTTATCTGAGGCGATCGATGGGCTTGAGTCTAGTTATAAAATGTTGCTTAAAAATGCGCCAAATGACGTGATGTTTGCAGGGTCTGTAAGCTTTGATTTATTGATGCTAAGCGGTTACGTATGTGGGGCATGGCAAATGCTGCGTAGTGCTGGGTTAGTAGTGTTGGAAGAAAACGAAACTTTCAAATCTAATAAATTGTCAACAGTAGCTTATTACTTAGATCACATATTGCCTCGTTTTGAAGCTCACCGTCGTTCCATTGTTTCAGGTTGTGAAAGTGTGATGGCGATTGATGCTGAAAACTTATAAAAGTCGTTAATCTTCAGGCAATAAAAAACCAGAATAAATCTGGTTTTTTATTGCTACTTTAAACCGTCAATACTAACTAAGTTCGCATTGACAACCCAAACCAATTATAAAGCTTGGTCCAACTCTGGAACAGCTTCAAATAAATCAGCAACTAAACCATAATCAGCTACCTGAAAAATAGGAGCTTCTGAATCCTTGTTGATCGCAACAATGGTTTTAGAGTCTTTCATGCCTGCTAAATGTTGAATTGCACCAGAAATACCCACAGCAATGTATAAGTCTGGAGCAATTACTTTACCTGTTTGCCCAACTTGATAGTCATTAGGTACAAAACCTGCGTCTACTGCTGCGCGTGATGCGCCTACTGCAGCGCCAAGTTTATCTGCTACGCTGTCAAGCATATGGAAATTTTCACCATTTTGCATACCACGGCCACCTGAGATGACGATAGCAGCAGAGGTAAGCTCTACACGTTCAGATACTGAAGTGGACAAGCCAATAAAGCGAGACATTTGTGTATCAGCTGCAGCGCTAATTGTTTCAATAGCTGCTGTGCCACCTGTTTCAGCAGCAGCTTCAAACTTTGTAGTACGCACGGTGATTAGTTTAATACTGTCACTTGATTGTACTTTGGCCATGGCGTTGCCGGCATAGACTGGTCGAACAAAAGTATCAGCAGAAACAACTTCACTAATTTCAGAAATTTGACTCACATCTAATAACGCAGCGGCACGTGGCATAAAGTTTTTGCCAAAAGTAGTTGCTGCTGCTAATACATGGGTGTAGTTGCTAGCTAGAGAGACAATTAAATCGGCCATGTTCTCTGCCAATTGTCCTTCTAGGCTCGTATCATCTGCATGCAGTACGCGGCTTATTCCTACTACCTCAGAAGCAGCCTTTGCGGCTTCTGAGCAGCTGTTGCCAGCAACAAGAAGGTCAATGTTGCCACCAATTTGTTGGGCAGCAGTGACAGTGTTTAAAGTAGCGCCAATTAAGCTGGCGTTATCATGTTCTGCAATAACTAAAATGCTCATAGTAACTCCTAAATAACCTTTGCTTCGTTGCGTAGTTTTTCAACTAACTCGGCAACATTTTCAACCATCACACCAGATGCACGTGCAGGTGGTTCCATCACTTCAATAGTCGTCATGCGATTAGCTGTATCTAAGCCTAAGTCTGCAATATCGATTTTTTCAAGTGGCTTACGTTTGGCTTTCATTACGTTGGGTAAAGAGGCGTAACGTGGCTCGTTTAATCGCAGGTCTGCAGTAATAACCGCTGGCATGTTCACATTAACCGTTTCCAGACCTGAGTCTACTTCACGTGTAACCTGAGCTGTGCCATCCACAATCTCTAGTTTGGAGGCAAAAGTAGCTTGAGGCCAACCTAAAAGTGCAGAAACCATTTGTCCAGTTTGGTTGCATTCGTCATCAATAGCCTGCTTGCCCACTAAAACTAAGTCTGGGCTTTCTTGGGCTACGATAGCTTTAAATATTTTAGCAATGGCTAAGGGTTCTAAAACATCTTCGGTGAGCACTAAGATTGCACGATCTGCACCTAGTGCTAGAGCATTACGAAGAGTTTCTTCAGACTTGGCTGCACCAACAGATAAAACAACCACTTCTTCTATGGTGCCTGCTTCACGTAAACGAATTGCTTCTTCTACAGCATTTTCGCAAAACGGGTTCATCGTCATTTTGGCATTGGTTAGGTCAATACCTGACTTATCTGCCTTAACGCGGGCTTTGACCTGAGGGTCTAGTACGCGTTTTACGCCAACTAAAACTTTCATGCACATAATCTCACTAAAAAATAAATGATATGTTAGTTTTTACTAACCTTATTAACAGCAGGCATTTTAAACCTACACATATAGAAGTCAATGCCGCCTCTATTGAAACTTAGCCTAAGGTTCATCCCTTAGGCTAGCGTTTCTCATTATTGCGTTTACGGACTAAGCGCGCAATTTGACGTTAGTAGGGTCAAACGGTGACTCTTCAACCACAGTAGCTTTGTACATGTCGCCCAAAATTTCAACTTCAACTTCAGTACCAATATCAGCGAAGCCAGTCTTTACCATTCCAAGGGCAAGGGACTTACCTACACGCCAGCCGTAACCACCAGAAGTTGTACGACCAATTAATTGCCCATCTTTGTAAATCGCTTCAGAACCACGTGCGTCTGCATCTGTTACACCGTGCACTTCAAATGTAGCGAAGGCATTTTCAGCACCGCGCTTCTCCCATGCAGTTAGAGCGTCTTTACCAATAAAGTCACCTTCTTTGTCTAAGCGTACAAAACGGCTTAGGGCAGATTCCATCGCCGAGTATTCGATAGACATTTCCCTTGGGATTAAGCGGTAAGATTTCTCTAGACGCATGCTGTCCATAGCCCGAATGCCAAATGGTTTGATATCAAACTCGGCCCCTGCCTTCATGACTTCATCAAAGATATAATTTTGCATTTCAATAGGGTGGTGTAATTCGTAGCCTAGTTCACCAACAAAGTTAACGCGTAAAGCTTCAGCTGTAGCATAACCTACGTTGATTTTTTTACCAGTTAGCCACTTGAAACTTGCATTAGATAAGTCAGTATCGGTGATTTTTTGTAGCACTTCACGTGAACGTGGTCCAGCCAATACTAATACACCTGTGTTAGTTGTCACACGTTGAACATCTACGCTGCCATCTTTTGGCTTAAGCTTAAATAGATAGTCATGGTCATGTGTTTCAAAGGCTCCAGCAGACACAAGGTAATAACTTTGTGGACCAGTTTTGTATACAGTGTATTCAGAACGTACACCGCCATTAAGTGTGAGCATGTGCACTAGTGAAATACGGCCAATAGTTTTAGGCATTTTATTAGCGAAAATATACTCTAGCCATGCTTCAGCACCAGGGCCTTTAACAATGGCTTTAGCAAAGGCAGACATGTCTAGCAACCCGACCTTTTCGGTCACATGCTTACATTCGTTGCCTACAAAATCATGGTAGTTAGATCTACGGAACGAATTCTTTTCTACAATCGGACCGCCATCAAGTGGTTCAGAGAAGTTTTGATTCCAAAGCACCTGGTCTACATCATCAGTAGCTAATTCTTGTTCAGTTAACGCGTAATCTTTGGTGGGTAAAAACCAGTTAGGGCGTTCCCAGCCATACACACTGCCAAATACCGCACCCAGTGCTTTCATACGATCGTAGCAAGGTGTGGTTTTTAGTGGACGGGCAGCTTCACGCTCTTCGTCTGGGTAGTGAGTAGTAAATACGTTAGCGTAAGCTTCTTCGTTTTTCTCTTTCAAGTAACCACGAGTGGCATATGGGCCAAAACGACGTGGGTCTACACCCATCATGTCTACAGTAGGTTCACCGTCGATCATCCATTCAGCTAGCTGCCAACCAGCGCCACCAGCAGCGGTAATGCCAAAAGAGTGACCTTCGTTGAGCCAAAAGTTCTTAAGGCCAGGAGCAGGTCCTACAATAGGGTTGCCGTCGGGTGTATAGGCAATAGCACCGTTGTAAACTTCCTTAACGCCAACCTCGGCAAAGGCAGGTACACGGTTCATACAAAATTCAATGTGAGGCATCAAACGATCTAACTCTTCGTTGAATAGCTCGTATTCACAGTCATCTGCTGGACCATCAACGTAAACGCAAGGTGCGTGTTTCTCGTATGGGCCTAATAATAAACCACCTTGTTCTTCACGTAGGTAGTAGCCACCGTCTGATTCGCGCAATACGCCCATCTCAGGCAAGCCTTGCTTTTTACGTTCTACAATCGCTGGATGCGGCTCAGTTACAATAAACTGATGCTCTACAGGAATTACAGGGATGTCTAGGCCAACCATTTCGCCCGTTTTACGAGCAAAACTGCCCGTACAAGAAACAACGTGCTCACAAGCGATATCACCTTTGTCGGTCTTAACAATCCAAGAGTTATCAACTTGCTGCTCAATAGCAGTTACCGAAGTATAGCGGTAAATTTCAGCCCCCATATCGCGGGCACCCTTACAAAGGGCTTGGGTAAGATCAGCAGGTTGGATGTAGCCATCATCTGGGTGTTGAATAGCGCCAAGTAACCCTTGTGTGTTACAAAGAGGCCATACTTCTTTCACTTGCTCAGGAGTGAGGAACTTAGTCTGTACGCCTACGGTTTTAGCAACACCGGCGTAATACTTGTATTCGTCCATGCGGTTTTCGCAGTTGGCCAAACGGATGTTGGATACCACTGAGAAACCTACACTCATGCCGGTTTCTTTTTCCAATTCATGGTAAAAATCAACTGAGTATTGGTGAAGTTTACCTACAGAGTAGCTCATATTAAAAAGCGGTAACAAACCAGCAGCATGCCATGTAGAACCAGATGTGAGTTCTTTACGTTCGACCAAAACCACGTCGGTCCAACCTTTTTTGGCTAAATGATACAAAGTGCCTGCGCCGACAACACCGCCGCCTATAACGACAACTTTAGCAGAAGATTTCATGTGTGTTTGCTCCCGAGGAAAGGGTAAGTGGCCCAATGTGCAAAATTGCCATTAGGCGGAAAATATCGAGCAGATTCTACCCATCAGTAGTGCAGCTAACTTGTCAAAAAGCGACTCACACTAACGAAGCACGAGACCTCTAATTAAGATGATTTAAATAGACTAGATAGAACAGCTAGTTTGACCGCGCTTTAAAAGATATTTCTGATGATAGGTTTCTGCAAGATGATAGATTACAGCAGGCTCAATAATAGTCACGATAGGTGCTCTAAATGCGTCACTTTCGTCTAACGTTTTACGCATATCAAGAGCTAGTTGACGCTGGCTTTCATTGTTATAAAACACCACCGAACGATATTGTGTGCCAAAATCTGGACCTTGTTGGTTGGGTGTAGTGGGGTTGTGGTTTTGCCAAAACATTTCTAACAGTTGCGAGTAGGTTATGATGCTGTCATCAAAGGTGATTTGGACTACTTCAGCATGGCCTGTATCACCTTGGCATATGGCTGCATAATTAACTTGCGCAGTGTGCCCACCCATATAGCCTACAGAAGTTTGCGTAACGCCGTTTTGTGCTGCAAATAAAGATTCTACACCCCAAAAACAACCTGCACCAAATGTTGCTAACTGTTTCATTTTAAGTCCTTGATTATAGCATTAGTGAACATACCTTAACGGGGCATAGGTTTTGACGCAAGCAATTTAAGTAAGCTGTTTCTAAGCTATATTTTGGGCCTATTACCGACTGGATTATGAGTTCTAACAGGACAGTGTCGTAAGCAAATAGTAGGCTAAGCTGGATAAGCTTTTTTTGGGGCTAACGCAGGTGTAATTGGCTGTGTATAATAGCTTTTTTAAAGCGTAACAGTAGATTCCATACATGCAAGCCAAACAACGAGTGCTCACCGGCATTACCACTTCTGGAACACCTCATCTTGGTAATTACTTAGGTGCACTTAAACCGGCAGTTGCCGCAAGTCAAAAAGCGGATACCGATAGCTTTTACTTTCTTGCTGATTACCACGCGTTGATCAAATGCCAAGACCCTCAAACCTTGCATCGGTCTAGCCAAGAGATTGCGGCCATTTGGCTAGCACTCGGCCTGGACACTGACAAAGCGACCTTTTATCGTCAATCGGATATCCCAGAGATCCCCCAGCTGGCATGGTTTTTAACCTGTATGACAGCTAAAGGTATGATGAATAGATCGCATGCATATAAAGCTTCTGTAGATGAGAATCAGCGCCAATCTAATACTGATCTTGATCAAGGTATTAACATGGGGTTGTTTAGTTACCCTATTTTAATGGCTGCTGATATTCTCATGTTTAATGCTCATCAAATTCCAGTGGGTAAAGATCAGATTCAGCATATTGAAATGTGTCGCGACATAGCCATGCGCTTTAATCATACTTACGGAGAACACTTTGTATTGCCAGAGGCGATGGTTGAAGAAGGTGACTCAAAGGTATTGTCAGGTCTTGATGGTCGTAAAATGAGCAAGAGCTACGGCAATATTATTCCATTATTCGCTCCAGCTGATGAATTAAAGAAGCTTATTTTTCAGATCACTACTAATAGCTTGCAACCTGGCCAAGTGAAAGACCCAGAAACTTGTACCTTGTTTGAAATCTATAGTGCTTTTGCTAGTGAGCAAGAAACATTAGCTATGCGCAACGCCTATGCAAACGGCATTGGCTGGGGTGATATGAAAGGGCAGTTATTTGAATACCTTAACGAATACCTCACACCTGCTCGCAAACGTTATGATGTTATTATAAAAGACCCAAGTTATATCGAAGCTGAACTACAAAAAGGAGCAACTAAGGCACGTGCTCATAGTCAACCATTTATGCAGCGCTTGCGTTCAGCTGTGGGTATCATGTCTTTTGTAGGAGGCATGGAAAGCAAACATTCTGGCTCCAAGGTAAAAAAAGAGCTGACTCAACAAGAGCAGATTAAAGCAGATGCTGGTAAAGCCAAAGCAGTGGCCATAGCCAAACAACGTGCTGAGCAAGAAATCCAAGAAGTGAGTCTAAAAGTTGATGCCTTGATGAATGGTATCAAGGAAAGTGGGGACGTAAAAACTGCTGCGATAACTGCTATGACAGAGCTTAAGTTACAAATTGATAGCGCAAAAAAGAAAGCAAAAAAGACGTTGCAACTCACTCTTGAGTTACTTGAAAAGCGACTAGAGAATTAATTAAGGAGCCTTCTTTGGCCAAGCATATTGTTATAGTAGAAGATGATCAGGATCAACGAGATAACTATCAATTTGCTTTAGAGCAACGTGGTTATCAAGTGACTGCATATGCTGGTAAAGATGAAGCTGAGTCTGGTTTAAAGCTTCAGCGCCCCGATTTAGTCATCCTTGACATCATCATGCATGACAATATTGATGCCGGCTTTCAGCTGTGCGCAGCCTTATTGAAAATTCACCCAGAGCTTCCGGTGTTGTTTTTAACTGAGCGTATAGGAGAGATAGACCGAATCTTAGGTCTTAGAATGGGCGCTTGGGATTATCAACCTAAACCCGTATCACTAGACTTTCTTGCCGAAAAAGTGGCTACCTTAGTAAGGCTGGGCGATATTAGGATAGTTTCTGCAGAAACCAATGATCAAAAAGTAAAAGATATTGGCCACTTACAGTTACTTGAAGAAAGTCGCCAAGCAAAGTGGCAAGGCCAAGAAATACTAGGTCTTACCCTAACAGAGTTCCGCATGATTGAGGCTCTCACACGCAGGCCTGGTAACATACTTACCTATGACACTTTGGCCCAAGCCACCCATCAGCACTATGTGTCCAATAACACCATAAGCACACATATACGAAACATAAAGCGTAAAATAAAATTGATAGATACTGATTTTGATGCCATAAAATCAGAATATGGCATGGGCTATCGTTGGTCTGATCGCTAATGAATAAGTCTAACAAACGTCTACGATTTAGATTCAACACCCAAGTGCTCGTCTTTGCTTTGGTTTTGGTAAGCATTCCTTGGTTGTCCTATCGATTTGTTGCTGAAACTCGTGTGTTTATGATCGAGGGGCAAACTCAGGCGCAAGAGCAGCTTGCTCGGGGTATTGTAACCTTGTTTCAAGGCCGAGATGATTTGTTAGCCGAGTTGCCATATTTAGATAGTCAGCAGGTGGTATTTAGCCATCCGTTAATTGGCACAGCCAAAGTAGATGGCTACACCAATGAATGGCTAGATTACCAGCTGTTTGCGAAATATTTTGGTGCCGGTGAAGACAGTGAAGATGGTTATAGCTTATTGCTGGGTGAAAAGGATGACCGTATTTATGGTTTAGTACGTATTCAAGATGATAAAACAGTACTAAGGACCAAAGGCACTTCTAGGTTAGATATCAGCGACCATTTACGCCTTACCTTACCCGATAGAAATGGCAATAAAAGACGCTTAGTCATGGTTGCCACTAAACCCGGGGCTATGGAAGTCTGGTATGTTAAAGATGATTGGTCCACGGCACAATATATACGCCCGTCATCCTCATTTATTATTCAGGCGGTCATGAGGCCGTTAGTAGATGGTTATTTAGTTGAGTTTGCACTGCCGAAATATTTTTTAAATCAACGCCAAGAGTTTGGTTTAGCTGTTGCTGATGTAGACAGTGAAGACGGCACTATGCGCCATTTGAAAACTTTAGTAGGCACTGATACTACTATAGAAAGTCACTTTAACCTGTTAGCCATGCGGGCACCTGAAGCGAATAGAATTCTATCCAGTTTAAGTCGCTCTGATTCGCAAGTCGTTATTTATGATAATCACTTACAAGTGCGTGCAAGTGTTGGTCAAGTGAGCCCGGTAGCGTCTGAAAAAATCAACCCACAAGGTATTTTGGAGCGCATTCAAAGCTGGCTTAATAAAGGTTTAGATTGGTTTATTGCTATTCCGGCTTATTTAAATCCTGTGCAAGCAGCAAGTGAAGAACGTGATTTACTTAATAGAGCTTTGGATAAAAAGTTTGTCAGTGGCCGCTGGCATAAAGGCCCGACCGAGCAAATACTGGCTGTTGCTGCACCCATTGTGGACCAAGAAGGTGAGCTTTTAGGTGTGGTGCTTATAAAACAATCCACAGCGCAAATATTAGGCTTGCAAAGGCGAGCTATGGAAAATATTGCGCTGCTAAGCTTTTCCACTATGCTAACGATATTGTTAGTACTGTTATTGTTTTCATGGCGTCAAGCGATGCGCATTAGGCGGCTAGGTAAAGAAGCCCAGCTTATTGTAGATCCTGATGGCAGGTTAAGAACTAACCGTTTATATAACGAAATTCGTGCGGGTGATGAAATAGGAGACTTAGCCCGCAGCTTTTCTGGTGTAGTCGCTAGGCTTCATGAACATCAAGAATTTATGAACACCATGCCGCGAACTTTGCGTCATGAAGTAAATAATCCGCTAAATGCAGCGATGACTTCATTAGAAAATTTACAAATGCATGGCGTTATAGAAGGCCAGCAGCGATATATTGATAGTGCCCAAAGAGGGTTGGTGAAAATTAGTGGCATTGTTGAGAAGCTAGCAGATGCAGCTAACTTGGAAGAAGCTTTACATGAGGACGAGTTAGAGCCCCTAAATTTGTTTCATCTGGTGAAAACCTACGTCCATCACCAAAACCCTGGCACCGTCGAAGACTTTGAAGATGTCGTTTTTGAGGCAGAGGATCAGGCAATATATGTTGCTGGCGTGGATTATCGGATAGAGCAATTACTGGACAAATTACTTGATAACGCTAGAGATTTTCGCACCAAAGATAGCATTATAATACTACGCTTGTATCAGCAAGAGTATGACTGTTATCTAGAAGTGGAAAACAGTGGCTCAATAATTCCAGAAGGCTTGCTTGCTGGCTTGTTCAATTCCATGGTTTCCGCTCGCACAGCAGGTGCAGGTCACGCACATTTTGGCTTGGGTCTATATGTTGTGCGCTTAATTAGCCAGTTTCACGGTGGCAGTGTATCAGCCCATAATTTAAGTCGTCCTGAAGGAGTAATGTTCAGGATAAGGCTGCCTATTTTGTTGGTGTAGACCCATGAATCAGCATACAAAAACCTCTTTTTTAGCAAAGGTAATGATACTCATAGTTAAAGGCTATCAGTACCTTTTAAGCCCTATGCTAGGCAGCAACTGCCGTTATTACCCAACGTGCTCAAGCTATACTATTGAAGCAATTAAATTACACGGGGCTTTAAAAGGTTTTGTTTTGGGTTTCTGGCGTATAGTGCGCTGTAATCCATTCTCAAAAGGGGGCTATGAGCCTGTTCCTGGCAGCTGCGAGCATAAAAAATGGTTAGTGCAAAAGGACAAATCAAGCTAAAGGTTTAGTTTTTTAATCTAAACCAGCAAAAGGAAATTCGTCATCCTCTGCCTGCCATCCACCCAGCTGTTTCCATCGATTTACAATAGTGCAAAATAGCTCAGCAGTCTTTTGTGCATCATAACGAGCACTGTGAGCTTCTTCATTACTGAATCTTATATCAGCAGCAGCACATGCCTTAGCCAATACCGTTTGGCCATAAGCTAAGCCTGCCAGGGTGGCGGTATCAAAACAAGAGAAGGGATGAAAAGGGTTACGTTTTTGTTGGCATCGGTGAACTGCGGCATTAATGAAATTTAAATCAAAGGCAGCATTGTGTCCTACCAAAATAGCACGTTTACAACCACTTGCTTTTAACGCTTTGCGGATGGGTTTAAACAGTGTGTCAAGAGCTTGATGTTCACTAATAGCACCCCGTTCAGGATCTGATGGATCTATACCCGTAAACTCCAAGGCGGCAGCTTCTAAATTTGCACCTTCAAAAGGCTCTATGTGACACTCTATGGTTTCTTTGGCATAGAGTATACCATCTTCATCCATATCAATAATCACAGCTGCAGCCTCTAAAAGGGCATCCGTATGACTGTTAAAGCCCGCGGTCTCCACGTCGATAATAACAGGCAAATAGCCCCGAAAACGATCTCTAATCACGCTATTATGCCTCCATTTTCCAGTTAAGTGTTTCACCAGCACCCAAAGGAATGATTAATTCATTGCCAAAGCTTAGGCTGGAAGGTACCTGCCAGCTGCGTCGAGTTAAGGTAATAGTTTCGCTGTTGCGAGCTAAGCCATAAAAATCGGGGCCATTTAAACTGGCAAATGCTTCCAGCTTATCCAAGGCATCAAAGGATTCAAATGCCTGAGCATAGAGTTCAATAGCTGCTGGTGAAGAGTAGCAGCCTGCGCATCCACATGCACTTTCTTTAGCGCCTTGGGCATGAGGTGCCGAGTCTGTGCCTAAAAAAAACTTCGTGTTACTTGTAGATACTGCTTGCTGCAATGCTTGCTGATGAGTATTGCGCTTAAGCACGGGTAGGCAGTATAGGTGGGTTTTAATACCACCTACGAGCATGTCGTTTCGATTATATAGTAAGTGTTGGGGGGTAATGGTAGCGCCAACTAGTTCGCTTGCCCCAGTCACAAATTGAGCAGCTTCACTGGTGGTAATATGCTCAAAAACGCACTTTAATTTTGGAAAACGTTGTAATAGTGGTGCCAATTGTTGATCTATAAAGCCTTTTTCACGATCAAAAATATCTACGTGGCTGTGAGTCACCTCGCCATGCACCAGTAATGGCATGCCAAGCTCTTCAAGCTTTTCTATAGCAGGATAGATGTTTTCAATATTAGTGACTCCTGCCGCTGAATTTGTAGTGGCTCCAGCTGGATAAAGCTTCACTGCCTTAACAATGCCAGAATCAAAAGCCAATTGGATTTCTTGAGCGCTGGTGTTATCGGTTAAATACAATGTCATCAAGGGCGTTAAAGAGGTGTTTTGCGCATCCAATCGAGCTTTGTAAGCAATAGCCATGGCAGTATCGACCACAGGCGGCGATAGGTTTGGCATAATCATCGCGCGATTAAACTGTGCTGCAGTGTCCGCCACAGTGCGGGCAAGAACAGCACCGTCACGCAGGTGTAAATGCCAATCGTCAGGGCGGATTATAGTCAATGATTGCATGTTGGGTCTCTAGTTCAGTGGCTATTGGGTAGGATCAAACAATGATGATCATTTTATCAGGACTAGGGGTAATAAAATACTTAAAATCAGGTAATTTTTATACGCTAATGCTGTGCTGTTAGAAGCATCCATGTATAATTTATGAATATTATAAAGCCTTATTTTCTTACAGGAACTTCATCAACATGGCAGACATCAATAAAGTAGTATTAGCCTATTCTGGAGGCCTAGACACCTCGGTCATCGTAAAGTGGTTACAAGAAACCTATAACTGCGAGGTGGTTACCTTTACTGCTGACTTAGGCCAAGGTGAAGAAGTTGAGCCAGCCCGGGCCAAAGCGCAAGCTTTGGGTGTTAAAGAAATATATATTGAAGACTTGCGCGAAGAGTTTGTGCGTGATTTTGTATTCCCTATGTTTCGAGCTAATGCTGTGTATGAAGGCGAATATCTTCTGGGTACGTCGATCGCCCGTCCATTAATCGCAAAACGCCTTATTGAAATTGCAAATGAAACTGGCGCTGATGCTATTTCGCATGGTGCTACGGGCAAAGGTAATGATCAAGTCCGTTTTGAGCTAGGTGCATATGCGCTTAAGCCGGGTGTGGAAGTGATTGCTCCATGGCGTGAGTGGGATCTTACCTCGCGTGAAAGTTTAATGGATTACTGTGCTAAGCATGCTATACCAGTAGACTTTAAAAACAAGAAAAGTTCACCGTATTCAATGGATGCGAACTTACTGCACATTTCTTATGAAAGTGGCATGTTAGAAGATCCTTGGCACCCATCTGAAGAAGATATGTGGCGCTGGACAGTGTCTCCAGAAGCAGCACCTGATGAAGCAACCTACATTGAACTAGATTACTTAAAGGGCGATATTGTCGCTATCAATGGTCAGGCTATGAGTCCGGCAACAGTGTTAACTGAACTAAATCGCGTGGCTGGTGCTAATGGTATAGGTCGCTTAGATATCGTTGAAAACCGCTATGTAGGTATGAAGGCTCGTGGCTGCTATGAAACCCCTGGTGGCACTATAATGCTTAAGGCACATCGTGCCATTGAATCCATCACTATGGATCGTGAAGCTGCCCACCTTAAAGACGAAATCATGCCGCGCTATGCAAAGCTAGTTTACAATGGTTACTGGTGGTCAGAAGAGCGCCAAATGCTGCAAGCTTTAATTAATCGCTCTCAGGAATACGTCAACGGTACTGTAAAGCTTAAACTTTACAAAGGTAATGTAGATGTAATCGGTCGTAAATCACAAGATAGTCTCTTTGATGCGGCCATGGCCACCATGGAAGATGATGCTGGTGCTTATGATCAGCAAGATGCTGCTGGCTTTATTAAACTCAATGCATTGCGTATGCGGATTGAGGCAAGTAAGGGGCGTAACTTACTTAAGTAAGGCGTCTTTTAGTAAGGGAAAACCAAGCCATTGCTTGGTTTTTTCAATTACAGCTCAATAAAGCAAAATATCCATTATTTCTCCATTATTGATGCACTGTTTATCCATCTTATCAGTCTTTAATAGATCTTGATGATAACAGGAGCTAATCATGCAATGTTTTATACCGTTTTCTGAAGAAGTTTTAGAGCAGCACCCTGAGTTATTAGCTAGTGGGTTAGTGCCATTTCGTGAAGAATTTTTATACGACACCATGGAATTTCAAGTGTTGTCCCCAGATCAAGCAAAGAATCTGGCGCCAACCGGGTTCACACACCATGAAAAAGGCAGCCAAAAAGTTCGTGCCATATAAAATATGAACTTTTAGCTAAAGCGCAAGTCTTAGTTATACATCATGTAAAACCAGTGCCCTATACAGGTAATCGCTTCCCCTTCGGTTGGCTTGTATAGGGTATTTTTTTGGGCATTTTTTAGTGAGCTAATAATGCCCAATCATTTCTATCCAAAGGCTAGCGAGCAGGGCGCTTGCTAGGTCCGTTAGATTTGTTCCATGGATTTTGGCCATTTGCTTTAGATTCTCCAGCGGGTGCCTTGGGAGCTCTTCGTTGGTTAGATGAAGATAAAGGCGACTTAACTTGAGGCTTTCTCTTTTTAGGTGGTTCAAGCGATAGCTGTGCAGATTTTAGTTTTGGCTTTTTTGGCTTTTTGTTTTTCATTGTGCGCATATCGCGTGATGGTGGCAACTCATGCAATGGATAAAACCCTTCAATAGGTTCACGCTCAATATGCTTTTGAATAAGTAATTCAATAGACTCTAAAAATTCAATTTCATCTGCACATACTAAAGAGATCGCTTCACCTGTTTGATTGGCACGTCCAGTTCTGCCGATACGATGGACATAATCTTCACTAATGTTAGGTAGGTCGTAATTGACTACTTGTGGCAACTGCTCAATATCTAAACCACGAGCGGCAATGTCTGTCGCCACTAGCACCTTCACTTCACCTGACTTAAATTGCGCTAGCGCGCGAGTACGTGCACCTTGACTCTTGTTGCCGTGGATAGCGTCTGCACTGATGCCTCCACCAACAAGCCACTTTGCTAGTTTGTTACAGCCGTGTTTGGTGCGACAAAAAACCAATACCTGAGACCAATTCTTACTAACAATTAGCTCAAGTAGAAGCGCTGGTTTTTGTTTCTTATCAACAGGACATAACCACTGCTTTACCGACGGTGCGGCACTGTTAGCAGGGCTAACATTGATCTCAACTGGGTTATTCATTAAGCCTTTAGCAAGAGTTCTGATTTGATCTGCAAAAGTAGCTGAGAACATTAGGTTCTGTCGGTTTTTTGGTAAAAAAGATAAGATTTTTTTTAAGTCATTAATAAAGCCCATATCTAACATACGGTCAGCTTCATCAAGGATGAGCACTTCTAAGTGATCAAAACGCACAGCCTTTTGCTGATATAAATCCAACAGGCGTCCAGGCGTTGCAACTAAAATATCTGCACCACGGCGCAGCCGCATCATCTGTGGGTTGATTTTAACACCACCAAACACTACTGCAGAAGTTAGTGGTAAATCTGTGCCATAAGTGGATACACTCTCTGCTACTTGAGCGGCCAGCTCTCTAGTAGGGGTCAGTACCAGTGCGCGCACTTGATTGGCTTGAGCACGGTTACCTTCGGCTAATCGTTGCAACAAAGGTAACGTAAAGGCAGCAGTTTTACCTGTGCCTGTTTGAGCCGCAGCCATCACGTCTTCGCCCTTCAAAATAGCTGGAATGGCTTTCTCTTGAATTGGGCTTGGAACGGTATAACCTTTACTTTCTATAGCGGTTAATAGGCGTGGCTCAAGACCAAGTTCGGCAAATGACATGGAGTATCTCTGTAATAGAAGTATTGTGGCGCTGGAGCATACAGGTAATAGCTTAAAAACGCCATTTAAACCACGCTTTTTGGCTCTCTTGTACAATTGGATCATGGGCAAGATTCGCAGATTACGGTATAATTATTCCACTCCAGATTACCTTGTATGGCACCCTAAAAATGACTAATAAACAGTTTCTGACCCAGCCTGCAGAAAGGTTTGTAAAGTTTCTTAATGTTCTTGATAGCAATGGTTTTTCTGGTGAAATGTCTCCTCATCAAGCGGATCGTTTAATTGCATCAACAGATAATAGTGTTTATCAACTATTACCCCAGGGGGTGATTTACCCAAAGCATGAAGCTGATTTAAAAGCGATATTTACCCTTGCAGCCCAAGCTGAATTTAATGCCATCTACTTTGCGCCTCGTGGCGGCGGTACTGGCACTAACGGCCAATCCCTAACCGATGGTTTAGTGATCGACTGCTCTAGGCATTTAACCCAAATTCTTGATATCGATTTGAGCTCTGGTTGGGTAAAAGTGCAGGCGGGTGTTATTCGCGATCAACTAAATGATTATCTTCGACCCTTTGGCGTATTTTTTGCTCCTACACTATCTACAAGTAACCGAGCAACTATTGGCGGAATGGCTAATACAGACGCTTGTGGGCAAGGTTCCAGAGTCTATGGCCGCACAAGTAACCATGTACTCTCATTAAACCTAGTGCTAGCTAATGGCCAGCAAGTCACCACGCAATCCCTTTCCACCGATGCTTTGAGTTTGAAAATTGCATCTGGAGGTGAAGATGCGAAAATATATCAACAAGTCAGCGAACTAGTACAACAAAAGCAGAGCCTCATTAGTGCACGTTTTCCTAAACTCAATCGCTTTATGACGGGCTACAACTTAGCTCATATACATACTGATGATGGGTTTGATTTAAGTAAGCTCATTTGTGGCTCTGAAGGCACCTTGGCATTGGTGTCAGAACTAACCTTAAAGCTGACACCGATCCCACAAGCTAAGGAATTATTAGTCCTTAGCTATAGCTCTTTTGATGACGCGCTGCGTGACGCTAATGTACTGGTGCAGCAAAATCCAGATGCCATAGAGACCATCGATGACACGATCATAAATCTTGCAAAAGAAGATGTTATTTGGCCCAAAGTATCAACGTATTTAGACAAAGAAGATGGCATGCATGTAGCCGCTATTAACCTAGTAGAATTTGGTGGAATGGATGGCGTAAAACTAGCGCAAAAAGTGGACGCAATATGCAATCAACTTACTTTAGCTCAATCTCGCTATGAGCGTATAACCAATACGAACAAAATGGCTAACTTTTGGGAATTGCGCAAAAAAGGAGTGGGTTTGTTGGGTAATCGTCCAGGCGTGAGACGACCTATCGCTTTTGTAGAAGACACTGCTGTGCCCCCAGAAAACTTAGCAGATTACATAGTGGAGTTTAGGCAGTTGCTAGATGGAATGGGTGTGCCTTACGGCATGTATGGGCACGTAGACGCAGGTTGTTTGCATGTAAGGCCTGCTCTTAATATGCGTGACCCTGAGGATGCACTTAAGCTAAGGGTTATCTCTGATGCGGTGCAGGCCTTAGTGCAAAAGTACCAAGGTGTCATGTGGGGTGAGCATGGCAAAGGGTTTAGAAGTGAATATACACAAGAAACTATAGGTGACGAGCTTTATCAGGACATGCGTCACATAAAAAGCTGGTTTGATCCTTATAACCAACTTAACCCTGGGAAGATATGCACTCCAATAACGTCTGAAAAAACTCTTGTGAAGGTGGATGATCCGCGAACACGCGGAGCTCAAGACCGGCAAATAGGCGAGCCCATTGTTGAACAATGGTTACCTGTGGTTGCATGTAATGGTAATGGTGCGTGTTTTAACTATCAGCCAGAATCTGCTATGTGCCCATCATATAAAGCCACTAAAGACCGTGTGCAGTCACCTAAGGGTAGGGCCAGTTTACTTCGTGAATGGTTGCGTCAAGAAGCCCAAGGTGGAGCCCAAGTGCAGTTAGAGCATCAAGTGTATGAGTCGATGCAAACTTGCTTAGCTTGTAAGGCCTGCACAACAGCATGCCCTATTAAGGTAGACATACCGACTTATAGTAGTCGATTTTTAGAGCAATACCATACTAAAAACAAGCGACCGTTGGGTGACTATGTGGTGGCAATGGTAGAGCAATTAGGCATGTATACCAGTAAGTTTGCTTGGCTTAGCAACACAGTGACACAGCTTGCGCCAAGTCAGTGGTTTATTAAAAAGGTATTTGGCATGGTTAATATGCCTAAAGTTCATGCCTATGATATTAGTGCCTTAACTAATATTAAAGGGGTTAAAGCTTGGCATAACACCTCTTATAAGCAAATGTCTAAGCTAGATAAGAAGCGTCACCCTGTGATTGTTCAAGACGTATTTAGTAGCTGTTACGACCTACCTCAAATGAAAGAAATAATGTCTTGTTTGGTGAACATGGGCTTCACGCCTCTAGTTATGCCGATAATGCCGTCAGGTAAACCTTTATACGTGAAAGGCTTTTTAAAGGCATTTGATCGCCAAGCAAGTAAGGTCGTTAAGCACTTAAAGGTGGTTGAAGATCAAGGCTTTGAACTCATTGCGATTGATCCAAGTGTAGGCCTCACTTACCGTGATGAATATTGCCAACGGCTTGGTACAGCTATGGTTCCTAGCGTTTTGCTACTGCAAGAGTGGTTGATTCATCACTTGGATCAAATACAGCTGCCAAAGACAGACAATCAACTCAAATCAAAAGTTTCTTTACTTGGTCATTGCTCAGAAAATGCATTAATTACTATGAGTTTAGACCACTGGCGCACTATTTTTGCTAAATTCTCTTTAGATCTTGAGATACCCGCTGTGGGTTGCTGTGGTATGGCAGGTACCTTTGGTCACGAGGATAAACATCAAGAGATCTCAAATAAGCTTTATGAGATGAGCTGGCAGCGCGCTGCCAATGAATCCGTTAAAAGTGCTGGTACGGTATTGGCTACAGGGTATTCTTGTCGTAGCCAAATAGTACAAAAATCAGGTATACAGCCTCAGCATCCTTTAAACTATATTAATCAATTGTTTAATGAAGCTTAGGGTTAAGTGTTAGGCTGAAATCGACACTTTTCCCTTCTTCAAATTGTGGGTTAGAGCCTTTAATTTTTGTCAATAACTCAAGCTGTTCATCCTGATTATGACGTAGCTTAGCGGACAAGCTTTGGAAGTTAAACTTGCTAAGTATTTGTTGTAAGTATTTAGCTTCTAAAGAAACATCGTTAGAGTCAATGTCATTGGGGTTATATTCAATAGAGCCCGCTTTACTACTAAACATGTCCGCATCGGCTAAAACAAAGCCTTGGCTGCTTGGCGAAGTTAAGTCTAGGGTTATATTTGCTTTACCCGACATTTTTCCTGTTACTTTAAGGGCAGGGGCCTTGGCTAAAGCGACAAGGTCACTCAGCTGAAGGTCTTGCAGCTTAATAGCTAAAGTATTTAACTGCTTGGGCTGTATAGCTGCCCTAGTTGTGGACACACGTCCACCTAGCCAGCTTGCATCAAACAAATCTACGCTATAGATCATGTCTTTTAAGCCTTGAGTTCTAAGGTTTAATGTTGGATTTCTCATTAACTTAACAGACTCATTGGCAAAGCTTAGTCTGTCTGCCTTAAATTGATGATTACTTATAAGTGTGGCGCTGCTGGGAGTGTGAGATTGTTCGTTAGCATAGACATGGTTGTAGTTAAACTCACTGATGCCTTTTAAGCCGGTGACATATATGCCTTTTTTGTGGGCATTAACATTAGAATAATTTAACGTCTGCGCGCCACTAACCTTGGTGTTATTCCAGCGCCAATCTGCATTAAACCCCGCTAGTCCAGTGGTCACATCAACCAAAAATTGTTGCGGTAAATCAATGTTAGTGCCTAATTGGCTAAGCTTTGACATTAAGTTTGGTAAGTTCAGTTGGTCTGTTTGCATTACGAGGTGGTGATCAGCAGTGGCTTCTTGCCAGATATATTGACCATTTAGCCCACTAATGTGAGGTGCCAAGTCAGCTGTAAAATTCATGTTTAACTGCCCATCTAGCCAACTGAATTGACCTAAAGACACAGCTTGGAATGTGGGCCAATCGGTTAGGTTCACTTGGGTAGGTAGGAGCTCAAAAGTACCCTCTATTGGCCGATTACTCAATAAGCTTGAACCTTCACCGAGGTATATTTCAAGGCCTTGGCTTGGGATAGACTCTGGCATCAAATGAACAGTAATGTCAGACCATGTCCAATATTCTTGTTCAGGAAGGTAAGCTAGCTTTATTGCATTATCACTAGTGAGGTTGAGTTTGTCACTGGCAAAAAGTTGTACACTACCGGCCTGACGTCGGCTCTCTACTTGAGTAGCAGAAAGCTTGCTGTTGGATTGAAGATTAAATTGCCACTGCTTTGGGTCAAAATCAAACGCTATGCTACTTAAAAACTGCAGTTGGCGTAATTCTATGGGTAAATTGCTCATCCACACATTTTTATCCTGTGGGGCGATATAGTAACCGCTTAAATCGGCAATGCCTTGCCAATGATTAAGGCTATGCACTTGAAGCTTTGTGAGCTGGCCAAATACTTGATATACAGAATGAGTATTTTCTAAAGTTGCATTAATAGTGCCGTCTAAGCGCAGACCAGTTTTAGATCCTAAAATACTTGTCTCTATAAAACGTTCAATCAACACAGGAGTGTCTGCACTAAAGGTAAGCTGTGCTTGTTCTAGAAGTAGTAATTGATATAAATCTGGATCAATTTTTGTATTATCTCCAGTGGGGGTGACGCGCACGATGCTGCCTTCATTAAGTCGCCATTTAGAGGGGGTATTTGGGCTGAGCTGCTGTGTAAGGCTTGCGTCAACATAAAGCTCTTTTACATTAGGGTTGCTTGCTGACAGTTGCACCTGACTTTGTATCTCACCCTGTGCCTTATTTAACACGCTAGTAAAATCCATTCGATCGGCTTCATTAATGTCTAAGGGCAGGCTAATTTTCCAATGACTATTTACTTTTCCCTGAGTAATAGCCGTTTCAGCAAGGTCTAAACCAAGTATGTGAGACAACATTTTTTGACTATAAGATAAGTTAATCGCACCTTGACCTTGCCAAATATAATCAGAACCTTTGCGTTTGATATTGGACGTAAGCTTTGCCACTGGAGCGCTACTTTGTGTGGCAAATAATTTAGCGTCTACCTGGTCGTCTACGCTAAAAATGGCATCTAAATAGAGCAGTTGCTTAGAGGGTGTAGAGATTTTACTTAATATACCTAACCCATCAGGTTGATTCTCTAATTGTCCTGAAAAATTATACTGTTCACCATCAGCAGATAGATCTAGATTAAAATTTGCCACCATAAATGTAGGCCAATAGGTTAACCATTTGCTAGGTAGTAAGGCGATACTAGGGGCTAACGACAAGCTTTTTGGAGTTGCTTGTAGCTCAACTACTGCATTAGTAACGTCAAAATGAGGCCATTCATTTGCTTTAATTGTTTGCCATGTATAGCTTAGATTGACGTCATCAACAGCCATTACATAGGTGCCCGCTGGCGTTGTTTGGCGAAAGCTTAGCTGCTTTAAAAGCCAGTTTTTGTGACTTGGATAACCAACCTTTAAATTTATATCTTGAAACTGATAAGGCTTAAGAAGAAGGCTTGCAACACCTGGAACCCACAAAGGGATTGCTGCATAAATAACCAGCACAAGGGCAATACAAGGAAGTAATACGTAACGAAAAAATAGCCTTAGCATAGGGTGCCATCTTCAATAGGGTTAATATGAGTTGCTCATCACAATGATTTAATTATGTAAGCATACCAAGTCGTATTATCAAAAGTTAATCGGAAGTCTTTTGTTTAAACTCACAAAGGTCTTCTATAGTACAAGCACCGCAGCGTGGTTTTCTTGCTACACAAACATAACGCCCGTGCAGTATCATCCAGTGATGGGCATCTAGCAAGTATTGCTTAGGCACAAAGCGTAACAGTTTCTTCTCAACCTCCACCACATTTTTGCCCGGGGCTACACGAGTGCGGTTAGACCAACGAAAAATATGTGTATCCACGGCCATAGCAATTTGCCTAAAAGCAGTGTTAAGAACGACATTGGCTGTTTTTCGGCCCACTCCAGGCAAAGCTTCCAGTGCTTCTCTTGAATCGGGTACTAGGCCATTGTGATTAGAAACCAAAAGCTGAGCGGCCTGGATGACATTATTGGCTTTACTGTTATAAAGGCCGATGGTTTTAATGTGGTTTTTTAGCCCTTCTAGGCCAAGATCTAACATCGCTTGGGGTGTGTTGGCTACTTCAAACAGTTTTTTAGTGGCTTTGTTTACGCTTACATCGGTGGATTGAGCAGAAAGTGCTACAGCCACTAACAGCTCATAATGATTGTTAAAGTTTAGTTCAGTTTCAGGGTGGGGGTTTTGCGCCTTTAGTCTGGCAAAAATCGCTTCACGCTTGTCATTGTTCATTACTTTACTCTTTGTGTAATCCGTTAAGCTATGGTGCCTGTTACCCGCACACGCTTACTACCGGCCTCAGTTAAAGGCTGGGCTTTGAGTTTTTGTGTTTTTTGATATTGATCAAAGGTGTTTTTAGCTGCAATAATTAACCCCATGCCTACAAATGCTCCAGGGGGAAGCACAGCAAATAGAAAGCCGCGGTAGTCACTGATAATAAATAGAGTCCAGTTTTTTGCCATGGGCCCAAGCAATAAGTCCATATCTGCAAACAAGGTGCCTTGGCCCAGTAATTCACGCATAGCGCCAAGCAACACAAGGACAACAGCAAACCCCAACCCCATACTTAAACCATCTAACACAGCTAAGTGAGGTGGATTTTTACGAGCATATGCATCAGCTCTACCCAAAATGGCACAATTAGTCACAATCAAGGGGATAAAAATGCCTAATATTTGATATAGCTCATAGGTTAGAGCTTGCATGGTAAGCTCTGCAATAGTCACTAAGGCTGCAATAATCATCACAAACACAGGTAAACGGATGTCATCAGCTACTTTATTACGAATAAGTGACACCAATAAATTAGACCCCACTAGCACCAACAAGGTAGCAAAACCTAAACCTAGGGCATTCACTACACTACCAGTCACGGCTAATAATGGACAAAGACCAAGTAATTGCACTAAAGCTGGATTGTTTTCCCAAAGCCCGTTCATAATGATTTTAGTTTGTACTGTAGACATATTATTGCTCCTGCGGTGCGTTATATAAAACGCTTTGCTGGCGTTGATGATACAACATGCCTTGATGCACAGCATTGACAACAGCCCTAGGGGTAATGGTGGCGCCAGTGAATGCATCAAATACACCACCATCTTTAGTCACTGCCCAGTCGTTTGAAGGGGTATTAGCTAGAGATTTGCCGATGAAGCTGTCTACCCAATCTGACTTTTTGTGCTCTACCTTATCACCCAAACCTGGTGTTTCTTTGTGTTCAATAGTGCGTAGCCCTTGTATTACACCATACTTATCGATGCCTAATAACAAGGAAATATCGCCACTGTAACCATCTTTTGCAATCACTGGTAATATGATGGCTTGGGTGTCGCCAGATTTAACAGCCGCATAAGCTAAAGCGTTTGGTTTAAGGTTTAGCTTGGCGTAATCCACCAGCTCTATAGGTGCAGACAGTAAACTCTGGTCATACAAATTGGCGGGCATAACAGCCGCTAAAGCACGTGCTTTTGAAGCCGCTTTGTTGGCAGCGATACTCTCACTACCAGCAATATAAGTAAGGCTAATAGCTGCAGCAGCAAGCACTGCAAATATGCCTAAACTAATTGCACCTGCGCCAATTGAGGTAATCAAGTTGTCTGGTTTTTCTGTGCTCATTGTGGTCTGCCTTGGGAGCGGGGTGCTTTAGATTGATGGCCATAGGCTTTGGGTTTGGTATAAGTATCTATTAACGGCGCTGACAAATTCATCAGTAATATGGCAAAAGCAAAGGCGTCAGGATAACTTCCATAACTGCGGATAATAAATACTAAAATACCCACACCAATACCAAAGACTAATTTACCTTTGCGGCTGGTAGCACCGCTTACAGGGTCGGTTACAATAAAGAATGCCGATAACATAGTAGCGCCAGTCAATAAGTGTTGCGACGCGCTAGGGTACAGGTCGGGCTCGCCCATATGAAATAAGCCTGCACAAAAACCTAAACTTGCCAGCATGGCAACAGGGGCATGCCAGGTAAATACTTTGAACCCAAGCAATACTAAACCGCCTAACAGGTAGGCGATATTTACCCACATGCTCGCTGTGAGCCCCAAGGCTAACTGTGGATTACTACTAGCCACTTCACTTAAGGTCAGCCCTTTTGTATGACGCATAATATCCAGCGCCGTGGCGCTAGTGTAAGCATCAATACCTCCGGTGACAGATTCTAGCCAAAACCATTGCCACTGTTGTCCAAAGGTCATAGTCATTTCTGTGCCGGCCCATTGGGTCATAGCCACAGGAAATGAAATCAAGCATAAAGCATAGCCAACCATGGCAGGGTTAAAAGGGTTGCTACCTAAGCCACCATAAAGATGTTTAGCAAAAATAATGGAAAAAGAAACTGCGACTAAGGTTAGCCACCATGGACTAAATGGGGGCAGAGCTAAAGCCAGTAAAAAGGCAGTCACTAAAGCGCTGCCATCTGTAAGGTAAGGCATAATGGGTCTGCCTCGTAAATACAATATTAAGGCTTCAAAACCAAGTGCTAAGAAGCTTGCCCATACTAAGTTGATCAAGGTGCCATAGCCATAAAAGTAGCTTTGTGCAGCCAACCCCGGCAAGGTGGCCAATAATACCAAGGCCATTAAGCGTGAGGTTTGACTCAAACTATGGTGATGCGGCGAGGATAAATTAATTAAACCCATAGTTATTGTTCCTGCTCCGGTAATAGTGTGGAGGGAAGATTAGTTTGATGCTTTGCTAAAGCATTGGCGCTCGTTTTCTGACTGACTCTAGCGATGACTAATTGCGTTTCTACTTCTTGTGGGTCTAGTGATGTGGCTAGAGCTTTTTCCAGCTTACGTACTAAAGCATTAGCCTTTGCTACATCGGTCAACAGTACTTTTTCTTGTTCTGGATCTAAACCAAGTGTGGCTTCGTAAGCCTGCAACTTACCCTGAGCATCAGCTGCCTTGATTGTGAGCTCATCTACAGTAGTTTGCAGGCCTTGAGCTAATTCATGATCTTTAGCCACGGCATTGGCTAGGGCTTTATTAGTTTTGTTTAGCTTAGTGCGTGTAATCGCAGCAGCAGTTTTAAGCTCTTTGTAGATTTGTTCATGAGTTTTTGGTGCTGAATCCACCTGTCTTTTGGGTTCTTGCTCTTGTTCTTGCTTTTTGGCATTCACTCTAGCAAGAGCAGCAGCTATAGGGTCTTGCTCACTGGGATTAGCCGCTCGTTTAGCCGCTTGTGCAGCAGCGGCTGCAGTGGCTCTGTTTTTACGTTTCTCTTCTTTGGCTAGTTTTTCATCAATTAAGCGCTGTTCTCTATTTTCAAAACGTACGCGAGATAATTCAGCTATGTGTGCTTCACTGGCTAGGTCTTTTAGCCTACCTTTGGCAAAGCGGTAATATTGCACTAACGGGATCTGGCTAGGACAAACCCATGCACAGGCGCCGCACTCAATACAATCAGATAAATTGTGGTCTTGAGCTTTTTCAAACTCTTCAGCTTTGGCAAACCAAAATAGCTGTTGAGGCAAAAGCTGCGCTGGGCAGGCCACTTCACAAAGACCACAACGTATACAAGAGTGGTGATCAGCAATGGGAGCAAGCTCTAGATCTTCAGCTGCTAAAAGGCAATTGCTGCTTTTTATCAGGGGTGTTTGAGTGTCTTGTATGGTGAAGCCCATCATAGGCCCACCCATAACCAAGCGCGAGGTTTTGCTCATATCAACCTGAGCAAAATCAAGCAGGTCGCCTGTTTGAGTACCTATAAGCACTTCATAGTTACCTGCGTTTTTTGCTGCTTTGCCTGTCACTGTAGTGATACGGGTAATCAATGGCTGACCTAGCACCACTGCGTCATATATGGCCTTAACAGTGCCCACGTTTTGGCACACAATGCCTATATCTGCTGGAATTCCATCATGAGGAACTTGCAGGCCTGTAAGAATTTCTAGCAGTTGTTTTTCACCGCCAGAAGGGTATTTAGTAGGAATAACACACACTTCAATGGAAGCCTTGTCATTTGTATATGAACTAAGGGCTTCATTTAGAGCAATGATTGCTTCAGGCTTATTGTCTTCAATACCTATAAGGCATCGAGGCTGATCTAGTAACAGCTGTGCTATGCTAATGCCAGCAATTATTTGCTCAGCATACTCACGCATAAGCCTATCATCTGAAGTGATGTAAGGCTCACATTCAGCACCGTTGATCACTAGGGTGTCAATTTTCGCTTTAGACTGCAACTTAACAACACTAGGGAAACCAGCACCACCCATGCCTGTAACGCCAGCAGCTTGAATGATGTGTAATAAATCTTGTTTTGAAACTGTTTCAGGGTTGGAAACGGGGTGTAACTTAGTCCATTGATCCTTACCATCTGTGTTGATGACAATGCACTCACCAGTTAGGGCAGATTGGTGGGGCAAGGTGCGCTCTTCTATCGCATCAATAAAGCCTGAGCTTGGCGCATGGATGTTGGCGCTGATAAAACCTTGAGCACTAGCAATCAACTGGCCTTTTAAGACATATTCACCAGGGGCTACAATAGCTTTAGCTTGGTTACCTATATGTTGACTTAGCGGCAGTATTAACTGCTTTGGTAAAGGCATGGTATTGATAGGCAGTTGATTAGACTGATCTTTGTTTTGAATAGGGTGAACACCACCGTGAAAATCCCAAAGTTTAGTCATGGCTAGGCGCTCCATGGTTGTGGGGGGTAGTGCTAGTAGCAATGAGCTGTTTAGGCTGCTGCCAATGCCAGCTTAGTGGGGTGGTTTCAACAGGTAGCATATCAATACAATCCACGGGGCAAGGCTCTAAACACAAATCACAGCCGGTACATTCTGCCACAATGACTGTATGCATTTGCTTGGCTGCACCTAAAATAGCATCCACAGGGCAAGCTTGAATGCACTTAGTGCAGCCGATGCATTCATCTTCTCTGATATAAGCGATAGTACGTATGGCTTCAGTGCCATGCTCTGCATCTAGCGCAATAGCCTCTACACCTAAAAGGTCTGCAAGGGCTTTAATAGTAGTTTCTCCACCTGGCGGGCAGCGATTAATAGCTTCACCATCTGCAATAGCTTGCGCATAAGGTTTGCAGCCGGGGTGACCACATTGACCACACTGGGTTTGTGGCAACAGGTTGTCAATTTGGTCAACGATAGGATCACCGTCCACCTTAAAGCGGATGGCAGCAAAACCTAAAATTGCACCAAAAACGATAGCAAGTAAAGCCAGTATGATGATGGCAAGGTAGAGTGTTTGCATTTAAATGGCCACCAAGCCTGTAAAGCCCATAAACGCCAAAGACATAATGCCTGCACTTATCATAGCGATGGCGGCACCTTTAAAGGGAGCCGGTACATCCGCTGCAGCAATACGCTCACGCATAGCGGCAAATAACACCAGTACCAAAGAAAAACCAATAGCAGCGCCAAAACCATACAAAATGGATTCTGTAAATCCGTTGGCCTTTTTGATATTTAAAAGAGCCACACCAAGCACTGCGCAGTTAGTGGTAATTAACGGAAGAAAAATACCCAAAACCTTATGTAATAGTGGACTGGTTTTGTGCACTACCATTTCAGTGAACTGCACTACAAACGCTATCACCAAAATAAAACTAATGGTTTGTAAAAACTCTAAGTTAAAAGGCACCAATAAATAGGTATAGGTAAGGTAGCTGCATAAGGATGCAAGAGTAAGCACAAAGGTGGTGGCTAAAGACATACCCATAGCAGTTTCTAGGCGAGAAGAAACACCCATAAATGGACATAAACCAAGGAACTGAACCAACACAAAATTATTCACTAACACAGTGCTAACTAGGATGAGTAAATAGTCTACCATTTCGTCTATAAATCCTTATAACCATAAACACAGCAACAGCCGATGAGAAAAGCTTGCGCTTGATAAAATTTGACCAAGTAAGTCGGATACAAGTGTAACTCAAAAAGCATCTTAAAACGCTATATGAGAGGCTTCAATTTAAAGGATTGTATATTCCATTTAATTATAAGTAAATTAGTTTTTATTATTTTATGTTATAAGTATGGTGCGCTAGTATATTAGGATACAGCCCAAAAGTTCGCTTAGGAAGACATAATGTACGCCTACAACCAATTCGACCAAACCCTTGTTGATCAACGTGTGGAGCAATACCGTGATCAAACCCGGAGGTACTTGGCTGGAAAGATTCCAGAGGACGAATTTCGTATTCTACGCCTCATGAACGGGCTCTACATTCAACGCCATGCCCCCATGCTGCGTGTTGCTGTGCCTTATGGGCTGATGAAAAGCGAGCAACTACGTACATTAGCTCAAATTTCTCGCACTTATGACAAGGGCTATGGCCACTTTACAACGCGCCAAAACATGCAGTTTAATTGGCCTACATTAGAGTCTGTGCCTGATATTTTAGCAGATTTAGCCAAAGTTCAAATGCATGCCATACAAACCAGTGGGGCTTGCATACGCAACACCACTACAGACCCCTTTGCAGGCGCAACAGCAGATGAAATAGAAGACACTCGTCCTTGGTGTGAGATCATCCGTCAGTGGAGCACGCTGCACCCAGAGTTTGCCTATTTGCCGCGCAAGTTTAAAATTGCTGTATCGGGCTCAGACAGTGATCGTGCAGCTTCTCAGGTGCATGACATAGGCCTGCACTTATATCGCAATGACGCAGGCCAGATGGGCTTTGAAGTGATTGTAGGAGGTGGCCTTGGGCGCACACCAGTGATTGGTAAAACCGTACGTAAGTTTTTAGAGCCGCAAGAACTGCTGTCTTATTTAGATGCAGTGCTTAGGGTATATAACCTTAATGGTCGCCGTGATAATAAGTACAAGGCGCGGATCAAAATTTTAGTTAACGCTGTGGGCATTGAAGCCTTCACAAAAATGGTAGAAGAAGAATGGCAGTTTACCAAGGGTAAAGACTTACGCTTGCCACAGGCAGAAATAGAGCGAGTGAAGGGCTTTTTTAAAGCACCAGATTATTTGTCAGTAGAACATGCTCAAAGCAGTCTAGAAACAGAGTTTATAGCACATCCTGCCTTTGCCACTTGGCACAAACAAAATACCCGCGACCATAAGCAACCAGGCTATCGCATAGTAGTAGTCAGCCTGAAAAACCAATTACAAGCGCCAGGTGACATAAGTCACCAGCAAATGGACGGTATTGCAGCCCTAGCAGATGAATTTAGTTTTGGTGAATTACGCTCAACGCATGATCAAAACTTAGTGTTAGCAGATATAGCGCAGCGAGATTTATTTAACCTTTGGTTAAAACTAACCGACCTAGGCATGGGGCGCGCTAACATAGGCACGCTTACAGACATGATCAACTGCCCAGGGTTAGATTTTTGTAGTTTAGCTAATGCAGAAACCCTAATCTTGTCTCGTCAAATTAATGAAACCTTTGATGACATGAATTATCAGTATGACCTAGGAGAAATCCAGCTCAAAATATCGGGCTGTATCAACGCGTGTGGACATCACCACGTAGGTCACATTGGAATATTAGGCGTAGAGAAGGGAGGCAAGCAAGTGTATCAATTTACCTTAGGCGGCAGCGCTTCCAATGATGCAAGCCTAGGCAAAACACTAGGCCGCTCTATAGACCAAGATCAAGTGGTGGTGGTGATAGGGCAGATACTAGACGTATATGTGCAACAGCGTGAAACCGACGAAACTTTTTTACAAACAGTGCAGCGCATAGGCTTTGCACCATTTAAGGAGCGTGTTTATGGCACTCATCAAAGATCAGCAGCTTAGCCTTAACCATGTTGCCACACCAGATATTAGGTTTGCCGATTGGCTTGATGATGATCTAATCAAAGGTGAATCAGTGTTAACTAATGGCGCAGATGATTTAACCTGCTTGTTAGCCAATGCCAATAAGCTTGATATGATTGCCATTGAATTTGAAACCTTCGCCGATGGCCGAGGTTTCAGTATGGCACGTCTATTACGCCGAGAAGGCTACCAAGGTGAGATTCGTGCAGTAGGCGATGTAGCTATGGACCGTATTGAATTTATGCACCGCGTAGGCTTTAATGCCTTTGAGCTGCGTGATGATCAAAATGTAAATGAAGCGCTTACTAAACTAAGTGAAATGAGCGTGCACTTTCAACCCAGTGCAGATGGCAAAGGCCCAGCATACATGGCGTAATTTTTTTTTACAAAACTAAGCCCTTAATGTTATTACTGGCTTAAAAAACAGGTAATATGCAGCCCTAACTGACTTTCTGTTTTAATGGGTGCTGGCATGACGTTGGAATTTTCTTTAGCCTATTTTGTGGCTGTGTTTATATTTTCTATTACCCCAGGGCCTGGGGTGTTTGCATTGATCGCCCATGCATTAAAGGAAGGCGGGCATAGCTGTTGGGGCTTAGCGCTAGGCATGACCATGAGCGACATCGCTTATTTGTTGCTGGTTATTTGGGGGCTGGCTTACATTGCTAACGAGTATCAAGTGATCTTCACGATGATTCGCTGGTGTGGTGCGGCTTATTTGTTCTATTTAGCTTGGCGGGTTTGGCATGCGCCTATTGTTGTTAACGCGCTTGATCAAGTATCTACCCCAGCTACAGTCAATAAAACGGCAGGTTTTTTGTTAGGGTATGCGCAAGGCATGTTGATTTCGGCCACTAACCCAAAGGTGATGTTGTTCTACATCGCGTTTTTGCCCACGTTTGTAGATTTAACCTTGCTCACTACTCAAGGTGCGGTGGTCGTGGTGGGGCTTAATTTCTTTGCTTTAATGTTGGGGCTAATGTTAATCGCGTTAAGCGCCAGTAAAGCCCGCAAGTTATTTACCCAGCATCAAGCGGTGAAGCGCCTAAACCGAATTACTGCAGGCTTAATGGCTACGGCAGGGCTTTTGGTTTTAACTCGCTGATTGCTCCAAACCTGTATATAAATATTCATAAAGGCGACTAGTGGCGTCACTTTGGTTGCCACGGTCATGCTTAAATACCAGTTTCACAAAGCCTAATTGTGGGCTATCTTCTAGCTGTAAGTGGCTATGAAGGCCCGCAGGCACGGTGCTGCGAGCTAATGCGCTAATGCCCAAACCTGCTTCTATAGCGGCCTGAATGCCCAGCAAGCTAGATGAGCTATAAGCAATGCGCCAAGCGATGCCTGCAGCATTGAGCTTGCTAATGATCTGTTGTCGGTATCGGCAGCCTGTGGGGTATACCACCAACGGTATGGGTTGATTGGTAGACCAGTTGAAGTGGCCGTTAGTCACCCATACTATGGTTTCATGAAATTCATCATCTGAATTCACTTGTAGGGTTTCTTCTAAGCTTGCCGTAGCTAACACCAGATCATAATTGCCTTTTTGAAAATCATTCAATAGTGTCACGCTTAAGTCGCAATTCACTTCTAAAGCTACTTCTGGATGGGCTTGCCCGAATTGGCTGAGCAAGCGGGGCAAAAATGACACTTCAAAGTCATTAGGGATGCCAAGCCTTACTTGCCCAGAGATGCGGCTTTTAGCTAAGCGCGTTACAGCGCTGTCATTAATGTCTAGCATGCGCCTAGCAAACCCTAGCAACACTTCGCCTTCTTCGGTCACTTGCAGGCCGTTATTTCTTTCAAACACCGTAATATCAAGCAGCTCTTCTAAACGTTTTACTTGCAAGCTAATAGCAGGTTGAGAGCGCCCAAGCGATGTACCAGCAAGGGTGAAACCACCTAAATCCACAATGGTGGTAAAGGTGCGCAGTAGTTCGGTAGGGATATTTTTCATGAGTTGATTATATGGTTACGGGGGTATAAATCAATTACTGTTTTGCTGTGGGGTGTTTCTTTAAGGGTAAGTGGTACATAATGCGAGCATAAATAAGAGTGAGCTTTAGTCATGGCATTAAACATTAAAAACTTACCTCCCTTAAATGCATTAGTGGCTTTTGATGCGGCCGCCACAAGCGTAAGCTTCACTCAAGCGGCGGCTAAGCTGTTTGTGACTCAAGGCGCCATTAGCCGCCAAATACGTAGCTTAGAGGAAAACCTAGGTATCGTGTTGTTTGACCGCAGCCAACGTAAGGTGCGCTTAACCCCCCAAGGCAGTGAATACCACAGGCATATCAGTGATGCCCTAGACCAAATTGCCAAGGTCACCTTTGCTGTAAAAAACCCCATTCAAGAGACACAAATCACCATAGCTGCAAGCCATGCGGTGGCATCTTTGTGGCTTATGCCGCGCATTGCAGAATATTCCAAGGCTTACCCAGACACAGATATACGCCTGTTAGTTACCGATAACGTGCTGGAAGTAGATGCTGGCGATTTTGATTGTAGTATAGGCTTTAGCCCCAAGGCACCTAGCGCTTATCAAGTAGATCGCTTGTTTTCAGAGCGTGTATTTGTGGTTTCTAGCCCAGAATTTTTAGCCCAACACCAAGCTTTGTCTTCACAAGAGCTGCTTGCCACAAGGCAGCTGGTGTTAGACAACCCAACAGTGGGCTGGTTTAACTGGTCGGATTGGTTTGAAGGCTTGGGTATGGCAAAAGTAGTGCCCCAGCACAAGGTCACCTTTAGTCATTACAACATGTTGGTGCAAGCGGCTTTGCAAGGCCAAGGTGTGGCGCTGGCGTGGGACCACTTGCTTACAGATTACCTAGCCATAGGCAGCTTGGTGAAGGTATTTGAGGATACCCTAGAGACTGATGCAGGGTTTTATTTGATGACGTCTTTAGTTGGTAGTGGCAAGCCTGCCTTGGATGAATTTCGCCAATGGCTAATCAAACTTCCTGAGCATTAACCTTCACTTTACCATGAGCTAGGCTCATGGGTTTGGTGATAAATTATCGTTTGTTCATATCACTGCTTTGAGGCATTGTGAGGCATATTTTGCCCTACGTTATTTTAAGGATTCTCCTCATGCCATCTGTGAGCCTGTTTGACCGTATACCACTTGTTAGCCTAGAAAATGCCACCTTACCCATTGAAAAAGCCAGTGGTTTACCTAACGCTTTATATAATGATCCAGACGTATTCGCTTTAGAGCGTGATCATTTGTTAGGTAAAACATGGGCTGGTGTGGGTTTTAAAGGAGATTTGCCGCAGCTAGGCTACGTTAAGCCTATTACATTTATGGGGCTGCCCTTGGTTATTATTCGTGATCGTGACGACACGGTGCGTGTATTTCACAATGTGTGTAGCCACCGAGGCATGGTGTTGATCAATGAAGAAGGGCCAGTACAGGGAAGCATTCGTTGCCCTTATCATTCATGGACTTATGATTTAACAGGCCAACTTAAAGGCACGCCACATATAGGTGGGGTGGGTGTGCATAAAGTAGACAGCCTAGTATGCGAAAAACATGGCATGAAAGAAGTGGCAAGTGCCGTGTGGTTTGACATTGTATTTATAAACTTAGATGGCAAGGCAAACCCATTTGAGCAATTTATTGCGCCCATAGTAGAGCGTTGGCAGCCTTTTATGGGTGACACTGGTTATACCCGTATGCGCAGAGAAGCATCTAGTGATGGACAAGCCCAAGGTGTGTTTACCTTAAATGTGGCATGTAATTGGAAGCTAGCAGTAGAGAACTACTGTGAAAGCTATCATTTACCATGGATACATCCTAATCTGAATGTATATTCACGCATTCAAGACCATTATCACATTATGTTTGGTAATGATTTTGCAGGCCAAGGCACCATGGTGTATAACTTGGCAGATTCAGCAGGCACACGTTTACCTGTGTTTCCAGAGTGGCAACAAGAGCGCATGAAAGAGGCAGAGTATATTACTGTGTTTCCAAATGTACTTTTGGGCATTCAGGCAGACCATACCTTTGCTATAGTGCTGGAGCCTGTGCAAAATGATCAAACTGTAGAACACTTGCGATTGATGTATGTGGGTGATGAAGCCATAGCCCCTGCATATAAAGGCTGCAGGGACGCAACGCTTGCAGCTTGGAAAGAAGTTTTTGGAGAAGATGTGATGGTAGTGGAAGGCATGCAACGCGGCAGAGCCTCGCCTGGTTTTAGTGGTGGCAAATTTTCACCTGTGTTGGATAATCCTACTCATTTCTTTCACAAATGGGCGGCTAATCGCCTCATAAAAAGCACACAAAAAAACGGAGTTTAAAGCCATGAATTTGCTTCAACAAGATTTGCCCCATAGCAATAATTATATTAATGGCAAATGGGTAGATAGCCAAGAGTGTATTAATATAGAAAACCCAGCTACTGGCGAACTTATAGGCACCATCGCTCGTGCGACGCCCGCCCATGTAGATCAAGCAGTCAGTGCAGCTCGTGAATGCCACAATCAGCGTCGTATAGCAGGCATGGCGCCCTATGAGCGTATGCAATTACTCCATGCCATTGCAGGGGAGATAAGGGCTTTAGCCACACGTGGGGGTATGCTTTTGTGTTTAGAAAATGGCAAGCCATTAAGCGCTGCGCAGTGGGAATTTGAAGAAGCTGCGCGCTATTTTGAATATTATGCAGGCATGGCTGATAAGATTGAAGGGAAGTCTATTCCCCTAGGTGATGGACTGGTAGATTTCACCGAATACGAGCCTTTTGGTGTGTCTGCACAAGTTATTCCATGGAATTTCCCTGTGTCTTTAGTGGCTAGATCTTTGGCTCCTGCTTTGGCTGCGGGTAATAGTGTGGTGATCAAGTCGCCTGAGTTAACACCACTAGCAGTGGCCTTGTTAGGTGAGGCCATGGTTAAGGCTAATGTACCAAATGGAGCTGTAAATATTTTATGTGGCTATGGCCATGACACCGGTGCTGCACTGGTAGCCCATAGTGATATCGACCAAATTGTATTTACAGGATCTGTGGCAACGGGCCAAGCCATTATGCAAGCGGCAGTAGAGCATGTAGTGCCTTGTGTGATGGAGCTTGGTGGTAAGTCTGCAGGTGTAGTGTTTGCAGATGCTGACCTAGACCAAGTGGTCAACAGTGCAGATGTGGGTAACCTTTTTAATGCAGGGCAGGTGTGCTCTGCCATGTCTCGACTTATCGTGCATGAGAGCGTGTATGAACAAGTGAAGCAGCGTTTGGTAGAGCGGTTTTCTGCTAAACAGGTAGGTGCAGGCTTAGAAGAAGCAGATGTTACCCCGATACTCACCAAAACTCAGCTAGATAAGATTGCCACCATGTGTGCGCGCTCTCAAGAGCAAGGTGCACACTGTGTGTTAGGTGGCACTCCATTGGATAAAGCAGGCTATTTTATGCCACCCACTATTATAGAAGCTGATGTTCAGGCAGACATAGCCCAGCAAGAAGTATTTGGGCCGGTGCTTGTGCTAATGAAATTTAACACCCCTAAAGAAGCATACGACATGGCTAACGGCACCGAGTTTGGTTTGGTGGCTGGCGTATTCACAAAAGACTTAAGCTTAGCGCTGCAGGCAAGTAGGCAGCTTGTGGCAGGGCAGGTGTTTGTGAACGAGTGGTTTGCTGGTGGCATAAGCACGCCTTTTGGCGGCGTAGGAAAATCTGGCTTTGGACGTGAAAAAGGTCAAGAAGCTTTGTATAATTACGTGCGTACTAAAAATATTGCCATTCGTTTAACACCCTAGTAACCGTTAACTCATTGAGAATCAAACATGTCTTCTTCTGACCAGTGTGCGCCATATAAAAAATGGCTGTGTATTATTTGTGGCTTTATTTATGACGAAGCGATCGGCTGGCCACATGATGGCATAGAGCCAGGCACTCGCTGGGATGACGTGCCAAGTGATTGGCTATGCCCTGATTGTTTAGTGGGTAAAGAAGACTTTGAAATGATTGAAATGCCTGCAGCGCCTGTGCTTTCTGGCGCTAATACCACAGCAGCCGCTGCAGTGTTATCTGCTACACAAAAGCCCCAAGGCGCTATAGTTATTGTAGGCTCAGGCTATGCCGGCTACAACCTAGCAGAAGCGATGCGCAAGCTAGATAGCCAAGCAGAAATAGTAGTGCTCACTCAAGATGATGGTAAACACTACTCCAAGCCTGCATTGTCTACAGGCTTAAACATGCAACAAAGCGCCAAAGATTTAGTGGTAGAGCTGCCACTAGACCGAGCCAATAGATTAAATGTTCGTATCATTACCCACTGTGTGGTGGAGCGTATAGACACCCAAGCCAAAACTTTAATCACCAACATAGGTAAGCAACCTTTTGGCCAGCTTGTATTAGCCCAAGGTGCCCATGCGATTAAGATTCCATTTGCAGGTGATGCCAGCAGTGACGTGATCAGCGTGAATGACTTGCAAGACTACAGCAAATATAGAGACCTGCTAGAAGGTAAAGAGCGAGTATTACTTATTGGTAACGGCTTAATAGGCTGCGAATTTGCTAATGACCTAGCTTCAGTGGGCAAAAAAGTAAACCTAGTGGGGCTTACCTCTTGGCCTATGGATCGTTTGTTGCCAAAAGAAGTAGGCACAAAGCTACAAACATCATTGGCAGATATTGGCGTGAAATGGTGGTTAGATAACACTGTGGCATCTATTAATTACACCAATCCATCAAACTCAAGCATGGGTTATAAAGTAGTGCTAAAAAGTGGCGATACGCTTGAAGTAGACGTGATTGTGTCTGCCGTAGGCTTACAAGCTCGCACACAGCTTGCCATGAATGCAGGCATTACTTGCGGCGTGGGCATTAAAACAGACTCACGCTTAATGACTAATGTACCCCATATTTATGCCCTGGGTGATTGTGTAGAGTTTAATGGCCAGCTACAGCCCTACATTGCCCCAATATATTGGGGTATTCAAGCCTTGTCTAAAACGCTAACTGGCACTTCCACTGAGGTAAGCTATCCTCAAATGACTGTAGTGGTTAAAACGCCAGTGTGCCCAATTACCTTATTGCCACCAACCTATGGGCAACAAGGCCAATGGCACGTAGAGCAAGGTGAGAAGGGCATAATTGCACGATTTAACGACAGTGATGGCACGCTGTGCGGCTTTGTATTACAAGGTGATGCGGTCGATCAACGTCAGCACCTACTAGAGCAGATGATAAGCAACTAATACAGCGTTATTCTGTTATTATGGGCGCCTCAGCTTAGGCTGGCTTAGTAAAGGCATTGTGCTAGCTTTAGCACTGCCTTCTTTGTCCCCCAATTAATACACGAGAAAGACCTTGTCACAAGATTCGCAATACGATTTCGCCACCTTAGGCCTAAATTCAGCCCTTATAGATAACCTAGCAAGCCTAGGTTATAAAGAAATGACACCTATTCAGGCCCAAGGCCTACCACCTATCCTAGCCAATAAAGATGTGATTGCTAAGGCAAAAACAGGCTCTGGAAAAACGGCTACCTTTGCACTTGGCCTACTTAATAAACTCAACGTAAAACGCTTTCGTGTACAAACCTTGGTGTTGTGCCCTACGCGTGAGCTAGCAGATCAGGTGTCTGTAGAAATCCGCAAACTAGCCCGTGGCATCCATAACATTAAAGTGCTTACATTGTGTGGTGGCATGTCTTTTGGGCCGCAAGTAGGCTCATTAGAGCATGGTGCGCATATCATTGTAGGCACCCCAGGGCGCGTGGAAGAACACCTACGCAAAGCAAATCTTAATCTAGATAACCTCACTACCTTAGTGCTTGATGAAGCCGATAGAATGCTAGACATGGGTTTTCAAGAAGCCTTAGACAATATTATCAGCTACATGCCCACACAGCGCCAAACCATGCTGTTTAGCGCCACATACCCATCTAAAATTGAAAACATTGCTAAGCGCATCATGCAATCGCCAGTGACTGTAGAAGTGCAAGACAGCCACAGCAAACAAAGCATCGTGCAAACCCTGTATCAGGTAGAAAGTGATGAATCACGCATAGAAGCAGTGCAGCTTTTATTACAAGCTCACCAGCCTGAAACTACGCTCATCTTTTGTAATACCAAAATAGAAACAGATCAAGTGGCTAATGCACTGCGTGCTGCAGGCTATGAAGCTTTGGCGCTACATGGTGATTTAGAGCAAAAGCAACGTGACCAAACTTTGGTGCGTTTTTCTAACCGTAGTGCTTCTGTACTGGTGGCCACAGATGTGGCGGCTCGTGGCCTAGACATTGAAGCGCTCGATTTGGTGATCAACTACCAAGTAGCGCGTGAGCTAGAAGTGCACACCCATCGCATAGGTCGCACAGGCCGTGCAGGGGCTCAAGGCCTAGCATGCACTTTGCATACACAAAAAGAAAATCACAAAATTGGTTTACTTGAAGATTACCTAAAGCAAAAGCTTGAACGTGACGACTTACCGCCTATTAAACTTTTGCGTCAGCCTCCATTTTCACCTGCTATGGTAACCATACAAATAGGTGGTGGTAAAAAACAAAAAGTAAGGGCTGGTGATATTGTAGGCGCGTTAACAGGTGCTGATGGTATACCCGGAACAGAAATCGGCCGCATACAAGTGGGCGATCAATGGGCCTATGTGGCGGTCACCCAAGCTTATGGAAATACAGCATTTAATAAGCTAAGCGAAGGCAAACTTAAAGGCCGTAACTTTAAAGTAAGACGTTTAAGAGGTTAGTATGAGTTTAAATTTGTTATTACGTATCAACAGCGTCTCGTGTTTGCTGTTTGGTTTGGTGATGCTGCTAAAAACCGATGCTGTAAACCTTTTGATAGGCAATGAAAAAACTATGCTGATGCATTCCATAGGCATTATTTTAGTGTTTAACGGCGTATTGCTCCTTGTGGCGTCATTGCGTAAGCAGATTCAAGCCCATGAAGTCATGTTCTTTGTATTAGGTGATTATGGCTGGACTATCTTAACTGTTGCGCTAATCAGCGCAGAAGCGGTGATTATAGACCCCGTGGGTATCAGAGTGACATTTGTCATTGCCCTATTCACTGCGATGATGGGTGCGTTGCAATTTAAACATTACAAAATTCTTAAAGGCAGTATATAACATGTCCGAATTACCTCATTGCCCAAAGTGCAGCTCACCTTACACCTACGAAGATGCTAGTCAGTATGTTTGTCCAGAGTGCGCCCATGAGTGGTCTATAGATGGCACAGACAATGACGAAGACAAAAAAGTAATACGCGATAGCAACGGCAATATTTTGCAAGACGGTGATACTGTCACCGTGATCAAAGACCTTAAAGTAAAAGGCTCTTCGTTGGTGGTGAAAGTAGGCACAAAAGTGAAGGGCATACGCCTTGTGGATGGCGATCATGACATTGATTGCAAAATTCCAGGTGTGGGCGCTATGAAACTTAAATCAAAGTTTGTTAAAAAATAGTAAGCCCATCACTTAATTTATAGCGCAGGCACTATGTAAGCATGTGCCAGCGGGCCTAAGTCTTGCTCTAGTGCGGGTATATTCTCTACGGGTATCAAAAGCGCTAGAGTGAGGCTATCTCCGTAGTCTCTTTGTTGAATCACAGCATCATGCCTTTGGCACAAATGCTCTATACGCCCCATCAAATCATAAGGGCAGGCCAAGCTAATGCGCTTTAGTTGGCGCTTTGTTTGCCTAGGGCAGGCCTCCACCACCAGTTTTACGGCATCTGTATATGCTTTTACTAGGCCACCTGTGCCAAGTTTTGTGCCACCAAAATACCGGCACACCACCACACTCACTTCCCCTATACCACAATGGCTAAGCACTTGAAGCATAGGCTTACCTGCCGTGCCAGATGGCTCTCCAGCGTCACTTAAGCCCCAAAAGGTGCTGTTATCCGGTGCGTCAGCCACCACCGCCCAGCAATGGTGGCTTGCGTCTGGGTATTTTTTACGCATATCGTTTAGGTGAATATCGCATTCACCACGGCCTATGGTGTGACGTAAATTAGCAATAAAGTGACTGTTTTTAACTGCAAGGGTTAGCTCTAGGTCTTCACCTTGTAAGTTTGGAATTTGGTAGGTAATGGGCTACTCACGCTTTTGGACAAATGTCGTTACTAGGGTTATGGTTTTGATGTGCCAATATACTATAAATAACGACGGCAGGGAGGTTGAGTGTGGTAGGTTTTTAAGCAACAAATAATTACATACTGGCCATAGTGTAAACGATTAAAATAAAATCTTGTAATAATGGATAATTTTTGGTTATATTTGAGTTTGTAAGCTTCCAACCAACCTTTTGTGTACTTGGGTGTTGCTAATATCAGGATGCAATAATGGACTTAAGCAAACTTCCAGAAAATCTCCCACTACCCATTGGCGATAGTGCTGTGGCTCATCTTGACTTAAAAAGATTAGCAAACCTCTCGTTGCTAGCAACCAATAATGAAACAGTTTGTCTTAGCGATATATCAGGCCTTGTTGTGTTTTACGTTTACCCGATGACGGGGCGTCCAGACACACTCCTGCCTGCAGACTGGGATGAGATTCCAGGAGCAAGAGGCTGCACGCCTCAATCTTGTAGCTTTCGAGATCATTATTCACAGCAGCAAAAATATAATACTAGTGTGTATGGCTAAGTGTTCAGCCTTTTAAGTATCAGCGCGAAGCAAAACAACGATTGCATCTCCCTTTTGAATTGCTAAGTGATGTGAACCTTGAGCTTAAACAGGCGTTGCAGTTGCCCACCTTTGAGGCAGAGGGGATGGAGCTCTACAAACGGATAACCTTGATCGTTTGTGATGGGGTTATCGTTAAAGTTTTTTATCCAGTATTTCCACCAAGCAATAATGCTGATGAAGTATTGAAATGGTTGCAATCAAACGCTTAAAAACCATTTTCACGCTCACTTTTAGATACTCAATTAGGGCATCTAAAGTAAATGTCAGCGCTTCTATTTAATTACAATCAATAGATCATTGTATTCTAGCGACACACCACCCCAAGCAGGTACAATGGCCCCACATATTACCCACATGCACTTGTTTAAATGACTCAACAAAAAGGTTTTGATGGTGTCCAAAGGTTATACGGCACGCACAGCTACGAAGCGATAACAAAGGCGCATATTTGCGTAGTTGGCATAGGGGGTGTGGGCACTTGGGTGGCAGAAGCTTTAGCGCGTTCTGGCGTAGGGCAGATCACGCTAATAGACATGGATGATGTAGCCGAGTCCAATATAAATCGTCAATTAGTCGCATTGTTATCTACTGTTGATCAAGCCAAAATAGACGTCATGGCACAGCGCATTAAAGATATAAACCCCCATTGTAAAGTTAACTTAATAGAAGAGTTTGTGGGTGAAAATAATTTAGAAGCATGTTTAAACCAAGGTTATGATTACGTGATAGACGCGTGTGACTCTATTAAGGCTAAAGCTATGATGGTGTCTTGGTGTAAATTGCGCAGGGTGCCCATTATTACTATTGGTGGAGCAGGTGGTCAGCGTGACCCAAGTAAAGTAAAAATTGTAGATTTAGCCATGACGCGGGTAGACCCACTGGCTGCCAAATTAAGGTCTGTGCTGCGCAGCCAGTATGGGTTTAGTAAAAACCTTAAAAGCAGGTTTCGTATAGAGTGTGTGTGTTCTACAGAGCAGCTGTATTACCCACAGCCAGATGGCAGTGTGGGCTGGGCTAAAAGTGCCAATGTAGCAGGTGCAAAGATGGACTGTAGTCGTGGCTTTGGCGCGGTAAGCTTTGTTACAGGCACTTTTGCATTCATTGCTGTTGGCCGAGTGTTGGATAAAATAGTAGCTAAGCATCTTAGACTCCAGTTAGACTCAAGTAAGGCTCCGTAGGCAACAAAAGAAATAAAAGGATTTATCATGGCGTTAAGTAATATTCATGCAGGTCAAATTGCAGGCATTATCAACACCGGTTTTACCGAGTATCGGGTGCAGTTTGAACACATTTCATCCGGTGCTAAACGCCGCTTTGAAAAAGCCCTTTGGCAAGACGTGCAAGCCAGCGGCATGCAACGTATAGACCTGTATGGACAGATGGTTGCGTTGGTGAACACACAGCTTGATGAATTTAGACTCGCTCAAAAAATTAAGCCCGAAAAAGCATCAGACTGGGCGCTTGTTAAAGCTCAGTTTGAGTTACTAATGCCACAGCGCACAGATCCTGAGCTTGCCGAAACCTTTTTTAATTCTATATTTTGCCGAGCTTTTAGACACAGCTCCCTTCGTGAACAACGTATGTTTTTATTTAGCTCTTCAGCGGCTGCACCTAAAGAGTTAGCTCAGGATATGTATAAAGAATACAACACCAGTAAGGGTGTTGTAGGCATGGTAAGCGATATATTAGATGACTATGCCTTTGACGTGCCCTATGCCAATAAACGATTAGACGTGATTAACCTAGTGGGTATTATCAAAGAAAACACAGATTTTCGTATGGCCATGACATACCAAACACGGGTACAAATATTAAAATCTGTATTTTATCGAAATAAAGGCGCTTATTTGGTAGGCCAGCTAGTTAATCCTTCTCACAGCCAGCCCTTTGTAATTCCCTTGTTAAATGATGAAAAACAAGGCATTTATACGGATACTTTAATCACAGATTCTGATGATGTAAGTATTATCTTCAGTTTTACACGTTCTTATTTTATGGTGGAAGCGCCAGTGCCTGCAGAGTTTGTAGGCTTTTTGCAGCATATTTTGCCGGCTAAGCCATTGGCTGAAATTTACACTAATATTGGGTTTTTCAAGCATGGTAAATCTGTATTTATGCGTGATTACCTGCAGCATATGGACAACTCCACAGACCAGTTTATTATTGCTCCAGGCATCAAAGGCATGGTGATGACGGTGTTTACTTTGCCATCACTAGACATTGTATTTAAGATTATCAAAGATAAATTTGCCCCGCCTAAAGCCATGACAAAAGCGGTGGTAAAAGAGAAGTATCACTTGGTAAAAGTGCATGACCGAGTAGGGCGTATGGCCGACACCCAAGAGTTTAAACACTTTGCGTTTGATAAAGGTCGTTTTTCACAAGAACTCATTGATGAGCTTTTGACAGTGGCACCTAGCATGATAAAAATGGTGGGCAATTACGTAGTGATAGAGCAGCTATACGTAGAGCGTCGCATGACTCCGCTTAATATCTATATAGACACCGCCAGTGATGCACAGCTGTATGATGTGATCGATGAATATGGCAATGCTATAAAACAGCTTGCAGCTGCTAATATATTTCCAGGTGACATGTTGTTTAAAAACTTTGGTGTGACAAGACACGGTCGTGTAGTGTTTTATGACTACGATGAAATTTGTTATTTAACCGAATGTAATTTTAGAAAAATACCAGAAGCCATGTATCCAGAGCAAGAGCTTGCTAGTGAGCCTTGGTATTCTGTAGGGCCTTATGATGTCTTTCCTGAAGAGTTTCATGTGTTTTTGGCAGGAAGGCCTAGAATTGCCAAAACATTTCGCCAAATTCATAGTGATATTTTTGATGCAGACTATTGGAAATCACTGCAGGCCGATATAGTAGATGGACAAGTAAAGGACGTATTTCCTTATCGTCGTAAGAAACGTTTTTTGTCTGCTTAGTTTTTCTCAGCTGCTTGTCTTAGAGCCACTTGGGCAAGGCTTTTAAGCTTGTCATCTTTGCTCATTATCATCCAGTTGCGCACCTCATCTTGGCTGCGATAACAACCTTTGCACACTAGTTCATCTTTTTTAAACTGGCATACTTTCACACAAGGCGAGGGGATAGTATGATCGATGTTTCTAACAGGGCTTGCTCTGCGGCGCATAACATTTTTTCTCACTAATATTCAGGCTCTATTATGGCCCGAGTTAGGCGCACAGGAAAGACCTGTGTGTTAGAATATATCCTCTTTTTAGGGTTTAGGAACATTCTTCATGTTAGGTAGAATTGGATTTGTCTGGGGTGCTATTGGTGTCATCTGTTTACTGATGTTTTCCGCCTTACGCCTATCTAAGATTGCTTTAGAGTTTTTACTTTATCCCACCCATATATGGCACTGGCTGATTTTAGTGCTGTGGGTAGCCTTTATGGCTTACTCAGAGGGCTATAAAGGCTTTCAGCGAACATTTTCTCCACGTGTAGCTGCTCGTTTATTGTGGCTAAAAAACAATCCTAAAATGTGGTTAGTCATTTTTGCACCCTTATTTGCCATGGGGTTTATCTACGCATCTAAAAAACGCACTATTATCTCTTACACTATATTAGTAATGGTGCTGGCCTTTGTAGCTATTGCCATAAACTTACCTCAGCCTTGGCGACCACTTGTGGACGCTGGTGTAGTGGTAGGGCTGTTGTGGGGCACAACTGCCACATGGTGGTTTATATTGGCTGCTCTGCGCACTGACATCAGCACAGTAAACCCAGACCTACCCAAATCGGCTAATCAACATTCATAGAACATGTTATAGGAACTACCATGCGCGCTATTTTTTGGATGCTAGGCTCCATTGCATCATTTTGTTTAATGGCGGTAGCTGCTCGTGAGTTAGATGGCCATATTGATAAGTTTGAATTGCTCGCCATACGCAGCACGGTGGGAATCATACTTTTAGTGATTATTATGAATGTTATTAAGCGCCCTACGCTTATGTACACCAAACGCATGAACGCTCATTTATTGCGTAATTTTTTTCACTTTATAGGGCAGTTTAGCTGGCTGGTAGGTATTGGTTTACTACCCCTTGCCCAAGTTTTTGCCATAGAATTTACAGTGCCTTTGTGGGTGTTAATTATGGCTTCACTGTTTCTTGGTGAAGCGATTACTAAACGTAAAGTCTTGGCTGTGGCATTAGGTCTAGCAGGTGTGGCGGTGATTTTGAAGCCGGGTATGCAAATGTTAAACACTGGCGCCATAGTGATGCTTATTGCCGCCTTGTGCTTTGCTGTGACCTTCATTGTAAGTAAATCACTTCTCACTACAGAGCACCCACTGACTGTTGTATTTTACATGACTCTTATACAATTGCCTTTAAGTGCTTTGATGGCAGGTGCCGATTGGACGATGCCACAGCCATGGATGTGGCCCTGGGTAATAGCTGTAGCTCTTACAGGATTGTCTGCCCATTATTGCTTGGCTAAGTCTTTCCAGCTGGCTGATGTGAGTGTAGTGATTAGTGTGGATTTTTTACGTTTGCCGATCATAGGCGTAATAGGCATGTGGCTTTATAATGAGCCTTTAGAAGTGACTGTGATCTTTGGTGGTGTGCTTATGCTTTTAGCCAACTTAGCTAACCAGTGGCGTATCAAGCCGCCTAACTCTCTATAAAACTTCTCCAAGTTTAAGTTAGCTATTTGTAATCTTGTTGTTTGTATACTGCACAGTAAATGGCTTTTTCACGTTGCTCATCGCATTCACTGGTTCTTTACGCTGATTTGGTTCCAAGTTGGGCATTATTATAGCTTCCAACCAAGCGAAGGGAAGTAGACTTCGCTTTTATTCCTAAAAAATTCCATATTTTTTCAAAATTTATCAGCACAATTCATTCATATAAAGACGTCAATCTGAGCTGGTTATTTTATTGGATTGAGTGGGTTTTGGCGTTGTTTTTTATAATTAGTTCATTTCAAAAATGTAAAATTAATTATTATTTAATCTTAGCAGATATAAAATTAGTTATATTTACTTTAAAAAATGTGTTGATATTTTTTAATTATTATAAAAATATTAACTTGTTACTGTTAAATATCATCCTTATATCGAGTTAAATATTTATTTAATTTTTATCTTGTAATGATATTTAATTATGATATTTTAAATGTAATGTTTAGTAGAATGAAAATGTTAAATATCAAGTAGAAATGAATGAAAATAAAGCGATGGGTTAATGCATCAAATGTGTCGTCGTAGGTGACTGTTATTAAAAGCACCAGCGCTAGGCAAGGTGATGCGTACATTTCTAAGTTTTTATTTTAGTACGCACTTATTATATTCAATGCCGTTAGCAGGGTGATCTATAGATGTGTGGTTAACGTTAGTTAATATAAAAAAGCAGTGCATATGTGATAAAAAAATCTAAATAATATAGTTGAATACAGTGCAATAGATTCCATCAAAGGTGGTCTTTGTGCCTAGAGTTAATAGTTCCTATCCACAATAATGAGAAGCTTAATTAATGCTTTTTATTATTGAGACTAATTTAATTAATGAAAATTGCTTATGACGCTTATTAAATATATCAGGCACTTTGGACTAATAAAGAAATCAATTAGTTTGATCCTATTTTTGGCACATATAGCTCACGCTGATTCGGCACATATGACTCATGCTGATTTTGGACAAACTGATTCTTCAATTATCAGTCAGATTGAAAAACATGACATAGCTGAAGATCAATATCACAAGGCCTTAATCATTAAACAAGGTACTTCGTTGCGGGACGTCATTAGTACGATTGCAAGGCTGCAAAATAGAGAAAATTTTTGATTAATAATCTAGCACCCAAAACTATATCGGGACAAGTTTTCTCTTGGCGGCAGCGGCCACAGCAAGGCGGTGAGGTAGCCGGAAAAACTGAAGAGCTTATTGTATTTAAAGAGATTTATGAGCCAAGATGCCCCTGACGTGCAACATCACCTTGCAACTTAAAAAATGAGTAATGTCAGATACAAATAAATACACTGCCAAAGGCACCGCTTTAAAATACCTTTAATATAGCTTGGGTAAAAATAGGATATCAACTGATGCATTTTTTTTCAGCACGCCGACAAAAAAGAGGCTTTACCTTAATTGAATTTATGATGGTGCTTGCTTTAGGGGGCATCGTCGCTGCGTATCAAATCCAGGCTCAAATACAAGAGATACGAGAGGTTAACGTGGTGCATATGGCCAACCATATTAACCATTTTCAACGCCAAAGTTTGCAGTACTATCGCAACAACAGCAGTTGGCCAATAAACGCTGCAAGGCTTGTTTCAACTAGCTACATTAATTCAAATAAAGACTATTACGGAAATACATATGCCGTGACTAATAATGTAGCAAAAAACGAATTTACGGTAACCATGAATACGCGTGAGCTCTATTACCCCTCTATGCTGGCTAGATTATTACCCAGTGTGACAATCAGCGGTACGTCCATCAGTAGCACCATCCTTCCACCTGGTGAGGAAATTTCCCATGACGCTCTTTTTTCACTTGATGGTTCAAAAGCGTTAACAGGTAACATGAATGCAAATGGCAAAAACATTGAAAGCGTCAATGAAGTAGGTGCAGAATATGTGTATTCCCCAAGTAACCCTGCCTACGGCATGCGCCCTAAGGGGCTGAGTGTTCTTAAAAATCTTAACGTTGACACATTAAAAATTGCTGGCAATTTGGTAGAAGGAGCAGCGTGTACAGCTAAATCCATTGGTACATCAACCACCGGAAAATTTTTAACCTGTAAAAACGCCGTTTGGACGCCGCCCATTAGTGTCAATGAATTGCCTATCAATAGTATTTATATATCAGTGACCTCTGAAAACCCATCCACAACATTGGGCTATGGCACTTGGGTTTCCTTTGGTGCTGGACGGGTATTAGTTGGCCAAGATACAAATGACGTTAGTTTTGATCGTTTAAGCGAAACAGGAGGTAGTAAGACTGATTCTCACGCATTAACGATTTCAGAAATGCCTCGTCATGACCACACAGTATACATGTCAGAAATAACTGTGAACGAAGGGAGTGTTAAAAGTGGCGGTATCGCAAGGATTAACAACTCTGGAACAAAGAAAACAGGGAGCAAGGGTAATGGTCAAAGGCATGAACATGACATCGTTCAACCCTATATTACGGTGAAGATGTGGCGAAGGACTAGATAAAATAACCTCTATATTGAGGCGTTGAAAATTTCTTTATTACTAACCATGAACCAACAAAGCTGTTATCAAAGGGTTGTTAAATCTAATTCTTTATAAAATTGGTACTCACTACCTGTAATAGTCCAGCTTGCATGTTCGCCTGTATATTGGCACTCATCGATGCGGCATTTGGGCCAAGTGGTAATACTGGGGTAAAAGTTGGTGTGGATGCGACTGTTGCTCTAGGGCTAGAGGCAACTGCACGCGCCTGTTGCACCCAAGCTAGGGCTGTTTGGGTGTCATCTTCAAAATTTTTCACCTCAAACCCTGCCTTAACAGCTAAACTATTAAAGCTAGCCCATGTACACAAATGGCTCTCATCTTTTTTATTGGCCCACGGGGTGGGGTAGATGATGTCTGCTTCTGTGGCATTGGGTTGCAACATAACTTCGTGCATTAGCACTTGCCCACCAGGCTTAAGCACTGTGTATAAGCCTTTGAGCAAATCCCCTTTTTGTTTAATATTCATACATGCGTGCTGGCTAATCACAAAATCAAAGGTTGGTTTTTCAAAGGGCAAATGCAAGATGTTACCCACCACAAACTGGCACTTTGGTGCTGGGTGAATGCTGGCGCTGAGCATTTTTGCGGCGTCGATGTAGCTAGTGTTAATATCTAGCCCCACCATAGAGCAGCCATGCTTAGCCCACACTAGCCTGCTGGTGCCACCTAATCCGCAGCCAATATCTAGGCCGTAGCTACTATCCAAGGTATTATCTAAGCTGTTATCTAGCCAATCAAGTAGCTTATGTGTGGCGCCAATACCCCCTAAGTGAAGCTGGTCAATGCCACAAAAATCTTCCACCTGCCATTTTTCAGGTGGAGCTTTTTTGATTAATTGGGCTAATTTTTCAAGCATTTTACTAACCTTTATAACCCAGCTAAACCAACCTAAATTTAGCTTAAAAGTTCTGGTAGATTTATAAAAAAGGCTAATGCTTCAGGGTTTGCCAGTGCATCTTTGTTTTTCACCACTTTACCATGAATCACTTTACGCACAGCCAGCTCTACTATCTTGCCACTTATGGTGCGTGGGATAGCTTTTACTTGTATCACCTTTGCAGGCACATGGCGCGGTGTGGTATTTGCACGCACTTGTTGCTTAATGGTTTTGGTTAATGTGTCATCTAAAACCAAACCCTCGCGTAATACCACAAACAAGATCACTCGCACGTCATCATGCCAGTTTTGGCCAATCACTATGCTTTCCAAAACCTCTTCTATCACTTCTACTTGGCGATAAATTTCTGCGGTGCCTATGCGCACCCCACCAGGGTTTAGCACCGCGTCAGAGCGGCCGTGAATAATCACGCCACCGTGTTGGGTAATTTCACCATAGTCACCATGGGCCCACACATTGTCAAACTGAGCAAAATAAGCATCGTGGTATTTTTGGCCCCCTTTATCTTGCCAGAAGTAAATAGGCATTGAAGGGAATGGGGCGGTGCACACAAGCTCGCCTTTAGTTTGGCCTATAGCTTGGCCATCTTCATCAAATATATTCACCGCCATGCCCAAACCACGACATTGCAACTCTCCACGATACACAGGGAGAATAGGGCAGCCCAAGGCAAAGCAAGAAACAATGTCTGTACCGCCAGAAATAGAAGCCAACAACACATCTGCCTTTACATCACGGTACACATAGTCAAAACTTTCATGAGACAAAGGAGAGCCTGTAGAAAGAATGGTTTTTAAGTGTGTTAGATCATGGCTTTGGCTTGGCTTAATACCTGCTTTTTCTATCGCGGCAATATATTTAGCACTAGTGCCAAAAATGCTTACCTTTTCACGCTCGGCCATGTCCATAAGAATAGCTGGGGTTTTAAATGGCGAGCCATCATAAAGCACCACAGTGCAGCCCAATGACAGGCCACTTACCAGCCAATTCCACATCATCCAGCCACAAGTGGTGTAGTAAAAAAGCACATCATCTGGTGTCACATCTGTGTGTAATAAATGCTCTTTGTTGTGCTGTAATAATGTACCGCCTATGCCATGAACTATGCACTTTGGCACACCTGTAGTGCCAGATGAATACATAATATAAAGTGGATCATCAAAACCACAGGCTACAAATTCAATTTGCGTGGCATGAGTGTCTATAAAGTCCTTAAGGTGAATAGCTTTGTTGGGTACTGCCTCATCCAGTAGGTTTAAATCTGCACTTTGAGTGACATGATCACACACCACAATAGCTTCTATGGAAGGTACTAAAGCCGCAATACCTGCTACTTTATCTAGTGAGTTTAGAGTTTTACCATTGTAGTAATAGCCGTCTGTAGTAAACAGTATGCGTGGCTCTATCTGGCCAAAGCGGTCTAACACACCGTTGATGCCAAAATCTGGTGAGCATGAGCTCCATACTGCACCTAAGCTGGCTGTAGCGAGCATTGCTACTGTGGCGTCAATTACATTAGGCATAAAGCCTGCAATGCGATCACCAGGTTTAATGTCATACTTCTTTAAGCCGCCGACAAGCGCAGCAACTCTTTGATATAACTCGCCATAGCTAATTTCTTCACGGGCGCCGTTTTCGCCACAAAAAATGAGTGCGCAGGAGTCATCGCGGTATTTAAGTAGATTTTCTGCAAAATTTAGTTTCGCTTGTGGATACCATTTTGCACCTTGCATCTTGTTATTATTTTCAACGATCACACCGCCTTTATGGCTAGACTTTATGTCACATTGTTGCCAAATATGGTCCCAAAAAAGGTCACTATGATCAATACTCCATTGGTGTAATTGATGATAATTAGTAATATTGAGGTGGAAGGTGGCATTAACAGATTGAATGAAACGCCATAGGTTAGTCTTTTCAATACGGCTTTGGCTGGGCTGCCATAAAGGCTGAAGCATGCTGATCCTTAAAATATAAAATGAGGGTGAGTTCCCCCAACTAGATGCTTATTAAAATCAATTAATACAAGAGTTACTAGAGTAAAATCGATTAAAATGAATTAAATGAAAGATATCATAGCTGGTCCAGCATGTGAACCGTTGGGGCGACCTAAAAGATCACTAATACTTTGGCCAACACGGGCTAATCTATCTAGCGAAATGCCGGTATGTATGCCTAACCCATGCAGCATATACACCAAATCTTCAGTGGCCAAATTACCACTGGCACCTTTTGCATAAGGGCAGCCACCTAACCCAGCTACAGAGCTATCAAACGTAGTAACGCCAGCTTCAAGCATACATAATACGTTGGCTAAAGCTTGCCCATAGGTGTTGTGGCAATGGCCGGCAAGGTTTGATATGGGTATGTTGTGGCTTACAGCCTCTAGCATATGTAACATGCGCGAAGGTGTAGCGGTGCCAATGGTATCGCCAAGAGACACTTCATAGCAGCCCATGTGTATTAGCTGCTGCGCAATACTAGCTACTGCGGTGGGAGCGACCTCTCCCTCATAAGGGCAATCGATCACTACAGAAACATAGCCTCGCACTTTTAACCCAGCATCTAATGCCATTTGAACCACAGGTTCAAAGCGTGTAATAGATTCTGCTATAGAGCAGTTAGTGTTGCGTTGACTGAAGCTTTCGCTGGCTGCGCCAAACACTGCTACCTCATTTACACCGGCCTCTATAGCGCGCTCCAAACCTCTCATGTTGGGTGTGAGGGCGCTATAAGATACGTGCTTATGGGTAGTGATAAGTTTTAGCACTTGTGCGCTGTTGGCCATTTGAGGCACCCATTTAGGGTGTACAAAAGCCGCAGCTTCAATGTGAGTAAGCCCTGCGGCAGCTAGCTGGTCAATAAGGTTCGCTTTTACTTTAGCGTCTAGCATGCCCCCCGGTTCATTTTGTAAACCGTCTCGGGGGCCTACCTCTACTACTTTTACATGTTTGGCTAAAGGCCTTGAAGTGCTCAAACGCATGCTATATTTCCTTCTCTATAAGCTCTAATAGTTGCGAGTCAGCATCTACAAGTTCACCTACTTTAAAATAGATTTCACCAATAACACCATTTTTTGGCGCTACAATAGTGTGCTCCATCTTCATTGCTTCCACTACCATGAGTGCGTCACCTGCTAAAACGTGTAACCCAGAAGTCACCAAGCACGCAATAAGATTACCATTCATGGGCGCTTTAATATGGCCTGTATTATGATCATTGTGGGCCAAGAAATCATCAATTTTGGCAGCTTTAAGTATTACCACAGCTTTACCGTGCGCAGTAAATAAGCTTAATTTGTCACCCGTTAGATTGAAGCCAGCCTTATGTTTGCCGTCTTTATAATCTAATACTAAAGAATCTGAGTTTAGTGTACCTGAAGTGTTGGTAGTGATGACACAGGGGCTATCTAGATAGAGGGCATCCAAACTAAAGCCTGAGGATGGCATATTTAACCTTAGCCCTGTGCAATCACCATAGGTTTTTAAAGCCTGTGTGCCAAGTACTAATCCAGCCATAGCTAGGACCAGTTGTTGGTTGTGTAACGAAGACGACAGCAACAGGTCTTGGTGTTGTTCGATAATGCCGGTATGTAAGTTGGCAGTGCTGAAGTCTGGTAAGGTAGCTAGGCGACGTAAAAAATCAATATTAGTGTGAATGCCGTCTAAGTGATAGTCTTGCAAGGCTTGGTCTAGTTTGGCTAAGGCTATTTCACGGCTTTCTCCCCATACGATGAGCTTAGCGATCATGGGGTCATAAAAAGGGCTTATTTCATCACCTTGACATACTCCCGTGTCAATACGAATGGTTGAATCTGTTTTAGGTGTGCGAAGGTGTGTTATTTGGCCAGTGGAAGGTTGAAAATCTTGGCTTGGATCCTCTGCATAAATACGTGCTTCAAAAGAATGACCTTGAAAAAAGAGCTGGTTTTGAGTCAGTGGTAATGGCTCACCTGCGGCTACTGTAAGTTGCCAACACACCAGATCGATACCGCTAATCATTTCAGTAACAGGGTGCTCTACCTGCAAGCGAGTATTCATTTCCATAAAATAATACCCCCCGCTATTGTCTAATAAAAACTCTACAGTGCCTGCACCCACATACTTAATCGCTTGGGCAGCTTCTACTGCTGTGTTCCCCATTTTTTGGCGCAATTCATTAGACAAGCCAGGGGCAGGGGCTTCTTCTATGACTTTTTGGTGACGTCGTTGGGCTGAGCAGTCTCGGTCTCCAAGGTAAATACCATTGCCATGACGGTCACAAAATACTTGAACCTCTACATGACGTGGTGCAATTAGGTATTTTTCAATTAACACATCACTGTTACCAAAGCTGGCTAATCCCTCACGTCTTGCCCCTGCTAAATGAGTGAGAAAATCTTCTGCTTTTTCAACCACTCGCATGCCTTTACCGCCGCCGCCAGCCACTGCTTTTATCAATAAAGGATAGCCCATGTGGTTGGCTTCAGTTTGTAATAAGGCATCGTTTTGAATATTACCATGGTAGCCAGGTACCAAAGGGATGCCAGCAGCACTCATGATGACTTTTGCAGCACTTTTACTACCCATCTGCTGGATAGCCGGAACGTCTGGGCCAATAAATACGATGTTTTTAGCTTGGCAGGCAGCCACAAAGTCAGCATTTTCAGATAAAAAACCATATCCAGGGTGGATACAATCGGCTTTGCTTTTTATGGCAATAGCCAATATTTTATCAGCGTTTAGGTAACTTTGAGTGGCCGCAGATGGACCAATATGCCAAGCTTCATCTGCTTCTTTTACATGAAGAGAGTTTGCATCGGCATCCGAATAAACAGCGATGGTGCGCATGCCCATGGCTTTAGCAGTGCGTATTACGCGGCAGGCTATTTCTCCACGATTAGCAATTAATACAGATTTTAGCATAGTATTTACTGTTTCCATGGGGCTGTAGTTTTAGTTAAAAAAGCCTTTAATCCTGCTTGACCAGTGGTGCTTACCCTAGTTTTAGCAATGGCTTTAGTCGTGTGAGATGTTGTGGAGGCTAAGTTTTCCTTAGCGATAGGGGAGTGTTTATTTATACCTTTAAGTAACATTTTTATTTGTACCACTGCCTCTGGACTGTTATTTAATGTAGTTAAAATCCATTGTTCCTTAGCGTTGTTCAGTTCATCAGTGGGTACTACTTCATGCACTAAGCCATAGGCTAAACCTTGGCTTGCAGTAAATGCTTTGGCACTTGTCATCAGATGACGACTCCAAGACACGCCAATCTTATTGACTACAAAGGGAGAAATTACGGCAGGAATAAGACCAATACGCACCTCACTTAAGCAAAAAGACGCATGGTCTGCACTTATCACGCTGTCACAACAAGCAACTAGTCCAACAGCTCCCCCAAATGCGGCGCCATTGACTAGCGCTAGAGTTGGTTTTGGAAATTCATCTAAGCGTTGCATTAACAGTGCTAATTGCTGAGCGTCTGCAATATTAGCAGCCTCATCGTAATCAGCCATGCGTTGCATCCAAGCCAAGTCTGCGCCAGCTGAAAAGCTTTTACCTGCACCTGTAACGATAAGGCCCCGCACGTTTTTGTCTAGAGACAATTTTTTTAACTGGGTGATAAATAGTTGTATCAACTGCTCATCAAATGCATTGTGTTTGTCAGGCCTATTAAGGGTAAGGGTGGCTATACCAGAACTGCTCAGATGGCAGGTTACCCAGTGCTCAGGCAAAGTAGACAAAGAAGAAGGTGTCATGTGAGGCGCCTTATATTACATACGGAACACGCCAAAGCGTGTTTCTTGTGCGGGTTTGTTGAGGGCTGTAGCCAAAGCAATGCTTAATACACAGCGCGTGTCTTTAGGGTCAATAATGCCATCGTCCCATAAGCGAGCACTGGCATAATAGGGGTGTCCTTGGTGTTCGTATTGTTGCAATACAGGCTCACGCATCGCTTGCTCTTGGGTGTCGCTAAATGATTCGCCTTGAGCTGCAAGCTGATCCCGTTTTACTTGAGTAAGTACCCCTGCAGCTTGTTCGCCACCCATTACAGAAATACGACTGTTAGGCCACATCCACATAAAATTAGGCTCAAAGGCGCGGCCGCACATCCCGTAGTTACCTGCACCGTAGCTGCCACCAATAATGACTGTAAATTTAGGCACTTTAGCGCAAGCTACGGCCATCACCATTTTGGCACCGTGTTTAGCTATGCCTTGGGCTTCGTATTTTTTGCCCACCATAAAGCCTGTGATGTTTTGCAAAAATACTAAAGGAATTTGGCGCTGACAACACAGCTCTATAAAGTGAGCACCTTTTTGTGCCGATTCGGAGAATAAAACCCCATTATTGGCGACGATGCCAACAGGGTAGCCATCGATGTGAGCAAAACCACACACTAATGTGGTGCCATATAAAGCCTTAAATTCGTCAAACCCAGAATCATCAACCACACGTGCTATTACATCGCGCACATCAAATGGTTTACGCAAGTCTGTGCCCACCACCCCATAAATCTGTTCACTTGGATAACGAGGTTCAGCACTTGGTTTACGCAGTAAAGGATGACCTGCAGTTTTGGGGCAATTTGCAATACACTGGCGAGCTATTAACAGCGCATGCTCATCTGATTGCGCATAATGATCAGCTACTCCTGATATACGACAGTGGGTATCTGCGCCACCCAGTTCTTCCGCACTGACTTCTTCACCTGTGGCAGCCTTTACTAGCGGGGGACCGGCTAAAAAAATCGTGCCTTGTTGTTTCACAATAATTGATTCATCTGCCATCGCTGGCACATAGGCGCCGCCAGCAGTGCAAGAGCCCATAACAACCGCAATTTGAGGAATGCCTTGAGCAGACATCGTGGCTTGGTTATAAAATATACGTCCAAAGTGTAGTTTATCTGGAAATACTTCATCTTGTTGTGGCAAGTTTGCACCACCTGAATCTACCAAATAAATGCAGGGTAGGTTATTTTGCAAAGCGATGTCTTGTGCCCGCAAGTGTTTTTTTACAGTTAATGGAAAGTAGGTGCCGCCTTTTACGGTGGCATCATTAGCGATAATCATACAATAACGACTATTAACTAAGCCCACGCCGCAAATGATGCCTGCACTAGGTACAGCTACGTCATAAACGTGGTGGGCCGCCAGTTGACCTATTTCTAAAAAGGGAGAACCTTGATCTAGTAGTGCATCTATGCGGTCGCGCGGTAACATCTTTCCACGGCTCAAATGCTTGGCTTGATATGCCTCACCGCCGCCTAATGTTAGCTTTGCAACCTGCTGCTGTAAGTCATCAACCAATAGCTGCATAGCAGCAGCCTTAGCTTTAAACTCATCACTTTGGGGGTTAATGCTGCTGGATAAAGTAGCCATGTTAGTTTGACTCGTTAAATAATTCGCGGCCAATTAACATGCGGCGAATTTCTGATGTGCCAGCACCAATTTCATAAAGTTTGGCATCACGCAATAGCCTACCAGTGGGGCATTGACTGGTGTAGCCAGTGCCTCCTAATAGTTGGATAGCATCCAGTGCCATTTTTGTGGCTAACTCAGCAGAGTATAAAATTGCGCCAGCTGAATCTTTGCGGGTGGTTTCGCCGCGGTCGCACGATTTTGCCACATTATAAACGTAAGACTTAGCAGCGTTCATTTGGGTGTACATGTCAGCAAGCTTGCCTTGTACTAGCTGAAACTCACCAATAGCTTGGCCAAACTGTTTGCGCTCATGTACGTAGGGCACTACCAAGTCCATACAGGCCTGCATAATGCCTAATGGCCCACCGGAAAGTACAACGCGCTCATAATCAAGGCCGCTCATTAGTACACGGACGCCGCCGTTTAGTTTGCCAAGAATGTTTTCTACCGGCACTTCACAATCGATAAATACTAATTCGCAAGTATTGGATCCCCTCATGCCAAGCTTGTCTAACTTTGGCGAGCGACTAAAGCCTGCATAATCTCGTTCTACAATAAATGCGGTAATGCCTTTGGCCCCTGCATTTATATCTGTTTTTGCGTAGATCACGTAGGTGTTGGCATCTGGGCCGTTGGTGATCCACATTTTGTTACCATTAAGTACGTATTTATCGCCTTTTAACTCAGCCTTAAGCTGCATGCTTACCACATCAGAGCCAGCGCCTGGCTCGCTCATAGCAAGAGCACCGATATGATCGCCACTAATTAGTTTGGGTAAATATGTAGTTTTTTGTTGGTCTGTGCCATGGCGATGAATTTGGTTTACACAAAGGTTAGAGTGCGCACCATAACTTAAGCCAATGCTTGCTGAAGCCCTGCTAATTTCTTCCATGGCTATACTGTGGGCTAGGTAGCCCATACCTGCACCACCGTATTTTTCATCGCAGGTAATCCCTAACAAGCCCATGTCGCCCATTTTTTTCCATAGTTTATTAGGGAACTCGTTATCTTGATCTGTAGACTCAGCTAAAGGAGCAATTTCATTAGCAGCAAATTGATTTACGTGATCACGTAAAATGTCATTGGTTTCACCTAGGTCGAAATTAAGGCTGGTATAAGTGCTTATCATGCTTGAGTCTCCAGAGGGTTATTGCTAGACAGTGCATTAGTGCAACGCAATTGTGCTGCACTAAGTTCATCGTGTAGGGCTTTAATATCTTCCATTTGTTGTTGTAATGCTAATTTTCTAATTTTTATTTTTTCAATAAAAACAAGTAGTTGCTGATCATTGTTAGTAGATGATGAATCGTAGAGATCTAGGATTTGGCTAATTTCAGACAGAGTAAGCCCTAGACGCTTACCTCGTAGTATGAGCTTTAACCATGTTCTGTCGTGGGTAGAATAAATTCTCTTTTGGCCTTCACGCTTTGGTGATAGCAGGCCTTGGTCTTCGTAGAAGCGTATGCTGCGAGTTGTAATAATAAACTCTTTCGACAATTCGCTAATTGTGTATTTGGTGGGTGACATGGATAATGCTCCCTAGTTATTAATATATCTGTGTTTATTTTGGTTGACGTTAACGTAAAGGTCAAGCAAAATGTTTATTCTATTTATTCGCTTTTATTGGAGCCCTAAAAATGAGTCAAGATGTCTATATCCTCGGCGGCAGCCGCACGCCAATGGGAGGCCTTGATGGCAGCCTTGCACCTCAAACCGCGTCACAACTAGGCTCAGTGGCTATTAAAGGTGCTTTAATTCGGGCAAATATAGCCCCAGAACAGATAAACGAAGTATATATGGGCTGCGTGCTGGCAGCAGGGCAAGGTCAAGCACCAGCTCGTCAAGCGGCTTTAGGAGCAGGGCTTCCAAAAAACACACCATGCACTACTGTTAATAAAATGTGTGGCTCTGGCATGCAAACCACTATTATGGGTTTTAATGCAATAAAGGCAGGCTCTGCAGACATTATGGTATGCGGTGGCATGGAAAGCATGACCAACGCCCCATATTTATTGCCTAAAGTACGCCAAGGTTTGCGTATGGGCCACGGGCAAATGTTGGATCATATGTTTCTTGATGGCTTAGAAGACGCCTATGAAGGTGGCCTGATGGGCAGCTTTGCTCAAAAGACAGCCGATGACTTTGGTTTAACCCGTGAAGCAATGGATGATTTTGCCATTCACTCGTTGTCCAAGGCTAACGCAGCGATAAAAAGTGGCTTAATAGAAAGCGAAATTGAAGCGGTAGTCATCACCAACAGAAAGGGCACCACTACCGTTGCCGTCGATGAACAGCCAGGTCAAGCTCGCATCGACAAAATCCCACAGTTACGAGCGGCCTTTAAGAAAGACGGTACGATTACTGCAGCTAATGCCAGCTCAATTTCTGATGGTGCGTCCGCATTGGTGCTTGCTAGTGCAGATTTTGTTAATCAAAACAATGTAAACCCTATGGCTCGTATATTGGGTGTGCAAAGTTTTGCCCGTGAACCTAGTGAGTTTACCATTGCGCCTATCGGTGCTATTGAAGGGTTGTTGAAGAAGCTAGATTGGCAATCTGAAGATGTAGATTTGTTTGAAATCAACGAAGCCTTTGCCATGGTTACCATGCTAGCCACTCAAGAGCTTGGATTAGATGCTAGTAAAGTGAATATCTACGGCGGTGCTTGTGCACAAGGGCATCCTATTGGATCTACGGGTTCTCGCATTATTGTTACCCTCATGACAGCACTCAAAAATAAAGGTCTAAAGCGAGGCATTGCAGCGCTGTGTATTGGTGGTGGTGAAGCTACTGCTGTGGCGATAGAGTTGGTTTAATACAGCCCATAGTTAAATAGGAATAAATATGAATTTTGACTTAAATGAAGATCAAATTGCTTATGTAGATTTAGCTGAGCAGTTTAGTGCCAAAGAGCTAGCCCCGCATGCAGCTTTGTGGGATGCAGAAGCCATTTTTCCTAAAGCTACCATTAAAAAAGCAGGAGAATTGGGTTTTTGCGGTTTATACAGTGACCCAGAAATGGGTGGGTTAGGTTTGTCTCGGCTGGACTCTGCACTGATTTTTGAACAGTTAGCTATGGGCTGCACTACAACTGCAGCCATGCTTACCATACATAACATGGCCGCATGGATGGTGTCAGTCAATGCTACCTCGGCTGCTAAAGCGCACTACGGTGAAAAACTCACAAGTGGTAAGTGGCTAGCGTCTTATTGCCTCACAGAAGCTAATGCAGGTTCTGATGCGGCTTCGTTAACGACTAAGGCTGTAAAAACGGGTAATGAGTATGTGATCACCGGTAGTAAAATCTTTATTTCTGGCGCTGGCGAAACTGAGGTATTAGTTGTAATGGCCCGCACCGGAGAGCCTGGAGCAAAAGGTATTTCCGCGTTTATTGTGGATTCAGACAGTGCAGGTATTAGCTTTGGACGCAAAGAAGAAAAGATGGGGTGGAATGCTCAACCCACAAGAATGGTAAATTTTGATCAGGTGCGTGTACCTGCTACAAACCTACTTGGCAAAGAGGGTGATGGCTTTACTCTGGCTATGAAAGGTTTAGATGGCGGTCGTATTAACATAGCAACGGTTGGCGTGGGTACGGCACAGCAAGCTTTGAATGAGGCTTTGGCCTTTGTAAATGAAAGAAAACAGTTTGGTAAGCCGATTGCTGCTTTTCAAGGGATTCAATTTAAGCTTGCTGACATGAATACGAATCTAGTTGCGGCACGTCAAATGGTGCGCTTAGCAGCTTTTAAATTGGATAATAAACACCCAGATGCTACCACCTATTGCGCTATGGCCAAACGTTTTGCAACAGATATTGGTTATCAGGTGTGTGATGAAGCGTTGCAGTGCTTTGGCGGCAGCGGGTACATTAAAGAATATCCTATGGAGCGGCATGTGCGAGATAGCCGTGTGCATCGTATTTTGGAAGGTACCAATGAGATAATGCGGGTGATTATCGCTAGGCGTATCTTACTTAAAGATTCACAGGCCATTTTATAACAGCTGTTTTAGCTATTTAATTACCAATGGATTCAATCATGAATAAACTAATACCTTTTGCCATTGAAGGGCACGTAGCCGTGATCACAATGACCAATCCACCAGCAAATACTTGGACCCGCCAAAGTTTAGACGCCTTGGCGCAGCTGATACAAGCATTTAATGCTGACAAAAATATCTACAGCTTAGTCATCACTGGCGATGGAGAGAAGTTTTTTAGTGCAGGTGCAGACCTTAAGTTATTTGCCGACGGTAATAAACAAACTGCAGCAGATCTGTCCACCGCATTTGGCCGAGCCTTTGAAGTATTAAGCCAATTTAGAGGCTTAAGTATTGCCGCCATAAATGGCTATGCCATGGGTGGTGGTTTGGAAGTAGCGCTGGCTTGTGATTTACGCATCGCTGAAGGTCAGGCTCAAATGGCTATGCCAGAGGCCGCTGTGGGACTATTGCCCTGTGCTGGTGGTACCCAAAATTTAGCTTGGTTGGTGGGTGAAGGCTGGGCGAAACGAATGATTCTTTGTGGTGAGCGGGTTTCTGCACAACAAGCGCTAACTATTGGTTTAGTGGAAGCTGTAGTGGAACAGGGTCAAGCCTTAGAGAAGGCCATGGAATGGGCCAGAAATTCTGAAAGACAAAGCCCTACTAGTATTGCTGCATGTAAACGCTTAATTCAAACTGCGCGTAAAGAGCCTATGTTTGCAGGGATGGGTTATGAACGAGATGAGTTTATAAACTTGTTTAACACTAATGATCAAAAAGAAGGTGTGCAAGCATTTTTAGAAAAGCGTAAACCAAAATGGACTAATTCATAATGGTCACACAATTAAGTCAAGGGCCACTATTGGTGCAGGCTCACGCTACAAATGCTGGTCAGCAGGTGGTAGAAGTCATACTTAACGCGCCTGAGGCTCTTAACGCCTTAAATGGTGACATGGTAGACCTATTATTGCTACACGTACCTTTATGGGAAGCTGATGAAAGTGTGATTGCTATCATCATGCGAGGCTCTGGTACTAAAGCTTTTTGTGCAGGTGGCGATATACGCCAGCTATATCATGAAATGGTTAAAGGTAGCCAAGACGTTGGTGAAATATTCTTTAATCACGAATATGAAATGGATTTAATGCTACACAAACTCACTACACCATTATTGGTTTGGGGCAGTGGTTATGTGATCGGCGGTGGTATGGGTCTGTTGCAAGGAGCGGCTTTACGCATTGGCACTCACTCTAGCCGCTTAGCGATGCCAGAGGTGACTATTGGTTTGTTTCCTGACGTAGGCGCTAGCTATTTTTTACGTCAAGTACCAGACAATTTAGGGCTATTTATGGGCTTAACAGGCGCTATGTTAAATGGCACAGATGCTCGTCAGGTGGGGTTATTAGACGGTTTGTTAGATGATGACCATTTTTCAAATATAATGATATCTCTTACCACTATGCCTAGGCAGTCTAATGCAGACACCCTAAGCCAGCTTACACTTTTGATTGCTGATCTGGAAGCTAAGGTAAGTGAGAAAGCCCCAGAATCAAATTTAGCAGCTCATCGTAACAATATTATAACTGCGCTTAGTGAAAAGAGCCTTGCTGCAATAGTTGCTAGTTTAACGAGTCTCAAAGGCCAAGATAAGTGGTTAGATAAGGCCTTACAGACTATGGAGAATGGCTCGCCTACTAGTTTGCATTTATTCTATTATGCCTTTGGTCAAAACTTTACCAATGTTGCAGACGCATTGCTGCATGAATACATCGTAGGTGTTAACGCTGCACGTTTAGGGGAGTTTCAAGAAGGTGTAAGGGCATTACTTATAGATAAGGACCGCAATCCAGCGTGGCGTTATGACACTATTGAAAATACGCCAAAGGCTTGGATAGATCAGTTTTTTGTCACCGAAAATGTAGCACAAGCCCACTTTTAACACTATTTAAAAATCTACAGGACAAGACTTATGACAAATATAGCATTTATAGGTTTGGGCAATATGGGTGGCCCTATGGCTGCCAACTTAGTAAAGGCAGGGCATCATGTAGTGGCTTATGATTTGGTGAAAGCTTCATTAGAAGAGTTTGTAAGTATTGGTGGAGTAGCGGCAAATTCTGCAGAACATGCAGTGGAAAATGCTCAGGTAGTCATTAGCATGCTGCCTGCAGGCAAGCACGTAGAGGGGCTTTATTTAGGTGATGAGTTAGGCAAAGGTGGCCTTTTATCATTAATTGCTAAGGGTTCCTTAGTGGTTGATTCTAGTACTATAGACGCTCAAACCTCACGTCGTGTAGGCCTTTGCGCCCAAAAGCTAGGTGTAAATTTTGTAGATGCTCCTGTTTCTGGTGGTACAGCAGGCGCTAAAGCCGGCACTTTAAGCTTTATTGTTGGTGGTGAAGTAGCGGCTTTTGAAATTGCACAACCTATACTTAGCCTGATGGGAAAAAATATCTTCCATGCAGGCCCAACTGGTGCTGGGCAAGTAGCCAAAATGTGCAATAACATGCTGTTAAGTGTTTTGATGGCAGGCACCTCAGAAGCTCTACGCATGGGCGTGGAAAACGGCTTAGACGCTAAGGTATTATCAGATATTATGGTAAAAAGCTCCGGTCGCAATTGGGCGTTAGAAATATACAACCCAGTGCCAGGGGTGATGGAAGGCACGCCAGCAAGTAACGATTACCAAGGTGGTTTTATGGTGGATCTAATGAACAAAGATTTAGGTTTAGCCTTAGACGCCGCCCAAGCGTCAAATTCTGCGGTGCCGTTAGGAATAAAGGCTTCTGAATTATTCAAAGATCATGGCGCACAAGGCTATGGTGGGCTAGATTTTTCTAGCATTTATCAGCACTACGTCAACAAAAAGGTTTGATCATGAATGTTGAAGGAAAGGTATTTGTCATTACAGGTGGTGCACGTGGTTTAGGTTTGGCCATAGCAAAAGCCATTACTGATAAGCAAGGCATGTGTGCCTTGGTGGATCTAGATCAATCCGCGGTAGATGCTGCCGCAATCTCTTGTGGCAATAAAAGTAAGGGTTACGCCTGCAATATTACACAAGAGCCTGAAGTTGAAGCCTTATTTGAGCAAGTGTTAGCAGACTTTGGAAGACTCGATGGTCTAGTGAATAACGCAGGTTTGCTTAGAGACGGCATGTTAATAAAGTTTAAAGATGGCCAAGTGCAAAGTAAAATGAGCCTTAGCCAGTGGCAGAGCGTTATCGACGTTAATCTTACAGGCACCTTTTTGTGTGGCCGTGAAGGTGCCATCAACATGGCAAAGGCGGGTAATGGAGGAGTGATTATAAACATTTCTAGCATTGCAAAGGCGGGTAACATCGGCCAAAGCAACTATGCTGCGACCAAAGCTGGTGTGGCTGCTCTTGTAACCACATGGGCAGGGGAGCTAAAACGTTTTGGTATTCGTGTTGCAGGTATTGCTCCAGGGGTTATTTCTACAGATATGACAGACTCTATGAAGCCAGAAGCGCTAGAGCGCATCGAAAAGGTAATTCCTTTAGGGCGCCTAGGTGATAGAGAAGAACTTGCCAACGCGGCTATGTTTATTATTGAAAACGAATATATGAATGGCAGGCTCATTGAACTTGACGGAGGCTTACGGTTTTAATGCATTGTTAGGTTTGATCTTGTTTTTTAGATCAGGCCCAACGCTAGGTTTACTTCATGACCTTGATGATATTTTCTAGTTTAATATGCATAAATAGAGTAACGTAAAAGCCATAACTTTGACTATTACATGTGCTTATATATATCTTATAATAATACGTCTTTTATGGTATTTTAAGTACTTATACTATAGCTAAAAGTGATACACAGCATAGCATGTGCTAATTTTATTCATGATAGGGAAATCACTGCCATTAATGGGCTCTAGGCTCGTTTCTTTTGTTGTTAGCCTTGTGCTGTGCTTATTGCTAAGCCACCGGTTTATTAAAAGAATGCAGATAAAATCCTTAGCTAACTACGAACAAGAGCTAAAGTGGCTTGCGCTTGTGCGTGGCATTATTAGTACGGTAGCCATTGTGCAGGATTGGTATCCGTTTACTATGTTCATTAGCCTTCCGTTTTGTTTGATTTGGGTATATTGCGCTTGGCTTCATACCGAGCGTCAACTCAAATACATAAACATTATCTTTGCTATTTTGTACATTTACGGAATCATTCGCTATTTGTTAACAACATAATGTTCTAACCCTTTCTTAGTCTCAATATAAAATGTCGACATTTTAGCAAAATGGCGATATATTACCTTCTTGACCAGTGATTAAACACTGGAACCTTTAATATTTGAGACTCTAATCATGGCAACTCGTACCGAATTTTCTTGGCAGGATCCATTCTTCTTAGATCAACAGCTCACCTCAGAAGAGCGAATGATTCGTGATGCTGCGCGAGATTATTGCCAAGATGGACTTGCAAGAAGGGTGCTTAAGGCGAATAGAGAAGAAATTTTTGATCGCGAGATTATGACCGAGTTTGGTGCGCTTGGGTTACTAGGGGCGACCATTCCAGAGAAATACGGCTGTGCTGGCGTAAATTACGTAAGCTATGGTTTGGTGGCTAGAGAAGTGGAACGTATAGATAGTGGTTATCGTTCGGCTATGAGTGTGCAATCATCTTTAGTAATGCATCCGATACATGCATACGGCACAGAAGAGCAACGCATGAAATACTTGCCTAAACTTGCCACGGGTGAGTGGGTAGGCTGTTTTGGTTTAACTGAGCCTGATTCAGGTTCAGACCCTGCTAGCATGACTACCCGTGCAGTAGCTGTAGAGGGTGGTTTTTGCCTTACGGGTGCTAAAATGTGGATTACCAACTCTCCCATCGCAGATGTAATGGTGGTGTGGGCTAAGCTTGACAGTGTAATCCGTGGATTTGTACTTGAGCGTGGTATGAAAGGTTTAACTACGCCTAAGATAGAGGGAAAGTTTTCTTTACGTGCGTCGGTCACTGGCGAAATTGTCATGGACAACGTATTTGTGCCACAAGAGAACCTATTCCCTACAATTAAAGGCCTCGCTGGGCCATTTGGGTGCTTAAATAAGGCCCGTTATGGCATTGCTTGGGGTTCACTTGGTGCAGCAGAGTTTTGTTGGCATGCAGCCCGTCAATACACCTTAGACCGATCTCAGTTTGGTCGTCCACTGGCTGCTACTCAGCTGATCCAAAAGAAACTTGCTGATATGCAAACCGAAATTTCTATTGGTTTACAAGGTTGCCTACAAATGGGTCGCTTAATGGATGATGGTAACTGCCCTGTAGAGTTGATCTCGTTAATGAAGCGTAATAACTGTGGTAAGTCTTTGGATGTGGCTCGCCAGTCTCGCGATATGCATGGTGGAAACGGTGTGAGCGATGAGTTTGGTGTGATTCGCCATGTAATGAATTTAGAGGCTGTGAATACTTATGAAGGCACCCATGATGTGCACGCATTGATCTTAGGTCGTGCTCAAACTGGCATTCAAGCGTTTTATTAGGCTTTTAATATGAGTATCACTACACCTTTGCAGGGCATTAAGGTTTTAGATCTTAGTCGTATTTTGGCTGGTCCTTGGGCGGGGCAGATGTTGGCAGATTTGGGCGCTGATGTGATTAAAGTAGAGCGACCAGGAGTGGGTGATGATACTCGCACCTGGGGGCCTCCCTACATGCCGGCTGCAGTAGGTTTTGAAGCTGAAGAAGCTTATGAAGCAGCATATTTTCAGACAGCAAACCGTGGTAAGCGCTCATTATGTGTTGATATGTCTTCGTCAAGGGGCCAGCTGCTGATTAAACAGTTAGTCACTAAGGCTGATGTTTTAATTGAAAATTTTAAAGTAGGTGGGTTGGCTAAATATGGCTTAGATTTTGATAGCTTAATCGCTATTAACCCACGATTAGTCTATTGCTCTATTACTGGTTTTGGTCAATATGGACCTGATAAAGACCGTGCAGGATATGACTTTATGATTCAAGCCATGGGCGGCTTAATGAGTGTGACAGGTAGTGAAGGCGGTGAGCCTATGAAAGTGGGCGTGGCCGTAGTGGATGTTATGGCAGGCTTATACGCCTCTAACGCGATACAAGGGGCCCTTATTCACCAGTTACGCACCGGTGAAGGCCAGCATATCGATTTAGCTTTGCTTGATGTGCAGGTTGCCACATTAGCTAATCAGGCCATGAACTATATCGCCACCCATGAAAACCCCAAACGATTGGGCAATGCGCATCCAAATATAGTTCCCTATCAAGCCTTTGCCACTTTTGATGGTCATCTTATTTTGGCGGTAGGTAACGATGGTCAATTCCAACGTTTTTGTGAGGTGGCTGGTGATGTGCAGATGGCTAGTAATTCACTTTATACAAGCAATTCGCTAAGAGTTGCTAATCGTTTGACACTGGTGCCAAAAGTGGCGTATTTACTGGAGCAACACACTACACAATGGTGGTTGGATGCACTTAATAAGGTCAGTGTGCCTTGTGGGCCTATTTGTACTTTGGATCAAGTGTTTGAGAACCCACAAATTAAAGCTCGTGGTATGAAGATATCACTTGAACACCAAAAGCTGGGTAGTGTAGAGAGCGTTGCCAACCCCATTAAGCTATCTGCTACTCCGTTGCAATACAAGCAAGCACCACCTATGTTGGGTGAGCATACTCAAGTGGTATTGAGTGATTGGCTGGCCATGGAGCATAGCGAATATAGTGATCTGCTGAGTACCAACATTATAGCCTAGCTATGCCATGCCATCTTATTTAAGTTTCTAAATCACTTACTGTGTAGCAAGGTTGATAGGCTTTGCTGCCAGGTAATTTCATACGATTTTGGGCCACAAAGCTCCTTAATAATACGTCTAGCTTGTCTAGCATTTTTGTCTGGGCTTTAAGTTTATAAGGTCCGTGTAAGCGTATTTGCTCTAGGCCAAAGGTTTTCACATTACCAGCAACAATGCCGCTCATGGCTTTGCGAAGATTGCTAGCCAATGTTGCCGTAGAAAGGCTACTGTCTAAAATTAGATTGGCCATGTTGTCGTGAGTAGGAATAAACGGATGTTGGAAATCATCTTCAATGTGCAATTGCCAATTGTAGTGGTAAGCGTCACCTGTTTTTTGGCGGTGCTCAAGCACATTATTTATTTGGGCTTTACAAGCAATAGCCACAGCGCTTGGGTCTTGAATAATAATTTGATACTTAGCTTGTGCTTTTGGCCCAAGAGTAGCGCCAATAAAGGCATCGATCTGGTCAAAGTAAGCTTTTGAACTTGTTGGCCCTGTAAAAATTAAAGGCACTTTAAGTTGGGCGTTATTTGGATGTAATAAAATGCCTAATAAATATAGAATCTCTTCTGCAGTGCCCACACCACCTGGAAATACAATAAATCCATGACCCAGCCTTACAAAAGCTTCAAGACGTTTTTCTATATCTGGCATAATGATTAATTCATTAACCATAGCGTTTGGAGATTCGGCAGCAATAATGCCAGGCTCGGTAATGCCGATATATCTGTAATCATAACAACGCTGTTTAGCATGAGCTATGTGAGCGCCTTTCATGGGGCCCTTCATGGCGCCTGGACCACAGCCTGTGCATATATCATAGCCTCTTAAACCTAATTCATAACCTACTTTTTTGGTGTAGTCGTATTCAATATCATTAATTGAGTGTCCACCCCAGCAAACGACAATATTAGGTTTACGCCTTGGGGCTAGAGCTTGGGCATGACGCAGTATTTGAAATACTAGATCAGTTAGCTGTGTGCCAGTACGCACTTTTTCGCTGTTAAGAAGGTTGTTGTTGATGTAGATGATGTCTCGTAAGACTGAATATAGATTTTCTTTAATGCCTAAGATAACCTCTCCATCCACAAAAGCACTTTTAGGTGCATTATTAAGCTGTAGTAATACGCCTCGGGTTTGTGGCACTATTTCTACATCAAAACGTTCATTGCGCTGCAGTAAGGCTTCAATATCGTCTTCTTCACTGCCACAGTTGAGCACGGCAAGGCAGCATTGCCTAAAGAGCTCATGTAGGCCTGTAGAGGCCGATTTGTGTAGCTGGTTGATTTCATCCAAGGTAAGTATGTCTAGGCTGCCTTGGGGTGATATGAGAGCGTCTATGGTGTACATACTTTTCTTCACCTTGTTGTATTTACTTGTTTCTTGCTTTGGGCGCTTAGATTTAGCATAGCAGAGAAAATGCAAACATGAGGGCTTTTAAAAAAAATATTAGGGCCCATCAAAGGTCTATACTAAACGCCAACAGGTTTACCTCATGAACGAACAATTAAATACTCCAGAATGGCAAGTCATTGGCAAGTTGGTGGCTAGCATCCAAGATGAGCAGCGTCGTTCTAGGCGTTGGGGTATTTTTTTTAAAAGCTTATTTTTTATTTTTATATTCAGCATTTTGATAATGGTGTTTTTTGACAATGACGCTGATACAAAACCACTTTCACAATCACATGTGGCTGTGGTGAATGTATTTGGACCTATTATGGCGGGCGCGCCAGCAAGCACGGACCACTTACTGCCTTCTTTGGAAAATGCGTTTGCTGCACCCAATGCCAAAGCAGTAGTGCTTAACATTGATAGCCCAGGTGGCAGCCCGGTGCAAGCAGGAATCATATTTGATGAATTACAGCGCCTAAAGCAAGCTCACCCTGAAAAGCCACTCTATGCGATTATCGGTGATGTTGGTGCTTCTGGAGCTTATTATATTGCTGCTGCGGCAGATTTAATTTATGCAGACAAAGCTAGTACAGTAGGCTCTATTGGTGTGATTGGTAGTGGTTTTGGATTTGATCAGCTCATGGCTAAAGTGGGCATTGAAAGGCGCACTTACACAGCAGGTGGTAATAAAGATTTCTTAGATCCGTTTTTACCACAAAAAGAAAATCATAAGGTTATGTTTCAACAGCTACTTGATGAAGTGCATCAGCAATTTATTTCTCAAGTAGAGTTGGGCAGGGGAGACAGGCTAGTGCCCCATAAAGATCTATATTCTGGTGCAGTGTTCCATGGTGCTCGTGCTGAAGAGTTGGGATTGATCGATGGCTTAGGTAGCTTGCATAGTGTTTCAAGGGATCAAATTGGCGTGGCTCACATCGTATTTTACTCACCTGAGAAAACTCCGTTTCAAGCTGTGGTTGACGAATTGGGAGTGCAGACAAAAACAGCCATTTCTTGGGGTTTGAATAAAGGCCTAATGATGCAATAAACCCTTGAAAACCGTGATATTTGCCTCATTTGACCTAAATACAAAGAAAAGTAGAAAATAAAGCAATTAATTTGGCTTTTAACGGTATTTGGCTTTGACATAAGGCGGGGACATGAATATCATATCGCGCCATGTTTGACACAGAATTACCTCGTTTTTTAGACCCGCGCAAGCTATGCGATGGGCAGCAAACCATTACTGGTCACGTTGATTTATCAACGTTAACCGGGTTTTGTAGCTACCTCCAATCTGACCAAGGTCAGGTAGATGTGCAGTTGCATTTTTCTCGTGATAACGCCCATCGGCCTATCATTAGGGGTAAGGCTGAAATAAAAGGCGTACAAATTGGATGTCAGCGTTGTTTAGATGCGATAAGCATTGATATAATAGGTGACATGAACGTGGCCATAGTGCTCAACGAAGAGCAGGCGCAGAGGCTTCCAACTGAATATGATCCATGGTTGTTGGAAGATAAAAAGCTTGATATGCGTGAGCTTATTGACCACGAAATGATATTGAACATACCCATTGTGGCCTATCATTCAGATTGTGAAGTAGCAACTGAGTTTGGCCAAGAAGAAACCGTGCAGGAAAAGCCCAATCCGTTTGAAGGATTACAAGCTTTACTGCAAAAAGATTAGTTTACCAATTAGGAGTTTTTAGTCATGGCTGTACAAAAGAACAAAGTAACCCGTTCCAGGCGTGGGCAGCGTCGTTCACACGATGCTCTAGGCACTGCTACTCTTTCAGTAGATTCTACTACTGGTGAAACTCACCGTCGTCACCATGTAACTGCCGATGGCTTTTACAAAGGACGTCAGGTAGTTAACCAAGACGCCGAGTAGTTTGTCGTCGTATTACACCTTAGCACTTGATGCTATGGGTGGGGACCTAGGTCCCGCCACTAGCCTCGAGGCAGCATTAGCTAGCCTCGAGCGCCATCCTCTCTTAACCCTTTTTTGGGTTGGTCCTGAGGCTATACTTGCACCTCTAATCGATGCAGTATCCAACGCACAGGCACCACTTTTAAAACGACTACACTTTATTGACGCACCCCAAATCGTGGAAAAAACCGATGATTTGATGGTCATCTTACGTCAAAAACAAAACTCATCGATGTATCTTGCTTTAGCCCTAGTAGCGCAAGGTAGAGCTAATGCGTGTATTAGTGGTGGTAGTTCAGCAGCGCTAATGGCCTTAAGCCGACATCTTATAAAAATGCTGCCAGGTTATGAAAGGCCTGCATTTGCAAGTCATATACCCACTCAAAAAGGCATCTGTCTAGTGCTTGATATGGGGGCTAACCTTAGCTCTACTGGCCAGCAATTATATCAATTTGGTTTGTTGGGCCAAGCCCTAGAATCCAGCTTGCAACACAAGCCTGATGTTACTTTAAGACTTTTGAACATTGCTACTGAGACTGGTACTGGGCAATCTCAGGTGCAAGAAGCTCACGTTTTACTAGAAGCAGATCCAAAGCTTAATTATTTGGGTTATATTGAGCCCCAAGAAGTGTTTGATGGGCAAGCAAGCGTTGTTGTTTGTGATGGCTATGCGGGCAATATTTTGATTAAATCAGCTGAAGGTGTCAGCAATATGTTGGCTCATGGGTTTATGGCTAGTTTAGCTAACAGCGAATTAACGCCTTCACAATCACAAACAGTCATGCAAGACTGGCAATTTCAGTTTGATCCAGATCGCTTAAATGGCGCATTTTTATTAGGTTTGCAGGGTTTGGTCGTTAAATCTCATGGCTATGCCAACGCAAGGGCTTTGCAGTTTGCTATTGAAGCAACCCAAGATTATGTTGAAATGCAGCTTGCACAGAGGCTGCAGGACGATGAATAAATTCACACTTATATTTATAGTTTACTTAAAGAGGCACTGTAATGAAGGCTGATATTGCATTTGTATTTCCTGGACAAGGCTCCCAAAGTGTTGGCATGTTGGCCGAATTAGGTGCAGTGCATCCAATAGTGATTGAAACCTTTGCAGAAGCTAGCAGTGCTTTAGGCTATGATTTATGGCATTTAGTGCAGCATGACAATGATGGGCAGTTAAACCAAACGCACATTACTCAACCTGCATTACTAGCCTCCAGTGTGGCTTTGTGGCGTTTATGGTTGCAACAAGGCGGCGTCACTCCCACGGTTTTAGCAGGGCATAGTTTAGGTGAGTATTCGGCTTTAGTTTGCGCTGGTGCCTTAGACTTTTCTGATGCTTTAAAGTTGGTAGAAGCTCGAGGTCACTTCATGCAAGCAGCAGTGCCGCCTGGAGAGGGAGCTATGGCAGCTATTATTGGTCTAGATAACGCTGCTATTGCTGATGCCTGCCAACAAAGCGCTCATGGTGAAGTTGTGGCGCCTGTGAACTATAATTCACCAGGACAAGTGGTTATTGCTGGTTCTTCAGCTGCTGTTGAGCGCGCAATGACCGCTTGTAAAGATGCTGGAGCTAAACGTGCTTTACCTTTGCCTGTAAGCGTACCTTCTCATTGCGCCTTAATGCTTCCTGCCGCTGATAAACTAAGCGCTATGCTAGAGGGTATAGATATTAAAACCCCTGCAATACCTGTAGTACAAAATGTAGGCGCTACTGTAGCCACTTCTAGTGAATCTATTGCTAGTAATCTTGTTGCGCAATTACATCAACCTGTATTATGGACACAATGTATAGAGGCTATTGCAGATAGTGGTGCAAACCTTGTGATAGAATGTGGGCCAGGTAAAGTTTTAAATGGACTAACAAAACGTATTAATAAGACGTTACAATCTGCGTCTATTAATGATGCTGCGTCACTTGCAGCCACACTAGAACACTAAGACGGATTAAATTATGTTGGCAATTGATGGCAAAATAGCATTGGTGACGGGCGCTACCAGAGGTATTGGTAAGGCCATTGCTTTGCAGCTAGCTTCTCAAGGTGCAATTGTTATAGGCACTGCTACATCACTAACAGGTGCTACCGCAATTACTGATGCCCTAGCAGAAGTAGGCAACGCTGGCACTGGAATGGTACTTAACGTATCTGATGCAGATTCAGTAGCAGATACGCTAAAGGCGATTGTTGAAACCTACGGCGCGCCTAGCATTTTGGTGAATAATGCAGGTATTACCCGCGACAACCTTTTAATGCGTATGAAAAACGACGAATGGGATGATGTCGTTAATACCAACATGAGCTCTATTTTTCGTATGGCCAAAGGTTGCTTGAGAGGCATGACCAAAGCGCGCTGGGGGCGAGTTATTAATATCAGCTCTGTAGTAGGCTCTATGGGCAATATGGGTCAAGCTAACTATGCAGCGGCCAAAGCCGGTGTTGAAGGGTTTAGCCGTGCAATGGCGCGTGAAGTGGCATCGCGTAATATTACGGTTAATTCTATTGCTCCAGGTTTTATTGCAACAGATATGACAGCAGCACTTGGAGAAGAGCAAAAAGACACGTTACGTACTCAAATTCCACTACAGCGCTTGGGTACTCCAGAAGATATCGCCCAATTAGTTGGCTTTTTAGCCAGTGATGCTGGAGCATACATTACCGGTGAAACAATCCATGTCAATGGTGGTATGTATATGAGCTAAACCTAAAGGTTTAGCATTTAGTCGTATTAAGTACTATTGAGTGCGTATATTATTTGTATGAGGGTTGCTTTTTTGCCTGATTTGTAGATAATAGCGTCACTCTATACTGAGTAGAAAATAGAACAAAGTTGCGGAATTCTCCGTCCACTGTTTTCTAGCACATTCGTTAACACTTTTAATGTTAGCGGCGTATAAGAACCCATTAGGAAAAACTATGAGTATTGTAGATCGCGTTAAAAAAATTGTTGCTGAGCAACTTGGTGTTAAAGCAGAAGAAGTAACTAATAGTGCTTCCTTCGTTGATGACCTAGGCGCCGATTCTTTGGACACTGTAGAGCTAGTAATGGCTTTGGAAGAAGAATTTGAGACTGAGATTCCAGACGAAGAAGCTGAGAAAATCACCACTGTTCAAGCTGCAATCGATTACGTTAATGCTAACCAATAGTTAGCTTAGTTTTTGTACTTCGAATTGAAGTTAGAAAAGCCGCGCCATTTGGTGCGGCTTTTCTGCATCTGAAGCTTTAAAAAGCTGGCTTGATGACGTAAAATTGTTGTCATATAAGTATTGCTTGTGCATTAAGTGCAGGTTATTCATTTCAAGGAGAATCAAATGACTCGTAAGCGCGTTGTAGTTACTGGCATGGGCATGTTAACACCTATTGGTAACACTATGGACGAGACGTGGAGCAACATACTGGCTGCAAAAAGTGGTATGGCAAACATTACTCATTTTGATACTCAAGGTTTTGGCACTCATTTTTCAGCAGGCCTTAAAGACTTTGACCTTAGCAACTACTTGCCGCCAAAAGAAGGCAAGAAAATGGACCTGTTTATTCAGTATGGAATGGCTGCAGGCATCCAAGCGATTAGGGATGCTAATTTAGAGGTGACCGAGGAAAACGCAGACCGAATAGGCGTAGCAATTGGTTCTGGAATTGGGGGCTTACCTTTGATCGAAAAATGCCACAATGCCTTAAACAAAAGTGGCCCTCGTCGTATTTCACCATTTTTTGTTCCAGGCAGCATTATTAATATGATTTCTGGCAACTTGTCGATTATGTTTGGCTTACGTGGCCCTAATATCGCTATTACCACAGCCTGCACCACTGGCACTCACAATATTGGTGCTTCTGCACGTATGATTGCCTATGGCGATGCTGATGTGATGGTATGTGGTGGCGCAGAAATGGCGACTACTCCACTAGGCTTAGGTGGCTTTGGTGCAGCTCGCGCATTATCTACGCGTAATGATGCCCCTGAATTGGCGAGTCGCCCTTGGGATCAAGATCGCGATGGTTTTGTATTAGGCGATGGCGCTGGTGTTATGGTATTAGAAGAATACGAATCAGCCAAAGCACGCGGCGCTCGAATTTATGCAGAGCTTACAGGTTTTGGTATGAGTGGTGATGCCTTCCATATGACTTCGCCACCAGAAGATGGCCGAGGTGCTGCTGCATCAATGCGTAATGCAATGAAAGATGCGGGTTTAAACGGTGATGATATTCAATATATCAATGCTCACGGCACCTCAACTCCTGCAGGAGACATTGCTGAGTCTAATGCTGCAAAGCTAGTTTTAGGCAGTGCTTCAGAAAATGTCCGCATGAGCTCAACTAAGTCAATGATTGGACACTTACTTGGCGCTGCAGGTGCTGTGGAAGCGATTTTTTCAGTATTGGCGATTAGAGATCAGGTTGCACCTCCTACCATAAATTTGGACAATCCCTCATCAGGGTGTGACCTTAACTATGTAGCGCATCAGCCACAAGAAGCTAGGATTCAATCAGCCATGTCCAACTCATTTGGTTTTGGTGGCACCAACGGTACGTTAATTTTTACGAAGATTTAATCATCACATGAGGCTGGCACTATGGATTCAATAACCTTAGTAAATGGCCGGCCATCAGTTATGGTGGATGCTCTTGATAGAGGTCTGGCTTACGGGGATGGATTATTTGAAACCATTGCTTTAGTACAAGGCCAAGTGCAGCTTTGGCAAGCTCATAAACAGCGCTTAATAGCTGGCCTTATAAGCTTAGGCATTGTGCTTGATAAAGCTTATGCTGAAGTTTTGCTCGATACCATTGCTGTAGAATTAAAAGCTGCCTATGTATTATTTGATCGCCCTGAAGGGGTAATTAAAATCACTGTGACCAGAGGCATTGGAGGGCGTGGCTACGCAGCTCCAGCATCACCTATACTCACACGTATTATTTCTATTATGCCATGGCCCAAAGGGCGCGAGCTTCTGTCTAGTAAGGGAGTGAGTGTGGGTTTATGTCAGCACCGTTGGTCTCACAACACAGCTTTAGCGGGTATTAAACACCTCAATCGGTTAGATCAAGTGTTGGCTAGAAGTGAATGGTTTGATGAGTCTACCCATGAGGGCATTATGCTTAACCAAGATGGTGGGGTGGTGTCTGGTGCTATGAGCAATATTTTCATAGAAGTTGATGGAATGCTTATCACCCCAGAGCTTGACCAGTGCGGAATCAAAGGCACTATGGCCCAGCATATAAGTGCCATGGCTCAAAACTTTGGCATTAATGTGTTAAAGCAACCTGTGTCCTTACATGAGCTGATGAAGGCTGACGCGGTATTAATGACCAATAGTATTAATGGTATTTGGCCTGTTGTAGCTTTGTCAGCTGATGTTTGCACACAATGGCCCATTTCTAAGCTTACTATTATATTACAAAAAGCTCTTGCCAAAGACTTATCCCATCAAACTCAGGTGTCCGACGTATGCTAAAGAAGGCCTGGCTCTGGGGATTTATTGTCGTGATTTTAGTGATGTCATTAATCACCTATGGCGCTTTTAGACAAGCCTATGTATGGCTGTATGATGCTATCCCGATAACAGAGCCTAAGTTAGTCACTATAACGTCCGGCTCAGGCGTTGGGGAGATTAGTACTCAATTATTTAAAGCAGGGGTAATATCCCATGCGGCTAGTTTTAAATATTATGCAAAGTGGCGTCAGCTAGATCGATATATAAAGGCTGGCGAATACCAGTTTAGTGGCCCCATCAATAGTGTTGAGGTCTTGGCACAATTGGTTGAAGGAAAGGTTTTAGAATATCAATTTACTGTTCCAGAAGGGCTAACATATAAAGACTTTATTGCTCGTTTAACAAGTCACCAAGCCATGCAACATAAACGTGTGCCCAATGCACAGCAATGGCTTAAAAACTTTCACAGCCGCTGGGATCACCCAGAGGGGTTATTATTTCCTTCAACCTATCGTTTTGCAAAGCATAACGTACCCGAAGATATTATAAAGCAGGCCTATTTAAAACAAATTCAAATACTGCAATCCTCTTGGGCTAATAGAGCAGAAGATTTACCTTACAAGACGCCTTATGAGGCACTTATTATGGCTTCAATTATTGAAAAAGAAACAGGTTTAGCGAGTGAGCGAGCTACCATTGCTGGTGTTTTTGTTAGACGTTTACAAAAGGGTATGAAGTTACAAACTGACCCCACTGTAATTTATGGTATGGGTGAAGACTTTAAAGGTAATATTCGTCGTACAGACTTAACCACTGATACACCATACAATACCTATGTACATAAAGGTCTGCCTCCTACTCCAATTGCACTACCGGGGCGTGCGGCAATAGAAGCTGCGTTGCATCCAAAGGAAGGCTTGAGTCTATTTTTTGTGTCCAAAGGTGATGGTAGCCATGCATTTTCGGACACATACCCACAACACCTTAATAATGTACGCAAATACCAGCTAAACCAGTAAGAGATTTCCATGACTCCATCATTTATATCCATTGAAGGCGGCGAAGGTGCTGGAAAGTCCACAAGCATTGAGTATATCAAGGGTAAAATTGAATCCTTTGGTATTGAATGCTTGGTTACCCGTGAGCCGGGCGGCACACCGATGGCAGAAGACATAAGGCAGCTGCTTTTGCAGCATCGGGATGAAGTAGTAGACCCATATACAGAGCTTTTGTTGATGTTTGCCTCACGCCGCCAACATGTAGAAAATGTTATACGGCCTGCATTAGCTTCTGGAAAGTGGGTGATTTGTGACCGTTTTACAGATGCTTCTTTTGCCTATCAAGGGTTTGGCAGAGGTTTAGATAAAGACTTTATAACTAGCCTAAAGCATTTTGTACACGGCGATCTTAATCCTACCATGACCTTTTTGTTTGACCTTGATATTGAAATAGGCATGGCAAGGGCAGGCGAGCGTGCGAACTTTGACCGAATTGAAACCGAAGCTATGAGTTTCTTTGAACGAGTCAGGCAAGGCTACTTAACTCAAGCTAGGGCCGAACCTGATAGGTACCGCATTGTTGATGCATCACAATCTATAGAGGCCGTACAACATCAGCTGGACCTTTTTCTTACACATTTATTGACTCTTAGAGGCTTGGCTAATGAGTGAACCGCTAAGTACGTTGTCTTTAGGAGTGTATCCGTGGCAACAGGATCAATGGCTTCAGCTTCAAAACATGATCCAGCAGCAGCGCTTTCCTCATGCACTAATTGTGGGTGGAGTACCAGGCCTTGGCAAACTAACATTCGTCAACACACTAGTGGCTGCATTGTTATGTCAGAATAAAATTAATGACAATGCATGCGGACACTGCAAGTCTTGTCAGTTATTAGCCGCCAATAGCCATCCTGATTTTAAGCTGTTGCAGCCTGTTGAGGCAGGCAAAGCTATATTAGTAGACCAGGTACGCAATATTCAGCACTCCATGGCCACCACAGCTCAGCAAGGTGGCGCAAGAGTAGTGGTGATTAATGGCGCTAGTGATCTTAACCTGAATTCGGCAAACGCCTTACTAAAACAACTTGAGGAGCCAGGTGATAATAGTTATTTTTTACTAATACACCAGTGGCCAAAGATGGTGCTACCTACTGTGCGCAGCCGTTGCCAGTTATTGGATATCGCCAAGCCTACGCCTAAGCAAGGGTTAAACTGGCTGCAACAGCAGTTGTCTGATGATGAACTTACTATCGAAGGTACTGAAAGTTTATTGCAACTAGCAAACGGTGGCCCACTTAAAGCGATAGAGTTACATGCATCTAAAGCACAAGATTTGCGACATCAAATGTTAGTAGAGCTCACCGCTATTTTGAGAGGTCAAAAAACCCCGATAGAGGTTGCCCAAATTTGGCAAAAAAAGCCGTTGGTACCTATGTTAAATTGGTGGGTTGAATGGCTTAACGATCTTGTTAAACTAAAAATGACAGAAGATGCGAGTCACGTGTCTAATACAGACATCGTTAAACTACTTCAAGCTGTAGCTAAACGCAGTGATATTGTTGCTATTTATACCTTGCTAGAAAATATCATTCAACAACTTAACTGTATAAATCAACGTCGTAACCTTAACCCTCAACTGGTGTGTGAAGAACTATTGCACCAATGGTATTTTTTGGTAAAGTCAGGTAACTAAATACATGATTATTGATTCACATTGCCATCTCGATAAGCTTAATACGAGTCATTACCCTGATGGTTTAGACGGTCTAATCTGTGCGGCCCAAGCTGACGGCATTTCTCAGATGTTATGTATTGGAGTGGATACGGATCAGTTTGAACCCATGATGAGTCAAATTAAAGATTATGACTTTATTCATGCCTCTGCTGGGCTGCACCCTTTGAGTGTTAAAAGCTTAGATAACTTTGGTTTGTTAGAGCAGCAGGCAAAGCACCCAAAAGTAGTGGCTGTTGGTGAAACTGGTCTTGACTATTTTTACGAAAAAGATAATGCAACGCTACAGAAGCAATCCTTTACAGCTCATTTACAGCTTTCAAAACGTCTTCGTAAGCCCGTCATTGTTCATACCAGAGATGCTAATGAAGACACTGTAATGTTGCTTAAAAGTCAATGTGATCTAAGCGTAGGCGGCGTTATACACTGCTTTACGGAAGACTGGGCCATGGCTAAGGCTTGTTTGGATTTAGGTTTCTATATATCGATCTCTGGCATCATCACCTTCAATAGCGCTAGTGTTTTAAGAGAGGTCGTTAAAAAAATACCTATAAATCGCCTATTAGTTGAAACTGACTCTCCCTATCTGACACCTGCGCCTCATCGAGGTAAACAAAACGAGCCTAAATATGTACGTTTGGTTGCTCAGTATGTAGCCGACCTTAAAGGAGTATCCCTAGAAGAGCTTGCTCATATCACAAGTTCAAACTTTATGGATCTATTTTTAACACCGCGTTAGGTTAAAATCATGGCGTTTGTATTGTCATATTGGCGCTACATTATTTTTCAGGCTAAGCTAAATATAACTAATAGCCTTTTAAGCTTTTTATGACTATGATGTGTCCCATAGTCATAGTGCGACTAATTTAAAACTTACTGATTAATCTGTCTATTCAAAGGTATGGCTATGAATTGGGGTATTGCTGCAAAACCAAGTATTCCTGCTTATTTTCCTCGAGAAAAAGAGAACCGTAAAGTACGTGAATTTAAACGTAGGGAAGAGGAAATACTTGAAACAGCATTGCAGCTTTTTCGCGTTCATGGCGAAGACAAAGTCACAGTTGAGATTATTGCTGATAATGTGGGCATTGGTAAAGGCACCATATACAAACACTTTAAGTCCAAATCTGACATCTATATTTCCCTACTCATTAATTATGAACATCAACTTGCGAGTCTGTTGGCTACAAAAGATTTTTCAGACCCTGAATCCTTGTGGCGCAGTTACTTTGAGTTTCGCATGAGTGACCCTGAGCAAGCCTTGTTATTTGACCGCCTAGAAGACCGACTAGTAAAGGGCGAAGAATACGAAAAAGAAATTAGTGATGTGCACCAAGTGCGTAATGAAAATATGCAAGTACTCACCATTCTAGTGGAGAAGCGCATTGATTCTGGAAAGCTAGAAAACGTACCTGCGTATTTTCACTTATCAGCTTCTTGGGCCTTAGTTCATGGCGCGTTAGCACTGCATGACTCTGCATTTTTTAAGGAGTTTATTCAAGACCGGGAAGCTTTTTTTGAGTTTTTAATGCAAATAGGCATGCGAATGGGTAATCATGGGCAAAGTCGTCATGCTGATGTGTCTAAAAAGGTTGCTAATGAAAAACCAACTAGCAAATAAGTATCATCTTTTATGTTAGAACAACTAATAGACAATGCTCAAAAACTTCCAGACTATGACTTAGCTTCTTGGAAGCCCTTATTTAATGGGGATATGGATTTAGTTATTACTGCCAATGGTGATTGGTACCACCAAGGTACAGCGATTGTTAGACCCAAAATAAAGCAACTGTTTGCTCGTTTGTTACAGCGTCAAGCTAATGGTGATTATTGGATCATTACACCGGTAGAGGCATTTCGCATTACTGTTCAAGACCTGCCTTTTATTATTGTTAGTGCCGACTATGTTGAGAAAAACGGCCTTAATTTGTGGCAATTTACTACTAATATGGGCGATGTAGTTGATCTTCACCAAGCTGATCAATTGGTAGTCACTTACGATTCAGAGCAACCTCAACCTAAGCTTTTTATTCGTAAAGGGTTGTGGGGGCGTATCAATCGACCCGTTTTTTATCAGCTTGCGTTAGCTAGTAAAGTGATTGAATCGGCTCAAGGTGACTTTGCACAGCTGACAAGTGGCGTTCATCAATACAACATTGGCCCATTGTAGTTGTTTTAATAGAACTAACCAGGAAACCGCATTATGCCAGTACATGAAATTCATCACCCTCTCATTTCACATAAGCTTGCATTGCTGCGTAAAGCCCATGTAAGCACAAAGCAATTTCGAGAATTATCTAACGAAGTGGCAAGTTTGTTAACTTATGAGGCAAGTAGGGGGCTTCCTCTAGAAAAGGTCACTATTGATGGATGGCAGGGCGAGCCGATTGCCGTACAAATGTTATCTGGTAAAAAACTTACTGTAGTACCAATCCTGCGCGCTGGGCTAGGCATGCTTGATGGTGTGATGCAGTTGTTACCCAATGCTAAGGTAAGTGTTGTAGGTTTGTATCGAAATGAAGAAACTCTAGAAGCTGTGCCGTATTTTGATAAAATAATTGCGGACGTGGACGAGCGTATCGCACTTATAATTGACCCGATGTTAGCGACAGGCGGCACCTTGCTAGCAACCATTGATCTGCTTAAAAAAAAGGGCTGTAAAACCATTATGGGGCTGTTTTTAGTGGCCTCACCTGAGGGCTTAGCAAGGATCGCAAAAGAGCACCCTGAGGTGAATTTGTATGTAGCTGCCATTGATGATCATCTAAATAATCAAGGGTATATTATACCCGGGCTAGGTGATGCCGGTGACAAAATATTTGGCACCACCTAACAAGGTATTATTTGAATAATCTTTAACCTACTACTTTGGAAATGCAGCTTTGGGGTCGTAGGTTTTAAAGCTTTCTAAATATTGAGCATTAGCCTGCTCCTGCCACTTTGTATTGGGTAATACGGCAGTAATACACTTATATTGTTCACGGTATCTAGCAGTGTTTTCATTGTCTTCCATCACTACGGCTACCATACCTGCTACGACGCCTTGCTGTTGTTCAACCAGCTGCACAGCACCGTGCATGGTGCCACCCGTTTCAACCCATTGGTCAACTAAAAGCACTCGAGTGCCTGGAGCATAGGCAGGTAAGCGCATTTCCATAGATTGGGTTTGCCCAGAATAATTGGTCATGGCTGCACTGTCGGTATCCACACAAAGCTTTCCAGCCTTTCTGATGGGTAAAAAACCACAACCAATTCTAGCTGCAATTCCCGCAGCTAGAACAAAGCCCATAGCATCCAATCCCGCCACTACATCAACGTCCTTCGGGTCTATTTCTGCACACAAATCATCAAGGAGGTCATGATATGCACGACTATTAATATAGATGGACGTTGGGTCAAGCCAAGCAAATTTATCACCTTTTGTATTGGGTGCCATAATTGAGAGGTACCAACGATCATCTCTTGGGCCTTTGTCATAACTCATAATATTATCCTTATTTTCCAATTGTTTTTATTAGTTTTATTAATTTATTCGAATCTATATTATAAAAATCATTGTCGATATTTACCCCCGTGGCCACCATAAACAAGTCGACATGAGCGGCATATAAATGGGCATTTTCTGGTGTAATACCAGAGGCAACCCCCAGCGCAGTGTTGCCACAGCTTTCACGAAATGTATTTATCTTTTGTAAATCAGCTGCATGGCCTGTCGCAATTCCAGAAGTAACAACGACATCCATAAAACGAGCTGCTAAACGGCCACTTTTAGCATAATGTTGGGGGTCAACCTCTCTTTGTTTTTTAAATGCAGTGCCCCCAATGTATAAACCTTGCCAGCCACTTTTTTGGCGAACTAGATCAATGCGTTTTGCATCTATTTGTTCATCATCTGAGCGACGCTCATCAATACATGCATCATCAGCCCAGTATCCGTCCACTGGAGTTCCTTGCGCTTGTAAAGCACTAAGAATAGGAAAGGCAAATTCACCTGTGACAGCCAAAAAGTTAACCCCGATCCAGTAATCAGGGAATTCTTGGCGGATACTTTTGATGATAGGTAATAGTTTTTCTTTTTCAAAGTCATGATTGATTAGAAAAACACCAGGACAACCGCATTTGATTGCAACAGCTACATTTCTTTTTGCTTGCACGTGGTCTAAAACATGAATCACTGGTAGTACGATTGGATTTCTACTACCAAATTTTAAATGAAATTCACTTCGATTCATTTTATGTATTCCCATAGCTCTTTTAAACATGTGGTAAAAACTTTTGTAAGCACTACACCCATTTAGATTATGATAAATGGGTGTAGTGGTACTATCGTTGTTAGTCTACATATTAGGGTAGTTTGGACCGCCTGCGCCTTCTGGTACAACCCAAGTAATATTTTGACTAGGGTCTTTAATGTCACAGGTTTTACAGTGGACACAATTTTGGCTATTTATTTGAAACGTTTTTTCACCCATGTCATTTTCTAAAATTTCATAAACCCCAGCAGGGCAATACCTTTGTGCGGGCTCATCCCACATACTTAAGTTTACACCAAGGGGTAGGCTTGAATCTTTTAAGGTAAGGTGACAAGGCTGGTTTTCTTCGTGATTTGTGCCAGAAATAAACACTGATGAAAGTTTATCAAAACTTATCTTACCGTCTGGTTTAGGGTAATCAATTTTTAGCATTTTTGAAGCAGGTTTTAGCTGTGCATAATCTGGTACATTATCTTTTAAACTAACAGGCAACTTGCCACCAAATATGTTTTGGTCGATCCAGTTGAACGTGCCACCTAACCACATGCCAAACTTGTGCATTGCCGCGCCAAAATTACGCGCCTTATAGAGCTCTTCATGGAGCCATGATGCCTTAAAGTTTTCACCATAAGCCACTAAATCTTGCTTGCCTTCATCACCACTAGCAATCGCATCAAACAATGTCTGCGCTGCCAACATGCCAGATTTCATTGCTGTATGGCTGCCTTTTATTTTTGCAAAATTCATGGTGCCAGCGTCACACCCAATTAACAACGCCCCAGGAAGACTCATTTTAGGTAAGGCGAATAGACCACCTTTTTCCACCGCACGGGCACCGTAAGAAACGCGTGTACCACCTTCTAAATGTTGTTTAAGCACAGGGTGATGTTTGAGGCGTTGAAACTCATCAAATGGGCTTAAGTGTGGGTTATCGTAGCTTAAGTCGATAATAAGGCCCACTGTGACTTGGTTGTTGTCACCATGGTAAAGAAAAAAACCGCCGTTAGCTCCTTTGGTTAGCGGCCAGCCTGAGCCATGCAAGACTAAACCCGGTTGATGTTTAGCTGGATCAATGTCCCAAAGCTCTTTAATGCCTATGCCATAGTGTTGGCTTGTGGTGTTTGCATCTAGATTGAATTTTTCAATCAGTTGCTTACCCAAATGACCACGACAACCTTCAGAGAACACGGTGTATTTAGCGTGTAATTCCATGCCCTGCATGTAACCATCTTTTTGCTCGCCCGTTGCACTAACACCCATGTCACCAGTAGCGATACCCTTAACACTCCCGTCCTCATGATACAGTACTTCAGAAGCTGCAAAACCTGGAAATATCTCAGCACCCAAGTTTTCTGCTTGTTCCGCCATCCAGCGACATACATTACCTAAACTTACAATGTAGTTGCCTTCGTTATGCATGGGTTTAGGGATAGCAAAACTAGGCATTGCGATACTGCCTGAAGCGCTAGTAAGGATATGCATTTCGTCTTTAACAACTGGTGCAGTCAAAGGTGCACCCATGGATTGCCAATCTGGGAAGAGTTCATTAAGTGCTGTAGGCTCTAAAATGGCGCCAGATAATATATGTGCGCCTACTTCAGAGCCTTTTTCTACCACACAAACACTGAGTTCTTGCTCATTTTCTTGTGCTAGTTGTAATAATTTGCATGCGGTTGCAAGGCCAGATGGACCAGCACCCACAATAACAACATCGAACTCCATTGATTCACGTTCCACTGCATATCCTCATAATTGAATTTGTTAATTTAGCCTGACACTTTAGCTTTTATTAATATTAGTTACTGTCCATATATCGACTTATATTGGCTGTTCTTACACAGACTTTCAATCAATACTGTTCAGTATTGTGCAATAAATAGTGAAAATATCTCTTGGAGCTAAGTTTTGTTAAACTAAGGTGATAATCACCAAGTGAATAAGCGAAAACTTCCAAATGCATATAGAAATCACCAGCAACGATACACAGCAACGAGTGCACGACGAATTACGCCAATTACGTTCAGGGGATCGTGTGCATTGCACTGATGTGGGGCAGTTTTTATTTTGTAAACGTTTGCTTGAACAATGGCGCTGGAGCGACGTTTTGCTTTTAATGATGGATGATCAAAAGCAGGTGTTAAAACAGTTTAAATACAAACCGCCAGCTCATGATGAAATACCAAGAGAGCGCTTACTCAAAGACCAAGAGCAAGTTGTGCATGCGTTAGAGAAGGTGTTTGCTCATTGTCAAAAGGTGGGTTTAAAAGTGGTGTCTTTTAGTGATGGGTTAGTAGTAGTGCCATTGGATCTGGCTGAAGATCCAATGGCTTTGTGCTCTGCTGTGGCTTTGGGTGTTAATGATTATGAAACTTATACCACTTTTGCAGAGCAACTAGACTAAAACTCTTAAATCTTATGCTACCTCTTCATCTAGGTCATCAAATTCGCCCACCTCGACATCCAAAGGCATGTGCATACCTTTATCAATACCTTTACGAGTTTGAGTTTTAGATTTAGTTTTTTGTAATTGTGTTTCGATTTTTGAGCTTAGTGAGTCTATGGCACTAAACATATTGTCACCACGAGCTTTGGCAAAAATCTCGTGCCCCGTGTCTAGGTGCAAAGTGGCTTCAGCAAGGTCTTGGTTACCTTCTTTGTCCATGGTGACTTGAATATTGGTAATGTGATCGAAGTGGCTTTCATTTTTCTGCAGCTTGGCCATAATACGTTCTTTTATTGCATTGGTAGCTTTGGTGTCGTGACGAGCAGTAATGTTCATTTGCATAATCGATTCCTTATTATCGTAAGTTGGATTTAAAAATAAATAGTGGGACCTCTGGATAAGTTAATTAAACGGGTTAAGTTAAAAGTGATATTTTGGTAATTATCAACTTTACTTGGGCTTCATAAAAGGCAATGCTTATATCTGAGCCGTGCTTTTAATAGACCACAAGTTGGTACGAAATGAAAGTGCTTTTATAGTGTAATAGTAAATTAAATAAACTGATGTAATGATAGACCTAAAGGCGAAAAAACGTGAAGTGTGATTACGACATTGTGATTTGTGGTGGTGGAATGATTGGAGCTGCATTAGCCACGCTGCTAGCGCCCCAAGGGTTTTCTATTGCATTGCTAGAGGCTGCCACTCCTACTGAATTCGATCTAAGCCAAAAATTTGATTTGAGGATTTGCGCCCTAAGCCCAAAAAGTGCAGAAGTAATGCAAAGCTCAAAGGCTTGGGAAAAATTACAAAGTATGCGTCTGTGTCCCTACAAACGAATGCGGGTTTGGGAAGTTGCTGGATTTGGTGATTTAACTTTTAATGCAAATCAAGTGGGCGCATCTGAACTGGGTCATATTGTGGAAAATAGATTAGTTCAGCTAAGCCTTTGGCAGGCATTGCGTGATTATAAAAATGTTGAAGTCATTTGCCCTGCATCCCCAAGCAGGTTTACCCCTAATGTTAAAGGTACGATTATAGAGCTTGATACTGGACAGCACTTGTCAGCTAGATTGGTAGTGGGCGCAGATGGTGCCCAATCTAAGGTTAGAGACGGTTTCGGTATTGGGGTGAATAGGGGGCAATATCAACAAGCTTGTCTAGTAGCCTCCGTTACTACTGAGCTTGGACAACAAGACATTACTTGGCAACGCTTCGTAAATACAGGCCCACAAGCTTTTTTGCCTATGCTTGGACAACAAGGTTCTGTGGTTTGGTACCATCAGGCTGATAAAGCGCGAGCGTTATCAAAGCTATCAAATGAAGCTTTGGCAGATGAAATCATGGGTCATTTCCCAAAAGAGTTAGGTCAAATAATGGTTACAGGAAAAGCTTCATTTGGCTTACAAAAACAACATGCTCACAGTTACTGTGAATCTGGCGTAGTGTTAGTGGGTGATGCTGCGCATGTTATTAATCCATTGGCTGGTCAAGGCGTTAATTTGGGATTTCAAGATGTTGCATGCTTGGCAAATGTTGTAATAAAAGCTGATAAAGCAGGTGAAGACTGGTCAAGTCATGGGGTTCTACTCAGATATCAAAAGCAACGCAAGCTAGCTAATAGTATTATGCTGCATAGCATGGATGCGTTTTATCATGGCTTTAGCCAGACAGGTTCAAAAACTAAATGGGTACGTAATTTAGTGCTGGCCTCTGCAAAAGTTCCTTTGGTGAAAAGGCAGGTCATTAAATATGCTATGGGGTTATCGTCCGCTATTTGATGTTTGTTCTAAAGAACACTTTTCTAGCAACACGTTTCAAATTATACTCGTCTAATTAAACGTACATTGTTGCCTGTATGGCAGCTTCTTGAACTTAATGCTTCTACTGTCAAATTCCATTGATTGTGGTTCTTAAATCTATTTATTGGTAAAGCTATGTCCGCAGCACCACAGTCCCATACTGCATTTCGTTTTTTGCGTCAGCAAACAATAGAATCTTTAAATATCAACATTCAAGAGTATGAGCACATTGTTACTGGTGCCTCTCATATTCATTTGGCAAGTGACCAAAGTGAAAACGTATTTTTGGTTGCATTAAAAACCATGCCTCAAGATTCATCGGGCGTAGCTCATGTGCTAGAACATACTGCGTTGTGTGGCAGTGAAAAGTTCCCTGTGAGAGATCCTTTTTTCATGATGATAAAGCGGTCTTTAAACACCTTTATGAATGCCTTCACCAGTAGTGACTGGACAGCGTATCCGTTTGCTAGCCAAAATAAAAAAGATTTCAATAACTTACTTGAAGTTTATTTGGACGCTGTATTTTTCGCTCGTTTAGATGCCTTAGACTTTGCCCAAGAAGGTCATCGCGTAGAGCTTATTGATGAAGATGGCAAACCAAGTTTAGTTTATAAAGGCGTAGTGTTTAATGAAATGAAAGGAGCGATGAGCTCACCTGTAAGTCAGCTATGGCAGACTTTAACTAAGTATTTGTTTCCAAGCACAACGTATCATTTTAACAGTGGTGGCGAACCGTCTGATATTCCAGATTTAACCCATGAACAGCTGTTAGCTTTTTATAAACGCCATTATCATCCCTCCAATGCAATTTTTATGACCAGTGGCGATATAAGTGCAGCCACGCATCAAGGAGCTTTTGAGAAGCATGCATTACACCGTTTTTCAGCACAAAAAATCAACCTATCTGTGGCTGACGAAAAACGTTATTACAGCCCACTAAAAGTACAAGAAAGTTACCCTGCAGCGGCTAATGATGAGCAAGCTAAAAGCCATTTAGTCATGGGGTGGTTGTTGGGCCATAGTACTGATCTAAAGCAACAAATGAGAGCTAATTTATTATCACGAGTGTTACTTGATAATAGTGCTTCACCACTGCGCAAAGAGCTAGAAACTTGTGGTTTAGGTACTGGGCCTTCTCAGCTTTGTGGCTTAGAAGACTCAAATAAAGAAATGACATTTGTTTGCGGTATAGAAGGGGCTGAAACCTCAGATGCTGATGGGTTTGAAACTTTGGTATTAAGCTGTCTGCAAAAAGTAGCAAAAGAAGGTGTACCACAAAGTGAAATTGAAGCCGCTCTGCATCAACTTGAGCTTGGACAGCGTGAAATTGGTGGTGATGGCTACCCCTTTGGTATGCAACTTATATTAAGCGCTTTACCGGCGGCTATTCATGGTGGTGATGCGTTAGCTGCACTTAACCTTGACCCTGTTCTGTTAGAGCTTGCTGCTGATATTAAAGATCGTGATTTTATACCCAACTTAATACAAACCTTACTCATTAATAATTCTCATCAAGTGCGCTTGACACTGGTGCCTGATGAAAATATGTCAAGCCGCAAAGATGCCGCAGAAAAACAACGTCTAAGTGACATGTTAGTTGCTATGAATGAACAACAGCGCCAGGTAGTTATCGATGAAACGGCCGCACTGTTAAAGCGCCAATCTCAAGAAGATGACGCTGACATTTTGCCAGAAGTCACGCGCAATGATATTCCTGCTACTCAGCTCATTGCGACTGCTACATTGTCTGATAAAGATTTAGGGTGGGCATTTTATGGAGCAGGCACTAATGGTTTGGTTTATCACCAGTTAGTTGTTGATTGGCCTCAAGTAGATGCGCAAACTTTACCTTACCTTAATTTATTGGCTCAGTTAATGACTGAACTGGGGATTGGTAAACAAGACTATTTATCAGTACAGGCAACACAAGCCGCTGTGTGTGGCAGCCTTTCTGCCTACTTATCTTATCGTGGGCAAGCCAGTAATGCTGACCAACTCAATGCTTATTTTATGCTTAGCACTAAGGGGCTAGTCAGTCAGCAAGTGGCTATCGTTGATTTGCTCAAACAAACGCTGTTATCTGTGCGTTTTGACGAGCCACAGCGTATTAAAGAGTTAGTAGGGCAGTTGCGCTCACGTCGTCAACAAAGTGTAGGTCAATCTGGCCACAGCTTTGCACTAGGTGCGGCAAGCCGTAATATGAGCGCTGGTGCAAACCTGCAGTTTAATGTGAGTGGTTTAGATGGTTTGGTTTGGTTGCAAAAACTTGATGACGGTCTCAAAGACGACGAACAATTGACAGACTTATGTAATACGCTATCCAAACTGCACATACAGTTGTGCAAACAACCTTTGCAATTAGCAAGCGTAGGTGAGCAACAACAGCAAGCTAATATACAAAATACATTTACTACCGCGTTTGCACCTCAAGTGGGGCAGTTAAAAGGTGGTTTGAATTGGACTTATAACAAGTTCGATAGTCAGTCAAAAAAGCAGCCCGCACCGCAATTGTGGACAACTAACACTCAGGTAAACTATTGCGCCAGATCTTTTCCAACGGTTTCAAGCGCTCACCCTGATGCGGCATCATTGGTTGTTCTTGGTGAAGTGTTACGCAATGGGTTTTTACATCGCGCGGTGCGCGAACAAGGTGGAGCCTACGGTGGAGGCGCAGGACAGGATAATAATAATGCCTGCTTCAGATTCTATTCCTATCGTGACCCTCGTAGTGAAGAAACATTTACAGACTTTGGTGCATCTGTAGACTGGGTGCTTTCAGATCAACTGGTAAACCAGCACCTAGAAGAAGCTGTGCTAGGGGTCATTGGCAGCTTGGATAAACCAGGTTCTCCAGCGGGTGAAGCCTTACAAGCTTACCAAAATGAGTTGCATGGGCGCACTGCTGATATACGTCAGGCCTTTAGGTTGGCGATACTGGATGTGAGTCTTTCATCATTACAAACAGTGGCTGCGCGTTATTTGCAGGGTCAGCCTTCGGATGCTGTTGTCGCACCTGCAGAGTTAGCCGAAAATGAGTACTTTAAAGAGTTTGAAGTTTATAGTGTCTAGCAGAACTAATAATTAGGTCAACCAAAAACTAACCAAATAGTCAGTTTTTGGTTGACCCAGTCTATAATATTGTTAAAATCCAAATGTGAACTAATTTTTAACGCTGGAATTTCATGCTAGATAAAAACAATAAGAAGGAACAACCTGCGTTATTGCAGGTTAAGAACATTAGTAAAAAATTTGGTGATTTTTATGCCAACGATAGCCTAAATTTGTCCATAGAAATGGGTAAAGTCCATGCGCTTTTAGGTGAAAATGGCGCAGGTAAATCTACCCTAGTTAAAATGATGTACGGTGCTTTACAACCGACCTCTGGCAGTATTTTTTGGCAAGGAAAAGAGGTTTCAATTGCAAGCCCAGCTCATGCTAGAGAGCTAGGTATAGGCATGGTGTTTCAGCACTTTTCCTTGTTTGAAGCCCTTAGCGTTTCTGAAAACATCAGCCTTGCTCTTCCTCCTGTTCTGCGCAAAGGTGATTTAAGCCAGCGTATTGCTGACTTGTCACATGATTATGGCTTGCCTCTAAACCCTGCCGCACTGGTTGCTGATTTATCTGTTGGCGAAAGACAGCGTATTGAAATTGTACGATGCTTATTACAAGAGCCCAAGCTTCTTATTATGGACGAGCCTACTGCGGTTCTCACCCCACAAGAAGCTCAAGCGTTATTTGCAACCTTACGCCGCTTGGTAAAAGAGGGCTGCGCTGTGCTCTACATTTCTCATCGTTTAGAAGAAGTAAAATGCATCTGCCAAGATGCTACTATTTTGCGTCATGGCAAGTTAATTGCCGAAGTTGATCCTCAGATCGAAACTGCCGCAACTTTAGCCAAGCTTATGGTGGGTAGTAGTGTGCACGAAGTGAGTCGCATGGCCAGCAGTGGGACAGGTGATGTTCTCTTATCGATCACGAAAATGCACCAAGCTTCATCACTACCTTTTGGGATAGATTTGGTGGATATTAACCTGCAAGTAAAAAGTGGTGAAATTCTTGCTATCGCTGGTGTTGCAGGCAATGGCCAAGGCGAATTATTTAGCGTAATCTCAGGTGAACAGTCCAATGCGGATAGAGGTTCCATTACATTAGTAGGACAGACATGTGATGGTTTAGGCATTAATCAACGCCGGTGTCTTGGTGCTGCTTTCGTACCTGAGGAGCGAATAGGGCATGGCGCTGTAGAGCATTTGAACTTAACAGATAATATCTTACTCTCCAGACATGCTTGTAATGATACGCCATCTTCGTTAAACCGCGGTTGGCTGGGAATAGATCGGGAGCAGCTATCTCAATTAAATAAGGTGATTGGTATTGATTACGATGTGCGCAAATCTCAAGAAGATGTGACTGCCGCTTCGCTTTCGGGCGGTAATTTACAAAAATTTGTAGTAGGCCGAGAAATGAATCGCAAGCCTAAAATATTGGTTATAAACCAGCCTACATGGGGTGTTGATGCTGGGGCTGCTGCACTCATTCGCCAAGCAGTGATCGATTTGTCCCGCCAAGGCAGTGCCATTTTAATTATCAGCCAAGACCTTGATGAAATTTTTGAGTTAGCTGACAATATTGCGGTAATGTCCAGAGGGCAATTATCTACCACTTATTCTGCTGGAGATTTATCACGCGAAGAAATTGGCTTGATGATGGCAGGATCACATGAACAAGCCACTCAAGAAACTGGAGCTTAAGATGCAATTGTTGTTAGAAAAGCGCTCTCAAGCTTCAAGCTTAATGAATTTGTTTTCTCCGTTGTTAGCCATATTGCTTACCGTTGTGATGGGTGGATTCATGTTTGCAATTATGGGAAAGCCACCTCTTAGCGCCCTTTATATTTACTTTATTGATCCTTTAACGAGTTGGTGGTCTATAGAGGAAGTGTTGGTAAAAGCTGGGCCATTGATACTTATTGGCACAGGCTTAGCCGTGTGCTTTAAAGCTAACGTATGGAACATTGGGGCAGAAGGTCAGCTTACCGCTGGCGCATTGATGGGAGCAATCATTCCAGTGTTGTGGGGCGAATGGCAGTCTCCATTAGGGCTTGTAGTGATGCTGGTTTTGGGAGCCTTCGGTGGGGCACTGTTTGGGCTCATTCCAGCTTGGCTAAAAACGCGCTTTGGTGTGAATGAAATTTTGACTAGTTTGATGCTGGTTTATATTGCCCAATTACTTTTGGATTGGGTTGTACGTGGGCCATGGAAAGATCCTGATGGTTATAACTTCCCTAAGTCAGTATCCTTTGAAGGTTGGCACCTTTTGCCAACGTGGGGTGATGGAAGAATGCACTTTGGCCTAGTAGTAGCTTTAGCGGCTGCATTAATATTATTTTGGGTCATGCGCAGAACACTTAAGGGATTTGAGATTAATGTGGTGGGCAGTGCGCCCAGAGCAGGTGCGTTTGCTGGGTTCTCACAAACTAAAATGGTTTGGTTTTGCTTTGCGGTCTCGGGTGGCCTGGCAGGGCTTGCTGGATTAATTGAAGTGGCAGGGCCAATAGGTCAATTGCAACCCCATATTTCTCCTAACTACGGTTTTACAGCAATCATAGTGGCTTTTTTGGGGCGTTTGAACCCACTTGGAGTGATTGTTGCTGGCTTGCTATTGGCTGTTAGTTATATAGGGGGTGAAGGGGTGCAAATAGAGTTAGGCATTTCAGACAAAACCACTCAAGTATTTCAGGGTATGTTGTTATTTTTCATTTTGATGTGCGATACCTTAATTTTATACCGCCTTAAATGGATTAGTGGTAACCCTATACAACACGGCAAAAGGAGTGCGTCATGAGCCCATATGAAGCCATACTACTGACTATTATTACAGCGTCCACACCTTTGTTACTAGCGGCTATTGGCGAGTTAGTGGTTGAGCGTTCAGGCGTGCTTAACCTAGGCATAGAGGGCATGATGGTGATGGGAGCAGTGTGTGGCTTTGTTGCAGCTCATGTCACAGGTTCAGCTTGGATAGGCGTGATAGCTGCAGTGTTAGCAGGTATTGCCACATCGTTATTGTTTGGTTTGCTTACACAAACTTTAATTACTAACCAGGTGGCCACAGGTTTGGCGATCACCCTATTGGGCCTGGGCCTTTCAGGTCTAATTGGAAGTGGTTTTGTAGGCCTTCCAGGGGTAAAGTTGGCTAATGTATCCATACCATGGCTATCTGACTTACCTTTCGTAGGGCGCTTGGTTTTTGGCCAAGATCCGCTGGTTTATATTTCTATTTTGCTGACAGTTGGTGTGGCTTATGCTTTAAAGTACACCCGTGTAGGTTTAATTATTCGTGCCGTTGGTCAAAATCATGATTCGGCCCATGCTTTAGGCTATCGTGTAGTTGCAGTTCGATATGCCTGTATAGCTTTTGGTGGGGCTACATCTGGGCTAGCAGGTGCTTATTTATCTTTAGTGTATACGCCTCAGTGGATAGAAAACATGACGGCTGGCCGCGGCTGGATTGCTTTAGCGTTAGTGGTATTCTCTACTTGGCTACCTGCCAGATTGGCTATGGGCGCCTATTTGTTTGGTGGGGTTTGGATTTTAGGGCTTTATGCCCAAGCAATGGGGGTAGGTATTCCATCACAACTACTATCTTCACTGCCATACGTTGCAACTATTTTAGCGCTGGTTATTATTTCTACTAATCGTCGTTTATCTGTAATCAACACCCCAGCCTCTTTAGGGCAAGGGTTTGTACCTGACCGTTAGCTTAGCTGCGGTCTTTATTGCTGTAACATTTTAATAATAACCATCATTTTGATGAGGAGAGACCTTATGAAGAAGTTACTCACAGCTGCTGCCAGCATTGCGCTAGTTTCAGCACTATCTATTTCTGCAGTTGCTGCAGATAAGCTAAAAGTTGGATTCATTTATATTGGCCCACCTGGTGATCATGGCTGGACTTACCAACATGACCAAGGCCGCAAAGCTATTGATGCTCGCTTAGGTGATCAGGTAGACACTGTGTTTGTTGAAAACGTCCCTGAAGGCCCAGATGCCGAGCGCACTATCACACGTTTGGCTCGCCAAGGTGCTGGATTGATTTTCACCACTTCATTTGGCTACATGGATCCAACTTTAAACGTTGCTGCTAAATTCCCTAACGTTAAGTTTGAACACGCCACAGGTTACAAGCGCGCTGACAACTTATCAACTTACGCTGCACGTTTTTATGAAGGTCGTTATGTGATCGGGCAGATTGCAGCTCAGGTTTCTGAAACTGGCGTTGCTGGCTATATAGGTTCATTCCCAATTCCTGAAGTAGTGCGTGGTATCAACGCGTTCTTGCTTGGTGCTCAAACGATTAACCCAGACTTTAAGCTTAAAGTAGTGTGGGTTAACTCTTGGTTTGACCCAGGCCGTGAAGCGGATGCTGCTAAGGTATTGATTAGCCAAGGTGCTGATATAATTACTCAACACACTGACTCTACTGCAGCAGTTCAAGTGGCAGAAGAGCAGGGTGTAAAAGCCTTTGGTCAAGCATCTGATATGGCCGCTTTTGCGCCTAACGCATTGTTAACTTCTATCATTGATAATTGGGATGACTACTACGTTGAACGTACACAAGCTGTGTTAGATGGTACATGGGAAAGCATGGATACGTTTGGTGGTATGGATAGCAACATGGTTAACATGGGTCCGTTTATCAACATGCCTGCTGATGTCAAAGCAATGGCGCAAGCAACTACAGCTGCGATTACTGAGGGTAAACTTCACCCATTTGCTGGCCCAGTATATAAGCAAGATGGATCTGTAGGCGTACCAGAAGGTGAAACCTTAGGTGGTTTTGGCCTTGTAGGTATGGACTGGTATGTACAAGGTGTAGACGACCAGCTTTAACACCGCCAATTATGTATGCAGCTAAGTTTATAGCTTAGCTTATTACTTATTAGCAGACCTAAAAAACCCGCTCTAAGCGGGTTTTTTAGGTCTATTGTTTTAGCTTTGTCACGTCAACAAACAAGCTTAGCTGTTGCCCAGGTTGTAAGTATTTGGTGAGCGATTGGTTCCACTTTTGTATGTCCTTAACAGTCACACTGAAGCGGTGGGCTATGGCCGATAGATTATCACCAGAGCGAACCTTATAAGTCAATTTCTTAACTAGTTTGCGCGTTGAAGAGGCCAGTTTAGTGCCACTGTTGCGTGGCCATACACTTAGCTTATCTCCAATTTGCAAAACAGACTTAGTGCTCAGTTTATTCCAGCTAGAAATTTGCTTTACACTGACTTTATATTTCTGAGCTATCTTCCAGAGGCTATCACCACTTTTCACCTTATAATCTACTCTCGCACTAGCTTGAGTTTGATTAATCTGTTTCTGCCTATTAATCACTCGCTGAGCCGCACTTAAGGTATAGGCTTCAGCACCTTTACTAGCAACTGGAATCATCAGCGTTTTCCCAGCCCTAATCAAATTTCCATCTATATTATTTATAGTGCGTAATAAATCAACACTTACATGAAAATCGTAGGAAAGTTTTAATAGGCTATCTCCGGGGACAATCTTATACCTTTGCCATGCCACTCTTTTACTGGTGGGTAGCTCTAACAAACTAGCCTTAAAAGTATCAAGATGTGCCACTGGAATGAGCAAGTTGTGTGGGCCTTGAGGGTCGGTTGCCCATTGATTAAAGGCAGGGTTCAAACGGTATATTTCATCAGTGGTAATGTTGGCCATTTGTGCCGCTTGCGCCAAATCAATTTGGGAACCTACATTCACTGACTCAAAGTAAACTTCATTAGCGATACTATACAAGCCGTTTGTTCCTGCCTGTTCAGCAATAATGCGCGACAACGCCAAAAGCTTAGGCACATAGTTCATAGTTTCTGTGGGTAAGTCTAATGACCAAAAATCAGAGGGTTTACCCGCTTTTTTATTTCGTTTAATCGCTTTAAGCACTGTACCTTGGCCACCATTATATGAGGCAATGGCTAGCAACCAATCTCCATCAAACATTTTATGCAGCTGCGTAAGGTACAAGTGTGCGGCTTTAGTAGAGGCAACAATGTCCCGGCGACCGTCATACCACCAGTTTTGCTTTAAACCAAAGCCAAGGCCTGTGGCTGGGATAAACTGCCATGCCCCTGAGGCCCGACCTGATGAATATGCAAAAGGATCAAAACCACTCTCTATGATAGGCAAAAGGGAGATTTCAGTAGGAAGCGATTTATCTAAGGCTTGGTGTAACATAAAGTGATAGTAACGACTGGCCCGTGTAGTAACACGATGCATATACTCTTTATGACTTTTGAACCATTTATAGTGCACTTCGATTCTGGCATTATCAACATGATCCAAAGCATAATTATCTACAGTAATCTGCCAAAGGTCTAGCTCAGGTACAGGTGCTGGAATAACCTGTACCAAAGGGACTTTTTTAGCTTTTTCTTGAGCTTCTGCTAGTAACTGTGCTGCTGTATTAGTGCTAGCTTCAGTGTCAAGTTCAGACCAGCCAAGATCGTTTTCATTGGCGATTTTTTGTGCAATGGCTTGGGCTATTATAACAGGCTTTGTCTGTGCTTCAAATTCACCAGTATCAGCTAATTCGATGTCGATTAGCGATGTTACAGGGGTCACCGCACTTTGTGCAACTGCCTTTGCTGGCGCTCTAGGCACATTTTCTGCAACAATATTATCGGTCATTGGTCTTCGTGGCGTGTCTGCCAATTGAGGCTGTATAACAGCAGTTTGGCATGCACTAAGAATTAATAGAGAAGTCACAAAAAATAAGGGCTTTTTTGCTGATTTGGTAAGAAGGTGTAGAACAAATTTTATCAAAATAATAGTCACAATTTAAATAGCAAAAAGGCGGTAATTTTAGCAGGCTACGCACGTAGGTCAATATAGATCATAAAGTCTTAATATAGTTCCTGAGTTTTTTTACATTTTAGGTACTAAAAGTCGTTTTTCCACTGCCTCAAAGCTGCAAACACCTCACTTGGGTGGTGTAGCTCATTAGCTTTGTATTTGTTTGCACTTGCTATTACTGCTTTATCATCAACACGTAAAAAAGGATTAATGGCGGCTTCTTGTGCAAGGGTCGTGGGTAGTGTCACTTGGCTTGCACTGCGCTTGTCTTTGCATTTTTTTTGTACTAATTTTAATGCTGCATTATTCTCATCCACAGCCATGGCAAACTCTAAGTTGGCTAAACTATATTCATGAGTTGGGTAGGCTCTGGTTGTGGGTGGTAACTCCATGATTTTGCTCAAAGAATGGTGCATTTGTTTAGGTGTGCCTTCAAACACTCGGCCACATCCAGCTAAAAATAACGTATCACCACAAAAAAGAATTTCCTGTTGATGGTTAAAGTAGGCTATGTGATCAAGCGTATGTCCTGGTATTTCCATGACATTAAAGTTCACGCCTAATATATTAACGTTACAATCTTCTTTAAGAGTGTGAGTAATGCCTTGGTATGGGCTATTTTCTGGACCATACACGGGTATGTCACTATAGTGAGCCGTCAACTCGGCTACGCCTCCGGTATGGTCCCCATGATGATGAGTGACTAATATAGCAGACAGTTTTTTTTGTATTTTTAGTGCATAACTTGTTACCACGCTTGCATCCCCAGGATCTACTACAACAAAATGATCAGATTCCTGGGTTTCGATACACCAAATGTAATTATCATCAAAAGCGTGTAAAGGGGTTATTTTAAGCGGTGAAGTTTTGGTCTGCATAGTTTTGATCTTTTGTGTGGCAAGGCGTTCTTTAATAAGGGTAGCGGTGCCAGAGAAATTACGCAAGCAACACAAGTAATAATGCCTTATTATAAACTATGATTAATCAAACTCACCTGCACTCATACTCATTTGAAGAACGCCAGTTTACAACATGGTTGAAAACAACTAAAGGCGCTGCACTTATGGCCCAAGAGCAGCAACAATTGGCCTTACTGATGCCTAAAGCCTTTGGGCACTATAGTGTCTATTTAGGACTCAATGCAAAATTGAGTTCAAGCTTAACATCCCCCATAAAAACCGCCATTTCTTTAACTGCAACTAGTGAGCTAGATGGCGACGCTGTAATGGATCCCCATCAGCTACCCCTAGCCACTGAAGCCATTGATCTTCTAGTGTTACAGCATGTGTTAGATATGAGCAACAACCCTCATCAAGTTCTTCGAGAAGTTGCACGTGTGATGACCTCTGGTGGCCGCCTAATAATTACAGGATTAAACCCTTATAGTTTCTGGGGGTTATGGCGACAACTCAGGCTCAAAAAGGGAGTGCCATGGCGAGCAAACTTTTTATCACAACGCAGGCTTAAAGACTGGTTAAGACTTTTAAGTTTTGATGACTTTGATATAAAGCCTGTATATCATTACTGCCCCGATAAATGGCAAGCTAAACCCTTACTAAAATATATAATGAATCCATGTTGCACTGGTTATGTTTTACTGGCGGTTAAACAAGAAACTCGAGTGCATTTAGTCAAACCTAAATGGCGCACTCAAGTGATGAAACCAAAATTTGGGTTAGCAACAATAGCTAGGCAACCAAGTTGTAATAAACACCCTGTGGAGAGTAGTTGATTGACTAAAGATCAGATTGAATTATTTACCGATGGCGCATGCAAAGGTAATCCTGGCCCAGGAGGTTGGGGGGTGCTTATGCGTTTTAAGGGGCAAGAAAAGCGTTTATTTGGAGGCGAACCTTTGACTACCAATAATCGCATGGAGCTTATGGCTGCTATCAAAGGCTTAGAGGCATTAACCAGGCCATGTCAAGTAGACCTTACCACTGACTCACAGTACGTGCGCAAAGGTATTACTGAATGGATCATCAATTGGCGTAAAAATAATTGGCGTACTGCTGCCAAAAAACCTGTTAAAAATAGCGATCTTTGGCAGATGTTAGATAAGGCAGTGGCGGCCCATGAAGTTCAGTGGCATTGGGTTAAAGGACACAGTGGCCATGTTGAAAATGAAATAGCTGATGATTTGGCAAACTTAGGTGCCCAGCAGCATAGCCAGTAATCACCAAAGGACTATATTGTGCGATTAATTATACTTGATACAGAAACAACAGGTTTAGAGCCTAAACAAGGCCATCGTTTGATTGAAGTTGGCGCTTTAGAGATGGTCAATAGGCGTCTTACAGGGAAAAGTTTCCATGAATACGTGCAGCCAGAACGTGATGTGCCAATGGAAGCTCAGGCGGTGCATGGCATTACTGAAGAATTTCTTGCCGATAAAGGATTGTTTTCTACCATTGCTGAGCAGTTTATTGAGTTCATCACTGGTGCTGAGCTAATTATTCATAATGCGCCATTTGACCTTGGTTTTTTAGACAATGAATTGGCTATTGCAGGAAAAATGATAGGAAAAAAATATCCAAAAGTTTCGGATATTTGCAAAATAACAGACTCTTTAAAGCTTGCTAGGCGCAAGCACCCCGGACAAAAGAACAATCTTGATGCGCTTTGTCGACGTTATGGAATTATCAACACTCATCGCGAATTACATGGAGCGTTGCTTGATTCTGAGATTCTAGCTGACGTGTATTTGATGATGACTGGTGGGCAAACTGATTTAATGTGGGCTGCTCAGGCAACCTCCGCTACCGGAGATGCTGTTGCCCCCGCTAGCCGTACAGTGAGCTTAGAAGGCTATGAGCTGCCAGTAGTTATGGCGACTGATGCAGAAGTTGCTGCGCATAAAACTAAACTGCAAACAGTTGCCAAGGCTTCAGGTGACAACTGTTTGTGGTTGTCGAGTATGGACTAAGATAGCCCGTATTTTTTAGTTAAAAGAATAAATAGATACAAAAAAGCCGCACTATATGCGGCTTTTTTATGCTTCAACAGATGATTTAAAGTAGATAGCTAATGGCTAGGTAGCCCACAACACTCATACTAATGGTATAAGGCAATGCCATCCAAACCATTTTGCCATATGACAAACGAATTAGCGGCGCTGCAGCAGAGGTCAACAAAAACAAAAATGCTGCCTGACCATTTGGAGTAGCAACACTGGGTAAGTTGGTGCCTGTGTTGATCGCGATAGCTAGCTTGTCAAAATGAGCTCTATCTATAAGTCCAGCGTCTAGGGCGCCAGCCACTTCGTTTATATAAATGGTTGCAACAAATACGTTATCACTAATGGCTGACAATAAACCGTTCGCTACAAAAAACACTTTAGGTTGCACAGCTAAGTCCAGTGTGAGTACCCATTCTATAATAGGGTTGAACAAATGTTGTTCATGAATCACCGTAACAATAGAGAAAAACACCACAAGTAATGCCGTAAAAGGTAAGGCTTCTTCAAACGCATGACCAATTTGGCTTTCTTCAGTAATACCATTAAAAGCCGTTAGAATGATGATGATCATCAATCCAACAAGGCCAACGGCTGCCACATGGAATGCTAAAGCAAAAACAAGCATTACAGCTACAGCCACTTGCACAATAAGGCGAGCCTTATCACGTGTGGTACGCTTTACTTGCTGCGCTTTGTCATAGTCTTCTAAAACCGTACGCACAGTATGAGGCAATTTGGTGCCATAACCAAACCAGCTAAATTTTTCAATCACGATGCAAGTTAATAAGCCGACTAATAAAACAGGCATCGTAATAGGTGCCATTTGTATAAAGAAGGTAGCAAAGTCCCACCCAGCTTTTTCTGCAATTAAAAGATTCTGAGGCTCACCTACCAACGTAGTCACACCACCCAGTGCTGTACCAACGGCTCCATGCATCATTAAACTGCGTAAAAATGCGCGAAACTGGTCTAAATCTTCACGATGCAGTTCGATGAGGTGATCATCATTATGGTAATTATGGTCGTGAGAACCAGCGTTTGATGCGACTTTGTGATAGACCGAATAAAAACCAACGCTAACGCTGATTAACACGGCTGTTACTGTTAAAGCATCTAAGAATGCAGATAATACAGCCGCAGTGATACTGAACAGAAGCGATAATGCAGTTTTAGATTTCACACCTACAAGAAAGCGAGTGAACACAGCCAACAGCATGTCTTTCATAAAGTAGATGCCTGCCACCATGAACATAAGTAACAATATGACCTGCAAATTACTGCTTACTTCGTGATAAACGCCATCTGGAGACGCAAGGCCAATAATGATTGCTTCTATCGCCAATAAACCACCTGGTTGGAGAGGATAGCACTTAAGAGCTAAAGCTAGAGTAAATATAAATTCAAAAATTAACGCCCAACCTGTAATCGTAGGTCCAGCGATAACCAGCAGCAAAGGGTTAAGGATTAAAAAACCAATAATGACTCGTTTGTACCAAGACGGTGAATAACCAAGAAAATTGCGCCAAAATGCCTGCGGCAAAGTAATGACTTGTTGCATATATATATAAATCCTTTAACCAGTTAAATAGAATTCACTAAACTGAAAGAGAAGGTGGCATCAATCAGGCGCCGTAGTATACATAAATCAACACTAATTTACAATAATTGGCCTCTGCGTAATGAGTTGAGAGGCCCGTATAATGAGGGGTATGGAAGGGTGTGGGGGTATGTGAGGTATCGCAAAGGTATTAAGGTAATTACCCCATTTTGAATAACTGGCTTAAACGTGTGCCTAACATGACATCGCCTTCAGCTTGCAGGCGGCCACCCATAAAAGCTGCCATACCATCTAATTCCCCTGATACTATTTCCTTAAGCGTGTCACTATCCATAGACATGGTAATTTCTGGGTCTTCGTGGTTACCTATGCTTGTAGCACAATTAGAATTGTCGATAGTAATATAAAAATCGTCATCATCTAAAATACAAAATTGAAAGGTTGCTTGTAAATCGTCAGCTTCTTCAGCGACGAATGCAGTATGCATTTGTGCCATAATTTGGGCTACAGCCATGGGATATTATCCTGCTAGTTAAGTTGTGTGTCTGATTCTATGGGTTTTTTATAATGAAATCAAACGATCGTTTGAATTGTTAATTTATTAAATGTTTAGTTATGGTTTTATGGCCCACTAGACTAGAATACAAAGCTATACTTGGTATAACCAAGAACAACATTGGAGAGTGACGTGTTAGATTTTTTGTATGAGTACGGGTTGTTTTTAGCAAAAGTGATTACTTTTTGTGTAGCTGTAATTGTAGTGGTTGGTTTTTTGGTAATGGCTGGACAAAATCGCCGGCACCAAAGTAAAGCTGGACACATAGAGGTGAGAAACCTCAATGAAGAATTTGAAGACATGACTGATACATTAGATCATGCCATGATGGATAAGTTTCAATTTAAGCAACTTCGTAAAAGCCAAGAAAAAGCCGAAAAACTTGAAGCTAAGCAAAATAAAGCTGAAGCTAAGAAGCTGGCCAAGCAAGCCAAGGCTGAAGACACTACAGCGCAGGCAGAGCAAGAAATAGTGCCCAGTGCTAAAAAGCGCACCTTTGTATTAGACTTTGATGGCGATATTAAAGCCAGTGCAGTAGAGTTTTTGCGCCATGAAATAAGCGCAATCATTTCTGTTGCCAAAACTACAGATGAAGTGATTATGCGTCTTGATTCTAGTGGCGGTATGGTACACACCTATGGTTTAGCTGCATCACAACTGGGACGCTTGAATAAAGCCAACATTCCATTTACCATTTGTGTTGATCAAATTGCCGCAAGTGGCGGGTATATGATGGCGTGCATGGCTAACCACATTACTGCTGCTCCATTTGCTCTTGTAGGGTCTATAGGTGTAGTAGCAGAGGTGCCAAACGTACACAGATTACTTAAAAAACACTCAATAGATGTAGAGGTGCTTACGGCTGGTGAACACAAGCGCAGCCTTACTGTAATGGGAGAGAATACCCGTAAAGGTCGTGAAAAATTTGTTGAAGATTTACAGAAAACCCACGGGCTTTTTAAGCATTGGGTTAAGCAACAGCGACCTAATTTGGATATTGATTTGGTAGCTAATGGTGACGTTTGGTACGGCCAACAAGCAATCGATCTAGGGTTAGTAGATGAAGTGGGCACCTCAGATGAGGTGTTACAAGAAGCAGTCAAACAAAGTGATGTATTGTTGATAGAATATGTGGCTAAAAAAACCATTGGGGAAAAATTTGGTATCGCTGCTGCCACAAGCTTAAGTTTGTTGGGCAACCGTTTACTATCTATAGCCCAACGCCATTCAATAGGTCGCTAATGACTTGAGGGAAGACGTAATGCATTCTTTTTCAAAACTTTGCAAACCACTTGTGCCAAATTTTTTGGCGCCCAAGAACATACCTACACGTATCGGCCTTGTCGTGCTGGCTACAGATATGGTGCTAGAAGCTGAATGGCGGGATCTGTTTGCTGGCTCACCTATTGAGGTGTTAGTCGCACGTATTGCTTGTGCAGCAGAAGTAACGCCTGAAGCTTTGTCTACTATGGCACAAGAAATTGGCCATTGTGCTAGTTTGATTTTACCAGATGTAGTCCTTGATGCTGTTGCTTATGGCTGTACTTCAGGTAGTTTAGTCATAGGGGAAAATAATGTTCATCAACTGCTTCAGCAAGGTGATACACAGCAAGTAACTAGCAACCCATTTAGCGCGGTAAAAGCTGCTTTATCCCATGTGAATGCTAAAAATATTGTTGTGCTTTCACCCTATTTAGCGTCTGTTAATGTGCCATTTTATGAAGCTTTAACTGACGCAGGGTTTAACGTAAAAGGGTGGGGAAGCCTAGACTTAACTCTAGACAGGGAAATTGGGTTAATGGATCCTGAACACTTGCCAACTTTGATTGAACAGCTGTTAGATGGGTTGGATTGTGTGCCAGATGTAGTGTTTATTTCATGTACTAACTTTAAAGCCATGGACAAGCTTGAGGCTTTAGAGCAGCGCTATGGTTGCTACTTTATGTCTAGCAACCAAGTTATGGCTTGGCACCTATTGCATCAACTTAACATAGCTATGCCACATGCTCGTGTAGGGCGCTTATTGAATGATGCATAGGATTAACGTCCCACAAATCAGCACTATAGCAAATATTATTAGGCACCTAGGAGTGGACTAATTTGCCCACGATTACAGCATTATCCGAATTTCATCAGCCGCTTTTAATAGCCCAAAAAACGGGCCATCGTTTGATGTTAGTTGTGGCTATGGAAGAGGCATCAGGCTTGAGCATAGCTAAGCAGATTACACGCTTTGCTTCTGCTTGCTTATGGGTAGACGTATTAAATACAACCACAGTGCCTGTCCCTGAGCATCATTATATTAGTACAAATCAAACTAAGCAGCACCTTGGCACCTCTAACCAGTATGTGATTTATAATGCCCACAAAGGCTTTAATGCAAGTGCTTTATCTGCCCTTAGTGGCACAGTTGTAGGTGGTGGTGCGCTCATATTATTAATTCCTGCCATAGCTCAGTGGCACCACCTGTTTGACTCTCAGTTACAAGCGTACGGCCAGTTAAAATCAGGTGCCCATTCCTATTTTATAAAGTGGTGGCAGCAACACTGGGAACACTGTGCTGTGCATGTCCTAGAAGGCTCTGCCTATAATCACAAAAGAGATGATCATAATATTTGGCAACAATTAGATTATTATAAAGCAGCTAATTTGCTGCACCCTACACAAGACCAAAAAGCTGTTATTGATAAATTACTGAGTTCTTACCAGCAATCCATTAATACTGTATTTAATCTTAGTGCACATAGAGGTAGAGGAAAATCTGCCTGTTTAGGTTGGTTAATCAAAGCAATCAGTACTCAGAGCAAAAAAACTCAACAGGCTCCAGTAATTGTAACCGCACCAAGTAAGAAGGCACTGGCCACCTTGAGTGCAACTGCTACGCCGGCACTGGTCAATTTTTATGCATTAGATGCATTATTAACCCAACTACCTAAAGCTAGCTTGGTCATTGTAGATGAAGCGGCGTCTGTGCCTCTATCACAACTGACCAAATTGATTCAACATTATGATTTGGTAGTTCTATCTTCTACCCAAGACGGCTATGAGGGCAGTGGGCAAGGTTATCGCTTAAAGCTTCCCCGCATTATCGAGTCACTGGGCCTTACAAGCGAAACTCTTACCCTAACTCAACCTATGCGCTGGCATGCTAATGACCCACTAGAGGACTTTATTCGTAGTAGTTTTTTGTGTGATGTAAGACTTCCCAATATTGAACAACAGTCATTCATAGACTCCACATCATCACTCACATATAGCCATACTTGTGGAGAGGAACTTGCTCAAGATTCCCGTTTATTAAAACAAGTGTATGCATTGCTTATGCTGGCTCACTATCAAACTACTCCACAAGATTTAAGATTATTACTGGATCACCCAAAACAAAAGCTTTATTTGTGTTACCAAGGAGGTTACCTTGTCGCCTTAGCCTGGGTATCACAAGAAGGCGCTTTAGACGCCGATTTGACTGAGCAAATAGCCCTTGGAAAACGGCGTATACAAGGCCATTTGTTAGCACAAATATTAACTCAACAAGCAGGTTTTCCTGAGTCTTGTGAGATGCATAGCTGGCGCATTCAAAGGATTGTAGTCCTACCGCAGCTGCAGAATACGGGTGTGGGAGCTGCGTTACTTAATCACGTTTATACTTTAGCACAAGAAGCCAATATAGATTTTCTGGGAACAAGTTTTTCAGCAAGTGTGGATACCTTACGTTTTTGGCTAGCAAATCAATACATTCCAGCTTGGTTAGGCTTGCGCGCGGATGCTGCTACCGGGCTAAACAGCGTGCAATTAATACGACCAATTAGCATTAATGCTTATACATTAGCAGGCAACCTAAGCCATCATTTATACGGTTACCTAAGTTTTGGTAAAGATTTTTGGTTTCGATCTATTGATGAAAAAGTGTTGCTTATCATCGCAACCAACTGTGAAAAAAACACCACACCAGCTCTTGATCAGATGCAAAAAAAACGCTTGTTAAAATTACTAGCACTGGGGCAAGCAGGATTTAGTGGGGGCTTGTATTTATTATACCAACAGCTCAAAGATGCCAAAGACAAACAAGAGGTGTTGCATGCCGCACACAATAACACCCATAAAGGTTTACAAAAATCAGTTAGGCGGTTGGCCTTGTCACAGGTAGAGCCATCATATAACCAATGATGCACAGCACATTGGTTATAAACTGCGTATACTACTTTTATTGTCCACTAGTGTAATAAACCATGAATCCAATAAAACTCACCCAATATAGCCATGGCGCCGGTTGCGGATGCAAAATATCACCTAAAGTCCTTGATAAGATGCTGCAATCTCAACTACCAAAATTTTCTCACCCAAACTTGATTGTAGGTAATGAAAGTCGTGACGATGCTGCCGTTTTTGATTTAGGTGATGGCTCTGGCATTGTTAGTACCACTGACTTTTTTATGCCTATTGTAGATGACCCATTCGACTTTGGCCGTGTCGCTGCAACTAATGCTATCAGTGATGTTTATGCTATGGGTGGACAGCCATTAATGGCTATCGCTATCTTGGGTTGGCCAGTAGATAAGCTAGCACCTGAAGTAGCCGCTATGGTGATAGATGGAGCTCGGTCTGTGTGTGCACAAGCCAACATTTGCCTTGCGGGGGGGCATAGTATTGATGCGCCAGAACCTATATTTGGATTAGCAGTTACAGGTAGGGTGGAGCTTAAATATTTACAGCGTAATGACCAAGCTCAAGCTGGTGATCGATTAATGCTTACTAAACCCCTAGGCGTTGGCATTTTAACTACCGCTGAAAAGCGAGGCATATTGCGTGTAGAAGATGTGAATCTGGCACGAGATAACATGGTAAAGCTTAATGACATAGGCGCCAAATTGGCTCCATTAAAGGGTGTTCATGCTATGACAGACGTCACAGGTTTTGGCCTCATGGGACATCTTGTGGAGGTGTGTGAGGGAAGTCAGCTTCAGGCCCAAATAGACTTTGAACGTGTACCGTTACTCACTGACCTGCAGCACTACTTAGATCAAGGCTGTGTGCCAGGTGGAAGTAGCCGAAATTTTGATAGTTATGGACATAAATTAGGGCCGTTAAGTGAAAGTCAGTTAAATATTCTGTGTGACCCACAAACAAGTGGTGGCTTATTAGTTGCTGTTGCACAAGATCAAATGCAAGCAGCTGAAGCTATTTGCCAAGCTGAGCAGCATGAGTGCATCTGGATAGGTGACCTTTCTACGCCAAAAGACACTCAAAAATATTGGGTATCGGTCGTTTAATATGGCCTCAATTAAGTCACCTTTACAGATGCCAAGTCCTTTAACAATGCTTCAGTTTGAAGCGTTGTTATTAAGTAATCGTCCTATGTTTGACGTTAGAGCGCCTATTGAATTTGACAAAGGTGCATTTCCAAACGTTGTTAACTTACCTTTAATGCTAGATCACGAACGAGAAGAAGTAGGCACGTGTTATAAAAAACAAGGTCAAGATGCCGCTCTTGCTTTAGGCCATCAGCTAGTCAATGGCGATACTAAGGACAGTCGTGTAAAGCAATGGCATGCGTTCTCAAGTGCCCATCCTGATGCAGTGTTGTATTGTTTTCGTGGTGGAATACGATCTAAAATTAGTCAACAGTGGCTAGCAGATACTGGCATTGTTGTGCCCTTTGTAGAGGGTGGTTATAAAGCCCTTCGCACGTTTCTTATTGAACGCTTAGATGAGCTGGTAGAAGAGCTTCCAGCTTTTGTTTTAAGTGGTCGTACAGGTACGGGTAAGACAGAAATATTGCCACAATTTGATCGCACCATCGATTTAGAAGGCATTGCAAAGCATCGTGGATCTAGCTTTGGTAAATACATTGAAGAACAACCTAGTCAAATTAATTTTGAAAACAATTTAGCAATTGCACTCATGCAATTAAATAAAGAAGCTAAAACCCCCATTGTTTATGAAGACGAAAGCCGCTTAGTAGGCTGCCGATTATTACCTATTAGCCTTCAAAATAAACTAAAAAGCTCTCCTATTATGGTGTTGCATGATAACTTTGAAGCACGTGTTGAGCGTATTTTCGGTGAATACGTTGTCAAAGCTATTGCCGCATGGGAACAAGAACTTGTGGTTCCTAATGAAGCCTTTTTAGCTTTTGGTGATAGCCTCATTCAAAGTGTATTTCGCATTCGTAAACGTTTAGGTAGTGAGTCACACAAACACCTCGTTAAACTTCTTGATCAGTCATTAGAGCTACAAACTAAACAAGGGGACCTTAGCGCTCATAAAGGTTGGATTTCCTATTTACTCACCCATTATTATGACCCAATGTATGACTACCAATTGTCTCTTAAACAAGACCGGGTAGTGATGCAGGGCACCTCAAGTGACCTTGTCACTTGGTACAAAACCGTGCAGTGTAACATCCCCAATAAACACTAAGGATTCCTTAATTATGAAATCAAGAGCCGCTGTAGCCCTAGCTAAAGGCCAACCTTTAACCATTGCAGACATTGACGTAGAAGGCCCAAAAGCCGGTGAAGTACTGGTACGGATGGTCGCTACAGGCGTGTGCCACACAGATGCATTTACTTTATCTGGAGCGGATCCTGAAGGTATCTTTCCATCTGTACTAGGCCATGAAGGTGGAGGTATCGTGGAAGAGATCGGTGCAGGTGTAACAAGCTTAACCGTAGGCGATCATGTAATTCCTCTTTACACGCCTGAATGTGGTCAATGTAAGTTTTGTTTATCTGGCAAAACTAACCTTTGCCAAGCTATCCGTGGCACCCAAGGAAAAGGGCTAATGCCTGATGGTACTAGTCGCTTATCTTTAGATGGTGAAACCTTATTTCACTACATGGGTACATCTACATTTTCTGAATACACTGTTGTGCCTGAAATTGCCTTAGCAAAAATAAACAAAGCAGCACCACTAGACAAGGTCTGCTTATTAGGCTGTGGTATTACTACAGGCATTGGTGCCGTGCTCAATACAGCTAAGGTTCAAGCCGGCGATAGCGTTGCTGTGTTTGGCTTAGGTGGTATTGGTTTGAGTGTGGTACAGGGGGCTGTTATGGCTGGTGCTGGGCGCATAGTGGTCATAGACATTAACGAGGATAAGTTTGAAATGGCTAAAATGCTCGGTGCTACAGATTGCATTAACCCTAAAAACTATTCTGCACCTATTCAAGAAGTCATCGTAGACCTTACCGATGGTGGGGTAGATTATTCGTTTGAATGCATCGGCAATGTTGATGTGATGCGTTCAGCGCTAGAGTGTTGCCATAAAGGATGGGGAGAATCTATTGTTATTGGTGTCGCAGGAGCGGGCCAAGAAATCACTACTCGCCCATTTCAACTGGTTACTGGACGAGTCTGGCGCGGGTCTGCTTTTGGTGGAGTCAAAGGCCGCACACAATTACCAGATTACGTGGAGCGTTACATGAAAGGCGAGATAAAAATCGACCCTATGGTGACTCATACAATGGGGCTGGATGATATTAATAAAGCCTTTGACCTTATGCATAGCGGGCAAAGTATTCGTTCTGTCATTATTTTTTAGGATATACCATGTCTTTAAATGAACTTTCACAAGTTAAGGTAAGTGGCGGACGTCTATTGCGAGTGGAACATTTGTCCACGGCATGCCAGAGCCAAATGACTTTTGCATTATTTTTGCCACCTCAAGCAGGTAAGCAGCTGGGGAAAAATAAAGTGCCTGCACTTTATTGGTTATCAGGCCTTACGTGTAGTGACGAGAACTTTAGCCAAAAGGCAGGTGCATTTGCTTTAGCAGCGAAGCTTGGCATGGCTATTGTGATGCCGGATACAAGCCCTCGTAACGCTAACGTGGAAGGCGAAAATGATAGTTATGATGTAGGTACAGGTGCAGGGTTTTATGTTGATGCAACCCAAGCTCCTTGGTCTACTGCTTACAATATGTACAGCTACGTGACACAGGAACTGCCAGCGCTTATCCAAAACCACTACTGTGTAAATGAAACATCTTCAATTAGTGGCCATTCAATGGGAGGCCACGGGGCACTAATTTGCGCGCTTAAAAACCCAGAAAAATACGCTTCAGTTTCAGCATTTGCCCCCATTACTTCGCCTACACAGTGTCCTTGGGGTAAAAAAGGTTTTAGCACTTACTTGGGTGGCGATGAAAGTGTTTGGGAGCAATGGGATGCAAACCAATTAGTACAAAAAAATCATGCCTTAGGCCTAGCACCACAAGCTATGCTAATTGATCAAGGTACTAGTGACCCATTTTATAAAGACCAACTGATGCCAGAGTTATTTAATTCCACCTGTGAACGCTTGGAATATCCAGTCGATTATCGGGAGCGAGAAGGTTATGACCATAGCTATTATTACATTAGTAGTTTTATCAACGAACACCTGCGTTTTCACGCTGCTCACCTTGGTTTACAGGTAGATTTATGAAACAAAAAAAACGACAAACACGTCATGGCTTTATGGCACGAGTATCAAAATTAGCTCTAGGAGATAGCGCATTACCTATACGCTTTATGTATAAAACCATACCAGAGCATAGTAACGATACCGGTTGGCGTTTGTTCACAGGGTATGAGTCTGCGGAGTTTTTAGCAGAGTTCTCAAACTTAGAGCCGTTTCCATTGGAACCTATGTGTGAAGCTGACCCTACTTTAGATGAATTGTTAGACAGTAATGCAGGGACCGTATGGGAACGCCCTCCAGAACAATCATGGCAACAAGTTCACGACTTCGAAATTCCTGTTGAAGAAGTGCCTGTTGAAGTGAGCTAATGCAACTTAATACACATGAATATAATGCAGGCCAAAACAATCCTCTTGTTGTACTGCACGGTTTGTTTGGTGCGCAAGATAATTGGCGTAGCCAATCTTTAATATGGGCGAAAGATCGTCATGTAATTACTATGGATCTGCGCAATCACGGTATGTCTGCTCATAGCCCTGTGATGGATTATGTGTCTATGTGTGCGGATGTACTAGATACTCTCGCGCTATTGAATCTAGCAAAAGTGGATTTATTGGGACATTCCATGGGTGGGAAAGTGGCTATGCAACTGGCGTTGAACTTTCCCCATAAAGTAAACAGTTTGATAATAGCTGACATAGCCCCTGTGGTTTATGAAGCACGCCACCAAAGCATATTAGACGGCCTCAAAAGCTTAGACCTAAGTACTTTAACGTCTAGGAAACAAGCATTGGACTGGCTGGTTAAATACGAACCTGATGAAAGAGTCTGTCAGTTTTTACTTAAAAGCTTGTATAAAAATGAGGTAGGGCAGTTTGTGCTACGCTACAATCTAAGCGCGATTGAACAAAATTATCAGTTGATAAGTGCAGCACCTTCAGTGAATGCAACAGCTCCAGCGATGTATGCAGGCCCCACACTAGTGCTTAAAGGTTCAAATTCGGCTTACATATTGCCTCATCATAAGGCATCGTTTGATCGGTTTTTTCCTAACGCACAGCTTAAAATAATGACCGATTGTGGCCATTGGTTGCATGCCGAAAAACCAGAGCTTTTTTGCCGATTGGTGTCACGCTTTTTAACTCAATAAATCGTGTAGTTGATGACATAGGTCTGGTAATGCGTGCTAAAATAAAACTAATAATAGGTTTATATAGTTACCAATAATTGTAATTGAGTTGATCACATCATGACCCGTGCCAAAAAGAAAATGCCAGCTGTAGCCGGTGTCACATTTAACCCACACAAAAAGAAAAAAATTGTCGCTAAATCTTTTTCTCCTTCAAGTTACCAAACTCGTAAGCAAAAGGGTTTAGCCACTAAGAAGAAGCAAACATCTATATTTCAGCAACACCAAGACGAGGCTTAGTTTGATAGATTCTATAGGCAACTACATTACCATGGCACTGTCAGATCAAGGCGCAAACTTGATGGCTTTTTTGTGGTTTGTGATCGCCGCACGTGGATATCAAACCTATGCAATTGGCGCGTCTAGACGTAAAGATTCTTTGGCAGGGGTGTTGCATGCATACCGTCAAAGATGGATGGTGCGGATGATAAGCCGCGAGATGCGTATGGCAGACATAGGCGCCGTGGCTAATTTAGAGCGCTATGTGACCTTGTTTGCATCATCTAGTTTACTTATTTTGGCAGGCTTAGTGACGTTGGTAGGTTATACTGATGATATGGTACACATTGGGCGTGGTATTCCATTTTTGCCACCTCAAACGCCTCTAGAGTGGCAATTTAAGTTATTCTTTTTAACGCTGATGTTTGTTTATGCTTTTTTTAAGTTTACTTGGAGTCTTCGGCAATATGGGTTTGCGTCCGTAATGATTTCTAGCGCCCCTGTGGTATATGGGGATATCTCTGACAACAAAGATCTTATGGATCATGTGAACCGTTCTGCTAAAATTTTATCAATGGCAGCCAATAACTTTAATTTTGGGCTACGTGCATACTATTATAGTCTTGCCGTTTTAACGTGGACTATTCATCCCTTTGTGTTTATGGCTACGACCTGTGTGGTTGTGTATATTTTATATAGCCGCGAGTTTAGCTCCAGTTCACTTGCCGAGCTGAAAGGCTCTAATGACTCTAAAAATCGCAAAACTTTGGTTGATTATCATCTCATTTAGCTAGATTCTATTTTTTATTAAATGTTTAGCTATAAACCATCTGTTGTAACTTGAAATTATTTAAGACACCCCCATCATTGTTCCCGTAACCATTTACTAGCGCATAGCGCAGCCCATGATTTACGAATCATGTTTACGGAGAAACAACGCCCAATGAGCACTGATACTCAAACTGAGACTTTAGGTTTTCAAACAGAAGTTAAGCAGCTTTTACATTTGATGATTCACTCCCTGTACAGCAACAAGGAAATATTCCTACGCGAGCTTATTTCTAACGCCTCAGATGCCGCAGATAAGATGCGTTTTGCAGCTGTTTCTGATGGCAGCCTTTATGGTGATGATAGTGACCTTGCCATCCACATTACGTTCGACAAAGAAGCCAATACACTAAGCATTAGTGACAATGGTATTGGCATGAACCGTGCTGATGTAATAGACCATTTAGGCACGATTGCGAAGTCTGGCACCTCTGAATTTTTGCAAAATCTTACCGGTGACCAACAAAAAGACTCCCAACTCATTGGCCAATTCGGTGTTGGCTTTTACTCATCGTTTATCGTTGCTGATGAAGTAGAAGTAATTACCCGAAAGGCTGGATTAGACGCTTCAGAAGGTATTTTATGGCGCTCAAAAGGTGAGGGCGAATTTGACATTTCTCAAGTAGAAAAGCCAACTCGTGGTACACAAATCATCCTACACCTTAAAGCTGATGAAAAAGAATTTGCAGAAGGTTTTCGTCTACGCAGCCTAGTACGTAAGTACTCTGATCATATATCTATCCCTGTCATCATGATGAAAGAACATCATGGCGAAGATGCAGACACAAAGGAACCTGAAGAAGAAACTGTGAACTCAGCGACCGCTCTTTGGACTAAGTCTCGTTCAGAGGTAAAAGACGAAGAATATCATGAGTTTTACAAACATGTATCCCACGACTTTCAAGACCCGCTATCATGGGCTCACAACAAAGTTGAAGGCAAACTAGAGTACACAAGCTTATTGTATATACCAGCCAAAGCTCCGATGGATATGTACCAGCGTGAGGCTACTCGAGGCTTAAAGCTTTATGTACAACGCGTATTTATCATGGATGAAGCTGAGCAGTTTTTACCTATGTACTTGCGCTTTATTAAAGGTGTAGTAGATAGCAACGATTTATCTCTCAACGTGTCTCGTGAAATATTACAAAAAGACCCTGTCATTGATTCAATGCGTGCAGCATTAACTAAGCGTGTGCTTGATGTTCTAGCAAAGATGGCAAAAAAGCAGCCTGAACAATATGCTACATTCTGGAAAGAGTTTGGCCAGGTAATGAAAGAAGGTCCTGCTGAAGACCATAATAACAAAGAAAAGATTGCTAACTTATTGCGCTTTTCTTGTAGCATTGATGACAAGGTTGATCAAACTCACAGTTTGGCCGATTACAAAGGCCGTATGCAAGAAGGTCAGGATAAGATTTATTATGTTGTTGCAGATAATCATAATACTGCCAAGAACAGCCCCCATTTAGAAATTTTCCGAAAAAAGGGCATCGAAGTATTACTGCTTTCTGAGCGCGTTGACGAATGGCTTATGTCTCATATGATGGACTTTGACGGTACGCAATTACAAGACGTAGCTAAGGGTGCTCTAGACCTTGGTGAAGTAGAAGACGAATCTGAAAAGAAAGTACAAGAAGAAAAAGCAAAGCAATTCGAAGGTCTTGTTGAACGGGTAAAAGCCTTACTTGAAGAACAAGTAGAAAGTGTTCGTATTACTCATAGATTGACAGATTCGCCAGCATGCTTAGTTGTTGGTGAAGATGATATGGGCTTACAAATGCGCCGTATTATGGAAGCCGCGGGGCAAGCAATGCCAGCGACTAAGCCAACATTTGAGCTTAACCCAGAGCACCCACTGGTTGCTAAGCTTAATGATGAAGTTGATGAAGCGCGCTTTGGTGAACTTACCAAGGTACTGTTTGACCAAGCTCAGTTGGCTGAAGGTGGGCAGCTTGAAGATCCAGCAGCTTATGTATCACGTCTTAATAAGCTGTTATTAGAGCTAAGCGCGTAATTAAGTCACAGTATTTAAAAGCCCTCGCCTAAATTGCTAGCCGAGGGCTTTTTTGTGTCATCATATAATTTAATGACTACAGTTAACTGTGAATGGGCAGGTGTCTATTGGAGGGTATGTTGTCAAAAAATATTATCAAAATTTTCGTTAGGCCAATACATTAGCGAGCACCACATTTAGGTAATTGATCTTATAGCACTCACTAAGTTAACCTAGATCCCAAAAAACATGGATCCAGGGGGAAATAGTTCGGCTTGGCATGAGTCAATATTAGGCACAATATAATTCGTGTAATGTTTTGATTACTTTTGATGCACGCGCATCTGAAAGTGAATAGTAAATGGTTTGCGATTCTCTTCGAGTTTTAACTAAACCATCTTTTCTAAGCACGGCTAAATGCTGAGATAAGGCGGACTGGCTTAAGTCTAATTGTTCATTAATGTCTGTGACAGAAAGTTCTTTACCTTCCAAGCCACATAAAATCAGCAAACGACTTTCGTTAGCAATTACTTTGAGCATTTTAGCTGCAATTTTCGAATTCTCTTTAAGATCTGCTGCGACCTTAGTAGCTTCTTGATTAGGGGCTGACATTGCTTAGCTACTCCATTTTTAACTTATTTTATTAGTTTAGAGAATAACTTCACCATAAGCCAGAAAATATAACAAATAGTAAATCTTATTTGCACTATACCTAATAAAGATTAAAAAAGGAACTAATACTTCTTGTATTATCACATTATTACAATTTAAATAAGTATAAGTGACCACCAATCAAAGTGATCTAAGAGGCTAGTAATCTAGCGCTCACCAATCTCCAGTTCCACAAAAATGGGGCAGTGGTCAGAAGGCTTTTCCATCCCCCGCAAGTTATAATCAATATCCGCTGTTTTACAGTGGTCCATTAAACGGTCTGTTAAAAGTATTTGATCAATGCGCAAACCACGCCTAGGTTCGCGCTCAAAACCTCTGCTGCGATAATCAAACCATGAATAATCTTGATCTTGTGGGTGCAATTGACGGTAGCTATCTGTTAAACCAAACTTATACAAATCACTAAGCCACTCGCGTTCTATTGGTTGAAAGCTTGCTTTACCTGTTTTAAGCCAACGCTTGCGATTGTCATCCCCTATGCCAATATCAATATCTTGAGCTGCAATATTAACATCGCCCATCACAACTATGTGGTCAGTGCTATTATATTGTGTATTCAAAAGGTTCGTTAAACCTTTATAAAAATCTCTCTTAGCCGGGAACTTGCTAACGTGTTCTATGTTTTCCCCTTGCGGAAAATAGCCATTAAATACGGTTATAGTATCTAAATTTGGTAATTGCAACACAGCACCTACAAGGCGCTTCTGCGAATCTTCAGTATCTCCTGGCAAACCTTTAATCACCTTAAGTATGGGTAGATTTGTCATCAATGCCACACCATAGTGTCCTTTTTGTCCGTGAAAGATAGTTTCGTAACCCAGCCGACGTGTTTCTTCTATAGGAAATTCTACATCCTGTACCTTAGTTTCTTGTAAGCCAATTACTGCTGGTTGATATTGCTCAACAATAGCTTCTAGTTGAGGTATTCGTGCGCGTATACTATTAATATTGAAGGAAACTAAATGCATTTTTTTAACTCAGATAAGTCAATGAAAACCAATAATAAGGTTGGAAGGTTGCTAGAATTTGTATTATTGTAATGCAAATAATGAAAGGTTAGAACTCAATCATTAGATTATGTGCGTCCAACTGTAAACAATCCTTAGGAATATGTTTTTATGAAGTTTGATTTTGATGTTTTTGTTATTGGTGCAGGTTCTGGAGGGGTAAGAGCTGCCCGCATGGCAGCAGGTGAAGGGGCTAGGGTAGCAATTGCTGATGACCATGCTCTTGGAGGAACATGTGTTAATGTAGGTTGTGTGCCTAAAAAACTGTACACCTATGCGAGTCATTTTAGTCATGATTTTGAAAATGCCAAAGGTTTTGGTTGGACATTAGGTTCTGCAGATTTTGACTGGCCAACACTTGTGGCAAACAAAAAGAAAGAAATCTCTCGCCTTAATGGTATTTATGCCAATTTATTAAATAATTCAGGTGCTCAAATCATCCGCGGCTATGCCTGCTTAAAGGACGTAAATACAGTCACTGTAAATGGCATTGACTACACTGCAAAACGCATAGTAATCGCAACAGGTGGGACTCCTAACATTCCTGATGTAGATTATTCTGACTTGCTCATTAGTTCAGATGATATTTTTGACCTTGTAGAGTTTCCCAAACGTCTTTTAGTTGTTGGAGCCGGTTATATCGCCCTTGAGTTTGCGTGTATTTTCCAAGGCTTGGGCTCTCAGGTGCAGGTGTCCTATCGTGGCGATTTAATTATGCGCAGTTTTGATGAGGATGTAAGGCGCTTTGTTGACCAAGAAATGTGTAAGCAAGGCATTGAAATGAACTATCAAAGTCAAGTCAATAATGTTTCACGCCAAGATGACCAAAGCTTGTTAGTCACCTTTGCAGATGGCTCCACTAAAGTCGTTGACCAAGTGCTTATGGCTATTGGTCGTAAACCTAGGCTGGCTGGTATTGGTTTGGATAAGTTAGGCATAGAGACCACAACGTCAGGCACCATTGCAGTTAATGAAAACTTTCAAACAAACATCAAAAATATTTATGCTTTGGGTGATGTTACCGGTGGTATTGAACTCACTCCAGTAGCCCTAGCTGAGGCGATGGTTTTAGTTAATCATTGGTATGGTGATGGCACAAAACGTATGGATTATGATCTGATTCCAACTGCCGTTTTCACTCAACCCAACGTAGGCACAATTGGCTTGACAGAACATCAAGCCAAAGAAAAACATAATAACATCACCATTTATCGTTCAGACTTTAAACCAATGAAGCACACCCTTAGCGGTAGTGACGAACGTAGTTTTATGAAGCTCATTGTTGACGCGTCTACTGACAAAGTAGTGGGCTTGCATATTGTAGGTGAGGGTGCGGGTGAGATGTTACAAGGGTTTGCCGTGGCTATAAAAGCTGGCGCAACTAAAGCAGACTTCGATGCCACTATCGGTATTCACCCCACTAGCGCAGAAGAATTAGTGACGATGCGCACGCCAAGTTAACCCAAAGTTTGACTACTTTAATTAAAAAAGCCCCATAAATCTTCAAAATATTTATGGGGCTTTTTTAGTAATATTTTTAATCGTGTCTTAAATGATCTTTTACCGCAATGGGAGATTTAAAATTCCATACAACTAGATAAGATGATGCAACAAAAGTAATTATTGCAGTGGCCTGTATGAGCAATGACGCAGACTCACTGATAATCATACTGGAAGCGGCTAATGTGGCAATCAATATAGAAAACTCACTAGTTTGCCCCAATCTAAAACCAACTTCCCAAGATGTTGCTTTAGATTTACAAATAGGCCTAATCAGATATCCAAACACGACAGGCTTAATGGTTACTACTAAGATCACTAACACCGAACATTGAAGCCATATAGAGCCCATCAGCGGAAAATTAAAGCCAGCACCTATGGAGAAGAAAAATAACACTAAAAAGAAGTCTCTAATCGGTTTTAAGTTAATAGCAATATACTGACTTATAACACTAGAGGCTAAGCTTACACCTGCAATAAACGCTCCGATTTCTGCAGACAAACCTATACTGTGCGCCAGTTCAGCCAAGCCTAAGCACCAACCTAATGCCAAGAGGAATATATATTCATGAAAGCGGTCAAAGCGGGTAATTAAGGGCAATAATATCCAACGAACAAATCCTAATGCAGTAAACATGAGTAACGGCAAGGCGGCAAGACTGATTAGTAGGTCTGTGTTTAGAGATAGCTCTAAACCATCACTTAATTGAGCACCTACAGTGGTTAACAAGGTTAATAGTATGATTGCCAATAAATCTTGTAACAACAGTAAACCTACGACTAGCTCACCTGTTTGTTTATGATGTAACACCGTTGTTGGGAGTAACTTAATGCCAATAATAGTGCTAGAAAACATGGTGGATGCACCAATAATTAAGCTGTCTACAGTGCTAAAGCCAAACAAATAACCTACCATAAACCCTAAAAGAGCAAAGGCTAATGAGCTAATAAAGGCAACCATAGAGCCTTTTTTTAACATCTGTAACAAATGACTAGGTTGCATATCTAGGCCGATAAGAAACAAAAGAAAAATAATACCAATGTGTGAAACGTCAGCTAATAAATTAGTATCTACCACCCAAGCCAGGCCAAACGGACCCAACAGTGCACCTAATACAATATAAGCTAAAAGCAATGGTTGCCTAAAATATAATGACAAAGTAGCGAGTATGGCTGCGCCTGTAAATATTAAAAAAAATGAAAAAATAACTGATTCCGTGTGCATACTTATTCCTTATTGAAGGTACTCATTTGACCAATTAAAGGGCCCTTTATGAAACGTCGCCACATCCACCAAAAACAAAAAATTGTAACAACTCGATAACCTACGTGCAGCCACCAAACAGTCATAAAACCATAGGCGGGTGACAACCAATACAACAGTGGTAAAAAAACTAACCATTGACTCGCGCTCATGAGTAGCAAAACAGTTTTTCGCTGCCCAGTTAACAATACAAATCGACCTAAAATAATGATGCATGCTTCTAACACCATAGCTGCCGCGTACCAAGGTAACGCTGCTATTGTAAGTTGCTGTAATTCACGATTGACCAGTAAAAGTTGCGCTAACCATGGTGCGGCAAAACCTACAAACAATGCTAAAACTGAGACGCTTAGCACGCCAGTATGTAAAATGAGCTTACTCCATTTTATAATGTATTCTTTATTACCATTGGCTAGGGCTGCACCTAGCAATGACAGGGCTGATTGTCCCAAACCGATAGCAGGAAGAATCAACACCAGACCCACATTAAGTACAGAAAAAGAAGCTGCCATCACGGATGCACCAAGTAAACTTATTATCCACAAAAATACAGCCAAATGAAGTGAGAAAATGAACTGCTGAAGCATAGGGGGCCAAGTGAACCTCAACAACAATTGCCAATGATTCAAGCTAAATAAAGCACTACTGATGGTGGCATTACTAGAACTTTTTTTAAAGAGCATCAACGCTTGTAAAAACACCCCTAACCAGACAGCAATACTAGTGCCTATTCCAGCACCAACCGCTCCCATCGCAGGCAACCCACCCAAACCATAGATAAGGCCATAACTTATTGGTACGTTAGCTAAGTGAGCCAACAAGAGGATCTGGGTATATTGCCATGGTGCTCCTAGTTCACTCCAATAAATTCTAGCACCAATGCTCAATGCAATTGCAGGTAAAGCCCAAAGGCGAGCTTGTGCATAATCTGCCGCAAGAGTATTGATACGGTCATCCAACACAAACATATTGATCAAATCATCTGTGATATAACCACCTATGGCACCTACAGTAATAGAGATAACTACAGCGTAAGCTAAGCCTAAGAAAAATAGTCTTGGGTGAGTTTGACCATGCTTAGAGATGAGGTTATGCCAGCCAGTACCAAAGCCTGTAATAAGGGCTACTAAAATAAATACTAAATAACTTCCAATGCTTACACTAGCCAAAGCCAAACCACCTAAATGCCCTACAAGTGCGGTATCCACTAAGCCTAATAAAGACTGTGACAACATTGCGCCACTTAATGGTACTGCTATACGCCATAAATTGGGCAATGTGGGTTCACTTAAAGAGTGATGATTGGCTGCTTGATCATTATTCATGGTTTATTGCTTAACAGATACCTGATTGAAACATAGGCCTATAAAGATAGTATTATATGCTTTTTTAACTAGTCTTAAAATGAATACCCAAGTAAAACAGTAGGGTATATAATAGTGCCATAGTTGGGCGACTCAAAGTTGCTCATGTAGTTGGCAATAAAGGAAATATACAGTGGATTACATAGACATCACCCCCAGTGCTCAAGACTATCTAGCAGAGTTGCTTTCAAAGCAAGATGTAGAAGGTATCTCAGTGCGTATTTTTGTTACTGATCCAGGCACTCCAAATGCTGAAACTTGTTTGGCCTATTGTCGCCCAGACGAAGTTAAGATTACTGATGAGTTTACAGATCTAGAAAAGTTTCGAGTGTACGTAGATCCTGCCAGTGTAGATTACTTAGAAGATGCCTTTATCGACTATAGTTCTGATCGGATGGGTGGACAGCTTACGATCAAAGCCCCCAATGCTAAAATGCCACAGGTCACGTCAGATAGCCCACTGGATGCCCAAGTAAATTACTATCTATACACTGAAATCAACCCAAGCTTAGCTTCTCATGGAGGCGATGTAAGTTTGGTAGGTGTTGTAGCAGAGGAAGAAGGCAACGTGGCAGTGCTGAAATTTGGTGGCGGTTGCCAAGGATGTAGTTCTGTTTCCTTAACGCTGCAAGAAGGCGTTGAGAAAACCTTGAAAGAACGTATCCCAGGAATCCATTCAGTTCGTGACGTTACAGATCATTCTAATACAGAAAATGCCTATATGTAGGCATTTAAGATATAGCCGTTTAAAGCTATGTTAAAACAAAAAAACCAGCTATTTATGCTGGTTTTTTGTTTTAAAGCGAAGGTTAACTTAAACGTGAGCGTTTAGGTAAAGACAGTTTCAACTTTGAAGCCAGTTCACGCATGCTTGTTTGGGTTGAATCCCAATCTATACACGCATCAGTAACAGAAACACCATATTGTAAATCTGACAAGTTGTCAGGAATAGATTGATTACCCCAATTAATATTACTTTCAATCATCAAACCAACAATAGAATCATTGCCTGCATTAATTTGTTGTGTGATGTCTTCCATCACTAACGTTTGATTTGCTGGATCTTTACTAGAATTAGCATGGCTACAGTCGACCATAATGTTGCCAGACAAGCCGTCTTTTTTAAGTGCTTGCTCACACATAGCAATATTAGCTGCATCATAATTAGGCTTACCACCGCCGCCTCTTAATACCACGTGACCATATTGATTACCGGTAGTGCGTGTAATAGACACTTGCCCATGAGGGTTGATGCCTAAGAAAGAATGTGAGGACGCCATAGATTCCAAAGCATTAAAGGCAACCGTTAAGCCGCCATCAGTACCGTTTTTAAACCCTACAGGACAAGACAATCCAGAAGACATTTCACGGTGAGTTTGCGATTCGGTAGTACGAGCTCCAATGGCTGCCCAGCTCCATAAATCTGATTGATATTGTGGTGAAATTGGATCCAGTGCTTCAGTGGCTAAGGGTAAGCCCATGGCTGATAGATCTAACATGAGCTTACGGCCAATATGTAACCCTGTTTCGATATCAAATGTACCGTCTAGGTGAGGGTCATTGATCAGGCCTTTCCAACCTACTGTAGTGCGGGGTTTTTCAAAATACACCCTCATAACAATATATAGTGTATCTTTTAATTCATCTGCTAGAAGGGCTAGACGACGACCATAATCTAACGCGGCTTCTGTGTCATGAATGGAGCAGGGACCAATCACTACAAATAAACGATGGTCTTTACCATCCAATATATTTTTGATTGTTTGACGAGCTTGCATCACACCATCTGCGATCATACTTGTAGTTGGCAATTGGTTTTTTAAATCTTCAGGCGAGGTAAGTACCTGTTGATTCGCGATATTCAGGTCTTCGATGCGACGATCGGTCATAATGGGTCTCTATAAAATAACTAAAAGTATTAAGGGTAAAAGATTAGCTTATGGCTAGCTCTAAACGCTATAATTTAGCCGTCCTTTTTAACACAAAAAAAGGTCTACAAACAAATGAAACTCATATAAATCGAGCTTTTGAGAAAAATTATGGAAAAACTGGGTATAAATCATCACTCAGCCTTCATTATGCAGGTGTTTGCCCTGTGCGTTGGCGCATTATTGTCAATGCAGGTACATGCAGCATTGTTTAGCACTGTAGAACATCCCATGCCAGCAGATCAAGCGTTTGCTGTTACGATTGAACAAAGCAATGATCAAATAGACATAGTGTGGAGTATTGCTGATAATTATTATTTATATCAAGACAAACTTGCGTTCACCACATCTAATGGTCAGCCTTTAAGTAACCTAGCATTACCTCAAGCTGTAATAAAGCAAGACCCTACATTTGGCACCACCAAAGTGTATTATAATCAGTTACATATTACTGGGACGCTGCCCAGTGCACTTACTAAAGCAACCTATCTAACCATTCATTACCAGGGATGTTGGAATGGCGGAGTTTGCTATCCGCCGCAGACTAAAACTATGGCGCTTGCAGATTTTGTAACAGTGGCATCAAGTAATTTACCAAAAGCTCAAGAAAATACAGACTGGACTAAGACTACAAGCACTAATGCAAATTGGTTCTTACAAAACCTTGAAAACACTAACCTTACTACTTTGTTAGTTATTTTTTTCTTAGCAGGGCTAGCGTTAGCCTTCACACCATGTGTGTTACCTATGGTGCCTATTTTATCAAGTATTATAGTGGGCCTTAGCCCTAAGCCTGGGCCAGGTAAAAGTTTCCTACTCTCTTTAGTGTATGTTCTTACTATGGCAGCCACTTACAGTTTGGCTGGTGTCGTTGCTGGTTTGAGTGGATCAAATATTCAAATAGCCCTGCAACACCCTGCAGTAATCGCTACCACCGCAACCTTGTTTGTTTTCTTTGCCATAGCTATGTTTGGATGGGTTAATGTGCAAATGCCACAAGGTATCCAAAATAAAATCAATACAGTTAGCAACAAACAGCTTGGTGGTCAAGCCACTGGAGTTGCTGTTATGGGGGTATTATCTGCGCTAATAGTAGGCCCTTGTGTCGCTGCCCCATTAGCAGGTGCGTTATTGTTTATTGCACAAACTGGTGATGCAACCACTGGTGGCTTGGCTTTGTTTGTCATGGGTTTAGGCATGGGTGTGCCGCTACTTTTAATAGGCACATCAGCCAGCAAATGGATACCTAAAACAGGCCCCTGGATGCATCGAATTAAGGTTGGTTTTGGCTTTTTAATGTTATTAATGGCGGTGTGGATGACTGATCGTGTTTGGCCTGAACTAAGCTTGATATTTGTGGCTATAATTACCATTGTACTGGCTTTTATTTTAGCCTTACACCATCGCTGGAACCCCACTTTAGAATCACTTTCTGCCGCTGTGATCAGCTACACACTAGCTATGTTTTTAGGCCTTTATGGCATTCTTTTAGTCGTTGGGCAATTAGCTGGCACAGGGTCACTATTAAAACCTTTAGGTGTTTTAGTTAGCCCGCATGAAGTAACTGAGGTTTCTAGTGAAGGACAACAGGGTAAACAATTTATTTTGGCCAAAGTATTACCCGAAGCTGTAGCGCCGATATTAGCCCAAGCTAAGCTGGATAAGCAGCCTGTGATGTTAGATTTCTATGCAGATTGGTGTATTTCGTGCAAAGAGTTGGATGCCTTCGTATTTAAAGATCAACTTGTTCAGTTGGCTTTAGCAGATTTCAAAGCGATTAAAGTAGACGTCACACTTAACACCAAACAAGCGCAGAAACTGATGCAGTCACTGCGCTTAGTAGGCCCTCCAGCATTAGTTTTTTATACAAGTAAGGGTGAGCTATTTTCAGAAACTGTGATTGGAGTGCCAGCTGTTGATGATTTGGTTGACCTTTTACAGCAAGTAAATAGTCTATAATTATACCTATATGCTTTTTGGTTATATATGGTATTATTTAAAGATCGTTCTTTAGGACACACCACGCTTATGAAGTTACAGCAGCTAAAATACATTTGCGAAGTAGAAAAAAACAACCTCAACGTTTCAGCTACGGCCCAAAGTCTATACACGTCTCAGCCTGGTATTAGTAAGCAAATTCGCTTACTAGAAGACGAGTTAGGTGTGGAAATATTTGCTCGAAGTGGCAAACACCTCACCCATGTGACGCCTGCTGGCAAATCGATTTTAGAGTCTGCCTACGACGTACTTTTAAAAGTTGACGGTATTAGGCGCAAAGCCCAAGAATATACCGATGAAACTAAAGGCTCCTTGTCTATTGCCACAACACACACCCAAGCACGCTATGCTTTACCTAAAGTGATCAATAATTTTATTGGTAAATATCCAGATGTTTCTTTGCATATGCAGCAGGGCACACCTAAGCAAATCTCTAGTTTAGCGTCAGATGGCGAAGTTGATTTCGCCATCGCCACAGAGGCGATTGATCAGTTTAGTGATTTATTAATGATGCCATGCTATCACTGGAATAGATGTGTGGTTGTACCTAAAGATCATCCTTTAGCCAAAGTAGAAAAACTTACTCTTGAAGAGTTGGCTAGACACCCGATTGTGACTTATGTATTTGGTTTTACTGGGCGCTCAAAACTAGATGATGCGTTTAACAATGCCCGTTTGGAGCCGAAGGTTGTATTTACTGCAGTTGATTCTGATGTCATTAAAGCTTACGTTAGACTAGGTTTAGGTGTTGGTATTATTGCCACTATGGCTTATGAACTGGATCTTGATAGCGATTTAGTGGCTTTGGATGCAAGCCATTTGTTCGCCTATAGCACCACTAATATTGGGTTTAGAAAAGGAACGTTTTTAAGAGGGTATATGTACGATTTTATCGAAGCTTTTGCGCCTAACCTTACTAGAAGCAAAATAAATCAAGCCCAGCTGTGCCGTAACCAACAAGAACTTGATACATTATTCGAACGCAAAGACCTACCCATTAGGTGAGTTGACGTAAACCATCAAGCAGGTTGTTGACCTTATCAAAGGTTTCTTGATACTCAGCATCGCACTGTGAGTCAGCCACTAAACCACCACCAGCCCAGCAGTATATGTGACCTCCATTATCACCTTTAGCATCAGTGACTAATGTACGGATACAAATATTTGTATCCATACGTCCATTAGTGCTGATGTAGCCAATAGAACCAGTATAAGCATTGCGTCGATGAGGTTCTAGCTCTTCAATAATTTCCATAGCTCTAAGCTTAGGCGCACCGGTAATTGACCCCCCAGGAAATGCGCCTTTTAACAAAGGTAATATTTCTTCACTGGATGCAATTTCCCCAGTAACCGTGGTCACCAAATGATGTACGTTACTATAAGTCTCAATAGCAAACAGCTTTGGCACTTTAACGGAAAAGGGCAAACACTGCTTGCTCAAGTCGTTGCGAAGTAAATCAACAATCATAATGTTTTCAGAGCGGTCTTTAGCACTTGCAAGTAACTGTTCACAAAGAAATTGGTCTTGCTCGTGAGTAACACCCCTGGGACGAGTGCCTTTAATCGGCTTAGTTTCAACCTTACACTGATCTACTTGCAAAAAACGTTCTGGAGATAGGCTTAATAAAGCACCTTCTTGAGTTTCCATGTATGCACTAAAAGGTGTGGGAGAAGCCATCCTAAGCTGTTTATATGCTTGCCAAGGATTGCCATTATAAGGGGCTTCAAAACGCTGAGCTAAGCAAACTTGATAACAGTCTCCAGCATGAATATAGTCAATCACACGATCAAATTTATCTGCATATTGTTTTTTTGTCATGTTGGAAACAAAGTCACTTTTTAGACTAAATCCTTTACCTTGGAAAGGTTTAATGTGCAGAATATTTTCTGTTAGGTTTTGAGTGCTTAATGCGTCAAGCTGGCTAACTAAATAACTTTTTTGCAATTCATGGTCGGTAATTATGGCCCAAGGGTAAATACCTATGCATAGGTGTTCCATAGAAATATCAGCTGAAGCTGTTGATGGTATTAATTCTATAGAACGCCCTAAGTCATAACCAAATAATCCTGCAGCACCACCAGTAAAGGGAATGCCTTGAGCTTCCACAAGTTCGCTGGTATCGGTTAATAACTCACTTAACAATACACCTATTAAATCGAAAGGGTCGACTTGGGTAGTTTTAACGGTGTTATTTTTCTCAACTTTAGTTACACCATCAGTGTGGCTTATCACTGCTAGTGGGGAAGCCATAGCAATATCATAGCGTCCAAAGTGACTGGAGGGACGACTAGAATCCAACAATAAGGGCATAGGCATGTGCCGTATGGCTTCAAAATAGTGGCAGGCGCTTTGTGTGAATGGCAAGTTGATTATATGCACTGTAGAACTCTTAAAGAGTAGTAAAGGTCTATTCTAACTCCCAAGTTGTGGTGGAACTAGGGGGTAGTCTAATAAAGGATAACAATATTAACCAATGTCTTTGTAAGTCTTTGTCAATAGCAATTATTGTCTACAATATTAGATCAATGTCTAATTTGACGAGGGTTATAAGGTGATTTATAATACTTTTTACATAAATGTGTAGACAATATGCTTATGCAAGAAGAAATAACTACCTTAGCCAAAAAAGTCTGTGATCGTATCGTAAAAGACATCATTACAGGCACCATTGCTCAAGGCCAAAAACTTAATGAACCTGAACTTGCGCGCATTCACGGCATAAGCCGTGGACCATTGCGAGAAGCGATGAGCAGGCTTGAATCTATGCGTTTGATTACTCGCACACCCAATATAGGCGCAAGGGTAGTCAATCTATCTTATGAAGAATTATTAGAAATTTATCAAATAAGAGAGTCTCTGGAGGGTTTAGCTGCAAAACTTGCAGCTAAAGCGATGACAGTTGAAGAAAAGGGCAATCTAAGATTGCTGCTTAATAGCCATCGGAAACACATTTTAGACACCCAAGGTCAGTCCTATTTCCAACAAGAAGGTGATGTTGATTTTCATTACTGCATTGTTCATGGCAGCAAAAATAAACGCCTCATCGATATGCTTGCTGGAGACTTGTATCAACTTGTTCGTATGTACCGATATCAATTTAGTTTATCTAGCAATAGGCCTCAACAAGCCCTAAAAGAACACGACCAAATCTGTAGCGCTATTGAAGAAGGGGATGAAGATTTAGCTGAGTGGCTAATGAAACGTCATATCAATAACGCCCGAAACAACATCATGCAACGCATGCAAATACAATCACCCATACAGGATGGAAATACTCAATGAGCAAAACTATTAGAATGAGCCAAGGTGCTAAGTTTCGCGCAGCCATTAGCAAAAATGATCCATTGCAAATTGTTGGCACCATTAACGCTTATAGCGCAATGATGGCAGAAAAAGTGGGCCATCAAGCTATTTACCTATCTGGTGGCGGTGTAGCTAATGCCTCATACGGCTTACCAGACTTGGGAATGACAAGCCTGAACGATGTGCTGGCTGATGCTCGCCGCATCACTGCGGCTTGCGATTTACCTTTGTTGGTAGACATTGATACCGGTTGGGGTGGGGCATTTAACATTGCTCGAGCCATCAAAGGCATGGAATCAGCTGGCGTAGCAGCTGTTCATATTGAAGATCAAGTAGCGCAAAAGCGCTGTGGTCATAGGCCTAATAAAGAAATTGTATCTACTCAAGAAATGGTAGATCGCGTTAAAGCTGCAGCAGATGCTCGTATTGATGACGACTTTTTCATCATGGCCAGAACAGACGCATTTCAAAAAGATGGCTTACAAGCTGCCATAGATCGTTCTCAAGCATGCATAGAAGCTGGAGCTGATGGTATTTTTGCAGAAGCTGTTCATGAATTGACTGATTATGAAGCTTTCGCTAAGGCTATTACGATGCCTTTGCTAGCTAACATTACAGAATTTGGTGCTACTCCTTTGTATAACAAAAGTGAATTGGCCAACGTAGGTGTAGATATGGTGCTTTACCCTTTAAGCGCCTTTAGAGCTATGAATAAAGCAGCCCTTAATGTGTATGAACACTTATTGGCTGACGGCGACCAAAAAGCGGTCATTGATACGATGCAAACTCGCATGGAACTTTATGACTTTTTAGATTATCACTCGTTTGAAGAAAAGTTAGACGAATTATTTGCCGCTGGTAAAAACCTGTAATTACATCTTTGAAAGGAGAAAAAAATGAGTACTAAAACTATATCTGGTGCCGGGCTTAGAGGTCAATCTGCAGGGTCTACCGCATTGTGTACAGTGGGTTTAACTGGCACTGGCCTAACCTATCGTGGTTACGACATTAGTGAATTAGCAGATAATGCTAGTTTTGAAGAAGTCGCCCACATGTTGCTTAAAGGCCACTTACCAAATCAAGCAGAGCTTGATGCTTATACAGCAAAACTCAAGGGCATGCGTCACTTGCCTCAAGCTCTAAAAACAGTGCTAGAACAAATACCTGCCAGTGCCCATCCGATGGACGTGATGCGCACAGGTTGCTCTATGTTGGGTAATTTAGAAACCGAAATTGATTTTTCTATGGAACAGGAAGTTACAGAGCGTTTATTAGCTCTATTTCCAGCTATTATTTGTTACTGGTACCGCTTTAGCCATGATGGCGTTCGCATTGAGACTGAGACTGATGATGACTCCCTTGGTTCTTATTTTTTACACTTATTACATGATAAGAAACCTAGTGAGCTGCATAGTAAGGTTATGAATGTGTCATTAATTTTGTATGCAGAGCACGAATTTAATGCTTCTACCTTTACCGCTAGAGTATGTGCTTCTACTTTGTCTGACATGCATTCATGTGTTACTGCAGCGATTGGAAGCTTAAGAGGTCCGTTACATGGCGGGGCAAACGAAGCTGCTATGGACATGATCGAACAGTGGAAAACACCTGATGAAGCAGAATCAGACATCATGGGCATGCTTGCTCGTAAAGATAAAATCATGGGCTTTGGCCATGCCATTTATCGTGAGTCTGATCCACGTAACGTAATCATCAAAGGTTGGTCAGAAAAACTGGCTGAATCAGTCGGTGATACTCACTTGTATCCAGTGTCTGTACGCTGTGAAGAAGTCATGTGGCGTGAAAAGAAACTTTTTTGTAATGCAGATTTTTTCCATGCCTCAACCTATAGCTTTATGGGCATTCCTACCAAGTTATTCACGCCTATTTTTGTGATGTCCCGCTTAACAGGCTGGGCAGCTCATGTAATGGAGCAGCGCACTAATAACCGCATCATTCGCCCAAGTGCTGATTATACTGGCCCTGAAACTGCCCAGTGGGTAGATATTGAGAAAAGAGATTAATAATGATCAATACCAACTACCGTAAAACCTTGCTTGATACTGGGCTAGATTATTTTGACACCCCAAGAGCCATTGATGATATTAGTAAAGGTGCCTATGCTCAATTACCCTATACCTCCAAGATCTTAGCGGAGCAGTTGGTACGTCGTTGTGATCCAACCATGTTAACTGCATCGTTAAAGCAGCTAATTGATCGTAAACAAGACTTAGACTTTCCTTGGTATCCAGCGCGTGTAGTGTGTCACGATATTTTAGGTCAAACAGCCTTAGTGGATTTAGCGGGGTTAAGAGATGCCATTGCAGACCAAGGTGGCGATCCTTCAAAAGTAAATCCGGTGGTGCCCACGCAGTTAATTGTGGATCACTCATTGTCTGTAGAGCACGGTGGTTTTGATGCTGATGCCTTTGACAAAAATAGGGCCATTGAAGACCGCCGTAATGACGATCGTTTTCACTTTATAGAATGGACTAAAACAGCATTTGAAAACGTTGATGTAATTCCTGCCGGTAATGGCATTATGCATCAGATCAATTTAGAAAAAATGTCACCTGTGATTCAAAATCGTGATGGCTTAGCCTATCCTGATACTTGTATTGGTACCGACAGCCATACGCCACATATCGATGCGTTGGGTGTGATTGCTGTAGGTGTGGGCGGACTAGAAGCAGAAAATGTAATGTTGGGTAGGGCATCTATGATGCGCCTTCCAGATATTATTGGAGTAGAACTTACAGGTAAGCGCCAGCCAGGCATTACTGCCACTGATATGGTGTTGGCACTTACTGAGTTTTTACGTCAACAAAAAGTAGTATCTTCTTATCTTGAATTCTTTGGTGAGGGCGCTAACAGCCTTACCATAGGAGACCGCGCTACCATATCGAACATGACGCCAGAATTTGGTGCCTCTGCTGGTTTGTTCTACATAGACCAGCAGACAATCGACTATCTTAATCTGACTGGCCGCGAGCCTGAACAGGTTGCTTTGGTTGAAACGTATGCTAAAACCAATGGCTTATGGGCTGATGCTATGGTTGATGCACAGTACGGCCGAGTATTAACGTTTGACCTCTCAAGTGTAGGGCGCAATATGGCCGGTCCATCTAGCCCTCACTTACGCTTGCCTACCTCAGCTTTGTCAGAACGTGGTATTGCTAAGGCTTATGACCATGATGCAGACGATGGCTTAATGCCTGATGGAGCGGTCATTATCGCTGCTATTACCAGCTGTACCAATACGAGTAACCCTCGCAACGTCATTGCAGCCGGCCTTTTGGCGCGTAACGCCAACCGCTTAGGTTTAAAGCGTAAGCCTTGGGTTAAATCTTCCTTTGCACCAGGTTCTAAAGTAGCCAAGCTTTATTTAGAAGAAGCAGGCCTACTCACCGAAATGGAACAGCTTGGTTTTGGCATTGTAGGCTATGCCTGTACTACATGTAACGGCATGAGTGGAGCCTTGGATCCTAAAATTCAAGAAGAAGTTATTGACCGAGACCTATATTCGACAGCCGTATTGTCAGGCAATCGCAATTTTGACGGTCGTATTCATCCTTATGTAAAACAGGCATTTTTAGCTTCCCCACCCTTAGTCGCAGCCTATGCAATTGCAGGGTCTATGCGCTTTGACATTGAGCAAGATGTATTGGGTCAAGATCAACAAGGTAATGACGTCGTGCTTAAGGATATTTGGCCTGAAGATGACGAAATTGATGCGATTGTGACTAAATGTGTGAAACCAGAGCAGTTTAAACAAATCTACATTCCTATGTTTGACCTAGGCAAAGTAGAAAAGTCGATCAGTCCATTATATGATTGGCGCCCTAATACTACTTACATTCGTCGCCCGCCTTATTGGGAAGGTGCTTTAGCAGGAGAGCGCACTTTAACAGGCATGCGTCCTTTAGCCATTTTGGGTGATAACATTACCACTGATCATTTATCACCTTCAAACGCTATCCTTGCGAACAGCGCAGCTGGTGAATATTTAACAAAAATGGGATTGCCAGAAGAAGATTTCAACTCTTATGCAACTCATAGGGGTGATCATTTAACCGCTCAACGAGCAACTTTTGCCAACCCTAAGTTGCTAAACGAGATGTGTACGGATGATGCTGGTAAAATACAACAAGGATCCTTGGCAAGATTGGAGCCAGAAGGTAATGCTCTACGTATGTGGGAAGCCATTGAAACCTATATGGAACGCGCGCAACCACTGATCATTATCGCAGGTGCTGACTATGGTCAAGGTTCATCTAGAGATTGGGCTGCTAAAGGTGTGCGTTTGGCAGGTGTTGAAGTGATTGTAGCTGAAGGGTTTGAACGCATTCACCGCACTAACCTTGTTGGAATGGGCGTTTTACCGTTAGAGTTTAAAGCAGGTGATAACCGTATTAATCAAGGCTTTGATGGTACAGAAAAATTTGACGTTATTGGCACTCCCCACCCAGGTTGCGATTTAACCTTAGTGGTCAACCGCATCGATGGTAGTAGTCAAACGCTGAGTGTGACTTGTCGCCTAGACACAGCAGAAGAAGTAGGTGTTTATGCTGCTGGTGGAGTTTTACAGCGTTTTGCACAAGATTTTCTTGAATCAACAAGTGTCGCTTAGGACTTCCTATGAGTATTAAACAACAAATTAGAATTCCTGCCACCTACATGCGCGGTGGCACAAGTAAAGGGGTGTTTTTTAACCTTTTAGATTTACCTGCCACAGCCCAAGTGCCAGGACCTGCAAGAGATGCTTTGTTACTGCGTGTGATAGGCAGCCCTGATGTATACGGTAAACAAATTGATGGCATGGGCGCTGCTACCTCAAGCACTAGTAAAACCGTCATTTTAAGCCAGTGTACTCACGTAAATCATGATGTAGATTATCTATTTGGACAGGTATCTATTGATAAAGCCTTTGTAGACTGGAGTGGTAACTGCGGCAATTTGTCATCTGCAGTAGGAGCTTTTGCTATTACTAGTGGATTAGTAGACTCAAGCCGTATACCCAAAAATGGTATTGCAGTAGTGAGAATCTGGCAAGCAAACATCAAAAAAACTATTATTGCCCATATTCCTATCACTAATGGTCAAGTCCAAGAGCTTGGTGATTTTAAGCTTGATGGCGTCACCTTTGCTGCAGCTGAAATAAAACTAGAATTTATGAATCCCTCAGCAGCAGACGCAAACATGTTTCCTACAGGCAATTTGGTCGACAAACTTGAAGTGCCTAATATTGGGACCTTTGATGTGACTATGATTAACGCAGGTATTCCAACGATTTTTTTAAATGCGCAAGATTTAGGTTATACCGGTGCAGAGTTACAAGTGCACATTAACTCAGACGCGAAGGCGTTAATCAAACTCGAGTGCATTCGAGCACATGGTGGCGTGCGTATGGGCTTATTTGAGCACCTTGATGATGCAAAAACCCGTCAGCACACCCCAAAAGTTGCATTTGTAGCCCCACCAAAAGATTACACTTCATCCAGTGGCAGCAATGTGCCTGCTGATAAGATTGACCTATTAGTAAGGGCGATGTCCATGGGGCAGTTACATCATGCCATGATGGGCACTGCTGCCGTAGCTATTGGCACTGCTGCGGCTATTCCCAATACTTTGGTTAATATTGCAGCAGGAGGAGGGGCTCTCACAAAAGTCACCTTTGGTCACCCATCTGGCACTTTAACAGTAGGGGCTGAAGCACACCAAAGTGATGGTAAATGGCAGGCTACCAAGGCAATTATGAGCCGAAGTGCAAGAGTGTTAATGGAAGGTTGGGTAAGAGTACCCGATGCCTGAGTATCACGTTGAAGTCACTGATATATCCATTTCTGCGGCACAATTACTAACTCAACCCAGCGGTTTATCTAAACAGCAGGTTAAGCAGGCCATGAAAAAGGGTGCTGTGTGGGTGAGTGAGAATGGCGCTAGCCATAGGCGGCTTAGAAGAGCTGATAAACATCTTAAACTAGGCCAAACTATACACCTGTATTACGATCTGCAAGTGCTAGAGACTCAGGTAACTCCTGCAGTGCTAATTAAAGATGAAGGTGACTATAGTGTGTGGTATAAACCTTATGGTATGTTCAGCCAAGGCACTAAGTGGGGTGATCACTGCACTATCAATCGTTGGGTCGAACAGAATCATCAACCTCAACTCCCTGCATTTATTGTTAATAGGCTAGACCGTGCTGCGCAAGGGTTGATGTTAATCGCTCATACAAAAGCAGCGGCAACCAGCCTTAGTCGTTTGTTTGAGCAACGACAAATAATTAAGACTTATACTGCATTGGTGTCTGGGCTATTCCCAGAAACACTGTTTCTAAACTCGCCTATTGATGAGCAACATGCCGCTAGCCATGCCAGTTTACTAACTTATGACGAAAAAGCTAAGTTATCCTTAGTTCGCGTCACTATTGAAACTGGACGCAAACACCAAATACGCAAGCACCTCAGCGGAGCTGGCTTTGCAATTATTGGTGACCGACTATATGGCTCAAAGGATGCCAGCTTGGATACTAACTTGTGCCTTGTATCAACTTATCTTGCGTTTACTTGCCCAATAACGTGTGTTGAAAAAAGCTATCTCTTAACGGATAATTACTTGCCTAAGATGGTTTAAAAAAACCAATCAATAGTTTAAAAGTTTACCAGTGTTATCAAATTACCGGAATACACAGCATGAAAGACTTATTACCAGAACTATGTGACCAGTTTGAAGACCAAGTGCGTGTGGTGGAGCCTATGTTTGCCAACTTTGGCGCAAAAGAGTGCTTTAGTGGACAGATAGTCACCCTTAAATGCTACGAAGATAATTCAAAAGTACGTGAACTAGTTGCCCAAGATGGCACTGGAAAAGTTTTGGTGGTAGATGGTGGAGGTTCACTAAGGTGTGCCTTGCTTGGCGATATGTTAGCAGAAAAAGCAGTATCCAACGGTTGGCAAGGGATCATTATTTATGGCTGCATTCGCGATGTGAATGCCATTGGTGAAATTAATTTAGGGGTGCAAGCACTAGCCACACACCCTATGAAAACTAAAAAAAGAGGCTTAGGGGATATTAACTTAGAAGTACAGTTTGGTGGAGTTACCTTTGTGCCTGGGCAGTTTGTGTATGCGGACAACAATGGCGTTTTAGTTTCCCCTCATGACTTACTACTGAACCTGCCAAGTCCGTAGCTTATCAAAGCCAATTACTCATCAGCAAAGTAAAGATAGCCTTGGTTATGCAGAATTAAAAGCATCGCCTTAGCCGCATCATTTTTGACTAGTTCAGTCATCTCGTCCACTTCAAGTAACCATCGGTTTGAGATCGCTTCTACAAATGCAGCGGCCTCTGGAGGACAGGGTAGCGCCTCACCTTGAACAAATAAGGTTAAACCACCATCTCCTTGCCAGGTGTGGGCTAAACGCACTCCTTCGGATACTCTTAAAACACCATAACCATCATTGATAATGCTTTCTAACTCAATAAGGTCCATTGCTTCTTCAGCCATATCTAAATTAGTGTGCTTAGGCTCTGTGCTGTGCTTTCCAAACCATTGAGCAACATTTTCTGGGGTTATTTGATCTCGCATAAACGTCATCAAGCCCTCTATATCAGCCGCACTGAGCTCACCACTTTTAGCGGTAAAGCCATGATCCTGCAAACGCAGATCCGCACTAATATTCATCCCGCACTCATCAGCAAATGTAGTGAGTACTTCTGCATGGGAAGGCGATCTAAAACCCACTGAATAAGTCACGCAAGCATCTGACACTGCAACACCCTTATGAGCTACAAGTGGTGGTATATACAACATATCTCCAGGATTTAAAACGAACTCTTTTACCATTTCAAACTGGTCTAATAACGACAGCTGATCATGAGCCATTAGGGGCGAGTTTTCGCTACAAGTTTGACCAATTTGCCATTGGCGGCGACCTTCACCTTGAATTAAAAAAACATCGTACCGATCATAATGAGCGCCCACACCGGCACCTTTTGTAGCGTAGCTAACCATGATGTCATCTAAACGCCAGCTAGGTAAAAAACGAAATTTAGCTAGAAAGTCATGCACTTGGGGCACAAAACAATCAACACCTTGTACTAATAGCGTCCAAGGAAAGTTGCGCTCTTTATTGAAATCATCTTCTGTAAGCGGCCCGTGGGTAACACACCAATCTTTTATATCACCTTTATTTTCAATTAAGCGCGAATCTACTTCAGACTCTAACGCTAATCCTGCTAACTCATCCACTTCGATAAGCGCTTCTTGAAAAGCAATTGCGTTACGGATACACACCGGCTTTTTTTGCCAGTAGTCCGCAATAAAAATAGCTACGCTCATATCACCTAAATGGCTCAATGGAGCCATAGTAGAGGCACTAAAACCGGTGGTATCAGTCATCAATTAAACCGCTGCTGCTTGGGTGATGGCATTGCCAATGTAATTTGCAGGCGTTAAAGTTTTAAGTTCGTCTTTAACCGCTTGAGGTAATTCTAACGTATCAATAAAGTCGGCCATAATGGCTGCATCAATCGTTTTTCCACGAGTGAGTGCTTTAAGCTTTTCGTAAGGTTCTTCAATAGCATAACGGCGCATGACTGTTTGAATCGGTTCAGCAAGCACTTCCCACGCATTATCTAGATCTTCATCTAAACGCTGTGCATTAAGCTGTAATTTACTTATACCTTTGATGCTCGACTGGTAGGCAATTAAACTATGGGCTAAGCCTACACCTAGGTTGCGCAATACTGTGGAGTCGGTAAGGTCACGTTGCCAACGAGAAACAGGTAACTTACTCGCCAAGTGTTGTAATAAAGCATTAGCAATGCCCAAATTGCCTTCTGAATTTTCAAAATCAATGGGGTTCACCTTATGGGGCATTGTTGATGAACCAATTTCTCCAGCAATCGTTTTTTGCTTAAAGAAACCCAAGGAAATATATCCCCAAATGTCACGGTCAAAATCCAACAAAATAGTGTTGAAACGAGCAATTGCGTCAAACAATTCTGCAATATAATCATGTGGTTCAATTTGCGTAGTGTAAGGATTAAAGGTTAACCCTAGGCTTTCCACAAAGACTTGAGCATTAGCCTGCCAATCAATCTCTGGATAAGCCGTATAATGTGCATTGTAGTTGCCCACAGCACCATTGATTTTGCCTAAAAACTCCATCTGATTGATCTGCTTCAACTGGCGCTCAAGACGTGCAGCAACGTTAGCCATCTCTTTACCCATGGTAGATGGAGAAGCAGTTTGGCCATGTGTTCGAGACAGCATGGGCTGGCTTTGATGAGTGTGGGCTAGGTTTTTAATATGCCCTAATACCTTAGCCATTTCTGGCACTATAACTTGCTCTAAGCCATTTTTGAGCATTAAGCCATGAGACAAGTTATTGATATCTTCAGAAGTGCAGGCAAAGTGTACGTATTCGTTTATCGCATGTAGTTCTGCATTACCTACAAACTGCTCCTTAATGTAGTATTCCACCGCTTTTACATCGTGATTAGTGGTGCTTTCAATATCTTTAACGCGCTGGGCTTGAGTTTCATCAAAATTATTAATCAAACGCTCCAACAAAGCATTAGCCTCATCACTTAAAGGCGAAACTTCTCCAATTTGAGGGTGATTTGCAAGGCATTGTAACCAACGCACCTCGACCAACACTCTGTTATAAATAAGACCAAACTCACTAAAATAAGGGCGTAATGAAGCAGTTTTGCTACCGTATCGGCCGTCTACTGGAGAAAGGGCTGAGATTGATGATAAATCCATAACGGAATCCTGGTTTGGGTTAATGACTAAGTTGGTTAAGCAGAACGTCAAGTTCACGCTGCAAAGAATTTTTAAACACGATTAAGTGCCATTTACGGCCACCTAATTGGCGCCACAATGTGGTTGCTCGTATACCCGCTAAAAGGTATGCGCGTACCCGGTTGGTGTTCATAGGCTGCTGCAAGTACGTAGGGTTGCCAGTAACTTGTATACGAAAATTAAAGCTACTCAAAGTGGATGAATACGTTTCTGCCACACTTGCCAGCACATTGGCATGGACCAATTCATACAAATCTACCTGCCTTTGGCTATGGTTAAGTTGGGTGCTAATTTCATTGAGCATCTGCGGCTGTTTGCTCAACTTACTTTGTAAGTGGATTAGGCCAAGGACATAACGCGTAATATCTTTAATACCTGAGCTTTGTTCCTGATTCATAATAGATTTAAGAGTAATTAAACCTAAACGCATGTTGTGTATAGCTTGTTCACCACCAAAGACGTCTTCAGTACGTTCAGGATTGGCTACAAAAAGAGAAGAAAGGGCACAATGGCTTGCTTGTGTATCAGCTTGACCAGTGGTTGCCACTTGATTGACTAGGGTAGCGGCCTGAATAATTCCTGCTAAGGCGAGCACACGTTGTTGGTTGAGGCTCAGTTGATTAATCAATGACTGCTCCTCCAAGACATACTTGCCCATCATAAAAAACGATAGATTGACCTGGTGTTACTGCTCTTTGTGGTTCTGCAAACACCACGTTTATATTGCCACTTGAAAGAGCCGTTATGGTGCATTGTTGATCCGCTTGACGGTAACGTATTTTGGCCATTAATAAAACTTCCCTACTTTGTGTTCCTTTAGATATGTCGGGAGACAAATCTGGACCTATTCCATCAACCCACATAAGTTGTTGGCAGGTTAGGGATGATTTAAACAAGCTTGGGTGATTCTTACCTTGGGTGACTATTAATCGATTGCGTTCTAAATCTTTATCAACTACATACCAAGCTGATTCATTATAATTAGCTAAGCCACCAATCCCCAGGCCTTGACGTTGGCCAATGGTATGGTACATGAGCCCTTGGTGGTCACCGATGACATCACCGTCCACGGTTTCGATTTTGCCAGGGTGGGCAGGCAAGTAGTCTTGCAAAAAATCTTTAAATCGACGCTCACCAATAAAACAAATGCCGGTACTGTCTTTTTTTGCATGATTAGCCAACCCATGAGCTTCTGCAATCATGCGCACTTCAGGCTTTTCCATAGCACCTATAGGAAACAATGTTTGGCTTACTTCTAAAGCACCTACAGCATGCAAAAAGTAACTTTGGTCTTTATTGCCATCTAAACCTTTAACTAGTTTACAGTTAATACCTTCACCAGTGCGCTGCACATAATGGCCTGTAGCAATATAGTCTGCACCCAGCACTTTGGCATAATCTAAAAAAGCTTTAAATTTAATCTCTCGATTACAAAGGATATCTGGATTAGGTGTACGACCGGCTTTATACTCCGCAAGGAAGTGCTCAAACACGTTGTCCCAGTACTCCGCAGCAAAGTTTGCAGCGTGTAAATGAATGCCTAGTTTGTCGCATACCGCCTGTGCGTCAGCTAAGTCCTGCTTAGCGGTACAATATTCAGTGCCATCGTCCTCGTCCCAGTTCTTCATGAACAGACCTTCGACGTGATACCCTTGTTGCATTAGCAGCAAAGCAGAAACAGATGAGTCGACACCGCCAGACATGCCGACAATAACGCGTGTAGAATTGGATTCACTCATAGATTTGATTCAAGCGGTAAACAGAATATAAATTAGACGTTAATTTTAACCGAAGCAGGCCTCTACGCCTAGGCTTATGGACATATTCCAGGGATTTTTAAACGCATGAAAAACAATGATCTTATCCTTGTGCAAGAAGCAGATTTTGATATCAACAAACATTATCAAACATTACTGCACATAAACCCCAGCAGCACAGGAGCAGCCGTGTTGTTTGTGGGTTTAGTTCGCGATTTAGATGATGCTAAAGTAGAAGCTATGGAGCTTGAGCATTACCCTGGTATGACAGAAAAATGTTTACAAGAAATAGTACACAAAACACATGATCGCTGGCCTATAGAAGGTATCCATGTAATACACAGGGTAGGCAGGCTACAATCTCATGAACAAATTGTGTTGGTTGGAGTGGCCTCAAGGCATCGCAGCGATGCATTTAGTGCATGTGAATTCGTAATGGATTATTTAAAACAAGACGCACCATTTTGGAAAGCTGAAATCACAGAACATGGTAAGCAATGGGTTGATGCTAAAGAATCTGATAAGCAAGCTAATAAACGTTGGCAGCCCAGCTGAGCTTTTCTAAGTTAAGTATTTTCCAAGCGCCATTGGCCAACATCCAGGCCTTTTAGGCGCCAATTACCTATAGCCACTCTTACCAAACGCAAAGTGGGTAAGCCTACTGCTGCAGTCATGCGCCTTACTTGTCTATTTCGACCTTCACTAATACGAATTTCTAACCACTGGGTTGGTATAGAAATACGATCTCTTATGGCGGGCACACGGGGCCATAGGCTGTGGGCTTGGGCTCCCAGTAATCTCACTTTTGCAGGTTTAGTAGGGCCGTCTTTAAGTATAGGACCAGCACGCAAGCACTTTAATTGATCTTCATTTACGGCACCTTCTACCTGCACCCAGTAAGTTTTTTCTAACTTATGCTTAGGATTAGCAATCTGATTCTGTAGGGCTCCATCGTTGGTTAATATCATCAAACCTTCTGAATCATAATCCAGTCTTCCAGCTGGATAGTAGCTTGGCATATCAATATAATCCGCTAGAGTAACCCGGCCTTCGCCATTGCTAAACTGGCTTAAGACTTGAAAAGGTTTATTAAAAACTAAAATACTAGACACACAATTTCCTTTATTAGTACTGTGAATTGTTAGAATTTTGTAAAATAACTACATGATTCCTTGGGCCTACAGGGGCATTCAAGCTATAATTAAGGTTGACTACAAAACAATTGCATTAATCGTTTTGTCTACGCCACAAGGCTATTTTTTAAGCACCCGGAGAACTCATGACATATCAACACATCACAGTACCAGAGCAAGGCTCTAAAATTACTGTTAACGCAGACTTTTCTCTAAACGTACCAAACGATCCTATTATCCCTTATATTGAAGGCGATGGTATTGGTTTTGACGTTTCACCAGTAATGCTTAAAGTAGTAGATGCCGCTGTAGAGAAAGCGTTCAATGGCACCAAAAAAATTAACTGGATGGAAGTATACGCTGGTGAAAAGGCTACAGTCACCTATGACGCTGATACTTGGATGCCTGAAGAAACATTAGCTGCATTTAAAGAATACAAAGTGGGCATCAAAGGTCCTTTGACCACACCAGTGGGTGGTGGTATTCGTTCTTTGAACGTAGCCCTGCGCCAAGAACTAGACCTTTATGTTTGTCAGCGCCCAGTGCGTTGGTATACTGGCGTGCCTAGCCCAGTAATCAAGCCTGAAAATGTAGACATGGTTATTTTCCGTGAAAACTCTGAAGACATCTATGCCGGCATTGAGTGGCAAGCAGGCTCTCCAGAAGCTGAAAAAGTAATTAAGTTTTTACAAGACGAAATGGGCGTAACTAAAATTCGCTTTGACCAAATGTGTGGTATCGGCATCAAACCTGTATCAGAAGAAGGTACAAAGCGTTTAGTTCGCAAAGCTATTCAATACACGATCGATAATAATCGTGATTCATTAACCTTGGTTCACAAGGGTAATATCATGAAGTTTACCGAAGGTGCCTTTAAAGAGTGGGGCTATGAAATTGCTCAACAGGAGTTTGGTGCTACTTTAATTGGTGAAGGCCCTTGGTGTGAAATGAAGAACCCAAACACTGGCAAAAACATTGTTATTAAAGACGTCATTGCTGATGCTATGCTGCAACAGATTTTATTACGTCCAGAAGACTATGACGTTATTGCTACACTGAACCTAAACGGTGACTACCTATCAGATGCACTAGCAGCTGAAGTAGGCGGTATTGGTATTGCACCAGGTGCGAACCTAAGTGATGATATTGCAATTTTTGAAGCCACTCACGGTACAGCACCAAAGTATGCTGGCCAAGATAAGGTAAATCCAGGTTCAATTATTCTATCTGCTGAAATGATGTTACGTCACTTAGGTTGGTTAGAGGCCGCTGACCTTATCGTTGCTGGCACTGAAGGTGCGATCAACGCTAAAACTGTAACTTATGATTTTGAGCGCCAAATGCCTGACGCTACCTTGTTGTCTTGTTCAGAATTTGGCGATGCAATTATTGCCAATATGTAATATCTGCATTGCAGCAATAAAAAAACCAGCTTAGGCTGGTTTTTTTAGCTCTAAAGAATGGTTATGTGAATTTTAATCACGTAAAAATATGGTTGAAGATAGCTGTTTAAAAAAATTTACCGGCGTTTACAGTTCTGCACTGGAAAAATGCAGACATAGGCCCAATAGTAACGTTATGATTAAAACATTAGTTAAATTTAGAACGCATTAATGCCTATTTTGATTTTACTGATCACACTAACTACAAAAGCGATAAAAACACTCTAATGAGCCAAGATAACGAAAACATACCTAATGATAATCATGACTTACAAGTTATAGAAGAAACTCGCCCTAAAGTCGCTCAGCCATCATTATATAAAGTAGTACTGTTAAACGATGACTACACACCTATGGAATTTGTCATTGATGTGTTAGCCCGGTTCTTTAATCATGATGAAGAACAAGCCACGCAAATCATGCTGGCAGTGCATACCCAAGGTAAAGGCGTATGTGGTACCTACACAAAAGATGTTGCTGAAACCAAATCTATGCAGGTAAACCAGCATTCAAGACAACACAAGCACCCGTTACTATGTGAAGTTGAATCTGCTTCTTAAAGGAATAGACAATGTTAGACAATGATTTAGAACAAAGCTTAAACGAAGCATACAAATACGCCAACTCTAAACGACACGAGTTTATGACTGTAGAGCACTTGCTGTTGGCATTGCTTAACAATCAATCAGGTGCTGCTGTGCTTAAAGCCTGCGGGGTAACATTGGATGATTTGCGTACACCACTAGAAAAATTTGTTAATGATACTACCCCTGCAGTAGACTCATCCTTTGGCGATTATGATGTGCAACCTACACTTGGCTTTCAGCGAGTGTTGCAACGGGCCGTTTTTCACGTACAGTCTTCGGGAAAAGGAGAGGTCAACGGTGCCAATGTTTTAGTCGCGATATTTAGTGAAACCGAAAGCCAGTCGGTGTTTTTGTTGGATTCATTAGATGTGGAGAGAGTAGACATAGTCAATTACCTTTCTCATGGGGTCAGCAAAACAGAAATGGATGGGTCTGAAAGATCTTTAGATGGTGAAAGTGAAGAAGCAAATGATTTAGTTAAATACACCACAGATTTAAACTCTGAAGCTAGAAATGGCAACATTGATCCACTGATAGGGCGCGGTAAGGAGCTAGAGCGACTGGTTCAAGTGCTATCACGTAGGCGCAAAAACAACCCCTTATTAGTTGGCGATGCTGGCGTAGGAAAAACTGCCATAGCTGAAGGTTTAGCTTACCAAATTGAACAAGGTAACGTGCCACAGGTGATTGCCTCATCAACAGTCTACTCTCTTGATATGGGTGCTTTGTTAGCAGGTACAAAGTATCGCGGTGATTTTGAAAAGCGTCTAAAAGGTTTATTGTCTGATATTGAAAAAACGCCCAATGCTATTCTATTTATTGATGAAATACATACCATTATCGGCGCAGGCGCGGCTTCTGGCGGTTCAATGGACGCTTCTAATTTATTAAAACCTGCACTAAGTTCTGGAAAATTGCGCTGCATTGGGTCAACCACATTTACTGAGTTTCGGGGTATTTTTGAAAAAGATCATGCTCTGGCTCGCCGCTTTCAAAAAATCGATGTTGACGAGCCTAGCGTAATAGATACCCAAGCTATTTTAAGAGGGCTTATATCGCGTTATGAGAGCCATCATCAAGTTGAATACACGCCTGCAGCTATAGATGCGGCAGCAGTTTTAGCTGATCGCTATATTACTGATAAAAAAATGCCCGACAAAGCTATCGATATAATTGATGAAGCTGGAGCCTATCAACAACTTTTTTCACCAGAAGATCGTAAGTCATTCATTGATGTGACAGAGATTGAAGCTATAGTAGCTAATATTGCTCGTATACCACCCAAAAGTATCTCTGCAACCGATCGGGAGCAGCTACATTCTCTTGAGCAAAACCTTAAGCGCGTGGTCTTTGGTCAAGACACCGCCATTGATACTCTAGCAAATGCTATCAAATTATCCAGAGCAGGACTTAATGCACCTCATAAGCCTGTAGGTAGCTTTTTGTTTTCAGGGCCTACAGGCGTTGGTAAAACCGAAGTAACACAGCAACTAGCCCGAGTAATGGGAATTGAGCTTGTGCGTTTTGATATGTCCGAATACATGGAACGCCATACAGTTTCGCGATTGATTGGAGCACCTCCTGGGTATGTAGGGTTTGATCAAGGTGGATTACTTACAGAAGCGGTAACACAAACACCTCATTGCGTATTACTGCTTGATGAAATAGAAAAAGCACACCCAGAAGTATTTAATATACTACTTCAGGTGATGGATAACGGCACCTTAACTGATAACAACGGCCGAAAAACTGACTTCCGAAATGTTGTTTTAGTGATGACAACCAATGCTGGGGCTGAACAAATCAGCCGTGGCTCAATTGGCTTCACCAAGCAGGATCATAGCTCTGATGGTATGGGCGCTATTAAACGTTTATTTAGCCCAGAATTTCGTAATCGGCTTGACGATATTATCCAGTTTAATACGCTGTCAAAAGACGTTATTTTAGGAGTGGTGGACAAATTTTTGGTGGAACTACAAGTACAGCTTGAAGACAAGCAAGTGCACCTTCAAGTAAGTGATGATGCTAGGGCATGGCTTGGAGAGAAAGGGTATGACGCAGAGATGGGAGCAAGGCCCATGGCAAGACTTATCCAACAAGAACTAAAGAAGCCTATGGCGCAGTTATTACTGTTTGGAAATCTTGCAGCGGCAGGCGGTAAATTACTGGTAGGTATAAAGCATGATAAAATAACCTTAACTAGCAAGCCTAGTAAGCGTGCAGTTAAGTTATTAGATCCTGCTTAAGCTAAAGACAAAAAAAGCACCTATGGTGCTTTTTTTATTGCTTTTAATGCTAGTTAACTAACGGGCGCGATAGGTAATGCGGCCTTTAGTTAAGTCATAGGGCGTAAGCTCTACTTTAACTTTGTCACCCGTTAAAATACGGATATAGTGCTTACGCATCTTACCGGATATATGGGCAATGACCACGTGGCCATTTTCCAATTCTACACGGAACATAGTATTAGGTAAGGTATCAATAATAGTACCTTCCATTTCAATCTGGTCTTCTTTAGCCATTAAAGCCTCAAGGGTTATTACAAAAATTTATCATTTCTACATTGCGCGATATTATGCAGTAATCATGTACAAAAAGCGAGCAAAAGACCTATATAAGGTTAGAGCGGCGCTAGCGTTTGCCAATCCACACCGTCAAACACTTCTAAAGGTTGATATTCAGTTTTATAAGACATTTTTTGACACTCTTTTATCCAGTAACCAAGATAAACAAAACTCATTTTTTGAGATTTTCCCCAACGTATCTGCCAAAGCACAGCTAAACGCCCCAAGCTTCTGGCATGGTAGTCAGGATCAAAAAAGGTATAAATCGCCGATATTCCTGCAGGCAGCATATCAACTACGGCAACAGCCAATAGTTTTTTGTCTAACCTAAAACAAATAAACCGTGTATTACTAGACGATGGCGAATCACATAAAAAATCTTCAAACTGTGCCATTGAGGGTGGGTACATATCGCCATCACTGTGTCTTTGGCAGATATAACGCTCATACAAAGCGTATATTTCATCTGTAACAGAAGGCAACTCAAAACTAACCTGCAGATCATTGTTTCGCTTTAGCACACGCTTTTGACTTTTACTCTCTTTATAATCACTCAGGGGCACTCTCACAGACTTACACTCACCACAACCTTCACACCAAGGTCGGTAAATATGTTTACCACTGCGCCTAAAACCAATGTCAGTAAGCTGCATATAGATCGATTCATCTAATGACTGTTCTGGACTTAAGAAAATTGACCTAGATTGCCTATTTTCTAAGTAGCTACAGTTATGCTCTGGTGTTGCGTGAAACACTAAGGTATTAATATCTATAGATGATGAGATAAGAAATCACTCTTTAACCAAGTTGAACGTGCAGTAAACAAGACTATACCATTGGCTCCCACAAGCTATCCAACCCATAGGTTAGATTTTGTTCTAAATAGTTTTGAAAGTCCTCCATTTCGACCTCTTTAGCACCAAGGCTTGCCAAGTGTTGTGTATGCATTTGGCAGTCAATTAACACAAATCCCCATTGTGCTAATCTTTTCCCAAGATGGATGAAGGCTATTTTAGATGCGTTATCTACTTTACTAAACATGGATTCTCCAAAGAACAAGCGTCCAAGAGCAATGCCATACAAACCGCCTACTAATTCGCCTCCAGCCCAAACTTCAACACTATGAGCATATCCACCTTGATATAATTGCGTATATGCGTGCTGCATTTCTGGAGTAATCCAGCTGTCTTGGCTTAATTGATCGCCTCTGGGTGTCGAACCACAAGCACTCACTACACGTTCAAAAGCCTGGTCCATAGTGACAACTAATGGAGTTTTGCGGATTAACTTAAACATGCTTTTAGACACATGAATTTCATCTGGAGCCACCACCATACGAGGGCTAGGTGCCCACCAAAGAATCGGGTCTTGTTCAGAAAACCAGGGGAAAATACCACATTGATAGGCATGCAATAGCCTTGGCACGGATAGATCACCGCCAATGGCCAGCAGACCTTGGGGGTCGTCAATCGCTTCAGATACGGGTGGAAACCAATATTCATTGGCATCTAGTTGGTATACAGGCATAGGTTTATGATGTAATGAAGTTTTCAGGTCAGTTGGGGCAAGTATATTACTCCCAAACCTTATTGCAAACGGTGCTAGTCACTTTTTTACCGTTAGATGCAATATACTCTAAGTCACGGCCACCTTAGTAGATAATTAAGCTTGGTTGAACTATCAGGATTGCGTATCATAGGTAAAGTTTGCTCAAACCAGACATATTCACAAGGAACACATTAGTGGCCACAAATAATCCACGCGCAACAATAAAACAAAGCAATAATGTCACATCAAATTGGATACAGCGATTGAGCTGGAGTGGTTATCATCTTGCTTTATTGGCTTTTAGTATTTATTTATTAGTCGTTTTGATTACTTTTGATGCCCGCGACCCTACCTCAACTCAAGCCTTTGGTGTAGCTAATATTCATAATGCCGGCGGAACCTTTGGAGCTGTTTTAGCAGATTTGTGCTTTTGGGCTTTAGGCGTAGTAGCCTATCTAATCCCTATTTTACTTATACAATATGAGGTGGCTCGTTTTCTTGGTCAGTCTCACCGGGTTAAACAAGATATAGGCAATAGTGTGTGGTTTAAAATGCTCGCCCTTTGTACTTTAATCATTACATCATGTATCTATGCTTCCATCCACATTGCCAGCTCACATCTAACTTACCCACAAAGCAGTGGGGGCCTACTGGGGTTAACATTCGGTTTGCCACTTAACCAAGCCTTGGGCATGATCGGCACCAATATCCTTCTGCTGACTGCACTAACCCTTGCGATTAGCCATTTTTGGCAATTACGCTGGGGAATTATTACTGAGACACTAGGTCGTCATAGCATTTATTGGTATCAATATTTGTATCAGAGTTTATTTAGTCATAGCAACACACAAGAGATTAAAGTAAAAACAGTAAAAGAAAGCTACGTGAGTCCAAGCACCAAATCACCAAATGGCTTGAGTATAACTTCTTCTATAAAAGCAACGTGGCAATCTATTACAACTTATTTGTTCTCTAAAAAAAGTGTAGAAAATACTTCAAAAGAGCCTACATTGAAGTCCCAAGAAACCTTGTCTTCTTTGCTAACAACACAAAGCTCACAAACACCTTCGCCACCTCAAAGTGCAAGTTTTACTAGTCACTTAGATGATTTCAGTGTAGATGACGTCGCCGCTGCACTAGATGGTCAAACAACAAAAAACAAAACTACTAGGACACAAAAAATACAGGCGCAGGACGCCTTTACTACACCAGTTGCTGATCCTAAACCTCATATTAGGGCCTCTTCTCCAGCGCTATCTTCTGCAGCCTCACCCACAACTGTGGTTAGCGAAGTTGCGCAAATCAAAGAAGTGAAAATAGTACCTTTGTCTCAAACACATAAACAAGACACTGGCTCTTCACAAGCTGAGCAAGATGGTAAAGTGACCAAACATAAAAGCTTACCCCCATTAAGCTTACTGGACCCACCAACAGCTAGCCTTAACCCAGTTGTTACTGAAGAAGAGCTCACAGAATTAAGCCAGCTATTAGAAGCTAAGTTACTGGATTTTGGCGTGATTGCAGAGGTAGTTGAGGTAAACCCTGGGCCAGTAATTACTCGGATTGAAATACGTCCAGCACCTGGTACTAAGGTCAGTAAGATAAGCAACCTCTCTAAAGACTTAGCCCGTTCAATGGCAGTCATGAGCGTGCGTGTTGTAGAAGTGATTGCTGGGAAATCTGTTATAGGTATTGAAATTCCCAACCAGCATCGCGAGATGGTACGTATAAGTGAAGTGATTGGAAGTAAGCCATACTTATCTTCTACTAGCCCATTAACGCTCACTTTAGGTAACGATATAGCTGGCAAACCTGTGGTAGTTGACCTAGCAAAAATGCCTCATCTATTGGTTGCTGGCACAACAGGTTCTGGCAAGTCTGTTGGTGTTAATGCCATGATCATGAGCATATTACTTAAATCAACACCAGACCAAGTGCGTATGTTATTGGTAGACCCTAAGATGCTGGAATTATCTATTTATGATGGCATTCCACATTTGTTAGCACCTGTAATTACAGATATGAAAGAAGCTGCCGGTGGTCTTCGCTGGTGTGTTGCTGAAATGGAAAGGCGCTACCGATTGATGGCCTCTCAAGGGGTAAGAAACCTTGCAGGATTCAATACAAAAGTTACTACTGGAGACCTTATTTTAGATCCTATCTGGGTACCTGACGAAGCCAATGGCGAAAACATCGATGATCGTCCGTATTTGTATCCGTTACCTTATATTGTAGTTGTAGTAGATGAGTTTGCTGACATGATTATGGTAGTCGGTAAAAAGGTAGAGGAACTCATTGCTCGAATAGCTCAAAAGGCTAGGGCAGCTGGTATCCACCTTATACTAGCCACCCAACGGCCCTCAGTAGACGTTATTACAGGGCTGATTAAAGCTAACGTGCCCACTCGCATTGCGTTTCAGGTGAGCTCTAAAATTGATTCTAGAACTATTCTAGACCAAGGTGGTGCAGAAAGCCTATTAGGTCATGGTGATATGTTGTATTTGCCACCTGGTAAAAGCATGCCCGAGCGTGTGCATGGAGCGTTTGTAAGTGATGATGAAGTTCATCGTGTAGTAGATGCATGGAAAAAGCAGGGCGCTCCACAATTTATCGACGCCATTGTAGAAGGCAATTATGATCAAGAAGCCGGATTTGGTTTGGCCTCTTCAGAAGGCGCTTTTGAAGAAGATAAAGACCGTTTATACGATGAAGCTGTAGCATTTATTACAGAAACTAGAAGGGCGTCTATATCCTCTGTGCAGCGAAAATTTAAAATTGGTTATAATCGTGCAGCCCGGATGATAGAAGCGATGGAAGCTGCTGGAGTGATTACTGCACCGGCACATAATGGTAGCCGAGAAGTTTTGGCTCCACCTGCGCCTCGTGATTAAATTATATAAAGGATTCATCATGCGCTTAGCCGTATTTATAATGAGCATCACCCTGTGCAACTTGAGCCTTGCACAGACTGCTGCACAATCTCTAAGCAAGCAACTTGGTAATCAAACCAATATCGAAGCTGACTTTGTGCAATATGTATTGGATGCTAGTGGTAGCCGATTGCAAGAAACTCACGGACACATGATCTTAGCTCAACCCAATCGATTTTGGTGGCAAACACAAGATCCTTTTGCACAACTAATCGTGAGCAACGGAAAACGCCTTTGGGTCTATGATAAAGACTTAGAACAGGTCACTGTGCAAGCTTTAGATCAACGCACAACTAATACTCCCGCGTTACTACTTAGTGGTGATGGAGTAAATATAGGCGAAAAATTCACAGTAATGATGAAACGTACAGATAATGATTTAGTACTTTATAGCCTTACACCGAAAGACCCAGAGAGCTTATATCAAAAACTTAGATTGAATTTCAAAAACAACCAATTATTAGAAATGCAGCTAGAAGACTCAATGTACCAAAAAACCAGTTTAATATTTAATAATGTGGTGCTTAACCCTAAAGTAACAGATGATTTATTTGAGTTTGTGGCGCCAATAGGAGTCGATGTGTTGGAGATGGATCAACTTTGAAAAATGACTTGTTCGCACAAGAAACTTCTGGTTACCAGCCATTAGCTAGCCGCATGAGGCCGCAAACTTTGGCTCAATATGCCGGCCAGTCTCACCTATTAGGTGAAGGTAAAAGCCTAGATAAAGCATTAACTCAAGGCTTGCTTCATAGCATGATTTTGTGGGGTCCACCTGGTGTAGGTAAAACCACACTAGCTAGATTGATGAGCCAAGCTAGTGATGCACATTTTATGACTTTGTCAGCTGTGATGTCTGGCGTCAAGGACATTAGATCCGCAGTTTTTGAAGCGCAGCAAGTCCGCGCTCAATCTGGTCGAGACAGCGTCTTATTTGTCGATGAAGTACATCGATTTAATAAGTCTCAACAAGATGCATTTTTACCATTTATTGAAGATGGTACCTTTATTTTTGTAGGTGCCACTACAGAAAACCCAGCGTTTGAGCTTAATAACGCCTTAATGTCGCGCTCTAGAGTGTATATCCTAAAGTCTTTATCAGAAGAAGAATTAGGTGGGTTGCTAGAGCAAACGGTTACTGACTGTGATCGAGGTTTAGGCAAGCTAAACATTGACATTCAATCTCCACAGCGCAAGCTTTTACTGCAGGCAGCCGATGGTGATGCAAGGCGATTGTTGAATTTATTAGAAATAGCTACCGACATTGCAGAAATACAAGATGACAGGTTAATTATAGACAATAGCGTTCTAGAGCAGGTACTACAAACTAGCCCAAAACGCTTTGATAAAGGTGGAGACATCTTTTACGATCAGATTTCAGCGTTTCATAAATCTGTGCGTGGTTCTGATCCAAGTGGGGCATTATATTGGCTGGCTCGAATGTTAGATGCAGGATGCGATCCATTATATATTGCCAGACGACTGCTAGCCATTGCTTCTGAAGACATTGGTAATGCCGATCCAAGGGCCTTGCAGGTTGCAGTAAATGCCTGGCAGGTATTTGAACGAATAGGGCCGGCTGAAGGTAACCGCGCCATTGCTCATGCCACTGTTTACTGTGCTTGTGCAGCTAAGAGCAACGCAGTTGATCTAGCCTTTAAAGCCGCTATGCAACTTGCAAGGGAACAGCCAGATTATGATGTACCTAATCACCTGCGTAATGCTCCAACCAGTTTAGCTCAATCCATGGGTCATGGAGCAGACTATCGATATGCTCACTCAGAACCAATGGCGTTTGCAGCTGGGGAAAGTTACATGCCACAAGAGCTAGCTGAACATGTCCTTTACTTCCCAAGTGATCGAGGTATTGAAGGAAAAATCTCTGAAAAGTTAGAAAAACTAGCTCAGCTGAACCAAAATAGTGATCAACAGCGTTATAAATAGCCACTTATGTAAGCTATAATAGCGCCATATAAATCGTAGGGGAGAATCTAATCGTCGGTCAGTTAGTTGCTATCGCCTGTGGAGGTGCTTTTGGCGCCATAGGCCGCTTTGGACTTCAGCACTGGTTATCAGGTATCTACAGTGGACGCTTCCCGTTGGCGATACTGCTGACCAACTCTGTCGGCTCATTACTAATAGGTTTAGCTTATGTGCTTATCGAAGAGAAGGGCATATTGCCACCTGCTTCACGGCCATTTTTAATCATTGGCTTGCTAGGTGCGTTCACTACTTTTTCTACCTTTTCATTAGATTCCATTCGCCTTATAGAGCAAGGCGAATGGCTCATGGCGCTAGGTAACATTTTCGCAAATGTCTGTATCAGTTTAATAGGTGTGACTGTTGGCTTGTATTTTGGCCGTTTGCTATAAAAATATAATTTACCCTATACTCACTATCGTTTTACCGTAGGAATATTTCATGTTAGACCAAAAATTGGTTCGCAATACGCCGCAAGAAGTGGCTAAACAGCTGTTAAAGAAAGGCTTTGAGCTTGATGTAGACAAGTTAAATAACATGGAGGAGTCTCGTAAAAAGTTACAGATTGATACTGAAAACTTACAAAGCGAGCGTAATTCAAAATCTAAAGAAATAGGTAAACTTAAAGCTCAGGGTGAAGACACCACAGAGATTATGGCCCAAGTGAGCTCATTTGGAACCCAACTTGATGCTAAAAAAACACAGCTAAAACATGTGCAAGATGACTTAAGCGCTATGCTTATGACTATACCCAATATTCCTCATGAAAGTGTACCTCCAGGTACTAATGAGGATGATAATCAAGAGGTATTGGTTTGGGGCGATAAGCCTCAGTTTGATTTTCCGATAAAGGATCACGTTGATTTAGCTGAAGCACTTGAAGGTTTGGATTTTGGCGCAGCTATTAAGATTACTGGTGCACGTTTTATGGTGCTTAAGGGACAATTGGCACGTATGCACCGAGCCCTTATTCAATATATGTTAAATACTCATATTCACGATCATTGCTATGAAGAAGTTTATGTACCTTACTTGGTCAATGCCGAATCATTACGTGGAACTGGTCAATTACCTAAGTTTGAAGAAGATTTATTTAAAGTGCCAGGCGAGCGAGATTTGTATCTTATTCCTACTGCTGAGGTTCCCGTAACTAACCTTGTGCGCGATGAAATAGTAGATGCAAGTAAGTTACCTTTGCGCTTTACATGCCACACTCCCTGCTTTCGAAGCGAAGCGGGCAGCCACGGTAGAGACACAAGAGGCTTAGTGCGCCAGCATCAGTTTGAAAAAGTTGAAATGGTACAAATGGTTGAACCTGCTCACTCAACAGCAGCTCTAGAAGAGCTTACAGGCCATGCTGAAGCTATATTGGTTGGTTTGGGTTTAGCCTACCGCAAAGTGATTCTTTGTGGTGGTGATTTAGGATTTTCGGCAACTAAAACGTACGACCTTGAAGTTTGGTTACCTGGCCAAGACAAATATCGCGAAATTTCTTCGTGCTCTAACATGGGTGATTTCCAAGCACGACGGATGCAAGCAAGGTGGCGTAACCCAGAAACAGGAAAGCCCGAATTGTTGCATACCCTGAATGGTTCGGGTTTGGCAGTAGGGCGCACATTACTTGCGATCCTAGAAAACTACCAACAGGTAGACGGCAGTATCATAGTGCCAGAGGTACTTGTACCTTACATGGGCGGTATTACAGTGCTCTCAGCAAAAGCCTAGTAAAGGCTTTAAAGGCAGTTTGTGGGCCTAGGTAGGCCTGCAATTTTGGCAGCCAGTTTTGCGGGGCTACCTGGAAATAAGGTTAACAAATGAATACTGTTACCCTTGTCCTCACTTATATTTTTCTTAACAATTTTCACCAATATACGCATGGCTGGGGATACACCTGTGTCAGCATAGAATACCCGAAGTGCATTAATCACCTCCCAATGCTCAGTTTCCAAGGTCACATCGACACTTGATGCCAACCATTTAGCGACTTCTGGGTTCCAGTCATTTAAATTCTTTAAATAGCCATCTTTATCTGTTTGTAAGTGCATATTACCAACTTATAGAAGACGAATAGCTTGAAGTTAAGCGCACCATATCAGCCATATTAATTAGTGTGACTTCGCTAAAGCTATTTTGTGGTATTCCACGCTCAATGGCATGTTTAGCCATCACGTACACGCGCCTATCTTCCTTATGTATTGAGGCATTCAAAGCTTTAAACCTTTGGCTAAGTAGGACATATACACCATCATCTATAAATATATAGGCATCACTTTGACTACTTCGCTCTACTAAGATGCTTAACGCGTCTTGTCCCATGTGTTTAGCGATAATATGAAGTATAGCCATAATTAAAACACCATGTGCTGATCATACTGACTGCAAAGTTCTGAAACCTTCGCACGAGAAATCACATTTACAGGCTGGCTTAAGTCTTCTTTTGTTAAACCAAACTGATCCAATGACTCTTGTTCTATCCACAGCTCGTTAATGTCATACATCTCTAAGGCACTAATAATTTTACCAATATGCTTGTGGGTAGCAGGGCACTTGCTAGCAGGAAGAAGCTGCAACACACCTTCATTAAGAAACAAAATAGCAGGTTGTTGTTCAAAAGCAGCTAAAACCAAAGCAACATCTAAGGATTCCTTAGCGCTTCGAGACCCATATGGTGCACAGCTAAGAATCATTAAGCATGACATAGATTATCCTCCAAAGCTCACTAAGCGATCCGATTCAACACTGGCTGACGCAAGCTGCCCAAGGCCCATCAATGTAAACTGGGGAGCCAGATTAACGGCACTAAGCTCGTAACGGCGACACTCTTGTTGGTCAACAATACCAGACTGCAAGGCTACAGCAATGCACACACCAAGCTCTAAATCATAATCTAAGCTTAACTGCTGCCAAAGCGCAGTTAGATCGAGCTCATCTTGTGGCATTACTCTTAGACTTGAAGACAGATGCACGCCTTGTTGGTAAAAAAAGACTCTAAGCACCTGATGTCCATGCACCAAAAGCTCCTTAGTAAATTCAAGGGCTGACAGTGACTGTCCTTGTTGATGAGGACCGCAGCGTACTATAACCGTATAGGTTAAAGACGGATGGGGACTATGTAAGGCAGGAGGCTTAATCAAATCAGACATATACAAAAACCCCGCCAAAAGGCGGGGCTCCGTTAATTAGTGACATATTTACCGAGATCAATCGTCGCCACTTAGAGCACCTGTAAGGTGCAACAACATCAAGAATAAGTTGTAGATGTTAAGATACAAGCTTACGGTCATCATGACGTAATTAGTTTCGCCACCATTTACCATGCGGCTAGTATCATACAAAATAAAGCCTGAAAATACTAATACGCCCACAGCACTTATAGCTAGAGATAACGCAGGAATTGCAAAGAAGATATTTGCCAATGATGCAACAATCACAACGATCAAACCCATCATCAAAAAACCACTCATAAAGCTGAAGTCTTTTCGGGTTGAAACAGCGTACGCTGACAAACCTAAGAAGGTTATGCCTGTCATAGCCAAAGCTGTAGTGACAATGTCACCACCGTTTGCCATCCCTAAATAGAAGTTAACGATAGGGCCTGCTGTATAACCTAAAAATCCAGTGAAAAAGAATACTAGTGGAATAGACCAAACTGAATTTTTAAATTTGTGAAGGGCAAATAATGTACCAAATAAAACGACTATTTGCACAATAAAATTGACCGGGGCGGCGTTGCTAGAAATAGCCATCATTGCAGTCACTGCACTGAATATAAGCGTCATAGAAAGTAGGGCATAGGTATTGCGTAATACCTTATTTGTAGCTAACGCTGATTCTCTTGAATCGCCTGAAAATTGAATTTGGTCTTGCATCGATATGCTCCTGATTTAAACAATAATCATTATTGTAGTCTAACTAGCTGAAGAAGCTAGGATATTCCTTAAAAAAAATGTAAAAAAGAGTCAATAATACAACTTATTATTACAAACAAAACCCTAATGGATCACCAAATAAGTTAAACCTACTTGGTAGAGTCTAATGAAAAAGCGTATAATTAAATTTGTTAACTTGAAATGAGTAAGTAGTTTAATGCAGACTTCCCACGCGCAGTTTAATATAGGCCAAGTAGTAGCGCACAAACACTTTGGTTTTCGCGGCGTGATATTTGATATTGATTTTGAGTACTCACTCGATGAAAAATGGTATCAAGAAGCCTGTAAAACCATGGCAAGCTTGGGCCAGCCTCCTATCGATAAAAAACAACCTTTCTACCATATATTAACAGATGGAAGCGATCACGAATCGTATGTATCTGAGCAAAACCTTTGTGCAACTCAAGACTTTGCGCCCATACGCCATGCTGGTTTAGAAGTATTATTTACCTTAAAAAATGGTCAATATATACACCGCTATAGCGTTAATTAATCTTTAAAAAGTCAGCCACTTTATAGGTTAAAATTAAGTCGCTTTACAAGCTTACGAATCAAATCTTGCTGTTCATTAGACAGCAATGCCATATTCAGCAATAGCTTAGCATCGTCATCATTTGCATAGAAGTATGGTACCGGTACCCGTAATACACCCGCCAAACTGCATAACATTTTATAATCTGGCACATGCTTGCCACGTTCATACTGGTTCATGCGAGCACTAGCTGAGGCTTCATCAATACCGGCTGCTATACCTAAACCGCGCTGCGAAAACTTACGTTGCATTCGTGCTTGTTTGAGTCGCTCCGACACCGGGCAAGGGATGTGCGAAGCAATGCTTGAACTGATTTTAGCCAAAATAATTTCTTTAATAGTAACGAGAATAAGTGGGTTTAGTATACCGATAGCTCTATTTATTAGCTATATTTAACTTCGCATAATGTATATTATGTTAAATTAGATTATTCGAGTTGCCTTTTGTAATGCCAAGTAAATAAATACTAGTTATTCCGACACCACAACCCTATACTGTACGCACATACAGTAGCTCAAATTATGGACAACCAATGACAATTCGCACAGTACATCAAGTCGTCAGTAAAGCAGGCACAATTATCGGAGAATTCATGGACATTAAATTAGCAAAGGATTTAGACAACCGTACGGATGTCCTTTACTTCATTGCTGACTTGGTTGAAAATGCCGGGATTGACGAAGCTACTGCAGAAAAAGTGGCAGAAATCATGCTAGAGGACAACACCCGGAAGCAGTTACTTGGCTACCTTAAAACAGTTAAAGACCTGCCTTTAGCTGACAAAGAGAAGATTGATTAATGTCATTGAACCGAGAGCAACTAATTAATTGGGTATTATTGTTTTCTTTGGTAGCTTTATGGGGAACGTCCTTTTTAGCGATCAAGGTAAGCTTGCGAACATTTACACCTGATCAAGTAGTCGTACTTAGATTGTCTATTGGCGCCCTGGTATTGATAATCTTCATGTTAGCTCGAGGTAAGCGCCTTCCTTCTAAGCCCATAGCTTGGGCTCACTTCATGCTTCTAGGACTTGTAGGCAGTGTCCTACCCTATTGGCTTATCGCAAAGGGTCAAGTTTATGTCACTTCAGGGATGGCTGGATTATTAATGGCGATAATGCCACTAATGACATTAATTTTGGCGCATTTTTTCATTGCAGATGAAAACCTAAATCGAAATAAGTTATTGGGCTTTGTCTTTGGTATTGGAGGTGTCATACTGATCTTGGGGCCTACCATACTAGGCTCCCAAAACAGTTTAATCGGCTGCTTACTAATATTAACAGCAGCCATTCTTTATGCCACTAACAGCATTATAGCCAGACGCCTTCCTACTTATAGTTCAGCCGTAGTGAGCACAGGAGTGACGATTTGTGCAGCAGTCATAAGCCTAGGCATCTGGCCTTCGGCATTTTATATTGATTGGAAATTTGTCTCCACATCAGCTGTATTCACCATTGTATGGCTGGGTGTTTTCCCTACAGGCGTGGCCGCCATCATTTTATTTGCACTCATTCAACGTGCTGGCCCGACATTCTTATCTAATATCAATTACCTCATACCAGTGGTTGCCTACTTTATAGGTGCACTAGTGTTGGGAGAATTAATAGTGTGGCACGACATGGTAGCTTTACTTGCCATTTTATTTGGCATTGTAGTCAGCCGCAGACCAGTGAATGAAAGAGTAGTAGCCAAAGGTTAACAATTAACTTGGGATAATTCCCTGAAGCATAGCAAACTGAACAAGGTTAGCAGTCGTTTTTAGCTTAAGCTTTTTCATTACATTGGAGCGGTGACTGTGAATGGTTTTGTGGTTTAGGTTCATATTTTCACCTATTTCCATAGCTGTACGCCCTTCCGCAAACATTGAAAACACCTGGAATTCTCTTGCGCTTAACAACTCAATTGCAGACTCTTGAGTCCCAGGCATTTTACTCATTTCACGAGCAACTTGAGTCGTAATAAATTCACCACCATTAAATACACGCCTAATGGCAACGATAAGCTCCTGGGGTGCGCAACGCTTGCTTAAATAACCCTTGGCGCCCGCGGCTAAAACACGTGTAGGAAAAGGCTCTGTTTCATGCATGGTTAAGGCGATCACTTTACGCTTAGATTCACGCTTACATAAACGAATAATAGCTTCTAAGCCCCCGATACCAGGCATATTGATATCCATGATAATTATATCTGGCTCATATTCTGGTACCAATATACAGGCTTCCTCACCACTGCAAGCTTCAGCCACTACCTTAATATCTTTAGTTGTTTCAATAAGCCGCCTAAAACCAAATCGGACAATTTCATGGTCATCAACTAACATGACGGTAATTGGAATAGGTTTTGCCATGCTACTAGGCCCCCTTTTTAAGCTGAGACCATGCGGCTGATAAATACAACATCATAGACCATATCGTTAATGCCGCAGCAGCATACAACATCACTAACCCAACGGTAGCAATCGCAGTCCCTGGGGGGGTTGCTAGGAGAAACACAATAGACCCCATTTGCATTGTTGTTTTAACTTTACCAATATAAGACACTGCTATATTGGCTCTTTTACCTGTTTCAGCCATCCATTCACGCAAAGCAGAAATGACTATCTCTCTACTGATTATGATAATGGCGGGGACAGTTAACCACAGCTCTGAGTAGGCTTCTACCAATACCACTAAAGCCACAGCTACAGTTATTTTATCTGCAACTGGATCTAAGAATGCACCAAAGGGAGTAGCTTGATTAAGCTTTCTAGCCAAATAACCATCCAGCCAATCTGTCGCAGCAACAAGAGCAAATAGCCCTGCAGCCCATACAAAACGACTTTCAGAGGGCCAATAATAGGCCACTAAAATAAAAGGGATCAATGCCAAACGAAACAAGGTTACCAAATTAGGAATGTTTAACATAATCAACCGCTTAGTATATTTAAAAGTAAATGTGTATCATGACATTTTAGCCTATCCATCTTCACCGCGTAAAGAACGATAGATGGTATCTGCCATATCAAGACTAATTCCTTTAACTTTTGCTAATTCATCAATACTGGCTTTAGTTAAATCCTGCATACCACCAAAATGGCTTAACAAGGATTGCCGTCGTTTGGGACCAACACCATCTATTTGTTGAAGGTTGGATTGTGTCCGCTTCTTATTTCGACGGGCACGATGGCCTGTAATAGCAAATCGATGACTCTCGTCTCTAATGTGCTGCAACAAATGCAATGCAGAAGAGTCGTCGGGTAAGGCAATTTCCTCTCCAGTCCAGCCATTAAACAAACGCTCAAATCCAGCTTTTCGAGTGTCCCCTTTTGCAACACCTAACACATAGAGATCTTGTAGTTGTAGCTCAGATAACACTTGAATAGCCTGCGTTATTTGACCTTTACCACCATCAACAATAAGCAAATCTGGCATAATGCCTTGATTCTCTTTCAATCGTGTATAGCGTCTGGTGATAGCTTGTGACATAGCGGCGTAGTCGTCACCTGGTGTGATACCTTCAATATTAAAGGTTCTATAATCAGACTTTTTAGGACCACCTTGATCAAAAACAACGCAAGAGGCCACTGTGGCCTCACCGCTAGAGTGGCTGATATCAAAACACTCTAAGCGTTCAGGCATTTGAGGTAAATCTAACGCTTCTTGTAAAGCTAAAAAGCGAGACACCTGCGTTTGTTTATTAGCCACATAGCTTAGTAAAGCTTGATCTGCATTAGTTTGAGCTAACCTTAGCCACTGAGCCCGAGGCCCCCTTACATTGCTTATGATCTTAAACCCATGCTCTGTACGCCCAGCTATAGTTAGCGCTATTACTTGCTGTTCCTCTTGAGCGTCACTGACAAGCACTTCATCTGGTACATCACGATACTGACCTGAAAGGTAATATTGTCCTAAAAAAGCCGTGAGTATTGCAGGCTTTGTTTCTTCTAAACCCATTTTAGGATAGAAATTCTTACTACCAATCACTCGCCCTGAGCGCACCATAAGTTGATGAATGCATAATCCAGATTGCGAGCTAGCCACTGCAAATATGTCTAAGTTGCCACGTTTAGAAACCACATGCTGCTGCTCTTGCACCTGTCGTAAAAAGCCTAGTTGATCTCTAAGTGCTGCTGCAGACTCAAAATTAAGATTTTGTGCTGCAACATTCATTTGATCACTGACTTCGTCTAATAAAAGTTGGTTTTTACCTTCTAGATATAGGGTGGCGTGGCGCAGGTCCGCTGCATAATCTTCTTTACTTATTTCACCTGTACAAGGCCCACTGCATCGACCGATTTGGAACTGAAGGCACGGGCGCTGACGATTGGCAAAAAATGCATCTTCACATTGGCGAATACGAAAAATACGCTGCATCAAGTTGAGGCTTTCTCTTACAGCGCCAGCACTTGTATAAGGCCCAAAATAACGCCCTTTGCGGTTTTTACCACCGCGAACGTATTGCATTGCTGGATAATCGTGTTGATCGGAGATATAAACGTAGGGGTAAGATTTGTCATCTCTAAGGGATATGTTATAAGGCGGCTTCAAACGTTTGATTAGCGTATTTTCTAGTAACAACGCTTCACTTTCGCTGTGAGTCAGAGTTACTTCAATCGAGACAATTTTAGAGACCATTACCTGGGTCTTGGTATTGTGGCTCTTACCCCTAAAGTAACTTGTTACTCTATTTTTAAGATTTACAGCCTTGCCTACGTAAACCACCTCACCTTCACTATCGAACATACGATAGACACCTGGACGGTTTGGTAGCTGTTTTAAATATTCATCAATATCAAATACTGGAGTATCTTCTGTTTGCATAGCGAACTAGCCAACTTGCCTTAAACGTTTATTTTCATTCATGTGAAAATGCGTTGCTTGTTTATAAATCTCATTAATTTGCTCATTACTTGCAGGCGTTATACCTGCGCCATGAGATAAAGAAACTTCTAGATAAACCCCAATTTCAGCATAATAGTACAAACGAGCATTAAATGACTGAGCCCTGCGCATCTTATTAAAAGCAATCTGAGCACCATTTACAATGATGTGATTAATATCTGTATTCATAACATGTGCGAACTGCGTGGGCTTAATGATGATCTATTCTACCCTATCTTCTGCCACTGTGACCTCCCATCTTTTAGTATAAAATCAATTTTCTAAAAAACTGTTATTTGAGTTATAATATACAACTTTTGCAAGGTACTAATATGACCATTACATACGCGCAAGCCGTATCTGTTCACGCACAAGCCGACTTATTAGTCAGCGGAGAAGAAATCGCCGCTGGTATTGAAACAATGGCAGCAGAAATCACGACAACCTTGTCAAAAGAAATGCCGTTAGTACTTTGCGTACTTAATGGCGGCATGATCCCTATGGCACAACTGTTACTAAAACTACAGTTTCCTTTAGAAACAGATTATTTACATGCCACCCGTTACGGCAAAAAAACGGTTGGAACTAACTTGTCATGGTTAGCTCGCCCCAGCACAGACATCAGCGGTCGTACGGTACTTGTAGTAGATGACATTTATGACGAAGGACACACTTTAGCTGCTATTTGTGAATACTTAAAAGAAGCTGGCGCCAAGAAAGTATATGCTGCCGCCCTACTCAACAAAGTTCATGATCGTAAAGTTGAATATGTACCAGACTTTATAGGTTTAGACGTAGAAGACCGCTTTGTTTATGGTTTTGGAATGGACTACCAAGGTTACTTTCGTAATGTTGAAGGCATTTACGCTGTAAAAGATATGTAAAAAATATTTAAAACGTAAAAAGGCAGCCTAGGCTGCCTTTTTTGTAATTAACTTAACCAGTTAATGCATTAAAACGTTTCAATAATTGCTTTAGCGCTCAAAGAGTTTTCAAGTAAGCTGACGTCACTTTGACCTTGCAAGCGAGTCAACGCATCAACCAAAGCTAAACGTTGCTGTGAAGCTTGCTCTTCTGGCTTTGCATCTGTAACACTTTGCAACTGTATAATAGTCACGTCACCATTGTAATTTTGCACAGTGCCATAGCTTGCTTCAGAGACTGGACTAGGTAGTCGAAATGCAGATTGCACAATTAAACGATTCACTACAGTAGCACTTCGAGATATATCATCAAACTGCTCTAGATTGAGCATTTCAGATGATGATACTGAGGCCATGCCTGCACCACTTTTCAATTTATCAACATAAGCATTAGCTTTCTTATCCAACATTTCAGAAGCTTTTTGTGAAACTATTTGCTCAGTTATAGTATCTACTACATCGGCAATGGGTTGCTGAGAAGCTTCATTATATTGCTTAAGCCGAATGACGATTAATTTATCTGATGCCAACTCCAGAACACTTGAGTTATTACCCTGTAACAGAACTTCATCACTAAATGCAGCCGCCACTACCCTATCGTAACTCGCAACATCTTCACCACCTTCGCGCCCAAAAAAATCACTCTCTTGCACAGTAAGGCCTAATATTTGAGCAACTTCAAATAGATCTGGTGATGAGAAGGCAATGTCAGCCATTTCTTCACTCGCACCAACAAATAAACTTTCGGCACCTAATTGCTTAAGAGATAGGCTAAGCGCTTCCTTTTGATCTTCAAAAGTTGGCAAATCTGCAGTGTCTTGAGCATGGGCATATAAAATTTGCACACCAAATTCTGTTGCTACAGGAGCGCTATAAGAGCCTGGCTGGAGATCAAATAAAACCTCATCAAATAGATCTCCAAACTCACCCTTTGCCAGTAGGCCAATATAACCACCATCTAAGGCAGTGCTTTGATCCTGTGAATACTGCTTAGCTACATCAACAAAGGCTTCACCTTTTTTCAACTGATCGTAGGCAACCTGAGCTAAGCCCATTGCTTGATCTTGCGTTTGCTCGTCATTAACTAAGAATAATACATGTGAGGCTTCAGCCTCAGTATTAGACTGCTCTAGAGTCAATTGTTGAGCATCAAGGTAAGCTTTTTGAAGGTCTTCATCTGTAATGTTAACCTGATCATAGAAGTCGCTTTTGTTTAGTGTCACATAACTAATGTTTACACTTTCAGGCTGCATGAAACGTTGCTTATTGATTGCATAATAACTATCGATTTCTTCTTGATTCACAGAAACAGCCTGCATCTGTGCAGATAATGGTAAAGTAATTGTCGCTATATTCCGAGTTTGTCCATCTAGGCGTGCAGCTTCATCAGCATTATTATCTAAAGTAAACGCAGTACCTGCAAAGGCCAGCCTTGTTTGATCTATAATATTTCCACGTTTAAGCTGTTGGCGGTATGTCGTTGGAGTTAATCCAAAATTTCTCAATAATGATTCAAAGAGGTTTCGGTCAAACACACCTTCCACCTGAAAGTCTTTTGACTGCACGATCATTTGGTCAATTGCAGCGTCTGATAACACTAAGTTGTTGCTTTGGGTATATTGCAACATTATCCGCTGATCAATGAGCTGTTGCAGCGCTGAGGCCTGAATAGCTTGCTGATCAAGGGTAACCGGGTCAAGGTCAGGGTTATTGGATAAAATTTGACGACGTTGTAGCTCTGAAGTTTGGAGTAGCTCTTGCAAGCTAATTTCTTCTCCATTCACTTGTGCTGGCGCACTATTATCAGAGGAAATGCTAAAGAGAGATTCAGCTCCCCAAATCACAAAGGTAAAGGCAATCAGACTTACCAATATTTTGGACACTATACCTTTTGAATTATCACGGATATTTTGTAACATTATGTTTGGCTTCTGCAGCTTTGCTGGCTATATATTAGGTTATTGGGGTTCTACAAACAAAAAACGCATTCAAAGGAATGCGTTTTTCTAAACTACGGGGTAATAGGTAATAACAAATAAACTATTAACCCATAGAGTACAGACTTAGTCTAGTTGACTGCGTCTTTAAGCGCTTTACCTGCTTTAAAACTAGGAACGTTGGCAGCAGCAATTTGAATTGCAGCGCCAGTTTGTGGGTTACGTCCTGTGCGAGCTGCACGAGCTTTAACAGAAAAAGTTCCAAAGCCTACCAATGAAACAGATTCACCATCTTTAAGAGCGCCAGTAACAGCTCCAATAACCGCATCTAATGCTCTGCCTGCTGCTGCTTTTGAAAGATCAGCATCAGCTGTAATGGCTTCAATCAGTTCAGATTTATTCACGTTAATCCCCTTTGTGTGTATTAAAAATAGTCGATCTGCTCAAGCAGATCTTTTTTTGTTATATCGTACTATATTCAGCTCAAATAACCGAAGTACAATTTATACCAACTTGTTCAAAGCCTTGTCAAGAGAGTGCCTTGAAAATAATCAATTCAACAGCCTAAAGTGCGATAATAAAATCAGTGTGTACTAATACTATCTTTAAGTGCGGCATCTTTGCTCTTATCAACCAAAATATCACTCTCTTCTAGTACAATAGGTGTTGGACTGAATTGTAATGCTAAGTCTAGTACTTCGTCTATCCATTTCACTGGCTTTATAGATAAATCTGCCTTTATATTTTCAGGAATCTCTTTTAAGTCCCTTTCATTCTCTTCAGGAATGATAATTGTTTTAATACCACCTCTATGGGCAGCTAACAGTTTTTCCTTTAGCCCACCGATAGGCAGCACTTGTCCTCGTAAAGTAATTTCACCTGTCATAGCTACATCAGCACGCACTGGAATCCCCGTTAAAACTGAAACCAATGCGGTACACATCCCCACTCCCGCACTTGGTCCGTCTTTAGGTGTTGCGCCTTCTGGGACATGAATATGAATGTCACACTTCTCATGGAAATCTGTCTTTATACCCAAACCAGACGCCCTGCCACGAACCACTGTTAAAGCCGCCTGGATAGACTCTTGCATTACATCGCCAAGAGATCCTGTTTTTACCAAACGTCCCTTGCCAGGCACCACAGCAGACTCTATGGTAAGAATATCACCACCAACTGAAGTCCATGCTAAGCCATTCACATGTCCAATTCGATCGTCCGCATCTGCCTGACCAAAGCTGCATTTACGCACACCAGAGTAAACTTCTAAATTACTAGCATCAACTTGCTGAACTGGGCTATCGATTGCAGTTTTAAAGCCTGCCAGCAAATGTTCTTTTACCACCTTGCGGCAGATCTTTGCAATCTCGCGCTCTAAACTACGCACACCGGCTTCACGAGTGTAATAACGTATTAAATCAACGATGGCATCGTCTGTAAGTACCAGTTCTGTAGGCGATAATCCATTAGCAGCAAGCTGCTTGGTCAATAGGTAACGCTTAGCAATACTTAGCTTTTCATCTTCTGTATAACCTGGAATACGAATCACTTCCATTCGATCTAATAACGGTCCTGGGATGTTCATTGAGTTAGCAGTACATACAAACATAACACTAGACAAATCGTAATCAACTTCTAAATAATGATCATTAAAAGTGTTATTTTGTTCAGGGTCTAGCACCTCAAGCAAAGCTGATGACGGGTCGCCTCGGCTATCCATGCCCATTTTATCAATTTCATCCAATAAAAATAACGGGTTTGACACCCCTACCTTAGACATTTTTTGAACTAGCTTGCCAGGCAATGAGCCAATATAAGTGCGACGATGTCCGCGAATTTCAGCTTCATCTCTTACCCCACCTAATGCCATGCGAACGTACTGACGTCCTGTGGCACGAGCAATAGACTTACCTAAAGAGGTTTTACCCACCCCTGGAGGCCCTACTAAACACAAGATAGAGCCTTTCATCTTTTTAACACGTTGCTGCACGGCTAAATATTCTAGAATGCGCTCCTTTACTTCGGATAACCCGTAATGATCTTCCTCAAGCACTAACGAAGCTTTAGCCAAATCATGCCTAAGACGGCTTTTTTTCTTCCACGGAATGGTAACCATCCAATCAATATAGCTGCGCACCACTGTGGCTTCAGCAGACATTGGAGGCATCATCTTAAGCTTACCTAGCTCAGATTGCGTTTTCTCCTTAGCTTCATCCGGCATTCCGGCTGCATTAATTTTACTTTGTAGTTCATCTAAATCGTTTGGAGCTGCATCATCAATATCTCCAAGTTCTTTATTGATCGCTTTTATTTGCTCATTTAAATAATATTCTCGCTGGCTCTTTTCCATCTGTTTCTTAACTCGGCCACGAATACGTTTCTCTACTTTAACAAGATCAATCTCACCTTCCATTTGCCCCATTAGGTGCTCAAGACGTTGTGTAAGGTCTCCCATTTCCAATAAAGCTTGTTTCTCTTCTAATTTCAAGTTCATTTGAGAAGCAATGGTGTCAGTTAGTTGGCTGGGGTCTTCGATATTTGTAATGGAGGACATGACGTCATTGGATATTTTTTTACTCAACTTCACATACTGCTCAAATTGAGACATTAACGTGTGGGTTAAGGCCTTACGTTCACCTTCTGGAGGTTGGGCGTCATCAATGGTGTTAACTTGGGCAGTAAAGAAGCCTGCAGTGCTGACAACTTCCTCTATCACTACTCGCTGTTCTCCTTCTACCAATACTTTAACCGTGCCATCTGGAAGCTTAAGAAGCTGTAAAATGCGTGCAGAAGTACCTATTTCGAACAAATCTGAAATTTGCGGATCATCAACTGCAGCACTTTTTTGGGCCACAACAACAATGGCCTTATCAGTTGCCATGGCATGCTCTAACGCATCAATAGAATTTTGACGTCCTACAAAAAGAGGAATCACCATATGTGGATAAACCACAACATCGCGTAATGGAATAAGAGGAAGAGTTTGAGTCATAAAAATCCTTTAGGCTAACATCGCGGTGTCTAGCGAATTCAAGTAAGTCTTATTAAATGCGGACAGGCAGTAAGAATACAAGCCTTTAAGTAAAATGAAACCAAAAAAACCACCCTAAGGTGGTTTTTTTAACTAGGAAGCCCTAATTACTAGTCTGATGCAGTTTTTTGCAGATCTACTTTGTCCAAAACTATTAACGGATCACTCTCACCATTAATATTTTGTGCATTCACAACAACTTTAACGGCATTGGTCTGATCAGGAAGATCAAACATGGTAGGCAAAAGCACAGACTCAAGAATAGAACGTAAACCACGCGCGCCAGTCTTACGCTCCATAGCTTTTTGCGCTACAGCTTTAAGAGCATCTTCACGGAATTCAATTTCAACACCTTCCATTTCAAACAGCTTATGATACTGCCTTGTTAAGGAATTCTTAGGTACAGTTAAAATTTGAATTAAAGCCTCTTGATCTAGCTCTTCAAGCGTTGCAATCATTGGCAAACGTCCAACAAATTCAGGTATCAAGCCAAACTTAACAAGATCCTCCGCTTCAACTGAATGCAATAATTGCCCTACATCTTTGCTCTCATCTTTGCTCTTAACTGTGGCTGAGAAACCAATGCTACTCTTCTCTGTGCGATCACGAATTACTTGATCTAAGCCTGAAAAAGCGCCACCACAAATGAAAAGTATATTGCTTGTATCTACTTGCAAAAACTCTTGCTGAGGATGTTTGCGACCACCTTGTGGTGGTACGGAGGCTACAGTGCCTTCAATAAGCTTTAGCAAAGCTTGTTGGACACCCTCTCCTGAAACGTCTCGAGTGATGGAAGGGTTGTCTGATTTACGAGAAATTTTATCAATTTCATCAATATAAACAATGCCACGCTGAGCTTTATCAACATCGTAGTCGCATTTTTGCAATAGCTTTTGGATAATGTTTTCTACATCTTCACCCACATAACCTGCTTCGGTCAGCGTGGTTGCATCTGCAATAGTGAAAGGTACATTCAACAATCGAGCTAAGGTTTCAGCCAATAATGTTTTACCACTACCTGTAGGACCAATGAGTAATATATTACTTTTGCCTAGCTCTACATCGTCTTTACCACCGACATAATTCAACCGTTTGTAGTGATTATAAACAGCAACAGACAACACCATTTTGGCTCTAGGTTGGCCAATAACATACTCTTCTAAAGCTGCCCGTATCTCTTTAGGAGTAGGCAAGCTCTCATCTGCTTCAGGTTGATCTTGATCAAGAATTTCTTCTCGAATAATGTCATTACACAGATCAACACACTCATCGCATATAAAAACTGACGGCCCAGCAATTAGCTTGCGCACATCGTTTTGGCTTTTACCACAAAAGGAACAGTAAAGTATCTTACCTGTACCTTCTCCAGATTCGTCTTTATCTTCGCTCATACAATTACCAATATTTGTAGTCCACTATAATCTTGGACTAACGTTAAATCTTTTCTATACAATCATCGACAAAATTTAAGCAAACAATAACTATAAATCAGTCTTTTATTAGCACTTTCTAAACTGGGCGCTTATCAAGCACAGTATCTATCAAACCATAATCTACAGCTTGAGCACCTTCCATAAAGTTATCACGCTCAGTATCTGCTGCAATGGTTTCTAAACTTTGTCCTGTATGTGTGGACATAATACGATTCAACTTATCGCGGATATTGAGAATTTCTTTAGTATGAATTTCAATATCCGTAGCTTGCCCCTGATAACCACCTAATGGTTGGTGAATCATCATTCGAGAGTTAGGCAGGCAATATCGCTTACCTTCGGCTCCACCAGTTAAAAGTAGAGCGCCCATACTTGCTGCTTGGCCAATACACATTGTACTTACGTCAGGCTTAATAAACTGCATGGTGTCATAAATAGACATGCCTGCGGTCACAGAACCACCCGGAGAGTTTATGTAAAGATGAATGTCTTTATCTGGGTTCTCTGCTTCTAAAAACAAAAGCTGGGCAACGACCAAATTGGCCATATGATCTTCTACTTGACCCACTAAAAAAATCACCCGTTCTTTAAGTAGACGTGAATAAATATCGTAAGAGCGTTCACCACGAGAAGTTTGTTCAACTACCATAGGCACTAAGGCGCTTAACTCTTTGTTTAACTGAGGGCTTAGCCCCATTTGTGGAGGAAAAGAAAAACTCATTGTCGCTACAACTCCAATACATAAAAATATTACAGACCGTGACACTATTATATAGTGGCGCATCTGGTAAATGCCAAGGCCTAGGCTTGCTAAAAGACAAATTTAATCAATTAACATGCAAAAAAAACGGCATGGATCACATCAAAGTAACCCATACCGCTGATCTGTTCAAGCCCGATGAGGCTATAACAGACGCAAAGAAGTATTACGCTTCTTCACTTGACGCTTCTTCATCACCTGCAACGTCTTTGCCCTCTGGCTCAACAGCTGTTTTGTAATCTACTACAACTTCGGTGATGGTAGCCGCAGCCAACAAATGTTCAACCACTTGGTCTTCCAATACAACGCCATCTAACTGACTACGTTGCTCTGCATTGTTCATATAATAATCAATGAATTCTTGCGGATCTTGGTAACCTTGAGCCATTTCAGCAACTAAAGCCTTAACTTTATCTTCATCAGCCTTAAATTCATTTTGCTGAATAATTTCAGCAGCCAACAAACCAATTTTAACACGCTTATCAGCTTGATCTTGGAACATTTCGTCTGGCAAAATGCTAGGGTCTAGACTTTCATTTCCACCACCAAATTGCTGTAAAGCTTGCTTCTTCAAGCGACCCAACTCTTCAGTAACTAGAGCTTTAGGGATATCGAAAGAGTTAATTTCTAGATATGCATTTAACAAGCTATTTTTTAGCTTAGATTTAAGTGCTTGGTTCATCTCACGAGTCATATTTGAACGGATTTCAGCGCGAAAGCCAGCTTCACCCTCTTCTTTAGGGTTAAAGCGAGCAAAAAACTCTTCGTTTAGTTCAGGTTTAGTCGCTTCGCTAACTGTGTTCATTTTAATAGTGAATGTGGCTTCTTTGCCTGCTAGCTGTTCAGCATTGTAATCTTCAGGAAAGGTCACTTTGATATCTTTGTCTATACCAGCTTCCATACCTAAGATTCCTGCTTCAAAGCCTGGAATCATACTGTTAGAGCCTAATACTAGATCATGCCCTTGTGCTGCTCCACCATCGAATGCTTCACTGTCTAGATAGCCTTCAAAGTCAATATTAACTTGATCAGTATCTGCAGCTGCACGTTGAACTTTAGTCCATTGTGTTTGCTGGCTAAGTAATACATCAATCATGGTTTCAACATCAGCATCTTCAATGCTAGATGCCATACGCTCAACACTAATACCTGATGCATCAGACAAAGTGATTTCAGGGTAAATCTCAACCACAGCAGTGTAGCTAAACTCACCTTCACCAGCATCTTCTTTAGGTTCAATATTAGGCATGCCTGCAGGTTTAATATTTTCCTGTTGCAAAGCTTCAAAGTAGCTCGACTGAATAACATCGCCTAATACGTCCTGACGGATACTAGCACCGTAACGTTTTTTGACAACCTTGGTCGGTACTTTACCCGGACGGAAGCCGTCAATACGGATCGTTTTAGCGGTTTCGTTAACCTTTTTATCTACTGCGCTATCAATTTGCTCAGAAGGTACTGTTACGGTTAAACGTCGTTCGATGCTGGTAGTCGCTTCAACAGAAACTTGCATTTAAATGCCTCATTAATTATCAAATGAACACGCCTTAATCAGGCCCGCTCTACTAAAGTCTTGCCTAAATTAAATCCTTAACAGACTTTTACCAAAATTATGGCACTTATAGGCGAAATCAAAAGCGGAATTTTCCGTATTTAGCGGCTAATAGTCAAGCCATAAGCATAAATGGGAGCCTATTTTTACTAAAAAACGGGCTCTAGCCAATATACATGAGCATTTTACCCCTAGAAAAGGGGTATTAAACATTAATAGTTAGCTTAAAGATTATGCAAGAGCATCACATTAATAATGTTTCAGGAGCGATATACTGATAACCTAATGCCTTTGCTACATGCTCATTAGTTACATAACCAGCATGAACATTTAGTCCAGCTAAAAAGTGCACATCTTGTTTTAACGCACTCTTCCAACCCATGTTAGCCAGCTTTAAAATATATGGCAAAGTTGCGTTGTTAAGTGCGTAAGTAGATGTCATTGCCACGCCACCTGGCATATTAGCAACACAGTAGTGCACTACTTCATCTACAACGTATGTGGGGTGTTCGTGAGTAGTAGCCTTAGATGTAGCAAAACATCCTCCCTGATCAATTGCTACATCCACAAGGACAGAGCCAGGCTTCATCGCCTTGACCATCGCTTTGGTAACCAACTTGGGTGCCGCAGCCCCTGGAATTAATACGCCTCCGATAACTAAATCTGCATCTAGCACATATTTCTCTAAACTATCCTGTGTGGAGTAAACAGTTTGTACAGCACCATTAAACTCTTTATCCAAGCGCGCCAAAGCCTGCGTAGAACGGTCAAGTACAGTCACTTGAGCCCGAGCGCCTAAAGCCATTTGGGCTGCATTTGAACCGACCACACCACCACCTATTATAACCACCTTAGCAGGCGCTACACCTGGCACTCCACCGAGTAACATACCGCGGCCACCTTGAGCTTTCTCAAGCACATGAGCTCCCGCTTGAATCGACATGCGTCCAGCCACTTCAGACATAGGCGCAAGCAATGGCAACCCACCACTAGCACTGGTGATGGTTTCGTATGCTATGCAGGTTGCACCCGATGCCACTAAACCCGCAGTCTGAGCAGCATCTGGGGCCAAGTGTAAATAAGTAAAGAGTAGTTGATTAGCCCGCAACATGGCTATTTCGCCTACTTGAGGTTCTTTTACTTTTACAATCATCTGTGCACGAGCAAAAACCTGCATAGCACTTTCAACAATCTCTCCACCTGCAGCAATATAGTCACTGTCAGCTGAGCCAATCCCACTGCCTGCAAGCGTTTCTACTATAACGCTATGGCCTGCATGTACAAGCTCACGCACACTCGCTGGAGTCATACCCACGCGATATTCATGGTTTTTAATTTCTTTAGGTACGCCAATTAACATTACACAGCCCTTTTATTTGATAGTAATTTCGACACATTAAAAAAAATATGTCAATCGAATTAAGTTTTAGTTTAATGATGTTTTTAGCGAATTATCTTGTTATATTTACGTATATTTGACGAGGTTAGTGAATTTAATTATACAAAAAAAGGTACTCATGAAACTTAATTCAATTGAGGATATAGAACTTGATCAGATTGATAAGAAAATCGTTAATGCACTACAAACTAATGCCCGTTTAAGTAATGTGGAATTAGCAGAACAGATATGCCTATCTCCTTCTGCATGTTTGCGGCGCACTAAGTTTCTACTCGATGCGGGTGTGTTTGATAAATTTGTTGGGTTACTCAATAGAGAACTATTTCATGTGCAAGGCACAGCCTTCATCTTTATCAGCTTAGATAAGCAAAGTGAGGCAGTGTTTGATGAGTTTGAGATTGCCGTAGCTAAACTTGAACAAGTAATGGAATGTTATTTGATGGCTGGAGATAACGACTTCATGTTAAAGGTTGTTTATACAGACGCAAAAGATTATGAAGAATTATATTACAAAAAAATACTACGCTTACCAGGCGTCGTAGGCACACAAACTCGCATGGCTTTGAGGCAGGTGCATAATAATACTAATATTATAGTAACGTGATTTTTCTAATTGAAAATATCTTATAATACAGGCCTATAAAAAGAATGCTTCGTTGTTGTTATGAGCCTGTATTATATATACTGCTTTATTACGCCCTAGTTGAGTAAACTTAATTATGAATAAACCAAGATCCAACCTATATAAATCTATTTTATTACTTTTACTTATTAGCTTTATCGGAACTTTGTTATTTTATTTAAATGATCAGTCAATAGATCTAGAGCGTATGCAGATGATCGTTGCTGATGTTAAACAATGGCACCAACAAAATGCTGCCATTTTTGCAGGCGTGTTTTTTTCTGTGTATGTCATTATTACTGCAACCTCCCTACCCCTTGCAGTCTGGATGACCTTGGCTGCTGGTGCATTGTTTGGCCTTTGGGGCGGTGTATTAATGGTTTCCTTTGCCTCAAGCATAGGCGCTACACTCGCATTTTTATCGTCACGCTATTTTTTACGAGATTGGGTGAGAACAAAACTAGGGAAATATATTCACACCATCGATGCTGGGTTAGAAAAAGATGGTGGTTTTTATTTGTTTAGCCTTCGTCTGATACCAGCGCTACCGTTTTTTGCTGTTAACCTATTAATGGGCTTGAGCGCGATGAAAACATGGCGTTTTTATTGGGTGAGTCAAATAGGCATGTTATTAGGCACCATCGTATACGTTAATGCAGGCACCCAGTTATCAAAACTCAACAGTTTAGCTGACATCACTTCTCCAGCCCTAGTCATGTCGTTTGTCATATTGGCGTTACTACCATGGTTAGCGCGCATGGCTTTAAGCCTTTATCAGCGCAGAAGCCTCTATGCAAAATGGGATAAGCCCAAAAGCTTTGACCGAAATGTCATTATTATAGGCGCCGGCGCGGCAGGCCTAGTGTCAGCCTATATAGCTGCTGTGGTGAAAGCTAAGGTCACGTTAATAGAAGTCCATAAAATGGGTGGAGACTGCCTTAACTACGGCTGCGTACCTTCTAAAGCACTTATTAAAAGTGCGAAAATTGCACACCAAATGAAGCATGCCCATAGCTATGGCCTTTCCTCATTCAAACCCACATTTAACTTTAGTAACGTAATGCAACGCATACATGAAGTGATTGCAGCTATTGCCCCTCACGATAGTGTGGAACGTTATCAATCAATGGGCGTAGAGGTATTAGAAGGTCATGCCAAAGTAATCACCCCTTGGTGTGTGCAAATCACCCATACCAACGGCAGCATTACAGAGCTTAATAGCCGCAGCATCATTATTGCCTCCGGTGCAGCACCATTCGTGCCACCCTTACCTGGGTTAGAAGCCACAGGTTATCTCACCTCAGATACATTATGGGAGCATCTGCGAAACGACGAATGCGCTCCCAAGCGTTTAGTAGTGCTTGGTGGAGGCCCTATCGGCTGCGAACTTACACAAGCTTTTGCACGCTTAGGATCACAGGTTACTCAAATAGAAATGCTAGAGCGACTGATGATTAGTGAAGATGAAGACGTGTCATTGTTTGTAAAACAGACCTTAGAGCAGGATGGAGTGACCGTGCTTACGGGGCACAAGGCCTTAACATGTGGTGTGAGTAAAGTCGCAAGCAAAGACATGACCAATAATGATCGAGAAAATAAATCAATAGTTGATGTAAAGTGGATTGAGGTTATATGTGGAGATACAACTAGCCGTATTGAGTTTGACCAAATTATCGTCGCTGTAGGACGAGCTCCAAGATTAAGTGGCTTTGGCCTAGAGGAGCTGGAAATACCTACTAATAAAGTGGTCCAAACCAATGATTATTTAGAAACATTATATCCAAATATATATGCTGCAGGTGATGTTGCAGGGCCTTATCAATTCACTCATACAGCGGCTCACCAAGCATGGTACGCTAGTGTTAATGCGCTATTTGGCCAACTTAAACGCTTTAAAGTAGATTACCGTGTTATCCCATGGGCTACGTTTGTAGATCCTGAAGTGGCAAGAGTTGGACTCAATGAACAAGAAGCTATCACACAAAATATTAGCTATGAAGTGACTCGCTACGGCATAGATGATTTAGACCGAGCCATTGCCGAGGGGGCTGCAGCTGGTTTTGTAAAAGTGTTAACAGTGCCGGGTAAAGATAAAATACTAGGTGTTACTATTGTAGGTGCTCAAGCAGCTGAATTAATAGCAGAATTTGTTCTGGCCATGAAATACAACCTTGGTTTAAGCAAAATTCTTGGCACTATTCACACCTACCCTACGATGGCAGAAGCTAACAAATACGTGGCTGGACAATGGAAACGTACACAGGTAAACCCTAGGGTGATGCATTGGTTAGAGCGATATCATACGTGGCGCAGATCATGATTGATGCACACTTACTTCCCTTGCAACATAAATTGCTACATCCTATAGCTACCCTTTTTATAAGTTTAGGCATACGTGCAGATCAGGTCACTATTGCTGGGTTTTTAATAGGTTTAGTGGCTTTACCCCTCATAGCCACTGAACATTATTCATGGGCATTAGTTTTTATTTTAATTAATAGAGTTTTTGATGGTATAGATGGCCAAGTTGCTCGCTTAACCCAAACAACTGATCGCGGTGCATTTTTAGACATTGCCTTAGATTTTGTCTTTTATGCCCTGATACCTTTGGCCTTTGCATTTGCTAATAGCACAGAAAACGCTCTAGCTTCTGCCACACTATTAGCGGCGTTTATAGGCACTGGATCATCGTTTTTAGCCTTTTCGTTAATAGCAGAAAAACGTAAACTAACATCACAAAACTTCTCCAGTAAAGGTATCTATTACCTAGGAGGCCTTACTGAAGGAGCTGAAACCATTGCTTTATTTGTGATCATTTGTCTATGGCCGAATCTTTTTAGCACCTTTGCCTACATTTTTGCTTGTGCATGCACTCTTACAACCTTAAGTCGCTGGTTACAAGGTTGGCGTATGCTGGCTGATTAGTTTTTCACAACCTATTTATTATTGGAGACCATCTTAATGACTACAACTTTAAATTACTTACGATCCATAAGATTAATGGCTATTTATTCGGCCTTAAGTATAGGCCTTTTTAGCCAACCAAGTTACAGCGACCAATGGCAAGACACACTGGATCAAGCCACAGGCGACACTGTTTATTGGCATGCCTGGGGCGGCGATACACGCACTAACGACTTCATTTCTTGGGTGGGTGAACAAACTGACTCTTTATATGACGTAAAAGTGCAACAGGTTAAGCTCTCGTCAACCTCTGAAGCAGTCACTCAAGTATTGGCTGAAAAGGCAGCTGGAGAAAACACCAAGGGGGCTGTGGATATGATCTGGATCAATGGGCCTAATTTTTTGGCTATGAAACAACAAAATCTATTACATGGGCCTTTTGTTAAAAATTTGCCCAATGCTCAATACCTTGACCTAAGCATTGGATCTGCGGCCACTGTAGACTTCACAGAGGCTGTAGATGGTTTAGAGGTTCCATGGAGGCTAGCTCGTTTTGTATTTATCGTAGATAGTGATCGCGTTAAAAATTCACCAAAATCTATGTCACAAATGCTTACATGGGCACAACAAAATCCAGGGCGCCTAACTCACCCAGCAGTAAGTAACTTTATGGGCTCCACTTTTTTAAAGCAAGCTTTGATAGAGCTAACACCTGATACTAGCGTATTGCAGCAAGAGGCCTCAAAGGTGTCGTTTGAAAAAGCTAGCGCGCCGTTATGGGAGTGGTATGATTCAATAAAGCCGTATTTATGGCGTGAAGGTACAAGTTTTCCAGAAAATGAGGCCATTCAACAACAAATGCTCAGTGATGGCGTCGTTGATATTGCTATGGCATTTGACCCAGGAGCAGCAGCCGCGGGAATAGCTAGTGGATTATTACCTCCAAGCGCCCGCGTACTAGTGCCCAGCGAAGGTTCATTAGGCAACATTAGCTTTGTCGCTATTCCCTACAATGCCAGCCATACTGCAGCAGCGAAGGTGGTAGCCAACTTTTTACTACAACCTGAAACCCAAGCTCATATGCAAAATATCGATGTGTTAGGTAGTTTTTCAGTGTTAGATACCAACAAAATAAGTCATCAACATACAATGGCTTTTTCTGCCTTACCTACTTCTGAAGCACTGCCAACTTTGGTAGAATTAGGCCCTACTCTTTTAGAGCCTCACTCCAGCTGGACTGAGCTATTGAAACAGCACTGGAGTGAGCGATACAGCCAGTAATACACTGTTAGCATACATAACAAAGGGACTAATATTACCTGTGACATTTTCTATACAATGGCCAAAGTGGACAATGCTGGCCATACTAGTGATGGGTATATTGGCCCCTGTCGTGACAGGCCTAGGTGAGACCACCCGTGCTGCCTTTGGCATTTTGCCCGTGCTTGGAAAACACGATTTTAATTTAACTGCTTGGCAGCAGCTGTTTCAACTGCCAGGCTTTACCACTAGTTTACAGCTTACTTTAGTGAGTGGTTTTTTGGCCACTAGTACAGGCTTAATTTTAACCATTTTTGGCTGTGCATGGGTTTACAATACGTCTGAAAAGTCATTCTTATTTAGTAAATTGAAACCATTTATCGCTCCCATGTTAGTACCTATTTTAGCTGCCCCTCATGCTGCAATAGCAATAGGCTTAACTTTTTTGCTAGCACCGTCTGGTTGGTTAACTCGCCTATTTAGCCCTTGGTTAACCACATGGCAATTGCCGCCAAACTTGACGACAGTGCAAGACTTATGGGGCTTGAGCCTAACACTTGGGCTGATTGTCAAGGAGCTACCATTTTTATGGCTTATAAGCCTTGTGGCCCTTAAACAAATTAATTTATCTAAACAACTATCCATCGCCCAAAGCATGGGTTATAGCTATGCCAATGCATGGTATAAAATCATTATCCCTCAACTATACCCATTAATTCGCTTACCCGTATTGGTAGTTTTGGTTTATGCCCTTTCAACTGTAGATATGGCTTTAATATTAGGCCCTAATACTCCTCCTACTTTAGCTTTAGCTACAATGCGCTGGTATAACGATGCCAACGTTGCCATGTTATTGCCCGCTTCTGCAGCGGCAATAGGGCTAGCTGGGCTAATGATTTTAAGTGTTTTTGTTTGGGAAATAGCGATCGTAATAATCATGGCTGTTACCAAAATAGCTACTAGATCAGGTGCACGTGGAAGGCATTGGAGGTTAGTGTCTACTGCTTTAGCAACAGCACTGCCAATGTCTCTTCTTCTAGGTTTTTTGTCATTAGTGGTATTGTTGATTTGGTCGTTTACTTGGCGTTGGTCATTTCCAGATGCCCTACCCACAAGCTGGTCATACAGTTATTGGTTAAAACTAATCACACACTGGCCTTTAGCACTGCAACACAGCATCATTTTGGCACTTGGAAGTAGCGCTATCGCCGTTATTTTTGCTGTCGCATGGCTAGAAGTACAAGACCGATTTGGTGGCTACCTTTCTCGTTTAACATTGTGGCTTATATACTTACCCTTACTCGTTCCACAGATTGCGTTTTTATACGGTTTAAAAGTGGGGTTTTTACGTATTGGACTTAACGGTGGTATGGGCGCTGTCATTTGGGCTCACTTATTATTTGTATTCCCTTATGTAATGTTAAGTTTGATAGATTCTTGGCGGGCTATAGACAGACGTTACTTGCAGGTGGCTGCTAGCTTAGGCACATCAACCTGGGGCTGCTTTTGGCGCATCAAGCTTACTTTATTATTACAACCATTGCTGTTGGCCTGGGCGATTGGGATAGCGGTATCTATCGGCCAATATTTACCCACATTAATGATAGGCGCTGGTAAGATAGAAACTCTTACCACACAGGCTGTCAGCTTAGCGTCAGGGGCTGATAGACGGCTAGTTGGAGTCTACGGGCTGATACAAGCCTTGGTGCCTATATTGGCATATATGTTAGCTATTTATTTACCCCGATTAATGGCTTTAAAAAAATTATAAAATAACACGGGATTACTGTTTTGAGTTTAGAGTTATGCAGTCTTTGCGCCACCTTATCCGACAACTCTGCCTTGTTTGCACCAGTAAACCTGGTTGTTGAAAAAGGAGAAGTGGCTTGTGTAATGGGGCCTTCAGGCGTTGGCAAATCAACCTTGCTTAACGCTATAGGTGGACACTTAGATACTCATTTTGGTATTGCCGGTGATATTTTATTAAATGGAAAGTCGGTAAAAAATCTTATTGCTTCAAAGCGCCAGATTGGGGTTTTGTTTCAAGACCCTTTGCTATTTCCGCACTTAAGCGTAGGTGATAACTTAGCATTTGGCTTATGCTCAAGTGTGGTAGGCGCTAAAAACCGCAAATTAGAAATAGAACAAGCGCTAGAACAAGCCCAGCTGAGCGGTTTTTATCATCGCAACCCTGCGACACTCTCTGGAGGCCAACAAAGCCGAGTAGCGCTTATGCGGGCTCTACTAGCTAGGCCTCAAGCTTTGTTGTTAGATGAGCCGTTTGCCAAACTTGATATGGAGCTAAAGTACACTATGCGTGATTTTTTATTTGACCAAGCAAGGCAACGACTTATCCCCATCCTACTTGTTACTCATGAACCTAAAGATGTGGCCGCCGCTAAAGGCCCTCTGATAGTTTTGCAGCCAATATAGGTTACTAACTATTGTTTTGAGGTTTCAATCCTATGCCTAAAACAGCCTACCCTAACTATGCTCCAGCACTTGGGTATATGACAGAAAAAATTCGACATAAATACATCACCAAAGCAATAGAATGTAATATTCTACCCTTTGACGCCCATAGAATCGCACAGATTATTTCTTTGTCTGCTCCTAACGATCCAGCTAAACCGATTCAGTTTTGGCAACTGTATTCTATCTTAGGTGAACGAAGAATTATTTCTATTGTCCATCGATTCTATACCAAAGTTTATCAAGATGAGCCTTGGTTCAGTTCAGTTTTCAAACGCATTGGTGACCTTAACCACCATGTTAATACTCAGTCTTCAATGTGGCTTGATGTCATGGGTAGGGGCTTAACTTACCACGGGGCCGAATTTAGATTAAATTTCCATCATCAACATAATGCTTTTGAGTTAATGAACGAAAAAGGTGCCAAACGATGGATGGATCTTATGCGAGAGACTCTTAGTGAGTCTGACGCTTACATGACTGATGATGTTAGGGTGCGCATTAGCATCAACACATTTCTTACCTATTTTATGGATAAATACGCCGCAGATTTTGGGTTTGAAAACAAAGCTATGTTTGGCCCGACAAACTTACCCATACACCGCAAAATAAATTTCCTTAATATGACCGACATCGCTATAGAAGCATTATCAGAAACGCAGTTACGACAAGCGCTTGCGGGCAGAAGAGGCATTAGCATTAATGAGCACACCCATAAAAAGGAGCTCATTCAAATGGCTAAAAATCTATAATCTAACAATAGTGGTTTTTGCATCACTCAAGAAAAGCAAAGCATTGCCCTGGCTCAAAAGTGAGAACTTTCAATCTCGATAAAAATCATGTCTGCGGCCTAAACATCCCAGGCGAACGATAAAATTTTGATAATTACTAGATCAGGCGCCTATTTATTAAGCTTATGACAAACTTAATGATATTTAATACCAGGCGGTTAATGAATTTCTGCCGTAATAATCAGCCATAGCCAAAATTATCACAGCAGAAATTTGTACTATGCTGCAGCCAAACCGTTATTCAGAAGTGTTGCCTTCACCCTGTGCTTTTGCCTCTTTGTCTGCTTGATCTTGCTGACGTTTAGGCTCGCCATATCGAAACTCTATCAGCGTTAATACAAGGCCTATAAGCATAATAACGAATACAAAAAACGCAATGGGAAGTAGGTTATCAGCGATCATGATTTGTCTCTCCTTGCCAATAGGCTAGATAATTTAAAGTAAATACCAAAAGCAAGAATTGAGGGCACCCATATAGCTGTGAATAACCCTTCTAATTGCTTGCCCTCAAACCAAAGCAGCCCAGATACCGCAAAGGAGACCGCAACCGCCAGCAAGATGAATAAATCTGATAGTTTGAACATACTAATTTCCTTACTTGTTAAATGAACATTTATCCGGTGAAGACTAAATTTTAGCCTTCTTTAAATCCGGTGAAATCCAACTGCAGCTACTAATAAGCCTGCAATCGTAACTGCTGCTGGGATACGCAAGCCAACAATACCAAAGACTTCAATCATCGATGGTATGAGGCCAGTGAACCCAAGTGGTACCCATAAAAAAAACGGTGTAGCAACCACTACCCCAACCCACCCAGCCACACGCAGGGGTGATAAACTAGATTTGTTGTCATCAGGTAGTGATGCTTTATTATCGTCGTTAACAGTCACTATTTTATTTCCATTTTTTACACAATCGGCATCAACGTAAAATACTATTTAACCAGCTTTTTTTTGATGCACCCAGTGTTTTAAAGCAATTGGTCGAGCCATTACTATACATTAGTAATGTAAGAAGAAGTATCAACATTAAAAAGAAGCATTTGTTTTGAATCAAACGCTTAGATATTTAAAATTTTTGCCTAAGCCATTAATACTAAGGCTTTGCTACATATCATCCAATAATACAGCTAAGACTCTACACATTTTTGTTAAAAATTTATTTGTAAATCTATGTAAATCTGTGATGACCCGCATATAAAAACCATGAGTACTATACTGGCAAACCTATAATAATCTTTGCACACTCATAGTTACATAATTTATTAAAACACAACAAAATCATCTGGTTAAAAGGACATTAACACTCCAATAGCAACATATACGAGATGCAATTTATGAATATTGATGATCAAAAACGGCCTCTTTTTGTATTACAGACGTTAGTATTAGTAATATTCAGTTTAGGATAAAAGGGTGTATTATGCCGCTATTATAAACGTTTTTGGCAAAGCTAACTCTAAGCTAATGCCATTGGGTTTTGAGTCATAATTACTAAGAGAAAAATCAAATGTTTGGACTATTTAAGACAGACCCCACCAAAAAACTACAAAAGCAATACGAATATCTTTTGCTTGTCGCACTGCGTCTGCAGCGCAAAGGCGATATCATGGGATACTCTATGAAAACCCAAGAAGCAGAATTAATACGCGAGCAAATCGAGCAATTAAAAACTAAACAAAGTAATTAATTCAAGCGTTGGTAGCAAAAGGCATAGCCTCTAACTTTAGACCTTTGACAGTGAATTGAAGATTCAAAAAGTCTCTGTTAGCTGGATTTTCACACCTGCGGTTTAAGATATTTAACTTAGGATACCCATTTTTATGGATAACAAAGCTTTTTTGTCTTCTTTAACCTCAGGCCAACGAGCAGCATTAACCAAGCGCAGTAACACGAAAGGCCTGATCCATTTAATGGGACACGTGGGTTTGATTACGCTTTGTAGCGTGATGATTCTATCTGAAATTCTCTATTGGCAAGCGATTATGGCAGTGCAAGGTGTGTTGCTTATTTTCTTATTCGCTCTATTACATGAAACCAGCCACAAGACACCCTTTCGTACTATTTGGATTAATGACGTAGTTGGTCACATTTGTGGATTTATTTTATTTATACCGGCTAAATGGTTTAGATATTTCCATATGGCTCATCACCGGTTTACCCAAATCCCTGGTTTAGATCCAGAAATTGATACTCCCAAGCCTGGCAATTGGGTGCAATATTTAGTCTATATGTCTGGCATTCCAATATGGATTGGTCAAGCAAAAACCATTAGTAACAATGCTTTTCAACAAAACAATGAGTCTTTGGTTGCTTTGGTCCCTTTGGCGCAGAACGCTAAAGTGAGGTTGGAATCCAAAATTTACCTCACAATGTATCTGTGCCTTTTTGCAGCAAGCATTGGGTTGGGAACAGCCATTTTGTTATATGTGTGGTTGCTGCCCATCATTCTAGGACAACCCTTTCTTCGCCTGTACTTACTCGCTGAGCACAGCCGCTGTCCCAAGGTTACAAATATGCTTGAGAACACACGCACTACGCTTACCAATCGGCTTGTTCGCGCAATTGCATGGAATATGCCCTATCACACAGAACACCATACCTTTCCATCAGTGCCTTTTCACAGGCTTCCTGCCCTTCATGCGTTGCTTACACCACACCTTCAAGTTACATCAAAAGGCTATCTGGCTTTTAATAAAGTGTACATACAAGACGAGCTATGATTTCAAGTTTCAATCAAACCTTGTGAACTGCTTAGTTTTTAATAACTTCTTATAAGTTGCCCTTACAGAACCTAATTTGACATTCTTTCATGCACTGCTTCCATACCACGTTCTGCCATATCACTAACCTCACCAGCATGTGTTTGCAGGGCATTAACGACATCTGGGTTTGATGATGTTTGACTAACTACAATACCAAGCTCCGTCATGGTGATCTGCGTCTTGATAGCTTCACTTTGTGCAAACAGTTTATCCAGTGTTGGGCTTTGAATAATTATTTTAGGGTCTCGCTTCTCTTCCAGCCTTGCCACCATAGCGACAACATGACTCACCAGTGCGCCACGTGATTTATCATCTTTTGTTTGGGTGGTCGTTATTACACCATTAGGAATATTTTTAACAGTTCGAGTAATTTTTTTATGATTTTTAAATATTGCCTTTAAATCACTGACCTCACTTTCAGTCGTGTCCTGTCCCTGAAGACCTGGCATATTCATCTCATCGTGGGCGTGGTTCTTTTGGCCATCTTCACTTGATCCATGATGAGCCTTCATCTGCTGCGCATAATCATGGTCTCCACTTAATAAGTGTGGAGCAAGCCACATTGTAAGCACGCCAAGCCCAAAGACTGCGACTAAAATGATTGTTGTTTTGAGTTTCAAAGTTATTTCTCATATTCATTATATTAGATTTATATAATACTCAAAAAACACTGTTCAAGCTAGACTTCAACAGGCAAACCAAAAACGATTAGCACTGCATATTCTTTTCTGTCACAACCAGACACAAGTGGTGGAGACTCACCTGGTTTTAGAGGAAATACCTCAAGACTGGCATTTTTAGGAGAGCAAGTGCTCGAAGCACCTGTGGGTGTGTAACGCGCAGAGCGACACGGCCCGTGAGTTACATTAGCAATGGTTTTATCATCAGATAGTGACCATGCTTGTTTACCGTCGTTATCTGGCTGTTCTACCGTGAGTAAAGAGATCTGATCTTCACCATTGGTAACGTAATACTTCCCTGCTGGCATAGGAAACTCAGGGGCTTTCATAATTAGGCCATTTTCATCAAGCCACCAGTCATTAATATCAAAGCGCCATCCAGCTGGTGCAATATTGCCTGCCTTTTGTAAAAGCTGATAAAACCGCAGCCACACTCCGATAGGCCCAGGATCTAATCGCCATAACCCCCAAGTTTCTGCCCCTGTGCCAGACATAGCATTACCTGGAGCAAGGGTAGCAATATACTGAGGCTGTACACGACGTATTTTAGTTTGCGCAAATAATGGTAAACCTATAGCAGTGGCCAATACCCCCAAAGAAGAGACTAGCCATTGGCGACGGGTTAACTTATCAGAATTTTTCATATTATCGACAGTATTTTAATTTGCCATAAGGCTATCATAGGCAAATTAACTAACCAAGTTATATAGCTTCTTATGATTTGGCTGGATGGCCTGAAGACTTAAGTATATTATTTAAGTATTATTTAAAGGCATGCTGAGTTATGTTGAAATTAATACAAATCGTATATGTTAATTAACCTCATCTTAGCGCCCTTTTCAGCTTTAGATTCATTCATCCATCCGCTAATATGAAAGAAACCATTAACATTGTCTGGTTTAAACGTGATCTGCGTATAAACGATCACAAACCGTTGCTTGTCGCATCTAATTCAGGCGTACCGGTGTTGCCGCTATATGTGGTGGAGCCTGATTATTGGCAGCAAGGCTTTAGCTCTCGTCGTCATTGGCATTTCATTTATGACTGTCTATCAGACCTTAATATTGCTTTAACACAACTGGGCCAGCCTCTTATCGTTCAAGTGGGTGAAGTTTGTGACGTCATCACGCGCCTACATTCACAATATAATGTTCAAGCGATATACGCACACGAGGAAGCTGGAAACCTCTGGACCTATCGCAGGGACATCAGTGTTAACAAATTATGCTCTAGCTTGAATATTCCACTGCATGAGTACCCTCTTAATGGCGTAGTTAGAAGGCTCAGTTCTCGTGATGATTGGTCAGCTATTCGCAATAAGCGTATGGCTCAAAAAATCGCACCAAAACCTTTTAGCCTTCCCCTACTATCCACATACTCTTCACAACCTTTACCAGATAAAGACCATACTATGTTTGGCGAAAGGTTCTTAGGCACCGTGCAACAAGGCGGCCGCATAAGAGCAGTAGAGGATTTGAGAGGTTTTTTAAAACATCGTTCCAGTCAATACCTCTACCATATTTCTGCGCCAGGTTTGTCGTCTACTTATTGTTCGAGATTATCAGCACACCTTGCATGGGGAAGTCTCTCTGTGAGGGAGGTTGTTCAGTCAATCAAAAAACGCAAACAGCAATTTAACGCCGAAGAAAAAAAGCGCTTTGGTAGAAATTTAACCGCATTTAACTCAAGACTTGCATGGCGCTGTCACTTTATACAAAAAATTGAAGACCAACCCTCCATTGAAACTCACTGCATGCACCCTGCCTTTGAGGGCTTGCGTGAGAGCCAGCACGATGAACTAAAATTTAAAGCATGGGCTTCAGGGCATACTGGATACCCATTTGTTGACGCTTGCATGCGTAATTTGATTGCACACGGATGGATCACTTTTCGCATGCGCGCAATGCTTGTAAGCTTTGCAAGCTATCAGCTTTGGTTGGATTGGCGTGTTGTAGGCCATCATCTTGCTGGTCTATTCACCGATTACGAACCTGGCATTCATTATAGTCAACTGCAGATGCAATCTGGTGTTACCGGCATAAACTCCATGCGTGTCTACAATCCAGTTAAGCAATCAATGGAACATGATCCAAATGGCGATTATATAAGGCACTGGGTTCCCGAGTTGAAAGGCCTTTCTAATGCCTTTATCCACGAGCCTTGGAAGTGGGGTAAAAACTTAGTAGATGATGCTTCACTATTATCAGGCACCGTCTACTCGAACCCCATTGTCGACCATGAATCAACAGCAAAAGAAGCCAAAGAAAAGCTCACAAAGGTGCGCAAAAGCGACCATTTTAGAATCATCTCAAATTCTGTTTATAATAAACTGGGAAGTAGAAAAAAAAGACCAACTAAAGCTAAAAAAGTGATCGCTGAAAACCAACTAAAGCTGTTTTAAACACACTGTTCTATTAAGGTAAATCTCGGGCTATACGTTTAAAGAATAACTTAACCAAACTATTGCTACGACCGATAAAGCGGGTCACTACAAAAATGGTTTTAACTTTATTACGGGATATTTTAATTTGTGAACTTTGTTGGAAATCTGGCTGCTTATAAATGTTCTTTAACGTTAGTAACGCCATACCAATAGCCCACAGGCAAAAATTACGGTAGCCCTGCTCGGCCTTTGGGATCAGTAACGTGTATCTTAAGGCGTCTTGCAGATGCCCGTGGGCAATAGCCACAAGCTCCCTCACGCCTTGGTGAAAATCAGGGTTAGTGCGTTGCTTAGATAAATCCTGCAATTGAATGTTGTACTTACTAAAAACATCTTGCGGTAACCAGCAAATCTCACGGCCTTGGTCTTGCCAAATATCTTTGAGAATATTGGTCATTTGTAAACCTTGGCCAAAAGACACGGACAAAGGCATGAGCTGGGCCTTGTTGTCTTTGAATCCTTTTGAGTAATCGCAGTAGAGCAACGTCAGCATTTCGCCTACTATACCTGCTACATGGTAACAATAGTCGTTAAACGCCGGCATATTAGGCAAGCCCGAATGAGGCTGGTGAGCTTGGTAGTGCATCATACCTTGCACCATAGTGGCGACACATTGCTGAATAATGCTTTGCTGAGCTGGACTAAAGGCGCGAAACAAACGCAAGATGCGCTGACTGTTGGCAATCAAATCAAGCTCAGCCGGCGCAGTATCACAGTGCAAATGGGGCTGTAATTCTGTCACCCAAGTATCCGTGGACTCTTGACTGCTTAACAAGCTTGATAGTTGGTCGCTAAAATGTCCTTTCAAAGCTAAGGCAAGCTGGGGATCGTCTTCAATGGTATCTGCCATACGACACCATAAATAAGCATTGCCTACCACTTGCACAAGCTCTTTTGATAATTGTGGAATGGTTAACGCGAAGGTACGTGATACCCCCTGCAGAATGTAGTCTTGATACTGGCTGTCGGTATAGTTACTGGTATCTGTTAGACGAAATCTTTTCATGAGCCAAGTTTAACCGATTATGGCTAACAAGGGGGATTTCACATGACCAATATACTAAGCTCAAAACTATCTGGATCGATACCAGTGATCACTAATCTTTATGATTGAGCACACAGCGCCGCTTCATCGCGGCGTAAAACTTAACTACAATTGTCTACCTGTAAAATGTGTTAACTATGGAAAGATCTTCTTAGCCGTCTAAGTCCCCAGGCAATAGCTAAACCCACTCCATAGATTAGGGAGTTTACATTCACGATTATAATGATCATGACAAATGCAAAGCCAAAATCCATTGTTGGCAAACTCATAAGAACAGTAATCAACGTTTGAATAACAACAAAGACTAACCAAACCTTCTGCCAGACATTAAGCTTGTTCCACGTCGTTTTTGCTAAAGGTCGCTTATTCTTGGGTTTATGTTTACTAACGCCTTCATAATAAATTTCATCTATTGCATCTATTGCAGTATGAACATAATCTTCAGGTTTGGTGTCTTTCATAATCTGCGAAATACCTTTTTAATGCCCATATCACTTACCTTACCCGTCTAAATAAACGTTTGAAACTTTTCTTTTACTGCTTTAGAAAGCCTCATCATCACTATAAACACGGACCGAAAGTTCACCATTAACACTTTCAGACACCACAAAATTGATAGGCTGACAGCACACTTGGCAATCTTCGATGTACTGCTGATCTAAATCTGATGGGTCCACTAAAACGCCAATGGTCTCGCCACAATATGGACAGCCTACGAAGGCTTCAGTTAAATGATTCAATGTTGATTATTCCTTCTTAGTCTACTAACTTTATAACCCTTCAAATTATCTCTATTACTACTAGATAGCCACATTTTTCTTAAATTCGTAACTCGGTATTTTTAACACATTAATCGCTATGTTTTGCATAGCCTGATAATGATCTTTCATTTTTTTATCTACATTCACATAATTAAAATTTTGATGACGCCAAAAAGCAGTGGCAGCTGCGCCATAGGCCGTAAATACTTGGAGAGCTTTCGTCTCGGCTTCTACTAATGTGATATGTTTTTGATAGCCAGTTAAAAGTGATTTTGCCTTATCTAATGACACCTCACCTGCATCACAGCAAGTTCCAACAATCATCATTCCAATATCAAATAATCGGTAATAATAAGTGGCTTCTTCAAAATCCATAATCGTTGCTATTTTTCCATCTTTACTGACGATAATGTTATCTGAAAATATATCACTGTGAATCATCGCATAAGGTAATTCATCACTTATAAAGCTTTCAATAAGGGCTTGTGTTTCTTTTAACCATTTTAAAAAACCACTATCAGGCTCATAAACCGTTACTTCATCAAATTTTTCTAATCCAAAACTTAACGTTGTTGAATCCCTTTTCCATCGCACTAACAAGATCAACGTCTTTAATTATTGATTTAATATCATCTAAATTTATTACTGTTGTCATAATTCTATCCTTACTTATTTTTATCTGATTAATTAACCATTCATTATTAACATTTTCAAAAACTAAAAAACTGATAGGCTGACACACATTTGGCAATCTTCGATGACTTTTGAAAATAATGGATACTATTTTAACAGATCTATATGGAAGGTTAACATTATTACAGCTTTGAATTTTATGTGGATATTCTTTAAAAAATCAAATGAATCAGTGACTTAAAACATAAATGAGTGAAGTGAAGAGCCATTACCCTCCACATCACTCACTGCTTCGATTCGCCCTTACGCCAGCTTAGTACTTTATTGGGGCATTAGGTGGTTAGGAGAAAGCTTATCTGTGACAAGTACAGCGCCGTTAAAATCTAGTGCGTCTGCAAAGGCTCCTGGAAAAGCAATACAACTAATACCAGCTGCTAAAGCAGAACCCATGCTAGCCACTGTATCTTCTATGGCCATACAGTCTTGTGCTTGAAGGCTCATGTCTGAAAGGGCTTTTTGGTAGATATCTGGGTTTGGTTTAGCTGTCGCCACCATTTTATCATTGCCTACAAAACTAAAATCGCTACGCTTTATCTGTCCGTCTAGGGCTATAAAAACAGCATCAACATTAGCTTTAGACGTACTGGTGACTAAAGCTAATGACAAGTTATGTGCTTTTGCATGACCAACAACACTGGCAACACCTGGGCGCAATAATAAAGATTCTTTGGACATTAACGAATCAAAAATTTCGGTCTTGCGCACGTGCAACTGTGATGCATCTACATCCATGCCACACTGGGCCGCAAAGTCTTGAATGCGGCTACGACCGCCAGACTTGGTAAGTAAATCCTTATAAACTTCAGCATTCCAGTTCCAATCCAGGCCAGCTTCAGAAAATGCTTGGTTAAATGCACGACGCTGCAAATCAGAGGTTTCAACTAGGGTACCAATAGATCCAAAAAAAATGGCCTTAACTGTCATAATATTTGCCTTTTGTATTAGCTTTACCCACGCATAGAAACTTTAGGCGAACGAAAACCAGTCTACTATCGTTACTTAGCTCTTGAGTATTTGTTGGTGAGAAAATAAATGTAAAAATAACTGCCTATTTTTGGAACAGGTTAGTGCATCCTGTGCTGTGCTGCCCTGCTAACGTTGTTTATATTGCGTAGGACAATGGCTTCTGGTCACATCGTCACTTCTAAGCTTGACATGCTTAGTAGCACGTCCACTCACTCTTTCTCGCCATATCCTAAAACTTCGAGGCTTTAAGTTGCGGCGCATAAACTTGATTACGTCTGACTCATTCATGCCAAATAGCCTTTCAATGGCTTCAAACGGGGTACGATCTTCCCATGCCATTTCTATCACTCTAGATTGCTCACTTTCTAAAAGTAACATAAAAGGATTCCCACATTATTCACAAAAAAGTTTTTAATTTACCCATGTGATTTCATAGATAAACGGCGACTGATATATTATGTTTGCTTCATAGGCCCCATGTCAAACTTATTCTGGGTAGGGCCTATTTTTCATTTAAGGCCTCAAAAACAATATAACAAACACAAGAAACATATCTATCTGTGCTTCAAAGGCTCAGCACTACACAATGGTTTTGTTTTTGAAGCCGTGTCTTAAGTTAACCAGTGATTAAATTACTAGGCACTCAATCACTAATTTTTACACCGTTTTTGAATGACCCTTGCTCAAGCCCAGTTATATTTCCGTTAAACGGAACATCAGTGGACTTTTCATAGTAAAGACCATCACGCAAAACTAAATCATCTATCGTTTCACTCCAACTTGGTCACGACAAAAGTGACATGAATAGTATGCTAAGGAATGTATTGGTTGATTTCATTAATCTAACAGTCCGTGTAGGTACTTTCTAAGCAACGTGAAGACATGTTCTGTGCCTTGTTGATATGAGAAATACTCATTTCATCTGTAATATTTTCTTTAAGACCATTGGCGATCTCATCACCATTTTGTGCAGCTAAGTTAAACCACATATAAGCTCGAATGTTGTCGGCCTGCACACCGTTGCCAGTGTAGTAAATAAGCCCCAGCGTAGTTTGAGCCTCTCCAAACCCCTGCTCAGCAGACAAAGTGAACAACTTTGACGCAGTCTGAGCATTCGCTGGAACACCTTCACCTCTAGCGTACATGCCTCCTAGTTCGTATTGGGCTTCAGCAAAACCTTGCTCAGTAGCTAGAGTAAGCCACTCCACAGCTGTCTTATCGTTCTCTAAGACACCGTTACCATTGGCGTACATAACACCCAAATTATTTTGAGCAATAACATGACCCTGCTCAGCCAAAGGAACCCAATGCGCTAAAACAGTTTTAAAATCACCTAACGCGAGCGCATTAAGGCCTTTGTTAAAATCACCAGCTGAGGCTAAAACGGCACCACTGGGCAACAGCAGTGACAGCATTAAACCTATAAGCTTTATTTTAATACTCATGTGCGTCCTTGAAAATTGTAACGATTACTTTAGATCTTACTGACATCAACCTGGCATTGATATAGGGAACTTCTGATTTCAAGTCTCAGACTTATGATGACTGGCTCTTAATAGCCGCTAGCACGAGAGTCTGACTGTCTTTGACAGAGGTATATAAGCGTGAGTAGTAACTATTATTCTGGCTTTTATACCACTATGTTTTGAGAAAAAAATTTAGCTTTAAAATCTGCAGGCAGGCATCGACAAGCCGCCACCTGTGCCTTATCTATTTGAGTAGGCGTCATTTTATTAGTAATACGTTTCCTATCCACACCAGCCTGCACATTACCCTTATGTTCGGCTATAAAATACCACATATAGGCATTCACATGATCTGTGAAAACCCCTATACCTTTCTCATACATTGACCCAAGTTTCCATAGAGCCATCGCATTCTTTTCTTCAGCAGATGCAGCAGCTAGATAATCGTGCTGTGAAGAGATTTTGGAGTTGGTTTCTGTGAGGATTATAGATTGACTTTTTTTGGCTGCCATTTTGTCTATGGTCGCTCTAAACAAGAAGTGAGTTGCTCTAAATCAATTTTGAGTGCTTTTGATATTTGAACTATCTTGTTTAACGATGGACTTGCGCTACCCCTTTCAATTTCACCCATATACCCCCGGTTGATACCTGCCATAGCCGCTAGGTCATCTTGGGTAAAGCCCTTATTCTTTCTTGCATTGCGCACTCTTTTTCCAAATTCAATATTATGATTCATGAGAGCCTTCAATTTAGGATGTTTAATTATAGCAAACGACTTAATTTGTTCAAGAAGGTTAAGCTTTACTGGGGGGGCTTGAGATTCGTTTTCGGTAGACAAACCCAAAGAATTTTCTTTGTAGCAGGGCTCAGTGGTCAGGCGTGTAGGCAAAGTAGACGAAAAGGCATCCGTAAATACAATATGCCAATCCCATTGCAATTCTTGCATCCAGGCCATTTTTTTGCACCTAAGGTTGGCAAAATAAAAATTGTGTAGGCTGACATTCATCACTTAATACCTTAACTTTCTGTCTGTTGAGCGTACATTAATTTTTTCAAAAGCAAAACTGGGTATACCCAGTAAAACTTTGCCCAATCGGCAATGCGATCAGGCTACGTTGTATCCACAAAATATCAAAATCTTCACTGAAACTTAGGCCTTTGTCATTGAAAGATTTATCATCCCACTTTTCTTACTTAGTTTTCTCAAGTTAAGCCAAGCGAAAAGGGTCATACAGACAGATAAGTCATGGATATAATTAATGACTTTCTTAAGTCTCATAAGTGGGATATAAGGTGCCAGTGCAATTTAAGGACAACACTAGCGTATTTGAGGGCGGTCGCCTGTATAACCCTGAACAATGGATCCTCATCACCAGATTGTGGCTAAGAAGAGACAAGCATGAGCACCTGTAAAATGCTTATGCGCATTCACCTGAAGCTAATAGGACTCTCCTTAGAAAACATAGGTAGCAAGGCAAAGCTACAGTGGCACTGCGCAAGGGATATGCTTGACCGGCACACTCAAAACGCCCTAGCTCAGTTGTATTGATTATCAGTGCACTCAATAGCTCATAGTGCAATAATGCTCCTAATCAACACGCAATTCTTTAATTAAAAAATCCACTGCTACTTTTACTTTTTGTAGCTGATATTTGGGCCTAACGTACAACAAATAGATACCTGCGTCTTGCTCTGTGTTTATCATTACTTGCGCATCACTTAAGTTAATCACCTGTAACTGTTTAGTACTTAGTTCCTCTTTAAGCCCCCATTCTGGCAGCAAAGCAATGCCTTCACTGCCAACTACCGCTTTAAGTATACCCGCGCCATGATTACTGATCATATTGGCTTTATTTTGCAACTGTAGCCATTCTCCATTAATATTTACTTGCCAAAACAGCACTGCGTTGGGTCCTCTGTAATACAAAACTCGATGACTACTAAGCTGCGCTAAGTTTTGTGGCACACCATGGGTATCCAAATATTTAGGAGATGCCACTAGTAAAAATTTATTGCCTGAGAGTTTACGAGACACCACCCTGCCTTCAGGCTCTCCTCCTTCTCTAATAGCAATGTCTATTTGATCGCGGGTAAGGTCTGTCACCTGATCGGTTAAATGTATGTCTAAGGTGATGTCAGGGTATTGCTGCCTAAATTTAGCCAAAACGGGTGTTAAGCATGCTTCACCATAACCTGGCGTAGCAGTGATGCGTAATGTGCCAGAGGGTATTTTTGTATGCAAGCTCACTAGCTCGTCTGCATGGCTCAAGGTGGCCACAGCGCCCTTTACTTCATCGTAGTACAAAAGGCCTTGCTCAGTGAGCCGCACGACCCGAGTTGAACGCTGGAATAACTCCACACCCAGCATTGTCTCTAAATCTTTAATTCGCCTAGACATAGAAGACACAGGCACACCAAAGGCTTTTGCGGCTTGGGTAAAGTTTGACGTTTCAACGACTTTTAAAAAATAGTGAAGAGCGCGCAGTTTGTCCATTTTTTTACCTTTTGTCGTGCCTAAAAATCATGCTTATTATTGCTATTTAAACAAATATATTTCTCGTTTAAAGCCACTACAAGAATTATATCAAGATACTATAATAGTTTTTAGCAACAAACCATCCACAAACCCAACACGGAAGAATCCAATGATAGCGTTAATGATGACAAAATATGGCAACATTTCGACCAGCCTTGCTCTTCAAAGCGTAGCTATGCCAAAAGCTTCCGCATATCAGGTGGTCATTCGAGTGTGTGCATCCAGCATTAACCCAATAGACTACAAAATACTCAGGGGAGACTTTAAAGCACTCTCTAAAGTGCAATTTCCACAAGGTATTGGCCGTGATGTAAGCGGCGTGGTGGTAGAAGTAGGCAAGCAAGTTCACCACTTTAAGGTTGGAGATGCTGTTTTATCTCGCATAGACGAATCACTTGTGGGGACTATCGCCGATTACGTTGCCTCAGAATCTCATCACACCACATTAAAGCCAGAGCAACTCACCCACGAAGAAGCTGCAAGCATACCTTTAGCTGGTCTAACCGCCTTACAAGCCTTAGTGACTACTGCCAACTTAAAAGCAGGTGAAAAAGTATTAATTCATGCAGGCTCTGGTGGTGTTGGCAGTATTGCTGTCCAACTTGCAAAAAGCATTGGCGCCTTTGTAGCAACCACTACTAGCACGGCAAATGCAGAGCTATTAACAAAACTTGGTGCAGATCAGGTGATCGATTACAAACAAGAGAATTACTTAGAACAGGTGAGTGATTTTGACGTGGTATTTGACACACTTGGTGGTGACTATACTCTGGATGCCTTTAAGGTGATTAAAAAAGGTGGCAAAGTAGTTTCTATAAGCGGTGAAGTCGATGACATCTTAGCCCAAGACCTTGGCCTGAATCTTATTATTCGCACCATCCTAAAGCTTAAAGCTAGAAAAATAGTCAAAGCTGCAGCCAAGAAACAAGCCATGTACCGCATGATTCTTATGAGCCCAAATGGGGCGCAGCTTGCTGAATTGGTCGACTTGTATGTCAACAAAAAAATAAAGCCAGTAATTGATTCAGTCTACCCATTTACCAAAAGTATTGAGGCACTGGAACACTTATTAAAAGGTCGCGCTAAAGGTAAGATACTGATCAAGCACTAGATCAAGGCCGACCGCCAGACTATGCTTCACCAACGCTCATTAGAGGCAGTGCTTTGGCCCCTAGAGGCACTTGTGGGATGTGTGTTTCTCAGTTATTACTGGCGGCTTCAATAACTTGCCAGCCCTTGGCTTGCTGATGTGCGCTGTGTACACTGTCCATATATCAGCATTGTGGCCAAATTAAATGCACCATTAAATGTTTAAGTGCTGCATGAGAGATCATGCAAACGTTATTGAAGAAAGTGGCTATTTAAGGAATGCTGTGATCAAAAGATAAAGACACACTATTCAACTTTTGCTCGGCGCAAATTCAGTCTAAACCTTGGCGTTATTTCTCTTGCTTTGGCTATTAAAGGAGGAAAAATAATGGCCGCTGACACTTTGCAATCTAGCCAACTAACCCTTGAAGAAAGCCTTGAGATTGCTCTGAGGGCGATTGGGTCTGATGTGACCAAGGCTGTTGCTGATAATCTTGCAAAAGGTGTGGTTGGTTTGCCCACTTTAAATGTCCATTTGCGCAATGCCAACATGACAGCTGCTGATGCAAAGACCATCGCAAACGCTTTGGTCGCTTAAAAGGCGTGTCAGCATTTGCCTAATAATGCCTTTGCATGCAATGTTTAAATAAAAGCTAAGCCCATGCAGGGCTGCATAATAAGGCTAACGAGCTGATAAACCCAACACCCCAAACGATCGTGCGCAAGGTTGCCCTATCGTTTAAATAATAAAAAATATAGGCCACCCTTGCAACAATGTATGCAATAGCCAAGTAGTCAATCGCACTTGATACCATGCCAGTCGCCGTGGCAACGAGAATACCTGTCGCAAAAAGGGGAAAGCTCTCTATTTGATTTTGGTGCGCTGCCAAGGCGCGTTTACCCAACCCATTTAGGCTGGCCTGCTGTTCTCTTGGGTTATTGTTATCGTAGCCTTCAGGGCTTTTGTGCTGTGCCCGAAACAATGGCGTCTTTGAAAGAACATGAAGTAATCCTGCTATAAAAAGACACCATAATGCGATCGACATGTTTAACTCCGTACTGTTTAATAAATAGAAAATAACGCATTAGTAAGGGCTTCCAGATCAGGAGTGCCACTTACTTATTTTTCAGCTGGGTTACCAAAGAAGATGTCTGCCTTTATTTAAAATATATTGTTACGCATATCCTCTAAGATGACATCCTGATATTTACTAGCTCTCTTCCTCTGTTCTACTTCCAGCGCCTCAATGTGTAGAGTATGTGTCTACTGCTGGTCTTGTAGTATAGACACTTGTTGTGTCGCACCATTTTATGTCTCAAGTAACTGATGTGCATACACTGAGTGCCTTCTCACCTACTCTCACGCAAACTTTAACATCCACTGACTTAACTTATCAACACTATATCCATCGCCATAGCTTTGACCAACAAGCTGTAATAACTTCTTACATCCACAGGAACACGCCTGTGGAAGCAATAATACCGTTGCGAGTAGTCAAATAGTCGTTTGGAATGTATGTAAGAATGAAGTGCACCTCACCAAAAAATTGGCCATAGAACACCATAGGTGATTCACGATCAGTGAATGAAAGGCTTACAATTTAATACTTTAAGTGTGCACGATAAGTGCTAGAAGGTGACTTCTGCTATATTAGCAATGTCTAAAATGGTGCGGACGGAGAGCGATCTCTCAAGTCCGATTCCTAATGGAAGAGCCAGAAGCCCCTAAATACAAGCAAATTCAACTATATCAGTGACTTTCAGCCTAATCAAGAGGATCATTGTGGTTTAC